>Ga0209309_10000008_pt1 | contig 421133 bp, 386 predicted proteins | sample COGITO_mtgs_1204_2_FD_184807 | JGI IMG/M metagenome (GOLD analysis project Ga0209309, IMG submission 184807) | Pelagic marine microbial communities from North Sea - COGITO_mtgs_120412 (SPAdes) (version 2) | ecosystem: Environmental > Aquatic > Marine > Epipelagic ...
TACCTATTTTTATTAAACTTTACAATTACTCCTCTAGATCTATAAACTCTATAAGCTTTAATTGAATTGATTAAAAAATCTCTTATTTCATTGTTATTTTCAAATTCGTCGTACTCAATAACGCTTAATAAATTTGCTAAAGGAAACAATGCTCTAGATTTTAACCACTTAGAAAATTCGCTTCTTGTTGCATGATACATTAAACAATCTTCAGTAACATGTTTTATTGCATTTTGAAATTCGCTTAAATCTTTAGCTGTTGCCAAAACTTTCATTTGTGTAGGATCCCAAAACTCAAAATCGCCAAAAGCAAAATATTTTATGATATAGTTTTTTATGTCTACTCCTAAAGTTTCTGAATGTTTGTATAAAAATTTTCCTTTCAATTCTAAAGCACGGCTTTCATTATCTGCATTAGAAGATTGAATTAAAAAAGGGAAATAACGCTTATAATTTCTTACATAATTTAATAACAAAAAGCCAGCTTCTTTATTTCTAACGCCATCTTTGTAATAATTAACATCTGATATTACCCCTAATAAATTATCTTTAAACGTATCAAATAAATCAATTCCTTCTTCAAAAGTTGTGGCTAGTAAAATTTTTGGTCTTCCTCGCATTAAAAGCATTTTTCTATGCTCATTTAATCCTTCAGACATAAATTCTTGCGTCTGTTTAAGAAGTACCTTATAAATAATAGGAATATATCTGGAGTAAAATTTTAGTGAATCTTCTACTAATAAAATAGCTTTAACACCTACAACATTAATATCGTTTTCGGCATTCATTCTATCTTCAGTAAGTTTTATAATCGCCAAAAATATATCTGCATTTCCATTCCAATGAAAAACAAAATCGATACTATCTGTATTTTCTTTTTGCAGCTTGCTTCTTAATTGAGAAGAATGATGACTTAAAGCTGCAATTGGTACATTAGGAAATGCTTCTTTAATATTTTTTGAAGCTTCAAAAGCTTTATAATTACCAATATCTAACCACGTAATTACAATATCAATTTGATGAGTTTCCATCATTTTTATTGCTCTTTTTGCAGAATTTGCATGAATAAAATTTGGTGGATGTCTTAGATTTAAAGAAGTATATTCATTAAAAATTCGTTCTTCGATTCTACCATCTTCTTCAAGCATGTAGTAATCGTAATTAGAGCAAACAATTAGTACCTTATTAATTCTATTTTGCATTAATTTATCAAAAGTTACCTCTTTAAATGCGTATGTTTTTAAATTAGGTAAGATATTTCTCTTCATTTTGTTCCTCTTTTATAATTTACAAGGTATTAATTTTCTTGTGTATATTTTTCATAAAAATACGTATTCAATTGCAAAATTTAGATTCAACAAAAATAAAAATTTGTAAATTCGCCACCTAATTGAAAAGGTAATGTTAGATAAAGTAAAAGAACTTATTGGAGACGTGAATGCTTTTAAAGCAACCACTAAAGAAGAAGTTGAAACTTTTAGAATTAAATATTTAGGAAGTAAAGGATTATTAAAAGATTTATTTGCTGAATTTAAAAATGTAGATGCTGAATTACGTAAAGATTTTGGGCAAGCTTTAAACAATTTAAAGAACTCTGCAGAAGGGAAAGTGGCAGAATTAAACGAATCTTTAGAAAATGCTGTTGAAGAAAAAGGTGTTTATGGAGATTTAACACGCCCTCAAGAACCTATTGAATTAGGTTCTAGACACCCAATATCTTTAGTAAGAAACCAAATTATTGAAGTTTTTAATAGAATTGGTTTTACAGTTTCTGAAGGTCCAGAAATTGAAGATGACTGGCACAATTTTACTGCATTGAACTTGCCTGAATATCACCCAGCAAGAGATATGCAAGACACGTTTTTTATAGAACAAAATCCTGATATTTTATTACGTACACACACCTCTTCTGTGCAAGTACGTTATATGGAAAATAACAAACCACCTATAAGAACTATTTCTCCTGGACGCGTTTTTAGAAACGAAGATATTTCTGCAAGAGCGCATTGTATTTTTCATCAAGTAGAAGGTTTATATATAGATACTGATGTTTCTTTTGCTGATTTAAAACAAACACTTTTATACTTTACAAAAGAGATGTTTGGGAAATCTAAAATACGTTTGCGTCCTTCTTATTTCCCATTTACAGAGCCAAGTGCAGAAGTAGATATTTATTGGGGATTAGAAACTGAAACCGATTACAGAATTACAAAAGGTACAGGTTGGTTAGAAATTATGGGCTGTGGAATGGTGGACCCAAATGTGTTGAAAAACGCAAACATAGATCCAACAAAATACTCAGGCTATGCTTTTGGAATGGGTATAGAACGTATTGCAATGTTGTTATATCAGATTCCTGATATAAGAATGTTTTACGAAAATGATAAACGCTTTTTAGAACAATTTAAATCAGTTATATAATGAATTATTTTTCACAATATTGGGACGAAAATAGAGATGATGAATATGCAGATTGGGGGTTCTCAACTTGGTATTTTGAAACGAATGAGGCTGATGAAGTTTTAAAACAAATTACAGTTTATAAAAACGGAAAAGTTACTAAATACGATGAAAACAATCAAGAAGATGAGTTTGGTGGCTTATGTGAAGGCAGTTTAACTATGGATGATTGTGATGGAGACTTAATTACTAAAGAAGATTTTTATAAAATTTGGTAAAAAATTAGCCATAAAAAATATTTTAACAAACTAATTAAAAGAGTTTTAACTCATTTTAAAAATAACTAAAGCCGATAAATTTATCGGCTTTTTTCATTTAACATCAAATTAACTTCTTTTTGTTCGGTTTGTTCCGAACTAATAATTTATCTTTGCACCAGAATTTTACTATTCTTAAAATATCGGTTTTTAAAAATAGTATTAAAGAAGATAAAATGAAACAAGAAATCTGTAAAATAAAAATGGGACTAGTAGAAAAGCTAGGTGTTCATTTAGAAGATAGAGAGCAATTAGCTCCTGTTGCTGCACGTATTTTAGCTTACATCATTCTTACTGGTAAAAAAGGAAGCACTTTTGATGATATGGTAACCATACTTTGTGCAAGTAAAAGTACCATTTCTACACACCTTAACCATTTAAAAGATTTACATAAAATTGTGTATTTCACCAAAACTGGTGATCGAAAAAAATACTTTATCATAAATAGAGATATGGTTTTTCATCATATAGATGATATGATGCAAAAATGGAAAGAAGAACGTGATATACATTTAGAGTTAAAAGAATATAAAGAAAAGATAAATACTATTGAAAGTGAAAACGAAAAGTTCGATTTAACTTTTCATGATGACTATATAAAATTTATAGACGGAGCAACCAGCTCTATAGAAGAATTAAGAAATAAATTAACCAATAATAAATTAGATATTTAAATCAAGATTAAAATGAAACATACTACAATAAAAACCTTACTAGCACTAAGTGCATTTTTAGTCTTTGTAAGTTGTAACAACAAACAAGAGGCTTCTGCAGCAGCAAAACCAGCTCCACCAGCAGCATTTCCTGTAACACAAATACAAACAAAAACAGTATCAGGTTACACAGATTATCCTGCAACTATAGAAGGTATCGTAAATAGTGATGTTAGAGCAAAAACAACTGGTTATGTAGAAAAGGTTTACGTGGACGAAGGTCAAAAAGTACGTAAAGGACAAATGTTATTTAAACTAGAAACGCAATCTTTAAGTCAAGATGCAGGTGCAGCAAAAGCACGTGTTAATGTTGCACAAGTTGAAGTTGATAAATTAGTTCCACTAGTAGAAAAAAACATTATTAGTTCAGTACAATTAGAAACTGCAAAAGCAAATTTAGCACAAGCAAAAGCAAATTTAAGTGGTGTATCTGCAAATATTGGTTATGCAACTATTAAAAGCCCAATAGATGGTTATGTAGGTGCTATTAACTTTAGAGAAGGAGCTTTAATTAGTCCAAATGATGCAAGAGCGTTAACAACTGTTAGCGAAATTAGTCAAGTTTATGCTTTTTTTAGTTTTAATGAAGCACAATATATAGATCACTTACAAAGATCTGAAGGTCAAAATAAAGCAGAGCTTATTAAAAATTCGCCAGATTTAACTTTGATTTTAGCAAATGGTAAAGAATATTCAGAAAAAGGACGAATTCAAACTAGTACTGGTCAAGTAAATCAAAGTACAGGAACTATTCAAATTAGAGCTGCTTTTGATAATCCTAAAGAAATTTTAACGAACGGAAACAGTGGTACAATTAAATTTCCTATAGAATATAAAGATGCTATTGTTGTTCCTCAAACTGCAACTTATGAACAACAAGGAAATGTCATGATTTTTAAACTTGGTGAAGGAAATAAAGTTGAAACATCAATCTTAAAAATTAAAGGTACAGTAGATAATTTATACGTTGTAGAATCTGGCTTAGAGATTAATGACAAGATTATTGTTTCAGGAGTTGGTAAATTAAGAAATGGTATGGAAATAGCACCTCAAAATACAACTTTTGAAGAGGCGATTAAACCAGTACCAACTTTATTCAGAAATTAGATACATAAATACTTATTAGTCATGTTAAAAACATTTATTGAAAGACCAGTGCTTTCTACAGTAATCTCTATTATCATAGTTTTACTAGGGGTTATTAGTATAAATAGCTTACCTATAGAGGAATATCCAGATATTGCCCCTCCAACAATTAAGGTAACAGCAAATTATACAGGAGCCAATGCAGAAACAGTTTTAGAGAGTGTAATAATCCCTATCGAAGAACAAATTAATGGTGTAGAAGGTATGACTTACATTACCTCTACAGCATCTAATACAGGATCAGCAGAAATTACAGTTTATTTTGATCAAGAAATTGATGCAGATATTGCAGCTGTAAACGTTCAAAATCGTGTTGCAAGAGCAACTCCCTTATTACCTTCAGAGGTTACTCAAACAGGTATTATAACGCAAAAGCAAGAAACAAGTGTATTGATGTTTATTTCTATGTATTCTGAAAGCGAAGATTATGATGCTACTTTTATTCAGAATTACTTAAAAATTAACGTAATTCCAGCAATGCAACGTATAAGTGGTGTTGGAGATGTAAGTGTATTTTCCCAAAAAGATTATGCAATGCGTATTTGGTTAAATCCAGAGAAGTTAGCCTCTTATAATTTAATTCCTTCTGATATTTCTGCAGCTTTAGCAGAACAAAATTTAGAAGCAGCTGCAGGATCTTTAGGTCAGAATAATGGTGAATCATTTTCGTATACATTAACCTATAGTGGTCGTTTTAAAGACGAAGCCCAATACAGTGATATTGTAATTAAAGCTTTAGGGAATGGCGAGTTTTTAAGATTAAAAGATGTCGCTACTATTGAGTTAGATGCACAATCGTATTCGTCTAATGCTATGAGTTTAGGAAATCCTGCTGTATTTATGGGTATTTTCCAAACTAAAGGATCAAATGCACAAGAGATTATTGAGAATATTAAAATTACGTTAGAGGATGTAAAAGCAGATTTACCCGAAGGTTTAGATATTTTTGTTCCTTATGATACGAGTTTATTCTTAAATGCTTCAATAGACAAAGTGGTAGTAACGCTATTAGAAGCCTTTTTACTGGTTTTCTTAGTTGTTTTTCTTTTCTTACAAGATTTTCGTTCAACATTAATTCCTGCAATTGCAGTACCAGTATCTATTATTGGTACCTTCTTTTTCTTGAATGTTTTTGGGTATTCCATTAACCTATTAACGCTATTTGCACTCGTCCTCGCCATTGGTATTGTAGTGGATGATGCCATTGTGGTTGTAGAAGCTGTACACGCAAAATTAGATGAAGGTGAAAAAAACCCGAAAAAAGCAACGTTAACTGCCATGAATGAAATTTCTGGAGCAATTATCTCTATTACTTTGGTAATGGCAGCAGTATTTATTCCAGTAACATTTGTAACAGGACCAACAGGTGTTTTTTACGAACAATTTGGGGTAACTTTAATTATTGCCATTTTAATTTCAGCTGTAAACGCTTTAACATTAAGCCCTGCATTATGTGCTTTATTATTAAAACCACATAAAGAAGATGAAGAAATAAAAGGAAAAAGCCCATTAAAACGTTTTTATACTTTATTCAATAGAGGATTCAATGCAACCATTCATAGATATGGAAAATCATTAGAATTTTTATACAAAAGAAAATTTGTGTCTGTTTTATTGTTGATTATTGCTGGAGTAGGAATTTACTGGGCATCAACAACAACACCAACAGGTTTTGTACCTAATGAAGATAGAGGAATTATTTTTGCAAATATTGAATTACCACCAGGAGCTTCTTTAGATAGAACAGATGCTGTAGCTAGAGATTTATACAATAAAATTGAAGGTATAGAAGGTGTTGCAGCTGCAAACTTTGTAAAAGGTCGAAGTTTAATTAGTGGAGCAGGTAGTAACTTTGGTTTCGGTATTATTAAGCTTGAAGATTGGGCAGACAGAACAGATGCAGCTCTTTCAGCTGAAGCTATTACTGGACAGTTATTTGGTGTTGCAGCTGGTATTTCAGAAGCAAATATTATTTTCTTTTCACCACCAAGTATTCGTGGTTTTGGTAATTCAGCAGGTTTTGAAATTAACTTATTAGATAAGTTTGGTGGCGAATTTGCAGATCTTGACAAAGCAAATAAAGAATTCTCTATGGCTTTAATGAGTCATCCAGAAATTAAATATGCAACATCATCATTTAGTACCAACTATCCACAATACGAAATGGAAGTTAATGTCCCATTGGCAAAAGAAAAAGGAGTTTCTGTAACCAGTATCTTTTCAACTTTACAAGGATATATAGGTGGAATTTATGCTTCGGATTTTTCTAGATTTGGTAAACAATTTAGAGTATATATTCAAGCTTTACCAGAAGACAGAGCAGATGAAAGTGCTTTAAATAGTATGTATGTTCGTACAGAGTCAGGTGAAATGACACCAATTACACAATTTGTAACACTTAAAAGAGTGTATGGACCACAATCAGTAACGCGTTTTAACTTATTTAATTCTACCATGATTTCTGGTGCAACCAATGAGGGTTATAGTACAGGAGATGCTATTAGGGTTATTGAAGAAGAAGTTGCAAAATTACCAAGTAATTATACTGTTGCCTATTCTGGTTTAACACGTGAAGAGGTAAATGCAGGAAATCAAACAACGTTTATCTTTATTTTAAGTATTTTGTTTGTTTATTTCTTATTAAGTGCACAATATGAAAGTTATTTATTACCATTTGCAGTTGTATTATCATTACCATTTGGAGTATTTGGAGCTTATATAACCACTAAGTTTTTAGGACTAGAAAACAACATTTATTTTCAAATTGCTTTAATAATGCTTATTGGGTTGTTGGCTAAAAACGCAATTCTTATTGTGGAGTTTGCTTTACAACGTAGAAGAAATGGAGAGAGCATTGTAGATGCTGCAATACATGGAGCAAAATCACGTTTACGTCCAATTTTAATGACCTCTTTTGCTTTTATCTTAGGATTAATGCCATTGGCTTTAGCAAAAGGTGTTGGATCTGAAGGAAACAACTCTATTGGCTCTGGAGCAGCTGGAGGAATGTTGATAGGAACTATTTTAGGAGTATTTGTAATTCCTATCTTATTTATATTATTTCAATGGTTGCAAGAAAAAGTTTCAAGTAAACCAGCAGTTATTTCTCAACAAAATGAAGACTAATTATATGAAATCAATACTAAAAAATACTAGCCTTCAAAAAGGATTAGTAATTACAATAATGGCTTTTACATTACAGAGTTGTTTTGTTGCCAAAGATTATACAAGACCAGAAGTTACAGAAACAGAAAACTTGTACAGAACAGATAATTTGCCATCAGATAGTATATCTATGGCAAATATATCTTGGAAAACCTTATTTACAGATTCGTATTTAAATGATTATATTGCAGAAGGACTTCAAAATAACATGGATGTTCGTATTGCAATTCAGCAAATGATTGCTGCAGAAGCCTATGCAAAACAAGGCAAAGTTGGGTATTTACCATCTGTTAGTGTAGGTGCCAATGCAACACATCAAGAGTTGTCTAAAAATGGTCAATTTGGATCTATTTTTGGAGGAGGAATTGATCAGTATGATATTACTGCAAATGTTTCTTGGGAAGCAGATATTTGGGGTAAAATTAGAAGTAATAAACGTGCAACTGCTGCTGGTTATTTACAAAGTGTTGCTGCTCATCAAGCTGTAAAAACACAATTAATTTCTAGTATTGCTACCACTTATTATCAACTTTTAGCATTAGATTCTCAGTTAGAAATCACTAGAAAAACAATAGAATCTCGTAAAAATGGTGTTGAAACTATCAAAGCTTTAAAGGAGGCAGGTTTAACAAATCAGGTTGCTGTAGATCAAAATATTGCACAATATAATAGTGCAAGAGCGCTAGAAGTAGATATTGAAACTGCTATTTTTAAAACCGAAAATACATTGAGTATCCTACTAGGAAAAAATGCTCAAAAATTTGAAAGAGGTAGTTTAGCAAATCAGACAATAGAAACTGAATTAAAACTTGGTGTCCCTGCTACTTTATTAAGCAACAGACCAGATGTTATGGCTGCAGAATATGGTTTAATTCAATCTTTTGAGTTATCAAATGTAGCTAGAAGTAATTTTTATCCATCATTAAAATTAACGGCTTCAGGAGGTTTTCAAAGTTTAGATTTAGATAATTTAATTGATGCAAATTCTTTATTTGCAACATTTGTTGGTGGTTTAACACAACCTATTTTTAATAAACGTAGTTTAAAAACTCAACAAGAAGTTGCTTTGGCTCAGCAAGAACAATCTTTACTTCAGTTTAAAAAAACATTGTTAGTTGCAGGAAACGAAGTATCGAATGCTTTGTTTACTTATACTTCTGAAACTAAAAAAATTGAGTACAGAAAAAATGAAGTTGAAGCCTTACGTAAAGCTGAACAAAATTCTGAAGAATTGCTTAAAAACGGTTATGCAACCTATTTAGATTTATTAACAGCAAGACAAAGTGCTTTGAGTGCAGAATTGAATGTTATAGACTCTAAATTACAGCAATTAGTTTCTATTGTAGATTTATATGAAGCACTTGGTGGAGGTTTAAAATAATATAAAAAATGGTTAGTAAACAAGAACTTTTAGAGTGTTCTATTACCAACTTTATAAAGTTTGGAAGCAAGCGTTTTTCTATGAATGAGCTTGCTTCTCAACTTGGAATATCAAAAAAAACCATTTACAAACACTTTAAAACAAAAGACGAACTCATTACAAAAGGGGTACGTTTTATTATTGATAAATATTTACATGAAGTAGATAATATTTTAAAAACAACCCAAGATCCAATAGAAAAAATTGTTTTGATTCAGAAAAATAGCTTTAAATATTTAATCTATTTTAATCCTTCTTTTTTATATGGTATTAAAAAATATTACAAAAATGCTGATGTTGTTTTTGAGAAATTTAAAGAAAAATTTATTGAAAGTAAGTTAAAACCTCTGCTAATAGAGGCCGTAGAAAAAGAGTATCTTTGCCAAGATTTAAACATAGATTTGTTTTGTTATTTGTATTTTTTAAAATTACAAAATTTAGTTTTTGAACCTAAAAACTTAATTGATATGTATGGTGAAGAAGCTGTTTTTAAATTAATAGTTATCAACAGTTTAAAAAGTTACATTACACCAAACTACAAAGATATAAACAAGTTATTTTCTTAATTACTTTATGAAAAAAGACATCCAAATTCCAGAAGTTACCAACGTAGAAATGGCAGTGGTTTATGAATACAATGATTTGTATAAAACAGATGATTGGAATGTGTACATCATCAACAATAAAAATGTTGCTATAGAAATGGTTGTAATTGTTACACAAGGATTTTCTGACACTAAAATAACTTCTTTATTTCGTAAAAAAATTGATGTTTTACCTGCAAATTCTTTCGCGAAAATAGAACTCATTCAACCTGAATTATTCAAATTAAACAACCGTTTTCAAGTTACTTTTTTTGAAGGAAATACGTTGTTTGAAAAAACTTTTATCTTTAAAGAAAACACCATTAGAGAAGGGTCTTTAAGAATGATTGATGAAATTAAAAAACGAGGGATTTTAGCTTAATTTTTACTCGCGAAGTCGCAAAGTAGCAAAAAAAAAATTTTTATTTTAGATACTGTTTTGTCTTTTCGACTTTAGGAGAAATCACATAAAGTTATACAAATTTATTTTAAAGCTCTTATTGTCACTCTAAATAAACAAGTCACTGTAATCTATTACAAAGTCATCAAGATAACATACATTTCTTATCAATTCAAAGACAAAGTCACCTAAATTTACTACAAAACGTCTTAAATAAGTTATAAAGTCACCCTAATTAAACACATAGTCACCTAATTTTATTACTACACCACCAAGATTAAACACATAGTCATTCAAATTAAACACAAAACCAGTAAGTTTTGCTACACATCATTTAAATTTTGATAAAAAATAGCATTGCTTTCCCTAATTTACCCTAAAAAACCAATAATCAAATACAAAATAACAGTAATTACACCACCAAATAAAGCATAAGGCAGTTGTGTTTTTACATGATCTATATGATCGCTGGCAGAAGCCATTGACGATATTATAGAAGTGTCTGAAATTGGCGAACAATGATCTCCAAAAATTCCTCCACCTAAAGTTGCTGCAACCACAATTGTAATATCTGCTCCATGAATATTTGCCATTGGCACTGCAATTGCTAACATAATTGCAAAAGTTCCCCAAGAAGTTCCTGTAGAAAACGCAATAAAAGAACTAATAATAAAAACCACTGCAGGCAATAATTCTGGCGAAAGCCAATCTTTAGTAGCGTTTGCAACGTAAATTCCTGTTTCTAATTCCTTACAAGCATCACCAATTGCAAAGGCTAACAACATCAACAAAGCCAAAGGCATTAACTCACTAATTCCTTTTAAAGTTAAATCGATTGCTTCTTTTGGCTTCATAATTCCTTGAATAAAATACATAATCATTGCTACCAAAATTGCTGTAATTACTGCATATAAAACCGATGATGAACCTGAACCTTCTCCAATTGCTTGCGAAACGTGATCTAAAAACGATGTTGATTCTTTTACAGCATTCCAACCTGTGTAAACTAAGTTGATTGGCATCATAAAAACCATGGTTAATAATGGCACAATCATATTATAGGCTTTGGCTTCAATACCTTCTTTTGGCGGAAAAGAAGTAATTTCATCAGAAACCATTGGCTTTGAACCTTCGTTCATTAACAAACCTGTTTCTAAGGTTCTTTTTTCGGCCTTTTTCATCAAACCAAAATCTTTTTTTGATAAGATGATGATAAACAAAATCAAGATGGCTAAAAGTGGATAAAAGTTATATTTGATGGATGCAATCATCACAGAAAATGGTTTGTCAATTCCTTGTGTTAACAACAGTCCCATAATAAAAGCTCCCCAAGCATTAAAAGGTATTAAGATAGATGAAGGTGCAGAACTTGAATCTGCAATGTAAGCGAGTTTTTCTCTTGGTATTTTTAGTTTATCGAAAATTGGTCTGTACAAAGTACCTACAGTTAAAGAAGAAATACTGGTTTCTACAAATAATAATAACCCTGTTACAGTTGCCAAAACCTGAACCATTACTCTACTATAACCAGTTTTTTTAGATTCTAATGTTGTTAATTTTTTGTTGATAATATTGATAAAACCTTCTACTCCTCTAGAAAATTGAATAAATATTAGCAAAGCACCAACCAAAGCACTAAACATGATGGTTCTTGTATTTCCTTCAGATTGAAACACATTTACCATTCCTTCAATCATTGCTAAAGTTCCTTCCAATGGATTCCAGCCTTCTATGATTAGCCATGAAAACCAAATACCAAATAATAACGCAATATAAACTTGCTTGGTTTTTAAGGCCAAAATGATTGCAATAATTGGAGGTATTACTGATAAAAATCCATATTCCATAAATAAAAATTTTATTTTGGTTAAAGGTAATAAATTTATAAAATCTTAATTTGTAAATTGATATTTAATAATTAGGAATTAATTTAATAAAACTAATTGTTATCGAGAAAAACATAGTGTTTATCTAAATTATTTTCATTTGCTGTAGTACCTTGCTTTTTTTGTGTCAAATAATTTTAAATTTGATCATCATGAAAATTAAAAACACACTTTTAGTAATCACATTTATACTTTTATTAAGTTCCTGCGTTGTTAAATCATTAAATCCGTTTTATACCAAAGAAACAATTTCTTTTGATAAGAATTTTATTGGCGAATGGATAGATTCTAAAAAAGGAAATTGGAAAGTCGTGAAATTTGAAAACGTATTTCTATCCAACACAAAAAAAAATTGGGAACCTAAATTTGTGAATGGGTATTTAGATAACGAAGTAGAAATTTCCAAGAAAAGTTTATCTAAAGAGGATAAAAAATTATACGCAGAATATAAGGATAGTTACTATCTTTTAAGAGAATATAAAAACAAGAAAGTTGCATTTATTGCGACACCTTTTAAAATAAACAATCAAACTTTTTTAGATTTTATACCAGTAGATACACAAGAGGATATAGATAACTTACTAGAAAGTCATTCTGTTTATACACATAGTTTAGTTAAATATGATTTGAGAAAAAACGGAGAAATCGAAATAAGATGGTTAGATGAAGATAAAATAGAAAGTCTTTTTGAACAGAAGAAAATTAAAATAAAACATGAAGTATTTGGTATGTTAAATGATAAATACTTGTTAACAGCTTCACCTAAAGATTTACAAAAATTTGTGCAAAAATATATGGCTTCTGATGACTCTGAAAAATGGGAAACTTCAACAAAGTTTACTTTAAATAGATTAAATGAAACAGATTAATACCTTATTAACAAGAACAAACTCACATAATAGTATTGTTTTTAATATGATATTATGGAGTTGTTCTTTTGTTATTTTATTGTTTCTTTTTTCAGGGAATTCAGCACCTTCAAAAATTGATTATATTTATACTTCAAGCTTTATTTTTACGCTAATTATTCCTATTTCTCTCAACCTTTATTTACTAATTCCAAAGTTTCTTAAAAAAGAGAAATACATTTTATTTTGTGTGTTTTTTATTACGAATCTTTTTCTATTTGTTCAAATAAATACGTGGTTCTTTAATTTAGTTGTTACTAGTTTTTTCAAAGATTATTTCTTTATATCATATCATAATCCGTTAGAAATATATTTTATCTTTTCTATCTTTTTTATTCTTAGTGCTTTAATTAAACTTGCTGAAGATTGGATTTCTTTAAATCGACATGAAAATAAAACGTTAAAAACTCAAAATCAACTAATTGAAAATCAATTGTATTATTTAAAAGGGCAAATTAATCCGCATTTTTTATTTAATTCTTTAAACGTTTTATACTCACTTGCTATTGATAAAAAACACCAGATTACCGATGCAATTTTACAATTATCCGATATTTTGAGGTATGTAATTTATGATATTGATGCTGGTAAAATATCCGTAGAAAAAGAAATTGAGTTGCTCAAAAACTATATTGAATTTGAGAAAAACAGACATATAAAAAATTCTACTATTAAGTTTGATTATAGTATTGATGAGGATCTAGAAATCTACCCAATGTTGTTGTTGCCCTTGTTAGAAAATAGTTTTAAACATGGTTTAAAAAGTGGTGTCAAAAATCCTTTTATAGACATCCAACTAAAAACTAAAAATCAGAATTTAAACTTCACGATTATAAATAATTATAAAGAAATTATAAATCCTGATTCTGATAACAATAAAGGAATTGGTCTTAAAAATATTCAAAAGAACTTAGCAATTGTATATCTTGATAAACATCAATTTTCAATTGAAGAAAAAGAAAATATTTTTACTGTAAACCTAAAAATTAATTTATAAAAATGAAGATTCGCTGTGTAATTATTGATGATGAACCATCTTCTCAAAATGTTTTAAAATCGTTTGTAAGTAAGATCGATTATTTAGAGTTGCTACACATTTGCAACAATGCTATTGAAGCACTCGATTTTCTAAAAACGAACACAGTAGATTTACTTTTTTTAGATATTAATATGCCTCATCTTTCAGGGATTTCTTTCTATAAATCATTGCAAAATTCACCAAAAGTAATTTTCACAACTGCTTATTCAGAGTATGCTTTAGAAGGGTTTGAACTTGAAGCAACAGATTATTTGCTAAAACCTTTTTCGTTTGAACGTTTTGTAAAAGCAGTGTCAAAAGTTAAGGACTTACAACATGATAAAATTGAAAATATCATTATAAAATCAGATAAAAAATTACATCAGATAAAATTTGACAATATATATTTTGTAGAAGGTTTAGGCGATTATATTAAAGTACATTTAAAAGATAATTTTTTAATTACCTATAAAACTTTAAAACAAATGAATGCTGCTTTGCCAAAATCTATCTTTGTGCAAGTGCATAAATCTTTTATTATCAATAAGAAAAAGGTAGATTATATTGAAGGAAATTTAGTAAAAATTAATTCAAATAAAATACCTTTAGGGCAGAAATTTAAAAAAGAGTTTTTAGATAGTTTTAATTCATAAAAAATGTCGAAATTTTACACAAAAATCACCTCAAAACTTCATAAATTTATAGATGCACAAAAAATATTCTTTGTGGCTACTGCTCCAAATTCTGGCAGAATAAATTTATCGCCAAAAGGCATGGATTCTTTTAGAGTGCTTTCTGAAAACCGAGTTTTATGGTTAAATGTTACAGGAAGTGGTAATGAAACTGCTGCACATTTGCTAGAAAATGAACGCATTACAATTATGTTTTGTTCTTTTGAAAAAGTGCCAAATATTTTACGTTTGTATGGAAAGGGGAAAGAAATAAAAGAAGGAGATGAATCTTGGAACGAACTAATTTCGCTCTTTCCAGAAACACCAGGAACGCGTCAAATTTTTGATATTACTATTGATTCTGCTCAAACTTCTTGTGGAATGTCTATTCCTTATTTTGAATTTAAAGGCGAAAGAAACGATTTAAATAATTGGGCTGCAGAACAAGGTAAAGAAGGCATCAAAAAATATTGGACTGATAAAAATCAACAAAGTATTGATGGTTTACCAACCCATATTTTTGAATAATTATAATTTTCTAGCAATCTTATCAATTGAAAAGACAGCCTAAATTATAAGCACATAAAAATATTTTTAACCTAATATAGGAGCCAAACTTGTTGGTTGATATAACAACCAACCTGTTAAACTATACCTGTCTTTAAAAGATTTTAAAACAGCATGTGGCACTTTATCACTTTTAAATAAAACACAACGTTTTGCAATAGGATCTACTAATTGTAATTCTCTGTTTTTATCCAAAATTTCTAATTGACCACCATTTCCTGGTTCCCAATTTTCATTGAGGTAAATAATCATGGAAATCATTCTGTTATTTCGTCCATCAAATTGATCTAAATGTCTTGCATAATATCCTCCAGAAGGATAATGAGCCAGATGAAATTCGTCTCCAGATAAACTTAAATAACAATATCTATTTAGCGTGCTTTTAGTTTCGGCTAATAATTCCCAAAAATCTTTAATCTCAGAATCTCGTTCTTTATTTAACCAATACGTTTTGTCTCCACGAATTGTTTTTTTTATGATATTTTGATCAAGAGCACCTATTCCTGCTTGGTCAAAAGCATCTAATTTATCAAAAAGGAATTTTTTAATTTCTTTATAAAGATTGTTATCTATAAAATCATCAATAACTACATAGTTTTGCTCAGCGAGTTCGTCCATCCAAGAAAACCATTTATCAATATTGTGAATTGGTTTCAATAAAATATTTAAAATTTAATAAAAGTTAACTAGTACAAAGTTTTGAATAAAATTACTCCTGATCAACTTTCTTAATTTCAGTAATAAAATTATCTAAATCACTATTATTTAAGACCAAATCTATTGCTTTTTTACAAATTTTTTCTGTGTTATCTGATTTAAAATTTAAACGAATCGCTATTTTTTGCATTAAATTAATTTCCACCAATTTTGCTTCTCCACTTGCCAAAACCATTTTAGATAAACGAAATAAACGCTCTATTCGATCATCATAACTAATGGGTGAGTTTGTTGGAAATTTTTCTGGATTGTTAAAAATAATCGTAAATTCCTCTATTGTAATATTTAGCCTTTCTCCTGCTTTCGCTAATAAAGCTCTTTCACCATCAGTAATAGTACCATCTGCTTTTGCAATTTTTACAATGTTTGCAAAATGTCCGATTTCTTGTTTATGCTTTCCACTAGAATATAAGTCTAAAAATGCCATTTCTTTATTTTTTATAAAAGTAAAGAAAATGATGTACAAATAAAATTTAAAAGCAATTTTAGGGAAAAATTTAATAAAATGTATTTTTTGCAGTTTACTTTTTTGTAATTTAGTATCAATTCTTTTTTAGGCAAATATTTCATAAAAATAAAATTTACAATGAACAAATTTTCATACTTCAACAGGCAAAAAATAGCCACAGATTTACAAACTACCGAATTTGATTTGCTAATTATTGGTGGTGGAATTACTGGTGCAGGAATCGCTTTAGACGCAGCTTCTAGAGGCATGAAAGTTGCTTTGATTGAAAAAAACGATTTTGCCTCAGGAACTTCAAGCAAATCCACAAAGTTAATTCATGGAGGTTTGCGTTATTTAAAGCAATTCGATTTTTGGCTGGTAAAAGAAGTTGGTACAGAAAGAGCAATTGTGCACAAATTAGCACCACATTTAGTGGTTCCAGAAAAAATGATTTTACCTTTAATTGATGGTGGAACTTACGGTTCTTGGTTAACATCAATTGGCTTAAAAGTATACGATATTTTGGCATCTGTAGAAGGAGAAGACAAACGTAAAATGTTAGATAAAGAGGAAGCTTTACAACAAGAACCTTTATTGCCAGAAAACATTTTAAATGGTGCTGGTTATTACGCAGAATATAGAACAGATGATGCTCGTTTAACAATTGAAGTCTTAAAAACAGCCTTAGATTATGATGCAAAAATTCTTAGTTATACAGAAGCTACAGAATTTATTTATAAAGAAGATAGAGTTGTTGGTGCCAAAGTAAAAGATACTATTTCTGGTGATAAATTTGCCATAAATGCTAAATATGTAGTAAATGCTGCAGGACCTTGGGTAGACGAATTGCGTCAAATAAACCATTCAAAAATTGGGAAGCGTTTGCACTTAACAAAAGGAGTTCATTTAGTAGTTGCTCACGAAAAATTGCCCATAAAACAATCTGTTTATTTTGATGTGCCAGATGGAAGAATGATGTTTGCAATTCCTCGTGGACGAGTTACCTATTTTGGAACAACTGACACCAATTATCAAAAAGATAAAGATCACGTAGAAGCTAATTTGGTTGATGCAACCTATTTAATATCAGCAGTGAATAATATGTTTCCAGACATTAATATTTCTTTGGATGATGTGCAAAGTTCTTGGGCTGGTTTGCGTCCTTTAATTCATGAAGAAGGAAAATCGGCATCAGAATTATCTAGAAAAGATGAAATTTTTGTTTCTGATACAGAGCTAATTTCTATTGCTGGTGGAAAATTAACTGGCTACAGAAAAATGGCAGAACGCATTGTAGATTTAGTTGGTAAAAAATACGAACGCAGATTTGAAAAGGAATTTGATGAAATAAAAACCAAAGAAATTATACTTTCTGGTGGAACATTCAAAAATTCATCTGAAGTAAGAAGTTATATAGATGCCATTCACAACAGAATTGCAGAAGTAGATTTTGATGAAAAAGATGCTGAATATTTAGTGCATAATTATGGAAAACAAACGGATATTATCTTGCAAAAATTCGATGATTTAATGCACGATAATATGCAAGAAAAAATGATCATTGCAGAAGTTTGGTTTACAATTCATCATGAAATGGCTTGCACACCAACAGACTTTTTTATGCGAAGAACAGGTCGTTTATTCTTTGATGCAAACAGCATAAAAGTCTATAAAAAACTAGTTTTTAGTGAATTTCAAAAATATTTTTCTTGGGATGATAAAACTGTTGAAAAACATCAAAAAGAACTAGAAGAAAAACTAAAAACAGCAACCACTTTTGAATAGATTTTTTTAAAATCATAAAATTTTAATCAGCTGATTTTCAAAGAATTTACATCAATTTTAGAAAATATAAAATTTAACACTATTTAAAACGAAAATTTAAATTGATTTGTATTATCAATTGAAAAATAATGTACATTTGAACTGCTTAATTTATTAATTTTTGGCTTATGAACATATTGTAATTCAACTTCAGAACATAGTTTCTTTTTGGGAAAAGGAAACTTTATCAGAATTATAATAAACAATCTAAAAACAATAAATTATGAAAACAATATATAGTGCAGCTTTAGTGCTGTTAATTGCCATATCTTTTTCGGCAAAAAAGGTAATATTTCAAGAAAATAAATTAGTAGCTACTTTTAAAGGAATCACAGATGATGATTTATTCAAATTTGTAGACGATAAAAATAAAGAACATTTATTTTACGATACAGATGATGAAATTGAAATAGACTTATATGATGATACTTTTATCGGTAAGAAATTTACACTTACTTGGAAAAATCAAGAAATAGAGGATTTAGATGAAGAAGGAGAAGAAACTGGTAAAAAAATTACGGTTAAAATAATTACTTCTTTAAAATAATTATAAAACACAAAACTAGGCTGTCTGAAAAATATTAAATCTTGTCATGCTGAACTTGTTTCAGCATCTTAAAATATTGATAATCAAATATTATGAGAACCTGAAATAAATTCAGGTTGACAATAAATTTATTTTTTTAGACAGCTTTTTTTTATACACACTCTCTTAAAAGTGATTTATATGTTTTTCTCAACTTTGTTGGGTGCACACCAAACTTATACTGTAAAAAAACAAATCCATTAATTAAATTTACTTTTATCCAAGAGTTTGTATCGTATTTTCTTGCACTTACAATCGCTTTAGATTGTATGATTTTAAAAGGAATTTTTTCCTTTCGGACCTTGTCTATCATTTCAAAATCTTCCATAATACAGTACTCTTCATTAAAACCTTTAAGTACAGTAAAAGTCTCCTTTGTAAAAAATTGACATTGATCTCCACCTCCAGAAAATAAGCCATCTTTTGTAGTAAACTTGCTATTAAAATTTAAAAGTGCCGATTTTTTATCGAACTTATAAGCAAAAAAACCTGCTTTATTACCTTGTTTTATGGCAACTATTATTTGTTGATAAAAGTCGTTTGGTAAAATTACATCTGCATGTAAAAATAAAAAAATAGCCCCTTTAGCTTTTGATGCGCCAAAGTTCATTTGAGAAGCTCTACCTTTTTTATTGGCTACAAAATGAGTAACTTTACTATAATGTTCACAAATCAAATTGCTGTTGTCTGTAGATTCTGGAGAATTAGAAACAATAATTTCTATAGGAAATTTGTTAGCTTGTTCAGATAAAAACGACAACCTTTTAGAAAGGTTTTCTTGTTCATTATAAACAGGAATAATTATACTTAACATCATACTTAAACTTACGAAATATTATATGAAACAGTTTTTAATAGTAGTATTATTTTTATCAGCATTTCAAATAAATGCACAAAATAAGGTAAAATATAGTGAAGTTGCTCAAGATTTACTTCAAAATATAATGGCTAAAAAATCTTATGAAAAACAAGTGAATCTTTTAGCAGAGAGTACTTTAGAAGATTTGGTTGCAGAGTTGGATACAGACACTAAAAAACTAGCTTTTTGGTTGAATATTTACAACTCATTTATACAAGTTTCTTTAACGGAAAATCCAAAAGAATATGAAGATAGAGGTGCTTTCTTTAAAAAAGAACGCGTAAAAATAGCGGGTGAAACCTTGTCTTTTGATGATATTGAACACGATATTATGCGTAAATCTCGTGTAAAAATTAGTTGGGGATATTTGCGTAAATATTTCCGTCCAAAATGGGAACGTAAATTACGTATTGATGGAGATTTAGAATGGAGAATTCATTTTGCATTGAATTGTGGTGCCAAAAGTTGTCCTCCAGTTGCATTGTTTTCTGCAGAAAATTTAGATAAAGAACTAGATTTTATGGCAACTGAATACATGAAAGAACAAACTACCTATAATGCTGAAACTAAAACTGCAACATCTGTAGCATTATTTTCTTGGTTTAGAGCAGATTTTGGTGGAATTTGTGGTGCTAGACAAATTTTAGTTGATTATAAAATTACCCCAGAAAAGCCAAAAGATTTAGAGTTTAAAGACTATGATTGGACGTTATTATTAGGTAATTTTAGAACGATTCCTGAATAGGAATCCAATAATTATACAGAAGTATAAATCGTGAGTTTATTGTAGATAAAAACTGCATTAAATTCACGATTTTTTTAATTTTTATTCTTCCTTTTCGTTCTCTAAAATATCTTCAGTTAAATCTAAGTTTCTAATTGTTGGACTCACAATTCCTGTTGTAACAACAGTAATTAAAGTCATAGTTCCACCAAAAATTACAGCTGCAACTGGCCCTAAAATTTTTGCTGCTAAACCACTTTCAAAAGCACCTAATTCGTTTGATGAACCAACAAACATAGAGTTTACAGAAGAAACTCTACCTCTCATATCATCTGGCGTTTTTATTTGTAAAATTGTTTGACGAATTACCATCGAAATTCCATCTGCTGCTCCACTTATAAACAATGCTAACAAACTTACCCAAAAGATGGATGATAAACCAAAAGCGATAATACTCAACCCAAAAATAAAGACAGAAATCAACATTTTTCTACCCGTATTTTGGTTGATAGGAATATAAGTTGTTAATAACATGGTTACAATACTTCCCATAGAAATTGATGCGTTTAAAAGTCCAAAACCTTCTGGCCCAACTTTTAAAATATCTTGTGCAAATACCGATAAAATTGCCACTGTTCCACCAAAAAGAACAGCAATCATATCTAAAGTTAAGGTTCCTAAAATTGCTTTATTTTGAAAAACAAATTTTACACCCGCTTTTAAACTTTCTGCAACTGGTTCCCCTATTTTTTTGTTTAAAATAGGTTTTTTCTTTATTTGAAATAGTGTAATAAATGAAAGTGTTACTAAAATAAAAACGATAGAAAGTGTTGTATCAACACCAATCCAACCAATAAAAAAACCACCAAAAAGTGCTCCAGAAACAGAGGCCGTTTTCCAAGTACTTGTGCTCCAAGTTGCAGCATTATGATATATTTTTTTAGGAACCAAAAGTGCTACTAAAGAGAAAATTGTAGGACCAAAAAACGAACGTAAAAATCCACCGAAAAAAACCAAACCGTAAATGGAATATAATACCGAATTTGTTGACCAACTGTTAATAACTGTATCTGTTGTTAAAAAAAATAAACCTAAACTTATCAATGAAAAAGCACCTGTACACAAGGCTAATAAATTTCTTTTTTCTCTTTGATCTACAATATGACCAGCAAATAATGCCATAGAAAATGCTGGGATTATTTCCATCAACCCAATAATACCTAAAGAGAGTGGGTCTTTTGTAATGGAATATACTTGCCATTCAATAACAATAAATTGCATAGACCAACCAAAAACAAGTAAAAAACGTACGAATAAAAAAATATTGAATTCCTTTATTCTTAATGCTGCATAGGGATCTTGCTTCGCCATTTAATTAACTCAATTTCATATCCATTAAAATAGCAAATGTTTCGTTGATGTCTGCTTCTTTTACAACAATAGTCATTTCATTTGTGGTAGAAATAATTTCTTGTAAAGGAATGTCTGCCCAAGCTAATTGCTTTAATATGAAGTAATATATTCCAGATTGTTCTAAATTTTCTTTTGGTAATTTTATGGTGATAGAAGCCAAATCTAACATGTTATGTGTTAGAGTTTCGTTCTCGAAAATTTCTTCTACAAAAGGTCTTAAGTTTTTACTGGTAACAATGTTTGTTTCAAAAATTCCTTGAGAAACCGTTAAAAAGTAATCTTGACTTTCAGAAGATTTGTTTAATATTTTAGCAACTTCTTTTAATAATGAGGTTGTATTTTTAAACGTAAAATCGCACAAATCTGAACGTACAATTACGTTTCCTAAATCTAATGCCAAACGTTTTATGTTTTTTCTGATGCGAAGTTCGCTTGCTGGCGAAAGCCTGTTAATTGCCATCATTACAGCTCCAACTTTTACATCTTTCTTTAAACTTGCAGAAACTTCTGGTAAAATAATTCGTGCTAAAGAAGAAACGTTAATCAATTTTTCATGTAGAGCTTCTTCTATAAAAGGTGTTTTTCTAATGGTACTTTCTACAACTTCTTGTATGGTTTTCATTGATAAAGTTTAAAATTATAAATAATTGTTCAAAATTAAACAATTAATCTAATTTATTAGTTAACTTTTTAAATTCTTTTTTAGGGTCTTTATCATCATATAAAATGTTGTAAACAGCATCAATAATAGGTGTTTTTGTACCTTTATCTACTTTAATTTTATACGCACTTTTAGTAGCATAATAGCCTTCTGCAATCATGCTCATTTCATGTTGTGCAGATTTTACAGTGTAGCCTTTTCCAATCATATTCCCAAACATTCTATTTCTACTAAAAGTAGAATATCCTGTAACTAACAAATCGCCCAAATAAGCAGAATCGTTAATATTACGTTTCATTTTATGTACTTTTTTAATGAATCGTTTCATTTCGCGAATTGCGTTGCTCATCAAAACCGATTGAAAATTATCTCCATAACCCAACCCATGAGCAATCCCAGCTGCAACAGCATAAATATTCTTTAAAACAGCTGCATATTCTGTTCCAATAATATCGTCTGTAGTTTTTACATTGATGTACCAACTTTGTAAAGCTTCTGCCATTTTTTTGGCAATATCCTCATCTTGGCAAGCAATTGTTAAGTAAGATAAACGCTCCATTGCAACCTCTTCAGCATGACAAGGTCCTGTAATTACACCAATATTTGTTAAAGGAATATTGTATTCTTTGTTAAAATGTTCGCCAACAATTAAACCTGTTTCAGGCACAATACCTTTAATTGCAGAAAAAATGGTTTTATTTTCTAATGATTCTTTTAATTTTGATAATTCACCTGTTAAAAAAGCAGATGGAATTGCAAATATTAATACATCATATTTAGCAACCATATAATTTATATCACTAGACAAATCTAAACGACTGGCATCTAATTCTGCAGATCTTAAATATTTTGGATTGTGATCATTTTCTTTAATATGGGCAATAGTTTGCTCATTTCGCATGTACCAACCTACAGTTTCTAAATTCTCTATCAGCATTTTAACAATCGCAGTTGCCCAACTTCCACCTCCAAAAACGGCAATTTTTTGATGTTTATTCATGTTCTTTCTATTTTGACCTCAAAAGTAAGAAAACTATTATCTTTTGATGAAAACTTGGCTGATTTATTATATTTGTTGCAAATCAATCTTATCTTATGAAAATAACCAATATTCTTATATTCTCTTTTTTAGTTTTGATGATTTCTTGTAAGAAGAAGATTGAAAAACAAGAAGATTTACCCCCAAAAATCGAACAAAAAGTTTCTACAAAATCCGCAAACGTTTCAATCTTAAAGAAAGAATTTGTTATTGAAAACTTGAATGATATATCCCATAAAGTTTGGTTGTATTTACCACCAAATTATGAGTCTTCAGCAGAAAGATATCCTGTAATTTACATGCACGATGCTCAAAATTTGTTTGATGATGCAACTTCTTTTGTTGGTGAATGGGATGTTGATGGCACTTTAAATGCACTTTACGAAAAAACAGGAGAAAGTTTTATTGTTGTAGCTGTAGAAAATGGTGGCGAAAAAAGAATTGAAGAATATACTCCCTATAAAAACGAAAAATATGGTGGAGGAAAAGGCGATATTTATATCGATTTTTTAGCAAACGAATTAAAGCCTTACATAGATAAAAACTACAGAACATTAGCAACAACTGAAAATACTGCTCTTATTGGAAGTTCTTTAGGAGGTTTAATTTCGTTTTATGGTGGTTTAAAATATCCTGAAGTATTTGGTAAAATTGGAGCATTATCAACTTCTTTTTGGTTTTCTTCTGATAAATTAAATGATTTTGCAAAAGAAAATGGGAATCAGCAAAACACAAAAATTTACTTTTTAGTAGGCGAAAAAGAAGGAGATTCTATGGTTCCTGATACAGAAAATATGGGAAAATTATTAGTAGAATTAGGTTTTCCAGCAGAGAATATTAAAACTAAAATAGTTGCTGATGGAAAACATACAGAAGCTTTTTGGAAAGCAGAATTTTTAGAAGTAATTGAATTTTTATACAATATAAAATAATGAACGTACAAATCATCAACAAATCAAAACACGCAACTCCTAATTATGAAACTGAAGGAGCTGCAGGAATGGATTTAAGAGCAAATATTGAGGAGAGCATCACATTAAAACCTTTAGAAAGAACTATTGTAAAAACTGGCTTATTTATAGCTTTACCAATTGGTTTTGAAGCTCAAGTAAGACCAAGAAGTGGTTTGGCTGCCAAAAACGGAATTACTGTTTTAAACGCTCCTGGAACTGTAGATGCAGATTATCGTGGAGAAATTGGTGTAATTTTAGTCAACTTATCTAATGATGCTTTTGTGATCAATGATGGTGAAAGAATTGCGCAACTAATTATTGCAAAACACGAACGTGTAAATTGGCAAGAAGTTACTGTTTTAAGCGAAACTGAACGTGGTTCTGGAGGTTTTGGAAGTACAGGAGTTTAAAAACTCCTTTAATTCCCCAAAGAGAAAAATGTTTTTAAAGAATAATTTACTTTATAATTTTATAAAGTTGACTCATTTTTCGAACCTCATCATGCATTAAATCGAAAGGTAAAAATACGTGAGAATGATAGTTGTAACCTAATTTTTTATAAAATTGAAATGCTTGAGGTTGAGCATCCATAGCATCTAACCAAATAATTTTATAGTCTTTTTGTTTGGCTTTTTGTTCTAACCAAACCATTAATTGTTTGCCTATTCCTTGACCTTGTGTTTTTGGATGCAAGTAAATTCGATGCAATTTTACTTGTTTTTCTTCTGATAAATTAGATAGTTTATCATCCCAAATAATTCTAAAATTACCAACAATTTCATCTTTAAAAATGATAAAATAATAAGCTGCATTTTGTTGTAAAAGTTCTTTTAAGATGTTCTCTTTTGAGTATTGAGAATTTAAATACCAATCTCCATTATCGTTCCAAAAGTGACTGTAAGCCAATGGATAAATTTCTTTCATCAACCTAAAAAGCGTTTCAGAATTGTTGCTTAAAATAGGTGTTAGTTTTATATTTTCTGATATTTCAATCATCATTAAAAATAAAAAAAACTGCTACAGATTGATTACTTCTACAGCAGTTTTAATAATAGTTAGAACTTTTAATAATACTTATTCTTGGTTTTCAATAGCAAATTTAATTTTACCTTCAAGCTCTTCTGCTAATTCGTGGTTGTCTTTGATTAATGCTTTCACAGAATCTCTACCTTGCCCAAGTTTGGTTTCACCATAACTGAACCAAGATCCACTTTTCTTAACAATACCTAATTCTACACCAATATCTAAAATTTCTCCAACTTTAGAGATTCCTTCTCCATACATAATATCAAATTCTGCAACTTGAAAAGGTGGTGCTACTTTATTTTTTACAACTTTAACTTTGGTACTGTTTCCAATAACTCTGTCTCCGTCTTTAATTTGTGTTCTTCTTCTAATATCTAAACGTACAGAAGCGTAAAACTTTAAAGCATTTCCACCAGTTGTAGTTTCTGGATTTCCGAACATTACACCAATTTTTTCTCTTAATTGGTTAATGAAAATAACTGTACATTTTGTTTTAGAAATTGTACCTGTTAATTTACGCAAAGCTTGAGACATTAAACGTGCGTGAAGACCCATTTTAGAATCTCCCATTTCACCTTCAATTTCTGCTTTTGGTGTTAATGCTGCAACAGAATCAATTACAACAATATCAATTGCACCAGAACGTATTAAGTTTTCTGCAATTTCCAAAGCTTGCTCTCCATGATCTGGTTGAGAAATAATTAAATTATCGATATCAACTCCTAAATTTTGTGCGTAAAATTTATCGAATGCGTGTTCTGCATCAATAAATGCTGCAATTCCTCCAGCTTTTTGAGCTTCTGCAATTGCGTGCAAAGTTAAAGTTGTTTTACCAGAAGATTCTGGCCCATAAATTTCAATAACTCTTCCTCTTGGATATCCACCAACACCTAAAGCTAAATCTAATCCTAAAGAACCAGATGAAATTGCATCTATATCTTCAGTAACTACATCTCCTAACTTCATAACAGAACCTTTACCATACGTTTTATCTAGCTTATCTAGTGTAAGTTGTAATGCTTTAAGTTTTGCTTCTTTTTCTTTATTTACTGCCATATTTTTGTCTAAAAATCTATTAAATTCGGTTGCACAAGTTACAAAAAAGTAAGCAGATTTTCCTAATAAATTAATTTCAATTTTATAGTATTTTTACACAAAAATATTTTGAATGAAAGATAAAGTTTTTTTAAAAAATTTGAATAGCGAGGTAACTATTCACAAAGGCGAATTAATCAGTTTTAAAAAAGAAAATCAAGAATATATTCATCAAAAAGGCAATAAAGGTTGGCGAAAAGCAGATGATGAAATGTTTCCTGTAATTGGGCCAACTGATAAAAACAACTATGTAGTTCATACCAAAAATGGCGATGCCATTCAAGATCAACATGGTTTGCTTCGTGAAATGAACTATGCTGTAATTTCTTCGGATGAAAATACTGCTAGTTTCATCAAAAAATATGAGAAAAACACCAAGATTAAGAATAGTAAATTTCCAGCAAAATCGTCTGAAGAATTCCTTTTTTGGCCTTTTGATTTTTCTTTTGAAAAAAGTTTTAGTTTAGAAAATGGTATTTTAAAAATTGAATTTACCATAACTTCTGAAGAAGAAATGCCCTTTATGTTAGGCTATCATCCTGCTTTTTTATTATCAGATACTGGCAAAGAAACTTTTACAACAAGCAATAAAGAATATAGTTTAGAGAATATTTTAACTGCGGGTTCTAATGCGTTTCCTATTTTAGAAACCGATAAAATCACTTTAAAAAATATTGATAAAAAAGATTTAGAAATTACCACGAAAGGTTTCGATAATTTTATGCTTTGGACAGAGGTTAATAATATGGTTTGTATAGAGCCAATTACACAGTATAATTCTTACACCAACCAAAAATTTTCGGAAAAAACCATGAGTGTTTTAAACGGAATAATTACATTTTCTGTTTCAATAAAAATACTTTAGTTTGATAATAAAACACCAGCATTTTATAATTCATAAACCTTGGGGAATGATTTCTCAATTTGTAAATCCTGCAAAGAGAAAAAAGAAATTATTAGGAGATTTATACGATTTTCCTGAAGGAACTATGGCAATTGGACGTTTAGATGTAGCTTCTGAAGGGTTGCTTTTTTTAACCACTGATGGAAAAGTATCCCATGAAATTAGAAGTAACAAATACGAAAAAGAATATTATGTGCAAGTTGATGGAATTATAACACCAGAAGCTGTAGAAAAATTAAAAACGGGCGTAGAAATTGGTTTTGATGGTAAAAAATACATCACAAAACCTGGTAAAGCTTTTTTAATCGATGATCCTAAATTTCCTTTAAGAAGCCAAAAAATAAGAGACGAAAGACATGGCCCAACAAGCTGGGTTTCCATCATTATAAAAGAAGGAAAATTTAGACAAGTCAGAAAAATGACAGCTGCTGTTGGTTTCCCAACTTTACGTTTAATTCGTGTTAGAATTGGCGAGATAGAATTGGGTAGTTTAGAGGTTGGTAGTGTTAAAGAATTAGATTCATTCATAAAAAAAGAGAAGTAAAAAATACTTCTCTTTTAATTTTAATATAATTAAAAATCGAATCCTAAATAAATTTGCCAAACTCTATTTTTAGGTTTGTCTTCGTTATAAATATCACTTTGTCCTATGTGATATCTAACCCCTAAACTTACTCCAGCATCACTTTTAAAACCTGTACCTAAATTTATTCCCCAGTCAAAATTACTCGGCTCGAATTCTTTTGATGTATCATACAAAATAAATCCTGAATCAAACGTTTCTTTATGAGAAATTGAAAAACCTATTTGTGGTCCAGCTTCTAAAAAAAAGCTTTTAACAGGATATAATTTTAACATTACAGGGATGTTTAAATAGTCTAATTTTTGGGTATATGTACCACTATTATCTATAATTTTATATCCTTGTTTTGAGTATAAAATTTCTGGTTGTATCGCAAAGTATTTTCCGATATAAGATTCTCCATAAATACCAATGTGATAGCCATGCAACTTTTCAGTTTCAGAATTTCCATCAAAACTTACTGAAGAAATATTATATCCTCCTTTTATACCTGCTGTTGCTTTTGTGTCTTGAGCTTTTAATGAAAGTGTACTTACAATCATTAAAGCTATAGTTATATATATTGTTTTCATCTTTTAGTGTTGTTTTTATTTACCTCCATTTGCTTTTAAATCTGCTAAGCATTGAGCGTCTAATGTTGGGGCTTGACCACCTGAAAGCATGTTTCCAATTCCTTGGCTTGTTTCTGCAGCCCAAAACATTAAACAACTTTCTACATTACAATGTTTAGGATGTTCTTTGTCTTCATGATCACTTTGTAAATTAGTTCCTAAGTTTGTTAAACCCAAAAGATGACCAAACTCGTGGTTAATAACTGCAGTTTCTAGTAAACTTCTATTAGGTTCAAAAGGGCTATTACTTAAACCATGAATGGTTTCTTCATAAATTACAAAAGACGTATTCCAATAGGCACTTCCTAAAACTGCACCAGAATTGGTATCGTTAGATGATTTACCATTAATAAACAATACCCAAATTGAAATTGTTGAGCCTAAATTGTATTGTGTTCTGTGTTGTTTTTCTAAATTTACTACTTCATCTAAAGTATAAATTTCTTTTCCTGTTGGTGCAATTTCTTTAGTCTTAAACTCAACTCCTTGTGACTTATGTACTCTATTAATTATAAAATTCTTAAAATTATTTAAAGCGGTTTCTGATGGCTTAAAACCCTCTATATATCCAACCTCTACAATTATATTTTTGAAGCTACTATCAGAAAGTAAATCATTTGCAGATGAACCTGTAGCTTGCCTGTTTAATGCTGTATTTACATTATCTGTTGGGTTATTATTAACCATCTCATCTGTTTCTGAAGTACATGAAATAAAAACTACAAAAACAAATAGTAAGCTTGTAAAAATATTTTTCATTTTAAAAATTTTAAAACTTAACAACTGGTTTTAAGCAGTTGTTAAGTATATTAATTTACTGGTTTTTTTTTGTTTTATTTAATTACAACTTTTTAAAAGCTAATGTTACAGAAGCATCAGTTTTACTTTTTAAAGTAACTAAAGTGTTGCTATAAGTACTTACAATCCAATCGTTTTTTAAAGCACTTACTGCAGTATTATTTGCAAAATTAATATTTACAAAAGCGTCTGTTTCTGAGCTTACTGTGTAAGTACCTTCTATTTCTCCTAAAACAGAATTTATGGTGTTTTTAGCTACAATTTTTGAATCATTTGTAAATTCTATAGACCAATTTGCATAATCATTTGCTTTGTTTACGCCTCCAGTTATAAAGGTTTCAACTTTAAATTTTGTACCACTTAAAATAGCTTCTACTTCTGCAGCAGTATTTGCAGCATCGTCCTTTTCATCTTCAAATTGTACACATTCAGAAATGGCATCTTGAAATTCTGCATCACTCATAATTTGAATTGATGTTCCATTACTTAAAGTTGCACTTATTGGATAATTTACCGCAAATAACTCATCACCATCTAAACCTGTCATAAAAGTATATAGTTGTTTTTCTGATTGTACAACAACACTTCCTGTTTGTTCTAAAGTAACATTATATGTTAACATGGTTACAGGAAATTGAATGTCTATACAAGAAATAGCGTCTTTACCTTGTTGTTCTGCAGTTTCACATTGTTGTTTTAAAGTATTAAACTCTGCTTGATTGTTTACAACAACTTCTGTATAATTACTTGATTTTACACTGATAGGAAAATCAAAAATAACAGTGTCATTATCATCATTAAATTCTCCCATAATGTTTAAAACTGCAGAAAAATCTAACTTACTTAGTATTGTTACTCGTTTTCCATTTATAGTTGCTGATAAAGGAAAAAGTAATTCTGTACATGAATTTCCGTCTAAAAAATCATCATCAGAACCATCGTTCATTGCTGCTCTCTCATAATTAGATGCAGTTGGAGAAGTTGATGAATTTGCGTTCGGATTAGTACCTACCTCTGTACTTTCTTCTGATTGACATGAAGTAAAACTTAATATTGCTGTTATTGCAATTGCTGAAATAAATTTTAATGTTTTCATTTTAATTAATTTTAAAGTTAATGTTCTTGTTTCTATAAATAAAACAACTTTGTTTTATTTTACCCTACTTTTAATTTAGAAAGACTTTATTTTTTACCCTTCTAATAGTAAAACAACTAAACATATATTTACCCTACCTTTGTCATTATATTTTTTTATTTTTATCACTTAAAATCCTTATTATGACTAATAAATCTCTTTGTGATGAAATTTATTTTAATGAGTTTTATTCTACTCATATACAGTCTGCTAGTAACTTTGCATACTACAAATCTGGTGATAAAAATACCTCTTTAGATTTAGCACAAGAAGCTTTTATAAAAATATGGGAGAATTGCACAAAAATAGATTTTTCAAAAGCAAAGTCTTACTTGTTTACAGTTATTAACAATCTTTTTCTAAATAAAATAAAACACCAAAAGGTGGTTTTTGAATACGCAAAAAGTAGTCCTTATTTAGATGTAGATAACCAAAGTCCTGAATATTTATTAGAAGAAGAAGAGTTTAAAGTAAAACTAAAAAATGCCATTGCAGATTTAACTGAAGGTGAACGCGAGGTTTTTTTGATGAATAGAATTGATGGAAAAAAATACAGAGAAATTGCAGAAATGCTAGAACTATCGCAAAAAGCAGTAGAAAAAAGAATGTCATCAGCATTAAAAAAATTAAGAAGTAAAATAAATGGTATTTAAAATAGGGTAAAAACCTTTTTAGTTGTTACATATATAGAAGCATAGAAAAATGGAGGATAAAAACAACATCTTAAAGTGGCTAAACAGAGAAACTTCTGACGAAGAATTAGCACGTTTACAAGAATCTAAAGATTTTAAAACTTTAGAGAAAATTGCACATTATGCTTCTCAAATAGAAACACCAAAAGTAAATGTTGATAAATCACTTGAAGACTTCAAATTAAGAACACAAAAAACCGCTAAAAAAGGAAGGGTAATTCCTTTTAACTTTAAGCAATTGTATAAATATGCAGCTGCAATTATTGTGTTGTTCACAACTTCCTACTTCTTATTTTTTAATAATGAAACTAGTTTTAAAACCAAATTTGCACAAACAAAAACCTTTCAATTACCAGATAATTCTGAAGTTGTTTTAAACGCAAATTCAGAAATTACTTTTGATAAAAAAGAGTGGGAAAGCAATAGACATTTAACCTTAAATGGAGAAGCTTTTTTTAAAGTCCAAAAAGGTAAAAAATTTACGGTACTTACAGATATTGGTGAGGTAACTGTTTTGGGTACAAAGTTTAATGTAAAAGAAAGAGTCAACTATTTTGAAGTTAAAACCTATGAAGGATTAGTAAGTGTTGCTTATAAAGATACACTTGTAAAATTATCAAAAGGAACCATTTTTAAAGTAGTAAATGGTACTATTGATACTGTAAATACTTTTAATATTAAAGAAAATTCTTGGTTGCAAAAAGAATCTAATTTTAAAAGTATAGCCTTACGTTTTGTGCTAAAAGAAATAGAAAATCAGTTTGGCTACACCATTGAAACAAAAGATATTGATTTAGATATTTTGTATTCTGGAGGTTTTACACATGCTGATGTAAATATTGCATTGCAATCTGTTACAATTCCTTTGCAATTATCGTATAAAATTGAAGGTGAAAAAATTATCATTTTTAATTATGATAACTAAAATTCAAGGTTTTTTTCTCAGTTTTTTATTAATAACAAGTATTGCTTTTTCTCAGAATTCTTCTGATAAAATTTCACTTTCATCACTATTAATAACTTTAGAAAAAGACTATGATATTAAATTTTCTTTTTCTGATACTGATGTAAAAAACATTTTTATTGATGCACCAAAAACTGGAATTTCTATTGATGAACTCTTAACTTTTTTAAACGAAAAAACATTTTTACATTTTAAAACTTTAGACAATAGATATGTTACAGTTTCCTTTTTAAACAAATCTATTTCTATTTGCGGAACAGTTTTAGATGCCAATTCTTTAACGCCTTTAAATTTGGCTTCTGTTACAATAGATGGTTTTAAAACAGGAACAACTACCAATAATGAAGGTGTTTTTTACTTAAATAATATTCCTGTAAATGCCACTTTAAGTATTTCTTTTATCAGCTTTAAAACTATAAAAATTACAGCAAAAGAGTTATTTTCTATTACTTGTAAACAACTTTTTTTAGAAGAAGAAACAGAGCAATTATCAGAAATTACAATGCAAAAGTTACTAACTTCTGGCTTGCAAAAAAATGCAGATGGAAGCACAGTGTTAAACACAGAAAAATTTGGAATTTTACCTGGACTCATAGAACCAGATATTTTACAAACCATTAAAATTTTACCAGGAATAGAAAGTGTAAACGAAAGTGTTTCTAATATTAATGTTAGAGGTGGCACAAATGATCAAAATTTAATGCTTTGGGATGGCATTAAAATGTATCATTCAGGTCATTTTTTTGGGTTGATTTCTGCTTATAATCCGTATTTAACTAAAAAAGTTTCGGTTACAAAAAATGGTACAAGTAGTGCTTTTTCAGATGGAGTTTCATCAACCATAAATATGGAAACATCAGATAGAATTACCAATAAATTTTCTGGTGGAGCAGGTTTTAATTTATTAAGTGCCGATGTTTTTTTACAAGTCCCAATTAAAGAAAATTTAGAATTGCATATTTCTGGAAGAAGATCTTTTACAGACTTTGTAAATACACCTACTTATAACAATTATTTTTCAAGAAGTTTTCAAGACAATTCTGTGTCGTCAAATAACATAAAAAATTATGAATCAGAATTTTACTTTTACGATTATTCTTTTAAAGTTTTATATGATATTGGTTATAAACATTCCATTAGGGCTAATTTTATCCAGATAAAAAACAACTTAGACTATTTAGAAACTTACACTTCTAACAACACCACAATTGAAGAAAACAGTACTTTAAAACAAGAAAATTTAGGTGCAAGTTTAAGTTGGAATGCTAATTGGAATTATAAATTTTCTACTAATTTATCTGCTTTTGTTTCCGATTATAAAATAAATTCTTCAGATTACAATAAGGATTCAGATCAGTTTCAAACACAGTTTAATAACGTATTAGAAACCGAAATAAAACTAGATACTAAATATGAATTTACAGATGTTTTACATTTTAAAAATGGTGTCGTTTTTAACGAAATTGGTATTAGAAATACAACAACTGTAAACGCACCAACTTTTTCTAAAACCGTTAAAAATGTATTGGTAAAAAGCGCTTTTTATTCGGAAATTGAATATCAAAAAAAAAATACGTATGCAAGATTTGGTGTGCGTTCAAACTACTTTCATAAGTTTTCTAAATTTGTTTTTGAACCTAGAATTAACGTCAGACAAAAAATAAATGATGAATTTTATGTAAAATTAGAAGGCGAATTTAAAAACCAAACTACTGCACAAAAAATAGATTTTGAAGACAATTTTTTAGGGATCGAAAAACGTAGATGGATTTTAGCTGATGATACTAATACACCCATAATAAAAAGTAAACAAGCTTCTTTTGGTGTTGAATATAAGCTTCATAAATTTTATGTTGATATTACTGGTTTTTACAAAAAAGTTAATGGAATTACAGCTGCAAATCAAGGATTTTACAATAACACACAAACTTTTACTTCTACTGGCAATTACGAAGTAAAAGGAATAGAATTTTTAGTAAACAAACAAACAGAAAATATAAGTACTTGGTTAAGTTATACCTTTTCTAAAAACAACTATACTTTCGCTATTTTTAATCCAGAAACCTTTGCGAATAGTTTAGATATTTCACACTCTTTAAGTGCTGCTTTTAGTTATAATTTTACTGAAAGTTTTAAAGTTTCTTTAGGTAGTGTTTTACGTTCTGGAAAACCGTTTACAAAACCTGTAGTTGGTAATGAAACCATACAAATTGGTAATAGAACCATTGTAAATTACAACAATCCAAACCAAGAAAGATTAGCTAACTTTTTTAGAATTGATTTTTCTACAAGTTACGATTTTAAATTTAGAGATGCTATAAAGTCTACGATAAGAGTTGGTTTTACCAATATTACAGATAGAAATAATATGATAGATTCTTATTATATTTTAGATGAAACAAGTGCTAATAATGTAAATAGAGTTAATACTTATTCTTTGCCTTTTACACCAAATTTAAGTTTTAGAGTAAATTTTTAAAAAAATAACTTCCAAAACCTGCTAAAGGTTTTTAGTTGATAATTTTTACGATTCTTTCTTATAGTTTTTTTGAATATACAAAGCAATTAATAAACTGAAACCAACAACAATTCCACTAAAAGAATCGAAGGTTCTTTCGCCATTTATAATGGTATATAAAGAAAATATAATTGCTAAAAATGCAATAATAATTACTACATATTTTACTTTAGTATTCATAAATTATTAGTTTTTATCCATTCTAATATGTGGAATTCCATCTTCTAAATACTCCTCTCCTACTTGTTTAAATTGATGTGTTTCGTAAAATTTCTTTAAATATTTTTGAGCAGAAATTGTAATTTCATCAACTTTAAAATTATTTTTTATAGCAATAATTGATGCTTTCATAATTAAATGTCCATAACCAAACTTTCGTTCTTTTTCTGCAACTACTACTCTACCAATACTAGCTTTCTCAAAATAATCGCCAGGTTTAAAAATACGTGTATATGCAACTACTTTATCATTCTTAAAACCAAAAACATGCAATGCTTTTTGGTCTTTAAAATCTATATCTTGATACACACAATCTTGCTCCACCACAAAAACTTCTGATCTAATTTGTAGAATTTGATAGAGTTCTGTAGTATTTAATTCTGAAAATAATTTTATTTGAAATTCCATATAAAAACCTTTCTACAGTGCTTTAAGATGACATTATTAAAAGATTACTAACAAGAAATTTTATCAACTCTAGTTCCATGTCTTCCACCTTCAAATTCTGTAGTTAAAAAAATATCTACAAAACCAATAGCTTGTTGTAAAGACACAAAACGTGCAGGAATCGTTAACATATTTGAGTTGTTATGTTGTCTTGTTAATGCAACCAATTCATTATTCCAACACAAAGCAGCTCTTATACCTTGATGTTTATTAGCAGTCATCTGAGCACCATTTCCAGAACCACAAAGAATAATACCAAATTCAGCTTTACCTGTTTCTACACAGTTTGCTGTTGGATGAATAGCATCAGGATAATCCATAGAATCGTTTGTATCCGTTCCAAAATTGATAACTTTATATCCTTTATTCTCTAAATGTTTTATAATTTCGAACTTGTATTCAGTTCCTGCATGATCGTTTCCAATGGCAATTGTCATAATATAATTTTAGTGTAATTATAAATTTTTAAAATAATCTAGTTATTAAACAAAAGATTGCTTCATTCTATTCGTAATTACGTAGTTAGATTTACAAAAGTATAGAAATTAACGGTTATCAACAGTTATAAACAATACTAATTTATACATTTTTAATAACTCTTTAATTTTTAACTTATTACCATTTTAAGAGAATGTTAAGAAGTTGTAACAAGAAACTCGTAAGTTTATTTGCCAGTTTTAATTATTATTACAATACACGCTCTTGGTTGATATATGCAAATTTTATTATGAGTTTTTAATAAAAGTTTATCAACATAAAATTTACAATTTATTTACATAACTAGGTTTGTTAACTATTAAGAATTTTAGGTTAATTGCTGTTTATAAGTTTTGTTAATAACTCTATTTTCAAGTTGATTTTAAACGATTTAAAAACTTATAAGTTGTCAGTCTTTTTTAATAACTCACAAACTATCACAAAATCTAATAATTTTATAGTAGCTATTCACATACTATTATAAACATCATTGTTTTTTAAAAATTTATAAAAGAAAAATAATTATAATATAGAATGTTGATAAGTGTTGAAATTCTAAAAATTTTATTTTTTAAGATTGATGTAAATTTTAAAGAAATGATATAATTAAAATAAAAAGTAGGGTTTATTTTTAAACTTCATTTCCGAGAAAAGAGACTAAAAAGTTCTAAATTTTATTGAAATAAAGGTGAGTACTAAAATGTATTTTGAAAAAATTAAAATAGGAAGAAACTAAACTCTTTTCTTTTCTGCTTTTAAAAGCGATACTGTATCTTTTTGAATCTCTACAGTTTCATTAGGAACATGAGTTTTATTCAAAGAAGTATTTATAGTCATTACAGTAACAAAAATGCCTGCAACAAGTATAAATATGAATAAAGCTATAATTTTACGAAGATTTTTCATCTAAATTTAAATGTCCTTTCTATATAGACGCAAAAATAAATAAAACGTTACACAAAAATTAAGATTTTTTTAACATTTTTAAATTTAAATACAGATAGAATTTTAGGCTGATATCAATTCACAACAAAATTAATTGCTTTTTCTAAGATTTTTGCAGTAACTTTTCCAATACCAATTAACTCTCCATCTGCTTGTATAAAGGTTTTATGATTTTTAGGATGTACAATTATCTTTTTCGTTTTATACGTTTCGAATTTTTTATGATGTACAATTTTTCCTGAATATAATTTATTGATATTCAATACTAAATCTAAAAAAGTAATGTTTTTTGCGATGGTAATATCAAAAAATCCGTCAGAAGCATCAACATTTTTGGTAAACTGCATGCCACCACCAGAAAATTTACAAAGTCCGATAACCGTCATTAAACAAGTTGTTTCTATTTTTTGATCATCAAAAGAAATAGAAAATATAGATTTTTTATAAAAGAATAAACCATAAATTCCTGCTAATAAATAAGATGCAGCTCCGAAACTTTTTAGTTTTCTAAGTTTGTTAACAATGTATGCATCATAGCCTAAACCAGCAGCGTTATTAAAATAAGTTATATTTTTATCATCAGTTTCCAAAACACCAATATCTTGTAAAATTGTTTTTTTTTGGTTGATGATTTCTATCGACTTTTTAATATTATTAGGAATGTTGTAGGTTTTTATCCAATCGTTTCCAGTTCCTAAAGGAATTACAGCAATAGTTATATCCGAAGTTTTTACATATCTTTGCAGCATTATTGCATTCACTACATGATGTAGGGTTCCATCTCCACCTACAGAAATAAAGTTTCTATATCCTTGCTTAACTGCGTTTTGTACCAATTCAATTTCGTGTTTAACAAATTGTGTAATAGAAAAAGAAAAATCAATATTCTTATCTCGTAACAATTGCTGAATTAGCTTCCACTTTTTAGAAAAATTACGATTACCAGAAGTTGGGTTTGCAACAATAAACCAACGATTCACATGGATCTTGTCGAAACTTATTTTATCAACAGGTAGTTTTTCCAATCGAGCCATAAAATTAAATTAATAAGAAGCTAAATTACAAAATAGATTTATAACTTTATTTTAATGTAAATAAGTTGAAATATTTGTAATTTGCAACATACATCAGTTCTATATAAATTATAAATTGATATAAAAAAAATTAAAGTATAAATGACAAAAAAGAAGAAAAAAATATATAAAAAGAAAGGAAAAATTGTAAAAGATTTAACTAAAAATATATTCAGAATTTTAAATGAAGACAGTAGTAAGTCTTTCAATTATAAACAAATAGCAGCCAAATTAAAAATTGAAGATACTGATGGTAAAAACCAAGTTATTCAAAAATTAGCAGAATTAACAGGCTCAAAAAAATTAAAAGAAATAGACAGAGGTAAATTTCAAATTAATGAAGATCGTAAATATTCCATTGGTACTTTAGATATTACCTCTAATGGAAATGGATATTTTATGACAGATGATTATGAAAACGACATTTTTACGCCCAATAATAATCTTGGAAAAGGTTTGCATGGAGATGTGGTTAGAGCTTATGTTTACAAACGAAAAAGAAGTAATAAACTAGAGGCAGACGTTGTAGAAATTATAGAACGCGCAAAAAACGAATTTGTTGGTGTTTTACAAAAGAGCAAAAATTTTGGTTTTGTAATTTGTGATAACAACAAAATGTATGCAGATATTTTTATCTCCGAAAGTAAAATGAATGGTGCAGAACATGGAGATAAAGTACAAGCAAAACTAATTGATTGGCCAGAAAATTCTAAAAATCCGTTTGGTAAAATAACCACAGTTTTAGGAAAACCAGGAGATCATAATACAGAAATGCATTCTATTTTATTAGAATATGATTTGCCTTACGAATTTGAGCCAGAAGTAGAGAAGGAAGCAGAAGAATTACCGATAGAAATTACCAAAGAAGAAATTGCCAAACGTAGAGATATGAGAGGCGATTTAACCTTTACAATCGATCCAAAAGATGCCAAAGATTTTGATGATGCATTGTCATTCAAAAAATTAGAGAATGGTAATTTTGAGATTGGAATTCATATTGCAGATGTTTCACATTATTTACAACCAGATACTATTTTAGATGATGAAGCATATGCAAGAGCAACCTCTGTTTATTTGGTAGATAGAGTAGTGCCAATGTTACCAGAAATGTTAAGTAATGGCGTTTGTTCTTTAAGACCAAATGAAGAAAAATTAACATTTTCTGCCGTTTTTGAAATCAATGAAAAAGCACAAATAGTAGGGGAGTGGTTTGGAAGAACAGTAACGTATTCAGACCAACGTTTTGCGTACGAAGAAGCACAAAGTATTATAGAAAATGTACAACTTTCTGAGGATGTGCAGCCTTACACAATGCCTGCAGATATTTCTATTACAGATGCTTCTTACGAAGTAAAAGCTGAAGTTGTAGAAGCAACTTTAAAGTTAGATGAATTGGCAAAAATTCTTCGTAAAAAGAGAATGAAACAAGGTGCAATTTCTTTTGATAGAGTAGAGGTGAAGTTCAATTTAGATACAGATGCAAACCCTGTTGGAGTTTTCTTTAAAACAAGCCAAGATGCTAATAAATTAATTGAAGAATTTATGTTGTTAGCCAATAGAAAAGTAGCTGAATTTATTGGAAGTCATAAAGGAAGACCATCAAACAAAACGTTTATTTATAGAGTGCATGATGAGCCAAATGACGAGAAATTAGCTTCGCTACAAAACATCATTAGCAAATTTGGTTATAAAATAAATACAGACACAAAGGAAAGTACATCAGCTACTTTAAATCAACTTTTAAGTGATGTTCAAGGCAAAGCAGAATCGAATATGATTGAAACTTTAGCTATTAGAACTATGAGTAAAGCTGTGTATACAACTCAAAATATTGGGCATTATGGTTTGGCTTTTGATTATTATAGCCATTTTACATCACCAATAAGACGTTATCCTGATGTAATGACACATAGATTGCTTCAACATTATTTAGATGGAGGAGAATCGCCAAAAGCGCTTCCTTATGAAGAAAAGTGTAAACATTCTTCGCAAAGAGAAGAATTAGCATCAAAAGCAGAAAGATCATCTATAAAATACATGCAAGTTAAATACATGCAAGATCATAAAGAAGAAATTTTTGATGGTGTAATTACAGGCGTTACTGAATGGGGAATTTATGTAGAAATTGCTGCGAATAAATGTGAAGGAATGGTTAGAATTAGAGATATAAAAAGCGATTATTATATTTTTGATGAAGAGCAATATGCAATTGTTGGGCAATCCACAAAAAACATGTATCAGTTAGGTGATGATGTAAAAGTGCAAGTAAAAAAGACAGATTTAGAACGCAAACATTTAGATTTTAATTTGATTGAGGAGTAAAAAAAATCCAGTTTTCAGTTTCAGTATACAGTTTTAAATTGATAAACTTTCAAGGAAATAACATTGAGTTGGTTTACACGTAATTTGTCACCCTGAATTTATTTCAGGGTCTCAAAAATGATAAACTAATTCAAATTAATACGAGATTCTGAAATAAATTCAGAAGGATAAATTTTTAAAAGAAAACCAATGATTTTAACAACAACAAACAATATAGAAAACTTTCAAATAGTAGATTATTTAGGCATTGTAACTGGTTCAGCTTACGATTCAAGTTATTCTACAAACGGAAAAAAAATGTCTTTTACAGATATGTTTAGCATGACTAAATATAGAGAAATGTACACTTTAGGTTTAGAAGATATTAAAGAAAAAGCGTTCCAAAATTTAAAAGAAAATGCAGTTAAATTAGGTGCAAATGCAGTTGTAGGAATTCAAATAGATGTAGAACCTTTGGCAAATTCCTCTACACTTTTAGTTTCTATTACAGGAACTGCAGTAAAAGTAAAATAAATTAATTATTAGTTGTTACAATAAAAGATAAAAATTAACTTTATAAAGATGGTATACTTGTTGATTTATGAGTATCATCAAAATTAAAATTATGAAAAAAATAGTATGTATTTGTTTGTTACTTAGTTCTTTTTTAGGACAATCGCAAACAACAGTAACTAAAAATTTAGGCGATTATAATGTTTTAAAAGTTTATAATGGTATTGAATTAGAGTTGATAAAATCTTCAGAAACCAAACTTGTAATTACAGGGAAGAAGTCTGAAATGGTTAAAATTAAAAATGTAGACAATACCTTAAAAATATCGTTACCTTTTTCTTTAAATCCTGAAGATAATGCTGCAAATGGAGAAGTTTTAGTAAAATTATATTACAATGCTATTATTGATGTAATTGATGCTAATGAAAATGCTACCATTACAGGAAAAGAAATTGAACAAGAAAAATTAGAGGTAAATTCGCAAGAAAGAGCTTTTATTAATTTAGTTTTAAAAGTAAAACACTTAGAAGTAAGAGCAACTTCTGGAGGAATTATTAAATTAACAGGTAGTACAAAAAACCAAAATGTAGATGTAGATTTATATGGAATTTATAATGGTTTTGGTTTAAAGGCAGACTCAAATTCTACTGTAAAGGCTGGTACTGGAGCAAGAGCAGAAGTTTTTGCAGAAGAAACCTTAGATGCGAAAGTAAGTTTTGGAGGTTCTATTTTTTACAAAGGAAACCCAGAAGTTTTAAAAGATAAAAAAGTAATTGGTGGCATTATACAAAAAAGAGATTAATAAAAACCTTTTTGTATCTTTGTACTATTAAATTTAAGAACAAATGAATAGTTTACATACATTTTTAGCAATTCCAGGAGGATACTCAATTATATTAATTGTAGTGGTTGTTTTATTGTTATTTGGAGGCAAGAAAATACCTGAGCTAATGAAAGGTTTAGGTGGTGGAATAAAAGAGTTTAAAAAGGCTTCTAAAGACGAAGAAGGAGAACAGTTAGAAGAAAAGAAGTAATCTAAATTTATTTTAATAAAATTTAAAAAGCTCAATTTGTGTAAAACAGATTGAGCTTTTTTTGATTTCTTTAAAAAAATATCCCCAAATATTTTATTTCAGATTAACGTTTTCAAATTTAAAAAATAAAATTATAATTTGATAAAAAATATTTTAAAAGGGTTATTTACAAAGCTTTTGGGGTAAATGGGAACCTATTTTTGTAGTAATTTTTCTAATTGGATTTTATTAAAACTTCTAGAAACAGAAATTTTGATTTAGACTTTATTATAAATAATAACCTCTTGCATTACCTGTAGTTTTATCAAAAAATATTATTACATTATACAATTCAAAACAATTTTTTAAATCTAAATATAAAGCAAAAAAAAGAAGTAATAATTTGTATTACTTCTTTTAGTGCTTATGAATTACATTTTTACTCTTTCTTTTTAGGTTTTTGATTTTTCATTGCTTCACCAATTTGATTACTTGCTGTAAAACTTGCAACCATGTCATTTAACATTTGGCTACCTGCTTGTGGCGAATTTGGTAATAAAATTAAATTACTATTTGTTTCTTGCCCTAAAGATTGTAATGTATCATAATGTTGTGTAACCACAATTAAAGCAGACGCTTCTTGGCTGTTGATACCAACTTTATTTAAAACTTCTACAGATTCTTCTAAACCACGTGCAATTTCACGTCTTTGATCTGCAATACCTTGTCCTTGTAAACGCTTGCTTTCTGCTTCTGCTTTTGCACGTTCTACAATTAAAATACGTTGTGCATCACCTTCAAACTGTGCTGCAATTTTTTCACGTTCAGAGGCATTAATTCTGTTCATGGCTATTTTTACTTGATGATCTGGATCTATATCAGTTACTAAAGTTCTAATAATATCAAAACCATAATCAGACATTGCATCATTTAATTCAGCTTTAACAGCCAAAGCAATATCATCTTTTTTTACAAAAACGTCATCTAATTTCATTTTAGGAACTTCTGCTCTTACCACATCAAAAACGTAACTTGTTATTTGGTCTGCAGGATAATCTAACTTATAAAAAGCATCATATACTTTACTATTGATCACTTTATATTGTACAGAAACTTTTAATTTTACAAAAACATCATCTAATGTTTTAGTTTCTATAATTACATCTAATTGCTGAATTTTCAAACTTAATCTTCCTGCAACTTTATCAACCAAAGGAATTTTTAAATGTAAACCAGATTGGCGAATGCTATGAAATTTTCCAAAACGTTCTATAATTGCTGCTGTTTGCTGTTTTACCATAAAAAAAGCGGCAAAAAGTATAATAACTGATAAGACTATAATAATTGGCAAAATTGGTATCATAATATTGTTTATTAGTTAGGTTTTTTTGTTTTACGTAAAGATACTGATTTTCAGCATCTAATTAATTAGACGTTTTAATTTTATAATGTTACATTTTATGGCATAAAAAAAGCCTGAAAAATATTTCAGGCTTTATAATTTATGAGTTGTATTTAGTTTTTCTTTTCTTCTTTTTCGATGTCATCTTTTGGAAAAACCTTATAATTTTTTCTATTATATTTAATCCACTTTTTATATTGTTTCTCAGACAATATTTGTTTCATGGTTGTATCTAACTCTTTGTCGTAAACTCTTAAAGTTTCAGAAATTGGTTTTAAATTTTCTGCCATAACTTTTTGAATGTTTGCTCTTTCTGAAAAGTCTCGTGATTTTTGAGCATTTTTCTGAAAATTTTCAACCATTTCTCTAGTGCTATCTAGCGTAAAACTATTTATTCTTCTAAAATCCTTCAATTTTTTATTAAACTTAGTCAATACTTCAGAAAACTTTTTTCCTTCTTCAGATGATAATTTTATGCTTGATTTTTTGGCATATTTTTCAATATCATAAATTAAAATTCCAAGATATTTTTCAACTTCAAATTTTGGTTCTGGAGCTTGTCTTGGTGTTTGATTCATCTGGCTTTGACGTTGATTTCCCATACCATTATTATACTGGCTATGAGCTATTAAACTTGTAAAAGCAAAAATTAAAAGGACATATTTTTTCATAATTCTATTTTTTCGATGGCATTATTTATTCTTTTAATGGTTTCTTCTTTACCCACTAAATAAATAATATCAAATAAATGAGGGCCAGCTAATTTACCAACTAAACATAAACGTAAAGGCTGCATCACTTTACTGTACCCAATTTCTTTATCAGAAAGCCATTCTTTGATTACTTTTTCTGTATTTTTTGATGAAAAATCTTCAATTTGTGAAACAACAGGAACTAATTCTTTCATTAAATCAGTAGTTCCTTCTTTCCAGCTTTTCTTTACAGATTTAGCATCATATTCTTGTGGCGTTTCAAAAAAGTAAGAAGCTAGTTCCCAGAATTCATCAACAAAAACAGCTCTTTCTTTTATAGAAGCAACTATTTTTTGAACATCTTTTTTATCCATGTTTATCCCCTTTTTTTCTAAAGTAGGCATAAATAAATCTGTTAATTTTTCATCGTCTTTGGTTTGCATATATTGCTGCTGAAACCATTTTGTTTTATCAAGATCAAATTTTGCACCAGCTTTATTAACACGTTCGAAATCAAATTTTTCAATTAATCTTTCCATCGAAAAAATTTCTTCTGTAGTACCAGGATTCCAACCTAAAAAAGCTAACATATTTATAAAAGCATCTGCAAAGTAACCATCTTCTTTAAATCCTCTAGAAACTTCTCCTGTTTCCTCATTTGTGTAGGCTAAAGGAAAAACTGGGAACCCTAATTTATCTCCATCTCTTTTGCTTAATTTTCCTCTACCAACTGGTTTTAAAATTAAAGGTAAATGTGCAAATTTTGGAATTTCCCAATCAAAAGCTTTGTATAATAAAACGTGTAAAGGCATAGAAGGTAACCATTCTTCACCTCTAATAACGTGTGTAATCCCCATTAAATGATCATCAACAATATTTGCTAAATGATATGTTGGCATTCCATCAGATTTAAATAAAACCTTATCATCTAATGTATTTGTTTTAATAGTAATTCTGCCACGAATTTCGTCTTCCATGTACAAAATTTCGCTTTGTGGGTTTTTAAAACGAATTACATATTTATCACCAGCATCAATTTTATTTTGTACTTCTTCTTCAGTTAATACCAAAGAGTTTATTAGTTTACCTTCTTCTCTATTTTGATAGTTATAGATAAACATTTTACCTTTAGAGGCATTAAAATCTCTTTGAGCAGTTAATTCTTCTGGAGTATCAAAAGCATAATAAGCCCAACCTTTTTCTAATAAAATATCTGCATATTTTTTGTAGATTTCTTTACGTTCAGATTGTCTGTAAGGACCAAATTTTTCGTTGGTATTTGGACCTTCATCAAAAGGAATATTACACCATTTTAAAGCGTCTATAATATACTGTTCAGCATTTGGTACATAACGTGTTTGGTCTGTATCTTCTATTCTTAAAATAAAAGTTCCATTATGTTTTTTTGCAAATAAATAATTGTATAAAGCTGTTCTTACACCACCAATATGTAAAGGTCCTGTTGGACTAGGTGCAAAACGAACACGTACATTAGATTTCATTTTCTTTGTTTTTTTAAATTCCTGCTTTTACAGGTAAGATATTTTTAATGAACCTTAAAGTATATTTAAGGTGCTTTTTTCCTGCTACAAAGATAGTTTTTCTAAGAGATAATGGAAATTAGAAGGAAGAAAAATAATTGAGTTTAAAAGATCTCACTTTTTTATAAAATCAGTGAGATCTAGTAGTTTTTTATTTTGTGAATTCCTGCTATTTTTTACATCAATAATAAAGAATAAATTTTTTAATTTATCTCTGAATCTTTGTGAATATCGTGTAAACTATTTTTCTAAAAAGTATTAAAAATACCAATTGAAAAAGCAGTTTGTTTTGGAACATTATTTCCAGAAAAAGCATTGGCAAAACTGGCTGTAACTCCAAGATCACACAATTGTAAAATAGCTTTTACACCATAAGCACCATATTCTTGATCATTTTGGTACAAACCATTTAATGGGTTATCATTTATTCTATTGCCATCTTCAAAAGATTCTACAACATCTACAAAGCCAATTAACCAAATATTTTTTAAAACCTTGCCACCAAATTCTCCACCAATTTTAAAATTATTACTATAATCATTCGTTCTTAAATCAACACCAATATGAGATTGAAAAAATGTTTTGCCGAAACTTTTTCCTGCTAATAATTGAGGAGTGAAAGTAAAGGCATCATAACCAGTTCTAATTCCAGATTTTTCATAAGAAGTACTTGTATTTAATTCTGTAACAAATTGTCCAGAAATAACCCAGCCTTTATTATAAAATTGATGTTTTATACCCAAAGAAATATTTCCGAAAGCTGTTTCGTTAAAATCTTCTCCAATACAAGTATTTCCATTACAAAATTTAAATTCATCTAATGAAATGTTTTTAAAAGGAATACTTGCTATGAAAGTGGTTTTATCAGATAAACCATATTCGCTATAAATTTGATAGGTATTATCTGTTATTTCTCCGTTTGTAAAATAATCTGGATCTCCAAAAATTTCATTATAATCTGATATTGTTGTGTAAGAAACATTCACAAACAGATCTCCTTTTTCTTTGGTCCAAGGACTTTGAGCCAAAAGAGTTGAAGTTATAAATAGCGAAAAAAGTAAGGTTTTAAATTTCATATTTTTAATTTATATATTATTAGTTGTTTTAAGACTTCATTACTTACAAATTGTTTTAACAAATATTTGCTTTAAAATCTTACCAAAATTAGTACTTTTATTTGTTGATTATGAGCGAATTCGAAAACATACAGAAAAAATTACATCAGTTTACCCAAAAGTATTACATAAATGAGTTGATAAAAGGAGCAATTCTATTCTTTTCATTAGGATTTTTGTACTTCTTTTTTACACTTTTTTTAGAGTATTTTTTATGGCTAAAACCAACTGCTAGAACTATTTTATTTTGGCTTTTTATCGCTGTTGAAGTTTTCTTGTTAATTCGGTTTATAGCAATTCCTATTTTTAAATTGATAGGTTTTAGAAAAGGAATTTCCTTGGAAGAATCTTCAAAAATTATTGGAGCTCATTTTCCTGAAGTAAGAGACAAACTATTAAATGTTTTACAGTTAAAAGAAAACGCACAAGAATCGGATTTGATTTTGGCAAGTATCAATCAGAAATCTGCAGAATTACAACCAATTCCGTTTGTAAAAGCAGTTGATTTTAAAGAGAATAGAAAGTATTTAAAATATGCTGTTATACCTTTTTTAATTTATGTAATTAGTTTATTTACAGTGAGTAATGGTTCTTTAACTGAAAGTTTACAACGTGTTGTAAATCATAGAACTGCCTATAATCCACCAGCGCCATTTTTGTTTTCTTTGATGAATGAAAACTTACAAGTTATTCAAGGAAAATCGATAAAAATTGAAGTTAAAACCATTGGAGAAGTAATTCCTAATGAAGCTAAAATCGTGTTCGATAATCAGCAATACTTTTTGCAAAATATTGGCAATGCTTCTTTTTCGTATACATTTTCTGATGTGCAAGAATCCATCAATTTTTATGTTGAAGCCAATGGAATTCAGTCTCAAGATTATCAAATTAACATCATTGGAACACCAACAATTAATAACATTTCTTTAGACTTAGCGTATCCAAATTATTTAGGACGAAAAAGTGAAAGAATTCAGAATTCAGGAAATTTAACAGTCCCAGAAGGTACTAAGATTACTTGGAACGTAAAAACGACGCAGACAGATGAGTTGGCTTTTATCAACAATGATAAAAGAAAAAATTTTAAGATGGTTTCTGATGATAATTTTGAATATCAACAGCAAATAAAAAATGCGCTTAATTATCAAATATCGTCATCAAATAAAAACTTACAAGATTATGAGAATTTACAGTTTTCTGTGGATGTTGTAAAAGATGAGTTTCCAATAATTTCTGTGACTTCAAATATTGATAGCATTTCACGTGGAACAGCACAATTTGCTGGGCAGATTTCTGATGATTATGGTTTACGAAAATTAGAGTTGATTTATTATGATGAAGAAAATGCAGAAAGAAAGCAACAATTCAATTTGCAAATTACAATACAAAACATCCAAACATTTTTTTACCAATTTCCTGATGGATTAAATTTAAAAAATGGAATTAATTATGAATTGTATTTTCAAGTTTCAGATAATGATGCTGTAAATGGAAATAAAAAAGCAAAAAGTAAAGTTTTTAATTATCGACAAAAAACAGAAAATGAATTAGAGGAGGAGTTGTTGCAAGAGCAAAGAAATACGATTAACGATTTAGAGAATTCCGTTCAAAAACAGAAAAAGCAGCAAGAACAATTAGAAAATATTCAGCAAGATTTACAGAATAAAAAGAGCATCAATTTTAATGATAAAAAGAAAGTAGAAAATTTTATTAAGCGTCAAGAACAATACAAAGAAATGATGCAAAAACAAACGGATAAATTACAAGAAAATTTAGACGAAAAAGAAGAGAATGATAAAACGTTACAAGAGAAAAAAGAAGATTTAAAAGAAAGAATTAAAGAGCTAAAAAAATTAGATAAGCAACAAAAGCTGCTGGATGAAATTCAGAAAATAGCTGATAAATTAAATAAGGAAGATTTAGTACAAAAAGCCAAAGAATTAGCACAACAAAATAAACAACAACAGCGTAGTTTAGAGAAAACTTTAGAAATGGTAAAACGTTTTTATGTGGAGCAAAAAGCGATGCAAATTGCGAACAAAGTTGATGAATTATCAAAAAAACAAGAGGATTTAGAAAACAAGGAGGAAGGTTTTTTAGAAGACCAAAAGCAAATTAAAAAAGAGTTTGACGCGATTAAAAAAGAGCTTGATGAATTGAATCAAGATAATGAGAAGTTAAAAGAACCTATGGAATTGCCAGATGTTGACCAAGAAGAGGAAGACATTGATGAGGAACTAAAAAAATCTGAAGAAAATTTAGAAAAGAATAACAAGCAAGAAGCAAAAAGTAACCAGAAGAAATCATCTAAAAAGATGAAAGAAATGAGTGCTAAAATGCAAAAATCGATGATGGAAATGCAAGGAGAATCTATGGAAGAAAATATAGAAGATTTGCGTAAAATTTTAGAGAACTTGGTTATTTTCTCTTTTCAACAAGAAGGATTGATGGAAAAGTTTAGTGAGACTTCTACTTCACATCCAGATTTTGGAAATGACTTAAAAAAACAAAATGAGATTAAAACATATTTTGAACATATAGATGATAGTTTGTATGTTTTAGCAATGCGTTTGCCAAAAATATCGACCAAAATTCAAGACGATTTATCTTCTGTACATTATAATTTAGATCAATCTTTAGAGAATTTTTCTGAGAATAGATTTAATAACGGACTTTCTAATCAACGTTATGTAATGACTTCCACTAATAATTTAGCAGATTATTTAAGTAACATGTTAAACAGCATGCAAAATAATATGTCTATGAAAATGGGTAAAGGAAAAAAAGGAAAAGGACAAGGTTTTAGTTTGCCAGATTTAATTAAAAAGCAAGATGGTTTATCTAAAAAAATGCAAGATGGAATGAAAAAAGGTGGTGAAAAACCTGGCGAAAAAGGGAAAGAAGGAGAAAAAGGCGAAAAAGGTGAGAATGGAAAAGATGGAAAAGGAGGGAAGTCTGGAGAAAATGGAAAACCTGGTGGAGATGGAGAAGGTTCTAATGATGATTTAGATGGTGAATTATATGAAATATTTAAAGAGCAATCTCAATTAAGGCAAGAATTACAAAATGCCATAAAAGAAAGCGAAAACGGAAATCCGAATGGAAATGGAAATGCAAAAAAAGCATTAAAAACGATGGAAGATTTGGAAAATGAAATTTTGGAAAAAGGTTTTAATGCAGGTACACTTCAAAAAATGCAGAATCTAAATTATGAATTGTTAAAGTTAGAAAAGGCAACTCTAGAACAAGGAAAAGACGAAAAAAGAAAAGCAAACACGAACCAAATAGAGAATCAAAGGAACAAAGCAAAAGCATTAGAATTTAAAAAGCAGTTTTACAATCAAATAGAGATATTAAACAGACAATCCTTACCTTTGCAACAAATTTATAAAAAGAAGGTCAGAGAATACTTTTCTGATACTAAAAAGGAGTAATTATGATAACGTATAATTATGAAACTGAGTTCGCTTTAGAAGGCGAAACTCAACTAGAAAATTGGATTGAAAAAGTAGTTTCAGATAAAGAATTTGAACTTGGTGAAGTCAACTATGTTTTTTGTGATGACGAATATTTATTAAAATTAAATGTTGAGTTTTTACAACATGATACGTTAACAGATATTATTAGTTTTGATAACTCTTTGGGTAAATTAATTAATGGTGATATTTTTATTTCCATTGAAAGAGTTCAAGAAAATGCAAAAGAATATAACGTAACTTTTGAAGAAGAACTTCATAGAGTTATGATTCACGGAATTTTACATTATATGGGTTTAAAAGATAAATCTGCTGATGAAAAAATGCTGATGAGAAAAGAAGAAAACAAAGCTTTATCGGTTTTAAAGTTTTGATAATCAATTTAATAAAAGAAAAGTTTCACGTGGAACTATTAAGATAATGAGTTTATTTACAACAACATACGACGTAATTGTAGTAGGAGGAGGTCATGCAGGAAGTGAGGCTGCTGCTGCTGCTGCAAATATGGGTGCACATACTTTATTAATTACAATGAATTTGCAGAATATTGCGCAAATGAGTTGTAATCCTGCAATGGGTGGAATTGCAAAAGGACAAATTTTAAGAGAAATAGACGCGTTAGGAGGTTACAGTGGAATTGTAACTGACAAGACAGCTATTCAGTTTAAAATGCTAAACAAATCGAAAGGACCTGCAATGTGGAGTCCAAGAGCACAATCTGATAGAATGCAATTTGCAGAGTGTTGGAGAACCATGTTAGAGCAAACTGAAAAAGTAGATTTTTATCAAGATTCTGTAAACGGATTATTGTTTGATGAAAACAAAATTATTGGTGTAAAAACGGCTTTAGGTTTACAAATAAAAGCGAAAACTGTCATTATAACTGCTGGTACTTTTTTAAATGGATTAATTCATATTGGTGATAAAAGTTTTGGAGGAGGTAGAGCAGGTGAAGGAGCATCCACAGGAATAACAGAAGAGTTAGTTGCAAAAGGATTTGAAGCTGGAAGAATGAAAACAGGAACACCTCCAAGAGTGGATGGACGTTCTTTGGATTATTCTAAAATGACTGAACAACCTGGAGATGAATTCACAGAAAAATTCTCTTATTTACCAACTACAAAAAACTTAACGAAACAACGTTCTTGTTGGTTAACGTATACCAATCCAAAAGTACATGAAATACTTCGTGAAGGTTTTGATAGATCTCCAATGTTTAATGGTAGAATTAAATCTACAGGACCAAGATATTGTCCTTCTGTAGAAGATAAAGTAGATCGTTTTGCTAGTAAAGAAAGACATCAAATGTTTATTGAACCAGAAGGTTGGACAACGTGTGAAATGTATGTAAATGGTTTTTCAACTTCGCTTCCAGAAGATATTCAAGATAAGGCCATAAGGGCTGTAGAAGGTTTTGAAAACGTAAAGTTTTTAAGATATGGTTATGCTATTGAGTATGACTTTTTTCAACCTACACAATTAAAACATAATTTAGAAACTAAGTTGATTGAGAACTTGTTTTTTGCAGGTCAAATAAATGGAACAACTGGTTATGAAGAAGCAGCAGCACAAGGTTTAATGGCTGGTGTAAATGCGGCTTTAAAAACGCAAGGAAAAGAGCCTTTTATCTTAAAAAGAAATGAGGCATATATTGCTGTTTTGATTGATGATTTAATTACAAAAGGTACAGAAGAGCCTTATCGAATGTTTACATCTAGAGCCGAATATAGAACTTTATTAAGACAAGATAATGCAGATTTACGATTAACTCCAAAAGGGTATGAATTAGGATTGGCATCAAAAGAACGTTTAGATAGGGTTTTAGAAAAGCAGCGTAAAACAGATTTATTAATCAAATTTTTAAACGAAACTAGTGTTAAAGAAGATGAGATAAATCCTATTTTAGAAGCTAAAAATTTGGCGCTAATTAATCAATCTATGAAGTTGTTTAAGATTGCTGCAAGACCACAATTAGATTTTTCTGACTTCAAAAACGTTAAGAAATTAAATGCTTTTTTAGAAGAGAATGCTATCGATAAAGAAGTAATAGAGCAAGCTGAAATTCACTTGAAATATTCTGGTTATATTGATAAAGAAAAGAACAATGCTGATAAGTTAAATAGGTTAGAGAATGTAAAAATCCCGGCTGCTTTTAATTATCAGAAATTACAATCTTTATCATTTGAAGCACGAGAAAAGTTAACGAAGATTCAACCAACTTCAATCTCTCAAGCAAGTAGAATTAGTGGTGTTTCTCCAAGTGATATTTCTGTGTTGTTGGTTTATATGGGTAGATAAAAAAAACCATTTTAATCCACCTAAAAAGAAGGAACTCATATGTAAAAAAACAAATGTTCCTTGTGGAACATTTTGAAAAATTGTGTGTAGTTATAGATGTTGAGAGTTTAGTAGTTTAATTTAACAATTTATAAAGATGAAAATCTTAGCACTCTTTGAAAACCCTTTTTCATCTTTGATTTTAAAAAAAAAAAAACAATAATGTTCCTCGTGGAACAATTCAAAAAGACAGAACAATTTTCCAATAATAATCTTTTAAGTTTCTATTTGAATCGTCTCAGTAATTATAAAATTTCAATATTAAGTAGTATCATAAATGAATAAAAAAACAGACTTTTATAAAAACTTAGAACCTTTTTTAGAGTGTAAAGATTACACAGTTTCAGGAGAATTATATCATGTAAAAAAGAACACTGAATTTGATATGTTGGTTACAGTTCCTGTTCCAAAAAATTTAGGAGATTATTATAAAAGTGAAAACTATATTTCTCATACAGATTCTAAAAAATCGGTATTGGATAAAGTGTATCAATCTGTAAAAAATATTACTTTAAAAAGAAAATTAAAGGTGATAAATTCTTTTGGAACATCAACAAAAAATATTTTAGATGTTGGAGCAGGTACAGGAGATTTTTTAAAAGTTTGTAAAGATAATTCTTGGAATGTTTTTGGAACAGAGCCAGATTTAGATGCAAGAAATATTGCAGCAAAAAAAGAAATTATTCTTCATGAAGATTTATCAAAAATCAAAAATAGTAAGTTTGATGTTATTACACTTTGGCATGTTTTAGAACACGTAGAAAACTTACAAAAATATATTTCTGAGTTAGAAAATTTACTTTCTGAAAAAGGAAGATTAATTATTGCAGTTCCTAATTATAAAAGTTACGACGCAAAATATTATAAACAACATTGGGCTGCTTTTGATGTGCCAAGACATTTATGGCATTTTTCGCAAACATCCATCGCTAAATTATTTTCTGAAGTAGATATGATTGTAGAAAAAACGCTTCCAATGAAATTCGATTCTTATTACGTTTCTCTTTTAAGTGAAAAATATAAATCAGGTAAAATGAATCCTGTAAAATCTTTTCAAAGAGGTTTTACATCAAATTTAAAAGCAAAAGGCACTAATGAGTATTCTTCTTTGATTTATGTGTTGAAAAAGCAGTAAAAATCGATTTTAAAAAGAATAGATTTGTTTTTTACTTATAAACAATACATTTACCTTCATGAAATTAAAAAAGCCCTTAAAACGCAAGTTTTAAGGGCTTTTTTAATCAATATAATTTATTATAAAAAATAAAATTATAAATTTTAACTATTTAATAGATATACACCTAAAAGGGTAATCAAAAAATAGACAGCTAAGGACATTGCTCCTGCATAATCTTTTGCAAGACGTTGTCCAATCAATAAGAAAATTAAAACGACAGCACAAAGCTCAATTCCTAATAATGCAATTTCTTTTGCGCCTGAAGTGTACAATTGGTAAACTCCAAAAATCATCAATCCACCTGCAATTATTTCTAAAATTAAAATAACGCCTAATAATAGAGGAACGCTATTTTTTAAAGGAGAGTTTTTAAAATGATCAGAGATAAAAGAAACGTTTCCTTTCCAATCTAATAATTTGTCGATTCCAGATTGTACAAAAGTTACAATTAAAAAAAGAAGAACTAATACTTCTGTTGGGTAATTGGATAAAAATTTCATAATTAAAAAAGGTTTAGTATTTATTTAAAAGCTGCATCTATAGGTTCCCAAAGTTCAATTTTATTGCCTTCGTTATCTAAAATCCAACCGAATTTACCATATTCAAATTCTTGCATTTCTCCTACAATAGTAACACCTTCATTTTTTAGTTCAGCTAATAATTCAACTAAATTTTCAACTCTATAATTAAACATAAAGTCTTTTTTTGACGGCTCAAAATAATCAGTTTTTTCAGGAAAAGGACTCCATTGAGTGGAGCAATCATTTCCTTGTTTATCTTTCCACCAAAAAGTAGATCCATAATCATCTGTATTAAAACCTAAATGTTTCTTGTACCAGTCTTTTGACGCTTTTGGATCATCACTTTTAAAAAAAACACCACCAATTCCTGTAACTCTATTTTTCATTATATTTATTTTTTTAATGCATTTTCATAAATTGTAATCCATTCATTTACAGTAATTTTACTGCATAATTCGCCAATTAAATCAAAAGGGATTTCTTCCATTTTTTTGAAGCGGATACAACTTTTACCCATATCTAACTTTCTTTTGCAGTGTTTTGGATATGCTGCTACAAACCAATTTAAAAGCTCTGGATTTGAATAAATTCCACTATGATATAGATTCACAGAATTTTTTTGTGAAGCAATATTTATAAAAGGCAATGGAGTTCCTGGTTGACAATGGTAACCATTAGGATATTTAGAAAGTGGCACAAAATAACCAATCATTTTGTATAAAATTCCCTCTTCAAATCCTTTAGGCAAGTTGTTTTTGATAACTGTTCTTAACTTTTGTATGGCTTCTTGACGTTCTTTTGGCAATTGCTCAATATATTCCTTTGGAGTTTCTGCTTCGTAAGTCATCTTTTTTAAATTTAGGTTGATGTTTTAAAACCAGTAAGTTAGCAAAATTTTGCTATTATTTTATCAACAATAGTTTGCGCCAATTTTTCTTTACTTTCAACAGTCCAACCTGCAACATGAGGAGAAAGTAAAACATTTTCTGAACCAATTAAATATTGAAAAGCATCAGGTATTTTATGATTAGTAAAAAGGTTTTCAAAAGACGATTTTTCGTATTCTAAAACATCTAAGCCAGCACCTAGAATTTTACCAGACTTTAGCGCTTCAACTAAATTATTTGTGTTTACGGATGTTCCACGTGCAGTATTTATCAGCCAAAAAGGTTTTTTAAAATTGTTGATAAACTGAGTATTTACCATGTTTATTGTAAGTGCTGTTTCTGGAGTATGTAAACTTAAAACATCGCTTTTTTCTTGTAATTCTGCCAAAGAAACTTGTTTGCAATTTTCATTACCAACAGTAGGTTTTATATCATAACAAAGCACATCAACATCAAAACCACGTAGTTTTTTTGCAAACGATTTTCCCATATTTCCATAGCCAATTAAACCTACAGTTTTTCCATCAAGTTCAATCCCTCTGTTTTCTTCACGCAACCATTTTCCGTTTCTAACTTCTTTATCAGCTTTATTTAGTTTATTAAATAATGATAAAAGCATAGCTAAAGAATGTTCGCCAACTGCATTTCTGTTGCCTTCTGGAGCAGCAATTAGTTCGATATTTTTTGATGTAGCATGCTCACAATCAATATTTTCTAAACCAGCACCAACTCTTCCAATAAATTTTAAGTTGGTTGCTTTGTCGAGAAAATGATTATCAATTTTAAAACGACTTCTAATGATAAAGCCATCATATTTATGAATTTTAGCTTCAATTTCTTGTTTTGAAGATGTGTAATCTTCATCATTTATAAAACCTAAATCGTTTAATTGATGTATTAATAAAGAGTGATTAGCGTCTAAATGTAGGATTTTCATTGTTAGTTTTTAACTTATATGATTTCCTCTTGTTTTTTGGTAATTTGAAGTGTTTTATAAACTTCATCAAAAATTTGAGGTTTGTCTGCGAGTATAATTAGCGTATCGTAAACTTGTATTTTTGTTAAACCATTTGGAATTATATAGCTGTTATCTCTTTTAATCATCGCTATTATTGCATTTTTAGGAAAACCTAATTCAACAATTTTTTTATCTAGCGCAAAACATTCTTTTGTTATAGAGATTTCTCTCATTTCAGCCTTTGGATGCTCTTCCATTAGTAAATCTGTACCTGTTAATTTTTTTTGTGTTTCTGGTAAACCAACATTTAACCATTTTGCAACAATAGAAAGTGTGGTTCCTTGAATTAAAATTGAGGTAACTGAGATAAAAAATACAATGTTAAAAATCATATTTGCTTTGTCAATTCCTGCTAAAAGTGGGTAAGTAGCAAATACAATAGGAACTGCTCCACGCAAACCAACCCAAGAAATATACATTCGTCTTCTAAATTTCATTTTAAAAAACAGAAGGCTAATGAGCACTCCAACAGGTCTTGCTACAAGTATTAAGAAAACTGAAATTAATATTCCAATTCCCATATAAGGTATTATTTGAGATGGAAAAACAAGTAATCCTAAAGTAAGGAATAGTACAATTTGCATTAACCACGCTAAACCATCAAACATTTTTAAGATGGTTTTTTTATGTATCAAATCCTGATTTCCTAAATAAACAGCACAAATATATATAGCAAGAAAACCATTTCCACCTATAAAAGTGGTTGCTGAAAATGTAATAAACATTAGCGCAATTACTAAAACAGGGTAGAGGCCCTCAAAGTCTAGTTTTATTTTATTGATGATAAATTTACTAGAATAGCCAAATGTAATTCCTGCAATTCCACCAAAAATCATTTGTTGTAAAAATAATGGAATTATAGAAAAGAAACTTTGGCCTTGATTTATTACTAATGTTAAAAATGCTATTGTAAGCACGTAAGCCATTGGATCGTTACTACCACTTTCTAACTCTAAAGTAGGTCTTAGATTTGTTTTTAAAGCAAGACTTTTTGCTCTTAAAATTGAAAAGACTGCAGCAGCATCTGTAGAAGAAACTATAGAGCCTAAAAGTAAACTTTCATAAATAGTAAAATCTGTAATGAACCAAACAAACGTTCCCAGTGAAACCGCAGTTAAAAAAACACCCAATGTAGATAAAACAATACCTTCTTTAAGAATCGGTTTAACAGCTGTCCAGTTGGTGTCAAGTCCCCCAGAAAATAAAATAAAATTTAAGGACACAATGCCAATAAATTGAGCAAGTTTTGGATCGTCAAAAAGAATACCACCTATCCCATCAGAGCCTGCAAGCATTCCTATTGTTAAAAATAACAATAAAGTAGGAACTCCAAATTTATACGAAGTTTTACCTGCAAGAATACTTAAAAGAAGCAGTAAAGAGCCAATTAACAGTATGTTTTCAATTGTTAAATTCATTCGGTTATCATTTATATCTTACTTTACAAAGTTACTGATAGTCAACTGAATATTTGGCAAGAATAAAATGTAGTTTTACTCTTAATAGATTTTATTTTATAGGAACATTTTTAATAAAGCTATCCTTATTTTTTTGAATTTATTTGTATTGTAAACAGTTAAGATGAATTTTAATATTGCTCTTTATCACTTGGGAAATCGCCGCTTTTTACATCAGCAATATAGTTTTTAAAAGCGCCAGTCATATCAGCATATAATTCTAAATATCTACGTAAAAATCGAGGATGAAATTCGTGGGTCATTCCAATCATATCATGAGTTACTAAAACTTGTCCATCAACACCATTTCCTGCACCAATTCCAATTACAGGAATTGTTAAAGCATCAGCAACTTTTTTAGCTAATTTAGCAGGTACTTTTTCTAAAACGATAGCAAAACAACCAATTCTCTCTAGCAATAAAGCATCATCCATTAATTTTTCTGCTTCTTCTTCTTCTTTTGCTCTAACTGTATAAGTTCCAAACTTGTAGATAGATTGTGGCGTTAAACCTAAATGTCCCATTACTGGAATTCCCGCGTTTAAAATACGTTTTATAGATTCTTTGATTTCTCTACCACCTTCTAATTTTATAGAATGTCCACCACTTTCTTTCATAATTCTTATGGCAGAACGTAAAGCTTCTTTTGGATCAGATTGATAGCTACCAAAAGGTAAATCTACAACCACCAAAGCACGTTCAATAGCTCTAACCACAGAACTTGCATGATAAATCATTTGATCTAAAGTAATTGGTAATGTAGTTTCATGACCAGCCATAACATTAGAGGCAGAATCACCTACTAAAAGTACATCTAAACCTGCACTATCTAATATTTTAGCCATGGTATAATCGTAAGCAGTTAACATGGAAATTTTTTCTCCATTTGCTTTCATTTCTACCAAAGATTTTACAGTAATTCTCTTATACTGTTTTTTAGCTACAGACATATTTTTTTATTTTTTGTGGACGTAAATGTAAGAAATATCAATAGACTTTTAACAAGTTAATATTTTGTAAGTTTGGTTAGTTTAAGGTGAATACCTACTTTTTTTTTAGTTTTAAATCTTAAAAACAATTTAATGATGATAAAAATTATTCCGCTTTTAATAACTCTTGTTTTTACACTAACAACATCAGCACAAAAAAATACGCAAACATATAATGTTAAAACTAATTCCTTAAAAGTAAAAAAGGTTATTGAAACTTTTTTTGAAGGCTTGCATAAAGGTGATAGTATAATAGTAAGTACTACACTTCATAGAGATATAAAAATACAAACAACAGCCACAAATAAATTAGGAGAAAATATATTAACAACAGATACAAAAGAAAAATTGTTAACTTCTGTAGCCAATAAAAAGCCAGAGCATATTTATTATGAAAAATTACTTTCTTTTGATATTAAAATTGATGGGAATTTAGCTTCAGTTTGGACTCCTTATGAGTTTTATTTGAATGGCAATTTTAGTCATTGTGGAGCTAATTCTTTTCAGTTGTTTAATAATAATGGAAAATGGGAGATTATTTTTTTAGTTGATATGAGAAGAAGAGACAATTGCAACGCATTAAAAGAAAAAAAATAACGTTATATTTGAGTTCTTTAAATTCTAAAATGCCTCAAGAAGAAATTACTTTAAACCCTGATAAATGGATAGACAATTACGCTGATTATTTATTTAATTATGCTGTTGTTCGAGTTAATAATAGTGATGTTGCAAAAGATTTAGTGCAAGATGCTTTTTTTGCTGCGCTAAAATCTGCAAAAAATTTTCAAGGCAAATCTACAGAAAGAACTTGGTTAGTATCTATTTTAAAAAGAAAAGTAATAGATTATTATAGGAAAATAAATTCTAAAAAAGGCAAAGCTGAAGTAAGAATGAATTTTTATGATGATGGAGAAAATGAAGGAAGTTGGCTTGAAGAACGTGTGCCACAAAGTTGGAATAACGAAACAGAAAAAGACATAGAAAACCTAGAGTTAAAAAACCAACTTGATACTTGTATAGATAATTTACCTGAAAAATATGCGTTGGTTTTTAGAATGAAAACCATTCAAGAGTTTGAAACTGAAGAAATTTGTAAGGAATTAGATATAACTGCGTCAAATTTATGGGTTATTATTCACAGAGCTAGAACTCAATTAAGAAAGTGCATGGAAGATAACTGGTTTAATAATTAAAGGATGTTTAAAAAGTTTAAGATAACTTGTGATGAAGCTACAACAATCTGCGATAAAAGCCAGTATAAAGAAGCTTCATTTATAGAAAAATTAAGATTAAATTGGCACTTTTTACAATGCAAATTTTGTAAATTGTACTCAATACAAAATAATAAAATGTCGCTTTTATTTGGTATAAAAGCTGCTGATTGCAAACAACATAAAAAATGTCTTTCAAAAGCAGATAAAGAAAAATTAGCTGCCGAATTTGAAAAAATGAGATTATAAACGTTTTGTAGTTTGATAAGCTACAATTTTTGATTTTTTGTTAGATTGAAACGGGATTTATAGAAATATAAATTCCGTTTTTTGTATTTTTGATATCATCTTTAGCGAATAATCTAAAGATGTAACAAACAACTAAATTACAGTACAACTTCGCTTAACCAAACTTAAATATGCACTTTTTACCAGAAAAAATAGATGATTATGTTGTGGAACATTCACAACAGGAACCTCAAATTTTACAAGAATTAAGCAAAGAAACTTGGCAAAAAGTATTAAATCCTAGAATGTTAAGTGGTGCTTATCAAGGAAGAATTTTGGCGATGATTTCAAAATTAATTCAACCGAAAGTTATTTTAGAAATAGGAACATATACTGGTTATTCTGCATTGTGTTTTGCTGAAGGCTTAACATCCGTAGGAAAAATTATTACGATTGATAAAAACGAAGAATTAGAAACTTTACAAAATAAGTATTTCGAAAAATCTGGTTTTAGAAATCAAATAGAACAAAAAGTTGGGAATGCTTTAGATATTATTCCTACCATACATGAGCAAATCGATTTGGTTTTTATGGATGCAGATAAATCTAATTACATCAATTACTTTCATTTGATTATTGATAAAATGAAACCTGGAGGTATTATTTTGTCAGATAATGTACTTTGGAGTGGTAAAATTGTAGAAGAATTAAATCCGAAAGATATAGACACTAAAGTGCTTCTAGAATATAATAAACTGTTGAATTCTGATAATAGATTAGAAACTGTATTATTACCTATTAGAGATGGTTTAACAATTAGTAGAGTAAAGTAGAAGAATAAAAAAATCTTAAAACTGTCTTTTGATAGGTCCAGTTAAATCATCGATTTTATCTTTAACACTATCAACTTCTTTTTTGATGTCTTTACTAATATCTGTTTCTAAACCATGCTTTTTAGAGCTATCGTTAATTTCTCTTTTAATATCATTTGTAGCATCCTTTACTTGACGCATTCCTTTTCCTAAACCTCTTGCGATCTCAGGAATTTTATCCGCCCCAAAAACCATCACCACAATTAGCATGATTATAAAAACTTCTGGGCCACCAATAAATAAAATAGTAGTATTCATAGTAGTACAAATATAATAGTAATTCTAGTAAATATATTCAAAATTTTCTGTAAAAATTATACTTTTTTTTATGTAATATTTTTAATTGCAAAAAAGGTTATAACCATTATTTAAGTATAGTGTTTTGTCTATAAGCATTTTATGACCCGAGTCTTTTTTTTGTTAATAACTAAATTTTTTATTTAAAGAAACTTGCAAATGTCATAAAAAGGTTTAACTTTGCTTTTAGTAACCCTAAAAAAACCCCACATAATGAAATCCCTTAAAAAAATCGCAGCGCTAGCTGTGGTGTTAATTGGTATATTTGCCTTTAGTACAAAAACAGCAACTATACCCAAATCAAGTTTAAATTTAGAAGCAATTAATGTAGTAGAAATGCTATCCAAACAACAGTTTGAATGCAGACCTTCTTCTGATGTTATGTTTTATGTAGAAACAAGCATTGTAAAAAAGATTAGAGGAGCTAACAACATTAACGCAAAAGTATATCTTATAGATAGAGCTTCTGGAAATAAAAACTTATTAGCGGTAGAAAATTTACAAATTAATAAATTTGAAGGCGCTATTGCTATAGGTGATCATGATGCTATAGATGGTTTTGCAACCTCTAAAATAGCAAATGGCGATAAAATTATAGGAAGTTTAGAAAAAGCACCTTATAATTTTGAAGAACTTATTAAGTACGAAGCTATTTATAATGCATATATAAATGCTACCAACAAATTATTAGATTTAAAAAGGACTATTTAGAAGAAAACCAATTCAACTTACCCCTAGAATCTAAAACCTAAAGGCCTTGTGCTTTTAGGTTTTATTTTTTTATAGAAGTTTTTTACAAATGATAATTTATTTAAAACCAATAAAAAACTCTTTTCTCTTGCTGTTTTACGCATTTTCATCTTTTTATCAAATAAATTGGTTTAAAAAGGTGTTTTTTATAAACAGCTAATTATCAGTTAAATAGAAAAAACTTTCCTCCTTTAGGGGGAGACATCTCCCCCTAAAGGAGGAGGAACATAATCCCCCTTTAGGGGGATTGACAAGTACGCTTTTATCTTTTATGTTTACAAAACAAAAAACAGTAAAAATTAAAAAAGGTAAAAGAAAACAGCAATTTGCCTTGGTTGTCAAAATATGTGAAAGCTATAAAAAGACGTTAAAAATAGGTAGGCGAGTTTATATTCTGAAAATCGAAAGAGTAGGGAATTAATACTTACAATGCTAAAAGAAAATTAATTACTAAATTTAAAATTTATAAAAATGAGAAAGAATAAATTATCAGATTTTTTTAAAATTGGAATTCTATTTTTTGGAATTTCTTTATTACTCTTTAATTGCGAAAAAGAAGAAAAGCAAAGCCTTAATCAAGGAAACCTTTGGAAAATGCAAGATATTTCCAAAAATGATTTAAAAAACAAAGTCGATTTTGACTCTTTTTTACGGGAGCTAAACCAAAAAAAGAGCTTAAAAAGTGAAAGAAAAGAGGAAACAGATACTTTATATAATTTTACAATAGATTATACAACAATAAGAGAAATTCAATTAGAAAATATAACAAGTTACACTTTTAAAATTATTAGAGAAAATGCTTCTGAAAGTTATTTTGAAAACCTGGTTATTCTTTCTTCACAGAATCAAATCCAAAAGGCCTATTTAATAAAATATACACCAAAAGAAGAAATAGAATATATTGAAGCACACAATACCATTACTTTTGCGGGTAAAGTAAATTTAACAAATTTAGATATTGCAAATTTAAATTATAGTATGAAGGGTAATTATTGTACCGAAGTTACAGTTCCTTATTGCAGTTGGTCTTATCCTCATGTTGCTGGAGCTGATTGTTGGATTCAACAACAAGAAAAACAAGATGGTAGAATTTATTTTGTTTTAACAACCATTTGTGAATCTGATGGTTTTATAGAACCCCCTGTAGATGCAGGTCATGGAGGAGGAACTGGTTTTGGTGGTGGACCAGGTTATGATGGTGATACAATACCAACTACCCCAATAGGAATTACAAACCAAGGAGAAAAATGTGAAAAACCACCAAAAGGTGATTTGAATGGAGATTGTATGTTAGATTTTTATGAATCTTGTTTACTCAAAAACTCACAAGAAGTTTGTGACTGTGCAGTTGTAAGTAATGATTTAAATGAATGTATTGATGACTATTTTGATGAACAAATTTTTGTTGATGAGAGTTTTAAAAATAATACATGCTTAAAAAACGTTTATGAGAAAATGGGTAAAGCTTCCAAGTTTAAAGAATATCTACAAAATTTTGAAGCTGAATTTTCAGTAGCTCACTTACGATTTACGTCAAGTACAACTTTACCAGTGAATATAAATGCACAAACAAGTGCGCCTGAAAACTATTTAATTAATATTACTTTTAATGAAAATAATTTAGATAGACCCAGTTTATCAGTTGCAAGAACTTTTATTCATGAAGTGATACATGCAGAAATATTTAGAAAATTATTATCTGTTGGACAGCAACCTAATTTACAATTTACTCAATGGTATGCGCAAGATCCACAAATCTGGTTTGACTTTCTTGTTGGATTAAAAGATAATTTTGAAGGACTATATGATTATTATATGAGATTAGAATGGGATGTTCCTCCTGGACAATCTCCATCCGATGTTCAACATAATTTGATGTCAACACATTATCGAGATATTATCAAACAGGCTCTTAAAGAATTTGACAGTTCACAAGCTGAAGCAATTTATGAAGCTTTATCTTGGACTGGTCTAATGGGTACAGGTACATTTAATACATCAACTGGTCTTTTTTCAGAATCTACAGTTGCGTGGTCAAACTTAACACAAACACAAAGGCTAAATATAATCAGTAATCGAAATAACTTTATAAAAAATAACCCTAATTGTCAATAATTATGAAAAAAATAATCATATTCACAATAATAATTTTTTGGACAATGAGCTGTCAGAATAATAATTTGGAAATAGATAAATTAAATCAAAAATTGGATAAACTGACTTTAACTAACAATGAGCTAATTAAACGCATAAGTTCTATAGAATCTGAGTTTATCGAACCATATTCTATGTTTGAAGAATCCGTATTGAATGAAAACAAGAGAAATCCTGATAGTATAATATCAACTTATCAAACTATAATTAAAAGTTTTCCAAATTCATACTGGAGTCATGAATCTCAAAAAAGAATAAATAATGTTGAGAAAAGAAGGTTTTTATGGTCTAAAGAGAAAGGATGGGATCTTTTAAAAATAAAACCAATAAAAGATATTAAAACAATTAGTTGTCCAGGATGTTAATAAATACTAACTAAAAAAATCATGAAGAAAATTAATATAATTTCGTACCTCATTAGTGCTGTTGTTTTCTTTTTTATAGTGGTATACATTATAAAATTAGATTATAAGTACGCTGTATTTTTATCTTCTTTTGTTTTTTTATTACCAATAATAATTAAGCTGATTTTATCCAAAAAAGGAGGTAAAAAGTTATTAGAAGTGTAAATTTAATATTAGAAAACTGAAAAATTTATAGTTTACAGTTTTCTAATATTTTTCTATATAGAAAAACCAATACTCCTTCACCAACATTCGCTTAATCTCATTTAATTTCATCAAAGCTTCAATGGGTGATAATGTATTAATATTAATCGTTAAAATTTCAATAATCATGTTGGAAGAGAAATAGGAGAAATTTATTTTGGCAAATTGCCAACAAATTAAAAATAAATTCCTTTTGGAAATAAGTAATGGAAATATGCGTTTTATTAGCCCAACTAGTTCTAAAGGAGATATTTTATCTAGCAGTTCGATATTAATACCTACAAACTAAAAATTTGATTATGAAGATTTATTCATTGTTATTTGTCATATTATTCCTGTCTTCTTGCAGTAACATGAAATACGATAGAGATGTTTGGTTAAAAGACAACGATATTACAAAAATGGATTTTATTAACCCAAGATCTCAAATGATTGATGATGTTTTAAAAAATCATCTCAAAGTAGGTATTTCTATAGAGGAAGTACACTTTAAACTTGGCTATGTAAAACCATCAGTATTTGCATATGACAAACCTTCAAACAATTATGTTTCAAAAGATACTATTCTGGATAAAAATATTATAGGGTTAACCTACTTTATAGGTCCAACATTGGGAGATTATAATTTATTAACTGTAGAATTAGATGAGAATAATTTAGTCAAAGACTTTTGGATAAGGTCAAATTAGTATTTTAAAAGGCAGGTATTTTTTAAATACCTGCTACTTTTTAACCAACATTCGCTTAATCTCATTCAATTTCATCAAAGCTTCAATGGGCGTTAACGTATCAATATTAATCGTTAAGATTTCTTCACGAATATTTTCTAAAATTGGGTCATCTAACTGAAAAAAACTGAGTTGCATATCTTCATGTTGTGCTTGTTTTAAAACATCTTTAACCTCTGTATTTTTGTTGTTTTTCTCTAACTGCTTTAGAATTTTATTCGCTCTATGAATCACCATATTTGGCATTCCAGCCAATTTTGCAACATGAATACCAAAACTATGATTTGATCCACCAGAAACGAGCTTACGTAGAAAAATAATATTGTCTTCCAACTCCTTTACAGACACATTAAAGTTTTTAATACGTTCAAAAGTTGAGGTCATTTCATTCAATTCGTGATAATGTGTAGCAAACAATGTTTTTGCTTTGGTTGGGTGTTCGTGTAAAAACTCTGAAATTGCCCAAGCAATCGAAATTCCATCATAAGTACTGGTTCCTCTACCAATTTCATCTAATAAAATTAAACTACGCTCAGAAACATTATTTAAAATCGATGCTGTTTCGTTCATTTCTACCATAAAAGTAGATTCGCCCATAGAAATGTTATCACTTGCACCAACTCTTGTAAAAATCTTATCGACAATCCCAATTTTTGCGTTTTGAGCAGGAACGTAACTTCCCATTTGCGCTAATAAAACAATCAAAGCAGTTTGTCTTAAAATTGCTGATTTACCAGACATATTGGGTCCAGTAATCATAATGATTTGTTGCTGATTTCTATTCAGTACAACATCATTTGCAATATAGGTTTGATCTATAGGAAGCTGTTTTTCAATTACTGGATGTCGTCCATTTTTGATTTCTAAATCAGTGCCTTCATCCATAATTGGACGAACATAATTGTTATCAATTGCTAACACAGAAAATGCTAAAAGACAGTCGATTTTTGCAATAATTTGGGCATTTTCTTGCACAACATCCACAAATTGAATAATGTATTGCAGTAATTTAGAAAAAATCTCTTGTTCTATTTTTGCTATTTTCTCCTCTGCTCCAAGAATTTTCGTTTCGTATTCTTTAAGTTCTTCAGTAATGTAACGTTCTGCAGAAACCAACGTTTGTTTTCGAATCCATTCTTGAGGAACTTTGTCTTTATGTGTGTTTCTGACTTCAATATAATAGCCAAAAACGTTGTTAAAGGCGATTTTTAAACTAGTAATTCCAGTGGCTTCAGTTTCTCGAGCCAACATAGCATCTAAATACTGTTTTCCTGAGGTTGAAATTGCGCGTAAATCGTCTAATTCTTGATGCACATTATTAGCAATTGCATTTCCTTTATTGATGTTTACAGGAGCTTCATCAAATAGTGTTTCTGTAATTTTTTGAATTAAAACATCACAAGTATGTAGTTGTTTTCCAAGTTCTTGAACTGTTGTATTATTGCTTTTTTCTGAGGCACTTTTTATCGGTAAAATGGCTTTTAACGAATCTTTTAATAAGACAATTTCTCTTGGAGAAGCTTTGCCTGTGGCAACTTTAGAAATTAATCTTTCTAAGTCGGATATTTGTTTTAATTGATAAGTTACAGTCTTCGAAAAATCATTAGAATTGATAAAAAACTTTACCAATTCATGTCGATTTTGAATCTCTATAATATTTTTTAAAGGAAGAGCTAACCAACGTTTTAACAAACGACCACCCATAGGTGAAATTGTTTTATCAATCACATCTAAAAGCGTTACTGCATTTATAGAATTAGGATTGTAAAGCTCTAAATTTCTAACAGTAAACCTGTCCATCCAAACATAATTGTCTTCTGCAATTCTGCTAATCGATTGTATGTGTTTTAACTGATTGTGTTGCGTTTCTGATAAATAATACATCACAGCTCCAGCTGCAATAATGCCGTTTTTAACTTCGTGAATTCCAAAACCTTTTAAGCTTTTTACCTCAAAATGATTGTGTAAAGTTTCATTGGCATATTCCTTTTGAAAAACCCAATCATCTAAATAAAAGGTATAATATCTGTTTTCAAAAAGTTCTAAAAATTGTTGTTTGTACTGTTTTTGAACCAAAACTTCACTTGGAGAAAAGTTTTGCAATAACTTATCTATGTATTCTGCATTTCCTTGCGCTACTAAATATTCGCCTGTAGAAACATCTAGAAATGAAATTCCGAGTTGTTTTTTATCAAAATGAACAGCCGCTAAAAAGTTGTTTTTTTTGCTTTGTAAAACTTCGTCATTCAAAGAAACTCCAGGTGTAATTAATTCTGTAACACCACGTTTTACAATGGTTTTGGTCATTTTAGGATCTTCCAACTGATCGCAAATTGCCACACGCATTCCAGCTTTTACCAACTTTGGTAAATAGGTATTTAAAGAATGATGAGGAAAACCAGCCAAAGCAGTTTCAGAATCAGAACCTGCACCTCTTTTAGTCAATGTAATTCCTAAAACTCCAGCTGCTTTTTTGGCATCCTCTCCAAAAGTTTCGTAGAAATCTCCCACACGAAAAAGTAACATAGCATCAGGATATTTTTTCTTGATAGCATTGTATTGTTTCATTAAAGGAGTTACCTTTTTTACTTTTGATTTTGCCAAGTTTAGGATTTTTTCGATTAGTTTTGCGAAGATATAAAATATAGTTGTTAGTGTTTAGTTTTTGGTTGTTAGTTAAGACACCAACAACTAAAAAACCATTAACCACAAACTAAAATTTATGAGAAAATTAAAAAATAACGAGTTAGGTAGAATTTCGGTTGATGAATTTAAATCGACAAAAAAAACACCTTTAATAATCGTTTTAGATAATGTTAGAAGCTTAAATAATATTGGTTCTGTGTTCAGAACTTCGGATGCTTTTTTGATTGAGAAAATTTATTTGTGTGGCATTTGTGCAACTCCACCCAATAAAGACATTCATAAAACTGCTTTGGGTGCAACTGAATCTGTGGAATGGGAATATGTGGAAGATACATTAGAATTGGTTGAAAAACTAAAAGCTGAAAATGTTAAAGTTTTGGCTATTGAACAAGCTGAAAACTCTACAAAATTAGATACTTTTTACCCTGAGAAAAATACAACGTATGCAATTGTGATGGGAAATGAAGTAAAAGGTGTGCAACAAGAAGTTGTAAATGCAAGTGATTTTTGTATTGAAATTCCGCAATTGGGAACTAAACATTCTTTGAATATTTCTGTAACGACTGGTGTTGTTATTTGGGATTTGTTTGTGAAGATGAAGGTTTAGAAAATTTTCTACATAATTATTCACTCAGTTTTTCATCTAGTTTTGTCATTCTGCAAGAATCTTTTGGGATTTGAGGTTGCCACTCTTTGTGTGAGACCCTTTCAGGGTGACAAACTATGAGAGTTTTGTGTTGTTTTTTCCTCTAGGTTTTCATTCAGTTTCCAGCAAATTTCCAACCAGTTTTGTCATTCTGCAAGGATCTTTTGGGGTTTGAGGTTACCACTCTTTTTGTGAGACCCTTTCAGGGTGACAAACTGTGAGGGTATTGTGTTATTCTGAAAAAAAATCACACAAGCTTACTCAAAATAATGATTCAAAAAATCCATTTTAGGATTTTTTTCCTGAATAATATTTAATTTCTTTTCTCTTGTTAAATTTTTTATTTCTTTTTCTCTTGCAATAGCCTCTTGTATCCAACCAAAATGCTCGAAATGTAATAAATAGTGTGCATTATATTTAGCAGTAAAACTTTTAGGATTCTTTTTTTGTTGATGTTGCTGTAATCGTAATTTTAGATTATTTGTAACACCAGTATATAAAACCGTTTTATGCTTATTGGTTAGTATATAAACATAAAAATTGTAGATGCCTGGTGTATGAGATATCATTATTTAGTGATCTTTAGGTTTGTTTATTTGATGTTTTTTCCACTTATTTTATAATTATATAAGTGTTTTAAGACTTTTTTACTTATTATTTTGTGAGATATTTCTAGTAAAATAAACCGTGAATGAGTCTTTAAAAAAGCAATAAGTTAGCAAAAAGTCTAGCCCAGATTGAAACGACATCCTTTTTGCTTAGTTCGAGTGAATTTTCTTTTTTACAAATTAGTATCGAGAACTCAGTAAAAAGATATAGTGGAAAGCTGGAAATAGCTCCAAAAAAAACTAAAATCCTAACACTAATTTTGCTATAGAAAAGTAGATTAAAATTCCCAAAATATCGTTGCTGGTGGTAATAAAAGGACCAGTTGCTAATGCAGGATCTACACCTCTTTTTGCTAAAATAATTGGAATAAAAGTACCAATAATTGACGCGATTACAATTACAGAAACCAAAGAAGCAGCCACTGTAATTCCTAAATCTAAAGGAAAACCAAGAAATAACATTCCTGCAGACATTAGTAAAGCTGCTAGAACAAATCCATTTAATAAACCTTGTAAAATTTCTTTTAAAAGTCGTCTAAAAAGTGAGCCTCGCAAACTATCGTTTGCCAAACCTTGTACAATAATTGCAGACGATTGTACACCAACATTACCAGCCATTGCTGCAATTAATGGTGTAAAAAAGAAAAGTTGTGGGTATTTTTCCATGGCTTCATCGAAACTACCTAATACAGAAACCGAAACAAAACCACCAAAAAGTGCTAAAATTAACCAAGGTAAACGTGCTTTTGTCAATTCCCAAATGGTATCATTTGCTTCTACATCTTGAGAGAAACCTGCTGCCATTTGGTAATCTTTATCAGCCTCATCTCTAATAACATCTATAATATCATCAATGGTAATTCTGCCCACTAAAACATTGTTTTTATCTACAACAGGAATGGCTTCCAAATCGTATTTTGCCATGATTTTAGCAATTTCTTCATCATCTTCATCTACATTTACAGAGTCTACAGAATCTTTAGAAATGTCTGCAATTTTTTGGTCGGATTTTGCAATAATTAAATCTTTTAGAGACAAACGCCCAACCAATTTATCATCTTTATCAACCACGTAAATGGAGTGAACTCTGGTTACTTCTGCTGCTTGCCCACGAATTCTACGCATACAACCTGCAACTGTCCAAGTTTCATATACTTTTACGAGTTCTTTTGCCATTAAAGCACCAGCAGTATTATCAGCATAAGATAATAATTCTTTAATATCTGCTGCTAATTCATCGTCTTCTAACTCATTGATAACTCGTCTTTGACGCTCAATAGAAAGTTCTCCAATAATATCTGCAGCATCATCAGAATCCATTTCACCAATTTCGTCTGCAATTTCTTTTGCGGATAAATTGTCAAGGATTTTTTCACGAATATCATCTTCTAATTCTGTTAGAATTTCAGATGTTTTTTCGCTGTCTAAAAGTTTAATGATATAAATAGCTTCATCGAAATCTAACTCGTCTAAAACCTCTGCAATATCAGCAAAATGGACGTCCTCAAATAAAGCTGTTATCTCTTTTGATTGGTCTTTGGCAATAAGTTCGGAAAGGTTATCTAGAAAGTCGTCTGTGATTTCAAATGGCATTATTTGCTAGTTTTTGCGTGAGTGAAATAAACTCTTGAACTGATAGTTGTTCTGGTCGTTTCGCAAAGATAGGTTCTTCTTTTAAAGAATCCGAAAGATTGAAAGATTTTAAACTAGAACGCAACATTTTTCTACGTTGATTAAAAGCAGTTTTTACAACTCTAAAAAATAGTTTTTCATCAACTGGTAATGAATAATCCTTTTTTCTGATGAATCTAATAACACCAGAATCTACTTTTGGTGGTGGATTAAAAACAGTTGGTGGCACTGTAAAAAGATACTCAACATCAAAAAAAGCTTGGGTTAAAACCGATAAAATTCCGTAAACTTTAGAGCCTTCTTTTTCTGCAATTCGCATCGCAACTTCTTTTTGAAACATGCCTGCAAATTCAGGTACGAATTCCCTGTTTTCTATCGCTTTAAAAACAATTTGCGTAGAAATATTATAAGGGAAATTACCAATAATGGCTACTTGTTCTTTATTAAAAATTTCTTGAATTTCTTTCTTTAAAAAATCACCTTCAATAATTTCAAATTTTTCTTTAGTGGTATTTAGATTCAGGTGTTCAATTGGAAAAACGTCTTTTAAATACGCCACAGATTCTCTGTCTAATTCAAAAACGGTAATTTTTGGTTTTTTCGGTAATAAGTATTTTGTTAAAACACCCATTCCAGGACCAATTTCCAACACATGATCATAACCAACTTCTGTTAAAGCATCTGCAATATCTTTTGCAATGGTTTCATCTGTTAAAAAATGTTGACCTAAATGTTTTTTTGCTTTTACAGACATAGAATTTACTTTTTGTTGCATTTTAGACAAATGTACAGTTAAAAATGGCTAAATTTCTAATGACATCAAGATTAAAAAAACAAGATTAGTTTGCGCTTATTTTCACTGCTTAAAATATTAAATTTTCGAACGGAAAATAGACGCAAATTTACGGCTCTTTTAACTTTAAATTAGTCGAACTTTTTGAATCTCATTTCAATTGTAAATTCTACACCATCTATGATTCTGCTTTCTTGCCATTTCATAGAAGACATGTCTAAATCTTTTAAGAATAAATTATAAGATTTGCTTGTATTTCCGTTAATTGGAGTTAATATAAGGTTATAAAAACCAGTTGCTGTATCTTCATTACCAATTTCGTATTTAAAATCTCTAACCTTGGTTTCACAAGAGGTTTTATTCACTACATAATTGCCTGATTTATTATCTCTTAAAAATTTCCAACTACTGCCTTCAAAACAATATTTTGATGCATCATCAAACAACGTTACATTGTAATTAGCATCTGTATTGTAGGTTATTTTTTCTAGATACCAGTTTCCTTCAAATCTTTTTTCTTTGGATGTTACAAGTTTTTTTGCTCCACAGCTTAAAAATGTTGCTGTAAGTATTAGTAGTATTAAATTTCTCATGTTTTTCGTTTTGGCAAAGTAACGATTATGTGAAAATTTTTAATACCTCAAATGCTATAAAAGATGATTGATAAGCGATTTCTTAGTATTTAATTCTTTATAGAAAAATAAATAAGCAGGATTCCAAAACCTATTCCACAAAGAAAACCACCAGTTGTTTCATGTGGTTCTATTCCGTAAAAAAGATATCCTGTATAGGCTCCAGAAATAATTAATAAGAGTGCTAAGGCCAAGACTAAATTTCTGTTTTTATATAAAAATCTCTTCATTTTAATTTTTATTTGCAGTAGGATAAAACTCTTTCACCAATTTTAACTCAGTTCTAAAAGCAAGCATTTTATCTCCGAATTTTTGTAAACTTTTTATTCTTAAATCATCTGCATCTTCTTTGTAATAATTTTGCAAATCTGCTTGTGAATTTGCTGTGTACTGCACAGAATACGTTTTACCTCCCATTTCTTCTTCCACCAAAACTTGTGTGAATTTAGCAGAAATAAATTTTCCTGTATTTAAAACTTCTAAAATATGAGTTTCCATCCAGGTTAACCATTCATCATGAACAGCATTATCTATATTAATTGTTACGTTGTATATGTACATAAAATCTGTGTAATCGTTTATTTGTTTAAATGTGTAATTGTTTCAGTTTTCACTGCAAACTGATACTGAAAACTGTTTACTAAATACTATCTCCTCTTAATTTTCTAAATTTCTTTCTAGCATCAACCAAATAAATACTTGATGGATGGTCAAAAATTATTTTTTGATAATATTCTTTCGCTTTTTCAATATTATTTAAGTTGTAATTGTAGGTTTCTGCTATTAAATAATACACATCATCTGTTAAAAAACCTTGATTATCTGCTGCAATAATTTTTTCTAAACTTAAAATTGCGTCATCATATTTTTCTTGTTTGATGAACAATTTTGCTTGTAAAAACAACACATCATCATAAATAACTTCTCCAGGAACTAAACCATTTGGTAAAATTTCTTTGGATGAAAACAGTGTTGCAAGTTCCTCTAAAGCATCTTCGTTTTTATTTTGATACGCAAACAACTCTGCTTTTGCCAATTGTTTTAAACCAGATGGAATGGAATCTACAGGTTCATTATCGGTAATTCTTAAAAATAAATCGACTGCATCATTGGCAATTAATTGTGTAGTTGAGCCTTTTAAAACTTTTAATTGTGCTTTTGCCCACTCAAAATCGCCTTTAAAATAACTTGTTTGAGCTACTTTGAAACGTGCTTGTTGAGCTATTTCTGAGCCTTTTAATTGCGTTTGAATTTGCGAAAAATAAATTAATGCTTTGTTAAATAATCCTCTAAAAACTAAAACTTCGCCTAATTTTAATTTAATTCTTCCTTCATCAAATTTCGATTGTGCAAATGTTAAAGCTTCTTCTAAAACATTACTGGCTTGTAAAGGTTCGTTTTTGGTAAACGTTAAAAAATCTGCATATTCAACTTGCAGTTCTATCGTTTGTTGACTTTTGCCAAATTGTGTAAATAAATTCTGAAAGAGCGTTTCTGTTTCTGAGTTTTTAGTGGCAACAGCTATTTTTGCTAAGTATAAATTTGCATCAATTTTTTCTTCTTTTAAAGCTGATTTTTCAACAATAAAAGTAAAACAGTCTTTTGCTGCTTGGTAATCTTTATTTTGGAAAGCAATTTTACCCAAACTATAAATTTCTACCAAATCGCCCGAATTTCTTTGATACAAAGCTTTTTCTTGAATTAAGGCTTTTCCATAATCTTTTTGTTGCGCAAATAACCAACTTAAAAGTATGTTCCACTCGTTTTTTGGATTGCTTACAGCTTTTCTTAAAAGTGTTTTTCTGAATAAAATATTGGTTTCACTTTCTGGATCATCAGTAATATATTTGCTTGCAAACCTTTGAATTAAGGTGAGGTAACTTTCGTTTTTATCAACCAAATTAATATACGATTCAAACATTTGTTTGTATTCACCTTGCTCACCATAAATCTGTGCTATTTGAAAATTATAGTCGGCATTTTCATTAGCTTCCATCGCTTTTTCATAAGCTAAAATAGCATAGTTTAATAAATTGTAATTTTTAAAAAGGCGCCCAATTATACCAGCATAACTAGCATTTTCATTCAAAGAATTAATTGCTTTTTCGTAGTTGTTTTTAGCATGTTCGTTTAATTGTTGTTTATCGAAATTATACCCTAAATACACATATAAAAATGTTTGAGAAGGATTTTTTGCGATGCGTTCTTTTAGTAAATTTTCAGCAATCAAAAATTTATCGGTTTCTTGATAACAAGATATTAGTCGCGTTAAATAAGTAGTGTTAAAAGAACTTTTATCGTATAATTTTTTATAGATTTGAGTAGCTTTTTCATATTCTCCTTGCCTAAAATAAGTTTCTGCTAGGAAAAAGGTATTCTGATCATCTTCCATTTGTATCTCTTGACCAATGGAAAAATTGCTGATTATCAGAAAAATTATTAAAAAAAGATTCTTCATAAAAATCAAAGATAATTAAGAAATATGTTAAAATTTTATTAAACCAATGTTATTTAAATGATTTCCTTGTAACAATTTGGCATGGAAATTGTCTATAGTGTAAAATAACTAATCAAAAACTACTATTATGATCGACTTAACTAACAAATACGAAAGTGCAAAACAACGTTCAATTGAATGTATGAGAAAAGGCCAAATTAGTGCGTATTTAAATGCACTTCTAGAAATGAATAAATACAAAAGATTAATGGTGGCTGTAATTGCAAATTAGAAATAGTTTGCAGTATTTCAGTCTTCAGTATGCAGTCAATATTTTGAGTAAGAAACTTTCTTCACAAATTCGCTGACTGATTACTGCCAACTGACGACTGCATACTAAAAAGCCACTAAATCATATCAAACCCACAATAAGGCACTAAAACATCTGGAATTTTAATACCATCTGCTGTTTGATAGTTTTCTAAAATACCAGCCAAAACCCTAGGCAAAGCTAAAGAGCTTCCATTAAGTGTATGTGCTAATTCGCTTTTCCCTTCACTATTTTTAAAACGAAGTTTTAATCTATTTGCTTGAAATGTTTCAAAATTAGATGCAGAACTTATTTCCAACCAACGATCTTGAGCTGTAGAAAACAATTCAAAATCGAATGTTAATGCAGCTGTAAAACCAGTATCTCCACCACACAAACGTAAAATTCTATAAGGTAATTTTAATTCTCTTAAAATATTTTTAATGTGCTCAACCATGCCATCTAAAGCTTGGTAAGAATTTTCTGGATGCTCAATTCTTACAATTTCTACTTTATCAAATTGATGCAATCTGTTTAAACCACGAACGTGAGCACCATAACTTCCTGCTTCACGTCTAAAACAAGGTGTATAACCTGTTACGCAAATTGGGAATTCAGTTTCCTGCATTAAATTTCCACGAAACATATTGGTAATTGGTACTTCTGCAGTAGGAATCAAATATAAATCATCCACAGTAGAATGATACATTTGTCCATCTTTATCTGGTAATTGCCCAGTTGCAGTTGCAGATTCTGTGTTTACCAAATGTGGTACTTGCACTTCTGTATAACCAGCTTCAATATTTTTATCTAAAAAATAATTGATTAAAGCACGTTGTAGTCTTGCACCTTTTCCTTTATAAACAGGAAAACCAGCACCAGCAATTTTGGTTCCTAACTCAAAATCTATAATATCGTATTTTTTTGCTAATTCCCAATGAGGAAGCGCGTTTTCGCCTAAATCAGGAATTGTGCCTTCACTAAAAATGTTCTCATTATCTTCTTCAGATTTCCCTGCTTTTACAGATGGATGAGGCACATTTGGTATTTGATATAAAAGCGCATCTAACTCCTCAGAAAAACCATTTAATTTTTCTGATAATTCTTTAGAACTCTCTTTTAATTGTCCAGTTTTTTCTTTTAAAATGTTCGCTTTTTGCGCTTGTCCACTTTTATAAAGAGCACCAATTTCTTTGGATATTTTATTAGATTCAGCCAAAATATTGTCTAACTCAAGCTGCGTTGCTCTTCTATTTTCATCCGCAGTTAAAACTTGATCAATAATTGTTTCAGCATTCGCAAAATTACGTTTTGCCAAACCTTCTAAAACAGTTGCTTTGTTTTCTCTAATAAAGTTTACTTGTAACATTTTTTATCAAAATTTAAGAATGCAAATATATAATTTGTGGTTTTTAAATGCCACGAATTCACGAATTAAAAAAAAGTAAAATTTTTTGTTGTTGGGCGTTCCCAAAAGGTCAGGCTTTCGCACTCGCTTTTTTTGTGAAAAACAAAAAAGAGCTCAAACAATTGCTCAATCCTTAACGCAAATTGCAATCTAAAAACGGAAGTTATTTTAAATTATAAAGGTTTATTATTTTCAATATAATCTCTAGCTGTTTTTTCATCTGTTTTAAGCTGATGAATTAATAATTCTATAGAATCGAATTTATGCTCATCTCGTAAAAAATAAAGCAATTCAATTGTTAAATTTTGGGTGTACAAATCTTTATTAAAATCAAAAAAATGCACTTCAATTGTTTGATGATTTCCATGAACAGTTGGTCTGCTTCCAATATTCATCATTCCATAAACCGTTTTTTTATCAATGGTAGCTTTTACAACGTAAACCCCCGTTTTTGGGATTAACTTATAGGTTTCTTTAACATCGATATTTGCTGTTGGAAAACCAATTTTACCACCTAATTTTTTGCCATTTACAACAGTACCATTCAGCATAAAATTATATCCTAAATAATTATTGGCAGTTTTTAAATTACCAGCATGTAAAGCACGTCTAATTTTTGTAGAACTTACAGAAACACTATCAATATCTTGTGCAGGGATTTCTTCAACTTTAAAATCGTACAAATGGCTATATTCTGTAAGTTGTGTAATATTTCCTTCTCTATTTTTACCAAAATGATGATCGTAACCAATAATTAATTTTGATATATTTAGTTGATTTACCAAAATATCTCTTACAAACTCCAAGGCTGTTGTTCTAGAAAACTCTTTACTAAAAGGATGAATAATCAAATAATCTAACCCTGTTTTTTCTAATAAGGCAGCTCGTTCATCTATGGTGTTTATCAATTCTAAAGAAGCATCTTTCTGCAACACCATTCTTGGGTGAGGAAAAAAGGTTAGCACAACTGATTTCTTACCTGCTTTTTGTGCTTCAGAAACCAATTTTTCAATAATTTGTTGATGCCCAAAATGAACACCATCAAAAGTACCAATTGTAACAAAAGTTTGCGTTTCAGAAGAGAAGTTAGTGATGTCTTTTACTATTTTCAAAAAACTAAATATTTAATAGATTTTAAAGAACAAATGTACAATAAAGCAAAGCTAAAATTGATAACTAGTAAATGTTTTAATATCCCTTTATGATAAATTTTAGTAGGATAATTTGTTAAAATCATAAATAATTAAATGATTTATTCAGAAACTCAAAAAAATTTGTATTTTGCACAATAGTTAACAAACAATTAACAAATAAACCAAATTATGATAAAAAAGATTTTATTTGTAGCATTTATAGCTTTCGGAAGTCTTGCTATGGTTGGGCAAACTACAATAACAGGAACTGTTAAAGATGCTAAAACAGGAGAAACTCTTCCTGGAGCAAACATTAAAGTTGCGAATAAAGCTGTTGGTACAACAACAGATTTTGACGGAAACTTTGAGTTGAAAGTTACAGACAACCCACCTTTTACATTAGAAATATCTATGTTAGGATTTCAAATGAAAGAAGTTGAAATTACTAAAAAAAGTCAAAAATTAGAGCTAGTTTTAGAAGAAAACGCAACCTCTTTAGATGAGATTGTTGTCTCTGCATCTAGAACACCAGAACGTGTTATGGAATCTCCAGTAACCATTGAAAGAATGGATGCTAGATCTATAAAAAACACTTCTTCGCCTTCATTTTATGACGGTTTAGAAAACTTAAAAGGTGTAGATGTAAACACAAATAGTTTAACATTTAAATCTGTAAATACTAGAGGTTTTGCAACATTTGCAAACACACGTTTTATGCAATTAGTAGATGGTATGGATAATTCATCTCCAGCATTAAACTTTGCGATTGGTAACCTTTTAGGAATGTCAGAACTAGATGTAAACACTGTTGAATTATTACCAGGAGCATCTTCTGCACTTTATGGTGCAAACGCTTTTAATGGTATTATGTTTATGACCAGTAGAAGTCCTTTTAATGACCAAGGAATTAGTTTTTCTTACAAGCAAGGAGTTACTACTCAAGAAGCAGCAGGTACAAACAATGTGTATGATGTTAATATTAGAATGGCATATGCTTTCTCAGAAAAATTTGCAGCAAAAGCAACATTGGCTTATTTGCAAGGTACAGAATGGTTTGCTACAGATCATAGAAATACTAGTAATGGAGAATATGCTCCTGGAGATAGATCTTTAAACGATTTTGATGGTTTAAATATTTATGGTGATGAGGTTGCTACAAATTTAGGTGGTGCTGTTGGTAGAGTAAGTAGAACTGGTTATGAAGAGCAGGATTTAATGTTAGATTATGAAGCAAAAAGTGTAAAATTAAATACAGCTTTGCATTATAGACCTTTTGGAGACGATAGATTAGAAGTAATCTTTAATTCAAAATTTGGAACAGGAAATACTATTTATCAAGGTGCAAACAGATATAATATTAGAGATTTCTATTTAGCACAACAAAAATTAGAAGTTAAAGGTAAAAACTTTTTTGTGAGAGGTTACATGACAACTGAAGATGCTGGTAATTCTTATGATTCACGTTTTGCTGCGATTAACATTAACAGAAGCTGGAAATCTGATCAAGACTGGTTTACTCAATATGCAGGTACTTATTTAGTAACAGGTTCTCATCAAGCAGCTAGAGCAGCAGCAGATACAGGACGTTTAATTCCAGGAACTCCAGCATTTAAAGCTGCTTTTGATACAGTTACAGCAGATCCAAACTTAGCAACTGGTGCAAGATTTCAGGATGAAACAAAATTATATCATGGAGATGTAAATTATAACTTTCAAGACATTATTGAGTGGGCAGAATTTCAAGTTGGTGGTTCTTACAGAAGATATTCTTTAAACTCTAGTGGAAGTATTTTTACAGATAATGATGGTTCTATTAATTATGATGAATATGGTGTTTATACTCAAATGCAAAAGAAATTTTTAGAAGAAGATCGTTTAAAATTTACTGCTTCTTTACGTTATGACAAAGCTCAAAATTTTGATGGTAACTTTTCACCAAGAATTTCTTTAGCCTATGCAGGAGGAGAAAATAAGAACGATAACTTTAGAGCATCTTTTCAAAAAGGATTTAGAAACCCAACAACACAAGATCAATATATTGGTTTAGATGCAGGTTCTGCAATTTTAATGGGTTCTGCTCCAGATAACTTAGATAGATACACAAGTACTCCATTAAATGTAAGTACAGCTGGTCAGGGAATTTTAGGAAGCGCAACTACTACTTTATCTGGTAGATTAGCTTATGAGAATTCTTTTGCAGCAAGTTCTGTTTTAGCTGGTGCTCCAGAAGCATCTAGTGCTCCTTTAGTAAAGCCAGAAGAAGTTACTGCTTTTGAATTAGGATATAGAGGTTTAATTAATGCAGGAGATTCTAGAATAACTTTAGATGTAAGTGCATATTACAATCAATATAGCGACTTTATCTCTGCTAAAAATGTTTTAGTTCCTTTTTATGGAACTGTAGGTGATAATGCATTATCTCTTTTAGCACTTCAAAATGGAGATTTTAAAGCTTTTCAAGTATATACAAATACTACTGCAGATATAAACTCTTATGGAGCTTCATTAGGATTAAATACAAAGATTTTTAATGGTTTTGATATCGGTTTAAATTATACGTATGCTAAATTTGATTTTGATCAAGCATCAGATCCAGATTTTGAAGCAGGTTTTAACACACCAGAACATAAAGTAAAATTACAATTTGGTAAAACAGATTTATTTGAAAACTTTGGTTTTAATATAAATGCAAGATGGCAAGATGAGTTTTTGTGGGAGTCTACATTCTTAGATGCAACAGTAGATGCAAGAACTGTATTCGATGCGCAAATTAATTATACTGTACCATCTTGGAAATCTACTTTTAAATTAGGTGGAGCAAATTTAGGTGGGCAAGAATATTTTAGTGCACCAGGAGTTGGAGCTATAGGTTCTCAATATTACCTTTCTTGGTCAATTAATAACTAATAAAAAACACATTAATATATGAAAAATTATAAATATATAGGATTGTTTCTTTTATCATTGGGAGTTATCTCTTGTGATGTAAACAACGATTTAGATCCTATTTTAGAGGAAACAGTGCCAGTAGTACAATTAAACACGAACGGATTAGATTTTTCTAGCTATGTTGCAGTTGGAGCTTCTTTTACAGCAGGTTTTACTGATAATGCTTTGTTTATAAAAGCACAAGAAAATTCGTTTCCGAACATTTTAGCAGGAAAATTTGGTACAGATTTTTCTCAACCTTTAATGAATGATAATATTGGAGGTTTATTATTTGGAGGTAATCGTTATCCAGATGGAGCTTTAGGACCAAGATTATATTTTAATGGAGCTGGACCAACACCTTTACAGGCAGAGCCAACTACAGAAACAACAACTTCTGTTTATGGAAATTTAAATAATTTTGGAATTCCAGGTGCAAAAAGTTTTCATTTTTTAGCAGCAGGTTATGGTAATTTACAAGGAGTGCCTTTAGGTTTAGCGAATCCTTATTTTGCAAGGATGGCTTCAAGTCCTACAGCAACTGTTTTAGGAGATGCTATGGCTCAAAGTCCAACATTTTTTACCTTATCAGAAATTGGAGGAAATGATGTTTTAGGATATGCACTTTCTGGTGGTTCTGGAGTAGATCAAACTGGAAATCTTAACCCAGCAACTTATGGCTCTTCAGATATTACAGACCCAAATGTATTTGCTAGTGTTTTTAGTAATATGGTTACAGGTTTAGCTTCTGGTGGAGCAAAAGGAGTTATTGCAAATGTGCCTTATATTACAAATTTAGCTCATTTTATAACTGTTCCTTATAATCCTGTTCCTTTAGATGCAGGAACAGCAACACAACTAAATTCACAATTACTAGGACCAGTAATTCAAATATTAACAGCTTTAGGACAGCCAAATAGAATTGCTTTATTAGAGGCTTCAAGTACTAATAAGTTATTATTAAGAGATGAAAATCTTGTTGATTTTTCTGCACAAATTTCAGGAGCTTTACAGCAAGCTGGAATTCCAGCTGCTCAAGCACAATTAATGGGAAGTTTATATGGACAAGCAAGACATGCAACTTCAGCAGATTTATTTGTTTTGCCATTATCTAGTGTTATAGGAACTTCTCAAGCTGGAATACCTGCACCATTTAATACAGTAGGTGTTACGTATCCATTAGAAGATAAGTGGGCAATTACTCCTGAAGAGCAATTGGCTATTAAAACAGCTACAGATGCTTATAACACAACTATTGCTGCTATTGCAAGTGCAAACCCAAATGTTGCTTTGGTAGATTTTAAAGGGCTTTTAGAGCAATCTGCAAGAGGTATTGCATTTGATCAATATACATTAACAACTAGTTTGGTAACTGGTGGTTTAGTTAGTTTAGATGGTGTGCATTTAACAGGTAGAGGTTATGCTTTAATGGCTAACAAAATTATGGCAGCTATGGATACAAAATTTGGATCTAACTTTACAACTGCTACAAATGGTTTAGCGAAAGCAGATGACCATCCAACAAATTATTCTCCTGCTTTAAGATAGTAGAATTATAATATAATAAAACAAAAAAGGTTGAGAATTAATTCTCAACCTTTTTTTTATGACCAAATTTTAGTAATTTATAAAAGCATCATTTTTGCTCTTTTAACGCCAGCAACTAAAACATCTATTTCCTCTTTTGTGTTGTAAAATGAAAAAGAAGCTCTTACAGTTCCTGGAATTTTATAAAAATCCATTATAGGTTGTGCACAATGATGGCCAGTTCTAACAGCAATACCTAACTTATCTAGAATTGCTCCCATATCATAAGGATGAACCCCATCAATATTAAAAGAAATTACAGCTGTTTTTTTTGCTGATGTTCCATAAATCTTTAAACCCTCAATTTTTAATAACTCTTGTGTTCCGTATTTTAGAAGTTCATCTTCATACGCTGCAATAGCATCAAAACCTATTGAATTCATGTAATCTAAAGCAGCACCAAAGGCAATTCCTCCACAAATATTTGGAGTTCCAGCTTCAAATTTATGAGGCAAACCTGCATAGGTTGTTTTTTTGAAAGATACAGTTGCAATCATTTCTCCTCCACCTTGATAAGGGGGCAATTTCTCTAACCATTCTTGTTTTCCGTATAAAAAACCAACCCCTGTTGGGCCACATAATTTATGAGCAGAAGCCACATAAAAATCAGCATTTAATGCTTGTACGTCTGGTTTTATGTGAGGTGTTGCTTGAGCACCATCAATTAAAACAGCAGCACCAACTTTATGAGCAGCTTCTATAATTTCTTCAATTGGGTTTATAGTTCCTAAAGCATTAGAAACATGATTACAAAACACCAATTTTGTGTTATCGTTTAAAAGTTGATGATAGGTTTCCATATCTAAAGAACCTTCATCATTCATAGGAATTACCTTTAAAATAGCGCCTGTTTTTTCGCACAACATTTGCCAAGGAACTATATTTGAGTGATGTTCTAAAGCAGATACAATTAACTCATCACCTTTATGTAAAAGTGATTCGAAACCAGCAGCAACAATGTTAATACTGTGTGTAGTTCCTGCAGTTAAAATAATTTCGTACGTTTCTTTTGCGTTAATATGTTTTTGCACTTTAATACGCGCTTCTTCATATTTATCAGTTGCTTCTTGACTTAACGTATGTACTCCTCTGTGAATATTTGAGTTGTAATTACTGTAATAATCAACAATAGTATCTATCACAATTTGAGGTGTTTGTGAAGTGGCAGCATTATCAAAATATACCAAAGGTTTTCCGTGAACTGTTCTTTTTAGGATGGGAAAATCTTTTCTAATTTTATCAATATTCAACATAAAAATCATTTTAAGTTACAAAGATAAAGGTTGATTTTCGAAACCTATTAAATTCTCAATATGATTTTCTTATTTTTACATCATCAAAACCACTTTTTATGAAGCTTTTTAAAAGAATTTTACTTTTAGTATTGGTGATTATTACAATAACCGTTGTTTATAATTACCCAAAATTAAATATGATTGCAGGTTATGCAGCTAAAAATGCTTCTTCTTCTGTTTTTTTAGCGAATAGAAATTTAGATTTTACCAACAAAACCGATAATAATTTTTCTCCTATCAATTTAGCGGAAAGTAAAGTTGATGAAACTGAAAAATGGGCAACATCCAGTGTTTTTGGTTTATTAAGCAGAAAGGCTTTTCACAGAGAGGGTTTAGGAACTGTTTTGGCTTTGGATGATGACGATTTAAAAAAAACTTACTTAACTCCAAAAAGAGCAATTGCTGATGATAATACACCATATCCTTATGGAAATGCGCCACAAAAAGATACGGTTTTTAGTAATATTGATTATCAAAAAATAAATGAAACGTTAGATATTTTATTTGACTCTGTAAACCAAACTAGGGGAGCAGTTGTGGTTTATAAAAACCAAATTATTGCAGAAAAATATGCAGAGGGCTTTGATAAAAATTCTAAAATTTTAGGATGGTCTATGACCAAAAGTATTGTAAGTACTTTATTTGGAATTTTAGAACATCAACAGAAAATGGATGTTTTTAAAAAAGCGAATTTTGAGGAATGGAAAAATGATGAGAGAAAGGAAATAACCATTCATAATCTGTTACAAATGAATTCTGGTTTGGAATGGGATGAAAACTATGAGGAAATATCTGATGTAACAAAAATGTTATTTTTAGAAAGAGATATGACTAAAAGCCAAATTAGAAAACCTTTGGCAGGCAAGCCGAATGAAAGCTGGTATTATTCTTCTGGAACTACTAATTTATTATCAGGAATTTTAAGAAATCAATGTGAAACGCATCAAGAATATTTAGATTTTTGGTACGCAGATTTAATTGATAAAATTGGGATGAATTCTATGACTATAGAAACAGATTTAGCTGGCAATTATGTAGGTTCTTCTTATGCTTGGGCAACTCCAAGAGATTGGGCAAAATTAGGGTTGTTGTATTTAAATAATGGAAACTGGAATGGAGAACAACTTTTTACAAAAGAATGGATAAAATACGCTACAGAACCAACTCCAACTTCTGATGGTTGGTATGGAGCGCAAATTTGGTTAAATGCTGGGAAAAGGTATCCAAATGTGCCAGAAAACATGTATTTCTTTAGTGGTTATCAAGGTCAGAATGTTTTTATTTTGCCAGATGAAGATTTGGTTGTGGTTAGAATGGGGTTAACTAAAAATGCAGATGTAGATGCTTTGTTAAGTGGAATTATTTCATCAATTAAAAAATAATTATTAAAGATATTGTAACAAATTATTTGTTTCTTTATCAAATAGATAAATAATTTACTTGGATTAAAAATATATTGTTAAAGAAAATATTTATACAAAAGAGTCAATTATCAGTAGATATATCTAAAAGAAGAATATTTATTGGTGTTTTTTTAGGACTATTTTTTGCAGTTATTTTCTATGCTTTGCTTAAATTAATTAGTAAATCTTTAGTGGTATTTGATGCCATGTTTAATGGATATGAACTAGTTACTTTGTCAGAAGGTAATTATCAACTTTACAGTTTTTTTATTGCTTTTATTGCTGTTAATTTTTCTTTTTCTATCGTTTTTGAATTTTTAGTAAATACTCCAATTGGCTTTTTAGAACCCTATAATTACAAGCGAAAAAACATATTGAACTCACAAAGGGTTACCAATTGGTTTTTATTAAATTCGTTTTGTAGAATTGCTTTTGTGTTTGGGACTTTATCTTTAAGTTTTAAAAACGATGATTTATTTACTGAAATGAATTATATAATCTATCTGATTATAATCGTATTTATTGGACAAATGTGGTTATCTATTAGATGGTTTACTATGGACAATAAAGCAAAGATTTTTTTAATATTTATATCTGTTATTTTATCAATCACTTTTATTATTTCAAAAATTGAATTTATAAATAATGCTACAATCAATAAATCTGTATTATCACAAAATATATTATACAAGCATAAAATAGACAGAGTTACATCAGGGGAATCTCAAGAATTAACTGAAGATAGATATTTGCTCTTTAATTTATATTTAAAAGAAGGTAAAAATGGTTTAATCCTAGAAACAGATAATAAAAATCAATTTACAGAATTAGTGTCTTTGTCTGATAAAATTAATATTTTCCAAAAAAGATTTCCAAAAAAGCTTCAACCTTTTATAACTTATGTTCTTTATATTGATAAAGATTTGTGCATGAGTAATGTTAAGAAGATACAGCAGTATTTAAAGGATACAGGAGCTTACAGAATTCATTATTCAGTAAAAGATAAAGAACATCCTTTTTTTATAAGAGGAAACAAGACTTTTGGCTTTACTATAAATGATTTTAAACCAGAAGATTTAGAATCAAAAGCGATAAAAATTTCAATTTCAAAAAATGGTAAATATTTATTTCAAAACAATTCACTTTCAAAAGAAGATTTAAGAACATCAATTATAAATAAGTTTAAAAAAGATGGTTTTTCTCCATTTATTATTTCTTATAACGATTCTACTAAATTTGATGAATACTTTGAAGTTTTATCATTGACAAAGAATATTGTAAATGAATTTAGGGATGATTACGCACAAAAAGGGTATAATCAAAATTATAATACTTTATCAAAAGAACTTAGAAAACAAATAGAAGAAAAATTTTATTGGGTTTTTATTGATGAGGTAAACTAAAAAAACCACTCAAAAAGAGTGGTTTTTAAAATTATAATATTTTTATTTTTTAGCTTTTACCTTTAATTAAACTCAAAGCAATTGCTGCAATTCCTAAACCAATTGTAATAAAAGCATTTGTATTATCTTGAGCTTCTATTAAATCTAAATCTCCAATAGAAACTTGTGTTTCTGGAACTACCATTGCATAAATTCCATATGCTAATAAAATAACACCTACAATTAGTAATACCGTTTTTATTGTTTTATTCATAATTTGGTTGTTTAATGTGAGTCACAAATGTATGATTTAAAAACAGTTACAGTTAATCCTATTGAAATAAAAGTTAACTCAATCAATTATAAATCGAACCCAATTTTTACACCTAATTTATTGGCAATTAACTTGGTAATTCTTGTTTTTACTTCAGGGATTTTTACACTTTCTAATACTGTATTTGCAAAAGCAAACATTAACAAAGCTTTTCCTTCTTTTTTAGGAATTCCACGTTGTTGCATGTAAAATAAAGCATCATCATCTAACTGACCAATGGTACAACCATGAGAACATTTTACATCATCTGCAAAAATTTCTAGTTGAGGTTTTGCGTTTATAGTTGCTTTATCGCTAATTAAAACATTGTTGTTTTGCTGATAAGCATTTGTTTTTTGAGCTTCTTTATTTACAATTACTTTTCCGTTAAAAACTCCTGTAGAACGCTCATCAAAAATACCTTTGTAATCTTGGTGAGATTCACAATTTGGCTCTATATGATGTACTAAAGTGTGATGATCTACATGTTGTTTTCCTTCAATAATTGTAATTCCTTTTAAAATAGAATCTATATGTTCTCCATTTTGATAAAAGTTCAAATTATTTCTTGTGATGTTTCCTCCAAATGAAAAAGTATGCACAGAAACAATGCTATTTGATTTTTGATCTACATAGGTATTATCAACAATAGAAGCGTTTAAATCATCATTTTGAATTTTATAAACATCTACTGTAGAGCTTTTTGCAGAAAAAATTTCTGTAACTACATTCGATAAAACTGCATTCGAAGTTAAACTTTGATGACGTTCTATAATTTGAACATGTGCATTTTCATCAACCACAATTAAATTACGAGGCTGAGTCATTACTGCAACTTCAGAACCTGTTGTAAAATTGATAATTTGAATTGGTTTTTTAACTTCCACATTTTTTGGAATATGAATGTAAGCACCTTCAGTTGCAAAAGCCGTATTTAAAGAAGTTAAATTATCTTGTTTGGCAATTTTATTGAAATATTTATCAATAACAGCTTTGTATTTTGGCTTTGATAATGCAGAAGACATCAAGCAAACATCAATAGTATCATGTGTGGTTTCTGATAAAAAAGAACTGTATTTACCATCAATAAAAACAACATTGTAAGTGTCTATATCATGAATAAAATACTTTTTTACATCCGCTAATTCTACAGCAACATCTTTGTTTGGGAAAAGGCTGAAATCGTTTTTCAGTACGTTATTTAGGCTTGTATATTTCCAAGCTTCTAATTTTTTAGTAGGAAAACCAAGTTTTTCAAAATTCTCTAATGCTTCTGTTCTAATTTCATGAATAGCAGAATTAGTATCTACTTTATCTTCAAAAGCTACGTAAGAGGTTACTATTTTATCTTTTAATTCCATGTTTTTCAGTCTTCAGTAATCAGTCTTCAGTTGGCAGTTTATGAGTTTTCATAAAAATCACTGATGATAAATTACTTTCAATTATTAATTCAATTTTTAGTTTGCAGAAACTGACTGCATACTGCTACTGATTTTACTGCGAACTTATACTAGTTCTTGTTTAATCCAATCATATCCTTTTGCCTCTAATTCTAAAGCTAAAGAAGCATCACCAGTTTTTACAATTTTTCCATCGTATAAAACGTGTACAAAATCTGGAACGATATAATCTAACAAACGTTGGTAATGTGTAATTACAATTACAGCATTGTCTTTAGATTTTAGTTTATTTACACCATTTGCAACAATACGCAAAGCATCAATATCTAAACCAGAATCAGTTTCATCTAAAATAGCTAATTTTGGCTCTAACATTGCCATTTGAAAAATTTCGTTACGTTTTTTTTCTCCTCCAGAAAAACCTTCGTTTAAAGAACGAGATAAAAATTTACGATCTATTTCTAACAATTCAGATTTTTCACGAATCATTTTCAACATGTCTTTAGCAGGCATATCTTCTAAACCTTTTGCTTTTCTAGTTTCGTTAATTGCTGTTTTGATAAAGTTTGTAACAGATACACCAGGAATTTCTACAGGATATTGAAAAGATAAGAAAACACCATTATGTGCTCTTTCTTCTGGAGCAAGTTCGCTAATATCCTCTCCATTTAATTCGATAACTCCATCAGTAACTTCGTAATCTTCTTTACCAGCAATAATATTTGCTAATGTACTTTTACCAGCACCATTTGGGCCCATAATTGCGTGAACTTCACCAGCGTTTACTTCTAAATTTAATCCTTTTAAAATTGATTTCTCATCAATTGAGGCGTGTAAATTGTTAATTTTTAACATTGTATTTTAAGCTATTTGCTTGTAGTTTTTAACTATAAGCTGTTTAATAATTTTTCTAATTTTTCAAAATCTTTTGGAGAATGCTGTATAAAAACGTCTGCATTTTTCTCTTTTGCAAAAGCTTCAAATTTCTCCATACTTTTTAAAGTTGCTTCTACATCATAATTAAAAGAAGGCACACCTTTATTTGTTCTATTTTCTTCAAAGTGATATAAATCTCCTGTTAATAAAACTGGTTTTTCTAAACCTGAAACTTCAACATATAAAGCTTGATGCCCAACTGTATGACCAGGCATGTATTTTATAACTACTGTTCCATCTCCAAAAACATCATAATCTCCATTTAGTTTTTTTACTTCTTTAAGTGTTTCTAAAACAGGATTTCTTGCAGCTGCAGAATCGCCAACAACAGAGTTGTATTCATTTTCTTGAACAATCCAAGTTGCTTCTTGCATGTAATTTGCATGTCCTGTATGATCAAAATGTGAGTGAGACATTGCAAAATACTGAAAATCTTCAATTTTAAAACCTTTCGATTTTAGTTGATTTTTTAAAGAATCTGGTCTTTGAATACGATATACTCCACTTGGTTCATCAAAAGGTTCTGGCATTACCAATTGTTCTGGCAAACCTGCATCCCACATTAAATTTCCCTTTGGATGGGAAATAATATAATAAGCATCTGTAAACTGTTTTTGCTGACCTGTATAGGTTGTATCTTGAGAAAAAACTTCTAACTTTTTAACCAAAATAGAACCACCAACTAATTGGTATAATTTTACTTCAGGTTTTTTAGTTTCTTCAGCCTTTTTCTCGGCATTTTTGCAACTAACAATGCTGATTGCAAGAAACAAGAATAATATTTTTTTCATTATGATTGTATTTGTAATTACAACCTGCAAGGTTTATTTTAACCTTGTAGGTTTCTTATATAATACCTACAAGGTTTTTGAAACCTTACAGGATACAAATTTTATTATCCTACAGAACCTTCTAAAGAAATTTCCAATAATTTTTGAGCTTCTACAGCAAACTCCATTGGTAATTTATTTAAAACTTCTTTACTAAATCCGTTTACAATTAAAGCGATTGCTTTTTCTGTATCAATTCCTCTTTGGTTGCAATAAAACAATTGCTCTTCACCAATTTTACTGGTAGTTGCTTCGTGCTCTATTTGAGCCGTTTTATTTTTAACTTCAATGTAAGGGAATGTGTGTGCTCCACATGCATTTCCCATCAATAAAGAATCACATTGAGAAAAATTACGAGCGTTTTCTGCTCTACTATTTATCTGAACTAAGCCTCTGTAAGAGTTTTGAGAATTACCAGCAGAAATACCTTTAGAAATAATGGTTGACTTGGTGTTTTTCCCCAAATGAATCATTTTTGTTCCTGTATCTGCTTGTTGAAAATTATTAGTTACTGCAATTGAATAAAACTCACCAACTGAATTATTTCCTTTTAAAATACAAGAAGGATATTTCCAAGTTACAGCAGAACCTGTTTCAACTTGTGTCCAAGAAATTTTTGCATTTGTTTCACACAAACCTCTTTTGGTTACAAAATTGTAAACCCCACCTTTTCCTTCTTTATTTCCTGGATACCAGTTTTGAACAGTAGAATATTTAATTTCTGCATCATCCATAGCAATTAATTCTACAACTGCTGCATGTAGTTGATTTTCATCTCTACTTGGAGCTGTACAACCTTCTAAATAAGAAACATAGCTACCTTTATCTGCTACAACAAGCGTTCTTTCAAACTGTCCTGTTCCTCCTTCATTAATTCTAAAATAGGTTGATAATTCCATTGGACATTTTACACCTTTTGGAATATAACAGAAAGATCCATCAGAAAAAACAGCTGAATTTAGTGCTGCATAAAAGTTGTCTGTTGTTGGTACAACAGTTCCTAAATATTTACGAACCAATTCTGGGTGCTCTTGAATAGCTTCTGAAATTGGCATAAAAATAATACCCTTTTCACCCAATGTTTTTTTGAAAGTAGTTGCTACAGAAACAGAATCCATAACAATATCTACAGCAACATTGGCTAATTTTTTTTGTTCATCTAAAGAAATTCCTAAACGTTTAAAAGTGTCTAATAATTCAGGATCTACTTCATCTAAAGAATTTAATTTTGGTTTCTTTTTTGGAGCAGAATAATAGGCAATGTCTTGAAATTTTGGTTTTTCATAATGCACATTAGCCCATTCTGGTTCTTCCATTTGTTCCCAAACTCTGTAAGCTTCCAAACGCCAGTTTGTCATCCATTCTGGTTCGTTTTTCTTTTTAGAAATTGCTCTCACAACATCTTCACTTAAACCTATTGGAAACGTATCACTTTCTATATCTGTATAAAAACCATAGGCATATTCTTTGGTTTTTAATTCTAATTCTAAATCGTCTTCTGTGTACTTACTCATAATTCTTTTATTTTTTGCTCCTTCCCTTTAGGAAGGTTGGAATGGGCTTTTTTTTAGAGCGAAAAACTCTCTCCACAACCACAAGTTCTATTTGCGTTTGGATTGTTAAAAACAAAACCTTTTCCGTTTAAACCTCCAGAATACTCTAAAGTGGTGCCTACTAAATATAAAAAGCTTTTTTTGTCAACAATAAGTTTTACGTTATTTTCTTCAAAAATTTTATCGGTTTCTTGTCTTTCCTTATCAAAAGTTAAATCGTAAGATAAACCTGAACAACCACCACTTTTTACACCCACTCTAACATAATCTTTAGCTGCGTCAAAGCCATCATCAGTCATTAATTCAATGACTTTTTTCTTTGCTGTTTCTGAAACTTTTATCATAATTTTAAATAGATTTAATCTAAATTGTCTGCAAATATACGATATAACTGGAACAAAGTTTGTTAAATTGATTACCAAGATTAATGTAGCTATTGGTTTTATCGATTATTCGTGAAAGGCAGTATTATTAACGAATTCTAAGTCAGTTAGTGTTAATAAAAATGCCTTTAAATCGGCTTTATCTTCGGTCGATAAATTGACACCTCCTTTAGCAATTTGTTTCATTAAAGGATCTATGGTCGCAGATGGTTGCAAACCCTCTGAATAATGATTGATAACTTCTTCTAAAGTTGCAAAGCGTCCATCATGCATATAAGGTGCTGTAAATGCTAAATTTCTAAGCGATGGTGATTTGAATTTTCCATTATCTGAAGGATCTCCAGTAATTTTTCCCAAACCTAAATCAGAAAAATTGCTATCTAAACCATTATTGTGAAATTGATTATCGGTCCAAAGTGGATTGTTGTTACTTCCATGACAATGAAAACAATCGCCTTTTGCTTCATCCATAAAAACATTAAATCCGTTTTCTTCTTCAGGTGTTAACGTTACTTTTCCAAGTAAATATCGATCGAATTTTGAGTTTCCAGAAATAAGTGTTCTTTCAAACTGCGCAATTGCTTTGGTTACTAAAGTGGAATCTATAGTTGATGAGCCAAATGCCTGAAAAAATAAGCTTGGATATTCTGGATGATTCTGTATTTTTTTTGCAATATTTTCCCAATTAGCATGCAATTCAATAGGGTTTGAAACAGGTTCAAAAGCTTGATTTTCTAAGCCAAAAGCACTTCCATCCCAATTAAAACGATCATCAAAATTCCAAGCTAAATTAAATAAGGGCATTGCGTTTCTAAAACCAAATTCTCCATCAATTCCTAAACTAAATTGTTGGTTGTCTGTAAAAGCATTTTTTGGATTGTGGCAACTTGCACAAGATTTTGTTTCATCAGCAGAAAGAATTGTATCAAAAAAAAGTTTTTTACCCAATGCAACACCTTCTTCAGTTAAAGGGTTATTTGTAGGAATTATAGGTGAAATTAATTTGTCTGCAAACAATTGTGGAATTTCTAAAGTATATGGAATTGGTGTATAGATTTCTTCTTCTTTTGATGCGCAACTCATCAACAGAAAAAAGGAAAGAAGAAAAATATATGATTTTGTCATTTTTTAAGCTTTTTGAAACTCGATAAATTTTTCTAAAAGTACAGATAATTTCACATCAAATTTAAGTTTTTAAATTTATAGTTGTTGTTTATCAATTAAAAAGAAATCATAGAATACTCATTATCAATAGCAATACATAGAAAGCTTTTAAAAAGCCAAAAAAATCTTCTTTTATTATTCCTACCTTTGTATTTCATCAAAAATAATACCAATGAAATATCATACAATAGACTCCAATTTATTCATAAAAAATCGTAAAAACTTTGCAGCAGCAATGCAGCCAAAAAGTATTGCTGTTTTTAATTCGAATGATGTGTATCCAATCTCAGCAGACAGCACAATGCCATTTGAACAACATAGAGATATATTTTATTTATCAGGAGTAGATCAAGAAGAAAGTATTTTGATGCTTTTTCCTGATTGCCCAAATGAAGATTTAAGAGAAGTTTTATTTTTAACAGAAACCAATGCACATATTGCTGTTTGGGAAGGTGAAAAATTAACTAAAGAAGCCGCTTTTAAAACTTCTGGAATAAAAACGGTGTATTGGTTGCAAGATTTAGAAAAAGTTTTGTTCGAAATGAGCACGTATGCAGATACTTTTTATATCAATACAAACGAACATTATAGAGCAAATGTTTCTACAGAAACTCGTGAAGATCGTTTTACAAAATGGTTATTAGCAAAATTTCCTGCACATTCTGTTGCAAAAAGTAATCCTATTTTACAGCGTTTACGTTCTGTAAAAGATCCAATAGAATTGGATTTAATGCAACAGGCTTGTAATATAACAGAAAAAGGTTTCAGACGAATTTTAAACTTTGTAAAACCAGGTGTTTGGGAATATGAAATTGAGGCTGAATTGCTACACGAATTCGTAAGAAATAGATCTAAAGGTTTTGCATATACACCAATTATTGCAAGTGGAAATAATGCCAATGTTTTGCATTATGTAGAGAATAATCAGCAGTGTAAAAAAGGCGATTTAATTTTGTTTGATATTGCTGCAGAATATGCAAATTATAAAAGTGATTTAAGTAGAACAATTCCTGTTTCTGGCCGTTTTTCTGACAGACAAAAAGCAGTTTATAATGCTGTAAATCATGTAAAAAAAGAAGCAACAAAATTATTGGTTCCAGGAACTATTTGGAAAGAATATCATAAAGAAGTTGGTGATTTGATGACTTCTGAATTATTAAAATTGGGTTTATTAGATAAAGCTGATGTGCAAAATGAAGATAAAAATTGGCCTGCTTATAAAAAATATTTTATGCATGGAGCTTCGCACAATATTGGTTTAGACACACATGATTATGGTCTTTTACACGAACCAATGCAAGCAAATATGGTGTTTACTGTAGAACCTGGTATTTATATTCCTGCTGAAGGTTTTGGTATTCGTTTAGAAGATGATGTTGTAATTCAACAAAATGGAGAACCTTTTAACTTAATGGGAAACATACCAATTGAAGCTGATGAAATTGAGGATTTAATGAATTCTTAAAATTTAAGAAATATTTTAAAAGCGAGCTTTAAGCTCGCTTTTTATATTTTTTATCGATTTAATCTACCAGTAATTTCACCATTTAAAATAGTAATTACATCTCTTTCGTTTGCATAATTTACATCTCCTAAATACGTGTGTTTTATTGCACAAGCTGCAGACGCAAATTGCATGGCTTTAAAATCGTCGAACTTTTGTAAACCATGAATTAAGCCTGCTGCAAAAGCATCTCCAGTTCCAATTCGATCGATTATATGTGTAATATCTAAATCTTCTGTTTCTTTAAATTCTTTACCATTCCACATTCTTGCTCTGATTTTATGCCAAGAAGAATTTATAGAAGTTCTAATTTTATCGAACACTTTTTCTATGGATGGATATTTATCTATTAATTGTTTGCTGGCTTCAATAAAATCGTCATTTGAATATGAAAAATTTGTTTCTAAAAGTTCGTTAATTTCATTAATTCCGCCAATAAAAATAGTGGAATGATGTACTAATTCTGATAAAACATCTTTTGCATTTTCACCATATTTCCACAAACCACTTCTGTATGTTGGGTCTGCAGAAACTTGCATTCCTTTTTTTCTGGCTAATTTTAAACCTTCTAAAAGTGTTTCTTGACTTCCCTTATTTAAAGCTGGTGTAATTCCTGTCCAATGAAACCATTTGCCATTTTCTAAAGATTTTTCCCAATTTACCATTGCTGGTTTAATTTCGGAAAAAGAAGAATGAGATCGATTATAAGAAATAGAACTTGCTCTCATAACAGCACCAACTTCTAGAAAATAAACACCCAAAGGTCTTGGAGAACGTACAATTGCAGAAGTATCTAAATCGAATTTATTTAAATATGAAATTGCTGTATCACCAATAAAATCGTCAGAAATACAAGAAATATGTTTTACGTTTCCGCCAAAATTTGCAATAGAAATTCCTACATTTAATTCTGTGCCACCAAAATAAAATTCAACAGCATTCGATTGTACAAACTTTCTGTTTCCTTGAGGAGAAATTCTCATTAAAACTTCGCCAAATGTTATAATTTGATTCATTTATTATCTTTTAAAAAGGTAAATATAAATGATAAAATCTGGTAAACCAATGAAATGATTCCAATAATTTTAAGCAAGAGCAGAAATAAACTGAATTGTTTGATTGTTGAAAACTGCTGGTTGCTCGACATTTACAACATGACCACATTTATCAACCACAACTAAAGAGGAAGTTTTGTGTTTAGAAACGATGTTTTTTATAGATGGCAAAAACAAATGATCTTCTGCACCCATAATATATAATGTTGGGATTTTAATATCTTTTGTTCTAAAAAAACGTAAAAGTGGGTTGATTTCCGAAGTTAATTTAAACCAACGAATAAATTCTTTTTGGTATAATTTTTTAGCTTCATTTACAAATAACAATCTAGATTTCTTATGATTTTTATTTGGCATGATAATAAATGCAAATAATTTGTAAAGCAACATATAAGGTACCACAGATTTAAAAATATTACCAACTTTCATTAAAACTTGAGAACGAAAGTTCATTTTTATAATGGCACCACCCATAATCATACTTTGTACTAATTCTGGTCTTTTTTCGGCTAAATTTCTTATTAAAATTGTGCCTAAAGAAATACCGATAAAATGAGATTTTTTAATTTTCAAAAAATCAATAACCTCAACAATATCTGCAGTAATAGAATCGAATGTGTATTTAGAATTAAAGGTGTCTTTTAAACTTGGTTTGCTATTTCCATGACCTCGCAAATCTAAAATTAGCACGTTAAAATGCTTTTTAAAATCTCTAATTTGCTTATACCAAATAGAACTACTACCTCCTGCACCATGTACAAAAGTTACCCATTCTTCAGAAGTTTTATGCGGATATAAATAGTAGTTTAACAAATATGTTTGTGTTTAAAAATCTAAAAATCAGATGTAAAAATACTACTTTTTAATTAGTGGGTATAATTTTGAGTGATTCTTGCCATTATTTAGAATCAGTTTATAACAAATCTTAAAAATTATGTAAAATTTTAAGGAGTAATTTGTGCTACTTTTGATACATAAAAATCATCAACCATGAAAAAATTAATCTTAACAATCGCTGTATTTAGTTTTATTTCATTTATTTCTTGTAAAAATAAAACGCAAGGTCAAACAAATTCATCCATAGAAGAAAAAGAGCAAAATAGTAATAAAGTAGAAAGTTCGACAAAGCAAATAAAACTTGACAATCAAACAGATAAGGAAAATAAGCAACCTGTAGAATCTGTTGAAATATCTGCCATAAAAAATGTTACAAATGCTGATAACAAACTTGAGAATTCATTAAAATTAACTGAAATAAAAACGGTTCATTTTGAAGGTATAAAAGTTGGAGATACTTTTATGGATCATTCAGATAAATTTAAAAGAGAGGATCAGGAAAAAGACGAAAGTACTTTTAAAGGATATCAAATAATGGATAAAAATGCAAAAGTTATTGGTTTTGCATTTGCAAATTCTTCTGATAAATCTAAAATTGAGAGCATTGAAATAACAACACCCAATTACAAAACAAATGAAGGAATTGGTATTGGTAATACTTTTGAAGAGATGAACAAAGCGTATCCAAATATAAAATCAGTTCAAAATAAAAATTCAATTACAGCTCATAATTATAAATTTATTTTTGATAATGATAACATCAATTCATCATCAAAAATTAAAAAAATTACGATTGAAAAGTAATCGATTTTTTCTTTACAATAAGAGCTTTTTAAATTGATGAAAATTATTTACTAAAAAAGGCGAACATTTAAAATGTTCGCCTTTTTTTATCAACTAAAATTTAAAACCTTATTCTACTATTAAAGTATATTGAGGAGTTGGATTTAAAGGGCAAAAATATACATATTCACCTTTTGTAAGTGTTACTTCTTTTGACGTTTCTTTGCTGTTATTTTTTACTTGAGCAGTTACATACGCATTTTTTATATGTGCTTTTACATCTGCTTTTGGTGCTAAAACAAACCCTACATTATGACCAACATTGCTGTTTGAAACTTCAAAAATATACGTTCCTTCAGATAATGTGATTTGTTTTTGAGTAAACTCACCTTTTGTTTGTTCTAAAGAAACAGTTTTTACAACCTCTTTTTTCATCATTTTATCTTGTGCATTTGTGTTGATTGAAAATGCAAATACTAGTACTAAAATTGTGATTAATTTTTTCATGTTTTCTATTTGTTTAAATATTTAAATTGGATTCCAGTTTTTACTGGAAAGACTTTTTTGTTGGAAACACGAGGCATAAACCTCGTAAATCATTTTTCTATTATATAGTTGTTAATTCTAATGTTTGTGCTACTGGAAAATCTACTGCAACATCTGTTGTTTTATGAAAGTAATTGGTTATTGTAATTTCGCCAATTAAGATAATTGCATCTGCTAAACTTCCTTTTGTGTAACCAGCTTCATAAAAACTTTCGATAGCTTCTGTAGTAGTTGCTCCTCTATGAATTGCTACACTTTTTGCAAATTTTGCAAGCGCATCTAATTTTGAATCAAAAGAAGCTTTTCCTGTTCTTAATTCTAAAATTTGAGCATCTGTAAAACCATTCATTTTACCAATTGCAGTGTGTGCAGATAAACAATATACACATTCGTTTACTTGACTTACTGCTAAGTTTATTACTTCTTTTTCTTTTGCAGAAAAGCTTGTTTTTCCATTTCCGATTGCTAAAAAGTTGCCTAAAGCAGTTTCACTATGTGCAAAAGATGCATATAAATTAGGTACAAAACCTAAGCCTTTTTCTAATTGTGCAAAAATAGCTTGGTTATTTGCTGATACTTCGTTTTTTCTTGGTACGTTAAATCTGCTCATAATTTTTATTTTGTATTTGTTTTATTATTAATTTTTACGCTTGTTTTTACTTGTGCTGAACTTGATTCAGTATCTTATTTACATGCACAAACTTGTTGTTCTGGGTTTTGCTCATCATATGTTTGATACCCCCAACAGTTTGGACATTGTGTGTTTTTGGTTGCTTTCATTTCGGTTGTTTTTAATTGTTGGTTTTCCGTTTTTACAGGAATTACAGTTTTTATTTTTTTTGAAAATGCTTTTAAAAAGCGTTCTTCAAATTTGATACTGCAAAGATGCAACCAACAACAACCTTAAAAATTGGACAAAAGTTCCTTTGGTTTGGACAGAGAAAATAAGTTAGCAAAAATGTGCGTGAAGGATTGAGCAATTGTTTGAGCTCTTTTAAAGTTTTCTTTAAAAAGCGAGTTGTGAAAGCCTGACTTTTTCTTGATTTTCTCAAGAAAAAGGCACGCCCAAAAACGAATTATATAATTCAAGATTTTATATGCTTTTAAGCAATATGATTGATAAGTGAAATTGAGTAATATTATGAGATTTCTACCTAAAGGCGAAATGAAAAATTGGTTGGTAAAAAGCACCTAATATTCCTTTTTAAACTGGAGTGGAGATTTTAAAATCGTTTTTGTGAAAAATCGTGTAAAGTAAGCAGGATCGTTAAAACCGAGTTCGAAAGCAATTTCTTTTACAGTTTTATCTGTATAAATTAACAAACGTTTTGCTTCTAATAAAATACGATTTTTTATAAATTGAGATGGAGTTTTTGAACCCAATTTTTGAAAGTGTTTGGTAATTGATTTTGGTGAAATTCCTAACCTATTTGCGTAATCTGTAACTGAGTGTAATGTTTTGAAATTCTGCTCAACAAGCAAACTAAAATCTTTAAAAAGCCTGGTTTCTGTGTCTTCTTTTATGGTGTGATTTTCTTGTTTAACTCTTACAGAATTAATGATAAATTGCTTTAAATAGGTTTGCAACATATCATATTGTGCAGTTTCGTTTTGTTGAAATTCTTCAATGAGACTTTCTAAAATAAAACTGAGTTTTTTGGTGTCTTTTTCACAAGGTTTTACAAAGGGAGTTTCGTAAATATTATTAAACAAAATTCCATTGCAAGCAACTTCTTGATCGTGCGTTTGTATGCAGTAAAAATCTCTTTTAAAACTCAATTTATAGGCAGTTTTTATGTGTTCATTCTCTACTGTAAAAACTTGTCCTGGAGATAAAAAAAAGAGCACATTATCATTAAAAGTGTACTGTTCAAAATCGATATTATAGGTTCCTTTTCCTTCCTGAATCCAATATATTGTATAATCATTTTGTTGCTGATGATGCTCAATTGTACACGCCTTTTCAAATTGAACTTTACTTACTGAAAAGATTTCTCCAAAAGAATAATTTATAATATTTTGAACTGCCATTTTTTTAATTTATTTTTATTGTTGGTCGTAAAAAAATGTAAAAACTTTACTTAAAAATAATATTTAATTTTTTTATAATTCCCTTATTTTTACTAAATTAGTAGTAATTAGCTTCTCATTTTAACCAAATGAACACTGAAAAATCAATACTATCAGAAATTTTTAAAGGCATTTCTTTTTCGCAAGAAGAAATTGACTTTATATCTGCTAAATTTTTAAAAGTTACTTATACTAAAGGCGATATTTTGAGTGCTCCAAACACAGATGTGTTTCATCAATTTTATGTTTTTAAGGGTTGCCTGCGTGCTTTTTTTAATGATAAATCTGGCAAAGAACACACAGTGCAGTTTGCTATAAAAGATTGGTGGATAACTGATTATGCTTCTTATTTTAATTTAGAAAAATCAATGTTAACTATAGAATGTATTAAAGATTCTGTGGTGTATAAGATTGCCAAAGAAGACTTCGAAGAAATATTTATATTGTACCCAAAAGTGCATTTTTTTGTTAGAAAAAAGTTAGAAAGAGGGTATGCAAGCTCTTTTATAAGAATTTTAAAAAACTTATCTCAAACTGCAACTGAACGTTATTTACAATTTATAGAAAAATATCCTAATATAGAAAAAAACGTTAAAAATTACCATATTGCTTCTTATTTAGGAATTACTACAGAGAGTTTAAGCAGAATTCGAAAGAAAAATCTTAAAAATTAATTTCTTATCCTACATCAATTTTACTATTATGAGAAAACTGTAATTTTGACTCTTCTTAAGAATAAAATGTTTTAGAATCCCCCAATATATCAATTGAAGTTCGAAAAAAGCGTAAATTAATTTTTACGCTTTTTTTGTTTTTTATTGAAGGTGTGTTTGTTTATTTTTTAGTTTGATGAAAAGTAAAAGGTTTAAAAGTAAAAATGTAATGAAAGCAGGTAACACCCAACCTAAACTAAACTCTCCTAAAAAAATAAAACTTTTCATTTCTATTGCCAAGTTTTTTAATTTCGGTATAAACACCAAAAAATCAGGAATACTGAATATAAAAGTTACTAAAATAACACCTCTAAAAACTAATTTTGATGCAAATATTTCTGGCACAACATTCAGTAAAATTAAAACGATGGTTATTGGATATACAAACATTAAAGCAGGCACAGCAACATCAATAATAAAACCAACATTATAACTACCTACAATAATGCCAATTGCAGCACAAATTGCAGCAGTAATTAAATAGGCTTTTTTTGAGTTGTTAAAAATACCTTTTATATAATCTGCAGTTCCTGTTACAATCCCTACAGCAGTTGTAAAACATGCTAAAGCTACTAAAACACTTAAAAAAGTAGTACCTAAATTGCCTAATGTTTGAGTACTTAAGCCAGATAAAACTTCAATTCTTGAGGCATTTTCTTTAAATGTTGATGAAAATAAGGAGCCACTTAAAATTAAACCTCCGTAAATTAATAACAAACCAGCACCAGCAATAAAACCAGCTTTTCTAATTAAAGTTCTCCTAGCTGTAAAAGTTGTGTGGCTACTATAATCTAAAGAAATAATAATTACTGCACCAACAACAACACCAGCAATGGCATCAAAAGTTTGGTAACCTTCTAAAATACCATCAATAAAAGGGTTTTTAAAGGTTGATGGTTGTACATTTCCAGGTGATGTAAAAAATGCAATTCCGATAATAATGAGTAAAATAACAACAATAATTGGCGTTAAAAACTTACCAATTAAACCAATAATTCTAGAACGATTTACAGCAAAAACAAATACCAAAACAAAGTAAATGATGCTAGTTATAATTGGTGGCGAATCGAAAAAAGGTTGCACTGCCATTTCATGTGTAACTGCAGCTGTTCTTGGAGATGGAATTGCTACTGCAATAATGTAAATCAAAAAACAAAAAGTAGTGCTAAAAATTGGTGATACTTTTTTACCAAAATCATACAAAGTACCTTGTAGCTTTGCATGTGCAAAAATTGCTAAAATAGGAATTGTGATGGCTGTAATGATAAAACCCAAGACAACAATCCACCAATCTTCACCAGATTTTAAACCCAAAGTTGGTGGTAGAATTAAATTTCCTGCTCCAAAAAAGAGTGAGAATAGTGCAAAACCAGCAATCCAAATTTCTTTTGTTTTGTTCAAAATTAATTGATTTTTTTAAGGTTTAAATGTTCAAAATCGAAACTGAAATCGGTAATTGGTGCAATAAACTTCATTTTTGCGCCAGTAGCATTTCCTTTTTCATCAAAGGTAAAATTCACAAAAACGTCTGCATCAAAACTTCTGTTATTCCATTTTGCAACAAATGTTGTTTGGTTATAAGGTAATAATTCGCCTATAATGTCAGTAGATCTTTTGCTTTTTATAGTGTACTTATTTTCATCAAAAGAAATTACAATATCTCCAAACCAATTATCAGTATAAGTACCCGTAATTTGAGCTGGTTTTGGTAAGCTTTTATTGTTTTTTGCGAGCTCAACTTTATCAAAAATACTTGCTTTTAAACTATCATTAAACTGTAAATAATTATCATTTTTATCTCCATAGGTTTTTAGCCAATTTCTGTCTCTGTAGCCTAAATAACTATCTTTAATTGTATTTGTAATGGTGTTAAAAGCATTTCCATTCATTTGATTTGTTAAAACAATTATACCTAAATCTAAATCTGGAATCATGGTAAATTGTGTAACTGTACCCAACAAACCACCTGTATGATAAACCTGCTTGTAGCCACCTTTTACATCTGTTAAAAACCAGCCTAAACCATAGCCTTTAAAGTTGGAATTGTACCAGTCGTTTTTACCAACTTTTAAGGGTGTTTGCAGTTGCCAAAGTTCATGAAATTGGTTTGTACTTAGCAATCTTTTTCCATCAGCTGTTACAGCATCATTCATTAAGAATTTTGCCCAAGTTAGCATGTCTTTTACGTTGCTAACAATTCCTCCAGCAGCATTTGCAGTCTCACTCCAATCATGTGGAATTTGTACAACTTTGCCTTCGGTTCTTGTGTGTGCATCAATAATATTTGTTCTGTTTGTAACTCTGTTGTAAGATGCTTTACTATTTGTCATGCCAACAGGTTGCATAATTTTTTGCTCAATAAATTCTTCCCAAGTTAAACCACTCACACGTTTTAAAACTTCGCCAGCAATAATAAACATATTGTTATTGTATGCAAATTCGCTTCTAAAAGAACTTTCTGGTTGTAAATATTTTACATTGTTGATAACATCTGTTACTGTAAAATCATTGCCTTCTGGAAAAAACATTAAATCTCCAGCACCTAAAGCCATTCCACTTCTGTGTGTTACTAAATCTCTAACTGTAAATTGGTCTGTAACCCAAGCATCATGTAATTGAAATTCTGGAATATGTTTTCTTACTTTATCATCCCAATTTAGTTTGCCTTCATCCACCATCATTGCCAATGCAAAACAGGTAAAACCCTTGCTGTTAGAGGCAACTCCAACCAAAGTGTTTTCATTCATTTCCTTTTTATTTGTAAGAGAACGAACTCCAAATCCTTTAGTATAAATCATTTCCCCATCTTTTAAAATACCGACAGAAATACCAGGAACATCAAAAGTTTTTAATGTTTCATTGATTAATTTGTCTAAATTTTTTTCTTTGATTTGCGCTGAAAACGCTAAGGAAAATGATAAAAATAAAAAAGTAAATAGTTTTGAGAATTTCATAATTGCTAGGTTATTTTAAAGTTGAAATATACATATTTTTGTATGATGCAAAAATCAATACTTTTTAAAAATGCAAACATTTCTTTTTCTGACGAAGGAAAAGGTACAGCTGTTGTGTTAATACACGGATTTTTAGAAAATTCTACCCTGTGGAAAAATATAATTCCAGCACTTGTTAATAATAATAGAATTATTACTGTTGATATTTTAGGTCATGGAAAAAGTGATTGTTTGGGTTATGTACATTCTATGGAGCTTTTTGCAGAAGCTATTGAAACTGTTTTAAAGCATTTAAAAATAAGAAAATATATTTTAGTTGGTCATTCTTTGGGAGGTTATATTTCTATGGCTCTAGCCAAAAATAATCCTAGTAAAATAAAGGGTTTGTGCTTGTTAAATTCAACTTCTAATGCAGATTCAGAAGCTTTAAAAATTAGAAGAATTCGCGCGAATAAAATGGCTCAAAATAATTTTGAAAATTTGGTGAAAATGTCTTTTTCAAACTTATTTAGTTTAGAAAGTAGAACTACTTTTAAAGAGGAAATTAAGTTGGCTTTGCAGGAAGCATTAAAAACACCAGTTCAAGGATATATTGCTGCAAGCGAAGGTATGCGAATTCGCCCAAATACAAATCATATTTTATCAGAAAATAATTTTCAAAAATTAATTATTGTTGGTAAGAAAGATCCTGTTTTAGATGCTAAAACTGCTATTTTAGAGTCCGAAAAGACAAACGCTGAACTTAAAGTTTTATCTGGTGGACATATGAGTCATATTGAAAATAGAGAAGAACTTATTGTGGTTTTAAAAGAGTTTATAAAAGACTGTTAAATTTTATAGTATTATAAAATTGACTATAAATTAAACATTATCAACCTTTTTTTTCAACCCAAACAAGCCCAAACCAAAAGCAATAATTATCAAGATTGATAAAAATACATAACTAACTACCAAACTACTAAAATTAGAAATAGCTCCTAAAATTACTGGCCCCACTAAAAAACCAACAAAACCAATTCCTGACACAATTGAAATAGCAAAAGAAGTTTCTAAAACTTTATTATTTCCTGCAATTCTGTAGACTTCTGGAATAATTACGGAAAGTCCGAAACCTAATAAACCAAAGCCCAAAACACTAAAAATTAAGCTAGACATTATTATAAATAAATAGCCTACAAATGCAATGATCGTAGAAAATAAAATCGTTTTTCTAGAACCTAATTGTTGGCTAAACCCATCACCTAAAAAACGACCTATTGTCATCGTTAAAGAAAAAATAATAAATCCTAAACCAGCTTTACTTTCAGAAACTTTTACAATATCAAAAAGAAATAAATTACTCCAATGTTCTACAGCACCTTCATTAAACATGACTATAAAAGCAATTATTGCAAGGACCAAAAGAGGTTTTATACTTTTAAAAAATGATAAATTCTTTGTTGATTTTTCTTTTTTGTCGCCAACTACAAATGCGTAATTTTTTGATAAAAATAAGTTTGTAATCATTACAAAAACAGAAATGATAAGCATGTGTAATTGAGGATTAGAAAATTGACTAATAAACAAACTCCCAATTCCTGCACCTACAAAACCACCTAAACTAAAAAAACCATGTGCAGCAGACATAAAATTTTGTTGTTCTCTTTTTTCGATCGTTGATGTTAGTGCATTTAAAGAAATATCTGTAAAAGCAGAAAACACACCAACAACCATTAATGATGCACAAAGCAATATATAATTTGGTGCTAATAATGGAAAATTAAAAGCGATTGCCAAAAGAAATATTCCTATTTTGGTTGATGTACCAACACCTATTTTTTTGTTTATTTTTGGTATAAAAGGTATGGTAATCAACAAACCTAAAGCTGTAAAAAACAACGCAAAACCAACTTCGCCATCATTTAAAGCAAATTTAAGTTTGATAAACGGAATGTAAAGAATCCAAGTACCAATTAAAATATTAATAGATGAAAATACCCAAGAAGGTGCAAAATAAATTAAATTAGAAAGAATTAAACGTAATGATTTCATCAAAAATGAAAATATTAATTAGCTAAAAATTAATCTTTCTGTAAAGAATTCCAACCCTGAGCTTTTAACTCAATTTCTTGGCTTGCTCTTGTTACCAATTGTAATCCTTGGTCTTCAGCAGTAATATGTCCAATAATAGAAAAATGTGGATTTCCTTTTATTTTATCAAAATCTGCAATTGGCACTGTAAATAACAATTCGTAATCTTCACCACCACTTAAAGCAACCATGGTAGAATCTAACTCAAATTCCTCACAAGTAGAAATTACTTGAGGATCTAAAGGCAATTTTTCTTCATAAATTTTACAACCCACTTTACTTTGTGTGCAAATATGAAAAAGTTCAGACGATAATCCATCAGAAACATCAATCATAGAAGTTGGCTTTACGTCCAATTCTTTTAATAAACCTGCAACATCTTTACGAGCCTCAGGTTTTAATTGACGTTCAATTAAATACGTATAATTATCTAAATCTGGCTGATTATTTGGATCAACCTTAAAAACTTGTTTTTCTCTTTCTAGCACTTGTAAGCCTAAATAAGCTGCACCTAAATCTCCAGAAACCACAATTAAATCGGTTTCTTTTGCTGTGTTTCTATACACAGCTTCACCTTTATCAACCTTACCAATAGCAGTCACAGAAATTAAAATTCCTTTGGTAGATGAGGTTGTGTCTCCACCAATTAAATCAACATTATAGGTTTCGCAAGCCAATTGAATTCCTGCATACAATTCTTCAATAGCTTCTAAAGGAAAACGATTAGAAACTGCAATTGAAACTGTAATTTGTTCTGCAACTCCATTCATTGCATACACATCGCTCAAATTAACCATCACAGCTTTGTAGCCTAAATGCTTTAAAGGCATATAACTCAAATCGAAATGCACACCTTCAATCAACAAATCTGTAGTTACTAAAGTTTGTTGTTCTGATGCATCTAAAACTGCTGCATCATCTCCCACAGCTTTTATGGTTGATGAATTTGCTACCTTAAAATATTTTGTAATATGATTAATCAAGCCAAATTCTCCTAATTCAGCTAATGATGTTTTTTGCGTATTTTTATCTTCTAACATTTGGCAAAGATAAGTACATTCTAAAAATTGACTCAATTAGTTTAAAAATCATTTTCTTAAAAATCAAATTATAAATCTTATTTTTGGAATAGTAATTGTGCTTATTTTTTTAAATGCAATATCTTTTATGATACTTAAATCTCTCAAAATTAAAAATATGATTAAAAAAACTCTTTTTTTAGTATTGTTAACAGCATTCAGTTGTTCAAAAGAAACGATAGAAACGCCAACTTTGGAAGATCCAGTAGTTCCTGAAAGTTTAATAGTAAAATGCGAAAATGGAATGGCAGGTATCTATCCTTGTAATGGTTACGATTTACTGGCGCATATAAGTACAGAAGATTTAGATCCGACAACTACTGCTTTTTCAATTATAGAAGGAAACGATTCTTGGGGTTGGACAGATGCAACAACCAACAAAGAATATGTTTTAATGGGCTTAAATTCAGGGGTTTCTTTTGTAGATATTAGCAGCCCAACAGCACCAATTGTATTAGGTTTTTTACCAACAGCAACCGTAAATAGCGATTGGAGAGACATAAAAGTGTATAATAATTACGCTTTTGTGGTTAGTGAAGCTACAAATCATGGAATGCAAGTTTTCGATTTAACACGTTTAAGAAATGTGGCAAATCCACCAGAAATATTTACTGCAGAAACTACGTTATCAGATTTTGGAAACGCACATAATATTGTAATAAACGAAGATTCTGGATATGCTTATGCTGTAGGAACTTCACAAGCTAGTGGAGGTCCACTTTTTATCAATATTCAAAACCCTATAAATCCAGTTATAGAAGGTAATTTCAGAGAAGCTGGTTATGCACATGATGCACAAGTAATTAATTATAAAGGACCAGATACAGATTATACTTCTAAAGAAATTATGGTGTCTAGTAATGGAGAAAGATTTGGAACAAATGAAGTGGTTATTGTAGATGTAACTGATAAAACAAATCCTATAGAAATTTCTAAAATAACCTATGCAAATGAAGCATATACACACCAAGGTTGGTTTACAGAAAACCAACGTTATTTTATTGTTGGTGATGAGTTAGATGAAGTTGATGGTAAAGTTGATAAAACAAGAATCTTAATTTTCGATTTATTAGATTTAGACAATCCAGTATTGTCAAGCGAGTATTTTGGGCCAACTGAAGCCATAGATCATAATGGTTATGTAAAAGACAACACCTATTTCCAAGCAAATTATACTGCTGGTGTAAGAATGATTGATATTTCTGATATTAGCAACAAAAACTTAAACGAAATCGCATTTTTTGATACCTATCCAGAAAATAATAACACTTCTTTTCATGGAGCTTGGAATGTATATCCATATTTTGAAAGTGATGTTATTGTTGTAAGTGATATAGAAAGAGGTTTATTTCTGATTAAAAAATCTGAATAATTATTATTTAAGTTGATAAAAAAAATACCCTTTTTAGCAATACTCTTTTTATGTATCCATTGTTCAAAAGATGAAGGAACCGAAAATCCTATAACAAATTTAGAAGAAATCGAATTTGTAAAAACTTTTGGTGGTTCTAAAAATGATGTTTTTCAATCTGTTGTAAAAACTGCTGATGGAGGTTATGCAATTTTAGGATACACACAAAGCAACGATTTTGATATTACTGATAAAACAAACGAAAGTTTCGATTTTTGGTTGATGAAATTTTCATCCGAAGACACTTTGCTTTGGCAAAAAACTTTTGGAGGTTCAGATGATGATAGAGGTTATGATGTTGTAGCAACTCAAGATGGTGGTTTTGCACTTTTAGGTTTTAGTAAAAGTGCAGATGGAGATGTTTCAGACAATAAAGGAAATCAAGATTTTTGGTTTTTAAAAATCACTGCAAATGGTGTTATTTCTTGGCAAAAAACTTTTGGGTATTCAGGTTCAGATTCTGGCACAACATTTATACAAACTTCAGATTCTGGCTATTTAATTACAGGTGTTTTAGATGTTACAGCTTCTAATGGACAAGGAAATTCTAAAGTTGCTCAAAAACATGCAGGTGGAGACGTTTGGGCAATTAAATTAACTAATTCAGGAGATTTAGAATGGAGTAAATATTTTGGAGGTTCTTTTACAGATACACCTTTTGGAGTCGTAGAAACTGCAGATAATAATTATCTAATTGCAACTTCATCAGACAGTGAAGATTTTAATATTACAAACAATAAAGGCACGTATGATTTTTGGGTTTTAAAGATTGCTAGTGATGGAAATTTAATCTGGGAAAAAAGTTTTGGAGGTTCAGAAATAGAGGAGCCAAGAGGAATTACAAACACAAACGATGGTAATTTTGTGATTGTTGGCGATACAAGAAGTCAAGATAAAGACGTTAGCATAAATAATGGAGGTGCAGATTTATGGATTATAAAAATTGCTAGTGATGGAAATTTAATTTGGGAAACAACCCATGGAGGAAGCAGTTTTGATGTAGCTCGTTCCATTTCTAAAACGCAAGATAATGGCTTTATTATTGCAGGAAATTCAAGAAGTTCAGATGTAGGTTTTACAAACCAAGGTCAAAATGATGCTTGGATTTTAAAAGTTGATAATTTAGGCAATAAACTCTGGCAAAAATTTGTTGGTGGTTCGCAAAACGAGTTTTTGTTTGATGCTATAGAGTTGAATGATCAAAGTATAATTGCTGTTGGAGAAACTAGTAGTTCAGACAATCAAATTCTTGAAAATAAAGGTTTTTCTGATGGTTTAATTATCAAAGTAAAATAGAAAAATGAAAAAAATAATTACACTTTTATTCGTAATAATTGCATTTTCAACCTGTAAAGATGAAAAAGACTGTTGTGTAAATCCGTCAAAAAATGTTTCCCTAAAATTTACTCATAATTGGGATGGAAATACTATAAGTACATCAGATTTTAACAATTTTAAGTTCACCACTAAAAATGGCGAATCTGTTAGTATTACACGTTTACGTTATGTAATTTCTAATATTAGGCTTATCAATGGTAATGAAATTTTTACTTTTAGTGATTATAATTTAATTGATATAGGAGAAGAGAAAGGACTCAATTTAACTTTACCAGAACAGATATTTTCTGGCAGTTATCAATTAAAATTCACATTTGGTTTTGCTGATGAAGATAATATTGATGGCGTTTATCAAGATTTAAATTCGGTTTCTTTTAATGTTCCAGGAATGTTGGGTGGTGGTTATCATTACATGCAATTTGATGGGAAATATAAAGACACAAACAACGCTGATGCTAATTTTAACTATCATGCAATTAGAGCTGTAGACAGAACAGACCCAAATAATTTAATTTTTCAAGACACTTCTTTTGAAGTTGATTTAGGCACTTTAAGTTTTATAAATGATTCAGAAATAACCATAAAAGCAAATATTGCAGAATGGTTTAAAAATCCAAATACTTGGAATTTAAACGAGTTGAGCACAGTTTTAATGCCAAATTTTGATGCTCAAATTTTAATGAGCGCCAATGGAAAATCAGTGTTTTCTTTAGGTGAAGTTTCTCAGTAATATTTAAAAACTACATGATTCTTAGTCTAAAACCGAGAATTATGTAGTTTTTAAAAAATTATCTAAAATTTGCTAATTTTATTTTTTGCTAAAAAGAAACTTAAGATCTTTTCTTTTTAGGAGCACCTGTTCTACCTCTTCCAGAAGTTGCACCTGCAGGTTTGTTTCCTTTAAAATGCGGTTTTCTTTTTGGTTTATTTTGATTAGCAGCATCTGAACTCCCTCCTTTTTTCTTCTTTCCAAAAGAACCTTTACTTTGTGTTGCTGCTCTTTTTGGTGGGGCAGTATCAGTAGGTTCAAAACCTTCTAAAACAGAAGTTTTTAGTTTTTCTTTTAAGATTTTTTCTATTTCTTTTTGGTATTCAGTTTCTTCACTACAAACCAAAGAAATTGCTTCTCCTTCTGCACCAGCTCTTCCTGTTCTACCAATTCTGTGCACATAATCTTCAGGTACATTTGGTAGTTCAAAATTAATAACGTGAGGCAATAAAGGAATATCTAAACCACGAGCAGCAATATCTGTTGCTACTAAAATTTTAATAGAATTATCTTTAAAATTTTTAAGCGCTTTTGTTCTTGCACCTTGACTTTTATTTCCGTGAATTGCAGCAGCAGAAATACCAGATTTTATCAACTTTTCAGTTAATTTATTAGCACCATGTTTTGTTCTTGTAAAAACTAAAACTTGTTCCCAATTATTGTCTTTTATTAACTTAATAATTAAAGGAGTTTTTTGGTTTTTATCAACATTATAAACCTTGTGAGATACTTTTTTTGCAGTCGAGTTTTGTGGAGCAGTTTCTACTTCAACAGGATTGTGTAAAATACCACTTGCTAATTTTTTAATATCATCAGAAAAAGTTGCAGAAAACATCAAGTTTTGACGCTTTGCAGGCATAAAACTAATAATTTTGTTTAAGTCTCTTGCAAAACCCATATCTAACATTCTATCAGCTTCATCTAAAATTAACACATCAACGCGTTTAAAAGAAACGGCTTTTTGATCATGTAAATCTAATAATCTACCAGGAGTTGCTACTAAAATATCTACTCCTTGTCTTAATGTTTTTATTTGTGATGCTGCTTTTACACCACCAAAAACCACTGTAGATTTAATATCTACATATTTGCTATATTCTCTAACATTTTCATGTACTTGAGCTGCTAATTCTCTTGTTGGTGTTAAAATTAACACACGTAAAGGTCTGTATTTTGGGTGCTTTGTAGCTGTTAAATATTGTAAAACTGGCAAGGTAAAACCTGCTGTTTTCCCTGTTCCTGTTTGTGCAGAAGCTAAAATATCTTTACCTTCTAAAATATGTGGAATTGCTTTTTGTTGAATTGGAGAAGGAGTTGTGTATCCTTTTTCTTCTACTGCTTTTATTAAAGCATCAGATAACCCTAATGATTTGAACGACATAATTATATTTTTAAGAAACAAATAAAGTTATTGTTTCTAAATAGGCTACAAATGTACGTTCATTTGTTGTTTGTCGTCTATTAATATTCTATTTATATTTTGTTTGCGTACTTTTTAGGCATAAAAAAAGATGCTATAAAGCATCTTTCTTATTTTTTATTGCTAAAAAGTTATCTTCTTCTGCCTCGAGTTCCTCTTAAAATACCAACTAAAAAAAGAATTACAACTGCACCAGTTGCACCAATTATAATGTCTCTTAACCAATAAGGATTTACATTGATGCTCAAACCTAATTGGCCATAAAGCCAAGATCCTACAAAACTTCCTGCTATTCCAATAATAATATTTACTAATAAGCCAAAACCATTGTCTCTCATTAAAACATCTGCAATATAACCACAGATGGCTCCAATAATAATTGTGTACAAAATTCCCATTGTAATAAATTTTTAATTGATTAATTACTTCAAATTTAGTAAAAATTAACAATTAAAACTAAAGTATATCTTTAAAAACTAATATTTTAGTGGCTTAAAAAACGACCAAACTTTATATTTTATGAAAAAATTTACCTTTTATTTCTTCATTTTTTTTACATCAATTATTTTAAGTCAATCAAAACCAACAAGTTCTTCTGTTGTTGAGAGTGCTTTAATTGAAAAAGAAAATTTAACGAAAAACTCACTTGTAAAAAATATCAACTTTACAAACATGGGACCAACAGTAATGAGTGGTCGAGTTGCAGATGTTGCTGTAAACCCAGAAAATCCAACAGAGTTTTATGTTGGTTATGCATCTGGTGGTTTGTGGTACACGAATAATAATGGTACAACTTTTACGCCTGTTTTAGATAATTCTCCAACACAAAATATTGGAGATATTGCTGTAGACTGGAACTCAGAAACAATTTGGGTAGGAACAGGAGAAAAAAATTCTTCACGTTCAAGTTATGCAGGAATTGGAATGTTAAAATCTACAGATAAAGGTAAAACATGGCAAAATGTTGGTTTAACAGATTCTCATCATGTTAGTAGAATTTTGATCAACCCAAACAATACAAATGAAGTTATTGTAGCTGTTATTGGTCATTTATATTCATCAAATGAAGAAAGAGGTCTTTTTAAAACTGTTGATGGAGGAAAAACATGGACAAAATCACTTTATATTGATGAAAATACAGGAATTATTGATGTAGATTTTGCTCCAGAAAATTTTAATGTAATGTATGCAGCTTCTTGGGAAAGAGAACGTAAAGCTTGGGATTTTGATGGTGATGGAAAAAATTCTGCGATTTATAAAAGTACAGATGCAGGAACTTCTTGGACAAAAATTGCAGACAAAAGTGGTTTTCCAACTGGAGATGGAGTTGGTAGAATTGGTTTAGCCGTTTTTAATGAAAATACTGTGTATGCTTTGCATGATAGTCAATTTAGAAGACCAAAAAATGCCTATAAAAGAGTTTCAGACGAATTAACGAAAGAAGATTTTAAAACAATGTCTGCAAATGATTTTTTAAAATTAGAAGATAGCAGATTAAATACCTATTTAAAAAATAATGGATTTCAAGAAAAATACAGAGCGCCAAATGTAAAACAAATGGTGCGTGTTGGTTCTGTAAAACCAATGGATTTAGCTAGTTATTTAGAAGATGCAAATGCTATGTTGTTCGATTCAGAGGTAATTGGAGCAGAGGTTTTTAAAACTACCAATGGTGGAAAATCTTGGAAGAAAACACACGATAATTATTTGGAAGGTGTATATAGTTCTTATGGATATTATTTTGGTGAAATTAGAGTGGATTTACAAGATGAAAACGGAATTTACGTATTAGGAGTTCCGATTATAAAATCGAAAGATGGTGGAAAAACGTTTACCTCAATTAATGCAGAAAATGTGCATTCAGATCATCAAGCTTTGTGGGTAAATCCTAAAAAATCTGGACATATTTTAAACGGAAATGATGGTGGTTTAAATCTTTCTTATGATGATGGAGAAAATTGGACAAAATTAAACGATCCTGCAGTTGGGCAATTTTACTCTGTATATGCAGATACTCAAAAAAACTATAAAGTTTATGGAGGTATGCAAGATAATGGAGTTTGGGTAGCAGATAATACTGCAAGAATTGATAAAGGTTGGATGCAAAGAGGTCAAAACCCTTATGAGTCAATTATGGGTGGAGATGGAATGCAAGTTCAAGTTGATGAGAGAAACCAAAATATTGTTTACACAGGTTTTCAATTTGGAAATTATTATAGAATTGATAGAGAAAAAGGAAGTCAAAAATACATTCAGCCAAAACATACTTTAGGCGAAAATCCTTACAGATTTAACTGGCAAACTCCTATACATTTATCAAAACACAACCAAGATATTTTATATTTAGGAGGTAATAAATTACACAGATCTTTAAACCAAGGAGATGATTGGGAAACGATTTCAGACGATTTAACAACTGGAGGAAAGAAAGGAAATGTTGCTTATGGAACATTAGCTTCAATTTCTGAAAGTCCGTTTCAATTTGGGTTAATTTATGTGGGTTCAGATGATGGCTACATCAACGTAACTAAAAACGGAGGAGGAAGTTGGACGCGTATTTCAGATAATTTACCACAAGATTTATGGGTTTCTAGGGTTATTGCATCAGCACATAAAAAAGAAACAGTGTATGCAACTTTAAATGGGTATAGATTTGACGATTTTACAACGTATGTTTATAAGTCTGATAATTATGGACAAACGTGGGAGAATATTGGAGAAGGAATTCCAGCATCACCAGTAAATGTGATCAAAGAAGATCCAGTAAACGAAAATATTTTATATGTTGGTACAGACAATGGTTTGTATATTTCTTTTGATAAAGGAGGTTCTTGGAGTGTTTTTAATAAAAACTTACCTAATGTTGCAGTGCATGATTTGGTAATTCAGCCAACAGCAAAACATTTAATTGTAGCAACACATGGACGTAGTTTGTATAAAGCAGATGTTTCATCAATACAAAAAATGACGAATGTAATTTTAGCAAAACAAAGTTACGTTTTTGATGTTTCAGACATTAGACAAAACAGAAGTTGGGGACGTTCTTGGAGCCAATGGAGAGATGCATATGAGCCAGAAATTACCATTCCTTTTTATGTAAATGCTGATAAAAAAGTGGATTTAGAAATATATCAAGGAGAAACGTTGGTAAACGCTATTACTGTAAATGCTGATAAAGGTTATAATGAATTCAATTTTGATGTTTCTTTTTCTAAAAAAGGCTTAAAAAACTACGAAAAAGCAAACAAGGATTCTAAATTAAAAGCTGCTGCAAACGATGTTTATTATTTACCGAAAGGAAAATATGTTGTAAAAATTGGTGATGCAAAATCTGAGTTTGAGATAAAGTAAAATAGATGAGGTTATTTCAAGCGAATAACTTCATAAAAAAGCATCATTTAAAAAGTAAATTATTAAGCCCAAAAAAGTTTCGAAAACTTTTTTGGGTTAAAAAATAGGAATGAAAAAAAAGCTTACACTATTATTTTTTATGATTTCGATGCTAATAAATGCGCAATCGAATCCTAAAGGTTTTTTTGATCTTTCTGGTCCTAAAAAGATTTGGGTATTATTTCATCCTTTTAAAGCAAAAAAATCCTTGAAAATATCTCAAGAAGTAAATAGGATTTCAGACTCTATAAAAAAAACTAATTTATTAGATGGTGATGCTTCTGGAGGTCAAGTAGATGCTTTTAGGCATGCTTATTGGATGGCTCGTTTACGACAAGAAATTGGTAAATCTGCAGCACGTTCTTTAGGAAAAGCACATGAAAAGGAAAATTATAAAACCTTTAAAAAAAATCAATTGGAAGATGGTGTTGTGCCAGATGAAATCTCATCAATTATGGATTTGCACAACAATGAAGAGGGTTTAAAATTGATTGTAAAAAGAAGCGAACTATCTCAAAAAAGCCTTATTTATAAAGTAGTAAATGCTATAAAAGAAGGGAAAATGAAAATTATCAAAAAAAATAAAAACGATGATTTTTTAACTTGTGAAGGAGAAATTATAGCCCCAGAATCTTTAAAAGGAAAATGGCAAAATAATAAATGTTTGGTAGTTTCAAATTAGCATGCATTAAATGCATGCTTAACATTATTTAAACGTTTAACTAAGTTATTTAAAATTGTTCTAAATACATGCGAAAACGTTGTAAATTCTTTGTTTGCAGAATTGTTTAGCCGTATTTTTGTGCTTAAAATTATAACAATTTAAACAATGAGCGGATTTTTCAAATCTTCAATTGGAAGAAAAGTGGCGATGGCACTTTCAGCATTTTTTTTGATGTTCTTCCTTTTACAGCACTTATCAATAAACATTTTATCGGTTTTTAGCCCAGAACTTTTTAACGAAGTTTCTCATTTTATGGGTACAAATCCTGTAGTTCAGTTTGCATTACAACCTGTATTAATTTTTGCAGTTGTTTTTCACTTTGTAATGGGTTTTATTTTAGAGTTAAGAAATTCTAGAGCAAGAAAGGTATCTTATGCAAAGAATAATGGGAATGCAAATTCTTCTTGGATGAGCAGAAACATGATTTGGAGTGGTCTTACCATTTTAGCATTTATCGTTTTACATTTTATAGATTTTTGGTTTCCAGAAATCAATACAAAATTTATACAAGGAGATTGGTCAGGAACTATGGCTGGTGTAGATGGTTTTAGATATCATGAAGAATTAGTTCATAAATTTGTAAATCCTTTAAGAGTTGGTGCTTATGTACTTGCATTCGTGTTTTTAGGCTTGCATTTAGCACATGGTTTTGCATCTGCTTTCCAGTCTATGGGAGCATCAACAATCAGAAAGAGAAATTTACAAATATTTGGTAAAGCATATTCAATTATAATTCCAGCTGGTTTTATTTTTATTGCTTTATATCATCACTTAAACCATTAATCTTATATAATTATGGCTTTAGATTCAAAAGTACCACAAGGTCCGTTAAAAGATAAATGGACAGATTATAAAAATCATATTAATTTGGTAAATCCTGCAAACAAACGTCATATAGATGTTATTGTTGTAGGTACAGGTTTAGCAGGTGGTTCTGCTTCTGCAACGTTAGCAGAATTAGGCTACAATGTAAAAGCATTTGCTTACCAAGATTCTCCAAGAAGAGCGCATTCAATTGCAGCACAAGGAGGAATTAATGCAGCAAAAAATTATCAAGGAGATGGAGATTCTACCTACAGATTATTTTACGATACTGTAAAAGGTGGAGATTATAGATCTCGTGAAGCAAACGTATATAGATTAGCAGAGGTTTCTGCAAACATTATCGATCAATGTGTGGCACAAGGAGTTCCTTTTGCACGTGATTATGGTGGTTTGTTAGACAACCGTTCTTTTGGTGGGGTTTTAGTTTCTAGAACTTTTTATGCTAAAGGACAAACTGGTCAACAATTATTATTAGGAGCTTATTCTGCAATGAACAGACAAATTGCTCGTGGAAAGATTGAAATGTTCAATCGTCATGAAATGTTAGATGTTGTTGTTGTTGATGGAAAAGCAAGAGGAATTATTGCACGTAATTTAGTTACTGGAGAAATTGAAAGACATTCTGCACACGCAGTTGTTATTGCTTCTGGAGGTTATGGAAACGTATATTTCTTATCAACCAATGCAATGGGTTCTAATGTAACTGCTGGATGGAAAATCCACAAAAAAGGAGCATATTTTGCAAATCCTTGTTACACGCAAATTCACCCAACATGTATTCCACGTTCTGGAGATTATCAATCGAAATTAACATTGATGTCAGAATCTTTAAGAAATGATGGTAGAATTTGGGTTCCTAAACATTTAAAAGATGTTGAGGCAATTAAAGCAGGAACTTTAAAACCTACACAATTAAAAGAAGAAGATAGAGATTACTATTTAGAAAGACGTTACCCAGCTTTTGGAAATTTAGTACCAAGAGATGTTGCATCTAGAGCAGCAAAAGAACGTTGTGATGCAGGTTATGGAGTAAATGCAACTGGTGAAGCAGTGTATTTAGATTTTGCTTCATCTTTTGTAAGATATGGAAAAGAACAAGCAAAAATTCACGGAATTGTAAATGCTACTGATGCAAAAATTAAAGAATTAGGTCAAGAAATTGTGAAAGCAAAATACGGAAACCTATTTCAAATGTATGAGAAAATTGTAGATGAAAATCCGTATGAAACTCCAATGATGATTTATCCAGCTGTACATTATACCATGGGTGGTATTTGGGTTGATTATAATTTGATGACTACAATACCTGGTTGTTATGCAATTGGAGAAGCTAATTTCTCTGATCATGGAGCAAACAGATTAGGAGCATCTGCCTTAATGCAAGGTTTAGCAGATGGTTATTTTGTATTGCCATATACCATTGGAGATTATTTAGCTGATGATATTAGAACAGGAAAAATATCTACAGATACTCCAGAATTTGAAGCAGCAGAAAAAGAAGTTGCAGATAGAATTAAATTTTTCATCAACAATAAAGGAACACATTCTGTAGATTATTACCACAAAAAATTAGGAAAAATTATGTGGGATAAATGTGGAATGTCTAGAAATGCAGCAGGTTTAAAAGAAGCGATTCATGAAATTGCAGAACTAAGAGCAGATTTCTGGAAAAATGTAAACGTTCCTGGAGATGATCATGAATATAATGAGCAATTAGCAAAAGCAGGTAGAGTAGCAGATTTCCTAGAATTAGGAGAGTTGTTTGCAAAAGATGCTTTGGTAAGAGAAGAATCTGCAGGTGGACATTTTAGAGAAGAGTCTGCAGAAATTGATGGGCCACAAAAAGGAGAAGCTAAACGTGATGATGAAAATTTTGCATTCGTTTCTGCTTGGGAATACAAAGGTGAGCCAAAAGATGCAGTGTTGCACAAAGAACAATTAGAGTTTAACGATATTGAATTGAAACAACGTTCATATAAATAAAAAGTCAAAAATGAATTTAACATTAAAAATTTGGAGACAAAAAGACCTAAATACAAAGGGTCAAATGGTAGATTATAAAGTTACTGAAATTTCAGAACACATGTCTTTTTTAGAAATGATGGATGTTTTGAATGAGCAATTAGTAAATGCTGGTGAAGAACCAGTAGCTTTTGATCATGATTGTAGAGAAGGAATTTGTGGTATGTGCTCTATGTATATTAATGGAGAAGCTCATGGACCAGACAGAGGTGTAACAACTTGTCAATTGCATATGAGAATGTTTAAGGATGGAGATACTATAACAATAGAGCCATTTAGATCTGCTGCTTTTCCAGTAATTAAAGATTTAGTGGTAGATAGATCTTCTTTTGATAGAATTCAGCAATCTGGAGGATTTATTTCTGTGAATACTTCAGGAAATACGCAAGATGCAAACTCAATTCCTATTCCTAAAGATGCTGCAGATACAGCAATGGATGCTGCAACTTGTATTGGTTGTGGAGCTTGTGTGGCTAGTTGCAAAAACGGGTCTGCAATGTTATTTGTGGGAGCAAAAGTATCTCAATATGCTTTATTGCCTCAAGGACAAGTAGAAGCTGCAGACAGAGTTAAAAACATGGTTGCTCAAATGGATTTAGAAGGTTTTGGAAACTGTACAAACACTGGTGCTTGTGAAGTAGAATGCCCTAAAGGTATTTCTTTAGAAAATATAGCAAGAATGAACAGAGAATTAATGAAAGCTTCTATCTAATTATAATACTGTAAGTTCGAGTGATTTTTCTTTCTTGAAAAATTATATCGAAAACACAATACAAAACCCAAAGCTAATTTTAGTTTTGGGTTTTGCTGTTTATTAAAGTGTTTCTTTTTCCTTAAAATCCTTAAAATCCTTAAAATCCTTAAAAAAATCGCTAAGGTTTATATCAAAAATTTTTAAGATGAATAATAAACGTTGTACATCTAACTTGGTGTGACCATTTTCTAACTTTGAATAGGCATTATCACTTATACCAAGTTTTTCTCCTACTTGATATTGTGTATATCCTTTTTCTTGTCTAATTGCAATTAAATTGTTTAAAATAGTTTGGTATTCATCTTTTACAAAGTAAGAGAAGTAATCTTTCTTTTTCATAAAAACAAAATTAGCAAATATTTTCAAACTATAATATTCCATTTACGCTTCCTCCTTTAGGGGGAGATTTTTGTGTTTTTCTCCCCCTAAAGGAGGAGCCGTAAATGGAAAGCTATTTCTTTTTTTTTATCAAAAATATTTTTCAAATTTGGAGAGAAGAAATTATTAAAAAAATTGCTTTAAAATAAAGACCTCTGTTTGAGGGATTAAGGAATATAAAAATCTTGCAAATAAATGTATCACCTAAAACAAATGCTTATGTAAATAAACAATAACAAACAGAGGAAGTGTTGCAAAAGTAATGCTTTTTCTACCAATTTTTTAGAGAATTTTAATTTGGTGTACTCAACTAAAAACTCAAAAAATAATTAGTGAATAAACCTATAATAGGTTTTAAATTTTAGAAAAATGAAAAAATTAGTTTTAACTGGTGCTTTGATGTTATTTTTAATGTCGTTTACTAACAAATCTGAAAATGAAATCATTCTTGAAGAAACCTTTTCTCCAGAATGTTTTGAGTATGCAGATACTTGGACTTCTTGGAAAGGGAACTGTGCTGGATTTAATAACGATCTTGCAGAGTTTGACTATTGGCAACAACAATATGATGATTGTGAAAGAGTAACCAATAATGACGAGTTTCAGTTCCCAAATTAATAAATTATAACAGAATATAAGGTTTTTGGCAATTCTGAAAACCTTATACTCAAATAATACTAAGATCTATGAAATATTATAATACACTACTTATCGCTATTTTAATTGTTAGTAATAATTATTCACAGAACAATAATTTTATAGCCACCTATAAAATTAACTATACTATGGTTAATTATGATTCAATTTTAAATACTATGAAAGAAAAAAGTAAGGGTTTTATGGAAATGGCTAAAAAGGATATTATAGAAACAAAGTCGAGTGTAAAAGAATTAGAAAAAATTAATTTTATTTTAAAGTATAATAACAACGAATCAATCTATTATCAAGAAAAAACCATTTTCGTAAATGAAAGAGCAATGCGAAAACTATTTCCATTACTAAATATAAAGGATGATCGTGAAATCTACACCAATAAAGATAAAATTCACATGAATTTAAATGCTTTTGGAGAAAACTTTAATCTAGAAATAGGAAAGGTGAAATGGCAAATAACAAATGAGACTAAGAAAATAGGGGAGTTTAATTGCTACAAAGCAATTGGGTTATTTGAAAGATCCAGTTATATAAATAAAAAAGACGAAAAGGTAATTGCTTGGTTTACTCCCGAAATTCCATTTAATTTTGGTCCTAAATATTATAGTGGCTTGCCTGGCCTAATCATAAAATTAGAGGAAGGTAGAGTTTCATATGTATTAAAGGAAATTAAAAAAGTTGAAAGTCAAAAAATAAATTTTCAAAAAAAAGGAAAACAAATAACTGCCGAAAAATTAAGAATTATGGCTGGTGGTATGTTGAAAAACAGACATAATTAACGATTAAAAATATCTGTTTTAATAAAACTACTATTGCCTAAAAATCTTTAAAACAAACCTCCTTTCTATATCTATACTAATCTTTTCAATAAACTTTAATACTAAAAATATTCCAGGCAAAGTAACCTATACTATTTCTATGGAAGTTTAAAATGAAAAAAAAATTAGATTTTATACTTAAAACAACGAGCGAACACAAAAAAAAGCAAATAGTTTTATAAAAGCAATGTTCAAAAAATGCTGATGATGTAAATGCGTTTTTAACTTTCACGAATAAGGAATAAATGTATAGTATAGAAGATAATTTACAAAACGATGGGAAAATCAATAATAATAACAATTTTATTTCTACTTCTTTTTAAATTCAGTTTTAGTCAAAACGGCTCTGGAATTATAAAATATGAAGTTAGCTTAAATTTTACAATACAAGACATTGAAAAAGAAGAAAAGAAACAGAATAAAAGACTAACTACAATGAGAGAACTTATTTCTAATGCTAGAAGATGTGAAGTTGTACTTACCTATGCATCTACTTATGCTTCTTCATCTATTACTAAAAGAATGAAAATAAGAGAGCTAAATAATAAGTTGGATATTGTATATTCTAGAGCAGGAAGAGAGAAAACGTTTTTTACAGAACTAATTACGAATTCTAGTATAGTTCAAGAATGTAAATTATTAGAAAAATGTTTCTTAATAGAACAGCCAGTTTTAAAATGGGAACTTACACAAGAAACAAAATTAGTTGGCGGTTATATTTGTTACAAAGCAATCAATATAAGTTCTAAAAATAAGAAAAAAAAGCCAGTTGCTTGGTATACGCCTCAAATACCTGCAAGTTTTGGACCTAAACACTATTTTGGTTTACCTGGTTTAATTTTAGAGCTAGAAGAAACTGCAGTAGTTTTTAAAGTAAAAGAAATTATTTTAAATCCTAAAGAAGAAGTAAAAGTTATTGTTAAAGAAGGCAGTAAAATTACACAAGAAGAATACAATAAGAAATTAAAAAAGACATTTACTCAATTTTATGAAAATTAAGAATTTTAAAAAATGAAACCCTCCAAAATTTAATTCGTACTTAAAAGAAAGCTTTGATATGAAAAAAAACTTTTTGATTTTATTGTTGGTTTCTTTAAATGGATTCACCCAAAATATTACAGGCAAAGTAACCTATACTATTTCTATGGAGACTTTTAGTGAAAAGAAATTAGATTCTGTTATTAAAACTACAACTAAAAACAAAAAAGCAAATAGTTTTATAAAAGAAATGTTCAAAAATGCTGATGATGTGGAGGCTTCATTAATATTTACAAATAAAGAATCTATCTATAAAATAGAAGATAAATTGCAAATTGATAGCAAATCAAAATTAAACATGAATAGACTGTTAGCGGGTGGAGATGATGTGTATTATAAAAATAGTAGGAGTGAAGAAAACTATCGTGAAAGTAGCACTTTTGGAGAATTAATGTTAATAGATCTTGAACCTAAAAAATGGCAAATAACACAAGAAACTAAAACTATAGGAAATTATTTGTGTTACAAAGCTATTGATATTAACTCTAAAAACCCAAAAATGAAGCCTATAGCATGGTTTACACCTCTAATACCAATAAGTTTTGGCCCTAAAGAATATAGTGGTTTACCTGGCTTGATATTAGAAATAGAAATGTTTAATAGTAAAATTGTCGCCACTAAAATTGTTTTAAATCCAAATGAAGAAATAATTATAGAGAAACCCAGTAAGGGAAAAAGAATAACAATAGAGGAATATAATAATTTTATAAACAAGTTTGAAAAAAGCAGAAAAAGATTTTAAGGATTCTTTCAATTTTATTAGGAAGATTGTTGCTCAAAAAAAGTCTATCAAAAGTAAAAGTGTATTTAGTTTATCATAGAAATTAAAAAAATGAAACCCGCCAAAATTTAATTCGTTCTTAAAAGAAAACATCAACATGAAAAATTACTTTTTTATTTTATTATTAATTATTTCTTTAAATGGATTTAGTCAAAAAATTAGTGGAAAAGTAACGTATGTAGTTTCAATGGAATCCTATACAAAAGAGAAAATTGATTCTATTGCTAAAAACTTTAAAACTAAAAAATTAAAAATGGACAAATGGATGAGAGATATTTTTGAAAATACTCCAGACGTAAAAGCATTTTTAGAGTTCAACAATACTGAAGCTTTATATTTTGTAGAAGATAAGATGCAAAATGATGGAAAAGCAACTTATAATGTAAACAGAACTTCTGCTGGTGGAGATGATAAGTATTACAAAAACACCAAAACCGGAGAATATTATAAAGAAAATAGCACTTTTGGAGAATTATTGCTCATAGAAATTGACAAAAAAAAATGGGAAATAACGCAAGAATCTAAAAAGATTGGAAACTATTTGTGTTATAAAGCCATAGATATTGCCTCTACAAATAGAAAAATGAAACCTGTTGTTTGGTTTACACCAGAAATACCTGTCAGTTTTGGTCCTTTAAAATACAATGGTTTGCCTGGCTTGGTTATTTTGGTAGAAATGTATAAAAGAACAATTAGTGTATCAGAAATAATATTAAATCCAAAAGATGAAATTATCATCAATAAACCAACAAAAGGCGAAAAAATAACTGCTGAAGAAGCTAGACAAAGAGGAGCTGCTATGTGGAAAAAAATAGAAAAACAATAAGTTATCATTTATGAAAAAGAAACTCCTACTTATTTTTGTATTTACTATTTCGTGTTTTAGTTATGCCCAAAAAGTAACGTTAACAGGTTTTGTAAAAGATAGCTTACAAAACCCTTTGCCTTATGCAAATGTAATTTCAAAACCCAAAGATGTTTCTAAAAATTTGCAATTCGCTATTTCAGATAATGAAGGTTATTATAAGTTAATTTTAACAGAAGGAGACTCCATTACCATTAGCATTTCTTATTTGGGATACAAACCTATAGAATACAATTTCGTCGCTTTAAAAGACATTAAAAAAGATTTTACCTTAAAGCAATCTTCAGAGCAATTAGAGGAAGTTGTGATAGAAATGCCAGTGACTGTAAGAGGAGACACTACCATTTACAAAACCAGCAAATTTATTGATGGTTCAGAACGTAAACTAAAAAATGTATTAAAAAAATTACCTGGAGTTGAGGTAGATAAAAATGGAGGAGTTACTGTACAAGGCAAAAAAGTAACTAAAATGTTGGTAGATGGTAAAAAGTTTTTTGGTGGTAATTCTAAATTAGCAGTAGAAAATATTCCTGCTGATGCAGTTGGTAATGTAGAAGTGATTGATAATTATAATGAAGTTTCGTTTTTAAAAGGTTTGTCAGATTCAGATGAAATGGCAATGAACATCAAATTAAAAGAAGATAAAAAACGCTTTGTTTTTGGTGATATAGAAGCTGGTAAAGGCAATGATGAATTTTATAAAACCAGTGCCAATTTGTTTTATTATTCGCCCAAAACCAATGTAAATTTTATTGGAAACATCAATAATATTGGCGAAAAAACATTTACGTTTAGAGACTATATGAGTTTTTCTGGAGGAGTAAATGCCATTTTCAGTGGGAATTTTAATATTAGAGGTGGCGATTTTTCTCAATTTATGGAAAGTAATGACGTATTAACAAGTCAACAAAAATTTGGTGCGTTAAATATTACAAGAGTTGCTACAGAAAAACTAGATGTTTCTGGGTATGCTATTTTCTCAAATTCTGAAACCAGTAATTTAATAGAAAATTTTAATGAATATACTGCTTTTACAGAGCAAAGAACCAACGCAACAAATACCGATAATTTGTTAGGAATTGGGAATTTAAATATAGAATACAACCCAAATTCAAAAGAAAAATGGTACGCAAGAAGTCAAGTTAAAAGAAGTAATAACACCAATAATAACAGTTTACTTTCTTTGGTAAATGGCAATACAAATACTATATATACAGACAGAGATTTAACAGCAACGTACATCAATCAAAATATTGAATGGCATAAAAGACAAAATGATAAACATACATTTTCATCAGTAATCAATTATACGTTTGATAAAAGTAATAAAACCGCTTTTTGGGAAACGCAAGATCCAATTTTGCAAGGTTTAATTCCAGCTGATAACAATCAGACTTTATTACGAATTAATCAACTTAAAAATACCCAAGAACATAATTTTGATGGCGTTTTTAAACATTTTTGGGAAATAAACAACAGCAATCATATTTATACAACTATAGGGAATAAGTTTTTAAGTGAAGATTTTAATACTAATGATAGTCAAATTTTAGATGATAATTCTATCAATAATTTTGCAACAGGTGGTTTTGGAAACGATGTAAATTTTCAATTGAACGATTTATTTCTAGGTGTTCACTACAAATTTAGAACAGGAATTTTTACGGTTAAACAAGGTTTTGAAGCCCATAATTATAGTTGGTCTTTACAAAACCAAACCGATTTAAATAAAAATAAGTGGATAGTTTTACCAGATTTATTAGCAAAAATTGAGTTTAATAAATCAAAAAAAATTCAGATTAATTACAATTTAAAAACATCTTTTTCTGATGCCAGTAAATTTGCTAATCGTTTTTACTTACAATCATATAATTCAGTTTTTAAAGGAAATGAAGAAATTGAAAATAATTTATTTCATGCAGCAAGAATTTACTACAGCAGATTTAGTTTATACAGAGGTATAATGATGTTCGCAAGTTTAAACTACAACAAACAAATAAGAGGCGTCAGAAATACTGTCGATTTTAATGACATCAATCAATTTTTAACAGTAAAAATGTTCGACAATCCTTCAGAAGATTGGCGAGGAAATATCAACATTCAAAAAAGTATTAATAATTTAAAATATAAGGTTGATGTTGGTTTTAACAGCTCAAAATACATTCAAGAATTAAACAACAACATCCAAACTAACACTAACAATAATTACGATTATGAGTTGGGTATTGAAACTTTGTTTGATAATTTTCCGACGATAGAAATTGGTTTAAAAAGAAGCATAGGTAATTTTACAGCAAGCACAAACACCTCAAAGTTTGTAACCACAGAACCTTTTATAACTATAGATTATGATTTTTTAGAAGGTTTTATTTTCAATTTTGATTACAGACAAAGTAAGTATCAAAATAAAACATTAGGTCAAAAAAACACCTACGAAATTGCAAATGCCACGCTTTCTTACAAAGGCGAAAATTCTGCTTGGAGTTATAAAATAACCGCTCAAAATATGTTTAATACACAATTTAAACAAAGTAATAGTTTTTCAGATTTTTTAATCTCAGATCGTAAAACCTTTATTTTACCAAGAATTGTGATGCTTAGCATTGGTTATAATTTGTAAACTAAAAATCTAAATTTTTAATTACAAAATTACCAATATTAATACCTTGGGTTAAACCATTTTCAACTGCAGCATTGTAATGGATTCCTCCATAAATTCTGCTAATTGCAGCTTCTTTTGCAGCATCTCTAAACGATGTAAAACTTCTTGTTGGCAATCCGTAAGGAATTTCAGTTGTATCATCAAAAGCAAAATTATCACCAAAAATATCGGTTAAAACTTCTGCTGAAGCTCCAGAAACAACAGAATGTCCACTTGTGTACTCAGGAAAAGGTGGCGTTTGTAATAATGGATACCAATCTTCATCAATATATTTATTAATTAAGGTCTCTGGTCTAATTAAATTACTTCTATATTTTTCATCCCAACAACTTATAAAAGCATCTGTAATAGCAATGGAAGTTTTGGTATACGCAAAAACAGTTTTTTCAAAATCAGCATTTGTTTTTTGTGTTGCTATTTTGCAAATACCAATCCAATGAGCACCAGGAGTAATCTTTTTAGAAGCAAACATAAAATGCCCTTTGTTAACCACTACAAAAGGATTACAATCCCAAAATTGAGCAATGGCAACTTCTTCAGAATTATTTCCTTTTTTTATTATTTCGTTTGTTAAATTGTAAAGATCCATTACTTCTGTATGAAAAGGAGATCCTTTTTCCATAGAAAATTTTGGAGGTGGAACTGGTTTAAACTGAGCAGCAGAATCTAAAACAAATGGTCTTATTTTACTCCAGTTAGGTTCGATACCTTGCATGTAAGCAGGAGGTGTTGGTTGCCATCTAGAAGCATCATCAGAATATACATTAAAAGCAGGCATTGTTCTGGTTTCTTTATACATATCTGTATGCATCCAATCTAAAATAAGTTTTGAAATTGACAAAGCATATTTTTTTGAAGCTGTAAATTCTGTGTTATTTTTTTGTTCCCAATTCTTGTATAAACTATCTCTAAATACAGTGATTTTTTCTTTGGAGAAAACAACTTCTTTGGCAACATCTAAATAAGCAATTAAAGCAGCTAATTGTTTGTTTGCGTTTTTATCAAAAGAAATTGTAGGAATTTTTTTCAATTCATTTAGTTGATTTTCTAAAGAGCTATAAGCACCATTTTCTGCATTTAAAACTTGGTAAGCAGCAATGTTTGGATACGCGTAAATACGGCTAGCAACTGGTGGAGAAAAAATATCGTGAATCATTACCTCCGTTAATTTATCTACCATTAAATGATAGTCATTTGGTGTTATTTTTATAGGTTGTTTACTACAAGACAACAAAGAACTGAAGAAAATAAATAGGATAAAACGTGAAAGGAATTGCATTGTTAATTTTTATAAGTGTAAGTTTTTAAACTATCGTTATTAGCAATGATCAATAAAACATTCTTATCTTTCATTTTTATAACAGCTGTTTCTTTTATTTGATCATTAAAAGGTTTTAAACCCATTTCAGAAACTGGTTTCACATCATCTTTAGAAGCCATTAAAAAGCCTTTTAAAGATTTATAACCTCCATGATAGGTATTTACTTTTAAAGAATTTCCGCTTATTAAAAGTTGTTTTTGTTTGTTTATGTCTATTTCAGAAAAAGAGGTAATTGGCGCCACTTGTAATTTTGCTGTAAATGGAACAAATTTCTTAAAATTACCATTTTCGTTTTCCAAATATCCAGAAGAAAGGATATCTATACTACTTTTATTAGCGTGTTTTAAAGCTTCTTTCCCAAATATGGTTTCTATAGATTGTAATGCAAAATCTGCATGATTTAAAAATTTCTTACTAATAAAATTCATTTGAGAAGAAAGCTCATCTTTTGTTTGTAAAGGATAGTAATTGTCGCCAATTTTATAAGCAATAATACTTTCTTTTTTTCCATTTTTATCAAAATCTCCATGATATAAATAAATAGGATTTTTAATATATTTTGAGAAACGGTTATTTTCTCCCCAATTTCCTAAAACAATGTCCTGATCACCATCTAAATCAACATCAAAAGTAGCAATGCTTTGCCAAAGACCATTCAAGTTATTTGGGATTTCTTGTAATGTTAAATGTCCGTTTTTGTTAATATAAATTTTAGGAGAATCCCATTCTGACACAATTAGCAGATCTTTTTGATTGTCGTTATTTACATCGCTCCAAATAGCATCTGTAACTCTACCGTTAAAAAGAAATTTTAAACCAACGTTAAAATTGCCATTATCATTGGTTAAAATTGCCGAATTTACTGTTGCTCCAAAACTATCAGGATTCGATAAATTACCAATAAACAAATCATCATCTCCATCATTGTTATAATCATATGCAATAACTGTAGAAGTGTTTAAAGGATTTAACATCATTCTTTTATCATTCTTAACAAAGTTGCCATTTTGATTAATGTACAATCTGTCAATCTCAAAGTTTTTATTTCTACGTTCGTTTACACCACTTGCAACATATAAATCTAAATCAGCATCATTATCAGCGTCAAAAAAAACAGCGTCATTGTCTTCGAATTTTGCATCTTTTTCAAATTGATTTTGTGTTGATTTTTTAAATGATTTTCCGTTGTTTAAATATAAAGTAGCAGTTTGTCCAGAAGCGCCACCAATAAAAATATCATCAAAACCATTTTTATCAACATCACCAATAGCAAAAGCAGGTCCTAAAGTGGATATTTTATAAGGAATTAAACGTTCGTTAAAAAAGTCGTTATAGGTATCTTCTTCGTGTTTATAAGAAATTAATTTTTCTTCACTAAAAAAAGTTAGTGGTTTCTCAACTTTTTCATTTTTTAGAACAGCTAGTTCACTATTATAATCGATTATTAAAAGTTGGTTTGCTTGTAAATTCTCAATTTTTTGATGCATTAAATTCGGCCAAACAATAACAATAGAGTCAATTTTAGAGATACTACCTAGTCCAAAATTTACTTTTGCTTCAGTAGATGATAAAAAACCTCTCGACTTAAAAACCTGTTTAGATTGTTTTGTGCCATTGGCATATAAAAACACTTTAGCACCAATAGCTTCCTTATTTTTTTCTTGATATTTTAATTGAATTGTGGTGTAATTTTTTGTGCCATTTGTTGTGTTTTCAAAAACGCTAGCCAATTCATTTACATTATTGGTAACAAGATCTAAATCGCCATCTAAATCTAAATCTACATATAAAGAACCGTTAGAAAGTGATGGTGTTTTCTCAATCCAACTACCTGTTTTTTCTTTAAATTGATTCGAATTCCCTTCAAATATTTGATTCGGAACTTTTCCACTAGGCATTTCATTAATTGATTTATACAACCAATCTAACCCTTTTTGTTGTCCATATTTTTTGAACGTACTAGATACATATTTTTTAAAATCTAAACCATTTGGCCTTCTTAAAATACCATTAGAAATAAATAAATCTTGATGTCCATCATTATTGAAATCAGCAAAAAGTGGAGCCCAACTCCAATCTGTATCTGCAACTCCATTGTATAATGCTGTTTCATAAAAATAATTTTCAGATGTATTTATCTGAAGCATATTTCTAGAATACTGGTCTTTATAACCTAAATTTTTAAGATTGGTCTGCATATTTAACATAGCATCATCACCTTCAGTTTCTTTTAACCATTTCTCCTCATTTGGCAACATATCCAAAGTAATAATGTCTTGCAAATCATCTCCATTAATGTCAGCAGCATCACTACCCATAGAAAAACGACTAATCGTAGAAAAGGATTGATCTAGACTTTCAGAAAATGTTCCATCTTTTTGGTTGATGTAGTAATAATCATCTTCATGAAAATCGTTACAAACATAAATATCATCCCAACCATCATTATTAAAATCTGCAATAGAAGCACTTAAACCATATCCATTTACGCCACCAAAAATATTCGCTTTTTCACTTACGTCTTTAAATTTTCCATTGTTGTTTTGCATTAAAACATCACCAGTCAAAGCAACTCTTTTATTTCTTTGTGATGCTTTTCCATGAGATAAACTTGTATGAACTGCATGGTTTACAATATAAACGTCTAAATCACCATCTTTATCATAATCAAAAAAGTAAGCTTGTGTAGAATATCCTTTAAAATCTAGGCCATATTCTTCGGATTTTTCAGTAAAAGTTCCATCTCCATTATTGATAAATAACTCATTATGACCTTTAAAGTCTAATAATTCTGAAACTGCACAGACGTAAATATCTAATAAACCATCGTTATTAATATCTACCATTGTTGTTCCTGTGTTCCAATCAGAATTTCCTTTTACATTTGCTTTTTCTGTAATATCCTCAAACATTAAGTTTCCTTTATTGAGGAATAATTTGTTTTCATTTTGATTAGAAACAAAATACAAATCTGGCAAGCCATCATTATTTATATCACCTGCAGATACACCACCACCATTATAAAAATAGATGTAATTTATAATACTGTGTTTGGAATCTTCTGTTAGATTGTTTTTAAAGTTTATTTTGGTTTTAGAACTGGAAATTTTATTTAAAAGGTAATCTTGATGTATATTTTCATCTTCGTTTTTACAACTAAAACAGATTGATATCAGTGAAAATAAAATCAAAAAAGGTGTTTTTTTTGACATATTTGCTAAAAAATGATTGGTTTTTACAAATATATAAAATTATGTTAACATAATTTTAACAAAATTAACATTTTTTACTTCCTCCCAAAATCTGCAGGAATTTCTCCCCAAGCTTTGGTTTCCCATTTTAAGATTGGGTTTTTAAAGGTATTTTCTTTTAGCCAGTTTTCGGCTCTTTTTATCAATTCTAACAAATCTTTATTAGAAGCATCAAAATGAAGATTCGTTTTACATTTCTTTTGACGAATCCAACTCATGGCAATTTTAGAATCTGAATAAATAGGTAAGTTATGTTGATTTTTACTCTTTAATAAGGCAATTCCATGCACCAAAGCTAAAAATTCACCAATATTATTTGTACCTCTTTTAAAAGGTCCTTTTATAAAAACTTGTTGCTTATTATGTGTTAAAACACCTCTATATTCCATCTTCCCAGGATTACCAGCACAAGCAGCATCTACAGAAATACTCTCTAAAATAGGTGAACCATATTTTGCTTTCTCAGAAGAAGATAATGTAGGTTTTTTAGTGTTTTTACCTTTATAGTCGTCATATTTTCCTTCAGATGCTTTTTCTGCTGCATCTAAATCTGCAAAAGATTTGTATTGGGCTCCATCAAAACCATCAATTTGTGCTTTACAAACTTTCCAAGAAGTAAAAACGCCTGTTTTTCTTCCATTCCAAACTACGTAAAACTTCTTTTTTTTACTCATTAATTTCTAAAATTGTGCTTTCTATAATTCTAGGAAAGTATTGTTGCTCTAAAATATGAATCTTTTGAGCAATAGTTTCAGGAGTATCTGTGTCAATTAAAGCTGTTTTTGCCTGAAAAATGATGGCTCCTTCATCATAATTAGCATTTACATAATGAATTGTGATGCCAGTTTCTACATCTTTATTTTCTTTTACAGCTCTATGAACATTCATTCCATACATTCCTTTTCCACCATATTTTGGCAATAATGCTGGGTGAATATTAATGATTTTTTTAGGAAAAGCATCCACAATTTTCTGTGGAATTTTCCATAAAAAACCGGCTAAAATAATTAAATCTGCTTGCTCTTTTAAGAGGTTTAGAATTTTATCCGAAGTAAAAAAAGCCTCTTTATTGAAGTGTAAACATTTTACATTCAAGTTTTTACATCGATCAAAAACTTTGGCATGTTCATTGTTACAAAGCACTTGAGTAACTTTAGCAGTTTTAGTGTGATTAAAAAATTTAATAATGTTTTCTGCGTTCGTTCCAGAACCAGAAGCAAAAATAACAATACGCTTCATAATTTATATCTCTAGAGTACAAAAAAAAGAATAATAATTAAGAAAAAGGGTAATTATTAAAAGGGATTAAACAAATTTAATTATCTTTCGTCATCAATTTTTTAAGCAAAAGTTAGTTAGAATTAATAAGATTCGTATTTTTGCCTCGATTAAAATTTTAAAAACAAACAAAATTATGTCAGACATTGCATCAAGAGTAAAAGCTATTATCGTAGATAAATTAGGAGTAGACGATAATGAAGTAACAACAGAAGCTAGCTTCACAAACGATTTAGGAGCAGATTCTTTAGATACTGTTGAACTTATTATGGAGTTCGAAAAAGAATTCGATATTCAAATTCCAGACGATCAAGCCGAAAATATCGGAACAGTTGGTCAGGCAGTTAGCTATATAGAAGAAGCAAAAAAGTAATATTTATATGCAGTTAAAACGAGTTGTAGTCACTGGACTTGGCGCATTAACGCCAATTGGTAATAATATTGAACAATATTGGAACGCTTTAATTAACGGAGTTAGTGGAGCAGCGCCTATCACTTATTTTGATGCTGCCAAGTTCAAAACTCGTTTTGCATGTGAATTAAAGGGGTTTACAGCAACTGACTTTATAGACAGGAAAGAAGCACGTAAAATGGATAGATTTACACAGTATGCTATGGTTGCTTCAGATGAAGCAATTTTAGATGCTGGTTTAGATCTAGACAAAATTAACAAATTTCGCGTTGGCGTAATTTGGGGAGCAGGAATAGGTGGTTTAGAAACGTTCCAAAACGAAGCTATGAATTTTCAAGCAGGAGATGGAACACCTAGATTTAATCCTTTCTTTATCCCAAAAATGATTGCAGATATTGCTCCAGGAAATATTTCCATTAAAAACGGATTTATGGGGCCAAATTATACAACTGTTTCTGCATGTGCGTCTTCTGCGAATGCAATGATAGATGCTTTAAACTACATTAGACTTGGACATTGTGATGTAATTGTAACTGGTGGCTCTGAAGCTGCTATTGCTTTTGCAGGTGTTGGAGGTTTTAATGCAATGCATGCTTTATCTACAAGAAATGAAAGTCCAGAAACTGCCTCAAGACCTTTTGATGCAGAACGTGATGGTTTTGTTTTGGGTGAAGGTGCAGGCGCTATTATTTTAGAAGAATATGAACATGCCAAAGCAAGAGGAGCAACTATTTATGCAGAGGTAATTGGAGGAGGAATGTCTTCTGATGCTTATCATATGACAGCTCCACATCCAGAAGGATTGGGTGTAATTGCAGTAATGAAAAATTGTTTAGAAAATTCAGGAATTAAACCAGAAGATGTAGATCATATCAATACACATGGTACTTCTACACCTTTAGGTGATGTTGCAGAATTAAAAGCAATTTCAGCTGTTTTTGGTGAGCATGCTAAAAACATCAACATCAATTCTACAAAATCTATGACAGGGCATTTATTAGGTGCAGCTGGTGCTATAGAATCTATTGCTGTTATTTTGGCTATGAAACATGGCATCGTTCCACCAACAATAAATCATACTGTTGCAGATGAAAATATTAATCCAGATTTAAATCTTACACTTAATAAAGCTCAGAAAAGAGATGTTAAAGTTGCTATGAGCAACACATTTGGTTTTGGTGGGCATAATGCTTGTGTAGCCTTTAAGAAACTAGAGGAATAATATATGAACTTTATTCGTAAAATTGTTAACACTAAATCTATAGAAGATAAAGAGTTATATAACGAATTAAAGAAACTACTTAATTTTTCTCCAAGAAGTATTAATAAATATAAAAAAGCATTTACACACAGATCTGTGCAAATGTTAGATGATGATGGAAATCCTATAAATTACGAACGTTTAGAATTTTTAGGCGATTCTATTTTAGGCTCTGTTATTGCTGCTTATTTATACAAAAAAGTTCCTACAGGTTCAGAAGGTTATTTAACACAAATGCGCTCTAAAATTGTAAGTAGAGAACATTTAAATGAACTAGGTAAAGACTTAGATTTAATACGTTTTATAAATAGTAATGTAGATGAGGCTAATGTTGGCGATAATATTCATGGTAATATTTTCGAAGCGTTAGTGGGGGCTATTTACTTAGATAAAGGGTATAATTTTTCTCAAAAATTTATTTTTGAAAACGTAATTGATCCTTATGTTGATATTGAAAAACTGGAAGGAAAGATAACAAGCTACAAAGGTTTAATTATAGAATGGTGCCAAAAGCAAAAGAAAAAATATAAGTTTGATACCTATGAAGATTCGGGTAATGAACCTATAAAGCATTTTAGTGTTAAGGTAAGTATAGATGGTGAGCAAGTTGCAAAAGGGAGAGCAACATCTAAAAAAAAGGCAGAAGAACAAGCTTCCAAAAGAGTTTATTATGCGTTTCAAAGTCAAATTTCAGTTGACTAACTACGATAACGTTTTCGTGAATATCCTCAAAAATCTCATAAACTATTAGTAAATTAGCACTCCCTTAAAAGGATAAAAGCTAATTTCTGTTTATGCAAATTCATTCATTAGGTTTAGATAGTTTATGTGAAGATGAATACTCTTTAATAGGAATTCATACCACATTAGAAGATTATAAGCTAGCTTATTTATTGAATAGAATTTTAGGAACCAATTTTTCTAAATCAAAGAAAGACTTACATATCGAGGAATTGTCAAAAAAAACAGCTTTCTCATTATACGATTACTCAAATTTAGAATATGAATTTGAATGGTTTTTAATCGCAAATAGTTCTAAAAGAGAAAATCAAACAGAATCTAATGAGCTATTATTAACAACAGAAACAAAAACATATTTAATTTCAGAAAAGAAAAAAGTTGATTTCTTTATTAAAATTTCTGGAAACGTATCGTATAGTTTTGTTGTAAAAACAATCGATAAAATTAAAACGATAGATCAAGTAATTACCTCTTATTCAATTGATAAAAACACATTAAAGTCTAAAGACTTTTTAATAATATAAAAATATGCCACATAATAATAAAACAAAAATAGTTGCAACCTTAGGGCCAGCAACTGATACAAAAGAAATTTTAACAGAGTTAGCTAAAAACGGAGTCAATGTTTTTAGAATCAATTTTTCTCATGCAGATTATGACGATGTTAAGAATAAAGTAAGAATCATTAGAGAAATTAATGAAGAAAACGGATTTAACATTGCTATTCTAGCAGATTTACAAGGACCAAAACTTCGAGTTGGAGTTATGGAAGATGGAGTTGTTTTAAATGACGGAGATACCTTTAAATTTACAACTGAAAAATGTATTGGTACAAAAGAAAAGGCTTTTATGACCTACAAACGTTTTCCTAAAGATGTAAAAGTTGGAGAACATATTTTGGTTGATGATGGTAAATTAATGTTTGAAGTTGCTTCTACTAACAAAAAAGACGAAGTAATTGTAAATGTAATTGTTGGTGGTGCTTTAAAATCTAAAAAAGGTGTAAACTTACCAAACACAGCAATTTCATTACCAGCTTTAACAAAGAAAGATAAAGAAGATGCTGTTTTTGCATTAGGTTTAAATGTAGATTGGATGGCTTTATCTTTTGTAAGAACTCCAGAAGATTTAAGAATGCTACGTGATTTAATTGCAGAACATTCAGAATACAGAGTGCCAATTATTGCAAAAATAGAAAAGCCAGAGGCTGTTAAAAATTTAGATGCATTAATTCCTTATTGTGATGCTTTAATGGTAGCTCGTGGAGATTTAGGTGTAGAAATACCTATGCAAGATGTGCCTTTAATTCAGAAAAAATTAGTTAGAAGAGCAAAAAGAGCAAGAATTCCTGTAATCATTGCAACACAAATGATGGAAACCATGATTGAAAACTCTGTACCAACAAGAGCAGAGGTTAATGATGTTGCCAATTCTATTATGGATGGTGCAGATGCAGTAATGCTTTCTGGAGAAACTTCTGTTGGGAAACACCCAATTAGAGTGATTCAGAAAATGTCTGAAATTATAAAAAGTGTAGAAAATTCTAGAATGATTAAAGTGCCACAAGAAGCACCTCATATTAGAACAAATAGATTTATCACAAAATCTATCTGTCATCATGCAGCAATGATGGCAAACCATACAGATGCATCAGCAATTTGTACGTTAACAAATAGTGGTTATACAGCATTTCAAATTTCTGCTTGGAGACCAAGAACACATGTTTTAGCTTTTTCTACTGATAAAAGAATCTTAGGTAAATTAAACCTTCTTTGGGGTGTAAGAGCTTTCTATTATGATAAAAATTTAACTACGGATGATACTGTAGAAGATATCAATCAAATAGCAAAAGACAAAGGTTTTGTAAAAACTGGCGATATTGTAATTAACCTTGCATCTATGCCAGCAGAAGCAAAAGGAATGGTAAATACATTACGTGTTTCTGAAATTGGATAAATAATTTTTTTTTCAATATATAAAAAAAGCATTCTGAATTTTCAGAATGCTTTTTTAGTTTATAAATGTTCTATAAATTTATTATAACTCCAATTTCTTGCTGATAATAATAGCATCATTCGTTACAAAAGGCATTGGCATCATTTCTTCAGATCTTGCGTTTATCGAAAAATTTGGATTGGTTAATAAATCATAAGAAACTTCATTTAGCATAAAATCTAAGGTTTCGTCTTTGTTTACCATAAAGGATAGTGTAACATCTTCATCTGCATTTCCTAAAGTATATACCAAGAAAGTTCCTGTTTTTGTAGTGTAATTTTTGCCTTTTAAAACCAAGGCATCATTTACTTTAAATTGTTTAAGTGTTATTTTATTTTTAGTAATAAACTCTAATTTATTTACTTTTCTATTGGGAATTACAACAAGTTCTAAAAAACGATTTTCGCCAATTATGGTATCTAAATCAACACTAATATCTGAAGATGGAATGTTTTTAAAATCAGTTTTTTTATGATAGGTAAAACGTGTATTGTATTTACTTTTTGTTTCTGCATTTGCAATAGTTCCCTTTATAGATGTATCGTCGAAAATTTGTTTTGTGTACGCATCTAAGGTGGTATTGTAGGTGCCAAAATAAGCTGTTTTATCATCCGAATTTTGAATGTAAACAATACTATTTGGTTTTTTGTTATCAACAGAGAAACCACTTGTGTAACTTGCATAACCAAGGAAAATAACAGCAAAAACACCAGTTAATTGTAACAACCATTTTGTTTTTTTCTGATAAAATACAGGAATCATCAATCCAAAAATTAAAGCGATTAAAACACCACTAATTACTAAATTTTTAAGTCCTAAACCAATTGGAAACATTTGTATTAAAGGAGCAAAAATGTAAATAGTTGGTATAAATAATATTGTTGATAAAATTCGTTTAGAACGATGTTCTAAATTCATAAAAACGCCAATTGCAAAGATTAATAACGCTGTAAAAACGGGAATTATAAAAAAACCAGCACCTTTAAAATCTTCCAAAATTAAAAAGTTGATGAGTAACCAAACGAAAATTGGTGCAACTATTAAGTCTGAAATCTTTTCTTGTTTTCTAAAATAGCTGTAGGTTTTTAAAAGAATCCAAAGATTTAAAAATATAAAAGCGATAATATATACATGACCATTATAAGTAAAACCATGTAGCATGTCTTTATATTGTGGATGAATTATTTCTAACAATTTCCAACCATAAAAAGAAATTCCACCACATAAAATGATTGAAATTAAAAAAGGAATAAAACTTTTTAACACACCTTTTACAGTAATTTTATTAAGTGAAAAACCAAAGAACAATAAAATTATAAAGAGGATTCCTGCAATAATTAGCATTGGTGTAACATAGGAAAAAGGGTATGTTAACATTTTTATAAATGGAAAATTAACGTAGACAAAATCAACATCAGAATTTAAATTTGTTAAATCAGAATTTGTAAAATAATTAAGCGAAGTTGTCAAATAATCTGCCTGATGTAAAAGAGTTTCTCTATCTAAACGTTCGTAAGAATCTTGTGCTGTATGATAATCGAAATGATCATCAATAAAAGCAAAATTAAAACCGTTAATGTTGGCATCTTGTCTAAAAACGGTTAAATCTGTATCATTAGGCAAGCGTTTATAAATGCTATACATTAAAGAATTTGCTACAGGAAAATTGGGTTTTGCAGCTAAAAATTCTGATAATAATTTGCTGTTTTTTCCATTGGTTTCCATTAACATATAACTTGGTCCTCCACTTCCTCTTGCTTCAAAATTTAAAACCAACCCAATATTTTTGGTCCAAGAATGTTCATCAACAAAAGCTTGTGCACCTAATAAACCTAATTCTTCAGCATCAGAAATAAGAATAATGATATCATTTTTTGGAGTTTCATTTTTCGCTAAATACGCTCTTATACCTTCTAAAATTGTAACAACTCCAGAGCCAGCATCACTTGCACCAACAGAAGAATGTGGGTTTGAATCATAATGTGTAAGTAGCAATAAAGCTTTGCCATTTCCAGAACCTTTAATTCTTGCTAAAATATTTTCGGCTGTAGTTCCTGCAATCCATTTTTTATTGATGGCAGTTTGCGTCTGAATTTCAGTTTCTAATCCCATTTTTTGCAATTCTGCAACAATGTAATCTTGTACTTTTTTATGATTTTCAGAACCTACAAAATGTGCTTTTTCACTAATATTTTTTAGGTGAAATAAGGCATTGTCTAAAGAAAAATCTGTTTTTAAAGTTGATTTTTCTTTCGGTAAAACAGGTTTTATATCAGAAAAACTCCAAGAAATAACGCCCAAAATAATCAGGACAGATAAGATAGAAGATACTCTTTTCATTTGGTTTGTAAGTTTTTATAAATGTACTAAATAAAAAAAACTTTGTTCAAATGTAAAACGAATGATAAAATTCTGTAAATTTAAGACAATTTAAAATCAACTATTATGGGTATTAAGAGCTTTCAAGGAAAACGAGATTCATCACAAGAAAAAACGGTGGAACAAATTTTAGTTTCAGATTATATGACTAAAAAATTGATCACTTTTAAACCAGATGATTCTTTAGATCATGTTATAAACTTGTTGATAAAGCATAAAATTTCTGGTGGGCCTGTTGTAAATGACAAAAATGAATTGATTGGCATTATTTCTGAAACGGATTGTATTAAACATATTTCTGAAAGAAAATATTACAATATGCCTGCTGATATGAACAATACTGTTGGCAAATACATGGTTACAGATGTAGATACAATTGATAAAGACATGAACATTTTTGATGCTGCTTTTAAATTTATTTCATCTCACAGAAGAAGATTTCCTGTAATTGAAAATGGAAAATTAATTGGACAATTAAGCCAAAAAGATGTTCTAAAAGCTGCTATTAAAGTGAAAGGAAATACTTGGAAATAAGAATTACGAGAAGGAAATATGCTTGGATTTTGAAGTGTTATTTTTCTTTTCTAATTAGTAAGAACATTTCGTTTTCTAGGGCTAAATAGCCTTCATTATAAACATAAAAATAAGTGTTTCCAGTTTTTGTTGTGTAAATAGATGTAAAAAACTGAAAGTCGAAACCTTTGTCATATAATTTGGTTCTGCTTACTTTAGTTTTACCAGAAATATTTAATTCAGATAAAATTTTATAATTTTTTCGCAGTCGGTTATTAATATTTCTGATGAGATTTTTACTGTCTTTATTTACGCGATTGTTATAAGAATTTCTACAATAATCTGAGCAAAACTTCTTATCTACTCTACCTTTTACAGTTTCTTCGCATTCTAAACATTTTCTATTTTCCATCCTCAAATATACTATTATTTATCCATTTACAAACGACTACAAATAATTACAACCGAAAGTAATTGTTTTGTAACCGAATAAAACTGGAGTAGTGTCGCAACTTTGCAGTGTTGAAACTCATCAACAAAAACAATTTATAAACTTGCATTTAAAATAAAAGTGCACAAAAACTTATCTTATGAATACGTTAAGAAACAAAGTACAGTTAATTGGTAGATTAGGTCAAGAGCCAGAAATTATTACGTTTAAAGACGGAAACAAAATGGCAAAATTTTCGATGGCTACAGATGATAGCTATAAAGACAATCAAGGCAACAAAGTAGAGCGTGCATATTGGCATAATATTGTAATTAAAGGAGGTTTGGTTAAAGTTGTAGAAGAGTATGTAAAAAAAGGGCAGGAAATTGCTGTAGAAGGCAAATTAACCAACAGATCTTATGATACCAAAGAAGGCGAAAAAAGATATGTTACTGAAATTTTAGTGAACGAGTTGTTACTAATGGGAGGTAAGTAAACTATCATTTCTTTCTGTAATACTTCATGAAAATCTAGCTTTAAGCTAGATTTTTCTATTTAATACCCTAAATATACTTATTATTAGGTATTTCTTATTATTCTGAATAATAGTATATTGCAAACTCACTTTATCTTTTTAAATACTAATTAATGAAATATTCAAAACTAGTTTTAGTGGTATCATTTTTATTTTTTTTGGGTTACAGTTGCAAACCAAAACCGACTAAAGAAATTAAAGTTGAAAATCAAATAATCAAAAAAGTCCAAGAAGTAAAAACGTATGGTCTTTATTTTCCTGAGCAAGATAGCATTAGTGTTAATCTAAATTTAAATGAATATAAAACTTACGAAGAATTATTAGAAAGATTTAAACAGATTTCCTGTTCAGATAGAATTCCAAAAATAACAATAGAAAACGATTCTATTTTAAGAAAAATTTATTTTGCTAGCTATTGTGATAGAAACACAACTCCGATTCTCAAAAATAAAAATGTAATTGAAATTTATGATGATAAAATTTATCGTGGTTATGATGAGGAATTATTACCCTTAGACAGTGCTAATACTTATGTTGAGAAAAATTTAAAAAACTTTGGTAAAAAGAAATATTTAAGTGAAAGCCCAGATAAATTATTTTTTGTAATTAATTATGACAGTAAAAGTAAAATATCTAAACTTGAAGGTAATTTATTAAAACTCACAAAAGTATTTGACGAAGTTGGAGGAAATAATAGGTTAAATGTATTATTAATGCAACTAGCACCTTCTGCACCTTCTGCACCTCCTCCACCTCCAGCCCCAGAAAAAATAGAAATTACTGAAAGCAAAAAAAAGGTTAAAACACCAAAAAAAGTTAAAGAAATTATAGAAGATGAAGTTGTTTTTGAAACCGTTATTTCATCTACTGAAACTGATGAAGAAATTGTAGAAGTAAGTGAAGTTAAAGATGTTGAGGAAACTCCTAAATATGAAATTATAGAGGAATATTACACGAGTTACAGTCATACAAGTCCGAGGAAACTTAAATCTGTAGGAGCTTATGACGAAAATGGAGAACGAACTGGACTTTGGAAGCAATATTCAAGTAAAGGAAATGGATATTTAGCATCTAAAGGGTACTTTAAAAACGGGAAAAGAGTAGGGCATTGGATATATTATTATTCTAATGGTTATAAAAAAGCAGAAGGGAAATTAACAGGGAAACTAGACCCAAAATATAGTTATGATAAATGGTTAAAAACTGGAACTTGGATAAGATATGGCGAATATTCAGGGAGAAAAAATGCAGAATATTATTATGATGATAATGGTATTTCTACTGGGAATAAATGGGGGTTTAATTAGTTATTAAATCGATCAATTATAATATTTGTTATGGGGTATTTAATTAATAATAAACTACAAAATTTTCAAATCCACTTTTAAAGTGGATTTTTTTGTACCTTACAACATCAATTCTAAAACACTTAACATGCCAAATTATACACTAAATATTAATGGAAAAGATCGTGCTGTTTCTGCTGATGAAGACACACCTTTGTTGTGGATTTTAAGAGATGAACTAAATTTAGTGGGTACAAAATTTGGCTGTGGTATTGCACAATGTGGAGCATGCACAGTTCATATAGATGGCACTGCAACTAGAAGTTGTCAAATGCAAGTCTCTATTTTAGATGATGTAAAAATAACAACGATTGAAGGATTGTCTGAAGATGGAAAACATCCTGTTCAAGAAGCTTGGAAAGAAATTGATGTGCCACAATGTGGATATTGTCAAGCAGGTCAAATTATGACAGCTTCTGCCTTTTTAGCTGAAAACAAAAATCCATCTGAAGAAGAAATAAGACAAGCTATGCATGGTAATATTTGCAGATGTGCTTCTTATAATAGAATTGAAAAAGCTGTAAAAGTGGCTGCAGAAAAAATGTCTTAACATAAAAATTGTTTCTCTTAATTTTATCTAGAGAAAACCTCAAATTGTCTTTCCTGTTAAACAGGAACTTAAAACTACACAAAAATGAAATCTCAACTCAATTCGAATTTTAGCAGAAGAAACTTTTTAAAAACGTCGGTTTTAGCAGGTGGAGGAATGTTAATTGGTTTTAACTTCTTAACAGCATGCAAAAAAGAAGTAGCAATGCCAGTAGATATTGCAAGTTTAAATTTCAATGATTTTAATGCATTTATAAAAATTTCTGATGAAGGTTATGTAACTATTTTCTCTCCAAATCCAGAAATTGGGCAAGGAGTAAAAACTGCAATGCCAATGATTATTGCAGAAGAATTAGATGCAGATTGGAGCAAAGTAACAGTTACTCAAGGTGCTTTAGATACTAAAAATTTTACAAGACAAGTTGCAGGAGGAAGTCAATCTATAAGAAGTAGTTGGGATGTATTAAGACAAACAGGAGCAACTGCAAAACAAATGTTGGTAAATGCTGCAGCTGCAAGATGGAATGTAGATACAACAACCTTAAAAACATCAAAAGGAATTATTACCAATGCAAATGGAGATCAGTTAGGTTATGGAGAAGTTGTAAAAGAAGCTGCTTTATTGGAAGTTCCTGAAAATGTAAAACTAAAAGAAATTGAAGATTTTACCATTATTGGTAAAGATGCTATAAATGTAGATATTGATGAAATCATCACAGGAAAACCTTTATTTGGTCTAGATTATAAAGTTGATGGAATGGCTATAGCAGTTGTTTTAAGACCACCAGCTTTTGGTCAAAAATTAGTAGACTTTAATGATACCAAAGCAAAAGCTGTAAATGGAGTTTCAGAAGTTATAAAATTTGGTGATAAAATTGCTGTTTTAGCAACGTCAACTTGGGCAGCAATGAAAGGTAAAAAAGCATTGACAGCAAATTATGAAGATGATCAACCAGAAAGTACAGAAAATCACGATAAAATTTTAACGGATATTTTAGATGGTAAAAAGTTTGATACAAGACGTGAAGATGGGAATATAAAACAAGCTTTTGCAACTGCAGACAAAGTAATAGAGAGAACTTATCATTCGCCTTTTTTGCCTCATAATTGCTTAGAACCAATGAATTTTTATGCGGATGTTACAGCAGATAAAGTTCATTTAGTTGGCCCAATTCAAACGCCACAATGGACTGTAAGTAGAGTTGCTCAATTGTTGGAAAGAGAACCAGAAACAATTCATTGCGAAATGACAAGAATGGGTGGTGGTTTTGGAAGACGTTTGTATGGTGATTTTGCTTTAGAAGCAGCAGAAATTTCAAGCCTAGCGAAAAAACCAATAAAAATTGTTTTCACGAGAGAAGATGATATGACTGCAGGAACTTACAGACCTGCAATTAAATATAGAATAAAAGCAGCACTTAAAGATGGAAAAGTTTCTGGATATTATTTAAAAGAAGCTGCTATTAATGGAAACATGTATGGTGCAATTTCTAACTTTTTTCCAGCAGGTTGTATCCCAAATTTTAAAGTAGACACTGCAAATCATAACAGTAATATTACAACTGGTGCTTGGAGAGCTCCTTACACCAACTTTTTAGCATTCGCAGAACAATCTTTTTTTGATGAATTAGCCATTGAATTAAATATTGACGCGATTCAATTACGTTTAGATTTATTGCAAAACGTAAAAAATTCAACTGATGATAAAATAGAATATTCTGGTCAAAGAATGGAAGACACTATTAAATTGGTTAGAGAAAAAGGTAATTGGGGTAAAACGCAAGAAGGAGTTTTTCAAGGTTTTTCAGCCTATTATTCTCATAACACTCATGTTGCAGAAATTGCAGATATTATTTTAAAAGACGGTTTTCCTGTAATTAAAAAAGTAACAGTTGCTGTAGACTGTGGAATTCTGGTAAATCCAACAGGTGCTAAAAATCAAGTTGAAGGTGGTGTTTTAGATGGAATTGGACATGCAATGTATGCAGATTTTTCTTTTAAAGATGGTAAGCCAGCCCACAAAAATTTCGATACGTACAGACTTATTAGAATGCAAGAAACACCAAAAGTTGAGGTTTATTTTATTGAAAATAATTTATCGCCAACAGGTTTAGGAGAACCAGGTTTACCTCCTGCTGGTGGTGCAGTTGCGAATGCAATTAATGCTGCTTTAAGTAAGCGTTTATATAGCCAGCCTTTTGTAAATGAGTTAAAAAAGAGTTCGGTTTTAGGGTAATTTGTGATAAATTAAAAATTTGTCAAAATTATTTCATCTTGACAAATTTAACGCTGATAAAATCTGGGGAACTGTTTTTTGTGTTTCTGTTAGAGAGTTCAAATTTAGTATATTATACAAGTTATTTTTAGCTTTTTTCGATAAGTAGGTCTAAAAGCTCTTTAAATTATCGATACTAAAAGTTAATATGTTTTATATTGGTCTTGTTTTTTAATAGTAGAATGTTATTGATAACAAGAATTTTTAAAAATAAATTTCTTGAGCTAACCTAAAAGTATTTGCATGTGCTTCTACAACAATATTTACGTCTTTAGAATAGCCACCACCCATAGAACACATTACAGGAATATTTAAATCAAAACAAGTTTGTAAAACGAAGCGATCTCGTTCTTTACAGCCTTCAACAGTTAAAGATAGTTTCCCTAATTTATCAGTTTCTAAAACATCAACACCACATAAATAATATATAAAATCTGGTTTTTCTTGGTTGATTAGTTTTGGTAACGTTGTTTTTAAGATTGATAAATATGCATCATCTTTTATTTCGTTTTCTAAAGCAATATCTAAATCAGATTTTTCTTTTACAAAAGGATAATTGCCTTTTCCATGCATCGAAAATGTAAAAACTGTTTTATCATTTTGGAATATTTCTGCAGTTCCATTTCCTTGATGAACATCTAAATCTACAATGAGAATTTTAGTTGCTAAACCTTTATTTTGCAAATATTTTGCACCAATTGCTTGGTCATTTAACATACAAAAAGCTTCACCTCTGTTTGAAAATGCATGATGAGTGCCACCAGCAATATTCATTGCAATTCCATTTTTCAAAGCAAATTTACTTGCTTTCATAGTGCCATCTGCAATTATCATTTCACGTTCAATTAAAACTTCAGATAATGGAAAACCTATTTTTCTAGCAGCTTTTTTGCTTAAAGTAATGTTCAGTAAATCAAAGAAATATTCTGAATCGTGAACTGTGAAAAAATGTTTGTTGTTTGGTATTTCTGGCTCAAAAAAGTTCTCTTTATAGCAAGTTCCTTCGTAGATTAATTGTTCAGGAAGCAAGTCATATTTTATCATCGGGAAACGATGTCCTTCTTTTAAAGGATGATGATATATTGAATGATGCGCAATTTTTAGCATTGTAAACTCTTATTATTAAATTTTTACAAAATAAGAAAAATGACTTTGTATTTAAAAGAGTTAGATGAAAAAAAAGAATTGCTGTTGTAGTTACAACAGCAATTCAGGATATATTGGGGGAAACATTTTTATTAAGAGATAATTAAGTGTATGCAAATATACTATGCATGCATAGTATATTTTTTATAAGTTCGATAAACGGAATATTAAACTCTTTAAATTGAGTGTTTTATATGTTAGAAGAGGTTTTGTTTAGGAAGTTTTTTGAGTTTTTTAAGGATTTTTTCAGGTTCTATAAAGGCTAATTATCAATCAAATGTATTTTTATGAAAATAATTTCTAAGCTTTTTTATGCCTCAAATTAATTCAATAACAAATGTTTTAGGGTTTAAAGCTAGTAAATAGTAGCTTAATTAAATGAAGAATAAAATAAGATGATATGCTATTTTTAGAATTGATAAAATTTAATCCGTAAACTTCTTAAAATTAAACTCTTTTGAAAAAGAATGATACCTCGCTTTTATAAAAAAATCTTTATACTTAAAAACGGTACCTCCTTTATTGTTAGATTTAAATTCCTTCATTTTATCAAAAGCATTTTCCTCAATTTCTCCTTGAATATGATTAAAGTCGGTATCTAATAAAGATTCAATTCTAGTAGTTTTATTGTTCGTAAAAGAATTAAAAGCCATTTGAGTAGGATTAAAAAATACAGTTACAGCTCCAATAGAACCCATTGGAATTCCTCCAAAAGGCATCATCATTCCTCCACCTGTATTTTGAACTATATACCCACCAATTGTTAAATGGAATCTATTTTTTACTTTTCTAACAGATAACCCTGTATTTCCTTTTGCAATTCTTCTTAAAAAACGTTTTGTTTTTCCTAGTTCTCTAGAAGAATCATAAATACCACCTTCTTGCATAATAGGAGTGTTTTTAAAAGTGATAGAATCGTTTTTAGTAGCAGAATACTCTTTTACTAAGTTACCTGTTGCAAAATCTAAAATTTCTACTGTAAACTCATCTTTAGTAGTTGCTAACGTAAAAAGATGATCGCCATTTAAATAAGAATTTGTTCTTTTTGCTTTTTCACCTAATTTAGGTTTTCTAAACTGAAAAGAGGTTGCTAATAACGTATTCAAATCTATTTGAAGCACTTGCGTAAACATTTTATGATGATCTAAAGTGATCAAAATTGTATGATCTCTCACAAACATTTTTCTGAATTCAGAAGTTAATTCGATAGAATTTGGTGTGTTTTCTTCAAATTTATTTAAATCTTCACCTTCTAATAAAAGAGACGTTAACGCCTTATTTTTACCTTTGGTGTCTATAAATCTTAGGTCAGCTATATTAATGTTATGCTTTTGTGGATCTCCATTTTCGTTAAAAGTATAAATAGATAAACTCTTATAAAGCCTAGAGGCAGCAATTAAATAAAACTTATTTTTAGAAACAACAGTTTGTATAAATGTTTCATTTCTATCAATTGAAAACTCTTTTAAAGATGTTGAACCATCTTTAAAAGAAAACCTTACAGAAGCAAAATCAGTTTGATTTTTATTGGTTAAAAAAACACGATAAGAATCATCATTTGAAGCGCTAGAACCAATAATAACCTTAAATTTTCTTCTTTTTTCTTCGGATGATATTTTCTCTGAAACCTTAAAATCTGCATCAATTTTATACCCATACACGTTTTTTGCATCCGCTACAAAAAAAGCTATTTCATCAGTTTCTGTGTTCACAACAGGTATTACATCTTTTATGTCTGATGATGAGGTTTTCAAATCGTTCTGAAAAGTTATTAATGTTTCTTGAGAAAAAACTGCAACACTAAAACTTATACATAAAGCACTTACTAAATTCTTGATCATTTTTTATTTTTAACTAATTTCTTGTCCGTTTTTAACTTTCTTTCCTGGTTCCATAAAAGCTAATTTACCTTCAGGAGTATCTGTCATTAAAATCATTCCTTGGCTTTCTACACCACGTATTTTTCTTGGAGCTAAATTCACTAAAACAGACACTTGTTGCCCAATAATATCTTCTGGAGAAAAGCTTTCTGCAATTCCAGAAACAATAGTTCTCACATCAATACCAACATCAACCTTAAGTTTTAAAAGCTTTTTAGTTTTGGCAACTTTTTCAGCTTCTAAAATTGTTCCGATTCTAATATCTAGTTTTGTAAAATCTTCAAAATCGATCGTTTCTTTTTGTGAAGCAATTACTTTTTTCTCTTGTTCATTCGCGATTTTAGTAGCTTCTAATTTCTCAATTTGAGCATCAATCGTTTTGTCTTCAATTTTAGAAAATAATAATTCGCCTTTTTCTATTTGATGACTTGCATCAATTAAAATATTTTTTTCAGTGATGTTTTTCCAAGACAAGTTTGCATCAACATTTAAAATTCCTTTTAATTTTGTAGATGTAAAAGGTAAAAATGGTTCTGCTAAAACTGCTAAAGCTGTAGATATTTGCAAAGCAACAAACATAATTGTTTGTACACGTTCTGCATCAACTTTAATAATTTTCCAAGGCTCTTCATCAGCTAAGTACTTGTTACCAAGTCTTGCTAAATTCATTAATTCTTGGCTTGCTTCTCTAAATCTATATCTTTCTATTGATTTTCCAATAATATTTGGAAACTCCTTAACAGCCGCTAAAACGTCTTCATCAATTTCTGAAAAATCGTTTGGTTCAGGTACAATTCCTGTATAATATTTGTTTGTTAAAACCACAACTCTATTGATAAAATTACCAAAAATAGCAACCAATTCGTTGTTGTTTTTCGCTTGAAAATCTTTCCAAGTAAAATCGTTGTCTTTACTTTCTGGAGCGTTTGCAGTTAACGTATAACGTAAAACATCTTGTTGATTTGGAAATTCTTCCAAATATTCGTGCAACCAAACTGCCCAATTTTTAGAAGTCGATAATTTATTACCTTCTAAATTTAAAAATTCGTTTGCAGGTACATTATCAGGTAAAATATAGTCTCCATGAGCTTTTAACATCGATGGAAAAATAATACAATGAAAAACAATGTTGTCTTTTCCAATAAAATGAACGAGTTTAGTGTCGTCTTTTTTCCAATAATCTTCCCAATTTTTACCTTCTCTTGCAGCCCATTCTTTGGTAGATGAAATGTAGCCAATAGGCGCATCAAACCAAACATATAAAACTTTTCCTTCAGCATCTTCTAAAGGAACAGGAATTCCCCAATCTAAATCTCTGGTTACAGCTCTTGGTCTTAAACCATCGTTAATCCAAGAATTAACTTGACCTAAAACATTCGGTTTCCAATCCTTTTTATTTTCGACCCAATTTTTTAAAAAAGCTTCGTGTTTATCTAAAGGTAAAAACCAGTGTTTTGTTTCTTTTACGGTTGGTACATTTCCTGTAATTGCAGATTTTGGGTTAATTAAATCTGTTGCATTATGAGATGTTCCACAATTTTCACATTGATCTCCATAACTTTCTTCAAACCCACATTTTGGACACGTTCCCACAATAAATCTGTCAGCTAAAAATTGATCTGCTTCAGCATCATACAATTGTGCAGAAGTTTCTTCAATAAACTCACCATCATTATACAATTTTGTAAAAAAATCTGAAGCTGTTTTATGATGAATTTCTGCAGAAGTTCTTGAATAATTATCAAAAGAAATACCAAAATCAGCAAAAGATTTTTTAATAATTGTATGGTATTTATCAATAATATTTTGAGGAGAAATTCCTTCTTTTTTTGCTCTCATTGGTATGGCTACACCATGTTCATCTGAGCCAGAAATAAAGGCAACATCTTTGCCATTTAAGCGTAAATAACGTGCATAAATATCTGCTGGCACATAAACACCTGCTAAATGACCAATATGAATTGGACCATTTGTATAAGGTAAAGCTGCTGTAATTGTATATCTTTTTGGAGTATTCATCCTATATTTCTTTATTTTAGGTACTGATTATTGAAGTGCAAAAGTACAAAAAACAGCGTTTTAAAAACGATTGAAAATTGATACATTTACGTCAATAAATTATTTAAATTAACAGAAACAAGAAACAAGACGCATTTTGAACATTAAATCACTTTTTACAATTGCTTTATTACTGATTATTTCATCAGTAAACGCTCAAGAAAAATTAACAAGACCCCCTTTTTTAAAAGTTGGAGATACCATTGCTATTGTTGCACCTGCAGGAATTTTACAAGGTAGACAAGCAACCATTCAAAAAGCGCAAAAGTTAGCAGAAAGTTGGGGTTTAAAAGTTGTAATAGGAAAAAATATTTACAGTCAAAATAATCATTTTGCAGGAACTGATGATGAACGTTGTCAAGATTTTCAAGATGCTTTAGATAATAAAAAGGTAAAAGCAATTTGGGCTGCAAGAGGTGGTTATGGTTCTGTAAGAATTTTAGATATGTTAGATTTTACTGAATTTAACAAGAATCCAAAATGGGTAATTGGGTATTCTGATATTACTGCGTTTCACAATCATATTCATAATTTAGGTTTTGAAACCTTGCATGCAATGATGCCAACAAGTTTAGAGGAAAAACCAGAAGAAATTATTGAAACAATAGCATCTTTTAAAAAAGCACTTTTTGGAGAACATTTAAACTACGAAATAGCATCATCATCTTACAATCGGTCTTTATCATCCAAAGAAATAAAAGGAGAGTTAATAGGAGGGAATTTGGCTATTTTAACTTCTATGTTAGGTTCTAAAAGTCAGCTTAAAACAGAAAATAAAATTTTATTTATTGAAGAAATTGGTGAGTATAAGTATTCGATTGATAGAATGTTGCAAAGTTTAAAACGTGCAGGATATTTTACTAAAGTTAACGCTGTTATTATTGGTTATATGTCACTTGTCAAAAAAAATACTACAAAATGGGGGAGTTCTATTGAGCAACTTATTCTAGATGTTATTCCAGAAGATATTCCTGTTTTATTCGATTTTCCTGCTGGTCATGAAGCAGAAAATAAGGCAATGATTTTTGGGAGAGTGATTAAGTTGGCAGTTGGCAGTGAACAGTATTCAGTGATTTTTGAAGATTAAATAATTGTTTTTATTTTAAATAAAGTTGAGTCTATATCATTGTAAAGTTTTGAAAATCGTTGTTTTCTATTTTCTTGTTCTCTAAATTCTTTACCTTGAAATCCTCCAATAAATTTAAACACCTTGAATTTAGAGTGATTATGATTTTCTTCATTTAAATTGAAATCGATATTTAAAATTTCCTTTTTGATGTCTTGAGAAAGTAATGTTTTTTTCATTTTATCAATAAACCCTTTTATTTCAATCTTAAATTGATTTATTTCATCATCAGTAATTATTTTATCATTCTGATGTCTTAAACATTCTTTTTTTAGGAATTCTAAATATTTAATTAAAGTTTGTTCTTTCATATCTCTATAAAAGTAACTAATAATTTGTAATTTAACAATCTTGGCAATTTTCATCAAAATGATGACTGCAAACTGCCTACTGAAAAACTGAAGACTAAAAAAATGGCAGAACACAATGAACTTGGTGAAAAAGGAGAAAAATTTGCAGTCGAATATCTACTCAAAAAGGATTATAAAATCCTTGAAAAAAACTACAGATATTTAAAAGCTGAAGTAGATATTATTGCACAAAAAGGAAACACTTTAGTAGGTGTTGAAGTAAAAACGAGAAGCTCAGATTATTTTGGAGATCCACAAGATTTTATCACCCCTAAAAAAATAAAATTACTAGTTTCTGCAATCGATTATTATGTGGTACAAAGAGATTTAGATGTTGAGGTTCGTTTTGATATTATTGCTATTTTACATCAAAACAACAAATTTACAATGGAGCATTTTGAAGATGCTTTTTTGTACTTCTGATAAAATATATTTGTCATGCTGAATTTATTTCAGCATCTTTTTATCAATCAAAATATCATTTTAAAATTCTTAATTCTTCTCTAAAAACTCCTTAACATCATTAATATCATTAGGTTTTCCTATAATTTTTTTGTTTTTATCTAACACTAAATAAGTAGGAGTAGAGTTTATTTGATAAGTTCTAGCTGTTTCGTTTTCCCATTTATTTAAACCTAAAACATTATGCCAACCTTGTAAATTTGTGTTTTTATAAGTGCTCCAAGCATAAGAATCGTTCTCTAAAGCAAACGCAATAACCTTCGTATTTGGCTTGGTTTTCATGTACGAATATAATTCAGGAATTTCTCTTAAACAATGAGAGCAACCTGTACTCCAAAAAACTAAAACATAGTTTTCAGCATCATTTAAAGTAGATAATTTTAAGTTTCTACCATTTTCAGTCCAAGAAAAATCGGGTGCAATTCTTCCAACTTCAGCAGCAAACAAAGCTTGTTTTTCGTTTTTGAATTTAGAGTCTTGTAAATTTACGGGTAATTTATTGTAATGTTTTTCAAACAGATAATCTATAATTTCTAAATTTTTAGAAGTTTCAAATTGCTCTATTAAAAACTGAATAATATCTCTTTTATACCCTTGATTTTTAATTTTAGAAAGCACAGTGTCAATAGATGATTTAAAAAGAACTTGTTGTTGCTCTAAATCTTCAGCATAATTTATATAAAACACATAATCTAAAACTCTGTTTATTAAAAACGAAGAATTCATTAATGTTTTGTTCGAAAAATCTAAATAATCGAAAAATGTATTTTTAATATTCGCCAAATAATCATTGGCAGAATTTAAAATTTCTGGAGTATTTTTTCTTGCACTAGCGATTATAAATGGAGCAACATATTTGCCTTTTGCAGATTCAATATATTTGTTTTGAACAGCATTTACATCTCTATAAGCTTTTTTATATTTCTCTTTAAAATCTAAACTTGGGTTTTGTAAAACAGCTATTTGAATAGAGTCCAACCTTTGTTGCATCATAGAAATATCTCTGTTATAATTGTTGTAAAGAGTGTTTTCAGACGATTCTGTATAAGCAACAGATTCCTGTGGATATTCATGGTTGAAAATAAAAGAAACATCTTCATTATTATAAAAAAAGTCAATAAAAGTTGCACCTTCTAAAGCATAGGTTGCTCTGTAAGTTCCTGGTTTTGCAGATGCAGGTAATTTTAATGAAAAAGAGCTTACTGCTTCTTTTTTACCTCCAATTAAAAGAGAATCTGTTTTTATAGTTGTATTGTTTACAAAAATCTGTTTAGTACCTTCAATTTTATAAAGTATTAGCCAATCTGTTTTTAACTCAGGACTCATTATTCCTTTTATAGTATGTTGTGCATACGATATGGAAGAAATCAACAATAAGATAGGTAGTATTTTTTTTATCATTTTAATCAGTTTTTCTATGAAGATATTTGTCAACAAGTATACCAAAAATAACATTTCTCTTTTAAAATGAATTATATTGTAACGTTAAATTATATGTTATGTTTTTTTCTGATAAAATTGTTTGGATAACTGGTGCTTCTTCTGGAATTGGAAAGGCACTGGCTTTAGAATTATCAAACCAAAATGCAAAATTGATTTTATCTTCTAGAAAAAAGGACGATTTAGAGTTGGTGAAAGCAGCTTGTAAAAATCCTGATAAGGTAAAAATTATCACCTTAGATTTAGAGGATTATACAAATTTACAACCCAAAGCAGACGATGCTATTGCTGCTTTTGGTGCCATAGATGTATTGATTAATAATGGAGGAATTAGTCAGCGTTCTTTGGTAAAAGACACTACTATTTTGGTTGATAAAAGAATTATGGATATTAATTATTTAGGAACTGTGGCTTTGACAAAAGCTATTTTACCTCATTTTATCAAAAATAAAAACGGACATTTTGTAGTAACTACAAGTATTGTTGGCAAAATAGGCACTCCATTAAGATCTAGTTATGCAGCAAGCAAACATGCTTTGCATGGTTTTTTTGATAGTTTACGAGCAGAAATTCATCAGGAAAATATTGCAGTAACCTTGGTTTGTCCTGGTTTTATAAATACCAATATTTCTAAAAATGCTTTAACAGGAAACGGAACTCCTCAACAAAAAATGGATGCTGCTACAGCAAAAGGAATTCAGCCAGAACGTTTTGCAAAATTGATGCTAAAGGCTATTGAACAAAGAAAAGAAGAGGTTTATATTTCTGGTGCAAAAGAGAAATTAGGGGTGTATGTAAAGCGCTTGTTCCCAAAAATATTTTCAATGATGATCAAGAAAATGAGTGTTACTTAATTTTATATTTGACTCGAATTCATAAATTATTTTTTTTGATTTAAATTTATGAATTCGAGGCAATTTTTAAATAATAATTTAGTCTTTAAAATAATCCAAACCCTCAAAATAAGAAACAATTGCTTCTTTCATTAACACAGTTTGTTCACCAGGTTTTAGATTTGGTAACTCAGTAATTGTTTTGTAATGTGGCCAACCATCATCATCAAAATAATCGAACTCATAATACCCATAAGGTTCTAGCAACTTGCAGATTGCAATATGCATTAGGTTCATTTTTTCGTCTTTTTTAAACTCTCTATAACCTTGCCCTAATTCTTGCACACCTACTAAATATAGAATTCCATCTACATTTAATTCATCACCTTCAGAAAAATCATTGGTTAATTTTTCAACTAAAAAATTCCATTTTTCTTTTAAATCGCTCACTTTTGTCATAAAAAACATTTAAGGTGTAAAGATACAATGCCCATTTTTAATTTGTAAAAAAAGGATGTAGATTTACAGAAATTATTAAAAAATGAATATTGTTGACATCATAATTATTGTAATTCTAATTTTTGCTGCTGTAAGAGGTTTTATAACTGGACTTTTTTCTTCTGTTGCATCATTAGTAGCAATAATTGCAGGTGTATTTTGTGCCATTCATTATTCTCACTATGTAGAAGCAGAATTTCAAGATTCTGTTTTAGAATGGTCTAGCAATACGTATAAAATAGCCTCTTTTGCAATCACATTTTTGGTAGTAATTCTTACGATTCTTTTTCTAGGAAAATTGTTAACTAAATTGGCAGATATTAGCTCTTTAGGTTTGTTAAATAAGATTTTAGGTGGAATATTTGGAGCTTTAAAATGGTCTTTAATCCTAAGCGTTATTTTTCTTTTGTTTGATGAATTCAACAAAACGATTCCTTTTGTAGAAAAAGAAACCTTAGAAGAATCTATACTTTACAGTCCAGTAAAATCGATAATACCAACCTTATTTCCTGCTATTATGGATAAAGAAAACCGTACTTTGAAGTTTGATTAATAGCTTTAATCATTTTTAAAGAAATATAGATCAATAAAAAAGGCTTGCAGATGCAAGCCTTTTTTGTTTTGTATAATTTACTTTATAGTAATTCTACTTTTCCACTGCTAATATGGTAAACACCACCAATTATTTTAATTTCACCATTATCTTCCATTTCTTTTAAAATAGGGCTTTTTTCTCTAATCCTTTTAATTGTTAAACTAACATTGTTTTCAATAGTTTTGTTTAAAAATTCATTATTAGAAGAATTGTGTTTTCCTTTTATTTGAGTTTCAGATAAACTAACTGCAGGCTGAATATTATTTAACATAGATGTAATGTTACCAAGTTCTACGTGATCGCAAGCAGCTTTAATAGCTCCACAACTTTCATGTCCTAAGACTAAAACTAACTTACTTCCTGCTACTTTACAAGAATATTCCATACTTCCTAAAATGTCTGTATTTTCAAAATTACCAGCAACTCTGGCAACAAATACATCTCCAATTGTTTGATCAAAAATTAGCTCTACAGGAACTCTAGAATCTATACAAGATAAAACAATTGCTTTTGGATGCTGACCATCTGTAGTTTGAGAAATTAACGCTTTATGATCAATAGTATGTACTTCATCTCTGATAAAACGAGCATTACCTTCTATAAAATCTTGCAACACTTTCATAGGTGTTAATTGATCTTGTACTTCTTTTGTGACAGCTTTGTTTCTGTGTGGCATAATATGTTTTTTAATTTTTTATTTTTTTAAATTGTGTCTTTTATATTTTGTTTTATCCAATGGATGCATTCATCAAAGTTTTTGAAGATATGTTCTTTTGGAATAAAATCTGGAATAATATCAATTCGTTCCATCATATATCTTGGTTGCTTTAATAAATTTACAAATAGAACTTCTACGTTTTTGGTTTTTAAATCTTGCAACATATCTTCCATAGCATATAAGCCAGATTGATCCATATATTGCATTCTGCCCAAACGCATAATTACAGTTTTAGCTGTGTTTGGTATTTGTTGAGAAAGTGCTTGGAAATCGCTAGTGGAACCAAAAAATAAAGGCCCTTTAATATGTTTGATAAAAACTTCTTCTATTAAATTAACAGGAAATTGTCCTTCATCTGGCCAAGATTCTTCTTTTAAAGATTTAACATCTGATCTTTCTGCAGTTAAATCTCCAATTTTTTTCATAAACATTAACGAAGCAATTACTAAACCAATTCCTACTGCATACACTAAGTTCCAGAAAGTAGATAGAATTAAAACTATTATCATAATTAAAACTTCTGAACTTAATTTTATAGGTCCTAACTTGATGTCTTTTGGTAAACTTGGTATCGCTTTTAAACCTTTATAATCCATAACTCCAATACCTACAGTTATTAAAATTCCTGCTAAAACTGCAGCTGGAATTTTAGATGCTATAGGTCCTAAACCTACCATTATAACCAACAACATAATACCAGCAATCATTCCAGAAAGTTTAGTTTTACCACCAGCGTTTATATTTACAACAGTTCTAATAGTTGCTCCTGCTCCTGGAATACCTCCAAACATGGCAGCTATACTGTTACCAATTCCTTGCCCAACTAATTCTTTATTAGGTTTGTGTTTTGTTTTGGTCATATTATCTGCAACAACACTTGTTAAAAGTGAATCTATTGCTCCTAAAAGAGATAAAGTTAAAGCCGTAAAAATGTATGGACTAATACTATCTAAAGAAAAACCAGAAAAAATTTCCCATTTAATTGTTGGTATTCCACTTGGTATTTCTTGAATGGTTCTATAATCTAACCCAAAACCAACAGCAATGCCAGAAACGACGACTAAAGCAACGAGTGTACTTGGAATTTTAGTAGTAATCCGTTTAAAGCCATAAATGATAAAAATAGTTCCTAAAGCTAGCAGTAATTCTAATAAATTAATATTCTGCAATGCTCTTGGAATAGCTTTTATAGCACCTAGAGCTCCAGAAGTTTCTTTTGCAGCCAAGGTTTGAGATTCTTTTAAAATATCTTCAGGTGCAATTTTTGCGGCTCTATTAATCGTTTCTTCAAAGTTTTCTAAAACTAAAATCCCTTCTCCAGCTTCTTCTTTTAAAATGTTTTTTAAAATTACTTCCTCTGCTTGTGGTTTAAAGGTTTCAACAAATACAATATCTTCTTTTGGATAATATCCTAAAGAGGGTAATATTTGAGTCAGTAAAATAATAACACCAATAGCAGTCATAAATCCAGAAACTACTGGATAAGGTATGTATCTGATGTATTTACCTAAGCCTACTACACCTAAAATTATTTGGAATAAACCTGCCAGTAAAAAGACAGTTAAAATAGCTGGTAAAGCTTTTGAAACATCACCATCATTAGTTGCAATAATACCAGCAATAATTATCATACTTACTGCAGTCATTGGTGCAGTTGGTCCAGAAATTTGTGTGCTTGTTCCGCCAAAAAGAGCAGCAAAGAAACTTATAAAAATAGCACCATATAAACCAGCACTTGGTCCTAAACCAGAAGAAACTCCAAAAGCCAAAGCTAAAGGTAAAGCAACAATACCAGCAGTAATTCCACCAAAAGCATCACCTTTAATGTTAGAAAATAATTTTTTCATTCTGTTTTTTTATTTCAAATTAGTGAAAAACCAAGTTAGTCATTCTATTTTTATAATATAATAATTATTTGGAAAGGGTTTTTTAAAAAACTCTAATGGGTTAGCATAATCGAGCAATTTAATTCATTTGCTAAGTTTCCAAACTTATATTTCGCTTCTTTTGTTTTCTCCATTTCTCTATTCACAAATAATAATTGGACATTATTTCTAGACATGTAGTTACCCATGTTTGTTAGTGTATTATCTCCATTTTCAAAAACGAACTCAATAATATTTTCTGGTTTTGAGACTTTCTTTTGATTAGTAACTGTATCACTATTCACTTGAAAAGAGATTAAAGGCTTTTTAGCAAAAGATACTATCGCGTTTCTATAATTATTTGTACTTATGGATCTAGATTCATTTAACAAACCTAAAGATAGTTCTGAGCTTGCTTCTAAAGTGATTTTATCAGAAGCAATCATCACTGTACCTTTATGTTCTTTTAAAACTAACTCCAAAATATTATCACCCAAAAATGATAATATTTTAGAATTTTTATTGCCTAGAATTATAAGATCTGGTTGTGTTTCTTTTATACGATTGCTAATCTCATCTTTTAAATTTCCAAATGAAACTTGATGATGAATCACAATACTATGATCGTTATTAATTTCGGTTATTAATTTTTTTATTTGGTTATCAGCTTCTAAAAACTTTTCATTAATAGTTCTCATTACAGAAAGCTGACTTTCTTTTTTTACAATATCTGTTGGTTTTTTTACACAGAAAAAATCAATTTCACCATCTAAAATTTTTGCTAGGTTTAAACCGTTTTTAACAATTTTTTCTGTGGATGTATTAATATCTGACAGAACTAATATCTTTATTTTTTTCATAAGATTTAATTTAGGCAGTTTTTTTAGTTCTCAAATTAAAAAACTCGATATAACTTGATGGATTTTCTACAATACCTCTTTCTGATATTATTTGAATATCGATATTTCTTTCTTTTGCTTTAAAGGCAAAATCTTCTAGAATTTCAATAATATCATTATCTAAATATCTTGTTTTTCTTACATCAATTTCTAAAAATGTATCTCTAGGAATACTGTCTAATTCTTTTAAAATAGCACCTTTGTTAAAAAAGGTAACTTCTTCTGCAAGAGTCATTTTAATTTTGTGTTTACCATTACTTTTATCTTCAATATGTAAAAAGTGTGAATTTTGGAAACTTTTAATTAAAATAACCACAATACCAACAGCCAAACCTAAACCAATACCTATTAATAAATCTGCAAAAACAATACCCAAAATAGTAACAATAAAAGGTACAAATTGTTTCCAACCAAGTTTATACATTTTTAAAAACAATGTTGGTTTTGCTAACTTATACCCAACAACTAATAAAATTGCTGCAAGTACAGATAATGGAATTTTGTTAAGTAAAGTAGGAATTAATACTACAGAAATTAACAATAAGAAACCATGTATTATTGCTGATAATTTTGTTCTTGCTCCAGATTGCACATTTGCAGAACTTCTTACAATTACTTGAGTAATTGGCAAACCACCAATTAAACCAGAAACTATGTTTCCTGTACCTTGTGCTAATAATTCTCTATTGGTAGGTGTAACGTTTTTGTTTGGATCTAGTTTATCACAAGCTTCAACACTTAATAAGGTTTCTAAACTTGCAACTAAAGCAATTGTAAAAGCTACAATCCATACTTCAGGATTGGTAATGGCTCCAAAATTAGGAGAACTAAACTGACCTAAAAAAGAGTCAAAATCATCTGGAATTGGAACACTCACTAAATGAGATGCTGAAATTTTTAAGGTTTCACTTGAGCCTGTTAGCATGAAAAAAACAATCCCTAAAACAACAGCTACAAATGGACCTTGAATAATGGTGAAAAATTTTGCTTTTTTTGATAAAACTTTATCCCAAAATAGTATGACTGCCAATCCTATAAGACCAATAACTAGAGATCCTAAGATTAGATTATCGAATATATTTAAAATTGCAGTAAAAGTGTTTTCTCCAGAAGTTTCTATAAAACTATCTGCACCTTCAGGTTCTGCATCATACCCAAAAAAGTGAGGTATTTGTTTTAATATAATAATAATACCAATACCCGTTAACATTCCCTTAATTACGGACGAAGGAAAATAATACCCAATAACTCCTGCCTTTAATATTCCAAAAACTAATTGAATAATTCCTCCTAAAACTACAGCTAATAAAAAATTTTCATAACCACCTAAAGTGCCTATTGCAGTTAATACAATTGCAGCTAATCCTGCTGCAGGACCACTAACTCCAAGTTTTGATCCACTAAGACCACCTACTACCACTCCTCCAACAATTCCTGCAATTACTCCAGAAAATAAAGGTGCTCCACTTGCTAATGCAATACCTAAACATAAAGGTAATGCTACGAAAAACACAACAACACTTGCTGGTAAATCGTTTTTGATATACTTAAACATATATAAAAGATTTTGACTCTAAATAATGTATTTAGAGTATTTTAAATTTAAAAAATAATTGATTTTCGACTTAATAAACGATATGTTATATTAAGTATTTAGGAGGTGGAGTAGTAATTTTAGGATATTCAGAAATATAGTTTTTAGATTGAAAACTAATATTTTTCTGTTTTTGAATTTTATTTAAAACCAAAAAAGAGTTTTCATTTTCTGAAGCTATTTTTACTTTAATTTCTTTAATAGAGTTGTTTCCTTCTTCTTCTTCATTCATGTTCAGAAGAAAAGAAAGGTTTATGCTATCATCAACCACACTAATTACTGTTGGAGCAATTAATAAAATTGAAAATATTAACGTAAAAGAAAGTGCTATTTTAGCTCTCAAATTAAGGTTTTAAATTTTTTTGTAAAAATAAGAAAGGTTTTCTAATAGTGTGTTAAATAAAATTAAAAATTATTCAATCAATTTTATCTCATTAGCTATAATCCAACCAATCTTGCCATCAGCAAGTTTAATCTTTTTCCAATCATCAATGGCATCTAAAACAATAACTTTTGTGCCTTCATGTAAGGTAAAAACTTCTTCTGAGTTAAAAGTTGGTGCGTTTCTTACTTCTGTTTTTTCTGCAAAAATAATAGCTTCTTTGTTGTTTTTGTAAAAAGAATATTGATTATAAGCGATCAAAAAAGAAAAAATTAATAGAATAAAACTAAGAATACTTGTTGCAAAATAAAATCTTTTCTGCGAAGGTGAGTTTGAAAAATAAAAGAATAAAAAGAGCAAACTACCCAGAAACGAAAAGACAATTACTACAACTGCCCATTGATTATAGGAGAATTTCTGTAACCAATTTTCATTAAACTTTTGAAATACTGTTTTTGGTAATTCTTCAATATTATCTAGAGCCAAACGTTTAGCGAAAACTAAATTGTTTTGTACATCTTCATTTAAAGGGTCTATCAATAAAGCTTTTTCGTAATAATAAATAGAAGGACCAACCTTATTTAGCTTGTAGTAAGAATTACCAAGGTTGTAGTACAATTCAGAAGAAATCATTCCTTGATCTTCTATTTTCTTATACAATTCTATAGCGTCTTCAAGCTTATTATTTTTATATAAATCATTTGCAGTAGAGAATAAGCTTTCAGCATTCTGAGCAACTACTGAGTTGGCAATTATCAACAATAAAAAAAGGATTTTTTTCATTTTATAACTGTTTATCTAATTCAACGATTACTTGTTTTGCTCTCTCAAATTCTTGCTTCATTTCAGTATCAGTTAGAGGCGTGTAACGTGCAAAATCCGAAGCTTTTAGTACATCTACAAATTGTTTGATAGTAGTTTCGTTCACATTTCTTTGTTTAAGAATTGTAGCAATATTTTCTTTACTGATATCAACGATTTCTACACTTAATTTTGCTTTTAAATAATTATGTAAAGCACGCTCTAAAGCTTCGTAAAAAGATTCTTTTTTACCTAATTGCTTTTGTGCTTCAGATAGATATTTTTTAGCTAATCTTTCAGCTTTTCTCAGCTTAAGACCCACTAGATCACTGTTGCGTTTCTCATTATTTTTAGCAATGATAATTCCTATAGGAATAACAGCTAAAGGGAGTAATAATAAAATGTAGAATAAATATGATTTGTAAAAATCGTTATTTTCTGACGTTGTAAAAGTGCTTTGAGTTTGAATATATCTAAAATTATTACCAGTTATAACTACATTTTTCTTTATTGCAGAATTGCCATTATTTGTAATTAATTCTTTGCCTTCAGTAACATCTACATACAAATCATCTGTATTTATAGTATTGTATTTTTTTGTATCAGGATTAAAATAAGAGAAAGATACATTTGGTATTTTATATTTGCCTTTATATTGAGGAACAACTGTATAAGAATCTGTTACAGAACCACTCAAACCATCAGTTGTAATTCTTACATCTTCTTTTCTTTCTGGTTGATATTTTTCTAATTCAGCAGGTGTTTCTACAGTAGGTAATTCGAATAATTTTAGGTTTCCTTTTCCAGAAACTGCTATTTTTATTTGAGAGGATTCATTTGCTTTTAAAGTCTCTTTACTTAAAGAAACATCAAAGTTAAATTGACCAACAGCTCCAGTAAAATTTTCTGGTTTTCCTTCAAAAGGAAGGCTTTCTGGACTAATAACTTTTTTAGGTGATGAAAATTCTTTTCTTATATTTTTGGTAATTACGTTTCCGAAAAAATCTGCTCTTCCTGTTGGCACACCAATTGTTATATCCATTTTCATTGGATCTAGTGTAAGTCTACCAGTTTTTGTAGGAATCAACAATGCTTTTTGAAGCACTATATATCTATAATTTTCTCCATTATATTTCCCCATTTTTACAGGAAAACCATTTATTTTAATTTCTTGATTCCAAAAACCATTGTATTGTGGAGCTTCAGTTACAGAAGTGTCATAAACGCTTATGTTTTCACTTACGTACAATCTATATTCCACATAAATACCTTCACCAACATAAGGCTTAGATTTAGAAATTTCTGCTACCAAATGAATGTTTTGTTCGGCTATATAATTTGGATCATTAGGGTTTTCTGGAACTGCAATAGGATCTAAAACAATAATTTTCATCATTTTAGAGTTTAACGTATTTCCATTGATTTTAATACTTGCAGCATCAATAATCAATTCGCCTTTTCTAGTTGGTTGTAATATATACGTATAAGATTGCGAAAAACTAACTTTTCCATTAATCCAAGATTGGCTCACAGATTGGCTTGGTCCTTGAATAACTTTAAAATCACTAAATTTTGGAGGTGTAAAATCGTCAGCACCTTGTTTATTTATAGAAAATTCTATTCGTAAGCGCTGGTTTAAACCTAATTTATTTTTACTAACACTTACTTCTAATTCCGCTTGTTGACCAAATCCAGAAAGCGTAAGTAAACTAAATAAACATACAAAAAAGCCTTTTCTAAATTCCATAGTAGGAAAGAAGGAAGTATTTAAAACTAACGTATTAAAATAATCTTTTGAATTCATAAACATTTTCTCAAGAGTATGAGTTTTCTTCTAAAAGTTTGTGTTGATTAATAACAAAATAGGAAGAAGTAAAGATGGGCTTTTTTTACCAATCTTTTTCCTGTTTTACTTTTTTACCTTTTGCCTTTTGAGCATTCATTTTTTTCTGTGTCTTTTTTTCCTCATTATTTAAGCTTTCTAACAACTGCTTAATTTGTTCAGGAGACATTTTTCCTTGTTGCTGCTTAGGTTTTTGGTCTTTATCATCCTTTTTAGGATCGTCTTTTTGATCTATATTTTTATCCTTTTCGTCTTTTCCGTCTTTGTCTTTATCGTCTTTTCCATCATCTTTCTTATCCTTTTCATCATCTCCCTCTTTTTTGTCTTTGTCCTTATCTTTATCGTCTTTGTCTTTTTTATCCTTGTCTTTATTGTCCTTGTTATCTTTGTCGTCTTTATTATCTTGATTTTCTTTATCAAGCATTTTTTGAGCAACTGCTAAATTATAACGAGTTTCATCATCATTAGGATTGTTTCTTAAAGAATTTTTATAAGCATTTACAGCACCTTGATAGTTTTTAGTTTCCATCATTGTGTTGCCAAGATTATGGTAAGCTTCTGCTTTTGTAAACTTATCTTCTGCTGTTTTTGCTGATAATTCGTATTGAGGAACAGCTTCTTTAAAGTTTTTATTTTGATACATAGCGTTTCCTAAATTATAACTTGCTTTGTCATAATTAGCATTACTTCCTAACGCTTTTTTATAGGCTACAGAAGCATCTGTAAATTGATTTTGACTGTACAATTTATTACCTTCTCTAACCATTTTTCTAGCTTTACGTTGTAAAGCAGTTGAATCTTTTTGTGCAATAATTTCATTTGATGAAAAGATCATTAAGAACACAATAAGTATGTTTAAGTATATTTTCATGTTTATTATTTTTTCGTTTTTTCTTCGTTAAATAAATCTACTTTTCTTACCCATTTTGTTTTTTTATCAAACAAGAAAATATCAAAAAGTAAAAATAAAATACCTATTCCCAAAAACCATTGAAACTGGTCTTTATAATCTGAAAATTGTTTTGTTTCAAATTCATTTTTTTCTGCATTTGCAATAATGTCTGCCATTATTTTTACAGGGTTTTCAGTAACATTACCATCTATATAATTACCTTTTGCAATGTCTGCAATTTCCTGCAAAACTTCAGGCATTCTTTTGGTAATTACAGTTTCTCCTTGGTTATCTTTTTTGTAACCAATCATATCGTTATTTAAATACATTGGGATTGGGCCACCTTTTTCAGTACCAACTCCAATAGTAAATATCTTTACACCCTCATTATTCAAATTCTGTGCCACTTGTTTTGTTTCTTCTTGATGATCTTCACCATCAGAAATAATAATTAAAAACCTGTTGGTTTGATCATCATTATTGTAATAAGTTTTTGCAAGTTCTAAGGCTTCATTTATAGCTGTTCCTTGGCTAGAAACCATATCTGGATTTGCGTTTTGCAAAAACATATTGGCAGCTGCATGATCTGTAGTAATTGGTAACAGTGGGTATGCATTACCAGCGTAAATTATGATACCAATTCTATCTGAACCTAATTGATCTATAATTTTTGAAATGATTTGTTTCGCTTTTTCCAGTCTGTTAGGAGCAATATCTTCTGCTAACATACTTTTAGAAACATCTAAAGCAAACACAATATCTACACCTTCTCTTTTTACGGTTTGTAATTTTGAACCCATTTTTGGATTTACCAAAGAAATTACTAAAAAAGCAATTCCTAAAAGTAACATCAATAATTTTAAAGTCGATTTAAAAGTTGATGAATTTGGTGCTAATTTTTCTAATAATTTAGGATTAGAAAATTTGCGTTGCGTTCTTTTTTTCCACCATAAAACCAATAGAAAAACAACAATCATTACAGGAATGATTGCTAATAAATAAAAATAAATTGGTTCTTCTAATCTGTACATTTTCTAAATTACTGTTTTAAATCTTTGCAGGAGAATTATATAAAACTCTTAAACAACGTATTTCTCAACAAGAATTCCAATAGTAAAAAACCAAGTGCTAAAAAGACCAAATCTCTATACATTTCTTGATAATTATAATATTTAAATTCTTCTATTTTTGTTTTTTCAAGTTTATCTATCTCATTATAAATTTCTTTTAAAGTTTCATTATCTGTTGCTCTAAAATACTTTCCATTTGTTTCTTTTGCAATGTCTTTTAACAAGGCTTCATCAATTTCTACTTGTTGTTTTCTGAAGTTTAAAAGCCCAGTTCTAGGATCTTTACTCCAAGGAAAATCTGCCATTCCATTGGTACCAATTCCAATAGTATATACTTTAATTCCTAACTCTTTTGCCAATTCTGTAGCAGTTCTTGGATCTATATTTCCAGAATTATTTACACCATCAGTTAATAAAATAATTACTTTACTTTTTGCTTTGCTTTCTTTTAATCTGTTTACACCAGAACCTAAACCCATTCCAATGGCAGTTCCACCATCTAATTGGCCCCATTGCAAACTAGATATGGTTCGTTTTACGATTCCTTTATCACTAGTAATAGGTGTTTGTGTAAAACTTTCTCCTGCATAAACTACAATTCCTATTCTGTCATTTGGTCTTCTATCAACAAAATCTACTGCAACTTTCTTTAAAGCTTCTAATCTGTTTGGTTTTAAATCTCTAGCCAACATACTTGCAGAAACATCAATAGCCATAACAATATCTATACCTTTGTTAGATTTTGTTTTTTTACTAACAGATACATTTCTTGGTCTTGCTAAAGCTACAATAATAGCTACCAAAGCCAATAATCTTAAAAGTCCTAGAATTGGTTTTAATTTTGATATAATAGACGACTTTGTTTTAAAGCCTTTAATGCTTGGCACTGTTAAAACAGCAGCATCTTTTTTACGCACTAAGAAATACCAAACAGCTAATAAAGGAATTAATATCAGTAGCCATAAAAACTCGGGATTTAGAAATTCGAAATTACTCCAGTTCTTCATCTTTGCTAATTGGTTTTGGTTTCAAATTATGAACTACTTCTTCAGCGTCTTTTCTGTCTTCCTCTATTTCTGGAGCTAATGGTTTCGATTTTGCGAACTTTACTAAATCTGCTTCTTGTAATAAAGCTTTCAACTTTTTAATAGTTTCTTTAGTTGTATTTATAGTGTCTGCATCATGAAAATCATTTAATGTTTCAATAATTTCATCTGTTGTTTTTTCTAAAGCAGGTACTTTTAATTCACGCTCTATATAACCACGAATTATTTCTGTCAACTCAATATAGTACTCTTTAACTTTATTATTTTGCCATAATAATTTATCGTCTAATTCGCCTAATTTATGCATTGCTTCCTCATAAGGAGGTAATGCAATGTAAGTAGGTTCATCTTCTTCAAGTTTTCTTTTTCTGATGACAAACCAATAAATCCAGAAACCAATAATTAATAAAGCTGCTATTAATAAATAGATGTACATTTTAAAATCATCAAACGTATAAGGTTCTTTTTTGATAGATTTTATTGGAAATTTTTTAATTTTTGTAGTGTCTATAGCAACTGTAGCAACGTTTATTAACAAAGAATCTGTTAAATAGGCTTGGTTTTTAACAAATACTTGTTGTTGAGGAATGTAAAATGCACCACTATCAAAACCCGTTAAAATATACTTCTGAATAAGCATATTATTTAAAGTATCTATTTTAGCAGAATCTATAACTTCTAAGCCTTTTAGCTCAAGTTTTGGCAGAATTACATTATCGGTTTCATTTACAGAAATTCTATAGGTAAACTGTTCTCCAATTCTAATTCTAGAAGTTTCAACTTGCGATTTTACTACCGAATTTTGAGCAAAAGTGACAAAACCACAAAAAAGAAAAATAAAAAGGCCTATCTCTTTAACTCTCTTTCCAAAAGAAATAGAGCACTTGGCTTGTGTGTATTTTTCACTTGACTGAAAACCTTTATATATATTACTTTTTTTCAACTTTTTAAATTCTCTTTTTTCTCTGTTATATTCGAAACAACTACCATTTGAGTGTTTCTTCCCTTTGGGAAGATTAAGATGGGCTTTTTTTTCTATTTCCCTTTATATTTAAAATAACCTAATAATTTTTTAACGTAACTCTCGTCCACTCTTGTATTAATAGTTCCTGCACCACTTCTTTTAAACGTATTTATATAATAATCTGTAAGTCTTAATGCGTTTGCTTTGTAACTATTTCTTGTTGATTTTGATGATGTATTTACATATTGAATTGTACCAGTCTCTGCATCTAGCATTGGTACCATTCCTAAATTAGGAATTTCCTCATCATGTTTGTCGTAAACTCTAATTCCTGTTAAATCGTGTTTTTTACTCGCTATTTTTGCTGTTTTTTCATAATCATCGTCCATAAAATCCGACAGCATAAAAACGATGGCTCTTTTTTTCATCACACTTGATAAAAATTTTAAAGCGACACTAATATTTGTTTTTTTACTTTTTGGTTTAAACTCTATTAATTCTCTGATAATTCTTAAAACGTGACTTTTTCCTTTTTTTGGAGGAATAAAAAGTTCAATATCATCAGAAAAAAGAATTAAACCAACTTTATCGTTGTTTTGAGTAGCAGAAAAAGCTAAAGTTGCAGCAATTTCTGTAACTGTATCTTTTTTAAATTGATTGATAGTTCCAAAAGATTCTGAACCAGAAACATCTACCATTAATAGCATTGTTAATTCGCGTTCTTCTTCAAAAACTTTAATATAAGGTTCGTTATAACGTGCAGTAACATTCCAATCAATTGCTCTTACATCATCTCCAAATTGATATTGGCGAACTTCAGAAAAAGTCATACCTCGTCCTTTAAAAGAGGAGTGGTATTCACCTCCAAAAATATCATTAGACAAACGTTTTGTCTTAATTTCTATTTTACGAACTTTTTTAAGTATTTCTTTTGTATCCATTATTTCAGTAAGCAGTCTTCAGTCTTCAGTTTACAGTCATCAATTTACAGTAGAATAAGATTTAAGTAAGCAACTGCCTACTGCCAACTTATTTTACTGCCAACTCCTTTCTATGGTACTTCTACTTCATTAATAATTAAGTTGATAATCTCAACAGACGTTACATTTTCAGCTTCTGCTTCATAGGTAATTCCTATTCTGTGACGTAAAACATCAAAAACAACAGCTCTAACATCTTCTGGAATTACATAGCCTCTTCTTTTAATAAAAGCATAACATTTTGCTGCTCTTGCAAGGTTGATACTTCCTCTTGGAGAAGCTCCAAAACTGATTAAATCTTTTAATTCTGGTAAATTATATTTCTCTGGATAACGAGTTGCAAAGATGATATCAAGAATATACTTCTCAATTTTTTCATCCATATACACTTCATTTACGGCTTTTCTTGCTCTAATAATTTGTTCAACAGAAATTACTGGATTTACAGTTGCAAAACCGCCAGTTAAATTCTGACGCATAATAATTTGCTCGTCTTGTAATTTTGGATAATCAATAACAACTTTTAGCATAAATCTATCCACCTGTGCTTCTGGTAAAGGATATGTTCCTTCTTGTTCCACAGGGTTTTGAGTTGCCATTACTAAAAAGGGTTCCTCTAGCTTAAAAGTAGTATCGCCAATGGTAATTTGACGTTCTTGCATCGCTTCTAATAAAGCAGATTGTACTTTTGCAGGAGCTCTGTTAATCTCATCTGCTAAAACAAAATTCGCAAAAATTGGTCCTTTTTTAATCTCAAAACTATTTTTCTGCATATTGTAGATCATAGTTCCAACAACATCTGCAGGTAATAAATCTGGTGTAAACTGCACTCTACTAAAAGAAGCATCTACAGCTTTAGACAATGTGTTAATAGCAAGTGTTTTTGCTAAACCAGGAACACCTTCTAATAAAATATGGCCATTTCCAAGCAAACCAATTAGCAAACTTTCTATCATTTGCTTTTGCCCAACAATAACTTTATTCATTTCTAGAGTAAGAATGTCTATAAAGGCACTTTCTCTTTCTATTTTTTCATTAATAGCTCTTACATCTACATCCATTATAATATTGTGTATTAGGTGTTAATTTTAACGACAAACAAAGCTACAATTTTAACAAAATTATTCTTGTTAAAAGAAGGTTAAAGTGATTTTTAGAAAGGAAATAAAAAAATTATGTTAATTATGTTAATATTTTGTATAAATATTAAAAAAAAATATAAAAAATTATGATTATGGTAGTTTTATTTGTTTTTTAAAATTAAAACACTAATATTTGTGTATAACTAAAAATCCATTTTACTATGACTCAAAAAAAACTTAACAAATTTTTAATCTTTTCTTTATTAATGTTACTTCCAATAAGTTTGGTTGCGCAAAATATTAAAGGAAAATTAACAGATGCTTCTGGTGAAGTATTACCTTTTATGAATGTTGTAGTTCAAGGTACTACAAATGGAACCACCTCAAATGAAAATGGTGAGTTTAGTCTTACTGTAAAAGAATTACCTGTAAATTTAGTAATTTCATCAATTGGTTTTAAAACCAAAGTGGTGAATGTAAAAAACACCTCTTTTTTAAATATTATTATTGAAGAAGGAAGTGAATCTTTAGACGAAATAATAGTTATTGGATCTAGAAATCCTAATAGAACTGCTATAGATTCTCCTGTACCAATTGATATTGTAGATATTAAAGAATTAACAGCAATGGCACCACAGGTTAATTTAAATCAGATTTTAAATTTTGTGGCACCTTCTTTTACATCAAATACCCAAACTATTTCAGATGGAACAGATCACGTAGACCCTGCTTCTTTAAGAGGTTTGGGTCCAGATCAAGTATTGGTGTTAATCAACGGAAAAAGAAGACATACTTCTTCTTTAATAAATGTAAATGGAACTTTTGGACGTGGTTCTGTAGGTACAGATTTAAATGCAATACCAGCAGCAGCTATTAAAAGAATCGAAGTTTTAAGAGATGGTGCAGCAGCACAATATGGTTCTGATGCAATTGCAGGTGTTATAAATATTGTTTTAAATGAAACTGTAAATGAATTGGCAATTGCAGTAACTACTGGAGCTCATTTTAGTAAAAATTCTAACGAACAAACTGGAGGTGTTGATGGTGAAACTACGAATATTAGTGCTAGTTATGGATTGCCTTTAGGAGATAATGGAGGTTTTATTACATTTTCTGGAGATTTTGATGTTCGTGAAGATTACAACAGAATGGAAGAGTGGGAAGGATCTATTTTTAATGGGTTCAATGCTGTAGAACGTGTCGCAAATGCTGCAAATTATGATACTTCTAAATTTATGTCTTTAGCAAATGGTTTAGATCCAGCATCTGCTCAATACAACACTATTTTAAATGATTTAAAAGGTTTTTCAAATACTGCAGGTTATCCAACAACAGCAGCTGATGGTTTATCTGAATTACAAACAATTCTTGGAGTGGATGCAACTTCATCTGAATTAGCTGCAAGAGGTTTAAATAGAACCGATTTTAATATGAGAGTTGGACAATCTAAAGTAAGAAGTGGGCGATTTTTCGCAAACTTTAAACTTCCTTTAGATGATAATGGAACAGAAATTTACTCTTTTGCAGGTTTGGGTTCTAGAGCAGGTAATTCTGCTGGTTTTTATAGATTACCAAATCAAAGTAGAACGTTTACGCCTGCTTATATTGATGGTTTCTTGCCAGAAATTAATTCAACAATTTCAGATCAATCTTTAGCTGTTGGTATTAAAGGTAAAATTGGTGATTGGAATGTAGATTTTTCAAACACGTATGGAAAAAATGCGTTCGATTTTATCATTGGAAATACCTATAACGCATCTCAAGGAGTTGCATCTCCAACAATTTTTGATGCTGGTGGATTTTCATTTACTCAAAATACTACTAATTTAGATGTATCTAAATTTTATAAGGATACATTTGATGGTTTTGGTGTTGCTTTTGGAGCTGAACATAGAATTGAAAATTATCAAATTGTTGCTGGAGAAGAATCATCATATACACAGTATCAAGCAGATGGAAGTTCTTTTAATGGTGTTGCAGGTACAAGTCCTTTAAAAGATTTCTTTGGTAGTGCAAGACCTGGTGGTTCTCAAGTATTTCCTGGATTTGGTCCAAAAAATGAATTGGATAGAGATAGAAGTAGTGTTGCTGCATATGTAGATTTAGATGCAAAATTTTCTGAAACATTTTCAACTACTTTTGCTACACGTTTTGAAAACTATTCAGATTTTGGTTCTACTTTAAATTTTAAATTAGCTTCAATTTATAAAGTTTCCGATAATTTAAGATTGAGAGCTTCTTTTAACACAGGTTTTAGAGCACCTTCTTTACATCAATTAAATTATAACTCTACCTCAACGATTTTTCAAGATGGTATTCCTGTAGAAGTTGGTACTTTTTCTAATGATAGTAAAGCTGCTAAACTATTAGGAATTCCTCAATTAAAAGAAGAAACTTCTAATAGTTTTAGTGCAGGTTTTACAGCTAAATTACCAGATGCTAATATTACGTTTACCTTAGATGGTTATATTGTAAATATTGATGATAGAGTAGTGTATACAGGTCAGTTTGCACCTCAAGTAGATGGAAATGGAGATCCAATTGATGCAGCAAATGCAGAATTACAAGGGTTGTTAGTGCAAGCAAATGCTACTGCTGCCTCTTTCTTTGCAAATGCAATAGACACACAATCTAAAGGTGTGGATGTAGTAATTACGCATAAAGCAACTTTTGGAAATAATGTTAGGTTAAAAACTGATTTAGCTGGTACATTTTCTCAAACAAGACAGCAAGGAGGAATTAATTCCTCTCAAATTTTAAAAAATGCAGGTCTAGAAGGAACTTATTTTCCTGAAGATAGTAGAATATTTTTAGAAGAAGCTGTACCAAGAACTAAAATAAATTTAACGAATAGTTTAACTACTGGTAAATTTAATGTGTTTTTAAGAAACGTATATTTTGGTGAGGTGTCAGAAGCAACGAATACAATTGCTAATCAGCAAAATTTTAGTTCTAAAATTGTTACAGATTTATCTCTTGGTTATAAAGCTACACAAGATTTAACGTTAACTGTTGGTGCTAATAACTTATTAGATGTATACCCAGATAGAGCTATTGAAGCAAATAGAAGTGGTGGTCGTTTTGATTGGTCTAGAAGATCTCAACAATTTGGTATTGGTGGTAGATTCTTATTTGCTAGAGTAAGTTTTAATTTAAAATAATAAAAATAATATATTTAAAAAGCGACAATTTAATTGTCGCTTTTTTTTATGCTTTATGTTTAAGAAGTTTAAATGTTTCATCAAATTCTCCATACGTAAAATACTGAATCCAATCTCCAAGATTCATGTACTTGCTTTTTGCTGATAAATTAATTTCTAAAGGTAAATGTCTGTGGCCAAAAACAAAATAATCATAATGATTTTCGGTTAACTTTTTTTTGCAATATTGTACCAACCATTCATTTTCTTCGCCTAAAAATTTAGCATCTTCATCGCCAGAAATCATTTTGTTTTTAACGGACATATATTGGCCTAATTTTACACCTAAATCTGGGTGAAGCCATCTAAAAAGCCATTTGAATAAAGGAAAAGTAAACACTTTTTTCATACGTTTGTAGCCTTTATCTTCAGGGCCTAAACCATCTCCATGACCAATTAAAAACTTTTTATTGTTGATGATAAATTCTTGTGGCTTATGATAAACAGGAATGTTTAATTCTTTTTCAAAATAATCATTCATCCATAAATCGTGATTCCCAACAAAAAAATAAATTGGGACTCCTGAATCTTTAATTTCGGCTAATTTGCCTAGAACTCTAACAAATCCTTTAGGAACAACAGTTTTATACTCGAACCAAAAATCAAATAAATCGCCTAATAAAAATATGGCTTCTGCATCTTCTTTTATTTCATCTAGCCAAGAAATAAACTTTTTTTCACGAGGAAAACTAGTTTCAGGAGTTGGTGCACCTAAATGCTGATCTGAAGCAAAATATACTTTTTTGTTGTTGGATGTTGTTATGGAAATCATTGGAACAAAGAAAAGCTATTCTATCTTACTTTCCAACTCCAAAACTTTCTGCAACATTTTATCATCTTGATGCATAATTCTGTAGAAACCAACATCACCAAAAAGCACATTTGCAATTGACGCTTTTAAGTATTTTTTTAAACTTTCTTTGGTTTTGAAAGATGGTTTTGCTCTGTCTTTTATAATCGATAAATAAGAATCCAAAACAGTTTCATCAGTATCAAAATCACTTACAAAATCTGCAATGTTCCATTTTGCTAATTTTTTTCTATTATTATCCACATAATCAAAAGCAAAATTATTGATTGAGTTAAAATAGAAGCTTGACATATAAGAAGTGGTATCTATAGCTACAAAAACATCAGGAATAATACCTCCTCCACCATAAACTAATTTGCCTTTTGGTGTTTTGTATTGTAAAGAATCTACTACTTTTATACTGTCTCTACTTAATAATTCTCCATTTGCAATTCTTTCTTCATAATCTCTTCTGTAGTCTTTATTGCCATTTTTATCATAAGGTTTTTGAATAGAACGTCCTGTTGGAGTGTAATATCTTGCAGTTGTTAAACGAACTGCAGAACCATCACCTAAATCCATTTCTACTTGCACCAAACCTTTACCAAAAGAGCGTCTTCCAATAATAGTTCCTTTGTCATTATCTTGTAAAGCACCAGCAACAATTTCTGATGCTGAAGCCGAATTTTCATCAATTAAAACATACAAACCACCATTTTCGAAAGTACCAATTGAGGTCGCAAAATATTCTTCCACAAAATTTTTGTTATTTTTTGTGAATACCATTAATTTTTTATCCTCTAAAAATTCGTCGATAATTCTGTTGGCAATATCTATAAATCCACCTCCATTTCCACGCAGATCCAAGACTAAGTCTGTCATTCCATGATCTATCAAATCTCCAAGAGCAGTTTTAAATTCTCTGTATGTGTTTCTTGCAAAACGATCTAATTTTATATAACCAATAGAATCATTAATCATGTACGCTAAATCTACACTTTTGATATTTACTTTGCCACGAGTAACATCAACTTTAAAAAGAGAATCTATACTTTTTCGATAAACTTGTAGCGTAACTTTAGTACCTGGCTCGCCTTTTAAATAAGCAGGAACCTTGTTGGTGAACATGTTTACTCCAAATTTGTTAAACATATTTTTGTTATATAAAGTATCATTATCAGCCATTAAAATTCTATCTCCAGCTTTAATTCCTACTTTTATACTTGGACCACCTTTAATGGGTTGCACAACTGTAATTGAGTCTTCTATCATTCTAAACTGAACGCCAATACCCACAAAATTACCTTGCATATTTTCTGTAACAGCTTGCAGATTTTCTCTTGGAATATACACAGAATGTGGATCTAATTTTCCTAACATTTGTGTAATTGCGCCATCCAATAATTCTTCTGTATTTACATCATCTACATAATCTTGTTCAATAAAGTTGATGAGTTTTTTAATCTTTTGTTCTTGCTTTTGATTTTCAGTAAAAGACAACAAATTACTGGAATTTCCGACAAAAAAAACACCAATTAAAATCCCCAAAACCACTGCAATTGAAAAATAAATAGGTAAGTTATTTTTATTCATAAGGCAAATGTTTGATGTTAACACCAGCTTTTTCTAAAAAATTTATTCCAGAAGTGTCTCTATAACTTTTTGCATATACAACGCGTTTTATACCTGCTTGATGAATTAGTTTGCTACATTGTATGCAGGGTGATAAAGTGATGTATAAAGTCGCATTTTTTGCAGACTGTGTAGAAGAGGCTACTTTTAAAATTGCGTTGGCTTCTGCATGTAAAACTTCCCATTTTGTTTCGCCATTTTCATCTTCACAACAATTATCGAAACCTGTTGGTGTGCCATTAAAACCGTCAGAAATAATCATTCTATCTTTTACAATTAAAGCACCTACTTGTTTGCGTTTGCAATGAGATAATTTACCCCATTCTAAAGCCATTTTTAAGTAGGCTTTATCATATTTTAATTGCTTTTTTTCTGTCATGCAACGAAATTAAAAAGATTTGTAGAAATGGAACGTTAATTAATAGACAAAGTTTTTATTTACCAAAAAACGCGGTCAAGCATCATTTGTATAGAAAAACCGATTACGATTGATGAGCACACTAAAATCCAATCTCTTCTTTTTACATTAAAGAAAGATTTTAAAAGATAGCCAATAATCAAAATACTTAAAACGATTATTATTTGAGCTACTTCAATACCCAATGCAAATTCTATTAAAGGAAATAGTTTATCTTCTTCTTTGCCAATCATCATTTTAAAATAATTGGAGAAACCTAAACCGTGAATCAAACCAAAAAACAGCGCTAATATTAAGTTGATATTTCCTTTATTAGAGGCTTCTTTTTTAGCATTTATAATGTTGATTAAACCTGTTATAAAAATGGTTAATGGAATTAGAAATTCGATTAAATCCATTTTAACTTCCAGAATTTTGTAAGCAGATAAAGCCAGTGTTATAGAATGACCCAGTGTAAATAAGGTAACTAGCCAAATTACTTTTCGCCATTGAAATTCGGTAAAAATAACCGCTAAAACTATTAGAAATAAAACATGATCGTAAGCAGAAAAATCGAGCACGTGTGTTAGCCCCATTTTAAAATATAGAATAAAATCGTCCATTTAAAATTTTAGATTAAGAAAGCACCAAAGATATTAAAAAAGTATAACTGTTTTTAGAGTGTTTTTATTTTAGTTAAGCAAACAAAGTAGCAAAAGCTTCTTCAATTTTACCAACTAAAATCAATTTAATTCCGTGATTTTTTGAAGAAATTTTATTGTATTTTGATGCCACAAAAGTTTTATAACCCAATTTTTCTGCTTCTAAAATTCGTTGATCTATTTTAGAAACTGGTCTTATTTCTCCAGCCAAACCAACTTCTGCAGCAAAACAAACATTTGGGTTGATGGCAATATCTTGATTAGAAGATAAAATTGCAGCAACAACAGCCAAATCTATAGCAGGATCATCTACATTGATACCTCCTGTAATATTTAAAAAAACATCTTTTGCACCTAATTTAAAACCTGCTCTTTTTTCGAGAACAGCCAAAATCATATGTAATCTTTTTAAGTTATAACCAGTTGTAGATCTTTGTGGAGTTCCGTAAACTGCTGTTGAAACCAACGCCTGAATTTCAATCATTAAAGGACGAATTCCCTCTAAAGTTGATGCAATTGCTGTTCCACTTAAATCTGCATCTTTTTTAGAAATTAATATTTCAGACGGATTTGAAATTTCTCTTAATCCGTTTGAAAGCATTTCGTAAATTCCTAATTCTGATGTTGAACCAAATCTGTTTTTTTGACTACGTAAAATTCTGTAGGTATGATTTCTATCGCCTTCAAACTGTAAAACAACATCTACCATGTGTTCTAAAATTTTTGGACCAGCAATATTTCCTTCTTTGTTGATGTGCCCAATTAGCAACACTGGAGTTGCAGTTTCTTTGGCAAATTTTATCAATTCTGCAGCAGTTTCTCTAATTTGAGAAATACTTCCAGGAGAAGCTTCAATAGCACTTGTATGCAAAGTTTGTATAGAATCTATGACCAAAACTTCTGGTTCAGTTTCTTCTATATTTTTGAAGATTTGTTGTGTGTTGGTTTCTGTAAGAATTAAACAATTAGAGTTGATGCCTTCTAATCTTTCTGCTCTCATTTTTATTTGAGATTGACTTTCTTCCCCAGAAACATACAATACTTTTTGGCTGATATTTAAAGCAACTTGTAATAATAAAGTCGATTTTCCAATTCCAGGTTCACCACCCAAAAGTGTTACAGAACCTTTTACCAAACCACCCCCTAAAACTGTGTCTAATTCGTTGTTGTTAGTAATTACTCTTTCTTCAGGATTTAACTGAATATCAGCAATTTTTAAAGGTTTGTTAATGGTTTGTTTCGCTGTTGTAGATTGTTTCCAAACGCGTTTTTCTTCTTTCTGAATAACTTCTTCAACAATGGTGTTCCATTCTTTACAAGCACCACATTGTCCTACCCATTTTGCATGTTGAGTTCCACAATTTTGACAGAAAAAAGTTGTTTTGGTTTTTGCCATTTTTTTAATTAGAAAGTTTTTTAAGATTCAAAGTTACAAAGTAATCTTAAAAAACAGAGAGACTATTTTACTTTCTTAAATTTTGGCTGGTATGCAAAATGGCATGAATAAAAATAGTTTGCTTTTCGATTGTGTAATGAATTCCGAATTGAAATCTTTTTGTAAAGACGATTCTAAAACTTTTATACTGTTTTTGGAATGCTTTTGGATTTTCTTTTATTGTTTCAATAGTTTTAGAAATCTCAAGATATAATTCAGTTCCCAAATTATCTTTTTTAAAATCATACCATTTTAATGCATCTATAAGTTCTTCTTCAGCTGTGGGTTTTAAGATTACTTTAAAATCCATATTTTGAAGATAGTTCGGCTTTTATTTCAGTCCAATTTCTACCACTTGTTGGACTGTCTTGATGATCTTTTAATCTTTGATCTAGAATAGTTTTATGTTTATCAGAAATTTCCATGTTCTGATTTGTTATTTTATAAATAGCTTCCACTTCGTTTAAAACATTTTCATCTGTTTCTAAAATCCATTTAGATAATGTTTTTCTTTTTTCTTCTGTATTCATAAGGTTGCTTTTACCAAAGATAGTAATTTTATACAAGAAAATAAATTCAAAGGTTTCCCAAAAGCTAGCAAGTATTTGCGTTAGCGATTGAAACGACATCCTTTTTGCTTTTTCAGCAAAAAGATATAGTGGAAAGCGCGACCTTTTTAGGAAACGCCCAACTTCTCGATACAATTTTGTTAAAAAAAATTACTCGAAGTTATTTATTTTTATTGACGACTGGTAATAACAAAAATGCCAAACCTCCAAAAACGATAATCATGGCTGTTTGTGCAGTCCACATAATCCAACCAAAAGCGTTTCCTGTAACTTTATCTATGCCAAAAAGTGCGAGTGCACTTGCAACTGCAACAGGATATAAACCTACACCACCATTGGTTGCAGCAATTGAAAAACCACCTGCAATAAAACCAATTAAGATGCCACCAACAGGAACTTCTAGACCATTAACAGCAGGAATTGTTGCCCAAAACATAGCAATATACATTGCCCAAATAAAAACGGTATGGAATATAAAAGCCCATTTGTTTTTCATTTTCAAAATGCTAAAAACGCCTTCTTTTAAGCCAAGAAAAAAAGCTTTTACTTTGATTGCAAAGTTTGATTTTCCTTTTTTGATGTATAGGATAAAAGCAGTGAAAACGATAATTACGATTAGTAAACTACCAAAGGTTTTTACTGGATTGAAATCTTTAGTTAAGAGCTCCCAAATAAAATCGAATTGAATAAAAAGTGTGATACCAACAACGATTAACATCATTATTAAATCTGCAAGTCTTTCTGCTACAATGGTTCCAAAACCTTTTTCAAACGGAATATTTTCGTAGTTTGTCATTACAGCTGCTCTTGTAACTTCTCCTGCTCTTGGTAAAAATATATTCATTAAGTAAGCCACTAAAACTGCTAATGTAGAATTGATGAATTTAGGTTTGTAACCCAAAGGTTCTAACAAAAATTTCCATCTATAAGCTCTCGATAAATGGCTTAAAATTCCGAAGAATAACCCTAGAGCAATCCACCAATAATTAGCGCTTTTAAAATATTGAACTAATTCTTCTGGAGAAACTATGGTTAGGGAATACCAAACTAAAAAACCTCCCAAAATGAGAGGTATTATTATTTTTAAAACTTTTTTAATATCCAAAATTATGTAAGTGTGTTATCTTTTTCGTTTGGAAAAACTAATTGTGGTTTAAATTTCTTTGCTTCTTCTAATTCCATAAAAGCATATACAATTAAAATTAAAACATCGCCAACAGCAACCAATCTAGAAGCTGCACCATTTAAAGTGATTTCGCCACTTTTACGAGGTCCAGGAATTGCATATGTTTCTAAACGATTTCCATTATTATTGTTCACAATTTGAACACGTTCCCCTTCAATAATACCAGCAGCATCCATTAAATCTTCATCTATGGTAATGCTTCCTATATAATTTAAATCTGCACCTGTAACTTTTACACGATGGATTTTTGATTTTACAACTTGTACTAACATTTTGCAAAAATAAACATTTTTTAATTACTAATATTTTAATTGAATGTTATCTATCAATCTAATTTCGCCAGCAAAAACAGCAATAAAAGCTCTGTATTTTTTGCCATCTTCTTTTTTGTCAATAGTTTCTAATGTTTTTTCATCAGCAATTGTAAAATATTCTAACTCCAATAAAGGTTCTTTTTTAAATTGATTTTCCACCCATTTATTCACTTTTTTAGCATTTTTAGTACTAAATTTTTTCTTTGCTTTTTTAAGTGTTTTATAGATAAATGGTCCAATTTCTCTATGTTCTTTGGTTAATCTCGTGTTTCTAGAGCTCATTGCTAAACCATCTTTTTCTCTAAAAATTTTACATCCTTTAATTTTTAAATTTAGTTGATGTTTCTCAACCATTTTTTTGATGATTTGCAATTGCTGAAAATCTTTTTGCCCAAAATAAGCTTTGTCAGGTTCTATAATTTCAAACAATGTTTTTACGATGGTACCAACTCCATTAAAATGTCCATCTCTAAATTTTCCTTCCATTTGATGCTCTAAACCATCAAAATTAAAGTTTTCTGAAACGATATTTTCTTGATAAATTTCTTCGACTGAAGGATGAAAAAGTACATCACAAGAAACACTTTCCAGTAATTTGGTATCACTTTCTAAAGTTATAGGATATTTTACAAGATCTTCTTTATTGTCAAATTGTGTAGGATTTACAAAAATGCTAACAATTACAACGTCGTTTTTTTGCTGAGCTTGTTTAATTAAAGACAAATGCCCTTGATGTAAAGCTCCCATTGTTGGAACAAAACCAATTGTTTTATTTTGTGCTTTTAATGCTGATAAATAAACTTTTAAAGCATGTTTTTCTGTAAAAATAACCATAGTAAGATACTGTATAGATGGTGCAAACTTACCAATTTAACATCATATTAGCATAATAATTTGTACTTTTGCGCATCTTATAAAAGAGTTTGATTTAATGAAAGACAAAAGAATATTATTTGTATCTTCTGAAGTTGTGCCTTATTTACCAGAAACAGAGTTGTCGAAGACCGCTTTTACCTCTGCTAAAAACGCCCATTCTAAAGGGGTTCAAACCCGTATTTTTATGCCAAGATATGGTGTAATTAATGAAAGAAGACATCAATTACATGAGGTGATTAGGCTTTCTGGAATGAACCTTGTTGTGAATGATATAGACATGCCTTTAATTATAAAAGTTGCCTCAATTCCTAAAGAAAGAATGCAGGTTTACTTTATAGATAATGAAGAATATTTTAAAAGAAAAGCTGTTTTTACAGACGAAGATGATGAGCTTTTTGAAGATAATGACGAAAGAGCCATTTTCTTTGCAAAAGGAGTTGTAGAAACTGTAAAAAAATTAAATTGGGCTCCAGATGTTATTCATATACATGGTTGGATGGCTTCTTTATTACCTCTTTATTTAAAAGAATTTTATAAAGAAGAACCTTTATTTACAGAAAGTAAAATTGTAACTTCCTTATATAGTAATGGTTTTGAAGGTGAATTAAATGAAGACTTAGCAGATAAAGTAAAGTTTGATTTAAACAAATCTAAAAAAACAGACACAATAGAAACACCAAATCATATTAATATTTTAAAAAGTGCTATTGAAAATTCTGATGCAATTATTCACGGAAGTGAAACCATTGATGAGGAATTAATTTCTTTTATAGAAAAACAAGAAATTCCAGTTTTAGGATATCAAGAAGAGAATTTAAAAGAAGCTTATTTGAGTTTTTATGCTGATTTAATTGCAACCAATTAATTATTTTACATTGAGAAATTTTATTAGAAAAAGTGTTTATATAAGTGTAATAGTATGCTTATCATTTGCAATAGTATCTTGTGAAAAAGATTTTACAGATATAGGTTCTGACGTTATTAGTAATATAAAGTTTAATACGAGTGTAGATTCAGTCTATGTTACTGCAGAAAATAGTCCTTTACTAAGGATTCAATCAGATAATATTAGTTTAATAACGCAGCAAACTGATTTAAATCAATATTTATTAGGAGTTTACGCAAGCCCAGATTATGAAAAGTTAGAAGCTTCGATAGTATCTCAACTTGCCATAACTTTAGGTTTAAAAGTTATAGAGGATGCCAATATTTCTGATACAACAGATGTTGTTAGTGTTATTGATACCGTTTTTTTAAAACTACCTTATCAAGTTAGTTTAAATGCTGATGCAACAAAATTTGAAATAGATTCTGTAATTGGAGATAAAACCAAACCTTTTAATCTAAATGTATACAGAACTAATACATTTATTAGTCAATTAAATTTAGAAAATCCAACAAAAATAAACAGTTTTTTTTCTGATGCAGTTTTTGAAAAAATGGGTGATCCATTAAATAGTCAAGTTGACTATCCTTTAACTCCAAATGAAGATAGTACAATGGTTTTAGTAAAAAGGAAGCTGTATAATAATACAACTTTTAAAACTGATACAGTTAGGTATTTCGCTTCTACAACAAGTACAATTCCTGTGCCTTTTGCTAGAATTCCTTTAGACAAAGCTACAATTAAAACGTTATTTTTAGATAAATACGAAGAAGCTGAATTTTCTACACAAGCGGCTTTTAACAATTATTTTAGAGGGGTTATTTTAGAGGCTTCAGGAAATGAAGGTTCATTAACATCATTTAGTTTTACAAATGCTAACTCAAACCTAAGACCATCTATAGAAGTATATTATACAAATACAGTTTTAAATAAAGGAACAACTGATACTTTACGAACGGTAACAAAAAATAATTCTTTTCCATTATCAGGCTTTAGGATTAATACCTACAAAATGGAGGATAAAGTGTATACTGATACTGATAATATAAAGATTCAAGGAACTGCAGGTAGTGAAGGTAACATTACGCTATTTGATCAGAATAAAATAGATGAATTAAAAATAAAAGCACAAAACTGGTTGATTAATGATGCTACTTTAACCTTTCACGTAGATCCTTCTGCAGATACAGATCATATTCCAGAAAGATTATATCTTTATAAAAGTAATGGAGTTTCACCAAATCCTACATTTGGTCAAATAAAAGACGCATATAGTGAACTTACTTTTGGTGGTATTCTTGGATTTTTAAATGCAGATAGAGATAAATACATTTTTAGCCTTACTGATTATTTATCTGATATTTTAAGTGGAGAAATTACTTATGATACTGCATTAAAATTAAAAGCTTTTAATCCTTCAGATTTACCAAGCTCAGTTGGTGATGAGTCTTTTACAAATTATAGTTGGAATCCTAAAGCAGTAACAATTTTTAATAATTCAATTACGAATAATTTTAATAGACCAATATTAAAAATATCATACTCAGAAAAGAAATAAAAAGTAACTAACTAAAAAAAAATGCAATGTGTGGAATTTCAGCTTATATAGGTTATAGAGATGCCTATCCAATAGTTATAAATGGTTTAAAGAGATTAGAGTATAGAGGTTATGATAGCTCTGGTGTTATGATCTATGATGGTGAGAAAATGCAACTCTCTAAAACCAAAGGAAAAGTTTCTGATTTAGAAAAAATCACGGACGCAGAAGAAGAAAGAAAAGTGGGTAAAATTGGTATGGGTCATACACGTTGGGCAACTCATGGAGTTCCTAATGATGTAAATTCTCACCCACATTATTCACAATCTGAAGAATTAGTAATTGTTCATAATGGTATTATTGAAAATTATGATACGATTAAAAAAGAATTAATCTCTAGAGGTTACATATTTAAAAGTGATACAGATACTGAGGTTTTAATCAACTTAATTGAAGAAGTTAAAAAAGCAGAAGGTTGTAAACTTGGTAAAGCTGTTCAATTAGCATTAACCAATGTTGTTGGAGCTTATGCAATAACTGTTTTCGATAAAAATAGACCTAATGAAATTGTGGTAGCACGTTTAGGAAGTCCTATTGCAATTGGAGTAGGTGATGCTAATAAAGAGTTTTTTGTAGCATCTGATGCTTCGCCTTTTTTAGAATATACAAAAAATGCCATTTATTTAGAAGATGAAGAAATGGCCGTAATTAAATTAGGTAAAGAAATTAAAGTTTTTAAGATAAATGATGATTCTAAAGTAGAGCCAACTATCCAAAAACTTCAAATGAGTTTAGATCAAATTGAAAAAGGTGGTTTCGATCATTTTATGTTGAAAGAAATTCATGAGCAACCTAAAGCAATTACAGATACTTTTAGAGGTAGAATGTTAGTGGAAGAAAATATGATTAAGATGTCTAGTATAGAAGATAATCTTGATAAATTTTTAAACGCAAACAGAATTATTATTATCGCTTGTGGTACTTCTTGGCATGCTGGTTTGGTAGCTGAATATCTTATTGAAGATATGGCTAGAATACCTGTGGAAGTTGAATATGCGTCTGAATTTAGATATAGAAATCCAATTATAACGAATAAAGATGTTGTTATTGCAATTTCGCAATCTGGAGAAACTGCAGACACTTTAGCAGCAATTAAATTGGCAAAATCCAAAGGAGCTTTTGTATATGGTGTTTGTAATGTTGTTGGTTCATCTATTGCAAGAGAAACACATTCTGGAGCTTATACACATGCAGGTCCAGAAATTGGAGTAGCATCAACTAAAGCATTTACAACACAAATTACGGTGTTAACTTTAATAGCTTTAAAACTTGGAAAAGCAAATGGAACATTGGCAGACCATACTTTTAAAGACTATCTTAAAAAGATGCAACTAATTCCTAGACAAGTAGAAAAATTACTTAAAATTGATGACCATGTGAAAAGTATTGCAGCTATTTATAAAGATGCAACAAACTGTTTATATTTAGGTAGAGGTTTCAATTTCCCTGTGGCTTTAGAAGGAGCTTTGAAGTTAAAAGAAATTTCTTATATTCATGCTGAAGGATATCCAGCAGCAGAAATGAAACACGGACCTATTGCTTTGATTGATGAGAATATGCCAATATTTGTAATTGCTACAAACAGAGGTCATTATGAAAAAGTAGTAAGTAATATTCAAGAAATAAAATCGAGAGCTGGTAAAATTATTGCTGTTGTTACTGAGGGTGATACACAAGTAAGAGAAATTGCAGATCACGTAATTGAAGTTCCAGATACAGAAGAAGCTTTAACGCCTTTGTTAACTACAATTCCTTTACAATTACTGTCTTATCATATAGCAGTAATGTTAGGTAAAAATGTAGACCAACCAAGAAATTTAGCAAAATCGGTTACTGTAGAGTAATTTGTTTTGTATCAATATTTTAAAATCCAGCTTTTAAAGCTGGATTTTTTTTGTTAAAAAACAAATAAATACCTATAAAACAAAAGTTTACTCATTTATTTTTAAAAAATAGTTATTATAAAATTTTTAAAAAAGTAAGATTATGCTTATCTTTTCATCAAAAAATTGGCAATATAAATTATTTTAAGGTTTACCTTATTAATTAATGTTAAGTTATGAATTATACCCAAATAGGTATCTTGTTTCTACAAGCTACTTTAATTTCCTTTGTAATACTATTATTATTTCGGCTTCGCAAACAATTAGGTATTGGAGTTTTATTTGCTTGCTTGGGTTTAATTCAGTTTATGCAAGTATTCCTATCAAGTACTGTATATATATCAATTACAGACAATTTAATTGTTTCACCAGGTTCTTCTGTATTATTTACGGCAACTCTATTTGCAATGCTAATTATATATATAAAAGAAGATGCAAGTGAAACAAAAAAAATAATTTATGCTTTATTTATTGTAAACATATTAATTTCTGTTTACCTGCAAGTTTTTGGTTGGAGCCTTAAAGACGTTACACATAATCCATTAAACGTATCTACTAAACTTTTTGATACTAGTGCTTGGGTGTTATTTGTTGGAACCCTGTTACTATTTATAGACTCATTAATTATTATATTAGTTTTTGAATTTATATCAAAGAAAACACGTTACTTATTCTTGCAAATTTGCTTAACAATGTTATTTGTAGTAAGTTTTGATGCGATTTGTTTTTCTCTATTTGTTTTTTGGAATTCAGATAATTTAAATTCAATTTTAATATCTGGGCTAATTTCTAAAGGGATATTTGCAATATTTTACAGTATTCCTTTTTATTTCTATATAAGATATTTTGATTTAAGTAAATCATTTAAAAATTTATTTAATCTAAGAGATATATTTCACCCCTTAACTTATAAGCAAAAATTTGAATCTATAACATATGATATTAAAAAGGCTGAAGAAAAGTATGACCTTGAACTAGTACTTGCTAATAAAGAAAAAGAAGAAAGAATAAAAGAATTAGAGTTCTCTAAACAAAAGCTTCAGCATTCTTTAGAGTTGTTAGAAAAAAAAGATCATTCTTTAGAAGAATCAAGTAGAGTGGCTAAGATTGGGCATTGGGAGTATGATATAGCAACAGATGTTTTTTTATGGTCTGAATATATTTATGAGATGTATGGGGTTGATTTTAATGATAAGATTCCTCCAAGGAGTGAAATCATAAAACTTTATGATGAAGACTCTAGAATAAAACTAGAAAAAGCAACTAAAGATCTTACTGAAAACGGTATTCCTTATGATATTGAATTAAAGTTAATAAATAAGAAAAATGAAGAGATTTGGGTTCGAAATGTAGTGCAACTAATACGCAACCAACAAAATGAAATTGTTGGAAGAAAAGGTGTTATACATAACATAACAGCCTCTAAAAAAGCACAGCTTGAAATAGAGCTTTCTCAGCAAAAAATTAAAACTTCATTAGAATTACTTAAAGATAAAGAAATAGCCTTACACAAGATCAGTAGTATTGCAAAAATTGGATACTGGGAGTATAGCATAGACAATGTTAATGCTATTTGGTCAGATTATCATTATGAAATTTTTGGTTTAAACCCAAAGGATGGAATACCACCTAGAGAAAAACTTCTTTCATATTTTGATAAAAAATCTCAAGAAAAGATAGAAAAAGCAAACTTAAAGCTACATACAGAAGGTATCGCTTTTGATATTAAATTAAGATTAATCAATCAAAAAAATAAAGAAGTATGGGTACGAAATGTAGTTCAACCTGTATTTGATAAACAAAATAAAATTATTGGCAGAAGAGGCTTGTTACAAGATATTACAGAAACTAAAAAAGCAAAACAAGAAATTATAACATCTCTAAAACTTTTAGAAAAAAGAGATTTTTCATTATTACAGGCTAGTGAAATGGCTAAAATAGGCTATTGGGAGTATGAACTTTTAACAGATACATATATATGGTCTGATTACGTTTATAAATTGTGTGGCTTAGATTCTAAAGACAAAATACTATTACAAAAAGAAATTGTAAAAATGTGTGATGATGAATCTTTAAAAAAGTTAGAATTAGCCTCTCTAAACCTTTACGCAAATGGTACTCCTTATGATGTTGAATTGAAATTAATCAATTTTAAAAATGTAGAAGTTTGGATACGTTCTGTAGGACAGCCCATATACAATCACCAAAACGAAATTATTGGAAGAAAAGGTGTTGTACAAGATATTACAGAAGCTAAAAAAGCACAACTAGAATTGGAGTTGTCTAAACAAAAAATTCAAGAATCTTTAGAGTTGTTAGAGAAAAGAAAATACTCTATGGATGAGGCTGGTAAATTAGCAAAAATAGGCTATTGGGATGTTAATACAGAGAATAATACATCCATATGGTCCGATTATGTTCACTATGCCATAGGATCTAATCCAAGAGAAGGGATTCCAGATCAAAGTATTGTTCAAAAATATCTAAGCAAAGAATCGTTTGAATTATTTACAAAATCTACTAAAGAAATTACTTTAAAAGGTACTCCTTATGATATTGAAATAAACTTTAAAAATCTTAAAAATGAAAAAGTTTGGATTCGTGTTATAGCTCAACCAGTTTATAATCAACAAAATAAAATCATTGGTAGAAGAGGTCTTTTACAAAATATAACAGCATCAAAAAAAGCAGAAGAAAAAATTCAAGAATCTTTAAATTTACTAGAAAACAGTAAGTATTCTATGGATGAGGCTAGTAAAATAGCTAAAATAGGATATTTTGAACATAATATGGTTACAGATACTTTTAAGTGGTCAGATTATCTATTTAACATTCATGGATTTGATCCTAAAAAACCAGTACCTCCAAATAAAGAATTTATAAAATATTTAGATCAAGAATCTCTTACAGTATTAAATAATGCTGTATTGAACCTTACTACTAAAGGTGTTTCTTATGATATTGAAATGAAAATTTTTAATAAAATTAAAAATAAAAATATTTGGGTAAGAAGTGTAGCACAACCTATTTATAATGATAAAAATGAAATTATTGGAAGAAGAGGCGTTACACAAGATATTACTACTGCTAAAAATGCACAACAAGAATTAGAGCTATCAAAACAAAAAATTCAAGAATCTTTAGAATTATTAGAAAGACGAAAATACTCTATGGATGAGGCTAGTAAAATAGCGAAAATAGGATATTGGGATCATGATATTGAAAATGAATATGTTAGCTGGTCAGATTATGTGCATACTATATTTGGATCAAATCCAGAGGAAGGTATTCCAGAACAAAATAGTCTTTTAGAAAAATTTAGCAAAAGATCTCAAGAACAGTTTGTTAAAGTAAGTCAGGACTTACTTTTAAAAGGACAACCATATGATGTTGAGCTAAAATATAATAACCCTAAAAAAGGAGTAGTTTGGATTAGAAGTGTGGCACAGCCAATTTACAATCAACAAAATAAAATTATTGGTAAAAGAGGTGTTTTACAGGATATTACAGACGAAAAAAATACTGAATTAAAATTAAGAGAGAATGAAGAAAAATTCTTTAATATATTTAAAAACAGTCCAAATTTAATAATTCTTACTAGATTAAAAGATTATAAAATTGTAGATGCCAATGATGCTGCATTTAGGGTAACTGGCTACACTCCAGAAGAAATAATAAATAATAGTAATTTTCCAAAACATGTTTGGACGTCTTTAGGTAACCGAGAAAAATATTTTGAAAAATTAATAAAAAACGGTAAAATAAAAAATTATGAAACTGAATTTGTTATAAAATCTGGAGAAATAAGATTTTGGAAAACTTCATCACAAATAATTAAAATTAGTAATGAAAAATATGCATTAAGCACTATTGAGGATGTTACAGATATAAAAGAAGCTCAAGTAGAAATACAAAAACAAAGCGAGTTTATTAATGCAATGACAGAAAACCAACCTAGTGCTGTAGTAGCATGTAACTCTGAAGGTGAGTTAGTTTTATTTAACAAAAAAGCTATAGAATGGCATGGAGTTGATGTATTGAAAATTCCTAGTGATAAGTGGGCAGAAAATTATGGTTTGTACAAAGAAAATGGAGTGAGCGTACTAAAAACAGAAGAAATACCATTAATACAAGTTTTTAATGGGCAAAAAATTAATAACCAAGAAATTGTAATTAAAACAAAAAACAAAAAACCTAGAACAGTTATTTGTAATGGATCTTCATTTTTTGACTCAAATGGTGATAAATTAGGTGCTGTAGTTGTTATGACTGATGTTACAGAACAAAAATTAACAGAAAATAATTTAAAAAGAAGCGAGTCTGAAACCAAAAAAGCACTTAAAGAAATTGAAAGAAGCGAGTTTCTTTTAAATGAATCTGGAAGATTAGCTAAAGTTGGTGGTTGGGAAATGAAACTTCCATCACAAGAAATACTCTGGTCTAAAGAGGTATTTGCAATTCATGGACTTCCTGTTGGTAAAGTGCCACCTTTTGAAGATTGTGTAGGTTACTATGTTGATGGTTCTGCAGAAATTTTAGCAAAGGCAGTAGAAAAAAGTATTGCAGAAAAGAAAAAATTTGACCTTGTATTAAAATTTAATAATGAAAAAAAACAAAAATTATGGGTACATACTATTGGATATCCAATAACAAATGAGGAAGGAGAAATAACTAGTTTAATTGGGGTTTTTCAGGACATTACAGAACAAAAAAACAGGCGAATTAAGTTAGATGAACAAAATGAAAAATTAAGTTATTTAAACAATGCTTTAAATGAAGCACAAGAAATATCTCATTTAGGAAGTTGGGAATATATTGTTGCAACAGACAAAGTAACTTGGTCTAAAGAATTGTTAAACATATTTGAACGTTCACCTGAGTTAGGGGCACCAAATTACGCTGAGCATAAAGTACTTTATCCAGAAGAAAGTTTCACTAAAATGAATAATGCAGTTGCAAATTGTATTGAAAATGAAATACCTTATAACTTAGAATTAGAGATTTATACCTCAAAAGGTTCATTAAAACATATAGTATCTAGAGGTAAAGCTATTAAAGATAAAAACAACAAAGTAATAGGTTGTTATGGTACAGTTCAAGATATTACAGAACAAAAACAAATAAGACTTAAAGTAGAAGAAACAGAAAAGATGTATCGTATACTTACTGATTATTCGCATGACTTAATCAGCTTACAAAAACCAGATGGCACTTTTGAATATGTTAGTCCAGCTGTAAAGAACTTATTAGGTTATGAACCCTCAGAGTTTTTGGGCGAAAAAGTTTTTGGTTTAGTGCATAAAGATGATATTAAGCGCATAAAAAAAACCATAGAAGAAAGGATGTTAAAAGGTGTTTTTAATGAACCAGTCTCTTTTAGAGTTGTACATAAAAACGGACATTATGTTTGGTTAGAGTTTTTGTCATCTCCTGTTTATAAAGACAATGAAATTAGTTATTTTGTTACTTCTTCTAGAGATATTACACAATGGGTATTAGCGCAGAAAGAAATACAAGAATACCAAACATCTCTTCAAAAGTTAACTACAGAAATTACTTTGATTGAGGAAAGACAAAAAAAGGATATTGCTTCAAACATTCATGATCACCTGAGTCAATCTTTAGTTATCTCTAATATGAGGATTAAAGAGTTGAAAAAAAATACGGAGCTAAAAGCAATCGATGATGATTTGAATTTTATATCTGAGCACATCTCTGAAGCTTTGGCAAATAGCCGTAAAATTACATCAGAGCTTTCACCACCAATATTATATCAACTTGGTATCATTGAGGCACTATATGATTTGTTGGAAAATATTGAGAAGAAACATAAAATTAAACATCAAATTAACGATAATTCAAATGGAATTGAACTTAGTGAAGTGAAATCTATTTTAGTATATAGAAGTATACAAGAACTAATTAACAACATTATAAAATACGCTGAGGCTACCCTTATAACCATAGATGTTAACAAAAACGAACTTGGAGTCGATATTTTTATAAGAGATAATGGAGTTGGATTTGATACCGAAAAATTAAATAATTTGTATCATCATAATGAAAAAGGATCAGGTTTTGGTTTGTTTACTGTTAAAGAACGTATTAGAAATATACAGGGAGAATTTAAAATAACATCCAAAATAAATAAAGGAACAACAGTTACTATTTTTATACCCATAAATGAATGAATAATTTAAACGGAATTAAAATAATATTAGTAGACGATCATAAATTATTAAGAGATGGCTTAAGAAATATTATTGAGCAAAAATCGAATATGCATGTTGTTGGAGAAGCTTCAGATGGGAGAGAAGCTATAAAAATATGTTCAAAAATATTACCAGATGTTGTAGTTATTGATGTAGCTATGCCAGGTTTAAATGGTGTAGAAGCTACAAGACAAATTATTAAAGAATGCCCAAAAACAAAAATAATTGGTCTTTCTATGCATTCTAGTAAACAGTTTATTCAAGGAATGTTTAAAGCAGGTGCATATGGTTATTTGCTTAAAGATGGAGATTCAGATGAATTGATAACAGCAATTACTACAGTAATGGAAAATAAGAAATACCTATCTAAAGACATTGATCAAGAATATCTTAGTGCTTTGAAAAAAGGAGAAACTATAGAAGATGTTGAGTTAAGTTCAAGAGAAAAAGAAGTATTACAATTAGTTACTGAAGGGAAATCTTCTAAAGAAATAGGAGTACTTTTGTTTTTAAGTCCTAAAACTATTGATGTTCATAGAAATAATATAATGAAGAAAATAGATTTACATACCATTCCTGAACTTACAAAGTACGCTATTCAAAAAGGATTAACAACATTAGATTTTTAGTAAAGTAAGGATCTTACCTATAGATATATATATATAAAATTATTATCTTTAACATTATCAAGCAATCAAAAACTTATATTGGAAAAATCTGTAAATAACGTATTAATAGTAGAAGACCACCCACTAATTGGAAAAAGTATTGTTGATGCAATAAATACTATTAGTAGTGTTAAAAGTCTTCAATTAACAACTTCTTTACATCAAGCTATTTCTTTAATTAAGGTTAACGATTTTAATATAATTATATTAGATTTAAGTTTACCAGATGGTAATGGCTTAGAATTGTTAAAATTACTTAAAGAAAGGAAAGAAAAAAAGAAAGTTTTAGTCTTTTCTACAAATACAGATTTAAAAAATGTCTGTTTAAAATTTGGTGCTTATGCCTTTTTTGACAAAGCCAATGATTTTGATAAATTAATCGAAACTATTAAAGATAAAAATATTTTTTAAAAATTACATTCCTGTTTTTTTTATTCTTAAAAAACATGTTCCTAAAGAACTTAAATTTTGCGTAGATTTTTTAGCCTTTAAACTATATAAGTTTAGGGAATTTATGATCTTATAATAAGCGCTCTACTTAAAAAAATATATAACATTTGGTGATTTTTCTTTTCAAGATATTTTAAGTTATTATAAAATCGTTTTACAAAGAAAATTAAACTTATTTTGATAATAACAAAACTGAATGAAGTAGTACTATATTCAATTTTTGTATTTGGATATTCACCTAACCTTTCAAATTTTCATTTGAGCTTTTATTGCGAGATAAATTTAAAATTCATCCTAATTTTTAGGTTAATATGTTTAAGGGAATTAGCTAAAATAACTATGCTAAACAGTTGATTTAATTACCTTTACTTTTAGGGTAAAATCAATAAGTACTCTTAAAAGATATTTTTACTAAAATAAAACTAAAAAGCTTTTTTCTAGAAAAAATACAGTCAAAAACAATCTAAACTTTGGGGGAATCGCTTAGATTTAAAAATATATTAGAATGGGGGGAAACTATATATCTTTCTACAAAGATATCTAATTAGGGAAGTTCTCCCAATAGGTAAATTTCTTAAATTAAGAAACTTAGCTATGTAGCTCAATTGTTTTTTATAAAATTAGAATGGTACTTACAAGAAGTTTAAATGCAATTTATTTAGATCTTATCATGAACCTTTGTGTGATTTCCATGATTCCAAAGCGTTAAAATATCTGTTGCTACAGAAGCCCCACTACCAGCAGCAATTGCAAACTGACTTCTATGACCAGCAATAGTTCCACAACAATAGAGATCTTTTTTAATCAAATGATCATTGTTTTTAAGTTGAATTCTATCTTTTTCTGGATTTGATTTTTTATGGGGAATTATAAATTTATCTAAACCATTTATAGTAAAAGGTTTAGAATAGTTTAAAGCAAGAACTACAGTTTTAGATTGATAAACATTCTTGTTTGTTGTCACTTTAAAAACACCTTTAAGATCATCAACAGAAATTACTTTTTCTTTTTCTATTTGATGAATTTCAGAATATAGAGTTGCTAATTGCTCTTTTCCTTGCATTAAAATGTCTTTTCCTAATGTTTCTGGTGATAAACCTAAAACATTATTAAACAGCGCATTTTCTAAATGAGATGCATTCTGATGGATGATAATGGCTACTTTTTTATCAACCATGAAAGGTTTATTGATTGCAGAACCCAAAACAAGCGCACATTGCATTCCAGAAACACCACCACCAATAATTAAACAATCGAAAATCATTTTAAATAAATAACATTTTTATATTTTGAGCAAATAACTTTACAGAAATTGCTAATAAGATTACACCAAAAACCTTACGAATTATTTGAATTCCTCCAGCACCTAACAATCGCTCAATTTTAGAGGATGTTTTTAAAACGATATATAAAAAAATAACATTTAAAACTACAGCAACAATAATATTTTGTAAATCAAACTCAGCTCTTAAAGATAGCAAAGTTGTTAAACTTCCTGGACCTGCAATTAAAGGAAAAGCTAAAGGGAAAACAGCAGCTGTCATTGGTGCATTAGTATTATCATCTTTATACAATGTAATTCCTAAAACCATTTCTAAAGCAATAAAAAACAGTACAAAAGCACCTGCAACAGCAAAAGAATTTACATCTATTCCTATTAAGCTAAGTAAACTTTGCCCAACAAATAAGAAAAGAATCATAATAAAACCTGCAATTAAAGAAGCTTTTTCAGATTGAATATGGCCTACTTTTTTACGTAAATCTATAATAATTGGTATATTTCCTATAATATCGATTACTGCAAATAAAACCATAAAAGCCGTAATTATTTCCTTAAAGTTGAATTCCATTTTGTTTTTAATTTTTGTACAAAATTAGGCAACTAATTTAATGAAAACGGAAAAAACAGGAAAAAATAATGTTATTTTTGCGGAATGTTTCAATTAGGAAAAACAATAGTCTCTGAAGACATTATAGAAAAAGATTTTGTTTGCAATTTATCTGCTTGCAAAGGTGCTTGTTGTGTAGATGGTGAAGCAGGTGCTCCACTAGATAAAGAAGAAGCCAAAATTTTAGAAGAAATTTACCCGAAAGTAAAACCTTTTTTAAGAAAAGAAAGCATAGCTGTCATCGAAAAAGAAGGAACTTGGGTTACTAGTGAATGGGGAGAATTAGAAACACCTTTGCTTAATGGAAAAGATTGTGCTTATGTAATTTTCGATGAGAAAAAAACGGCACTTTGTGGTATTGAAGAAGCTTATAATTCTGGAGCAATAGATTGGAAAAAACCAGTTTCTTGCCATTTATACCCAATTAGAGTAAAAGATTACAGCGAATTTTCTGCGGTAAATTATCATAAATGGGAAATTTGTGATGATGCCTGTACTTTAGGAAAAGAACTACAAGTGCCTGTTTATAAGTTTGTAAAACAAGCTTTGGTGCGTAAATTTGGGCAAAATTGGTATGATGAATTAGAGAAAGTTGCAGAAAAACATTTAAAAACTCTTTAGATTATTTTTTTATCAGCAAAACCTAAACTCCTATTTCATTAATAAATTGTTCTTTAACAAGAGCTTCTTTTTCTAGTTGCTCTTTATGATATTTTAAATTATCAGAAAAAAGCAAATAACACAAAGAAAGTGTTATTCCTGTAAGTATAACCTCGCTTAAAATTTTACTTAAACTTACATCTATGTTAATCATTGCAAGCATAAAAATTGCAATTGATATAGCAAGAAAGAAATCTCCAACTCTTAGAATCTTGTAAAAAAGTGAGTTTATTTTTAGATACACTCCAAATTTCTGGACATTAAAAAGCAGGCTAAAAACCGAGAAAAAGCAAATAATTGCATTAAATATTAAGAATAATTCTGAATTATAAGTAGGTATATTTAAACCATAATTATAATATTCTCTGTATAATATTTGAATGGTAATTAGTAAAAGGAAAAATAAGATGATACAGAAAAAAACTCTCTTAACTACTTTCATAACACAAGTATAGTCAATAATTATTTAGTGTTTTTAGTAAAAATATCACTGTCCAATTTCATTTATTTTATCTTTTTTAAAAATGTGTTCTTGTTCTTTATGGAACAATATATTATCAAGAAAAAGGAAAATATTAAAAAGAAAAAAAACGAGTAGTACACTCCATAAAAGTAATTGATGGTTAATTTCTAAAGTTGTTTTATCTAAACTTTCTGCAAAAAAATAAATAGAAAGAATAGAAAATAGAAACATAGATATTGAAAAAACGACATCTCCAATTCTTAAAATTTTATAAATAGATGATTGTAGAATCAAACTTTTTTGAATCTTATTTATGTTATTAAGCAAACTAACTATAGAAAATAAGGTTAAAAAAACAGGAATTAAAAGGGTGGGATCTTCTTTTATTCTATTTGTAAGATTATGTTTAGAAAACTCCTCTAATAAAATATAAATCCCCAAAAAAAAGAAACAAGTTAATAGGATGCAAAAAAGGATTCTCTTAAACTTTTTCATGCTGTAAAAATAATGCAAATAAGCAATTATTTAAAATTCAATACCTTAATTATTTTTTGGCACGTTCTTTGTTTTAACATAATCTTAACATATAAAACTTAGTCACCATGAAAAACATCAAAAAAAATCCTAAAAAGCAGTTAGAGAAATTCTCAAACATTTTTACACAACTAGGGCTTGTATTAGTTCTTTTTATCGTTTATGTTACTTTAGAATACGAAACTGAAGAAAAATCTTTAGCCAAAGAATCAGAAGTATTCACATCAAATATTTATGTAGATCCAACTACAGAAGTTGTTTTTAGAAAAGAAGTTATTCAACAACCAAAGGTTGAAACACCCCCAAAAACAGTTTTATTTTTAGATGAAGAAATTAAGATTGATGAAAAAAATATAGAGGAAACAATACTTTTAACTCCTGAAGAAAAATCTGTAGAGGTAGATTTAGATTTAACAACAGTTATAACTGTTGATGACCCAGAGGAAAATACTACTCCAGATACAGTGCCTTTTTTGATGATTGAAAACGCACCCGTTTTTAAAGGTTGTGAAGGTTTATCGAAAGCAGAAAATAAAAAATGTTTTGATGAAAAGATGTTAAAATTTGTGCAACATAATTTTGATGTTGGCATTGCAAATGAAGTGGGTTTAAGAGCAGGAAAATACAGAATTAGCACGCAATTTATTATTGATGATCAAGGAAATGTTGTAGATATTAAAATTAGAGCACCACATTCTAAACTTGAAAAAGAAACGCAAGAATTAATAGAAAAATTACCAAAATTTACGCCAGGAAAACAACGTAATAAATCAGTAAAAGTTAGATATAGTTTGCCAATTACGTTTAGAGTAGATTAATTTTTTTAAAAAAACATAAATTTTCCCTCAAATTTAAAGAGAAACCCAACATAAAAAGTTGGGTTTTTTATTTATTTTGTATTTTTGATCTTATGAAAATGAATCAATTTTTAGACGCAACCTATTTAAAAACAGCAACTCAAGCCAATATTTCTGAAGCAGAAAATGAGCAGAAAATAATTGATTTAGTAAACGAATCAATTGTATATAATTATAAATTAATTATGATTCGTGCAAACCATATTTCACTCGCAAAAGAAATGTTGTCTAAAGTTAATTCACCAGTTTTAATAGGCACTGTAATCGATTTTCCTGAAGGACTTTCATCAATTAAAAACAAATTAAAAGAAGCCAAAAAAGCAATTGATTTAAATGCAGACGAACTCGATTTTGTAATTAATTATTCTGCATTCAAAGCTGGTAATATAAGTTTGGTAAAAGAGGAAATATTAGAATTTACAAGGATTTGTTTAAAAAATAATAAGGTTGTAAAATTTATAATAGAAGTTGCTGCGTTATCAACTAAAGAAATTATTGTAATTTCACAATTGATAAAAGAGGTCATTTTAAATAATTTTGATGAACAAGTTACTCAAAAAGTATTTGTAAAATCGTCTACAGGATTTTTTAAAACTGATGATAATAAACCAAATGGAGCAACTTTTGAAACGATAAAGCTAATTTCAGAAAATGCGAAACCACTTCAAATAAAAGCTGCAGGTGGTGTTAGAGATTATGGTACAGCTTTAAAAATGATTTCTTTAGGAGTTGATAGAATTGGAACCTCATCTGCTAAAGAAATTTGCTTAAAAAAGGAAAAGAACAATAACGATTATTAAAAATTTTATGGATTATTTTGCACACGAAACAGCAGTTATAGATGATAACTGCCAAATAGGAAAAGGAACAAAAATTTGGCATTTTAGCCATATAATGCCAAAATGTAAAATTGGCGAAAATTGCAATTTGGGGCAAAATGTAGTAGTTTCTCCAAGTGTAGTTTTAGGGAATAACGTAAAAGTGCAAAACAACGTTTCTATTTATGCAGGTGTTACTTGCGAAGATGATGTTTTTTTAGGACCTTCTATGGTTTTTACCAATGTTAGAAATCCAAGAAGTGCCATTGTAAGGAAAAATAAATATCTTAAAACGATTGTAAAAAAAGGTGCTTCAATTGGTGCAAATGCAACCATTATTTGTGGTAATAATATTGGCGAATTTGCTTTTATTGGTGCTGGTTCAGTAGTTACAAAACCAGTTTTACCTTACGCTTTAATAGTTGGGAATCCTGCACAACAAATTGGTTGGGTTAGCGAATATGGACATACCTTAAATTTCGACGAAGATGGTTTTGGTACTTGCAAAGAAAGTAAAGAGGTTTATGGTTTTAAGGATGGAGCTGTTTTTAAGTTTAAGAGTCAGTAATTTTAAAAAAAAATGATTTAGTGGTGGTTTTTTGATTAGATATAATGCTAAACCTTAATGCATAAATCTTTCAAAAGAGCTCCAGTATTTATCTTTGTAAATGGTGTAGTTAATTTCTATTTTTTCAGAATGTTTTGATAAAATTTTATCTGCAACTTTACATGGTTTTCTAAAATCTCTGCAAGCAAAATAAATCTCCCTCACATTTTCTGATGTTTCTCTTCCAATGTTTAAATAACCTTCAAAATCTTTTAATTGTGAATTGATTTCCTCCTCAATTAAATCTAAAAATTTGTAGGTTTCATCATCTGGAAATCCGTTATTATCTTTCCCATTATATTTTATGTCAAAAATTAAAATCCAAGGATGAGAAGCCTTTGCATCCCAATTTAAAAGGCCTGTATTTAAAACTGCAACCATTTTATTGCCACTTTTTAAAGTTGCTTCCATGCTTGCATAATTATCATTTTCAGTATTTTTTCTGATTCCTTCGTATTTTTCAACAAATTCTTTTTCTCTCCAAATAATAAAACTTTTTAATTTTTCTATAGGTATTAATTCTTTCTCTGCTTCGCTTTTTTGTTCAAAATTGATGCTATCAATAATGGATAAAGAGTTTAGTTCACCCAAATAATTATCTAAAAATAGATAACATCCATTAATTATATCAGCTTTATTTTCTTCATTATAATCATCGTGAATCAAAGTTATATTGATTTCATCAGGATAATCTTTTAATTCATTTGAATAAAAGGAGATGTTTGCACCTGTGAAAGAAAATCCAGCCATATTAATACCAACATTTTCTATATCGTGTTCTGGTTTTAGTGCTCTAAATTTCCAATTATTTAATTTTGGGGCTGTAGAAATTAGTTCTTCAATTACATAAAAATTCTGAACTTCACCATCAGCAGTTAAAATTAAATCTACTGTATTATCATTTAACATTCCAGTTAAATACCAAATTCCTTCTTTAAATTCGTTTAATTTTGGTGCAATTTTATCAAAGAATTGAGTGCTAATTTTATCTCCATTTCCTTTTTTTACAATTTTATAAAACTCATTTTCATGTAACAAAAACCAATCCCAAAAATCTTGATAAGATTTAATAGGTTTCTCTTCTTCTTTCTTAAATAAATTTTTCAAAAATCTCATAGTGATATTTTATAAGGTAAATAAACTGAAATATAAAGTTTTCTGTTTTGATTTAGATATTTTACTTAAAATATTTCCATAAAAAAGCCCAAGGTAAACGAATTACTTTGGGCTTTTTTTATGCTAAATATTAAAGATACTACCAACTAATTAAGGTGCTGGATTTGGAATTTCCTTATGTACTTCCTCAATTTCTTTTAAAATTTCTTCTGATAAATCAATATGAATAGAGTTGATATTTTCTTTTAATTGACTCATTTTAGTGGCACCAATAATATTTGCAGTTACAAATGGTAACTGATTTACAAAAGCTAGAGACAATTCAGAGATTGTTAAGTTGTGCTTTTCAGCAATTTGTTGGTATTTAATTACAGCTCTTTCTGAACTTTCGTTTTTATAACGAGCAATAAATCTCGGATATAAAGTTCCTCTAGCTCCTTCAGGTAAATTCCCATTTAAATATTTTCCAGACAAAACACCTTGAGCTAATGGAGAATATGCTAATAAACCAACGTTTTCTCTCATAGAAACTTCACTCATTCCTACTTCAAAACCTCTGTGAATCATAGAATACGAATTCTGAATAGTTACAGGTCTTGGTAAATTGTATTGTTCTGAAGCTTGCAAATACTTCATAGTTCCCCAAGGAGTTTCGTTCGATAAACCAACATGATTTATTTTTCCTTGTTTAATTAACTCTTGCAAACCTTCCAAAATCTCTAAATAATTTTCAACTTCATCATTGGCAGCTTTTAAAGGAAAATCTCGAACACCAAAACAGTTAACACCTCTATTTGGCCAATGCAATTGATATAAATCGATATAATCTGTTTGCAAACGTTGCAAGCTTTTATCTATCGCATCAAAAATATTAGCTTTACTTAAACCACCATTTCTAATATGAGCAGTATAATCTCCACCACCAGCAATTTTACTTGCTAAAACTACCTTTTCTCTATTCCCACTTTTTTTAAACCAAGTTCCAATAATTCTTTCTGTTCCTCCATAAGTTTCTGGTTTTGCAGGTACAGGATATAACTCAGCAGCATCAAAAAAGTTTACCCCATTTTCTAGAGCATAATCCATTTGTTCATGTCCTTCTGCTTCCGTATTTTGATTTCCCCAAGTCATAGTTCCTAAACAAATTTTAGAAACTTTTGTATCTGTATTTGGTAGTGTTGTGTATTTCATTTTTTTGATGTTGTAAGTATAATTACAATAATTAGTAGAACGAAATTAAGGTTAATTCTAAGATAAAACAAAAGCGTATAATTTTTAAAAATTATACGCTTATCATTATAAATTATGTAGAACAAATATGCTAATTCACATGAATATTTCTAGCCGAGTTTATATTGAGCTTGTGGAAATAGAAAGATTAAAAAAGGCTTTCTATTTGAGAATCGCTTGAATTCCAGGTAATGTTTTTCCTTCTAACATTTCTAACATGGCTCCACCACCTGTAGAAACGTAACTTACTTTATCAGCAAAACCAAATTGTTTAACAGCAGCAACAGAGTCTCCACCACCAACTAGAGAGAACGCTCCGTTTTTGGTTGCTTTTTCAATTGAATGTCCTAAAGCAATAGTTCCATTTGCAAATGTTTCCATTTCAAAAACACCTAAAGGTCCATTCCATAAAATAGTTTTACATTTATTTACAACATCATTAAAAATTTCTCTCGATTTTGGTCCAGCATCTAAACCTTGCCATCCATCAGGAATTTGAGTAATGTCTAAAATTTGTGTGTTTGCATCATTGCTAAAATCATCAGCAGCAACAACATCTACAGGAATATGAACTTGAACACCTTTTTCTTTAGCTTGCTTTAAAATATTTAAAGCCAAATCCATTTTATCATCTTCACAAATAGAATCTCCAACGTTTCCACCTTGTGCTTTTATGAAGGTAAAACTCATTCCACCACCAATAATTAAATGATCTACTTTGTCTAAAATATTCTCGATTACAGTAATTTTAGAGGATACTTTTGCACCTCCTAAAATTGCTAAAACTGGTTTTTCAGAATTATTTAAAACCTTATCAATACTTTCAATTTCTTGCGCTAATAAATTACCAAAACATTTTTTATCACCAAAAAATTGCGCAATAATTGTAGTTGATGCGTGTGCTCTGTGAGCAGTTCCAAAAGCATCATTTACATAAATATCACCTAATTTAGATAGCTTTTCAGCAAAGGCAACATCTCCTTTTGTTTCTTCTTCGTAAAAACGTAAATTTTCTAACAATAAAATTTCTCCATCTTCTAGATTAGCAACAGCTTCTTCAGCTTTTTCGCCAACACAATCTTCTACAAATTTCACGTTACAACCAATAACATCTATTATTTTAGAAACAATATGTTTTAGAGAAAACGCTGCTTGTTTTCCTTTTGGTCTTCCTAAATGGCTCATTAAAACACAGCTTCCACCATCTTCTAAAATTTTAATAATAGTAGGTTTTGCAGCTTCGATTCTAGTAGCATCTGTAACCTCAAATTTATCATTTAAAGGCACGTTAAAATCTACACGAATAATGGCTTTTTTATTTTTAAAATTAAAATCTTTTAATGTTTTCATGTTGGTTGTATTTTTAACAAAAATACTTTTTTATTTATCGTAAATGAAATTGAAAATCGAAAAGTTAAGTTAACGTTTGCGTAAATAAATTTCTATGAAACAAGCGATTCACAAAAAATATCAACCAAAATAATTATTTCTTTTCCATCATTTTTTTTACAGGATTTGTCTGTCGGTTTTTAAAAGCATGGGCAGAAGTGTTTATGATTAAAATGGCAGCAGCTGCAAAAGCAGTGTAGGCAATCATTAAATGATCTCCATTATTAGCAACTCCAATTGCAATTAAGGTCCAAGCACCAACCACCCCAAATTCTCTCATATTTCTTTTCCAAGTGATGATTAAGTTGATGGCAGTCGCAATTAGTATCATTATCAGCGTCCAAATTTCTGGAGAAACTCCAAAACCATCCCAACCAATTTTTACTAAATAAGAAGATACGTTTGCAATACTTGCAACTGTTACCCAGCCACTATAAATTACAAATGGCCACCAAAGAAATAAAATTACAGAAAAAGGAGCGTCCCAAAGTTCCATGCTATTTTTCCAAACAATTTTTAATAAAGAAAATAATAATAGAAATATAAAAATGCAGGAAAGACCTGTGTATTCGTAAATCCAACTAAAAATCCAAGCGCAATTAAAAACACAAGAAAGTATAAACCAAGGACCAGTTTTTAGTACAAAATCATCATTCCTAACCTTTACAAACAAGCTTCTACCTTGGTAAATTACAAAACCTGATAACAATAAATAAATAAGTCCCCAAATCGAAAAAGCGTAACCTGCAGGTGTAAAAAGAGAGTTTAAATCTTTTGAAATTTCGCCAATAGTTGTGTTGTTTAAAAGGCCCGTATTTGAAAGGTAATTTATAAAAACGACAAAAACAAATGCAATTCCATTTCCTATTTGTAGTATTTTTTTCATGATGTTGTTTTTGATAAAATTTATATAAAAGTAACAAAAATTTAGAAGAACATCTTTCTAAAACTTTATATTTGTGCATGCTTTTCAACCAAATAATAGGTCAAGAACATATTAAGAAACACTTACAAACATCTGCCGAAAATGGTAGAATTCCTCATGCACAATTATTTGTGGGGAAAGAAGGTTGTGGTACTTTGCCAATGGCAATTGCGTATGCACAATATTTGCTGTGTAATTTTTCTGATGATACAGATGCTTGTAACATAAAATGTAACAAATTACAACACCCAGATTTGCATTTTGCATTTCCTGTAACTACAAATGATTCTGTAAAAAAACACGCTGTAAGTGATTTGTTTTTAGAAGATTGGCGCGAATTTGTAAGTTCTCAACCTTTTGGAGGTTTATTTAATTGGTTGCAACATATTGGAGTAGAGAATAAGCAGGGTTTAATTGGGGTTGATGAAGCTGAAGCTGTTGTAAAAAAACTAAAACTTAAAAGTTACGAAGGTGGTTTTAAAGTGATGATTATTTGGATGGCAGAAAAAATGAATATTGCTGCCGCCAATAAATTATTAAAACTAATTGAAGAGCCACCAGAAAAAACTGTTTTTTTGTTAATCACAGAAAATGAGGAACAGATTATTGGAACTATAAGATCTAGATGTCAAGCCTTGCATTTTCCAAAATTATCTGAAGAAGATATTGCAAGTGCTTTGCAGGTTAATCATCAGGTTTCAGAAAATGAAGCGAACAAAATTGCGCATCAATCCGAAGGAAATTACAACAAAGCATTACAACTTTTACAAAACGATTCATCAGACTTAGTTTTTGAAGAATGGTTTGTTGCTTGGATAAGAACTGCCTTTAAAGCGAAAGGAAATGCAGCAGTAATTCAGCAATTAATTTCATGGTCAGAAACGATCGCAAAAACAGGAAGAGAAACTCAAAAGCAATTTTTAGAATATTGCTTGCAGTTTTTCAGACAAGCTCTTTTATTAAACTATAAGTCTGATCAGTTGGTTTTTATGGAATCTAAATCTGGTTTTAATTTATCTAAATTTGCACCTTTTGTACATTCAGGAAATATTTTAGATATCGAAAAAGAAATTGGTGAAGCCATGTATCATATAGAAAGAAATGGAAATGCAAAAATTATCTTGTTAGATTTATCAATGAAATTAACAAGGTTTTTACATAAAAAAGAGGAAAAGGTTTAGTTGAGTTTTTTAAAATTTTCAAATTCTTTTAACCAATTATTCTTATAATCATTCTGATAACAATATTCTTCTATTTTACTTTCGTTTTTAATGTATAAATTGCAAATAATTGTCCAATTAGCTTTGTTTTTTTGCCAATAGTTAAGTTCTGAAGTCAAAACACTGTTTAATAAATCTCCTTCATAAAAATGGCCTCCTGCTAAAATATTTTTGTTCAATTCTTCGATTGCTAATGGAATTAAAAACTGTAAACTAATATTTTGACCAATCATTATTCTTAAGTCTTCAATCGTAAAATATTTGAGTTGTTTTTTTCGAAGTTCATGGCAAGTGATTACTAAATGAGAATCAAATTCAGGTTTTTCCCAAATGGAATTTTCTAATGCTTCTAATGTTTTTTGTTTCCAGTTATTTTCAAACTTCATTTTTCTAAAGTTTTATCCAAAATATCTAAAACAGAACCAAAACCAATAATAGTAAAGTCTTCTAAAAATTGAAAGTTCATTCCAACATCTAATTTATTTTCAAATAACTGTGGAGTTAAAACAGAAATCTCTGCAGTAACTGTTTCGCCTGGATTTACTTTTTCTTTATCTAAAAATTTTTGACTTCCAGATGTTTGTTTATCAGTAAAACCAAATTGTATTTGAGGTCTATAGCCACTATTAGCAGGTGTTTTTCTTCCACCTGTTTCAGCAGTCTTGTATTTTAGTTTTGCTATAAATTGTGGTTTCGTTTTCACTTTAACTTAAAGTCGTTAATCTCGCAACATATTTTCCAATTACATCAAACTCTAAATTCACAACATCGTTAACTTGTAACGTTTTAAAAGTGGTATTGTCCCAAGTATAAGGAATAATGGCCACTGAAAATTCGTCTTTTTTAGAATTTACAACAGTCAAACTCACGCCATTTACAGTAATTGAACCTTTTTCTATGGTGATGTTATTTTTATCGGAATTGTAGCTAAAAGTACAAACAGTACTTCCATTTTCATCTTTTAGGCTTTTGCAAATTCCAGTTTCATCAACATGACCCTGCACAATATGTCCATCCAATCTATCACCCAATTTCATGGCACGTTCAAGATTTACAATCGTATCTTTTTTTAATGTACCAATATTGGTTTTATCTAACGTCTCTTTAATAGCAGTAACTGTATATTCATCATTATTGATGTTTACAACCGTTAAACAAACGCCATTGTGAGCTACACTTTGGTCTACTTTTAATTCGTTTGAAATAGTACTTTTAATTGTTAAATGAACATTTTCTTGTTCTTTTACAACATTTGTTACTGTGCCAAGTGTTTCTATAATTCCTGTAAACATATCGTTAAAATTGGTTACTTTTGTACTTTACAAAAATAAGCATATTACAAGGTTTACTATGGATAAAACTGATAAAATAATCGTTGGAATTTCAATTGGCGATTTAAATGGAATTGGTATTGAAGTAATTTTGAAGACATTTGAAGACAAACGAATGTTAGAATTTTGCACGCCAGTTTTGTTTGGCGCAACAAAAACAATTTCTTATCATAAAAAAGCTTTAGGCATAGAAACTCCTGTGCATGGAATTGCATCTATCAACCAAGTAACACATTCTAAAATAAATATTTTAAATATTTGGAAAGAAGAAGTTGCTATTGAATTGGGTAAAGCAACCAAAATTTCTGGAGAATATGCAGCAAAATCTTTAGCATCTGGAGTGGAACATCTAAAAAATAATACGATTGATGTTTTAATAACAGCACCTATCAACAAAGAAAATATACAGTCTGAAACTTTTAATTTTCCTGGACATACAGAATATTTAGAAGCAAATTTAGAAGGGAAGAGTTTAATGATTTTAATGACCAATGAATTACGAATTGGTTTAATAACAGGTCATATTCCTATTGCTAAAGTTGCAGAATCGATTACTCCAGAATTGATTAAAAGCAAAGTAGAAATCATGTACAATTCGTTAAAACAAGATTTTGGTATAAATAAACCTAAAATTGCAGTTTTATCTTTGAATCCACATTGTGGAGATAAAGGTGTTATTGGTAAAGAAGATGATGATATTATAGTGCCAACAATCGCAGAAATTGCAGCAACAGGTAAATTAGTTTTCGGACCTTATGCAGCAGATGGTTTTTTCGGTTCAGAAACTTATAAGCAATTTGATGGAGTATTAGCAACCTATCATGATCAAGGTTTAGCGCCTTTTAAAGCTTTATCTTTTGGAAAAGGTGTTAACTTTACAGCAGGTTTAAATCATATAAGAACCTCTCCAGATCATGGAACAGGATATGACATTGCAGGTAAAAATTTAGCAAACCCTTCTTCGTTTATAGAAGCGTTATTTAGTGCTATAGAAATTTTTAAAACAAGAAAAGAGTATCAAGAACTTACTGGAAACCCTTTGTTAGTAAGGTACAGTTAAATATAATTCTTTTTTAATATAAAATATTGCAGAAATACATTTTTTTGTATCTTTGCACGCTCAATTGATGTTTGATTATGAAAGACTTGAAAGAATTCAACATACAGTTTGTCGGATTAAAAGAAGGTAAACACGAGTTTAAGTACTCAATTGATAATAAGTTCTTTGAAGCTTTTAATTTTGATGAATATGTAAGTTCATCTATAGAAGTTTCTTTAAGTTTTGTAAAAAAAAGCACATTGTTTGAGCTGGTTTTTATTGCTGAGGGTTCTGTTGAAGTTCCTTGCGATGTAACAAATGAGTTATATGACCAAGAAATAGATTCAGAATTACCATTAGTAGTAAATTTTGGGCCAGAATTTAATGATGATAATGAGGAAATTTTAATATTGCCTCATGAAGCTTATGAGTTTAATGTAGCTCAATTTATTTACGAAATGATTGTTTTAGCAGTTCCTAATAAAAGAGTGCATCCAAAAGTATTAGATGGCACAATGGAATCTGAAGCATTAAAAAAGTTAAAAGAACTACAGATAAAAAAAGTAAAAGCTGTAGAAAATACAGACCCAAGATGGGATAAATTAAAGAATTTAATAACAGAAAAAAAGACATAAAATGGCACATCCTAAAAGAAAAATATCCAAAACAAGAAGAGATAAAAGGAGAACACATTATAAGGCATCTTATCAACAGATTGCTAAAGATCCAACAACGGGTGAGGCTCACTTATATCACAGAGCTCACTGGCATGAAGGAAAACTATATTATAGAGGACAAGTTGTTTTAGAATCTGCATCTGCAACTGCAGAAGCTTAAAAAAACGCTTTTCAAAATTCTACGAAAACCCTCAATTTTGAGGGTTTTTTTACGTTTTATACTCAAAAATGAATACTTTTGGTAAAATTTACCTTAATAGGTGAATTTTTTTTCACTACTTTTGAATATTCTAAACTTTAGAAACTAAACCTTAATTATGACAAAAATCACTGCAGCAATTTCAGCAGTAGGAAAATATGTTCCTGATTACATTCTAACAAATAAAGAGTTAGAAACCTATGTAGAAACTAATGATGAATGGATCACTTCTAGAACAGGTATTAAAGAAAGAAGAATTCTTAAAGGAGAAGGGCTAGGTACTTCTTTCATGGCTATAAAAGCAGCAGAAGATTTACTGCAAAAATCAAAAGTAAATGCAGCAGAAATAGATTTGGTAATTGTTGCAACTGCAACACCAGATTTACCAGTAGCTTCTACAGCTGCATATGTAGCTTCAGAAATTGGTGCTGTAAATGCTTTTTCTTACGATTTGCAAGCTGCATGTTCTAGCTTTTTATATGGAATGTCTACAGCTGCAAGTTATATAGAATCTGGTCGTTATCAAAAAATATTGTTAATTGGTGCTGATAAAATGTCATCAATTATAGATTATAAAGACAGAGCTACTTGTATTATTTTTGGAGATGGAGCAGGAGCTGCTTTGTTTGAACCTAACAACGAAGGTTTAGGTTTACAAGATGAGTACATGAGAAGCGATGGAATTGGAAGAGATTTTTTACGAATCGAGGCTGGTGGTTCTATAATGCCTCCAACTTTAGATACTGTAAAAGATAAAAAGCATTTTGTGTACCAAGAAGGAAAAACGGTGTTTAAATACGCAGTTTCTAACATGGCAGATGTATCAGAAAAAATGTTGACTAGAAACAATCTTACAGAAGAAGATATTCAATGGTTAGTTCCACATCAAGCAAATAAAAGAATTATAGAAGCAACAGCAAAAAGAGTAGGTGTTGGTTCCGAAAAAGTAATGATGAACATCCATAAATATGGAAACACAACATCTGCAACTTTACCACTTTTATTAGCTGATTACGAAGAACAATTAAAAAAAGGAGATAATTTAATTTTTGCCGCTTTTGGTGGTGGTTTCACATGGGGAGCTATTTACCTAAAATGGGCTTATAATTCTTAAAAAACTAATTAACTAAATAGTAAGAAATATGGATATTAAAGAAATTCAAAATCTTATAAAATTTGTAGCAAAATCTGGCGCAAGCGAGGTAAAGTTAGAAATGGAAGATATAAAGATTACAATTAAAACAGGTTCTGAGAAAACAGAAACTACAATAGTACAAGCTGCACCAATGGCTGCTATGTCTCAAGCTGCTCCAGTAGCATCGCACGCAACTGAAGCTGCTGCTCCTGTAAAAGTAGAAAGTGATGATTCAAAATATATTACTGTAAAATCTCCAATTATTGGAACTTTTTACAGAAAACCATCTCCAGATAAACCTAATTTTGTAGAAATTGGTACAGATATTAATGTAGGTGATACTGTTTGTGTTATTGAAGCAATGAAATTATTTAACGAAATTGAATCTGAAGTTTCAGGTAAAATAGTTAAAGTTTTAGTAGATGATTCTTCTCCTGTAGAATTTGATCAACCTTTATTTTTGGTTGATCCATCATAATAAATATAGTTTAGTTTTTGGAGTTTAGATATTAGATTTTCTAACTCATAACTCATAACTCATAACTCAAAACTCATATACTATGTTTAAAAAAATATTAATTGCCAACAGAGGTGAAATTGCATTACGTGTAATAAGAACCTGTAAGGAAATGGGTATAAAAACTGTGGCTGTATATTCTACTGCAGATGCAGAAAGTTTGCACGTTCGTTTTGCAGATGAAGCTGTGTGTATTGGCCCACCTTCTAGTGCAGAGTCTTACTTAAAAATGTCTAATATTATATCTGCTGCAGAAATTACAAATGCAGATGCCATTCATCCTGGTTATGGATTTTTATCGGAAAATGCTAAATTTTCTAATTTGTGTGAAGAGCATAATATTAAATTTATTGGTGCAACTGGTGCAATGATAGATCAAATGGGAGATAAAGCAAATGCTAAATCTACCATGATTAGAGCAGGCGTACCTTGTGTACCAGGTTCTGAAGGAGTTATTAAAGACTTTGAAGAATGTAAAAAAGTAGCTGTAGAAACAGGATATCCTGTAATGTTAAAAGCATCTGCAGGTGGTGGAGGTAAAGGAATGCGTGCTGTTTGGAAAGCAGAAAATTTAAAAGATGCTTGGGATTCTGCAAGACAAGAATCTAAAGCTGCTTTTGGAAATAACGATATGTATATGGAAAAACTCATTGAAGAGCCAAGACATATTGAAATTCAAATTGTAGGGGATTCTTATGGAAAAGCTTGCCATTTATCTGAAAGAGATTGTTCTGTACAAAGACGTCATCAAAAATTAACAGAAGAAACACCTTCTCCTTTCATGACAGATGAATTGAGAGAAAAAATGGGAGATGCAGCTGTAAAAGCCGCAGAATTTATTAAATATGAAGGTGCAGGAACTGTAGAATTTTTGGTTGATAAACACAGAAATTTCTACTTTATGGAGATGAATACTCGTATTCAAGTAGAACACCCAATTACTGAAGAAGTTGTGAATTACGATTTAATTCGTGAACAAATTTTAGTAGCAGCTGGTGTGCCAATTTCAGGTAAAAACTACTATCCTAAATTACATTCAATTGAATGTAGAATAAATGCAGAAGATCCTTATAATAACTTTAGACCAGCTCCTGGAAGAATAACTGTGTTACACACACCTGGAGGTCATGGAGTTAGAATGGATACACATGTGTATGCAGGTTATATGATTCCACCAAATTACGATTCTATGATTGCTAAATTAATTGTTACTGCTCAAACAAGAGAAGAAGCGATTAATAAAATGAAAAGAGCATTAGACGAGTTTGTAATAGAAGGAGTAAAAACTACCATCCCTTTTCATAGACAGTTAATGGACCATCCAGATTATGTTTCTGGAAACTATACAACAAAGTTTATGGAAGATTTTAAAATGGAAGCATAAAGCTTAAAAAACTTATATATTATAATTTAAAAAAGAGAATACATTTATGTATTCTCTTTTTTTTATCTTTAAGGTTAAATAATGAAACTATGAAAATTGATGGAATTGACAAAATTATTATAAAAATGTTGGTAAAAGACGCAAGAACACCTGTGTTAAGTATTGCAAGAGAAGTTGGTATTTCTGGAGCAGCAATTCATCAACGTTTAAGAAAATTAGAAAAATCAGCCTTAATTGATGGTTATAAAATGACGATTAACCCAAAATCTTTAGGGTATAATACAACAGCATTTGTGGGTGTTTTTTTAGATTCGTCAAGTTTATATTCATCAGCAATAAAAAGATTAAAAGAAATTCCAGAAGTGGTAGAAAGCCATTATACAACTGGTAATTATGCTATTTTTATTAAAATCTTGTGTAAGAATAACGAAGATTTAATGAACCTTTTAAATAAGAATATTCAAAATATAAAAGGAGTATCTAGAACAGAAACGTTTATTTCTTTAGACCAACAAATAGATAGGCAGATAAGTATTTAATATAAAACAACTTACCTATTAAAAATAACCATTTAAGGATATTTACAAACTGCTTATCAAATAAGTATTTGAGAGTTGTTTTATTTAAACCATTTTTGTGTAAAATTAAAATTCCTTAAATGAGATCCCTATGTATACTTTTAGTAGATGATGATAAAATTGAAATACTAAAATTTAAAAAAGTTTGCCAAGAAGCTAACTTTAAAAGTAATATTATTGAAGCTAAAGATGGTGAAACAGCTTTACTGCTTTTAGATGATTGTAAAACTCCTTTTGATTTGATTATCTCAGATTTAAATATGCCTAGAATGGATGGGTTTGAGTTCTTATCTACTTTAAAAAAGAACTCGAAATTACAAAATATTCCTATTGTAATTTTGTCTACATCAGAAAGAAAAATTGATTTAGATAGATGTTATAAATTCGGAATTTCCGGTTACTTTACAAAGCCTTTAAAATTTTCTGACTATACTAACAGTGTTATTTCTCTATTAGAATATTGGGATAAAGCAAGTTTATCTTCGAGGTTAAATACTACATAAAACCTTTTATTGAGAAGTTGTTTTTTTACGTAACTTTGTAAAAAAAGCTAAAAATTATTTAATGGAAAAACCTAACCTGTCTCTTATAAAAGAAATATCGGGAAATGATATTGAATTTGAAAACAATATTTTAGATATCATAAAATTAGAATTTCCTGAAGAAGTAAAATTATTTAAAACTAATTTTGAAGAAAAAAAATATAATGAAGCTTCTAGTAATATACATAAAATTAAACACAAAATAAGTCTATTAGGTTTAAAAAAAGGGTTGGAAACTGCTTCAGCTTATGAAATAGAGTTAAAAGAAGGAAATATAAAATTGCATCCTAATTTTATCGAAATTTTAGATAAAATTCATGTATATTTATCCAATTAATAATTGCTTTTTATTTTAATATGGATTGTATAATAATTGATGATGACGCAACTGCAAGGTTAATTACCAAACAACATTGCTTAAATTCTGAGCAGATTAATGTCGTTGATGAATTTTCATCTGCAATAGATGCTATAAAATATTTAAATACAAAAAGTGTAGATTTGGTATATTTAGATATTCACATGCCTACTTTTTCTGGTTTCGATTTTATTGAAACACTTAAAAATCCACCAATAATTATTTTAACTACAAGTGATAAAAACTTGGCTCTCGAAGCTTTTGAATATAAAAGTGTGGTAGATTATTTAGTAAAACCAATCACAAAAGAACGTTTTAATAAATCTTTAGAAAAATTAGATTCTTTATCTACTAAAGAAAAAAGTAGCACAAAAGAAAAAAATACATCGGATTTTATTTACGTAAATGTAGATAGAAGGTTGGTAAAAGTAAACATACCAAGTATATATTTAATTGAAGCAAAAGGCGATTATATCAATATAAAAACAGACGAAAAAAACTACATTGTGCATTCTACATTAAAGAAAATCGAAGATAAATTGCCTTCGGATTCTTTTTTCAAAGTGCATAGATCTTTTATTATCAATACAAAAGAGATTATAGATATTGAAGATAATACAGTTTTAATAAAGAAAGATGTTGTGCCAGTTAGTAGATCTAACAAGAGCGAGTTAATGAAAAAATTGAATTTACTATAAATTCTAAAAAACAACTCATCGTAACTTTTCTACCATTCGTCGATTGTTTGAAACCAATAAACGATTTTAAAAAAAAATAATACGTAATATATTTATCTTTGACTAACATTTATAAGTTGGGGGATTTATAAGTTTTAAATACAAGAAGCTGATTTTTATCAGCTTCTTTTTTTTTGCAATAATTTTTTCTTTTTATTTCAAAAAACATCGCTTTTTCTATCATATTATTAAAAATTCTTTTCGTAATTTGCTAATAGATGTAAGAAATTATTAAGAAGTCTTTAAACTTTTTATAGTTTTTTTTGTCTTAATGAAATAATCGTTTTAATTATGAAGCAAAAACACATTCAACATTTATATTGGAGAGCTAGTTTTGGTATTGATATTAAACAAATAGAAAGTTTAAAATCGACTTCTAAATTGAAAGTTGTTTCAAAATTAATGGCTGATTCTACCGAGTTTAAAAATCTTGAATTAGATTTATCTGAATTTGATGAGATAAAATACAAAACCAATAAAGAACTTAAGGAGAAATTCACAGAAGAGGAAATTCAAAAATTAAAAAACAAGAAAAATAGAAAAGTAAGAGATTTAAATTATGCCTGGATTGATAAATTAGGTGAATCAAAAGCTTTACTAAGAGAAAAAATGACACTCTTTTGGGCAAATGTTTTTGTGTGCAGAGATAATGAAATTTTCTCTATTCAAAAATATAATAATACTTTAAGAAAAAATGCTTTAGGTAATTTTAGAGTTTTTGTAAAAGAAGTTGCTAAAGAGCCTTCTATGCTTAAATATTTAAATAATAAGCAAAACAAAAAAAGAAAACCGAACGAAAATTTTGCCAGAGAATTAATGGAACTCTTTACATTGGGAGTTGGCAATTATACTGAGCAAGATATTAAAGAATCTGCAAGAGCTTTTACTGGTTGGAACTTTATGAAAAATGGAGATTTCATATTACAAAAAAATCAACACGATTTCGAGGAAAAAACGTTTTTTGGTAAAACAGGAAATTTTGATGGAGATGATATTATTGATATTATTTTAGAGCAAAAACAATGTGCACGTTTTATTTGCGATAAAGTTTACAGGTATTTTATCAACCCTAAAGTCGATGAAAAAAGATTAGAAGAAATTACCAATATATTTTATAAAGATTATAATATTAGTAATTTAATGGAGCACATTTTTACATCAAAATGGTTTTATGATGAGGAAAATATTGGCGTTAAAATAAAATCTCCTATAGAATTATTAGTGGGTATTCAAAAAGTTGTACCTGTTACTTTTGATAAAAAACAACAATTAAATTATCTGCAAAAAATGATGGGACAAACCCTATTTTATCCAGATAATGTTGCTGGTTGGAAAGGTGGAAAAAGTTGGATAGATTCTAACACTTTAATGTTTAGAATGAAATTACCTTCCTTGTTATTAAGCAATGCCGTTATTAATTTAGAAGAAAAAGGCGAGTTTGAAGATTCATTTGAAAAATATTATAAAAGCGAAAAAAAGCAAAATAAATATTTAAAAATCACAAAAAGTTGGGAATCTTTTGATGAAAAAAATCAACATTTAAAGGCAAAAGAAATGATAGATTTTTTGATTTTATCAAAATTAGACAAAGACACAGCAACTTTTTTAGAAAATTTAGAAATAAAATCGAATAGAAATTTTTGTATTCAGTTAATGTCAATTCCAGAATATCAACTTTGTTAATTTAAAAATATGGAAAGAAGAGATTTTTTAAAACAAAGCACTTTAGCAAGCAGTTTGTTTTTTGTTCCGAATTTTGTAAAAGCTTTTGAGAATGTTTCAAAAAGTACTTTTAAACATAAAAAACTGGTAATTATTCAATTGTCTGGAGGTAATGATGGTTTGAATACAATTATTCCTTACACAAACGATATTTATTTTAAAAACAGACCCAAGCTTTCTATCCCAAAAAATAATGTTATTAAAGCAACTGATGAACTTGGTTTTCATCAAAATTTAGCACCTTTAAAGAATTTATACGACCAAGGTTATGTATCAATAATAAATAATGTTGGGTATCCAAATCCTAACAGATCTCATTTTAGATCTACAGATATTTGGCAAACAGCAAGTAATGCAGATGAGTATTTGAGTTCTGGTTGGGTTGGTAGATTCATCGAAAAATATGGCAAAAACCCTTATTTAGGAATTGAGTTAGATGATAGCCTTTCTTTAATAATGAAAGGTGAAAACATGAATGGTATTGCAACTAAAAACCCAAATATTTTATTTGCAAATACAAATACAGCGTACTTTAAAAAAGTTTTAGAACAACAAACAGATGCGCATTTAAGTGAGCATAATTTAGGTTATTTATACAAAACGATGATCGAAGCAAAATCGTCTGCCAAGTATATTTACGAAACTTCTAAAACGTATAAAAGCAGTATAGCATATCCTAATAACCCATTTGGAAATCAACTTAAAACGACAGCAGAATTTATAAATTCAGATTTAGATAGTAAAGTTTATTACGTTTCTATGGGTGGTTTTGATACGCATGCAAACCAAGCAAATAAACAAAGTAAGTTATTAAAAACATATAGTGAATCTGTGGAGGTTTTTGTAAACGATTTAAAGAAAAACGACACTTTTAAAGACACTTTAATTTTAACTTTTTCTGAATTTGGACGAAGAGTGCAACAAAATGCTGCTGGAGGCACAGATCATGGAGCAGCAAATAATATATTTTTAATTGGTGAAAATTTAAAGAAAAAGGGTTTTTATAATGAAGCTCCAAACTTGGTGAATTTAGATACTAATGGAGATTTAATACACACTTTAGATTTTAGATCTGTGTATGCAACTATTTTAGATAAATGGTTGCAAGTTGATGATGCATCCATCTTAAATAAATCATTTAGCAAGTTAGATTTTATTTAATGAAACTCAATTTTTAAAAGCAACAATGTTGCAATTTCAAAATTGTTAGTTGAATTAATACTGATGAATATTAGGATCTATTATTTAATAAGCAATAATTAAATAAATCTAAAAAATAAGTTTGATTTTATAATTAAGATTTCTTTTTCAAAGAAGAATCTCTAATCACCAATTTAGCTTCTAAAATAATTTTATTTAGAGATTGTTTAATCGTAGTTTCTTTAGAATATTTCAAAAAAGTATCAGCAACAATTCTACCCATTTTATAAGGATGCTGATTTACACTTGTTATTGAAGGAGTAACCATTGCAGAAAAAGGTTCATCACCAAAACCAACCAAAGCAATTTCCTCAGGAATTTTAATATTTTGTTCGTTTAAAACTTGTAAAGCACCTAAAGCAGCAAAATCTCCAGCAGCATAAACAGCATCAGGTCTGTTTTTTAACGCTAATAATTCGAGCATTTTTTCTCTCCCATCTTCAATAGTTAGGTTTGTTTCAATTAAAAGTTCTTCATCTAAAGGTAAATTATGTTTTTTTAGAGCATCAACATAACCACGAATTCTGTTGTTATAAATTCTTGTTCTTTTATAACCACCAATATGTGCAATTCGTTTGCAACCTTGTTCAACTAAATGATTTACAATTAAATGACTACTATTATAATCATCGATTCCAATATAATCAACATTTAAATCGTTTTCACCTCTATCAAAAGTAATTAACGGAATTCCAGCAGCTTTTACTTTTTCAAGAGTTTCTAAATCTACAGTTTCATTTGCCATAGAAACGATAATTCCATCAACCTGCAAATACAGTAAAGTGTCAATATTTTTACATTCTTTTTTAAACGATTCGTTAGATTGTGTAATAATTACATTGTAACCTTCTTTATCTAAACCTTCTTCAATATTATGAATTGCTGACGAAAAAAAATTACTGTTTGTTTTAGGAACAATTACTCCCACCAATTTACTTTTTCCGCTTCTTAAAGCACTTGCTAAATGATTGGGTTGATAATTTAAATTTTCAGCAACTTGCCTAACTGCTTTTTTAGTTTTCTCGCTGATTCTAGCATCATTATGTAATGCTTTAGAAACTGCAGCAGCAGAGATATTTAAAACATTTGCAATATCTTTTATGGTAGTTTTCTTTTTAATTGCCAATTTTTTATATATTTGCTTAATCGTTTAAACAAATATAGTGTTTGAATTAGAATAATCAAAACAAATAGCAAAATATGGGTTTTGATTTTATTTTGAAATATTGGTTAAACGTTTAAGCAAGTTAATTAAACTTATAAATTATATAAAAAATGGGTAAAGTAGTAACGTTTGGAGAAATTATGTTAAGATTGGCTCCAGAAGGATTTTTAAGATTTTCTCAAGCAAGCTGTTTTGATGTTGTTTATGGTGGAGGAGAATCTAACGTAGCAGTTTCTTTAGCAAATTATGGGGTAGACGTAGATTTTGTAACACGTTTACCTAAAAATGATATTGGTGCTTGTGCAATGATGGAAATGCGTAAAAGAGGCGTAAATGTAGACAAGATTGTCTATGGTGGAGACAGATTAGGAATTTACTTTTTAGAAACTGGTGCAGTTTCTAGAGGATCTAAAGTGGTTTATGACAGAGCACATTCTGCAATTGCAGAAATAGAATCTGGAATGATTGATTGGGATGCCGTTTTTGAAGGTGTAGAATGGTTTCATTGGACAGGGATTACACCTGCAATTTCGCAAGGAGCTGCAGATGTTTGTTTAGAAGCTGTAAAAGTGGCAAGTGCAAAAGGAATTACAATTTCTACAGATTTAAATTATAGAGCAAAACTTTGGAATTTTTGTGATGATGCTCATAGAGAAAAAATAATGACGGAATTAACGTCTTACTGTGATATTGTTTTAGGAAACGAAGAAGATGCAGAAATGCATTTTGGTATTAAGCCAGATGGAGCAGCTGTTCAAACAGCAGGACATGATGTAAAAGCGGAAGCATTTTTATCTGTTTGTCAACAAATGACGGAAAAATTTCCAAGAGCTAAAAAAGTAATTACTACTTTAAGAGGATCTATTTCTGCATCTCATAATACATGGGCTGGAGTTTTATATGATGGAAAACAAATGTTACAAACACGTCAATATCAAATTACAGATATCGTAGATAGAGTTGGTGGTGGAGATTCTTTTATGGGAGGTTTAATCTATGGTTTATTAAAATACCCAGAAGATGATCAAAACGCATTAGATTTTGCTGTAGCAGCTTCATGTTTAAAACACACTATTAAAGGTGATGCAAACTTGGCAACTGTTGCAGAAGTAGAAAAATTAATGGGTGGTGATGCTTCTGGAAGAGTAGCACGTTAATAGGGTTTAATTGTTGAATTGTGTAAATGTTTAAAAGTTACATAAGGCAACAATTACACGATTAATCAAATAAACAATTACACAATATTATGGCTCAATTTACAAGATTAGAAGTAGCACAAGTAATGAAAGATACTGGAATGGTTCCTTTATTTTTTCATAAAGATATAGAAGTAAGTAAAAAAGTATTAAAAGCATGTTATGATGGTGGAGCTCGTTTAATGGAGTTTACTGCAAGAGGAGATTTCGCTCACGAAGTTTTTGGAGAATTAACAAAATATGCAATTGCTGAATTACCAGGAATGGTAATGGGTGTAGGTTCTGTAACTGATGGAGCAGCTGCTTCTTTATACATGGCTTTAGGTGCAAATTTTATTGTAACGCCTGTTTTAAGAGAAGATATTGCCATAGCTTGTAACCGTAAAAAAATATTATGGTCTCCAGGTTGTGGAACATTAACAGAAATTGCAAGAGCAGAAGAATTAGGTTGCGAAATTGTGAAGTTATTTCCTGGTGATATTTATGGTCCTCAATTTGTAAAAGGAATTAAAGGTCCACAACCTTGGACGAGTATTATGCCAACAGGAGGTGTGTCACCAACAAGAGAAAATTTAGAAGGCTGGTTTAGTGCAGGTGTAACTTGTGTTGGAATGGGTTCTAAACTAATGTCAAAAACTGCTGATGGTAATTTTGACTATGCTAAAATAGAAAGTACAACTAGAGAAGCTTTAAATATTATAAAAGATTTAAGGAGCTAGTTTAATTTGAATTACTTTAAAACGAGGGAAACTCTAACTGAAAAGTTAGAGTTTTTTTTATAAGTTGTATTTTTTATCAATCTTATTTTTTTGAATCTAAACTAAAGTTAAGGTCTATTTGTCTAAAGTGATTTAGTTTTTTATCTATTTTATTTAAAAAAAGGAACAACATATTTTATCTTTGTTGTATAAAATTGTTAAAATGAAATTATATCCTTTAAAATTTACACCAAAATTTAAATATAGGATTTGGGGTGGAGAAAAATTAAAAACAAAACTGAATAAGAAATATACAGCAGAAAATATTGGTGAATCTTGGGAAATCTCTGATGTTTCTGGAGATGAAACAATCGTTGAAGAAGGTTCTTTACAAGGAAAAACATTAAAAGAATTAACACAGCAATTTAAAGGAGATTTTGTTGGTCATACTGTTTATGAAAAGTTTGGAGAAGAATTTCCATTGTTAATTAAGTTTATTGACGCCAAAACACCTTTATCAATTCAAGTACATCCAAGTAACGAAATTGCAAAAGAACGCCATAATTCATTTGGTAAAAATGAAATGTGGTATGTGATGCAAGCTGATGAAAACGCAGAATTGATTGTTGGTTTTGATGAAAAATTATCTACAGAAAGCTATAAAAATCATTTAGAAAACAATACGATTCTAGATACAATGCATCATGAAAAGGTAGCAAAAGGAGATGCTTTTTATATACCTACAGGTAGAGTGCATGCAATTGGAGCAGGAGTTTTATTAGCGGAAATTCAGCAGACATCAGATGTTACGTATAGAATTTACGATTATGATAGAGTTGATGCTAAAACACTAGAAAAAAGAGATTTACACAACGATTTAGCTATTGATGTGATTGATTTTGAAACTCATGATAACTACAAAACTGAGTATCAAATAGAAAAAAATATTTCTAATAAATTAGTGCATTCTCCTTATTTTAAAACAAATATTTTAGAAATAAATACAAGTGTACATAAAGACTATAGCAATATAGATTCTTTTGTAATTTACATGTGTGTAGAAGGTGCTGTTGAAATTATAGTTGAAAATGAAAGCTTTAAAATTAATAGTGGAGAAACAATATTAATACCTGCATCTATTAATTTTGTGGATTTAAAATCTGAAAACGCTAAAATTTTAGAAGTGTATTATTAAGAGTTTTGCAGATGATAAAATCAGTCTTTATGAATTTAAAGAATATGGATTAAATAAAATCATCTAATTCTAAAACTCCAAAAGAACTTTTTATATGAAAATTAGGTTCATCTGTATTTGGATCAACCCAAGTTATCCAAGTAGGTTGATACTCTTTTTCATTTTCTATTTTATTGTATTTTGCTCTATAAATACCAGTTTCTATTCGGTTTTCTTTTAAAAGAGATAAATCTTTAAATGATTGAATTGAAATTGCAATTCTTACCGTAAAATAATTCTCATTTCTTTGAGAGACAACCTTTATATCATTATCTGGCCAATTCCAATTAAAGTCAAATTTTTTGTTAGGATGTGCTTTAAAATCCATCACTCTAGCTGTAGTATCTATTTCTAGACAATAATAAGGATTTAGGTTTTCATCAGACCTAAAAAATAATTCTACTCTATCAGAGTTATTAATGCTATTGTCTTTATTTTCTGAAGGATGAATATATGTGTCTTCATCAAAAACCTTAAATTGAAAAAAAACGTCTTTGTTATTATGAAGGGCTTTGAATTCAATTTTTTTAATTGGTTCACGATCCCAAGGAGAAGAAAAATCTATTAGTGAGTTGGCATTTTCCAAAGGAGCATCAACATTACTCAAAAAGTTTTTAGTATCCTTATTAATGAATTTTACAGTATAGTTTTTCAATTTATATTCGTTATTAAGAGTTTAGTTCATTCTTGTAAGTATCTACATTTTCTTTGGTAATAATATCTATTGGTAAAAAACTTTTTTCAGGTATTTTTTTATCAAAAAGAAAGTACTCTACTAGATAGCTTAAACCCAAGTACACTTGTTTTTTTGGATTTTGATGTATCAAGAAATCGATCCTATTATTATTCAAATAATTAATATTTTCGTCTAACAAATCATAACCTATTAGTTTTATATTTTTTTTATTCTCAATAAAAGATGCAATCTTATAAACTTTAGATGTTGTTACAAAAATGGCTTTAATATTAGAATGCTCATTAAATAGGATTTCTAAATTATTTTGAAGGTCATTTTCAATAGAATTAAGAGTTGTTATTTTAATAGCAGAATTCTTTATCTCGCTAAAATAATTTCTAAACCCTTTTTCCTTTTCTTGCATATGAATGGCGTTTTTAAAATCTTCGCCAACGTGAATTATAGCAATAGTTGCAGTTTTAGGAATTAACCTATTTAATAAATCTGCAGCAATTCTTCCACTTTTAAATAAATCTTGACCCACAAAGTTTTTTGTGTCATCTATTTCTAACTGACTATTAAACTTGCTTACAATAATGTTTTTCTCATTGTAATTACTAACGATTTCTATGGTTTCTTTATAAAATAAAGGCGCTAATAAAACTGCATTTGGTAATAGTTTTAAAACCTTATTGTTTGTTTCTATAAAAGATTCTACGTTATTAGGATAAAAAAAGAAGGGTTCTATAACAATCCCAAAAGAAGCATACTCTTTTATAGCTTCAAGAATACCTTGATAACAAGGTTCCCAAAAACTATCTTTATTAAAATCTGGTAATATTACACAAATATGGTAGTTTTTATTATTCTTTAAACTTCTTGCTAATAAGTTCGGTTTGTAATTTATTCTATCCAATATAGCAACTACTTTATCATAAGACTTTGTAGAAACTTTTCCTCGTTTATGAATTACTCTATCAACTGTACCTTTAGATACACCTGCTAGTTTTGCAATATCTTTTATTGTATGCTGTTTCATTTTTACAAATGTAAAAAAATAATACTTCAAAATGTGCTCGAACACATTTTTTTATAAATTTCTTGCTAAAGCTAAAAAAAAAATCTACATTTGTTTTAAATAATGTAATAAAAGTTGCCTTATATATAATTTAAAAAATTGTAAATCATATCTTTATAATGAAAAATAACAAACCGACATTAGTCATTTTAGCAGCAGGAATGGGTAGTAGATATGGAGGATTAAAACAAATGGATACTTTTACTCCAGAAGGCGATACCATTATAGATTTTTCTTTATATGATGCAATACAGGCTGGTTTTGGTAAAGTTGTTTTTATCATCAGAAAAAGTTTTCAAGCAGAGTTTAAGGCACTTTTTAATAAAAAACTAGAAGGTTTTATTGAGGTTGATTATGTGTACCAAGAACTAGACAGTGTTCCAGAAAAATACATAAATCCAGAAAGATTAAAACCTTGGGGAACAGGACATGCTTTATTAATGACAAAAGATGTTGTCAATGAAAATTTTGCCATCATAAACGCAGATGATTTTTACAGTAGAAATGCTTTTGTAGCGATTGCAGAACAATTAAGAAATACTGATAAAACAAGTTACGATTTTAGCATGGTTGGATATTCTTTAAAAAACACAGTCTCAGAAAATGGCTATGTTTCAAGAGGAGAATGTACTGTTGATAAGGATGGTTATTTGACAGATGTTACAGAAAGAGTTAGAATAGAAACTATTGATGGTGTTTTGAAAAGCGAAACAGAAACTGGAAACATGATTCCAATTGATGAAAATATTACAGTTTCTATGAATTTTTGGGGCTTTACACTAAAATGTTTCGAATTTGGAGATCAACTGTTTTTAGATTTCTTAGAAAAAAATACCGAAAACTTAAAAGCAGAGTTTTATTTACCAACGATTGTAAATCAAATGTTAGCTTCAAAAAAAGTATCTGTAAAAGTTTTAGAATCAGATTCAAAATGGTTTGGAGTAACTTATAGTGATGATAAAGAAAAGGCTCAAAAAGAAATTAGCAAGTTAAAAGCAAATGGAGTTTATCCAAAAAACTTATGGAATTAATATGGAAGCAAACACGCTAAAAAATATCTTCAACGAATTTGATCATAACTCTAATTATGTAAGCCATTCAGAACTTAATTCTGGTCATATAAATGATACTTTTATCATAGAAACTGACGGTTCTAAAAACTATATTTTACAGAAAATAAATCATACTATTTTTAATGATGTTCCAGGTTTAGTGAATAACAAAGCACTCATAAGCAATCATTTAAAAAGTAAATACCCAAACCTTTCTGAAGTGGAGGTAAGTAATAAAGTTTTGAGTTTTGTAAGCGTTAAAAATTCTGATTTGTATTACTTTAAAAATGGAAACGATTTTTGGAATGTAATGGTTTTTATTGATGATAGTATAACACACGAAATTGTAAAAGACAAAGAGATTGCTTACGAAGGTGGTAAACTTTTAGGAGAATTTTTAAACGGAACATCAGATTTTGATAGTAGTCAATTAATAGATGTAATTCCGAATTTTCATGATATGTCTTTTCGTTTTAGTCAATATGCATCTTCTTTACAGAGTGCTTCTAAAGAGCGTTTAAAGAAAGCAGAGAAATACACTAAAATCGTGAGAGATTTAAAGGAAGACATGCATATTCTTCAAACATTAAAAGAAGCAGGTGAAATACCAGTAAGAGTAACTCATAATGATACTAAAATATCTAATTCCCTTTTTACACTAGATAATAAAGGAATTTGTATGATAGATACTGATACTGTAATGCCAGGAATTATTCATTATGATTTTGGTGATGCAATAAGAACAATCTGTAACACAGCTGCAGAAGATGAAAAAGATTTATCTAAAGTTGAATTTAATTTAGAATATTACAAAGCATACGAAAAAGGTTTTTTAGAACAAACAGCAAATTCTTTATCAGAAACTGAATTAAAATATTTGCCTTTAGCAGCAAAAACGATGATTTTTATTATGGCACTTCGTTTTTTAACGGATTATTTAAATAACGATGTGTATTATAAAACAACGTACCCAGATCATAATTTAGATAGAGCAAAAAATCAATTTAAATTGATAGAAAGTTTTTCTGAAAAGATGAGCTAAAATTAAAAATAATCAAGAATATCAACTAATAAAAATAAAGTGTAAAAAATACATTAAAAAATTATAACTTTATATTTTTAAATTTTCATTTTACTAAAATCAACTATAAAAATAAAATTATGCAACAAAAGAACAACACTACAGCAATTATTATTATTGCAAGTTTATTTTTCATATTTGGTTTTGTGACATGGATAAATGGAGCTTTAATTCCATTTATGAAAACGATTAATGAGCTTACAGATGCACAATCTTATTTGGTGGCATCTGCATCCTATATTTCTTTTGTGGTGATGGCTTTGCCAGCCTCTTATATTCTAAATAAAATAGGTTATAAAAAAGGGATGTCTTTAGGGTTGATCATTATGGGAATTGGAGCTTTGGTTTTTATTCCAGCAGCAGAAGCAAGAACGTATTGGGTGTTTTTAGCAGGAATTTTTATTCAAGGTTTAGGAATGACGATTTTACAAACAGCCTCAAATCCTTATATCACAATTTTAGGTCCTATAGAAAGTGGTGCAAAAAGAATTGCAATTATGGGAATTGCAAACAAAACTGCAGGAGCTTTAGGTTCATTAATTTTCGGAGCCATTTTATTATCAGGAATTGATGAAACAAAAGAAAAATTAGCGAGTGCAACTTTAGATGAAAAAAATGTACTGTTAGATACCATGGCTGATAGCGTTTTTATGCCCTATATAATTATGGCAATTGTGCTATTTGTATTAGGTGTTTTAATTAGAAAAGCCCCTTTACCAAATGTAGAAGCATCAGAAAGCGAAGAGGTTGTTGAAGGACAAACAGTAAAAACTAGTATTTTTCAATTTCCAAATTTATGGTTGGGTGTATTAGCTTTATTTGTGTATGTAGGAGCAGAGGTTATTGCAGGAGATACCATTATTGCTTATGGAATTTCATTAGGTTTTTCAGGAGAAGAAGCTAAATATTTTACAACCTATACACTTTTAGCAATGGTTGCTACGTATGCTTTGGGTGTTTTTTTAATTCCAAAATATGTAAAACAAAAAACAGCTTTAATTGCAAGTGCTATTCTAGGAATTGTGTTTAGTTTTTGCATCTTAAATACAACAGGGTTTATATCTGTATTATTTGTGGCAGGTTTAGGAATTGCAAATGCCTTGGTTTGGCCAGCAATTTGGCCATTAACATTAGAAGGATTAGGAAAATTCACAAAAACAGGATCAGCATTATTAATCATGGCAATTTCAGGAGGTGCTATCATTCCTCCTTTATATGGTAGAATTGTAGATGCTAACAAACAAGAATTAATTACTAGTGGTTTGCAAGAAGCAGAAGCAATGGCATCAGCCTCTACCAGTAGTTATTGGATTTTAATTCCTTGTTATGCAATTGTATTATTCTTTGCAGTTTGGGGACACAAAATAAAAAATTGGACAAAATAATAAAATAGTAATTTTTTAAAGCGAATAATTATCATGTTAAAAAGCACAATAGACAAAGCAACAGGTTTTGAGAAAAGATTCGAGAATATTGGTACAATCGTGTATGAAGATTCTACATCTGCCTCTAAAGCAATCGCCCAAGAAATTGCAGATTTAATACGTGTAAAACAATCACAAAAACAAACTTGTGTTTTGGGTTTAGCCACTGGATCTTCCCCAAAAGGATTGTATTCAGAATTGGTAAGATTGCATAAAGAAGAAGGTTTAAGTTTTAGTAATGTTGTATCTTTTAATTTAGATGAATATTACCCAATGGAACCGGATTCTGTAAACAGTTATGTTCGTTTTATGAAAGAACAATTGTTTAATCATATCGATATTATTCCAGAAAATTGTTTTGTACCAGAAGGAAGATTAACCAAAGAAGAAATTAGAATTTATTGTGAACAATATGAATCCAAAATAGAAGCTTTTGGAGGAATCGATTTACAGATTTTAGGAATTGGAGGAAATGGCCATATTGGTTTTAACGAATCAGGTTCTTTACAAAACTCAAAAACAAGATTAGTAGCTTTAGACCATATTACAAGAGTAGCAGCAAGTGCCGATTTTTCTGGATTAGAAAAAACTCCAAGAACAGCAATTACACTAGGAGTTAAAAAAATAATGGAAGCCAAAAGAGTTATTTTAATGGCTTGGGGAGAACGAAAAGCAAACATTATAAAAGCTTCAGTAGAAGATGAAGTAACCAACAAAGTACCAGCCTCTTATTTACAAGAACACAGAAATGCTACCTTTGTTTTAGACAAAGCAGCCTCTAACAAATTAACAAGAATTAGTACACCTTGGTTGGTAGAAAATGTAACTTGGACAGATAAATTAATTAGAAAAGCAGTTTTAAATTTAGCTTTAAAATTAAAGAAGCCAATTTTAATGTTAACAGACGCAGATTACATCGAAAATGGGATGAGCGATTTGTTAACAGAAAATGGCTCAGCGTATGAAATTAATATAAAAATATTTAACAACCTACAGAGAACTATCACAGGTTGGCCAGGAGGTAAGCCAGGAGCAGATGATACTAGCAGACCAGAAAGAGCAGAGCCTGTTAAAAAACGTGTATTGATCTTTAGTCCACATCCAGATGATGATATCATTAGTATGGGTGGTACTTTTAAAAGATTACATGAACAAGGGCATGAAGTACATATTGGCTACCAAACATCAGGAAACATTGCAGTTGCAGATGATGAAGCATTGCGTTTTGCAAGCTTTGTAAGAGATTATAATGAGAAATTTGGAATCGATAATTCAGAGGCAAATGTTATTTATAAAAAAGCAGCTGATTTTTTAAAGAACAAAAAATCTAGTGAAATAGATACTCCAGAAGTACGTTATATAAAAGGCTTGATTAGAAAAGGAGAAGCAAGAGCTACATGTCATTTTATAGGAATTCCTGATGCTCAAATTCATTTTATGGAATTGCCCTTTTATGAAACTGGAGCCATCAAGAAGAATCCTGTTGGAGTTGCAGATGTACAAATAACATCTGATTTAATTGAGAAAATTAAACCTCACCAAATATTTGCAGCAGGAGATTTAGCAGATCCACATGGCACACATAAAGTTTGTTTAGATGCAATCTTTTCATCTGTAAAAGAATTAAGGGATAAAAAATTCATGAAAGATTGCTGGGTTTGGTTATACAGAGGCGCTTGGCAAGAATGGGGTATTGATGAAATAGAAATGGCAGTTCCAATGGGACCAGGTCAGGTTTTAGAAAAACGAAAAGGTATTTTTAAACATCAATCACAAAAAGATGGAGTTGTTTTTCAAGGAGCAGATAGTAGAGAATTTTGGCAACGAGCAGAAGATAGAAATAAAGAAACTGCAGATTTATACGATGCTTTAGGATTGGCTCATTATGCAGCTATGGAAGCTTTTGTAAGATGGCATTTTTAAGTTTTTGAGGTCCAAAATATATTTTAGGTAAACTTACTTTTATCTTCATGAAAATTTATTTTTATGAAGATAAAAGTTCTATTCATAAAGTATGTTTTTATTTATAATCAATATCATAGCTTTTTTGGTGTTAATTTTAAGATTAAAAAAGAATCATTTTACTTACCATAAAAAAATATATCTGTTATTTTTCTATAAAATATTTGATATAACTTAGAATTAATTTAATAGATATAATCATTTTTTTTGCATTGTATATCAAAAAAAAACTAGGATAAAATCTGTAGCTTTTTAATTAAATAAAATTATTTTACACAAAATTAGCTCAAATTATTATCAGTTTTATTTTGTTAGCTTTGTAAAATGAAAGTAATTTACTCATGCAAATGAATCTTATTCTAGAGGAAATAACTAAACGAAATCGAAAAGTTTTTAAAGTTTTTTTTAATAAACATTATAAAAATCTCGTTTTTTACGCCAATGGTTATCTATTTGATAAGTATGCTAGTGAAGATATTGTTCAAGAAGTATACATTTATATTTGGGAGAATGCAGAAGATTTAAAAATTAAATCATCTCTTAAAAATTATTTATATGCAATGGTGCGAAATAAATGCTTAAACTATTTAAAAGCAATTAAAATTACTGATAGTTATAATTATTTAGAATTAAATATTAGTTTAATAACTGAGCAGGTTTTAGATTCTGCAACAGACGATGATAAACAGATTGTTTATCATCAAATTTTAAAAATTGTTGATTCACTTCCCGAGAAAATGCAACAAATAGTAAAACTTAAATTTTTGCATCAATATAAGTATGCAGAGATTGCTGAAGAACTAGGTGTATCAATTAATACTGTAAAAACTCAATTAAAACGTGCTAAAGTTAAAATCACTGACGCCATAACTACAATATTGATATTGTTACAAATACATCAATAATATTTCTTTTCTTAAAAAAAAATTAAAATAATTTAAATTTTTGTAACCCTTTTTTCTTTTTTATTGTCATATATATAAACACCCTTTAAATAAAAGTTAATGGAGTTTAAACTGATTATAAAAAAAATAAATAATACACTTTCTAAATCTGAATTAGAAATTTTTAATACTTGGTTTAACGAAAAAACTGAGCATCAAAAATATTTTAAAAACGTAAATGAAAATTACGCTTATAACATTACGCATATAGATGTTGAGAAAGGATGGCAGAAAATTTCTGCTAGAATAGAACCCCCTAAACAAAGAAAATTATATTGGAAATATGTAGCCGCAGTTTTAGTTTTAATTTCTACAAGCTACTTCTTTGTTATTAAGAATACTTCTGATACAATAAAAACGGCTATTGTCGTAAAAAATAATATTGATGTAGGAACCAATAAAGCACTTTTAACTTTAGAAAATGGATCTATTGTTACTTTGCAAAAAGGCCAGCAATATATTTCGAACAATATAAAGAGTAATGGTGAGAACTTAATTTATAAAGATGAAAGTAATTCAAAATCAGAAATAGTATATAATTATTTAACGATACCAAGAGGTGGGCAATTTTATGTAAAATTATCAGATGGAACCAAAGTGTGGTTAAATTCTGAATCTAAACTTAAGTACCCTGTTACTTTTATCGATGGTAAACCAAGAAAAGTAGAGTTAGTTTATGGAGAAGCTTATTTTGATGTATCACCAAGTACTTCTCATAAAGGTTCTAAATTCCAAGTAACTACAAATCAACAAAAAATAGAAGTTTTAGGAACAGAATTTAATATTAAAGCCTATAAAGATGAGAGCAAAATTTATACAACATTAGTAGAAGGAAAAGTAACTGTTTTTAACGGTTTTAATCAAGAAACGCTAAAACCTAGTAATCAAAGTATTATAAGTAATACTGGTAAGGAGATATTTATAAATACAGTAAATGTTTATTATGAAACATCATGGAAAGATGGTGTATTTAGTTTTAAAGACATGCCTCTAAAAGATATTATGAAAGTGCTTTCTAGATGGTATGATGTAAATATTATTTTCAAAAATAAAAATATTGAAAATGAAGAGTTTTTTGGAGTTCTAAAGAAAAATCAAAACTTGGAAGATATTTTACTAACTATTAAAAATACGAATTTTATTAAAAATTATGAAATAGATAATAAAACAATAATTATAGAATAGAAAAGAGAATAAAGTTTGAAACCGCCAAAGTAAAAGACTTTATCCTCTATAAGCTTTAATCAATTAAAATAAAACTAACCAATTAGATGCAAATTTATGAAATTAAAAATATTTAACGGTAAAAATCTACTGATTAACACTATGCGAACAATCCTTTTCCTTTTCTGCACCACTGTTTTCAGTTTTAATTCTGGAGACGTTTTTTCTCAAAAAACTAAAATTAAAATTGAGTCAGATAAAACTTTAAGTATTAACCAAGTATTCGATTTAATAAGAGAACAAACAGATTATTCATTTATTTATCACAAAGCTTTGTTTGAAAACGCTCCAAAAGTATTTGTGAAAAAAGGGAGTATTAATGCAAACAAACTCTTAAAACAATGCCTTTCTTTTGGTAACTTTAGTTTTGACATTCGTAAAAATGGTTTGATATTTTTAGAAAGTAAAGATGCCAATCTTCCTAAAGATAAACCAAACGAAAAAACAATATTTCAACAACCAATCACTGGTACAGTTAGTGATAAAGAAGGTACACCTCTTCTTGGAGCTTCTGTTCAAGTTAAAGGAACTAATAGAGGTAGTGAAACAGATTTTGATGGAAAATATAAAATAGTAATTCCTGAAGGAGGCACGATACTTGTTTTCAAATATTTAGGTTTCGCTACGCAAGAAGTAGTTATTAACGGACAATCTATTATAGATGTTACGTTATTAGAAGATAACAATAGTTTAGAAGAAATAGTAATTGTAGGGTATGGTACACAACGTAAGAAAGATGTTGCTGGAGCAATTTCTACAATTAAAACAGAAGATTTAGTACTCTCATCTTCTCCTTCTATAGGAGATGTTCTTCGTGGAAAAGCAGCCGGTTTACAAATAACCCAAAATAGTGCACAGCCTGGAGGTGGTTTAGATATTAGAATTCGTGGAGGAGGATCTATTAATGCTAGTAATGAACCTTTAGTTGTTGTTGATGGTTTTCCTATTACTAATTTACAACAACCAGCTACTGGAAATAGATATGATGGAGGAACCCAAAGTGTTTTAAATTCTTTTAATCCAAATGATATAGAATCTATTTCTATATTGAAAGACGCGAGTGCAACATCTATTTACGGAGCAAGAGCTGCAAATGGAGTTATTTTAATTACTACAAAAAAAGGGAAATCTGGTAAAGTAGAAGTAGATTATTCTACCTCTTTTTCTTATCAACCTTATAACAATAGTTTTGATGTTTTAAGTTTACCTGAGTGGATGCAATTAAGAAATGATGCAGCTAGAGAGAATTGGGAATTTCAAAATAGAGTTATTCCTTATGGAGGTGTAACACTTGCAGATGCTATTGCAAATCCAGTAAATGGTATTCCTTTTAAAAGATTTTATTCTGATAATGAAATAAATAATGCAGGGCAAGGTACAAATTGGGTCGATTTGGTTACTAGAGATGGTAGAACGCAACAGCATAACCTTTCATTAAGAGGAGGGACAAAAACAACAAAATATTATATATCTGGTAATTTATATGAGCAGAAAGGAGTTTTAAGAAATTCAGACTTTAATAGAGCTTCTTTACGTTTTAATTTTGATCAAAAGATAAACGATTACATCAGTTTTGGTATGAACATGACTACTAGTAGAATCAAAAATCAAAATACTCAATTAGGTAATGGTGTATTCGAAAATTCAGGTTTAATATTATCATCTTTAAAATACGGACCCCATATAAATGCAATTGATGAATTTGGGAATTATCCAATTAATCCTAATAATGCTTTAGAACCAAATCCTTTTTCGTTGTTAACTATATCAGACGAAGGAAAAATTGATAGAACCTTAACTAATTTTTTTACGGAAATAAAACCAATTAACGGGTTAATTGTAAGATTACAAGCAGGTATAGATCAGGGTAATACTTCTAGAAATACTTATCTTCCAAGAACTACTTTATGGGGTGCTTTAGAAGATGGAAAAGCATCAATATCGAGTCAAAAAAAGGATGATCAACTCTTTGATTTTACTGCTAATTATTCTACAATATTTAATAAAAATCATAATATTAATATTTTAGCGGGCTATTCTAGACAAAAGTTTAGAAATGAAGGAGCTTCATCTGGTAATAGTGGTTTTATATCAGATTCTTTTTTGTGGAATAATTTGTTTGCAGGAGCAGGTACAAGATTACTTAGCACTTTTAAGAATGAAGAAAATTGGGTATCTTATTTTGGTCGTCTTAATTATACCTATAAGGATAAGTATATTTTTACATCTTCATTGCGTAGAGATGGTTCTAGTAAATTTGCAAGAAACAATCAGTTTGCTGTATTTCAATCAGCTGCAATTGGTTGGGATATGGCAGCAGAACCTTTTATGAAAAATATTGAAACTATTACTCAATTAAAATTTAGAGTGGGTTATGGTGAAACAGGAAATTCTGATTTTCCTGTAAATTCTTTTGCAGCTTATGAAAATTTCCCTGCATATTTAGGACCAGATGAATCTATTTTAGTAGGAACATTTCAAACAAGGTTAGAAAATCCAGATTTAAAATGGGAAACAACCAAAGAATATAATTTTGGATTAGATTTTAGCCTTTTAAAAGACAGAGTTTCTGGATCTATCGAAGTTTATAGTAAAGTTATAGAAGATTTAATACAATTAAAACCTATCAATTCGCACAACCCATTAACTTCAGTTTGGGCAAATGTTGGTAGTACTCAAAGTAATGGTTTAGAAATAACTTTAAATACTTTAAATGTTGATAAAGAAGATTTTAAATGGCAAAGTACATTGACATATTCTAAATATAATGATAGGTGGAAGGAACGTGCTCCAGACTGGAGACCTTCTGTATTTGAAAACGTAGATGATCCTATTAGGGCTCAATACTCATATTTATCAGATGGCATTATGCAAATAGGAGAAATTGTAACTGCCCAACCAAATTTAATCCCAGGCCAAATAAAATTGAGAGATGTAAATGGTTTCTTAAGAGAAGGTGGTGTTATTACAGGGGCTCCATTAACCGATGAAAATGGTATCTTTTTGAGAACAGGTGAGGGAGATGGTATTATAGATGCAGCAGATACTGTTTTATTAGGCTCTACAGATCCTGAATTTATTGCAGGATTTAGTAATTCAATTAGCTATAAAAACTTCAATTTAAACTTTCACTTAAATGGTTTGTTTGGAAGAAGAATGGTAGATCCAACAGATTTAGCTTTAGGTTTAAGTGTAGAAGCTACTGCAACCAATGGTCAAAATGTATTACGTACTGCATTAGATAGATGGACACCAGACAATCCTTCTACAACAAGACCTTCCTCTTATTATGGTTATAGTGTTCAAAATGGTGCAAATGGGCCTGGTGATTTGTTTTTACAAGATGCTTGGTTTATAAGACTCCAAAATTTGTCTTTAGCTTATAATTTACCAGAAGGTTTAATTGGCAAGTTTGTAAAAAATGCCGCAATTAGATTTGATGCTCAGAATTTATTTGTAATAACACCTTATAAAGGTGTAGATCCAGAAACAGATTCATACTCGGCAGCATACCCGAATGTGAAAACATTTACACTAGGAGTTGATTTAAAATTTTAAAAATAAATAAAATGAAAAATATAAAAATTTGTTTATTAGGTATACTATCATTTTTAGCAGTATCCTGTAATCCAGAATTAGAGTCTATTTATTTCAATGAAGTAAACCCAACCATATTTCCAGCATCAGAAGCTGATGTAGAGTCACTAACTTTAGCAGCTTATTATCCTTTAAGAGGTTCTTGGTTTAATGGTATTCATACTACATCAGAACGTGGCCTAATGTTTATGTTAGATGCTACAACAGAGATTTTACAAGGTCCTTATGGTGATCAACAAGTACAAACTTTTCATAGTTATAACACAACATCAGCTGGGGTTACTAGGTTTTATGATGATTTTTATAATGAAATTAGTACAATGACTTTAAATATTGATGCTATAGAAAAATCTAATGTTAATGAAAATTTTAAAAAATTAGGTATTGCAGAAATTAAATGTGCTAGGGCATTTTTAGCTTATGAATTATTTGATTTATATGGACCTTTGGTTATTGCCCCATTAGAAGTATTAGAAACTCCTTTGATTGAAACACCTTTGGCTAGACTTTCAGTTGAAGAAACTGTTAATTTTATAGAAAAAGACTTATTAGAAGCAGTTGAAGATTTGCCAAGTCCACAAGATGCAAATTATGGTAGATTTAGTAAAGGAATGGCTAGAATGATTTTAATTAGATTGTATTTACACCAAAAAAGATGGGCTGATGTAGAAACTCAAGCAAATGCAATTATTGCCATGAATCATTATGATTTAGAAGATGATTATGTGGGTTTATGGGATGAAGTGGCTCCTGTAGATAGCAAAGAAATTATTTTTTCTGTACCTGCAGATTATGCAGGTACTAGTGAAAATCAATGGCAATTAATGGTGTTACCAGCCAATTTCCCTAATAGAGGTGGTTTTGGTACAATACAAAGTTCTTGGCAGTTTTATGATTCTTTTGAGGATACAGATATTAGAAAAACAAATTTAATTGCAGAATATCAAGGGACAGATGGTATTACTTACAATAGGTCAAATCCAGGAAATTACATGCAATTAGGTCCATTACCTTTAAAAATTGCTGAAGATGCAGATAGAAACACTGGCTTAACTACTGTTGATATTATTTTGTATAGATACGCAGACGTGCTTTTATCTAAAGCAGAAGCACTTGCAAATAAATCCAACATCCCTTCACAAGAAGCAATTGATTTAGTAAACATAGTAAGGCAAAGAGCACAAATAACGCCAATCTTATTAGCAGATAATGCAGATATCGATAGCTTTAATAAAATGATTTTGTTAGAGCGATCTCACGAATATTGGTGTGAAAATGGTCAATATCGTTCGGATTTGATTAGACATGGAAAATATAAAGAATATGCTGATGCTTTAAATGGTGCTGCTAGTCAAAGTGAGCCTTATAAAGAATTGTTTCCTTTTTCTTTAGCGAGAATTGCTGAAGGTAAAGGGGCATTTATTCAAAACCCAGGGTATAATTAGGCTAACATAAAATATCTATTTTATAAAAAAAAGCTGTTCTAAATCAACTTTCAAATATTATTAAAAATTTAAGTAACCTAAATAATGGACTCTAGAAGAAACTTTATAAAAAAAGCAAGTACAATGGGAATAGGTATTTCCTTAATGCCAAATTTCACTTTTGGTATGAGTAATGGCACTAATGAAGATAAATTAAAAATTGGTTTAATTGGTGTTGGATTGAGAGGTACAAATCATCTTGAAAACCTTTTGTTAAGAAAGGATATAGAAATTAATGCTATTTGTGATATTGATTCAAAAAGATTAGACATAGCTACTGGAAAAATTATCGAAAAAGGTTACAAGAAGCCCCAAACTTTTGGAAAAGACGATTATGATTATAGAAATCTTCTAGCTTTAGATACTATAGATGCTGTAATAATTTCTACACCTTGGTTATGGCATACACGCATGGCAAAAGATACAATGAGAGCTGGAAAGTATACTGGTTTGGAAGTGTCAGCAGCAAATACAATGGAAGAATGTTGGGACCTAGTAAATACGCATGAAGAAACAGGATCTCATTTAATGATTCTAGAAAATGTAAATTATCGTAGAGACATAATGGCTGTATTAAATATGGTGAAACAAAATGTTTTTGGAGATTTACTTCACTTTAGATGTGGGTATCAACATGATTTAAGACATGTTAAGTTTAATGATGGTAAAACTGCTTATGGTAAGGGAGTAGAATTCGGAGAAAAAGGAATTTCTGAATCTGTTTGGAGAACACAACATTCGCTTTTGAGGAATGCAGATATTTACCCAACACATGGTATAGGTCCAATAGCTGCAATGTCAGATATTAATAGAGGAAATAGGTTTATGTCTTTAACTTCACATGCAACAAAAGCGGTAGGTCTAAATAGATATATTGTTAAAAATGGTGGGATAAATCACCCGAATGCAAAACTAAATTTTAAATTAGGAGACGTTATAACATCTACTATTGAAACTTCAAATGGAGAAACAATTATTGTAACACATGATACAAATTCCCCAAGACCATATTCTTTAGGTTTTAGGGTTCAAGGGGCAGAAGGTTTGTGGGAAGTTGATGGAAATCGAATTCATATAGATGGTAAAACAGAACCTCATAAATGGGATGTTGCAGATGATTGGTTAAATAAGTATGATCATCCTCTTTGGAAAAAATACGGAGAATTAGCAAATGGTGCAGGTCATGGAGGTATGGATTTCTTTGTAATTAATGCATTTGTAGAATCAGCAAAACTAAATGTATCACCACCAATGGACGCTTATGATGCTGCAGCATGGAGCGCAATTACTCCATTATCCGAAACATCTATAGAAAATAATGGAGAACCTCAAGATTTTCCAGATTTTACGAGAGGTAATTGGGTAAAAAGAAAACCTTACAATTGGATTAAAGATTCATATTAACAATTATTACAATAAAAGAATGAAAATAAATAATAAAATATTACTGTTACTAATAAGTGTAATAATTTTAAGTTGCAGTTCTGGAGAAAACAGTGTTGAAAATCCGACTGATGATAATATTGAAAAAATTAATTATTTTGTTTCCCCCAAAGTAATATCTAATCCAGAACGTGGTTTTATGCACAGCTGGAGTGTGGCTTCAGAAGGTGAACCATTAAATTTAGTAACATTACAGAGTTTAAAAAATCAGAATGTTACTTTAATATTGCGCTTATACAATTTGGCTTCTTTCAAAAATTCTGATTTAAGTAATGCACAATTGGATTTAATTAAAACAGATTTTGAAAGGCTAAGAACTGCAGGTATAAAATGTGTTTTACGATTTGCTTATAACGAAAATCAAAATGAGACTGATGCTCCATTAACAAGTATTGAAAGACATTTAGATCAATTAAAGCCAGTTTTTGCTGAAAACGCAGATGTCATTGCTTTTGTTCAAGCAGGTTTTATTGGTTCTTGGGGAGAATGGTATTTTACTACTAACAATTTAACCACATTAGAGAATAAAAAAGCTGTTGTAAATAAACTTTTAGAAGTGCTTCCTAAAGAAGTTAAAATTCAATTAAGAACACCATTATATAAACAAGAAGTTTTTGATTATACATCAGCAATGAATGCTAGTGTTGGTTATGGTGATTCAGATATTGCTCGAGTTGGTTTTCATAATGATTGTTTTTTAGCAAGTGTAGATGATTATGGAACTTATAATGATGTAGTTATTGAGAAAAATTATATAAACAGAGAGGCCCTTTTTGTACCAACAGGAGGAGAAACCTGTCCCCCAAGTGGTATTCCAACAGCTAGTTGCTCAACTGCAGATACAGAAATGTCTTTATTAAGATGGACTTATTTAAATCTTGATTATTATGGGCCTGTATTAAACGTGTGGAGAAATAATGGTTGTTTTGAGGATTTTCAAAAAGAGCTTGGCTACAGACTTGTTTTAAAAAGTGCAGAATTGCAAAAAGAAGTTGCCGTTAATAGTAGTTTCGAATTAAATGCTGTTATAGACAATATTGGTTTCGCTCCAATTTATAGTGTGAAAAATAGTTTTTTGGTTTTTAAATCTACTACAGATGGTACTTTATATAAAAAAGCTTTAAATTTTGATATAAGAAAAGTTATTCCAGAAGTAAACTATGAATTACAAGAAACTGTAAATATTTCTGATATCCCCCCAGGAAGCTATGAACTACATTTAAAAATAGAAGATAGGTCTGCAAAATTAGCAGACAGAGTAGAATATGCTATACAATTAGCGAATTCTGGCACTTGGGATGGTGAAAATGCACTTAATAGCTTATCACATACCTTAATTATAAACTAAAAAAATAATCACTAAATATTTAAATCATGAAAAAATTAAAGTTTTTTTATTTTGTTTTCATAGCTGCTTTTTTAGTAAACTGTGAATCATCGGATTCTAATGAGACTAATATAGATGAAAGTATAATTGTAGATTTTTCATTTACAAATAACGATAGCTTTTTTCAATTTACCAATCTTTCAAAAGGAGCCACGTCTTACAGGTGGGATTTTGGGGACTTAAGTTTCTATTGTGAAGAAGAAAACCCAACATATAGATACGTAACAGTTGGTGGTGAAGTAGATGTTACACTTACTGCTATAAGTGATTCTGGAAAACAAAACAGTATTACAAAAACAATTCAAGCTCCAGAAGTAATTGACATTGAAATAAAAATTGATGGAAATTTTACTGAATGGGATGCATTAGATTTTATATATACAGAAGAAGATGGAGCTTCTGTTCAAAAGATGAAAATTTGGGGTAAAGGAGATAATGTAAGTGTTTATTTAGAAGGAAACACCAAAATGAAAATGGAAATTGTAGATATTTTTATTAATTCGGATGGTAACAATTCAACAGGGTTTTTAAGCTGGCAATGGCCTGAAGGTTCAGGAGGAGATTTCTTATTTGAAGGCCCATTATTAAGCGCTTCTTGGGGGGCTTTTTATCAACATACAGATCCTAATGGAGGTTGGAGTTGGGCAGCATTAGCTGGATCTGGTGCTAATGTAACTTCTTCAGGTATTGTTAGTATAGATGCCATTACAAATGCAATAGAATTCAGCATACCTAAAACACAGTTTGGTACATTAGGAGAAACGATTGGTTTCTCTTTTTCTGAAAAAACTATTGGTTGGGCTGCTGTTGGGGACTTCCCTAAAGTAACAGCAACAAGTAAGTTTGTTGAATATAAATTTCCGATAGAATCATTAGGAGTTTGTCAATAAACAAGAATATGTATTCGGTTAAATTATTATTAACCGAATACATATCATTTTAATATTTAATAAATTTCATAAAACAAATAAAATGAAAACAAAACTACTAAGCTTAACTTTAATAATAGCATGTATATCAGTTTATGCACAAACAACAGTAACCTCAAGTGTTACAGGTAGAGTATGGGCAGATAGAAACTTAGGAGCCACACAGGTAGCAACATCTATTGATGATACAGATGCAATGGGAAGTTTATATCAATGGGGTAGAAATGCAGATGGTCATCAAGATGGAGCTAGTGCATCAGTTTCAAATTCTATTGGAGTTACTGCAGGAACTGAAGGATCTGATTTTATATTTACAGGATTTGCTATAAATGATTGGCTTTCTACAAGTGATGATACACGTTGGTCAAATACGGGTGTAGGAGGAGCAGAAAATCCTTGTACAACTTTAGGTTCAGGTTTTAGAGTACCAACATCTGCTGAATGGGTAGCAGAATTTCTTACTACAACTTTTACGGATGCTGATGCTTTTGCAAGTTTCCTCAAATTACCTCATACAGGATATAGATCTACAGGTGATGGAAATATCTATGATGTTGCAACCACAAGTTATTATTGGACTAGTAATCCAGCCATTCAAAAATATTTTCATAAAGATGGAAACAATGATTGGGCTAGCTGGAAATCTCATGGTATGGCAGTTCGTTGTATTTATGATGCAACTTTAAGTACTTCAAATGTTAAGCTGTTAGAAGGTTTTAAAATGTACCCAAACCCTGTAAATGTAGGTACAGAAATTAGTTTTGAAATTTCAAATACAGTTAAAAACGTAAAAGTATTTGTTTATGATGTTACTGGTAAAGAAATCTATAAACAAGAATCTGAAGAAAGAACTATAAAATTAGTAAACGTTTCTAAAGGATTATACCTAATAAAGTTTGTTTTAGATAATAAAGAAACAGTTAATAAAGAGCTTGTTATTAAGTAATTTATCTACAATTAGAATTCTTGAAATTTAAAATTTTAAAAAATGAAATACGCTTTTTTAATTTTTTTTTTACTAGTTGTAGTAAGTCTTCAATCACAAATTAAAGGAAATTTAAAATCTCAAGCAGGTCAAAAAATAGAGCTTATAGGTTATGATAATTATAAATTAGAAGTGTTAGGTGTAACTACTTTGGATAGTTTAGGTAATTTCACTTTAATATACCCAAATACTTATAAACGAATGGCATTTTTAAAAGCCGAAGACAAATCGTCTTTGGCTTTTATTTTAACCGAAAAAGAGATTAAAATTAATGGCAATCATTTGAATGAAAAAGAAAATTTAAGATTTACAAATAGTGATGAAAATATTGCTTTTACTCAATATTTTGAAGATTATCAAAGAAGACAAAAAACAATTATTGCTTGGTATTATTTGAAGAATCAATACAAAAATGATATGTTTTTTTCTAATCAAAAAAATGTTTTAAAAAATATAGATAAAGAATTAAATCGTATTTATCTAGATGATAAAAATTATTTAGATAATTTAAGTAAAGAAAAATACGTGTCTTGGTTTTTACCGTTAAAAAAAATGGTAAGTAAGATGCAAATAATTCTAAAATATAATAGACAAGAAATACCTGAATTAATAAATAGCTTTAGAAAGATTGACTTTAACAACCCTAAATTCAAAACCAGCGGACTTTTACAAGATTTAATTAATGGGCACTACGTATTTATAGAGAATTCTGGAATGAAAAAGGAAAGTCTATATAGAGAAATGAATGAAAGTTCAGATTATCTTTTGGACAATCTTAAAGAAAACGAAAAATTGCTAAACGAAACTAGCGAATATTTATTTGATTTATTAGAACAAAGAAATTTACATAAAGCATCAGAATATTTAGCAGTTCAATTGCTAAACTTAAATAGTTGTAATTTAAGTGATAAGCTTATAGATAAATTAGAATTGTACAGAAAGTTAAAACCTGGAAAAATAGCTCCAGAAGTCCTTTTTTCTGATAATACAAAATTGAGTGATATTAAATTAATAAAACTTTTAGTTTTTGGTGCTTCTTGGTGTTCTAAATGTAAAGAAGATATCATTAAATTATCTAACAACTATGATGCTTGGAAAGAAAAAGGAGTAGAGGTTGTTTATATATCAATAGATACTAATAAAACTGATTTCGAAAACACATATAAAAACGTTCCTTGGAAAACAGATTGTCAGTTTAAAGCTTGGGATACAAAAGCTGTAAAAGAATATCACGTTTTTGCTACTCCTACTTATTTTTTATTAGACAAAGATTTAAAAATAATTTTACGACCAAATTCTGTTGAACAAACAAATAGTTGGATTAACTCGAATATTCATCCTAATTAATCTTTAAAATATGAATAACAATAACATTGCATCAAAAAATAATAGACTATTATCTATTGATGTATTAAGAGGTTTTGATATGCTGATGATTATTTTTGCAGATCGTTTTTTTGCAAATTTTCATCAAGCTTCTCAGACAGAAACTTCCGCATTTTTTGCTACTCAATTTGAACATCCAATCTGGTTTGGTTTTCATTTTTACGATATTATCATGCCTTTATTTTTGTTTCTAACAGGTGTTGTTATTCCTTTTTCATTAAACAGAAGAGTAAATGAAATAGGTAATAAAACAAAACTGTATCCGCATTTAATAAAAAGATTTGCAATCTTATTTTTTTTAGGGTGGATTGTTCAAGGAAACTTGTTGGCTTTAGATATTCATAAATTTCAAATTTTTAGCAATACACTCCAAGCTATTGCAGTTGGTTATTTCTTTTCTTGCGTTGCTTATATCCATATTAGTAAAAAAGCTAGATATTTATTATTTACAGTTTGTTTATTAGTATACGGTCTATTGTTAGAGTTCGCAAACGTTCCAGGAATTGGAACTAGTGAATTATTACCAGATAAAAACATTGCTGTTTATATTGATAAATTAGTTTTTGGAGATTTTGATGATGGTTATCAATATACTTGGCTATTATCTGGTTTCGGATTTGTAGCAACAACACTTTCTGGACTATTTGCAGGAGAAATACTACGTTCTAAATTTAAAAGAAATAAAATAGCACTCCATTTACTCTATATGGGATTTGGGTTATTGTTAATAGGTTTAATTTTGAATATATGGCATCCAAGTGTTAAAAAAATTTGGAATAGCACATTTGTATTATTATCCTCAGGTTTCTGTACTTTATTATTGGTTTTATTCTATTGGATTATTGATATAAAAGGCAAAACTAAATGGTCTTTTCCTCTAAAAGTTATTGGAATAAATGCAATTACAGCATATGTTATCTCTCATGTTGTCAATTTTTCAGAAGTTGCTAATTTTATTTTGTTTGGTTTCGAGCAATGCTTAGGAGATTATTATAAGGCATTTGCAGATTTTGGCGGCTTTTTAATCATTTATTTATTACTCTGGTATATGAATAAAAACAAAACATATATCAAAATTTAATTCATTAATTAAAAGTATTACAATTTTATAAGCTTTGATGAATATAATTCAGTTCTTAAACTCAAAGATTTAAAAAAAGTATTTTTTTTTATACTCAAAATCTACAAATGGATCTGTACATAGTAACCATTTTTCTGATTAAAATTATAATTTTATAATTTTAAAAGGAGATTTTAAATTTATAAAAACTAGTTGTTAAATTCAATTGATTTCTCTAGTTAAAATTCTAGAATTTATTTTATTAAATAATAAAAATTAAAAACACATTAAAAGAATCTTATTCTAAAACAATAATTATGAAAAAAAATATTCTATACCTTTCTCTTATTTTGATTACATTTTTCTCCTGTTCAGAATATAAACAGGAATCTAGAGAAATATTATATGAAACAGATATGGACGAGTTCACAAATCCAGAGCGTGGTTTTTATAGACCTTTTAGTAGTATAGCAAGTAATTTTGCACCTTTAAATAAACAAGTTTTATTAAATTTAAGAAATCCAAATCCAGCAGCAGGTGGTTTTGAGGTTGCAAGTTCTCTTACTTATAGATCTTATCAATTCGATATTTTTAGAGATACTGCTATTTCAGAAAATATGTTAACAAATATTCAAACAGATATGGATATTATTCGTGAAGTTGGTAATAAAATAGTACTTCGTTTTTCTTATAGTAGTAACTGTTGTACACCACCTTTTAATGATGCTCCTAAAGAAATTGTATTAAAACATTTGGATCAACTAAGACCACTTTTAGAAAAAAATAAAGATGTAATCGCTGTTGTTCAAATGGGCCTAATTGGTCCTTGGGGAGAGCAATATTATTCAGATTATTTTGGAGATTTAGAACATGGTCCAGTTACTGACCAACATTGGTTAGATAGAGCTATAATTATCGACAAACTTTTGGAAGTTGTACCTACAACTAGAATGGTGCAAATACGTGCTCCATATTATAAATTAAGGTATTTAGATGGTAAAGATGCACATCCAGAAAAAGCGAAACCAATCACCAAAGAAAATGCTTTTGACGGTTCAGCAATTTCAAGATTGGCACATCATAATGATTGTATATTGGCAAATTATGATGATTATTGGACCTATAATTCGTTTCACAAATTTCCAGCAGTAAGTGATACTCTAAACTTAAAAAAATACATTGCATCAGAAACTAAATACCTTGTTTTTGGAGGAGAAACTTGTCCTGGAGGAGACAAAGGAGAAGATGTCTACAGCCCTTATAACGATTGTAACTCAGAAGGTGGAGGTGCACAAACTTATTTAAAACGATTTCATACTTCATTCTTAAACACGGCATGGTCTGGAGCTGTTAATGGAGATTGGGCAAATAAATGTATAGATGAAATTAAGCGAAATTTAGGGTATCGATTTGTTTTAAAACGAGGAGTATACCCAACAAAAATTAAAAATGGAAAAAAAATAAATATTCAATTAGATATTCTGAATGAAGGCTATGCATCAACTTATAATCAAAGAACTGTAGAGTTAATTCTACAAAATACCGAAACTAAAAAACAATACAAAATAAAAGTTGATAATGATCCTCGTTATTGGTTTACAGATGAATTACAAATGTTAGATTTAAATTTAGAATGGTCAGAAACTTTACCAAAAGGAAACTACAACCTGTTTTTAAATTTACCAGATCCAGAGCTTACAATTTCTAATCGACCAGAATATGCAATTCGTTTAGCTAGTAAAATAAATTCTAAATCTATTTGGAACGCAGAAAAAGGTTGGAATCTATTATTTTCGGATATAATAGTTGAATAATTTTTAAATATTACTTTAAAATTTTAATGATGAAAAAAATAATCTTAACAGTTTTATGTTTCAGTTTCTTTATGATTACTTGTACTAAAGGCGAATCTCAAGAGGTAGAAGAATCTGTAATAGTTTTAGAACCAGTTGCAAATGCTGGAGGTGTTTCCGAATTTACAAATGTTCAACCTATGACAGGTATTGTTGTTTGGGATTCAAATTCAAATGCAAATCCAACAGCACATTCTTTAGAATATTCTTATATGTTGTATGATGAAATTGTATCAGAAAAGGGAGTTTATAATTGGTCAGTTGTCGAAAATAAATTAAATGAAATCGCCTCAAAAAACCATCAAGCAATTTTAAGGTTTAGGTATGCATATGTGGCACATGAAACTGCTGTTCCAAAATACATTAAAGACTTACCAGATTATGAAGAAACAGAAGGTTTAAGTGAAAACCAAACAACTTGGTTTCCAGATTGGAGACATCAAGAATTAAAAGATTTTACATTAGAATTCTATGAAAAATTTGCCGAAAAATATGATAACGACAACAGATTAGCATTTTTACAAGTAGGTTTTGGCTTGTGGGCAGAATATCATATTTATGATGGTCCTTTCGAATTAGGAAAAACTTTTCCTTCAAAAGAGTTTCAAGCAACATTCTTAAATAAAATGGACGCTGTATTTAATAATTTACATTGGTCAATTTCTATAGATGCAGAAGATGCAAATGTTACACCAATAAGAACCAATACATCACTTTTAAACTTATCATTTGGGTTATTTGATGACTCTTTTATGAGTGAAAATCATGGCTCTTTTAATGAACTTCGTTTTAATTTCTTCGGAAATTCTAGGTTTCAAAAATCACCAATTGGAGGGGAATTTAATTATTATTCTACCTTCGATCAACGAAATGTTCTTTCACCAAATGGAACTTATGGAGAATCTTACGAATCTTACGCAAGTAGATTTAATGTTACTTATATGATTGGTAATGATCAATATAAATATCAAACTGTAGCAAGAATTAAAGAAGCAAGTCTAAATACTGGTTATAAATTTGAAGTGATAAAATTTGAAAAATTAAATGGAAAATCTTTATTAACAGTCAAAAATATAGGTACAGCACCTATTTATTATGATGCATATTTTTCGATAAGTGATAATAAATCTGCTACTTCTCTCAAATCATTAATGCCAAATCAAGAAAGTATTTTTACCATAAATTATGATGGAAATGAAGATTTAATTATTACTTCTAATAAATTATTAAATACACAAACAATCGATTTTAAAAAATCGTTTTAGAACTTCTTTAAATGAAATCAAGTTAAATTTTTAAAATAACAAACAAATTAATAGGATATTTGAATTTAATTTTGAAAGATTAGATATTTATAATAAATTTTTAAATTGGATTAGCGTAGAGTATATTTTAAATCTGCAAGATATTCAGATGACTTAAATTTTCCTTTTCCTAACGAATGGTATTCAATATAAACTTAATTACAAGCTATAATGATACTAAATTTAAAATACAAGTTAAAAATGAGCGTTTAAAATAAAAGAAAATCAATTTTTTTGAAGAATCAAACCAATATTAATTCATATAAAACATCTTAAAACTAAATGAGCAATTATCACATAAAACATTTAGAGGAATATTATCAAGTATATAGAAAATCGATTCGAGAGCCAGAAAATTTTTGGGCAGAAATAGCAGAAGAGCATTTTTTATGGAGAAAAAAATGGGATTCAGTTTTGGAATGGGATTTTACCAAGCCAGCAATAAAGTGGTTTCAAGGAGCGCAATTAAACATTACAGAAAACTGTATTGATAGGCATTTAGGAACAAGAGCCAATAAAACAGCTATTTTATTTGAACCTAATAATCCAGATGAACCAGCACAACATATTACGTATAAACAGTTGTCAGAAAGAGTTAATCAATTTGCGAATGTTTTAAAAGAACAAGGTGTAAAAAAAGGAGATAGAGTTTGTATTTATGTACCCATGATTCCTGAATTGGCCATTGCAACATTGGCCTGTGCAAGAATTGGTGCTATTCATTCTGTCGTTTTTGCAGGCTTTTCATCATCAGCATTATCTTCTAGAATTAACGATTCTGACTGTAAAATAGTTATTACAAGTGATGGCTCTTTTAGAGGGAAAAAATCAATCGATTTAAAAGGAATTGTTGATGAAGCTTTAGAAGATTGTGCAGGAGTTAAAACAGTTTTGGTTGTAAAAAGAATCAATTCTGACATCAAGATGAAAGAAGGAAGAGACCAATGGTTACAACCTTTGCTAGACAAAGCATCTAAAGAATGTGTAGCAGAAACGATGGAAGCAGAAGATCCGTTATTTATTTTATATACGTCTGGCTCTACAGGAAAGCCAAAAGGAATGGTGCATACAACTGCTGGGTATATGGTGTACAGTGCCTATACTTTTAAAAACGCCTTTCAATATCAAGAAAATGATGTGTATTGGTGTACAGCAGATATAGGTTGGATAACTGGACACTCATACATCGTTTATGGACCTTTAGCGAATGGAGCTACTACAGTTTTGTTTGAAGGCGTACCAAGTTATCCCGATTTTGGTCGTTTTTGGGAAATTGTACAAAAGCATAAAGTAACTCAATTTTATACAGCACCAACAGCCATTAGAGCTTTGGCAAAACACGGAACAGAATTGGTAGATCAATATGATTTATCAACCTTAAAAGTTTTAGGTTCTGTTGGAGAACCGATTAATGAAGAAGCTTGGCATTGGTATAATGACACGATTGGGAAAAAGAAAAGTCCGATTATAGATACTTGGTGGCAAACAGAAACTGGTGGAATTATGATCACCCCAATTCCTTATGTAACTCCAACAAAACCAACGTATGCAACCTTGCCTTTTATAGGAGTTCAACCTGCTTTAATGGATGAAAATGGACAAGAATTAAAAGGAAATCAAGTTGAAGGAAGATTGTGTATAAAATTTCCTTGGCCAAGTATGGCAAGAACTATTTGGGGAAACCACGAACGCTATAAAGAAACGTATTTTTCTGCTTACGAAAATATGTATTTTACAGGAGATGGAGCTTTAAGAGATGAAGTTGGGTATTATAGAATTACTGGTAGAGTAGATGATGTAATTATTGTTTCTGGGCATAATTTAGGAACAGCACCTATTGAAGATGCTATTAATGAACATCCTGCAGTTGCAGAATCTGCAATTGTTGGTTTTCCACACGACATTAAAGGTAGTGCATTGTATGGCTATGTAACTTTAAAAGATATTGGAGAAAGTAGAGATCACAATAATTTAAGAAAAGAAATTAACCAATTAATTACAGACAGAATTGGGCCGATCGCAAAATTAGATAAAATTCAATTTTCTGAAGGCTTGCCAAAAACACGTTCAGGAAAAATTATGCGACGTATTTTACGCAAAATAGCCTCTAATGAAATGGATAATTTGGGTGATATTTCTACCTTGTTAAACCCTGAAGTTGTGGAGAATATTATTGAAAATAAGTTGTAGGAATTAAGCGTTTAAAACCATAAAATCTAACAATTTTGCAGCCAACTTTGCTGTAGAGTTATCGATATCAAAATCTGGATTTAATTCTGCAATATCACAAGAAATCACCTTTTTACTTTGAAATAGAAAGGTGAGCACTTGATATACAAAATTTGGAGCAAAACCAAGTGAAGAAGGAGCGCTTACTCCAGGAGCAAAAGCTGAGGAAAATCCATCTAAATCTATAGTGATGTACAAGTAATCTACTTTTTCAATAAATGAATTTAAGTTGTTTTTTAGGTCGATGTTAAAAGTTTCGCATTCAAAATTTGAAACAAAAGAAACATTATTTTTAGATGCAATTTCAAATAATTCTTTCGTGTTTGATTGTTGCTGAATGCCAATAGCAAAATAACTTGCATTTTTATTTTCTGATAAAATTTGATTGAAAGGAGTTCCTGAATTTGGTTGATTTTCAACTTTTCTTAAATCAAAATGTGCATCAAAATTTATAATTCCGATGTTGTTTTTTGTTGAATTTTTAATGGCATCTTTAATTCCGTTAAAGTTTGCAAAAGCAATATCATGTCCACCACCAATTGCAATTGGTAAAATTTTATTTGTAATTAATTTAGAGATTATTTTTGAAAGTGCTGTTTGGCAATCTTCTAAATTATCATCAACACAAATAACATCTCCAAAATCTACAATATGTTTGTTTTCAAAATGAATTGGAAGTTTTCCTAATTGGTTGCGTACGCTTTTTGGTCCTTTTCTGGCGCCAATTCTACCTTGATTTCTTTTTACGCCTTCATCACAAACGTAGCCAATGATGCCAATATTGGGTTTATTTTCAATAAGAGAATCTTCAATATTAGCAGCTGAAATTTCTTGATGCCAATATTGATTTTTAACTTTCGATTTTCTTCCTGAATAAATATCTTTAGTTCCAGCTTTATGGGCAACATTCAAATCTTTAAAAAAATCCATATTTATGAGTTTTTGATTTCTTTTCCTTTCAAAAACACTTTTTCAATACAATGATTTCCAAAAGAATATGGTATAAAATTATAAGAATTAATTGCTTTGGTTATAATTAAATTTGCCAATTTACCTTTTGTAATTGAACCTACATTATCACTTAAATTCATAGCGTAAGCACCGTTTATGGTTGCTGCATTGATGGCTTCTTCTGGTGTCATTTTCATTTTTATGCAAGCAGTTGCAACTACAAAATTCATATTACCAGAAGGTGTAGAGCCAGGATTATAATCAGTTGCCAAAGCCAAAGGCAAACCTTGGTCAATCATTTTTCTTGCTGGTGTATAAGGAATTCCTAAAAAGTAAGAACAACTTGGCAAAGCAACTGGCATTGTTTTGGTTTTCTTTAAAGCTTCAATATCTTCAGCTGGCATTTCTTCTAAATGATCTACAGACAGCACATTATTTTTTACACCAGCTTGAATGCCTCCAATAGAATTAAATTGATTTACATGAATTTTACCAACCAAACCAAATTCTTTTCCAGCTTTTAAAATTTTATTGGTATCATCCACAGAAAAATAACCGGTTTCACAGAAAATATCTATAAAATCTGCTAAATTTTCTTTTTTGATTGTTGGTAAAATATCATCAATCAACATTTGTAAATAGCCGCTTTTGTTATTTTTAAAATCGGCAGGAACAGCATGCGCACCTAAAAAAGTAGCTTTTATTTCAATAGGATATTTTTCTTTGAGTTTTTTAATAACTCTTAGCATTTTTAATTCGGAATCCTTTGTTAAACCATAACCAGACTTAACTTCTACAGCTCCAGTTCCCAATTGTATAATTTCTTCTAAACGAACTTTACTTTGAGTATATAAATCATCTTCTGAAGTTGCTTGTAGTTTTTTGGCTGAATTTAGAATTCCACCCCCATTGTTTGCAATTTCTTGGTAAGAAAGACCTTTAATTCTATCTACAAATTCGCTTTCTCTATTACCTGCAAAAACCAAATGTGTATGAGAATCGCACCAAGAAGGTAAAATCATTTTTCCTGTGGCATCAATTATCTTGTTAAAAGTTTCTTTTGGGCAATTCTCCATTTTTCCAAAGTCTGAAATGATTTCATTTTCAACAATTAAATAAGCATTTTTTAGGGTTGGTAAAATGCTCATTTCTTTGCCAGAAAGAAATGTTATTTTTTCTTTTCTAACCTGAATTAATTCTTTGATATTTTTAAAAAGTGTTTTCATTAAAATAAGTCTTTTAAAAGATTTTCTTCCACTACATTAGGTAAAGTTACTTTTAAGTTTGGCGTTCTTTCCATTTCTCTTTTTATGGCAAAAATGGCTTCTTTATTTCTTGCCCAACTTCTTCTTGCAATCCCATTATTTACATCATAAAAAAGCATGTTTTCTATATTTTTAGTTGTTTTTTTAGATCCATCTAACAACATTCCAAAACCACCATTAATAACTTCTCCCCAACCAACACCACCACCATTGTGAATTGAAACCCAAGTTGCGCCTCTAAAACTATCGCCAATTACGTTATGAATAGCCATATCTGCTGTAAATTTACTTCCATCATAAATGTTAGAGGTTTCTCTAAAAGGAGAATCTGTTCCACTTACATCATGATGATCTCTACCTAAAATAATTGCACCAATTTTACCTTTTTTAATGGCTTTATTAAAGGCTTTTGCAATTTTAATACGACCTTCTGCATCTGCATATAAAATTCTTGCCTTAGAACCTACCACCATTTTGTTCGATTTTGCATTTTCTATCCAAGTGATATTATCTTGCATTTGCAATTTAATTTCATTTGGCGAGTTTTTCATCAACTTTCTTAAAACTTTGGCAGCAATTTTATCAGTTTTATCTAAATCTTTTTGTTTTCCAGAAGCACAAACCCATCTAAAAGGACCAAAACCATAATCAAAACACATAGGCCCTAAAATGTCTTGTACGTAAGAAGGATATTTAAAGTCGATATTATTATCTGCCATAACATCTGCTCCAGCTCTTGAAGATTCTAATAAAAAGGCATTTCCATAATCAAAAAAATACGTTCCTTTTTTAGTGTGATTATTGATGGATCTTGCATGTCTACGTAAAGATTCTTGTACTTTTTCTTTAAATAAATCAGGATTTTCTTTGATTAAAATATTAGATTCTTCATAAGTTATATCTGCAGGATAATAACCACCAGTCCAAGGAATATGAAGGGAAGTTTGATCTGAACCAATATGTATAAATATGTTTTCTTTATCAAATTTTTCCCAAACATCAATAATATTTCCAATAAATGCGATGGAAACGACTTCGTTATTTTTTTGGGCTTTTAATGTTCTTTCAACTAAAATATTTATATCATCTATTAAAACATCTACCCAACCTTGTTCGTGTCTTTTTGTTGCTGCTTTTGGATTTACTTCTGCACAAATAGTAATACAGCCTGCAATATTTCCTGCTTTTGGTTGTGCACCACTCATGCCTCCTAAACCTGCTGTTAAAAATATTTTTCCATTCGGATTTTCATCTTTTTTTAAGATTTTTCGAAATGCATTCATTACAGTAATGGTAGTTCCATGAACAATTCCTTGAGGACCAATATACATAAATGAGCCAGCTGTCATTTGTCCATATTGTGTAACGCCTAAAGCATTCATTTTTTCCCAATCATTTGTTTTAGAGTAATTAGGAATCATCATTCCATTGGTAACCACTACTCTTGGTGCGTTTTTAGACGAAGGAAATAAACCCATAGGATGACCAGAATATAAATGCAACGTTTGCTCATTTGTCATTATTGCTAAATACTGCATCACCAGAAGATACTGTGCCCAATTCTGAAAAACGGCACCATTTCCTCCATAGGTTATTAACTCTTCTGGATGCTGTGCAACATCAGGATTCAAATTATTTTGAATCATTAGCATAATACCAGCTGCTTGGGTTGTTTTTGCAGGATAATCTTGAATGTTTCTTGCGTGAATTTTATAATCGGGTTTAAATCTGTACATATAAATCCTCCCAAATTCTTTTAATTCGTTCGCAAATTCTATGGCTAATTCTTTATGCCATTCTTTGGGGAAATATCGCAAAGCATTTTTTAATGCTAGTTTTTTTTCATCTACTGATAAAATATCCTTTCTTTTTGGAGCGCTGTTTGCCTCTTTAGGATAGCTTTTTTTTGTTGGTAATTTTTTCGGAATTCCTTGTAAAATTTGTTCTTTAAATGTCATATCTAATTTTATTTTACAATAAATTTTTTATTTTTTACCAATTGAATCATGTTGTTAATGTCATCTTTTAGCAACCTATCTTCCTCTAATTTATCAACTTTTTCTCTAATTATTGTATGATTTTTTTCAATGATTATCGAAAATGTGTTCGGTCTTCTAAATTCTAAAGCTTGTGCAGCATACATTAACTCAATGGCTAATATTTTTTCTAAATTCCCTAAAATTTCATTGAATTGTCGTCCAGAAATACTTCCCATAGAAACATGATCTTCTTGCCCTAAAGAAGTTGGGATACTATCTGCAGAAGGAGGGAAACACAACGATTTATTCTCTGTAACCAAAGCTGCTGTTGTATATTGTGGAATCATAAAACCAGAATTTAATCCTCCACTTTTAGTTAACAATCTTGGTAAACCGTATTTACCTTCTAGTAACAAATAACAACGTCTGTCTGCAATGTTTCCTAATTCAGATGCTGCAATTGAGCAATAATCTAATGCCATTGCCAAAGGTTGTCCGTGAAAATTGCCACCAGAAATTGCTTCAGTTTCACTTAAAACAATTGGGTTATCAGTAACAGAATTCATTTCTATTTCTGCCAATTCTAACAAGTGATAAAATGCGTTTCTAGAAGCGCCATGAACTTGTGGAATACAACGCATAGAATAAGGATCTTGCACACGCTCACAATCTTCATGAGAAGTAATGTTTTGAGAGTTCTCAAATAACATTCTCATTCTTTTAGCAACCTTTAAACTTCCTTTAAAAGGTCTTATTTTATGTAACTCTTTTTTGAATGGTGAAGCACTTCCTTTATAACCTTCAATACTCATGGCTCCAGAAACATCTGCTAAATCTAGTAAATAGTCCATTTTTAGTAACCCAGTAATTGTATGTGCTAAAATAAATTGTGTTCCGTTTATCAATCCTAAACCTTCTTTTGCTTTTAATTCTAAAGGTTTTAAATGGTGATTTTCTAACACTTTTTTAGCAGGAATAATATTGTTTTCAATCCAAAAATCTCCTTCTCCAATTAGAGGTAAGAATAAATGGGAAAGTGGTGCCAAATCTCCAGAAGCACCAACAGAACCTTGTTTTGGTACAGTTGGTAATAAATTGTTTTCGATAAAATAAATAATGCGTTCTATCAATTCTAATCGAACACCAGAAAAACCTTGGCAAAGTGCGTGAACTTTGCAAATCATCATAATTTTAGAAAGACTTTTATCGATGTTTTCGCCAACGCCAACTGCGTGTGTAATTAATAAGTTTTTTTGAAGCAAATTTGTTTCTTCAGCAGAAACTTGTACATCGCACAAAGGCCCAAAACCTGTATTTATTCCATAAACAGCTTTGTTGTTTTTGGTTATAGTTTCTACTTTTTTTCTACAAGAAATTATTTTTTCTTTGGCTTCATCATTAATAATAGCTTGTAAATTTCCATTTGCAATGTTATTTACTTTTTGAAGTGTAAGTTGATCTATTCCGTATTTAAATGTCATTTTTCTTTGAATTGTATAGTTACAAATTTATAGTTACTTTTAATGCTTTATAATACCATTTTAATTAGATATTGATAACTATGAAGCATCAAATAGAATTACGACATCTTAAATATTTTTTAGCTGTTGCCCAGGAATTACACTTTAGAAAAGCAGCAGAAAAATTATTTATATCTCAACCAGGTTTAAGTAGACAAATTAAACAGATGGAGGATGAATTGGGTGTAACTTTATTTGATAGACATAATAGAAAAGTTGTTTTAACGAAAGTTGGGGAGTATTTAAAAGAAGAATTCACAAATCAATTAAATGCACTTTCTCATACTTTAGAGAATGCCAAACTGATGCAAGCTGGAAAAAAAGGGGGGTTAAAAATTGGTTATGTTGGCTCTGCAATGCAAGATGTAATTCCGAATTTGTTATTGAAATATGAAAAAAATAATTCAGATATTTTATTCAATTTAAAAGAAGTAGATAATCAAAAGCAAATTAAAGATTTGCTTTCTTTTGATTTAGATATTGGTTTTGTACGTTTGGAAAGAGTGCCAAGAAATTTAGAAATAAAACCAATTTTAAAAGAGAATTTCTGTTTAGTTCTTCCTAAAAATCATGAGATTGATAAAGAAAATTTCAAAAATTTGGTAGCATTTAAAAACGAATCTTTTATACTTTTTGATACTAAATATAGTACTTCATACTACGAAAAAGTGATGCAAATTTTTGATGATTGTGGTTTTACACCCTTAGTATCTCATAATACGATACACTCTAGTTCTATTTTTAAGTTGGTAGAAAATGGTTTTGGAATTTCTATTATACCAAAATCATTGGCACAAAAAAGAGGTTATAAAATTAAATTTATTGAGTTAGATAATATTCCTCAGAAAACAACACTTTCTGTAATTTGGAATCATAAAAATGGAAATCCTATTTTAAATGATGTTTTGAGATTGCTTTAAAATTAATTTAAAGTAAAATTAGAATAACATTAACTTTCTTTATTCTGCTTCCTTTTATGATTTACTATTAAAAATCCTTTCCTCATAGAATAACTAGAAATATAATTAAAAGCTTCTAGTTTTTCCAAAAAAGCTTTATTATCTGTTGTGTCTTCAACTTTAGCCTTTCTTCCTTTATTCACAATCTCGGCAAAACTACCTTTTAGGTTAATTAAAAACTTATCTATAAAAATAGTATCTATTGTAATTGACTTTTTATTAAATAATTTAATTCTATTTATTTTCTTTACTTCTGTAGTTAAAAGAATTTGTTTTAAATGTGTATCACTAACTTCAAAAGAACTATCATTTATAATTATTTCGCTAATCAAATTTAAATTATCAGTTTTACTAAAAACTACCGCTTCTGAACAAGTTTTATAATATTTATTTTTCTCGGATATATTAAGTATTTTAGATTTCAAAACTAACTCTAAATCGTCTTCATCTAAAGTAAATTTATCTATTATTTTAAGAGAAGAAGTTTTTCTTTTTTCAATTAATCTAATATTCAATCCGTTAAAGTTTTCTTTAAGAAAAGTAAAACTTTCTAAAGTAGGGTTAATAACAACATTATCTATTAAAGAAATTACTTTTTCTGTATCATGATCTTGAATTTTTAAATTACTATACCACCAAGGAGAACATTTAGATATTAAATCATAAGAGTCATTGTTTATTTCATTTGTTTCAAAAAGGTCTCTTGTAAATCCCCCGTATTTTGTATTACCATCATCTAATTTTTTATTTGGTATTTTAAATTTTGAAAGTGATTTAGCATTTTCAATATTATTAATAAATCTTATGATAGAATTTGAAATTTTATTACTAGATTCAATATAGACGGAAAATAAGTTAGACCATTTAGCATTTACTTTATTATGGTCTATTAAAGAAAACTGAATAGCACTGTAAATTGCATCATCAATCTTTGCGATTTTCGTGTTTGTTTTTTCAATAATTTTATTCTTATTTTCTGTTTTTAAATTTTTAGAGTTTAATAATTCTAATAAATAGAGTTCATCTTCATTAATATTGGACTTAATTTTAAGGTATATTTTATTTATATATTCATCCAAGTTATTGTCTACATATTCGATTAACTTAATCGCTTTAGATTGTTTTACAGCTTTATAATTTGAATTATCAAGATTAATTTGATCTAATTCGCCATATTTTTTTATTATTGAACTAACCATTATAGTGTTTAATTCGTAAAAATTATCGTTATAAATAAAATCTATTAAATCTTCAGGAGCATTCTTAAAATCTATCGAATTAAATTTTAAATTCAGGGCAGTAATTGTTCTCTGTATTTTGTTTTTATTTGGAATTATATTTAAAAAGTTGTGTATTTCATAAATGTTAGATATTAGAGTAGAGTTTTTAGCAATTTCTTCAATTGATTTAATGTCGGCATATCTAATTATGTTTTTTATTATCTCTTCTTTATCTTCATTTGTATAAGAAGGGTCTTCATCTGTAAAACTCCAAATATTCGACCAATACTTACATAGATAATTAATGAATAAAGCATATTTAATAGAATGGTTTATATACTCTCTAATAAAACTTAATGATTCCTGTGTTTCGTCTTTAAGTTTAGTAAAAAGATAATCTAATTGTTTTTCGTAAGACGAAGCATTGGTAAGTAAATAATTCATTAAATCATAGTTTAAAACGTATTCACTATTAAAATCCAGAAGATTAATTTTAGGTATAATTTTTTTTAATTTCGTCAATTTTGTACTGAAATCAGAATTTTGTCTATGACGTATATTTATAATAAATTTATGATCTATTTGAGTTATACTTTCTTCATGGAATAATGAAATATAATCGAGATAATCTTCTGATATATATCCCCCTCTAAGTATTGTTTTTATTAAGTTCTTATTAATTTTTTTATAGAGTTCAAAATTTATATCAAAATTTGATTTTAATAAATCTGAAATCATATAACCTCTAATTTCATTTTTATTTTTTTCTAATTTTTTTATTTCCAATTTTATCGAATTAACTTTATTAGTTATGTAGTCGTTAATTTCTTTTTCTCTATCGTCATAAGATTTATTTGAGTCAACTTCATTTTCTAATTCAGAAAAGTTAATACTAATCTTTTGCTTCTTCTCATCTATTCTACCATAATTTCTATTGAGATATGACATGTTATAAAAAAGGTTGTCATTTTTTAAATACTCAAAATTTTCTTCTTCTAATAATTGATTAAAAGTAATAGTCTCACTGTTGATAACAAAAGACCTAAAGTCAATTAACTTAGAAAGCACTTTACTAATATAGATTGCTCTTAAATCTTTAACATTTTTAAATAGCACAGATTCAATATTTTTGATTTTTTCTTTTATTAATAAAATTTCATTATTGACTTTAGAGATTTCTTCTTGAATATATTTGTTTTTAGAATTTATTATTTTAAATAAGAAACCTTTATTATTATTTAATTTCACAAAATCTTTTGGGTAAATATTTTTATAAGTAATTATAGCAAACAGTTTGTCATCTATTAAAGGAGTTTGTTTATGTTTTGCTTTATAGATTGAGAACTCATTACAAATATTATGTAACAATCTCATATCATCAATATAGAAAGCAATACTTTCAATAAATTCATCTGATAAATTATAATTATTATCCTTATTCTTTTTATAAAGCTTGTCGATGGAATTAGATGAGTTAATTATTGGTATTACTGGTATGATAAAGTCAAAAAACTTAATTCTTTCATTTCCTTTAAACATTTCATCCCTTACAGCATAAATAAAAACGATATTCTTATTTTTTGTTTTTTCAGAATTATTTAAAAGGAGATTTATTTCTCGAAGCTTAGTGAAAATTTCTGTTTCTTCAAACCTATCTAAATCTTCAATTACAACCACATTATGAGGTCTAACACTAAAAAAATATAATATTTCATCTAGATGATGGTTAAGAATGGACTTGTTTTTATTTTCTCCTATACCAATTTCTACATTTTTAAAATTAATTTTATCTATAGTTAATGAACTTATAATTCTAATAGACTTATATATAAAAAAAATACAACCTAAAAGAATAAGTAAAAGACTTGTATAATGCAGGATATTTTTAATGGTGTCATTTATACTAAAATTTATAAAAGCTTTTGTAATTGTGGTTGAATTATAATGATGTAAAATAGATATAAGAAATAAAAATAAACCCCCAGACAATAATATCAGATTTTTAGTACTATAACTTTTAATTTTTTTAAACCTAGAATCTGGTATTTTTTTATCTTCTTCATGATAAAATATTTGTTGTAGAATACTTGTTTCTATTAGCCTTAAAAGTTCGTTTTTATCTTTTTCTTTTAATTTACCATTTTCATCTTTTTTCGCCTTTTCATCTTTAAAGGTTGCTAAAGAGATATTCAAAAAAGTTAAATCTTTTTCTTTGTAATTTCTTTGAAATGTTTTTAGAATGGTGCTTTTCCCTGAACCGTAAGAACCAGTCAAAGCAATATTTTTTATATCTTTTTCTTTACGATTATTTAAAGCCCATTTTAGAGCATTATAGTAATGTTTTTCATTATCTCCAACATCAATAGGTGATAATGAAGAATAACTAAATGAAGAACTTTTTTTTATTACATAATTAGATTTAAGTCTTTCTAGTTTTGAAATAATAAATATTAGTAGTTGAACAATCTTCTTTTTCATAATAAATTTTCTATAAAGATAATATTATTTAAAAGACAATCAATTAAGGGGGCGTTTCAGGGGTTGTTTAAAACGAAAAAAAAACTCTAAAAAATTGATAAACAATTAATTAGAGTTTTAATTCGTACTCAAGGTGGGAATCGAACCCACACTCCCGAAAGAACTGGATTTTGAATCCAGCGCGTCTACCAATTCCGCCACTTGAGCAGCAATGAAGTTAGAAAGAAATATTAATTTTCAATTAATTTGATAATCAATTTAAACTCTAAACTTTTGAGATTGCAAACTTACTAAATATTTTTAATTTTAAAGTCAAAAAATAAATTTCACACGCAATAAATAATTTCTACTTTTGTATTTAAACAACAACACAACAAAAAAACAAACAAATGTCTGAAAATCAACTTGCACCAAAGTTATTTGCGTGTAGACAAAGTACAGTTTTAGCAGAAAAAATTGCCAAAGAATACAACACAACATTAGGTAAAGTAGATACAACCTATTTTAGCGATGGCGAATTTCAGCCAGCTTTTGAAGAATCTGTAAGAGGAAGACGTGTTTTTATTATTGGATCTACATTCCCAAATGCAGATAATTTAATGGAAATGTTATTAATGTTAGATGCTGCAAAAAGAGCATCTGCAAGACATATTACAGCAGTAATGCCTTATTTTGGTTGGGCAAGACAAGACAGGAAAGATAAACCTAGAGTTGCTATTGGTGCAAAACTAGTTGCAAAACTTTTAGAAGCAGCAGGTGCAACAAGAATTATGACCATGGATTTACATGCAGATCAAATTCAAGGATTTTTTGAAAAACCTGTAGATCACTTATATGCATCCACAATATTTTTACCATACATCAAAAGCTTAAATTTAGAAAATTTAACAATTGCATCTCCAGATATGGGAGGTTCTAAAAGAGCGTATGCGTACTCAAAACATTTAATGTCTGATGTTGTAATCTGTTACAAGCAAAGAATAAAAGCCAACATAATTTCTAATATGGAATTAATTGGAGATGTAGAAGGTAAAAATGTTGTTTTAGTAGATGACATGATTGATACTGGAGGAACACTAGCGCATGCAGCCAATTTAATGATGGAAAGAGGTGCCTTAAGTGTACGTGCAATTTGTACGCATCCAATACTTTCTGGAGATGCATATGAGAAAATTGAAAACTCGGCATTAACAGAGTTAATTGTTTCAGATACAATTCCTTTAAAGAAAGAGACTTCTAAAATAAAAGTTGTATCTTGCGCGACCTTATTCGCTGATGTTATGCACAAAGTTCAGGATAACACTTCGATAAGTGGTCAATTTTTAATGTAAACTTCATCTCTCTCTTTATAAAATAAGAAGAATGGAAAAATTAATTTAAATTAAGTATAAAGTAATGAAATCAATTTCAATTAAAGGATCAAAAAGAGAAAGCGTAGGCAAGGTAGCTACCAAAGCCTTACGTAATGCTGGTATGGTTCCTTGCGTTATTTACGGAGGAGAAACACCAATACACTTTTCAGCAGAAGAAAAAGCGTTTAAAAACTTGGTATATACTCCAAATGTATATACTGCAAGTCTTAATGTTGATGGACAAACAATAAACGCAGTTTTACAAGATATTCAGTTTCATCCTGTAAAAGATTCTATCTTACACGTAGATTTTTATCAATTATTTGATGATAAAGAAATTACAATGAATATTCCTGTAAAATTAACAGGTACTTCTCCTGGAGTATTAAATGGTGGTTCTTTACGTTTTACAAACCGTAAATTAAAAGTAAAAGCATTACCAGCTAACTTACCAGATTTTGTAAGTGCAGATATTTCTAAATTAAAAATTGGTCATAAATTAGTGATCAAATCTTTAATTAACGAAGATTATACATTTATGCACCCAGATAATACAGTAGTTGTGCAAGTGAGAACTTCACGTAATGCAACTGCAGTAGAAGATGATGAAGATGAAGAAGTAGAAGCAACTGAAGAAGGAGCAACTGCTACTGAATAATTAGTCTTATAAAATAGATATATTAAAAGCGTTACATTTTTGTAACGCTTTTTTTTTAACCCTGAAGTTTTCAATTTATACATATAAAAAAATCTTTATATTTAAGAAAAATAATACTCATCACTTAAAAATTTAGAAATCGAATTCTAGATTGATTTCAAAAAAAATGAAAATGTAAAAACGTACTTTCAATAAGAAACATTATTTATTTCTTCTTATTTTTGGACGATGAATTTGAAAAACTTTTTCTCTAAGATATTCGATATAAAAGTTGAAACAAAAGAAGATGAAATGAAGAAATTTTTAATAGTTGGTTTAGGAAATATTGGCGAAAAATATACCAATACTCGTCATAATATTGGTTTTAAAATTATTGATGAAGTTGCAGAGGAATTCAAGGTTAGTTTTACAACAGAAACATTAGGAGATATAGCTACTTTTCGTTTTAAAGGAAGAACTTTCATTCTTTTAAAACCTAACACTTATATGAATTTAAGTGGCAAAGCTGTTAAGTTTTGGTTGCATAAAGAAAATATTGCTATTGAAAATTTATTAGTTGTTACAGATGATTTAAACATCGATTTTGGAACGATTAGAATTAAAGCAAAAGGTAGTGATGGTGGCCATAATGGATTAAAAGATATTCAAGATAAATTAGCAACAAATAAATACCCAAGGTTTCGTTTTGGAGTGGGTGCAAATTACTCAAAAGGACGTCAAGTAGATTATGTTTTAGGCGAATGGAATAAAGAAGAAACGAGTTTGTTAATTGAGCGTTTGCCAACATCAGCAAAAATAATTACTTCTTTTGGTACTGCTGGTTTAAACAATACTATGAACGAATTTAATGGAAAATAGATTTTAAAAACTATATTCACTAAGTTTTAACGCAACCTTTTACGTTTTTAAGCATCTATAAAATAGGTAAGTAAACCAAATTAACCACTTAAACTTCTTCATCTATGAAAAAAATTGCCTTTATTATTCTATGTTTTTGTCTCACAAGCTGCTTTACCAATTGGGGAGAAGAACGTTCTGTTGATCCTGTATTCTCAAGATATGAACCTGTTACTTTAGAGCGCAGTGTTTTTGAAAATGCAATAGAAATTCAAGATAAAACAGCAGTTACAGAATCATCTAAAATATATATCATTAGCGATTATATTTTTGTAAATGATAAACGAACTGGGTTTCATATTTTTGATAATACAAACCCTGAAAGCCCAATTAAAAAGAAATTCTTAAAGATACCAGGAGCTACAGATATTGCTATTAGAAACAATATTCTTTACATTAATCAAGCTACAGATTTAGTGGTTTTAACCTTAAATTTCACTGATTTCTCTATGATTCTTAACAAAAGAATAAAAAATGTGTTTCCTGAATTGCGTTCTCCTGATGGCGAATTTTTTTCTGAGGATAATAAAGTAGTTGTTAATTGGCTTAAAAAGTAAAAAGATGAAAAAGAAAATATTCACATTAATAAGTATCGTTTTTTTAGTTTTTGCTTGTAATCAAGATTCTAATGATACAACAAGTTCAGATAGTTTTGGAGATGGTCAAGGAGGTTCTTTAGCAACATTCACTTTAAAGGATAATTATTTATATACTGTAGACTTTTTTAATTTATCAGTATTTAATGTGAGCGATTTGCTGAATCCTGTAAAAGTAAATACGATAAATGTTGGTTTTAATATAGAAACGCTATTCAGTTTTAAAGACTATTTATTTATTGGCTCACAAAATGCCATATATATTTATGATGTTACAAATGCTGAATTACCAAAACTATTATCGCAATCGAATCATTTTAGAGCTTGCGATCCTGTTGTTGCTAATGATACGAATGCGTATGTAACTTTACATAGTAATGCTACTTGTGGAGGTGCTATAAACGAATTAAAAACATATAATATAGAAGATATTGAGAATCCTATCCTTTTAAATACAAGAGGCTTAACACAGCCAAAAGGTTTAAGTTTATATAGTGATAATTACCTTTTAGTTTGTGATGATACTGTAAAAATATTTGATATTTCAGATCCTAATGATTCTAAATATATAGATGAAATAGATACAACTGGAGCAATCGATATTATCATTAGAGATAACCATGCCTTTATTATATCAGAATTTACAATAGATCAATATCAACTAAATAGTACAGATATTGCAAATGCCACTAAAATTAGCACGTTTACTTTTTAGAAGTAAAAAATATAATCGATAAAAAAAAGCTGTCTAATTTAGACAGCTTTTATATTTTAAATTTAAAATAGTTATTTAATAAAACTATAACTTGTTTTAGTAGAGTTGTTTAAAGATCCATTAGAGCTTTCAGCTTCTTGTACTAAACTTAATGTAGTTGAATTTAAAAGCACAACAGTATAAGTACCTGAAAGAAATTGATCTTCTAAAGATGTGGATGGTGTAAAGGTAATTGTGTTATCTAAAGAACTAATTGTAAAATTCCCCAAATCTTCTACATCAACAATACTTGAACCAGTTACTTGAGCACTTCCATTAGGTTTTGTAATAAAATCTAACGTATACTGGCCAGATGCAGTATAGGTTCCATTTTCATTGATAACAATATCTAAACTATAAATATCGCCAACATTTGTAGTTGTAGATAAATTAACATTAGCGCCTGTAGATGATGTTGCAGTTTCATTAATTATTTGATTAAAAGCGCCTATTTGATACGTGCCTTGTAAATTAGCATTCGTTAACAATAAACGCTCCTCATTATTATCATCTCCACAACTTACTAAAATTGCAGAAATACATAAGCATATAATAAAATTAATTTTTTTCATAATTATAAATTTTCGGCAAATATAGTTTTAATAATACTCTTAAAATGTTACTGTTTTACTAAAACTAATTATCCTTTGCAAACCATTCTGCAAAACTAGAATCTGTTTCTTGTAATTTTATAGAATGTAATTTTATGTTATTTGGCAATCTCTTTTTTATTTTTTTTGCAAAGTTAATAACCATCATTTCACTTGTAGGTTGGTAATCTACCAATAAAACATCATGACCTCTATCCATTAGCTCTTTAGCCAACTCAACATGAGGTGTATTTTTATTAAAAACGGTTGCATGATCAAAAATATCAACAATTTCTTCATTCACAATTTTCTTTAAATCACTAAAATCGATAACCATTCCAAACTTAACATTTGTATTGTCGCTAATAGGTTTTCCAGAAACAGTCACAGAAAGTTTGTAAGAATGGCCATGCACATTTTTACATTTTCCATCATAACCATATAAGGCATGTCCAGTTTCAAAATTAAATTGTTTTGTAATTCTAATTGTACTCATATTTTTTTTGTTGATGATATAATTTTAAGAATGTTTCGATTTAAAGAAAATCAAAAACACTCGAAACGTTTTTTATGCTGATGCTATTTACGTCTGTTACCTCTAGATTTATTATAAAAATATACAATCACTAAGCCTATAGCTAAAACTGCAAATAAATAATCTCCTCCCATTTTTATGTTGTTTAATTTTCTAAAAAGTTTTCTAAAACATCCGCAATTTTTCTGTTATCAGATAATTGTGGAATTTTATTTTGCCCACCAAATTTACCAATCGATTTCATATATTCATGAAAACCACCTTTTTTTACTTTTCGAACAACTAAAGGACGTAAAACTTTCCCTGTAATTAAATCCAAATAATAAATGTTTTGAGCTTGCATAGAAGCATCAATTTTGGTTGCAAATTCTTCTAAATTTTCTGGTTCGTTGGTAAATTCTATAAACCACTCATGATAAGGTAATCCATTTGCTGGATTTACCTGTGGAGCAACCGTAAATTCACTTATATTGATATTTGTACCAGAAATTGAATCGTTTAAAGCTTTCTCTACTTCCTTACCAATAACATGTTCGCCAAAGGCAGATATAAAATGTTTTATACGTCCTGTAACTTTAATTCTATAGGGTTTTGTTGATGTAAATTCTACAGTATCACCAATATTATAACCCCATAAACCAGCAGTTGTGTTTAAAATGATGACATAATTTACACCAATTTTTACATCTTTTAAAGAAATTCTTGTTGGGTTTTCATCAAAAAATTCAGTTGCAGGAATAAACTCATAGAAAATTCCAGAATCTAATTGCAATAACATTCCTTTTTCAGTTTGCGAATCTTGATAGGCAATAAAACCTTCTGAAGCAGGATATAATTCTATATAATCAATTTTTTTACCAATTAAACTTTCGAACTTATTTTTATAAGGTTCAAAATTTACACCACCATAAATAAAGAAATTAAAATTTGGGAACGTTTCTGAAATCGGTTTTCCTGTTTTTTCAATTAGTTTTTCAAAATACATTTGCACCCAAGAAGGAATTCCGCTAATTACAGATAAATCTTCATTTACGGTTTCTTCAACAATCGCATTTACTTTGGTATCCCAATCTTCAATACAGTTTGTTTCCCAACTTGGCAACCTGTTTTTTAGTAAATATTGAGGAACATAGTGTGCAACAATTCCACTTAATCTGCCCAATTTAACACCATTTTTATCTTGCAAAACAGGACTTCCTTGTAAAAAAATCATTTTACCATCAACAAAACTTGCATCATTTTTTTCTTTGATATAAAACAACAAAGCATTTCTTGCTGCTTTAATATGCGTTGGCATCGATTCTTTGGTAATTGGTATATATTTTGCACCAGATGTTGTACCCGAAGTTTTTGCAAAATAAAGCGGTTTTCCTTGCCAAAGAATGTCTTCTTCACCAGCAACCATTCTATCTACATAAGGTCGTAAACCTTCGTAATCAGTAACTTTTACGCGTTTTTTAAAATCATCATAAGAAACAATATTTTTAAAATCATGATCTTTACCAAACGCAGTGTTTTTTGCTTTCGATATTAGATTTTTAAAAACTTTGTCTTGTGTTTTATGAGGTTTTTCTGCCCATTTATAAACACTTCTTGTGGCGAATTTAGCAAACGGAATTGCAAAAAAGGATTTTATACTCATTATTTAAAATCGATCAAATTTGTAGGATTAACAGCATAACCATCGCTCCAAAGTTCAAAATGTAAATGTGGCCCAGTAGAAAGCTCTCCTGTAGAACCTACGCTTGCAATTACTTCACCAGATTTTACAAAATCTCCTTGTTGTTTTAGTAAATTCCCATTGTGTTTATACACAGAAATGTAGTTGTAAGGATGTTTTAAAATAATTACGTAACCAGTTTCTGTGGTCCAGCCAGAAAAAATTACGCTACCATCTGCAGTTGCTTTTACTGGCGAATTTTTTTTAGCAACAATATCTACAGCTAAATGTTTTGTTTTAGAATCGTAATCTTGGGAAATTGTACCATTTAAAGGTGCAAAAAAAACAATTTTCACATTGTTTTTTGCATTATTCTGAATAGGAAAACGATCTTGACTTTCTATTTTTTCTCTAAAGATAGAATCTTCTCTACTTGCATTTAGCAAACTATCTTTTATCTCTATTTTTTCTGCTTCAATTTCTACGGAATCTAAAATACTAGGCTTTATTTCTCCAGTTAAAATGGGTCTTAAAGCAATTGTATAATCGTTTAAAAGATCTAATTTTCTTTTCAAAGAATCTGTCTGGAAAGCTAGTTTTGTGGCTTTTATTTTTAATTCGGTAGATGAATATCCAGGAATATACTCTTTAACAGGTGTAAAAGTGATGATAAATGTAGTTATTAAAATCAATAAAAAAGACAAAACACCACCCAATACAAATACATTTAAAAGAGATAGTTTTAAAGAGAAACGCTCTTCGAAAGTATCTTCGTTTAAAACAACTAATCTGTATTTGTCAGTTAGTTTCTGTTTAAGTTTTCCTTTTTTTTTGTCTTGTTTTCTCAAAAAAATATGTTTGAAATTGTTATTTCTATAATAACGTAAAAATAGCGAAACTATTTTTTATAAAAATTCATTTCGTCTATATATTCCCAAACTTCTTTGGGTAACATCGGTTTTATGTTCTTTTTTTGCTGAATTCCGTTTCGAATCATGGTTGATGAAATTTCCATAATTGGTGCATCAACTTTATGAATATTTGGGTGATTTTTAAATTGATGCTCAACTTCACCATCAGCAATTCTAGGATATACATATAAATGATGATGTTCTAAAATAACCTCATAATTTTTCCATTTATGAAAACTTTTCAAGTTGTCTTCGCCCATAATCAAACAAAATTCTTTGTCAGGATATTTGTCTGCAATATGTGCTAATGTAAAAACGGTGTAATTTGGCTGAGGTAATTTAAACTCAATATCTGAAGGTTTAATTTTCATATAATCTTCAGTGGCTCTATATACCAATTCAAGTCTATGATGATTATCCAGCAAAGATTTTTTCTTTTTAAAAGGATTGTGAGGCGTTACTACCATCCAAATTTCATCCAAATCTGAATTTTCAACCATATAATTGGCAATAATTAAATGCCCAATATGAATTGGATTAAAAGTACCAAAGTATAAACCTATTTTGCTCATAAATTATAGTTTGAAGTTTGAAGAAAGGAGTTTGAAGGAGCAAGTTTTTAAACTTCCAACATCATACTTCCAGCTTCTAACTTATTTTTTTAAACCTAAAAACTCACTCATTAAATCTTCTGCTTCTTTTAAAGCAACTGGTAAATCGTAATTTTTTATAATTTTATCAAATTGAGGAGCAGTTGCCAATTCTACAGAAGCTTTTGCAATTCGCATATTTATTTTTTCTTCGCTTTCTGTTTTGCGTTTTTTAAGTCGAATTTTCAACTCATCTACACTTGGTGGTTTTACAAAAACGGATAAAGTTTCATTCGGATATTTCTTTTTTATTCTTAAGCCACCAACAACATCAATATCAAAAATAACATGTTTTTTTTGTGCCCAAATTCGTTCTACTTCGCTTTTTAAAGTTCCATAAAAGTTATCTCTGTACACTTCTTCCCATTCCAAAAAATCATCAGCTTTAATATGGTTTTTAAAATCTTTTAGAGAGATAAAATAATAATCAACACCATTTTTTTCGAAACCTCTTGGTTCTCTAGAAGTTGCTGATATTGAGAATTCTAAGTTAAATTTTTTTTCTTGTAATAAATGGCGAACAATTGTTGTTTTACCAGAACCAGAAGGTGCTGAAAACACAAATAATTTTCCTTTAAAGTCTGACATATATTTTATTATTTGTCATGCTGAACTTATTTCAGCATCTTGTAATTAGAATTTAAATACCTACAAGTTTTTTAAAACCTTGCAGGAAATTTTACGATGATTTTATAAAATAAAAGCTGATAAATTCAGCTTTCTTAAAGCACATTTAAAATTTGTTCTTTAATTTGCTCTAATTCGTTTTTCATTTGAATAACGGCTTTTTGCATAGGAGCAAAATTAGCTTTAGAACCAGTTGTGTTAATTTCTCTTCCCATTTCTTGCACAATAAATCCTAATTTTTTTCCATTAGAATCTTCTGTTACTAGGGTTTCTAAGAAGTAATTTAAGTGATTTTCTAAACGTACTTTTTCCTCATTAATATCTAATTTTTCTAGATAATAAATAAGTTCTTGCTCAAACCTGTTTTGGTCTGTATCAACTTTTAAATCGTCAATAGCTTTTTGCAAACGCGTTTTTACGTTTTCAACTCTATCAGCATCAAAACTTTTAACTTCTTCTAAGTATTTTCTGATGTTGGTAATTCGTTCTCTAAAATCTATTTCTAAAGAAGCAGCTTCATCAACTCTATATTGTATAATGTTTTTTAGAGCTTCATCAATATGTTGGTCTATGATGTTCCACTCATTTTCATCTAATTCTTCACGTGCTGTTTTTAGAGCATCAGGCATAGAAATTGCCATTCTTAAAAGCTCAACATCATTTGTAGATCCTGTTTGAACAACGTTTCTTAACTGTTGCATGTATTGTTTTACAACACCAGAATTTACAGTTGTAGAGGTTTCATCAGCAGTCATTTCTACATAAATAGAAAAATCTACTTTTCCTCTTACTAAAGATTTAGCCAGCTTTTTACGTACATTTAATTCTTTCTCTTTGTAATAAGAAGGAATTCGAACGTTTAAATCTAAATTTTTACTGTTTAAAGATTTTATTTCTATGGTTACCTTTTTGGTTGGCAATTGCAACACAGATTTTCCATAACCAGTCATAGATTGAATCATACAAACTTTGTTTTTATTAAGTGGCAAATATACCTTTTTATTTTCTTGATTTTAGACTGGTTAGCAAGGAAATCGTGCAAACTTTAAATCCGTTTAAATTTAAGATGTTTTTGCTTTTTTAACCTGTTTTGTTACCAAATAAACACCAAAAAATATAAAAATAGCTGCAATAACTTTTATCATATTTAAAGAATCGCTTCCAAGAATTAATGCAAAACTAGTAGCAATTAAAGGTTGTAAATAAATAAAAACACTTACTGTGGTTGGTTTTAATTTCGATAAGCCATACAGGTTAAAAAGATAAGTTATACAGGTTGTAAAAATAACGACAAAGCCTATATTCCAATAAATATTTGTAGGCATTTCTTGCCAAGAAACTTCAGTAAATTCATTGAATCCAAAAGGAAGCACCAGAATTAATCCAAACAAATAAAACCATTTAATAAACGTAATTGGATGGTATTTTTTAACTAAATCTTTTGCTAACACTAAATACAAACCATAAGAAGCTGCGTTTATAAAAACTAAAAAATTACCCCAATTATTATTTATTGATGTTGAGGTATTAGAACTCCCATAGGTAATTAATAATATAGTACCTGCTAAGCCAATAAAAACGCCTAAAATTCTTTGTTTTCCAATTGATTTTTTTATCAATATACTCGAAAAAATAAGCACCATAATTGGCGACATTACCATCATTACAGAAGCACTTATGGGTGTTGTTAAGCTTAAACCTTTAAAGAAGGCCAACATATTTAAAGCAACTCCAAAAATTGAGGCAACAAAAATTTTCTGGTAATCGCCTTTTTCTATTTTTTCTGATGTAACAAATAAACTTACGAACCAAAAAATGATAGTTGCTCCTAAAACACGTATCAAAATAAACCCAAATGGCTTTACATATATTGGCATTACCTCTTTTGCAATCGTGTAATTTAATCCGTAAATAAGTGTGGCTATAGAAACTGCAATTAAGGCAAGTACTCTTTTGTTCATTATAAGCTACTAAAAATTAAAACACAAAGTTGATGATAAATTTTAAGAATGTTGCATAAAAAAGAGTTTCAAAATTAATTGTAGACTTTTAATTCGTTATTTTTTTTAAGTTTTTTTTGATAAAAATTATAAAGTATTTACCAAATTGGAACAAATTCTAAAGAATAGTTAAAAGTAATTGTCTTTTTTGTAAGTTTGATAAAATTCTTACACAATGACAATTCATCATATAGCTGAAAATAATTCGGTTTTAAATACTTTTTTATCAGAAATAAGAGATAAAAATATTCAAAAAGATTCTTTACGTTTTAGAAGAAATATCGAAAGGATAGGAGAAATTTTAAGCTACGAATTAAGTAAAACACTTTCTTATACATCCGAAAATATAACAACTCCTTTAGGAACTAAAGAAGTACAGTTGCCTACTAATGATTTGGTTTTATGTTCCATTTTAAGAGCAGGTTTGCCTATGCATCAAGGACTTCTAAATTATTTTGATAAAGCAGAAAATGCCTTTATTTCTGCATACAGACATCACCCAAATAATGATCAAGATTCTGAAATTGTTGTGGAGTATTTTGCCTCACCAGAAATTGAAAATAAAACGTTGTTATTGGCAGACCCAATGTTGGCAACTGGCCAAAGTTTAGTAGCTGTTTACGAAGCAATTAAAAAACAAGGAGCCCCAAAAGATATTCATATTTTAGCTGTAATTGGCGCAAAAGAAGGTGTCGATTTTGTGGCTGAACATTTCCCTGAAAACACCCATTTATGGATTGCTACTATTGATGATTCTTTAAATGAAAAAGGATATATTATTCCTGGACTAGGAGATGCTGGAGATTTAGCTTTTGGACAAAAATTATAATAAAAAACAAATTGAAAGTCCGCTTATTAAAAAGAAATATAAGACTATGTTTTTGAATATCCGTTTATTGATAAGCTCCACTCCATTTGCTAAAATAATAGAAGTAGGGAATAAAATATAAATTATTTCGGAGCCATTTTTTTCAGGAATACAAAATAAGAAAGTAAGTAAAATTATAAAATTTGTAATTATTAAAATCCAATTTTTACGAAACGTATTGTTTACAGATAAAGCTCTAATCGATTTAAAGAAAATTGATAAAATTGTAAAAATTAAAAGACAAGTAAACACCCAAAAAAACTTCGAATTTACATAAAACTGAACATCAAAATGAATGTTAAAATCGAAATTATTGGTAAATTCTTCTGTTTTATCAAACCAAAAAAAATAGGTAAAATATAGAAAAATAGGGGTGATAAAACCAATAATTGGTACTAATAAAGTATGTATGGTTATTTTTTTATGCAAATAACTAGCAATGTAAATCAATAAAAATAATACAATAGTAAGTGGTTCTAAAATACACAAAATACCTAGCCAAAAACCACTATCAAATAGCTTTTCTAAGACTTTTTTAGAGGAACGTAAACTATATAGTTTGCGAATAAATAAAAGGTAAATAGTGGCCAGAATTAAAATTCGATACTCCAATAATTCCTGCAAAAAACAAATTGTTAACAACGTAAAGAAATAGTAGGCAAAAGAATTATCATGTGTTAATTTATTTTTGCTGATAATAAAATTGTAAACAAAAAAAACAAGTATAAAAAGCAATAGTAAATTAATGCTTTTAATGAACGTATCACTAGTAAAACTATCTACAAAAAAGGTAGAAAAAACGGTAAATAAAAAGCCGATTAGAAATAAAATAAGCAAACCAATAAAATTGATTGGTTTAGATTTGTTTAAAAAATTGGCTAGCATCGTTTCTTTTGTTATTTTTGCAGCTGTAAAGATAATTAAGTTATGATAGCAAGCAATATTTTTAGATGGATTGGTAGTTTGTTCACAGATATTTTATTTCTTCCTTTTGAGTGGTTGCGCCTACAAATCGCTACTGCAGATGCAGGTTGGTGGATTTCTAACATTCCAAATTTTGGTTTTTTAGTAGTTCTTTTAGTTTTATTCGCTTACTGGATGAAAGAATCTAAAAGATTTGTAGACGAAGGAACAGAAGATAGAGCCTAATTTTACGATTTGGGAAGTAAAAATAAATTAAAACGTTTCGAGGAAAATGAAACGTTCAAAAATGTCATTCAACCTACTAGAGAAGAAGTTGTTACTAACTTTTCTTTAAAAGGTAAGTGGCATTCTTTTTTTGAAAATGAAAATCCTATTATAGTTGAATTGGGTTGTGGAAAAGGCGAATATACAATTGCCTTAGCCAGAAAAAATCCAAACAAAAACTATATTGGGATTGATATTAAAGGTGCTCGTTTTTGGCGAGGTGCAAAAACTGCTATCGAAGAAAATTTACCAAATGTTGCGTTTATAAGAACGCAAATAGAGTTGGTCGATTTTATTTTTGCAAAAAATGAAGTTTCAGAAATTTGGATAACTTTTCCAGATCCTCAAATAAAATTTCAGCGCACAAAACATAGAATGACGAATTCGAGTTTCATGAAAAAATACCACACTATTTTAAAAGAAGATGGTATTATGAACTTAAAAACCGATTCTGAATTTATGCATGGTTACACTTTAGGATTGTTGCATGGAGAAGGTCATGAGATTTTATATGCAAACCATAATGTGTATAAAAATGAAGGTGCTCCAAAAGAAGTTACAGAAACACAAACTTTCTACGAAAACCAATATTTAGAGGTAAATAAACCAATTACGTACATTCAATTTAGATTGAAATATAATAGCCCATCTTAATCTTCCCAGAGGGAAGAAATACTCTTGTGTTATATTCTTTACGAAACTTTGTTTATGAATTTTTTATAATCAATTTTAAAAAATAAGTAAATATTTGAAAAAAAAACTCAGTGGATCTCTGCGTTTTCTTTGTGAATATTCATGTAATAATTTTACGCACAAATATTTGTGAAATCTGTGTCTTTAAAAATCTATGAAATAATTATTACCTTCCAAAAATGAAAGAATCCGATAATTTTTTCGAGAAAGTTTACAGTGTTGCACGCAAAATTCCTTTTGGCAGGGTTACAAGTTATGGAGCAATTGGTGCCTATTTAGGAGCTGCAAAATCTGCAAGAATGGTTGGTTGGGCAATGAATAAAGCACATAATTTAGACGATGTTCCTGCACATAGAGTTGTTAATAAAAAAGGGTTATTAACAGGAAAACATCATTTTGATGGCACAAACCTCATGCAACAATTGTTAGAAAACGAAGATATTGTTGTGATTGAGAATCAAATTCAAAATTTAGAAAAAGTTTTTTGGAATCCTTCAGAAGAACTTTAATGATAGTTTTTTAGTAGATTTTTAATCAATTAAATAACAGTTCATAATCATCAAAAATAACTTTAGATTTTTTTTCTAATAGATATTTTCTTTGCTAAAATTAGTATCCATAATTTCCACTTATCAAACCATAAATATTCGCAATTTATTAGCTTTATTTTCTTGTTGTTAAAACGTATCTTTGTAATCGAGATTAAATAAGAATAAAGACGATGCTAATAGCCTAAAGCTAGTAGTTAAAAGCAATATAATGAGTTTTAATAAACAAGATATATACAAAGCATTAGAAACTATTACAGCTCCTGGAGAAGGAAAAAGTTTAATAGAAGGTAATAATGTTAAAAATGTAGTAATTTTTGGAGATGAAGTAAATGTAGATGTTACTATCAGCAACCCAACTTTACAAGCAAAAAAGAAAATTGAGGCTGAAATTACAAAGGCAATACAAACCAATGTAAGTTCAAAAATTGAGGTAAAAATCAATTTAAAAGTAGAAAAACCAGCAGCAAAAGAAGATCCAAATTTAATTAGAGGTAAAGAAATTCCGAATATTAAAAACATTATTGCAATTGCATCTGGTAAAGGTGGAGTAGGTAAATCTACAATAACATCCAATGTTGCTATTACTTTAGCAAAAATGGGTTTTAGTGTTGGTGTTTTAGATGCAGATGTTTATGGACCATCTCAACACATTATGTTTGATGTTGAAAAAGCAAGACCACTTTCTGTAAATGTAGATGGGCGTTCAAAAATGAAGCCTGTAGAAAATTATGGAGTAAAGTTATTGTCTTTAGGATTTTTTACAGACCCAGATCAAGCTGTAATTTGGCGTGGACCAATGGCTTCTAAAGCTTTAAAGCAATTAATTTTTGATGCAGATTGGGGCGAATTAGATTTTCTTTTAATCGATTTACCTCCAGGAACAGGAGATGTGCATTTATCAATAGTGCAAGCCTTACCAATAAATGGCGCAGTTGTAGTTTCTACACCACAAAATATTGCGTTGGCAGATGCTAAAAAAGGTGTTGCCATGTTTCAGCAAGAAAGTATCAATGTTCCAGTTTTAGGTATTATCGAAAATATGGCCTATTTTACACCAGAAGAATTGCCAGATAATAAATATTATATTTTCGGAAAAGATGGTGCAAAAAATTTAGCAGAAGATATTAAAACCAAGTTTTTAGGCGAAATTCCTTTAGTACAAAGTATTAGAGAAGCAGGAGATGTTGGGCATCCTGTAGCATTACAAGAAGGCACAGTTTTAGAGCAATCTTTTAATGACATTACAAAAGAAATGCTTGCTGAATTGTTAAAAAGAAACGAGAATTTGCCACCAACAGAAGTTGTAAGAATTACAACAATGAGCGGATGTAGCTCAGTAAAAAAATAAATTATGACAGCACAAGAAACACAAGATAATGTAGAAAAGGCGTTAGAAGAAATTCGCCCTTTTTTAGTGAGTGATGGAGGCAATATCAAGTTGCTTTCCATAGAAGATGCTATTGTAAGAGTGCAGTTAGAAGGTGCTTGTATGGGATGTTCCGTAAATCAAATGACGTTGAAAAACGGAGTGGAAGCAACCATAAAAAAATATGCACCACAAATTCAAGAAGTTATAAATGTAGCGTAAACTGATAAAAGTCAGTTTTTAAACTACTAGAAAACTATATTTTTGGGCGTTCCCTAAAAAGGTCGGGCTTTTCGTTATATCTTTTTTGAGAAAAACAAAAAAGGATGTCACTACAATCCCTAACGCAATTAAGAAAATAAAAAAAAACCTTACAAGCTTAAAAACTTGTGAGGTTTTAAAAAATAAAAAAATGATTACAACAGATATTTTAATTATTGGTGCAGGACCCACAGGATTATTCACCGTTTTTGAAGCAGGATTATTAAAACTGCGTTGTCATTTAATAGATGCTTTACCACAAGCAGGAGGTCAATGTTCAGAAATTTATCCGAAGAAACCTATTTATGACATTCCTGCATATCCAGAAATTTTAGCAGGCGATTTAACTGATAAATTAATGGAACAAATTAAACAATTTGAACCAGGTTTTACATTAGGGGAACGTGCAGAAACTATCGAAAAACAAGAAGATGAAACCTTTATAGTAACCACTAATAAAGGCACAAAACACCACGCAAAAATAGTTGCAATTGCAGGAGGTTTGGGTTCTTTTGAGCCAAGAAAACCACCAATTCCTAACATTGCCAATTTTGAAGATAAAGGTGTTGAATATATTATACGTGATCCAGAATTTTACAGAGATAAAAAAGTAGTGATTTCTGGTGGTGGAGATTCAGCTTTAGATTGGGCAATATTTTTAACAGAGGTTGCATCTTCAGTAACGTTAATCCATAGAAGAAACGAATTTAGAGGTGCTTTAGATTCTGTTGATAAAGTTCAGGAATTAAAAGATGCTGGTAAAATCACGATGATTACACCTGCAGAAGTAAAAGGAATTGTTGGAACTGATAAAGTAACAGGAGTTTCAGTGGTGCAAAATGGAGGAGAAGTGTTTACCATTGAAACCGATCATTTTATTCCGCTTTTTGGTTTATCACCTAAATTAGGACCGATTGCAAATTGGGGATTAGAAATAGAAAAAAATGCGATTAAAGTAAATAATGCATTAGATTATCAAACAAATATTCCAGGAATTTATGCAATTGGAGATGTAAATACCTATCCAGGAAAATTAAAATTGATTCTTTGTGGTTTTCATGAAGCAACTTTAATGTGTCAAAGTGCCTATCAACGTATATTTCCAGATAAAAAATACGTGATGAAATATACAACAGTTGGTGGCGTAGATGGTTTTGATGGAACCAGAAAAGAAGCACCAAAAGCTGTGATTAAAAAGATTGAGTAACAGTGTTAACTGTCATTCTGAACTCGTTTCAGAATCTAATGTTATTAATAATTGAATTCAGACCCTTCATATTTTCAAAATATGAAGGGTTTTTATCAATTAAAGTGAATACTTACAATTTTGTCTTTTCGACCAAAGGGAGAAATCACATAAAGTTACGTTATTTTTGACTTTAAAATTGTGAGATTTCTCCTAAAGTCGAAATGACAAATATTACGATTTGTTATTTTAAAATGTATAATAAATTGAAGATTATTAATCTAAAAGTAATTTTTCTTATTTTAGATAAAAATTAGGTATATGATTTATAACGAATATTTTTCATCAGAAATTACTTGTTCTTTTGTAGGATGTTATGGGGATTATTCTCTATCTGGTTATGGGTTAATGATATTTACTTTAAGCTCTTTTTTAATAACCTCAATTTTACTTTTATTTTACAATATAATACCTAAAAGTAAAAATCTAAAATCAGAGATTGACAACCCAATTTATCAAACAAAAGATATTTTATTGCAGTCAAATTCTTTAGACGCTAGTTTTATCATTGCAGAAAAAACAACATCAACTTGGGTGAAAGTAATTATCTTTATAATGATTGTTGTTATTTCATTTACACCTCTCTATCAATTGTTAGGAATTGGATATTTCTTATAAAATAAAAAAGTCAAAACATTTCTTAATTATTGTTTTTATTTATTCTAAATAATAATTAGATTTGCGCCATGGAAATATTAAGTGACGTAACTTTCAATATTCAGCTTAAAAAGCATACTTTTTGCAACTATCAATTAAAGATAGATGAAAAAGTAATGACACTTACTTTTCCACAAGTACTTCAACTAAGGAATAAAGTAAATCTTTTAACATCCGCAGAAAATTTAGAGAACATTATCGAAAATGAAAATTTTGTGTTGCTATTTATTGCTGATAGAAAACATTTGGTCTTTTTAGAAATTCCGAAATTATTAGATTTAAAAGAAGAATTAGCCTACTGTTTTTCTGATTTTTAATCGGCAAATATCTTTATTTAGACTGTCTTTAAATCATTTTTCAACATCAAAATCACTCTTTATTTCCTGTATCTTTGTATTTTAAATTTAGAAAATATGAAAACAGCCATAAGAAGACAAATGACCATTAACACAGAAGTTATGGATTTGTTAAACGAACAAATAGCATTAGAAATGCATGCATCTGCATCTTATTTAGCAATGGCTTCTTGGTGTGACCAAAGAGAATTGGTAAATAGTAAAGCATTTTTCTATAAGCAAGCAGAAGAAGAAAGAGCACATGGAATGAAAATTTTCAATTTTGTAAATGATGCAGGTGGAGCAGCACTTTCTCCAGCAATTCCAGAAGTTAATAATGAGTTTGAAGGGTTAAGAGAAATCTTTGAAACATCTTTAGATCAAGAAATACAAGTAACACAAGCTATTTACAAATGTTTTAAAGCAGCAAGAAATGCAGACGATTTTGCATCTGAAGTTTTCTTACAATGGTTTGTAAACGAGCAAGTAGAAGAGGAAGATACAGTAAGAAGTATCATCGATATTTTTGATTTAATGGAAGGTATGCCTCTAAAAATGATAGACGAAAGATTACCAACTGCGTAATAAAAATAAGAAATATATAAAACCGAAACATAATTGTTTCGGTTTTTTTTATGAAGTAATTTCTTAACGATTCTTTGTGAATCGCTTTTTGTATCTTTGTTTTCATCACGAAATCGATTGAAATGTTTCAAGACTTATTAATACATCTAAAGTTTTTAATAAAACGAAATCCAGAATAATGGCAACTTCTTGTCACCCTGAATAAGATTGTCATTCTGAACTGGATTCAGAATCTCATTAACAGGTTTTATAATTCAGCAATCAATTAAACGATTTTAACAGTTCAACAATTAAACACACTTTATGCCTTTTTATCATCAATTAGGGAAAATCCCACCAAAAAGACACACTCAGTTTCGTAAAAAAGACGGTAGTTTATATTACGAACAATTGTTTGGTACTATTGGTTTCGATGGAATGTCTACCAATTCGTATCACGAATACAGACCAACTATGGTCAAGAAAATTGGAAAACAATATTCTGTGAAGCCAAAAATTGCGAAAGCAAATAATATACAATCTTACAGGTTTCGTGGATTTCAAGTTCCGCCAGAAAACGATTATCTAGAAAGTAGAAAAATAGTTTTAACCAACTCCGATTGTAACATTATTTTAGCGGCTCCAAAACAATCTACCAAAGATTATTTTTATAAAAATACAGATGCAGACGAAGTAATTTTCATCCATAAAGGAACAGGAAAATTAAGAACACATCTTGGGAATCTCGATTTTAAATACGGAGATTATTTAGTAATTCCACGTGGAATTATCTACAAACTAGATTTCGATGATGAAAATAACAGACTTTTCATAGTAGAATCTTACAGTCCTGTTTACACACCAAAACGTTATAGAAATTATTTCGGTCAGTTATTAGAACATTCACCTTTTTGTGAACGAGATTTAAGAAGACCTTACGAGTTAGAAACGTATAATGAGTTAGGAGATTTTTTGATCAAAGTAAAAAAACAAGGCGAAATTATAGAAATGACGTACGCTTCTCATCCTTTTGATGTAGTTGGTTATGATGGTTATAATTTTCCGTATGCATTTTCAATTCACGATTTTGAGCCAATTACAGGTAGAATTCATCAACCACCTCCAGTGCATCAAACTTTTGAAACAAATGCCTTTGTAATTTGCAGTTTTGTGCCTAGAATGTATGATTATCATCCAGATTCAATTCCTGCACCTTACAGTCACAGTAATATCGATTCAGACGAAGTTTTATATTATGTAGATGGCGATTTTATGAGCAGAAACGATATCGATCAAGGTCATATTTCTTTGCATCCAGCAGGCATTCCTCATGGTCCACACCCAGGAACTGCAGAAAAAAGTATTGGAAAAACTAAAACTGGAGAATTAGCAGTAATGGTTGATACTTTCAAGCCTTTAATGGTTACAGAAGAAGCCATGAAAATTGCAGATGAAGAGTATTATAAATCTTGGTTGGATAGCCCATCTTAATCTTCCTAAAGGGAAGAAACATTCGAACGTAAAACTATGTTTTCTATGTTTCTATGTGGTAAAAAAGTTCATTAAAATAATAATTATTAGGAGCTATTTCCAGCTTTCCACTATATCTTTTTTCTGAGTTCTCGATATAAATTTGCAAAAAGGCAAATTCACTCGAACTAAGAAAAAAGGATGTCGTTTCAATCTGGGCTAAACCTGTTTACAAACAGATTGCTTTAGGAAATAAAATAGCTACTTTATAAACGATAAACACCTAACAGGTTTTTAAAATTTGTTAGGTCTAAAAAACAAACAAAATGAGTAAAGAAATAAAATCGGTAAATTACGGATTAGAAAAAATATTTGAAGGCGCACAAGATTTCCTTCCATTGTTAGGAACAGATTATGTAGAATTTTATGTAGGTAACGCAAAACAATCTGCACATTTTTATAAAACAGCTTTCGGGTTTCAATCTTATGCATATAAAGGTTTAGAAACTGGGGCAAAAGACTCTGTAAGTTATGTTTTAACGCAAGATAAAATCAAAATTATTTTAACAACGCCTTTAAATAGCAAATCGCCAATAAACGACCATATTGTAAAACATGGAGATGGAGTAAAAGTGGTTGCACTTTGGGTAGAAGATGCTAGAAAATCGTATGAAGAAACGATAAAACGTGGCGCAAAATCTTATATGGAGCCAACTGTAGAAAAAGATGGATTTGGTGAAGTTGTAAGAGCAGGAATCTATACGTATGGAGAAACTGTACACATGTTTGTCGAGCGTAAAAATTATCATGGCGCATTTTTACCAGGTTTCCAAAAATGGGAATCAGACTATAATCCACCAACATCAGGATTAAAATATATAGATCATATGGTTGGTAATGTTGGTTGGAACCAAATGAATACTTGGGTAAAATTCTATGAAGATGTTATGGGGTTTGTTAACTTTTTATCTTTTGATGACAAGCAAATTCATACAGAATATTCAGCATTAATGAGTAAAGTAATGTCCAATGGAAATGGACGAATTAAATTCCCAATAAACGAACCAGCAGAAGGAAAAAAACGTTCTCAAATTGAGGAGTATTTAGATTTTTATGAAGGAGCAGGAGTGCAGCACATTGCAATGGCTACTGACGATATTATAAAAACAGTATCACAGTTAAAAGCTAATGGGATTGAATTTTTATCAACTCCACCAGAAGAATACTACAAATCTGTACCTTTAAGATTGCAGGAATTTAAACATGAATTAGCTGAAGATATCGAAAAACTAAGAGGTTTAGGAATTATGATAGATGCTGATGAAGAAGGTTATTTATTACAAATTTTCACTAAACCAGTTGAAGATAGACCAACCTTGTTTTTTGAAATTATTCAAAGAATGGGAGCAAAAGGATTTGGAGCAGGAAATTTTAAAGCACTTTTTGAATCCATAGAAAGAGAACAAGCAAAAAGAGGAACGCTTTAATTAGTAGCCAGTTTTTTAGATTATAAATATTTATAGACCTCACAGGTTTTCAAAATCTGTGAGGTCTTATTTTTAAAAACAATCATATCTTTGTTAATCAACCATCAATAATGAAAAGAGAAGAAATACTAAAAGCAATTGAAGAAAAATACGATAAATTAGGTGTTCCTGTAGAGGCAATGCTAGAAGGTTTATTGTGGAGTAAACCAATTACTTATTGGGATTATATTCAAACAGATTCACTTTTAGGTTTGCAAACACAAAGAACAGATCAACCAGATGAAATGGTATTTATTATGTACCATCAAGTTAATGAGTTGTTGTTTAAAATGATTTTGTGGGAAATAGAGCAAGTTGCAAAAGCTACAGAAGTTTCTGCGGATAAATTTTCGATGCATTTAAATAGAATTAGTAGATATTTTGATATGCTTTGTAGTTCTTTTAATGTTATGGCAGATGGCATGGAAAAAGAGCAATATTTAAAATTCAGAAACACATTAACACCTGCAAGTGGTTTTCAATCAGCACAATATCGTAAAATTGAGTTTGCATCAACAGAATTAATTAATTTAATAGATGCACGTTTTAGAGATAAAATAGATAGAAATTCATCATTTAAAAATGCATACAATCATTTGTACTGGCAAGCAGCTGGTAAAAATTATACAACTGGGCAAAAATCAACTTTGTTAAATCTTTTTGAAGAAAAATATTTAGGAGAGTTTATCGATTTTATGGAAGATTATAATGATATTAATTTATCACTTAAATTTAAACAGTTACCAAAAGAAACTCAAGAAAACGAGGATTTAATAAAGGCAATGCGTCATTATGATTATACTGTAAACGTAAAATGGGTAATGGCTCATTATAATGCAGCAGCAAAATATATTGGTGGTAGCGATTCCGATTTAAAAGCGACAGGAGGCAGTAATTGGCGAAAATATATGCATCCAAAATACCAACGAAGAATTTTTTATCCCTATTTATGGAGCGAAGAAGAATTAAAAAATTGGGGAACATTTTAATTTAAAATGTTCATATAATTATATTTTTATTCAAAAATAAATCTTCATTTTTGTGAAATTTATTATTATTTTTATGTGACTTTTAATTATTAAAGAAACGTTAAATTGCTCATTATAAATTAATGGGAAACGTATTTTTATGTCTTTGGAATGGTAATTGTCAATAGTTTTTTATAAGTTTGATAACTATGAAAAAAAATATCCTAATTTTTTTACTTTTTGTAATTACATTTTCTATCTCAGGACAAGAAAAAAAAGCACCTTACAAGAGTGGTGAATGGCTTCGTTATAAAATGAGTTACAGTGGTTTTTTAAGAGCTGGAACTGCAATTTTAGAAGTTAATGAAACAGAATATCAAGGTAAAAAAGTATTGCATGCTAAAGGTACAGGTTGGACTTCTGGAATGATAAAGTGGTTTTTTGAAGTAGATGATGTTTATGAGTCTTATTTTGATAAGGACAATGTAAAACCTTATTTATTTAAAAGAAAAATCGACGAAGGTGGTTATAAGAAACACAGAATAACCTCTTTTAATTATGATTCTCAGCAAGCTTATATTCAGGATTTCACAAATCAAAAAGATACATCAGTAGCATTTACAAATGTGCAAGATATGATGTCTTCTTTTTATTATTTAAGAAATATAGAGACCAAAAACTTAAAAAAAGGAGATGAAGTAGCTTTAGATATGTTTTTAGATGCACAAGTTTACCCTTTTAAACTTCGATTTTTAGGAAAAGAAGTTTTGAGAACAAAATTCGGAAAGGTTAATGTTTTAGTATTTAGACCCTTAGTTCAATCAGGTAGAATTTTTAAAGAAGAAGAAAGTGTAACGATTTGGATTACTGATGATGCCAATAAAATTCCAATAAAAATGCAAGCTTCTTTATCTGTTGGTTCTTTAAGAGCTGAATTAGAAGATTATAAAGGATTGGCAAATTCCTTTGAAAAAATTTAGAAAATTTTAACGAAACTCTTTTAGCAAGTTCTATTATTAGATTCTTTATAAATCAATTTTATTTGTACTTTTGAAACCGATCTTAAAATAGTACAATTTTCTTGAAAAAAGCACTGATTCTTCTAGCATTTATTATATCATTTTCTTCTTGTAAAAAAGATGAAATTAAGCCTATTGTTGTTCCTGAAATAATAGAGCCAGTTCCAGAAATTAGGTATGGCTATAACCTTGATGACTTTAATGTTATTCAAGATACCATAAAAAGTGGCGATAGTTTTGGAGCAATTTTAGATAAACATCATGTGATGTATCCTAAAATTAACGAGATTGCAACATCTGTAAAAGAAATTTTTGATGTGAGACGAGTTAGAGCAGGCAAGCCTTATACTATTTTAGCAAGCAAAGATTCCACAAAGCAAGCACAGATTTTTATCTATAAACATGATAAAATAAATTCAACGATTTTAGATTTCAAAGATTCTACAATTACTGCAACTTTATATAAGAAACCAATAATTATTGTTGAAAAAGAAATAGAAGGTGTAATTAATTCTAGCCTTTCTGCAACTATGGATAGTTTGGGTTTGAGCACCAATTTAACTTGGACAATTGCAGATATTTATGCTTGGACGTTAGATTTCTACAAGCTTCAAAAAGGAGATTCATTTAAATTTGTGTACGAAGAAAAATATATTGAAGATTCTACTTTTGCAGGATATGGAAAAGTAAAATCGGCAGTTTTTAAACATAAAGGAAACGATTTATACGCATTTCGTTTTTTAGCAGATTCTACTTTAAACATTCATGAATATTATGATGATAAAGGAAAAATGTTACGTAGTCAGTTTTTAAAAGCACCTATAAAATTTCAATATAGAGTTTCATCAAGATACAATTTGAAAAGAAGAATTGCTTATTATGGAAACAGAATAAAACCTCATAGAGGAACTGATTTTGCTGCAAAATTAGGAACACCAATAATCTCTACAGCAAACGGAACTGTTGTAGAATCTACAAGAAGAGGTGGTAATGGGAAATTTGTAAAAATTAAACATAATAATATTTATTCTACCCAATATTTACACATGCAAAATCAAAATGTAAAAAAGGGAGACTATGTAAAGCAAGGAGATATTATTGGTTGGGTTGGTATGACAGGAAATACAGGAGGTCCTCATGTTTGTTATCGTTTTTGGAAAAATGGAAGAGAAGTAGATCCTTTTAAAGAACAATTGCCAGCAGCAAAACCAATGGATAAAAACGTAAAACCAATTTTTTATGACTTTATACATCCATTAAAATATCAGCTAGATTATAAAAGAATACCAGTTAAAAAACCAGAAAAAGTTACAGAAATTGTAGCGCAAAACTAAATTATGGCTTTAAAAAACATCAATCCAACTAAAACAAATGCTTGGAAAGCATTAACAAATCATTTTGAGGAGAATAAAAACATCAATATAAAAGATTTATATAAAGATGATGATAGAAAACAAGATTTCTCTTTAGAATTTGATGATTTATTGGTTGATTTTTCTAAAAATAGAATTACAAAAGAAACCATAGATTTATTAGTTGATTTAGCAAATGAGGTTGATTTAAAAGATGCTATTGAAAAACAATTTTCTGGAGAAATTATAAATGTAACTGAAGGTAGAGAGGTTTTACATACAGCTTTAAGAAGTACTACTGAAGATCCAGTTTTAGTAAACGGAAAAAATATAAAACCACAAATACAAGTAGCATTAAGAAAAATTAAAAGTTTTTCTAACAAAGTTATTTCTGGGAAATGGAAAGGATATACAGGTAAATCTATTACAGATATTGTAAATATCGGTATTGGTGGTTCTGATCTTGGTCCAGATATGATTGTAGAATCTTTAAAATTTTACAAAAATCAATTAAACACCCATTTTGTTTCTAATATTGATGGTGATCATGTTTCTGAAATTATAAAAACCTTAAATCCAGAAACAACACTTTTTGTAATTGTGTCTAAAACTTTTACAACACAAGAAACAATTACCAATGCAGAAACTATAAAGAATTGGTTTTTAAAATCAGCAACTATTTTTGATATCCCAAAACACTTTGTGGCAGTTTCCACAAATTTAGAAGCTGTGGATAATTTTGGTATTGATAAAAACAATGTTTTCCCAATGTGGAATTGGGTTGGTGGTCGTTTTTCTTTATGGTCAGCAGTAGGTTTGTCTATAAGTTTATCTGTAGGTTTTAATAATTATAGAGCTTTGTTAGATGGTGCAGAAGAAATGGATTTGCATTACAGAAATACAGATTTCGATAAAAACATTCCAGTAATTTTAGCATTATTAAGCATTTGGTACAATAATTTTTATGGAGCAGAATCTGAAGCTGTTTTGCCATATTCTCAATATTTATCGAAACTTCCTAGTTATTTACAACAAGCAGTTATGGAAAGTAATGGTAAAGGTGTAGATAGAAATGGAGATAAAGTAGATTACCAAACAGGAACCATTGTTTGGGGAAGTACAGGTACCAATATGCAACACGCATTTATGCAATTGGTGCATCAAGGAACAAAATTAATTCCAGCAGATTTTATTGGTTATAAGGAATCTTTATATGGTTTAACTGATCATCATAAAAAATTGATGGCAAATTATTATGGTCAAATGGAGGCTTTAGCTTTTGGTAAAACAAAAGAAGAAGTACATTTAGAATTGCAATTTTCTGGTGATAAGGAAAAAATAAATCAACTTTTGCCTTTTAAGGTTTTTGAGGGTAACAGGCCAAGTAATGCTATTCTTTTTGATAAACTAACTCCAAAATCTTTAGGTAAGTTAGTTGCTTTATATGAACATAAAATATACACTCAAGGTATTTTATGGAACATTTATAGTTATGATCAATTTGGAGTGGAGCTAGGTAAGGAGCTTGCTAATAAGCTGCTAAAAGCTTAGATTTTCTAATAAAATTTTTCAAAAATCGATTTGTTAATAAAAGCCTAAAATTTTGTTAACAATGTTGTTAATATTTAAATGTTTGATATTTAGTGTGTATAGGTATATTTTTATAAATTTACCTATCTTAATTTCGTGTTAAAACTTAACATTAAGTTAACATACCAAACCTGCAAAAAAGGGACTTTTGTGGAAAATTTAATAACATAAAATTTAATAATGAAAAATTTTAAAAACTTATTATTTGTAGCCATGTTTTTTATAACTGCTACTGTTTTAGGACAAACTAAAATTACAGGTACTATTGTTGATGGATCAAATCAATCCTTACCTGGAGCAAGTGTTTTAGAAAAAGGAACTCAAAATGGAGTTTCTGCAGATTTTGATGGTAAATTTAGCTTAACAGCAAAATCAAATTCTGGAACATTAGTAATTTCTTTTATTGGTTACAAGTCTAAAGAAGTTGCTTTTTCTGCTGCAAACTCAAATTTGGGTTCAATTAAGTTAGAAGAAGATAACAGTTTAGATGAAATTGTATTAGTTTCCAATTCTTTCGCTATTGACAGAAAAACGCCAGTGGCTGTTTCTACAATTAGAGCAGAAGAAATTGAGTTTAAATTAGGAACTCAAGAATTTCCGGAAATTTTAAAATCAACTCCTGGAGTTTATGCTACTAAGCAAGGTGGTGGTTATGGAGATGGTCGTATTAACTTACGTGGTTTTAACTCAGAAAATGTTGCTGTTATGATTAACGGAGTTCCTGTTAATGATATGGAAAGTGGTCAAGTTTACTGGTCAAATTGGGCTGGTTTAGGAGATGTAACAAGTGCAATGCAAGTTCAAAGAGGGTTAGGTGCTTCTAAAGTAGCTGTACCTTCTATTGGTGGTACTATTAATATCTTAACTAAAACTTCAGATGTTGAAGAAGGAGGTAATGTATCTTATGATTTAGCAAATGATGGTTTTAATAAATTCGGTTTTACATATTCTACTGGATTAATGGATAATGGTGTTGCTGTTTCTGTATCTGCTGCAACAATTAGTGGAGATGGTTATGTTGATGGAACATCATTTACAGGTTTTAATTACTTTGTAAATGTTACTAAAGAATTTAATGATGAGCACAAATTATCTTTAACTGCTTTTGGTGCAAAACAACAACATGGTCAAAGACAAAATAGACAAAGAATTTCAACGTTTAGAGAAAGTAGTAGAGGTAGAAAATACAATTCAGATTGGGGTTATAAAGATGGTCAATTAACTAACTCTGAAGATAACTTTTATCATAAACCACAAATTTCTTTAAATCATTATTGGAATTTAAGTGAAAAAACATTTATATCTACAGCTGCTTATGTTTCTTTTGGAACTGGTGGTGGAGGTGGTTGGTCTGGAGTTAACAAGTTTGGCTTCGAAGATCCTACTTATAGAATTGGTAATTTAGGTACTATAGATTTTGATAGAATTGTTGATGAAAATAGAGCCAATGGAACAAATGGTTCTGAATCTATTTTAAGAGCTTCAAGAAACGATCATAATTGGTATGGTATTTTATCTACTTTAAAAACAGATTTAACTGAGAACTTAACTTTCTTAACAGGTTTAGATTATAGAGGTTATACAGGTATTCACTTTACAGAAGTTACAGATCTTTTAGGAGGTCAATACTTTTCTGATAATAGTAATGTGAACACACCAAATAATAGAGCTCAAGTTGGTGATAAAATTTTGTATGATAATGATGGTTTAGTAGACTGGTTAGGTGCATTTACACAATTAGAGTATTCTAAAAATGATATTTCAGCATTTGTATCTTTTAACTTATCTAATACTGTTTATCAAAGAGTAGATCGTTTTTTATATTTAGACAGTGATCCTTTACAAACCTCAGATAAATATAACTTTGTTGGTTTTGGATCTAAAGGAGGTCTTAACTACAATTTAGACTCTAATCATAGTGTATTTGGTAACATTGGTTATTTTGAAAAAGCACCATTTTTTAATGCAGTGTTTGCTAACAGAAATAACGAAGATGTTAATGACGATGCACCAAATGAGAAAATTACTAGTTTTGAATTAGGGTATAAATTTAGAAGTGAAAAATTCACTGCAAATTTAAATGCATATAGAACACTTTGGAATGATAGATCAGAAAATTTAAGATTCCAACAACCTGATGGTACAAATGCTTTTGCAAACATTTTAGGAGTAAATGCAATTCACCAAGGTTTAGAATTAGAAGCTACTTTTAGAGCTTCAGATAAATTGAAAATTACAGGTATGGCTTCTTTAGGAGACTGGAGATGGGATAGTAATGTAGAAAATGTTCAAATTATAGATGAGAATAACGATGTTGTACAAACTGTAGATTTATTTATAAAAGACCTTAAAGTTGGAGATGCTGCACAAACAACATTTGCATTAGGACTTAATTATGATATATTACCAGAAACTACTTTTACGTTAGATTATAATTACGCTGCAGATTTATTCGCAGATTATGATCCAAGTGATAGAGGTTCTGTAGGACCAAATACATGGGAAGTGCCAGATTTTCATTTATTTGATACTGCATTAAGACACAAATTTGAATTTGCAGGTTTTGACGCATCAATTATAGCTAGAGTTAACAATATTTTCGATACTACTTATATATCAGATGCACAGGATGGTACAAATTCTGATGCTGCAACAGCTGCAGTTTACTACGGTTTTGGAAGAACATTTAGTGTTGGAGCAAAAATTAAATTTTAAACATACATAAAGATGAAAAAAATATTTTATTTATTCGCAATTACAGCTTTTATGTTTACTTCTTGTAATCCTTTAGAGGATGTTATTACAGAAGTAGATGCTTTGACTAAAAATGACAAACTTGTAGATGACTTAGTGCTTACGTTAACAGACGAAAACTATGAAACCTTAGAATTAAATTTTGGTAGCTTTAGCAATAACGAAGATGCAAAATCTTTAATACCAGGTTTTTTATCAGAAACATACCCACAATTAGGTGTAACTTATTTACCTAATGGAGAAATTGATCAATCTTCTTCTGCATTAGTAACTTATAAGTTATATAGCCCAATTAAATTTGAGGCTTATACAGTAACTGATGCAGATTATACTGCTTTAGGATTCTCTAGCTTAAATGACAGTGATGATTTTGATGCTTTCTTTGACTTAAAATTTCCAAGTGAAGTTCAAGGAACAGTTATTGATTTAACTTATAATACAAATCCGACTTTAATTGAATATACTTTAAATGATGACGATTATGATTCAGTTGGTAATGGACGTTTTGATAGTTTTGACGCAGCAGAAACTGAAGAAGATAGAAGAGTAAAAATTCAAACCATTTTATTAAATAACTTTCCTGATGCAAATTTTGGAGATAAATATAAAGTGTTTTACGAATGGTATAATGGATCTTCTGTTGAAGATTTAGAGATGTTGGTTCAGTTAGAAGAAAATCCTACAGATGAATCTAAAACTACAACATATAAATTAGATAATGATGATTATGCATTAACCGGAAATGGAAGTTTTAATAACTTTGATATTAGAACAGGTAAACCAGAAGAAGATATTGAAACCAGAAGAGAAAAAATTGAAACTATTTTGTTAAATAATTTTCCTGCAGCAGTTTCAGGAGACTTTTATGTAGTTTCTTATGATGCCTTCAATAATCAATTTGAAAGACCTGTTTTAACAATGATTCTTCAATTTGATGGTACAAACTATAATATTTTTGATGTTAAAGTTTATGCTACTTACGAATATGCTTTAGTTGAAAACACGATGAGATTCACGTTAACAGATGATTGGAATGCACCAATTACTTTTTCATCTGAAGAATATGAGTTATTAGGTGGTAGTGCTCGTTTTAATAACTTTAGTGGAGATGAAAATGAAGCTAAACGTACAATCGCTATTTACTTAAAAAATACATTATATCCTTATGCAGCAGCAGAAGATTTTGTAGCAGTACAATATGCTTTCTATAATGGTAGTGATACATTAACAAGAAATGTAAATTTTGTATTCGATGGAACTGTTTGGAATGCAATACCAACTGTAATCAATACATCTTTAAAATTTGGTCATAATGGAACAACTTGGGTGCCAGATAATACAATTAAGTATACTCTAATAAATTCAGATTATGCATTAGTTGAAAATGGCCAGTATAATAATTTCGATGTAAGAGCAGGAAAAGCGGAAGAAACTATTGAAGTTCGTTTAGAAAAAATTAATAAAATTCTAAAAGCTAATTTTCCAAACTCAGAACAAGGGCAAAAATTCGCAGTAACGTATGCTTTTTATGATGGTACTAATGGAAACGCAACAATAAATGTTATTTTAGAAGGATCAGATTACATTCTTCAGTAAGATAATTTAAGATAATTTTTAAAGCCACTGTTTCTGAAACATCAGAAACAGTGGCTTTTTTATGCATAAAAATTAGTAACTTTGTTTAAAGCAAAAACTCAATCAATATTATGAAAGAAGTACACTCATATTGGGCATATTTAGTCCTTTTAATTTTAATTTTTGCAGTAGTAAATGCAATAATCGGTTTAACGCAAAAAAAAGAATTTACAGACAAAGATTTAAGAATAGGTTTATTTGCATTAATAGCAACCCATATTCAATTATTAATAGGCTTTGTTTGGTACTTTATGTCTCCTTGGTTTGAGTTATTAACTACAGATGCAGCAACAGTTATGAAAACTAAAGAAGTTAGGTTATTAGCAGTTGAACATCCTTTAATGATGATTATTGCCATTGTTTTAATAACAATTGGTTGGTCTAAACATAAAAAGAAAACAACAGACACTGCAAAATTTAAAATGTTTGCAATATTTTATGGATTAGGATTGTTGGTTATTTTATCAAGAATTCCTTGGAATAATTGGTTTTAGAATATGAAAATAATAAGCTATTTCCTTTCACCAATATTTATATTGGTATTTGTATTACTATTGGTTATTTTTCATCCATTTCAATGGTTGGCATATAATTTATTTGGTATTAAAGGTCATGCAAAAGTGGTGGCAGCTTTAAATTTATGTTTAATGAGATCTATGTTACTTATTGGTGTAACTGTAAAGCTTATAAACAAACATAAATTACCAGAAAACAGCTCGTTAATTTTTGTGTCTAATCATCAAGCTACTTTTGATATTCCTCCAATTGGTTGGTTTTTTAGAAAGCACAATCCAAAATTTGTGTCAAAAATTGAATTAGGCAAAGGAATACCAAGTATTTCTTATAATTTAAAGAAAGGTGGAGCAGCACTTATCAACAGAAAAGATCCGAAACAAGCTATTGGAGAATTAATAGAATTTTCTAAAAGAATAAATAAAAATAAATGGGGAGCAGCAATTTTTCCTGAAGGAACAAGAAGTAGAACAGGAGAGCCTAAAAAATTTGCTGCAAATGGTTTAAAAATAATAACTAAATTCAACCAAGATGGTTATGTTGTACCTTTAACAATTAATAACTCTTGGAAAGTATTTAAATATGGTAAATTTCCACTAGGTATTGGAAGCCCAATTACAATTACCACCCACGAACCTATAAAGATAGATTCAATGCCATTTATTGAGCTATTAGCAACAACAGAAACAATTATTAAAGAACATATAAAATAAAAAATTATGTCTATAAAAAATGTAAGAAAAGAAGTAATGCTAACTTTAGAGAAGAAGATGCAGCACTTTATGGATACCTATTTAATTCCTGCAGAAAAAATATGGCAACCAACCGACTTTTTACCTAATTCTCAAAATGATTCATTTATTACTGAGGTAGAAGAAATTAGAGAACTGTCTAAAGAACTACATGACGATTTTTGGGTAGTTTTAGTTGGTGATACAATCACAGAAGAAGCTTTACCAACTTACGAATCTTGGTTATTAGATTTAGATGGTGTTTGTCAAGATCCAGATAATAGCTGGGCAAAATGGGTTAGAACTTGGACTGCTGAAGAAAACAGACATGGAGATGTTTTAAACAAATATTTGTATTTGTCTGGACGGGTAAATATGCGTGAAGTAGAAATTTCTACCCAACATTTAATTGCAGATGGGTTTGATATTGGTACATCAACAGATCCATATAAAAACTTTGTGTATACAAGTTTCCAAGAATTGGCAACCTATGTTTCTCATAATAATGTAGCAAAAATTGCAAGACAAAAAGGCCACAAAGCTTTGGCTAAAATGTCTAAAATTATTGCTGGAGATGAAATGCGTCATCACCAAGCATATGCACATTTTGTAAAAGAAATTTTTAAGATTGATGGTAGTGAAATGATGCTAGCTTTTCAACATATGATGAAGCATAAAATTGTGATGCCAGCCATGCATTTAAGAGAATCTTTTGGAGAAAAAGGAAGTTTGTTTGATGATTTTTCTACAGTAGCACAAAGATTGGGTGTTTATACAGGTTTTGATTATGTTGATATTTTAAAGAAATTGACAGAAACTTGGGAAATTGATAAAATTACAAATCTTACGCCAGAAGCAGAAAAAGCAAGAGATTATTTAATGAATTTACCAGACAGAATGTATAGAATTACAGAAAGAATTAAAGTTCCAGATACACAATTTCAGTTCAAATGGATGTTACCTGCATAATTTAATTTTGAAATAATACTACAATAATTAGTCATAAAAAAGTTCCTAATTATTCAAAATCTTTGAATAATTAGGAACTTTTTCTTTTAGATAAATCTAAACAATCTCCATTTTCTGCAATAAAAAAGAAGCATTCATGTTTTTACAAATTCCGTTTTTTAAAGTATAATCGAAATGCAATTCATTGTGAATAATTTCGGCATCAAAATAATAGTTTTTGATGGTCGGAAACTCATTTTCTAATTCGCACAAGCTCACATCATGAGTGGCAATAATTCCTGTAGATTTCGATTTCGTGAGTTTTTCCACAAACTTTTTAGAACCAATGGCTTTGTCTTTGCTATTTGTCCCTTTTAAAATTTCATCTAAAATGATAAAATAATGATGGTCTTTTATTTCATCAACAATAAATTTTAAACGTTTTAATTCCGAGTAAAAATACGACTCATCTTCTGTTAAAGAATCTGTAGTTCGCATACTTGTAATTAGTTTTATAGGCGAATATGTAAAACTTTCAGCACAAACAGGCAAACCACAATTAGCCATTACAATAGATAAAGAAACCGTTCTTAAGAACGTACTTTTCCCTGCCATATTTGCTCCAGTTACAATAAAAAACTGCTCGTCATCAATTATAAAATCATTATCGACTCTTTTATCAACTTTTAATAAAGGATGCCCTAAATTGGTCGATTTTATGACTTCTTTTTCTATGGATATTTCTGGAAAAATAAATTTTGGATGATTAAATTTAAAGTTTGCTAATGAGTTTTGAGCATCAAAATAAGCAACTACTTCAAACCATTTTTCTACAGTGTTTTTATAACTTTCAATCCATTTTTCAACTTTACGTGCATTGTAAATTTCTAAGAGAAATAACCCATTCCCTAAAACCGAAATAATAATGTTACTTCGTTGATCAAAAGCATCTAAAATTTTAGAAAATTCTTTAAAAATTACGGACGCTTTTTTATTTTCTGACTGTATTATTTTTTGATGTTGCACTAAATTTTTAGCAGTGAAATTTTCGGTTTCAATTTCATTTAACAATTGATGATATTGTTTAAAAGTATCTCTAATTGTATCTGTTTCTGCGTATAAATTATTTGTCTTTTTCAAAAATCGACCTGTAGTAAATAATCCAATAAAAAACCAAACCACGATATAATTAAAAGAAATAAAACCAAAGGAAGCCAAGCCAATTAACGCTATAGAAATAATTGAAAACGCCATTTGTAAGGTTGATAAAAATTTAGGAAAAACAGATTTGTAATTAATAATCCATGCTGATATAAATGCTGTTTTATTTTTTACAGTCACTAAATTTGCCAAAGCAGAAAAATGTTGACGCCATTTTACTTTTTTAGAAAGTTCGTTAATTGCATTTTGTTTTTCAATAATTTCCTCTGTTTTATTTTCGGTAAAAACATTTGCTAAAGCAGCTTTTCCATCAATAGTAGAAGTTCTATTTATATACTGAAAGAACGAACCAATACCAAATAAATCAATATCATTGCTGTAAAAATGAGCAGGATTCACAAACTCTGTTCCATCTTTTAAATGATGAAAATTACGATTTAAAACTTTAATTTCTGTTTTGTGAATTGCTGTTTTTGCATCAACAATTGCCTTTTCTCTTTTTAAGTTGATAAATTTTGTCACCAAAAAAGAAAACAATAAAACACCTAAAAAAGCGATGATAAAAACATCTGGATAATTGCCAAAAGTTAGGTAAACTAAAAAACAGGTAACTAAAAAAACAGCAAACCTAAAAATTCCTAAATTGATTAGTTTTTTTTTCAATTTAAAAGATTCCTTTTCTGATTCAATTTTTTGTTGCTTATAAAACTCTAAAGGATTCGTCATGTACTTATTTTCGTTCTTTAAATTTAACATTTAGTTGTGTTGCTAAATCTCTTCCATAAATAACTGCATTATCAATTTCATCAAATGCTGCAATTTTGTATTTATTATTTCTAACATCCCAAATATTTACTTCACATTCATCTCTCTGATTTAAAAAGGTGGAAACTCTATCTAATTTTTTAAAATTTTTCCAGAATCCGCAACCAAAAGGACCAATAAAATAAAAGGTTCGATATTTCATTTCTTCAAAATTGAAATGGTGGGATGCAGAAATAGAAAACTTAATAGCAATAATTAAAGGAATCAAAGTACCAAATACAATACTTCGTTGTTTCTTATGTGATTTTAACTCAAAAAAAGAAATGTCTGAAATAAAAAATTTATAAAGTAAAAAAACAAATAGAGAATAAAATATAGAAGCTATTATCCTATTCAAAATAGATTTTTTACCAAAAAATATAATTACATTCTTAGTCTCCATAAGATGAAATTCCACCTGTCAAATTTAAGACTTTTAAATTTGGATATTTCTTTTTTAACCTCTCTGTAGCTCTGTAACTATTCAAACCTCTTTGGCAAACCATAATATAGGTTTTAGTTTCATCTATTTTGATTTTTTCGGCATCAAATTTATTAATATGGATGGTTTGATTCACTTCAAAAGGCAATTTTAAATTATTTAAAACAGCAATAATTTCTAAGTTTTTAGAAGTTTTTATGTCTGATAATTGTTCCTTTAATGCTGATGCAGATATTTGCCAATCTTCATTTTGAGTACTACAAATTGCATCAACATAAGTCTGTGTTTTAAAAATTTTAGCAATTTTATCTTTTAAAACTGTGGGTTTTAACTTCATCTTTAGTTGCGTATTTTGGAGGGAATTATAAATTAATAATTCATTTGTTAAAGGTTTTCCAATTCCTGTGATTAATTTTAAAACCTCATTAACTTGTTGTGTAGCAATCATTCCAACAATGGAATTCAACGTTCCTGCTTCTTCACAATTAGGAATATCTGTTGCCATTTCTGGAAAAGCATCTCTTAAATTTGTGGAGTAAGTTCCCTCTTTTTGCAACACATTAAAAGTGGCAACATATCCATCAAACTTATACAAAGAACCGTAAACAAGTGGTTTGTTTTTGATGACACAAGCATCGTTTAATAAGTATTTTGTGGGTAAAGAATCTGTTCCATCCACAATAATATCAACGTTTTCTATCAATTCAAAAATGTTGTCTTTTGTAATTGGTTTGTTCGTGAAATTAACCTCTGTAAAAGGTGCTCTTTTTTTTATAAATTCTGATAAAACTGCTGCTTTTGATTGACCAACATCATCTAAAGAAAAGAAAACTTGTCTGTGTAAATTGGTTATATCAATGGTGTCAAAATCTACCAAATGAATTTTTCCAATACCACTTGCAGCTAAATAAACTGCAATCGGACTTCCTAAACCTCCACAACCAACCACTAAAACTGAGGTGTTTTGTAATTTTTGTTGCCCAACTTCACCAATTTCTGATAAAGTGATTTGACGTTTAAAAAGTTGATTTTTTGTTGGTTTCATTATTATGTTAAACTTGTTTACAATGAATTTATTTCAATATTTCACGCTTATTTTGTCATTTCGAAATGAGCCTTTTTAGGCGATTGAGAAATCTCATAATAATCTCAATTTTATGTTAGCTTAATTATGAGATTTCTCCTAAAGTCGAAATGACAAAACTGTATGTTATCTTTTTTTTTAATTTTATTATTTCCCAATCTCCTTTTTTGCAACTTCAAACTCTTCTGGAGTATTTATATTTCTTATAAAATCATCATCAATTTCTACAACTTCAACATCAGAATTAATTAACATTTTACGAGGACAAGAGTAGCCTTGAGCTAAATATTGTAACAAAATAGGATATGCTTTTGGCTCGTAAATGGTTATTAAAGGCTCCACAAACTCCTTGCTTTTTCCCTTAATTGCTGTTGCAATTTTACTCGGGTTTCTATGTTTTAGTAGTAATTTAATAACTTCTTCATTCACAAAAGGAACATCTGTTGCCAACACAAACCAAGCCGAATTTGGGTCTTTTTGAAACGCAGAACAAATGCCTCCAAAAGGTCCTAAATTCAGAAATTTATCGTGAATTTCATTTTCAATTTCTGATGAATTTTGAACAGAATAAAACGTTTCTAAATTGTTACGCTCTAGCAATTCTTTTGCAAATTCTTTTTGTGGTTTTCCAAAATAGTTAAGCTCAGCTTTGTCTGTTCCCATTCTTGTACTTTTTCCACCAACCAAAACCAAACCTTTTACAGGCGCAATTTTTTCTTGAATCAAGTTATTGATGTGATCTGCAATTTTATCAACTTCATCAATTGTATAGCAAATTTTGTTTTTTATATTTGGATATTTCTCAACCAAAAAATCAAAAAATTCGGTTTCTTTTTTTAGTTTGATGATAAACTGAATCCTATTTAATTGTTCTAATCTTTTTAAAACTGAAGCTTCTTTTGCTTCATCTAAAACTAATATTTGTTTTGCTCCTTGATAATGATTTCCGTTGATAAAAACATAATCAAATTGTGCAAAATCCAAACGTTGTTGAAACTTGTTTACGTTTCCAGAAGTCGTAATTTGTAAATTTCCTTCATGATGAAAAACATATTCTGATAAACTATAATTGTCATCTCGAGCGCAGTCGAGAGATTTTGCATGAGAAGCATCAAAATACGCCAACTTGTAGTTTGATAATTTTTCAGAAACTTGATGCGCTAAATCAGCTATAATGTTGCAATTTGTGCCTAAAACTGCAATTTCATTTGGTGCAAAATTATCATTATCTCGTCTTTGTATGTTTGTATGTTTGCTATGTTTAGCCATTTTGAATATCCGATTTACCTCCAGTTTTTTCTACTAATTTCACTTCTTTTATCACCATTTGCTGACTGATACTTTTGCACATATCATAAATAGTTAAACAGGTAATATTTGCGCCAGTTAATGCTTCCATTTCTACGCCTGTTTTTCCTTCGATAGTTACTTCGCAAAAGACTTCTATGTTTTCTAAATCGATAATATTAATATCAATATCTACTCCATTAATCAATAATGGATGACACATGGGAATCAATTCTGATGTTTTTTTAACACCTTGAATTCCTGCAATTATGGCTGTTTGAAAAACAGGTCCTTTTTTAGTAATTAACTCATCATTTGTAAAATGAGAAATCACTTTTTTTCCTAAAAACATCGTTGCTTTTGCAATGGCTGTTCTTTTGGTAATTTTCTTGTCAGAAACATTAACCATTTTAGGATTGTTTTTGGAGTTTAAGTGTGAAAACATATTAGTATTGTAAGGATTAAATTCTTTAATATCGCATTCTAACACTTCTATTTCTGGTTTCAAAAATTCTCTAAAAAAACTTGATTTTTTTACAGGTCTTTCTGAATAAAATGCTTCTTCAACATCTTCTAATTTATATTTTTCTGATAATTTGAATGTTGAAAAGTTTGATCTTAAAAAAGATAGAAAAGCATGTGTTGTATTCGAAAAACCAAAGTCAGTGTAAAAACCATTTTCTTTTTTTAAATAATAAGCTTTATTTTTAATTTTTGCATATCTAAAACCTAAATCCTTAAGAGTTTGATAAACACCTCTTTGATGAAACTCTAACTTACCATTTTTTGAATTCTCGAAAATTACTTTTTGCATTATTTATATCTTATTATTGGATAAACCTCTCCACTTTTAAACTCACTTTTATCATTTGGCAATTGAACAAACGCATCTGCATGTACCAAACTTGCTAAATCTCCAGAACCATTTCCTTGAATTGGAGTTGCTATTAAATTACCATTTTCGTTGGCTAATTTTACTTGTAAAAAATAAACCAAATTTGGCTTAAAAGAGACGTTTTCGGCTAAAATTGCAGTTTCTTGTTCAGCTTTTAAATTTACTGATTTAAAATACCAAGGATAAAAATACGCCAAACAATTTACAAATGTCGAAATTGGATTTCCTGGAAATGCAAATAATTTGCAGTTTTCAGTTTGCCCAAACCAGAAAGGTTTTCCTGGTCTTTGAACAACTTTATGAAATAGTTTTTCAACTCCTAATTCATCAAAAACTTCTGGTAAAAAATCGAATTTTCCTTTGCTAACTGCGCCACTAAAAAGTAACACATCATATTCTTGTAAATAGTTTTTTATTTTCGATTTTAAAATAGGTTTATCATCTGTAATATGAGCAGTTTCTGAAGGAATATGTAGTCTTTCTAACAAAGAAACCAGCGTAAAAATATTACTTCTTCTTATTTGATGATCCAAAGGAATTTCATCTACGCCAACCAATTCATCACCTGTAGAAACAATCATTACTTTAGGCTGTTTTGCAACTTTTACAAATGATTTGCCAACAGTTGCTAAAACTCCAATTTCTGCTGCTGATATCTTCGTGTTTTCAGAGATTAACACATCATCAACTTTCCCATCTTTTCCTTTATGATGCACATTTTGATCCTCATTAATTTCATCAATATTGATGGTAGCAACTCCATTTTCGATTGTTGCATCTTCATATCTTATAACAGTATTTGTGTTGTTTGGCAACACTGCACCTGTCATCACTTCAATACAATTCCCTTTGTTTTTGAGTGTAATTTGTTCACTTCCTGCAGCTTGAATTCCTTCAACTTCAAAAGTTCTTTGTCCGTTTTTAAATACAGAATATTCAATGGCAATTCCATCCATAGCAACTCTATTAAAAGGAGGGAAATCTCTATCTGCAACAATTTCTTCTTTTAAAATTCTACCAACAGATTTTATAAACGGAATTTTTTCAACCCCAAAATCTTGTGATGAACTTAAAACGAATTCTAATGCTTTTTCTACTGAAATCATTTTTTTGGATGTATGATTGTTGAAATCTTTAATTATGTAAATGTTGAATTGTATAAATGAAAATAAAAAACCTTAAAAGCTATTTTAAATCTGTACAATACAAAATTGATTCTTAAAATATCTTTTACAAATGTTGCACAAAATCCATTCTTTTGCCTAAAATTCTGATGACAAAAATTTTATTTGATTCATTAAAAACATAAAAAATCACGTTAGATTTGAAACGATAATAGTTCAAATTTCTAGCAAATATTGAAGCATCTCTTGCTAATTCTGGTCTGTTTGCTAATTCTTCTAAAAAAGATTCTAAAGAAATTAAATATTTTTTTGCAGGCTCTAAACCAAATGTTTTAATCCCAAATTTATATATGCCAACAATATCATTCGAAGCTGCTCCAGATAGTTTATAGTTCTCCATTATCTACAGCCTTCATTAAATCGGATATACTTTTTTGACTAACTCCGCTATTAAAACCGATGTCAATTGCGTTTTTTAATTCTAAAAGTTTTAAATTTTCTGACTGATCTTTTCTAACTAAATCTCTTATATATTCACTATCGTTAGTAAAATCTCCTTTTTCAATTTGTAGTTTAATCCACTCATTTTGTTGATTTGTAAAAGTGATTGATTTTCTGATTGTTTCCATATTAAACTAGTTTGGTGCAATATAGTGATTATTTGCATCAATTTAAAGCTCCATAGACATCAAAACCATTTTCAATTCCATATAGGTGAAACTAGCATCTACTTTCTCTTTTAAAGCTGTTAAGCCTTTTGTATCGCCAACTTCTTCTATTTCGTTTCTGATTTTTTTGTAGCGTTTTAAATCCATCAATTCTAAAACATCAATTTCTCCTGAAGGAATAAAACTCGCTAAATGATTTTCGATAGTTCCAGCAGTTAAACTTCTTTCTTTGGCAACTTCTTTGATGGATAAACCAGATTTAAATAACTCAAACGTAATTTGTTTGGTCGATTTTTTATCCTCTTTTTTCTGCTCGTTAAATTTATTAATTCCGTTTTTGGTGCAATATTCGTTAATGGCTTCCAAGATTTCATTACCATATTTGGCAACTCTGGTTTTTCCCATTCCAACAATTGCCAACAGTTCTTTTTCTGTTCTTGGCAATTCGTCACACATAGCGTATAAAGATTCTTGTGTAAATATTTGAAAAGCAGCAATGTTTTCTGCAATTCGAATTTCATCTCTTAATACTCGTAATTTTAAAGCCAAAATAGGATCACGTTTAGAAGCTACTTTTTTCTTCTTTTTAGGCTCTGTTTTTTGTAAAACTGATTTTGCTCTAACCTCTAAATAATCTTTGGTTTTAAATCCATTTGTCATTTTTTGTAAGGCAAATAACTTTTCTTCTAATTTTTCTTGAAGCGAATCAAACTGTTTCGAAAAATCTGCTTTTACTGCTTTATTATCTGTCGAAAATTGAATTGCATCTAAAGGTTTTTGAATATTATTGCTAGTTTGATTTAAAAAATAATCAATCGCTTTTGTAAAGCGCTCTTGAATTTGAGAGCTATTTTCTGGTAAAATATTAGCTTCAGAAATTTGTAAAAGTTGATTTTTAAATCCGTTAGAAACTTTCATTAAAGCTACAACTCCATCATCTTTTATGGTTTGTAAATGATCAATAACATCACCTTTTATACTGGTTTGATTTCTGTAAAAAATATCAATTAAACGTGTTATAGGATATAAAAACGGCTGATAATCTAACAATTCTATAATTAAATTTAATTGAAAATGTTTTTCGGATTCGTTTAAAATCGATTCATCAGGATGATTTTCGGCTACATTTTCATTAAAAATACTAACAGTTTTATCGTTGATGATAGCATTGCTTGTAATCTTCGTTTTTAACACCAAACCTTCTAAAGAGGTACATCTACTTAAAGCCACATAAGTTTGTCCATGAGCAAAAGAAGCTTCTGCATCTATAATTGCTTTTTCGAATGTTAAACCTTGACTTTTATGGATTGTAATTGCCCAAGCTAAACGTAGAGGAATCTGTGTAAAAGCACCAATTAATTCTTCTTTAATTGCCTTTGTTTCATCATTTATGGAGTAATTAATATTAGACCACGTTTCTCTTTCTGTTACAATTTCATCTGCATCATTTGGGCATTTTACAGTTACAGAATCTTTAGAAATTTTTGTAATAATTCCTATTTTTCCGTTAAAATATCTTTTTTCTTGCGATGAATCATTTTTGATAAACATTACTTGTGCACCTAATTTCAACTCTAAATTTTCATCATTAGGAAACGAGTTTTCGCTAAATTTTCCAGAAATTTCAGCTTTAAAAAAAGAACTCTTTTCTTTCAGTTTATTCAGCTCATAATTGTTGATTAAATTAGCTCTGTTGTTGTGGGTTGTTAACGTTATAAAACCATCTTCTTTACTTGGCGAAAAAGACGGATTGTAATTTCTATTTAAAATTTCTGCAGATTCGTTAGATAAAGTGTCTGTTCTAACCTCATTCAAAATTTTGATAAAGTCTTCGTTTTTTTGACGATAAATATGCTTCAATTCAATAGAAACTACATTGGCTTCTAGAAAGGCTTTTGAGCTGAAAAAATAGACAGTTTCATAATGAGATTGCAATAAACTCCAGTCATTTGGCCTTACAACTGGCGCTAATTGTTGCAAATCTCCAATCATTAAAATTTGTGCGCCACCAAAAACTTTATTTCGGTTTTTATAACGACGCATCACTTGGTCAATTCCATCTAACAAATCTGCTCTAACCATAGAGATTTCATCAATAATTACTAAATCTAACGATTTTATAATATCGATCTTCGTTTTAGAAAAACGTCTTTGTTGGCTATTTGGAGCCTGATTTGGTAAAATTGGCCCAAAAGGCATTTGAAAAAAAGAGTGAATTGTAACGCCTTTTGCATTAATGGCTGCAACTCCTGTTGGAGCAACAATAACCATTCTTTTTAAAGATTCGTTTTTAATTTGATGTAAAAAAGTGGTTTTTCCTGTACCTGCTTTTCCTGTGATAAATAAATTTCTATCGGTTTTTTCGATAAAGTTTAGGGCAAGTTCTAATTCAGGATTTGTTTGCATTTTTACTTTTTGATGCAAGGTAAGAAATCGACTTTAAAGGAAATTGAATTTATTTAAAATATCTTTTTTGATGTAGAATAGTTAAAACGAAAATCAGCTCATTCTTAACTATAAAGTGAACTGAATAAGGAAAATTATTAAAATTAGCAATTCTAATATTCCTGTATCTTATTTGATATAATAGTGGATTTGACTCTATAATATCAATCGTTTTTTTAAAATCTTTATGAAATCTATCTGCTAGTTCACTAGAAATTTCATCATAATATTTAATTCCTATATCAAAGTCTTCATCTGCATTTTTTCTAAATTTTAAAACGTAATTCATTAACGTTTTATTTTCTTAAAAAAGTCTTCTTTGCTTGTATATTCTAGTTGTCCTTTATTATGCTTATCTAATAAATTATCCATCATTATTTTATAATCATCTGTAAGCTCAAACTCATTTGCTTTTTCTTTTAAAACTCTTTCCATATAATTTATTATTTTTTCTCCTTCTTTTTCAGCTTTAATTTTTAATGAAGCTAACGTCTTTTCTTCTAGTATAATTTCTTTTCTTACTAAATTTGATTTTAATTCTTTTAATGAAATGTAATTTTCGGAATTTTCGTTAACCTCTAAAGTTTTAGCATCTAAAACTTCTTTATGACTGTTACTTAGTTCAGTTTCCTGAAATTTTTGAGCCATATATATCTGAAAATCTTCAATCGTTTTAAAATGATTTTTAGAGATATTTATGGGCTCATCAAAAGTAATCGTATTCATAACTTTTTGGTTTTACTCAAATATAAGCAATATTTAATAAGCTTATTTCTCTATTTATTCAACTCAATAAACTCGATGATATTTTTATAATTATCATTCCAAGAAAAGAAAAATTGACTCATCATAGGAATGTGTTTTTTATTTTGATAATTGATTTTTACAGAAGGTTGAAACTTATTCAATTTGCTTACAAAATCCTTGTTTTGTGATAAAATTGAAGAATACGTTTTGCTTCCAGTAATCATAAAAATTGGCGGCGTATTTTCTGATAAAAAATAAATTGGTGAAGCATCTTTCCAATTTTCTGGCTTTTTTGTCCAAGTTACATCGTAATTGTATTGTTCAGTTGGTGGATTTTTTTCTAAATAAGAATTCATATCCAAACCTGCTGCATCATTTAAAATAATACCTTTTATAACATCAGTATTTTCTAAATATTTAGGATTTGTGCCAACCAAAGCAATTAAATGTCCACCTGCAGAATGACCCATTAAAAATATCTCTTGTGGATTTCCATTGTATTTTGAGATGTTTTTTTGCGTCCATTTTATGGCTGCTACAACTTCTTTAGCCATGGTATCGTAATTTCCATTAGGACTTAATGTATAATTTGGAATTACAGTTACCACATTTTTTTTGGCGAAATTTCTACCTAAAAAACCATAGATTCCTTTTCTGCCTTCTGTCCAATAACCTCCATGAATAAAAATAACAACAGGGTTATTTTTTGATTTTCGTGTTTTAAAAACATTTAGTTTTGGCAAGTTTTCTACCAATGCTTTTGATTCATTTACATATTGAATATCCGTTATTTTTTTAGATGCGCAATTCGTTAATAAACACATAGCAAAGAAAAACAGTAAAGTTTTGATTGCTGTTTTCAAGAAGTTGAATGCTAATTTTTTATTCATTTCTGTTTAATTTTAATCAAATGTAAGTCAAAAAAAAGATGGTTTATAGGAATAAATTTAAATAAAATCAAAAAGTCAGTAAACAAGTTTAGCCCAGATTGAAACGACATCCTTTTTTTTGAGTTCGAGTGAATTTGCCTTTTTGCAAATTTGTATCGAGAACTCATAAAAAAGATATAGTGGAAAGCTGGAAATAGCTTCAAATAAAAAATCCTAAGCAAAAGCTCAGGATTTTAATTTTTATCTAGCAACGTTGTTGCTTACATTTCTAATGCTCTTTCTATATTATTGTCCATTAACAACTCAACTGGGTTTTCTAAAGCTTCTTTAACAGCTACTAAGAACCCAACAGATTCTCTACCATCTACAATTCTGTGATCGTAAGAAAGTGCCACATACATAATTGGTTGAATTACAATACCACCATTTACAGCCATTGGTCTGTTTACAATGTTGTGCATTCCTAAAATTCCACTTTGCGGAGGATTTATAATTGGTGTTGATAACATAGAACCAAAAACACCACCATTGGTAATTGTGAAGGTTCCACCAGTCATTTCATCAACAGTAATTTGCCCATCTCTAGCTCTAATTGCCAAACGTTTTACTTCGCTTTCAACACCTCTAAAAGATAAGTTTTCTGCGTTTCTTATTACAGGAACCATTAAACCTTTTGGCCCAGAAACTGCAATAGAAATATCTTGAAAATCTTGCTTTATTTGGAAATCTCCATCAATCATAGAATTTACATCAGGATACATTTTTAAAGCTCTTACAACTGCCAATGTAAAGAAAGACATAAAACCTAAACCAACTCCGTGTTTCGATTTAAAAGCCTCTTTATATTGTGTACGTAAATCGAAAATTGGCTGCATGTTTACTTCGTTAAACGTTGTTAACATTGCAGTTTCATTTTTAACAGCTACTAAACGTTCTGCTACTTTTCTACGCAACATAGACATTTTTTTGCGCTCTGTATTTCTTGAACCATTTGCTGGTTGAGTTCCCATAGATGGTACTGCATTTACAGCATCGTCTTTGGTTATTCTACCATCTTTTCCTGTTCCTTTTACAGATTTAGAATCGATGCCTTTTTCTGCTAAAACCTTTTTTGCAGCAGGTGAAGCTACACCAGAAGCATATGTTTCTTTTTTCTCAACAGCAGGCGAAACTTTCTCTTCTTTTGTTGGTGCTTCTTTAGTTGGTTTTTCTTCTTTTTCAGCAGCATCTCCACTAGGTTTTGCAGCACTTGTATCTATCAAACAAACAACTGCTCCAACAGCAACAGCATCACCTTCTTCTGCTTTTAATGTAATAATTCCACTTTCTTCTGCAGGCAATTCTAGAGTTGCTTTGTCAGAATCTACTTCTGCAATCGGTTGATCTTTCTCTACATAATCTCCATCTTCAACTAGCCAAGTTGCAATTTCTACTTCTGTAATCGATTCTCCTGGAGAAGGAACTTTCATTTCTAAAACACTCATGGTTTCTTGTTTTGCAAATGCTAAACTTATTTCAGCATCTATTGTTTAATTTTCTATTTTATTTTATCCTGCAAAGTTTTCGAAACTTTTTAGGTATTTTCTTTTTTTGGGCGTTTTAACAGGCTTTACACTATATCTTTTTGCTTGAAAAAAGCAAAAAGGATGTCGTTTCAATCCTTAACGCGCTTATTCATTGTCATTAAAAACACTATCAATAACTGCTTTGTGACGTTTTTTAAATCTTGTGCTAGAACCTGCTGCAGGCACTGCATAATATTTTCTAGAACGTACTGTTAATTTTACCAACTCAAAACGTTGCAACATATAACTCCAAGCACCCATGTTTCTTGGTTCTTCTTGTGCCCAAATATATTCTTCGATATTTGGATACCTATCAATAACCGCTTGAATTTTTTCTTTATGTAAAGGGAATAATTGCTCAATTCTTACCAAAGCAATATCTTCTCTGTTTAAATTTTCTCTTTCCTCTAATAAATCATAATAGAATTTACCCATACAAAAAACCATTTTCTTGACGTTCTTTGGGTTTAGAGTATCATCAATTACTTCTTGGAATTCGCCATTTGCTAAATCTTGAATAGAATTCACCACTTTTGGATGACGTAATAAACTTTTTGGTGTAAATACAATTAATGGTTTTCTATAATCGCGCTTCATTTGACGACGCAATAAATGGAAGAAATTTGCAGGTGTTGTACAATTAGCAACAGACATGTTGTCTTCTGCACATAATTGTAAATAACGCTCAATTCTTGCAGATGAATGCTCAGAACCTTGCCCTTCATAACCATGAGGTAATAGAACTACAATCCCATTTTGTGCTTTCCATTTGTCTTCTGCAGCAGAAATATATTGATCGAAAATAATTTGAGCTCCGTTAGAAAAATCTCCAAACTGTGCTTCCCAAATTGTTAACGTATTTGGGTTTGCCATTGCATAACCATAATCAAATCCTAAAACTGCATATTCAGATAATAACGAGTTGTAAATCGTCATTTGTCCTTTCGACTTTGGATTTAAGTTCAATAAATTGATTCTTTCCTCAGTAACTTCATCGCGTAAAATAGCATGTCTGTGAGAGAATGTTCCTCTTTCTACATCTTGCCCAGAAATTCTTACGTTAAAACCTTCTTCCATCAAAGAACCATAAGCCAAGTTCTCTGCCATTCCCCAATCTAGTTGATTAGTTTCAAAAGCCATTTTAGCTCTTCCTTGTAAAATACGTTCGGCTTTTCTTACAAAGTTTGCAGTTTCAGGTACTGTAGATACTACTTTAGCAATATTATTTAAACCAGCTTCAGTATATTTAGTATCAACAGATTTTAACATTTCTTCTTGGTCTTGGCGTTCAAAACCTTCCCAAGTAGATTCCATAAACTCTTCTACTTTAGAGTTTTTATCTTTTTTAGAATTGTCGAATTCAGTTTCTAACATTCCTTTAAATTCTTCTGTAATTTCATCAACAAAAGAAGCACTTATAGATTGCTCTTCTAACAATTTAGCTGCATAAATTTCTTTTGGATTTTTATGTTTAGAAATTGCTTTGTATAATTTTGGTTGTGTAAAACGAGGTTCATCACCTTCATTATGCCCATATTTTCTATAGCCTAATAAATCGATAAAAATATCCGTTTCAAACTTCATTCTAAATTCTAAGGCCATTTGCATTGCATGACAAACAGCTTCTGTATCATCTGCATTTACGTGTAAAACAGGCGATAATGTTACTTTAGCAACATCTGTACAATATGTACTTGAACGTGCATCTAAATAATTTGTGGTAAAACCAATTTGGTTATTTACAACAATATGAATAGTTCCACCAGTTTTATAACCGTTCAATTTTGCCATTTGAACAATTTCATAGGCAATTCCTTGTCCAGCAATTGCAGCATCACCATGAATAACTATTGGAAGAATTTTGCTAGAATCTCCATCATATTTTCTGTCGATTTTTGCTCTTGTAATTCCTTCTGCAACAGCTGCAACCGTTTCTAAATGCGATGGATTTGGAACTAAGTTCATCTTAATCTCATTTCCATCTCTGTAGGTTTTACTCAATGTTAAACCTAAATGATATTTCACATCACCATCTATATCTTCATCTTCGAAATCTTTACCTTCAAACTCGCTAAATAAATCTCTAACTGGTTTTTTAAAGATGTTTACTAAGGTGTTTAAACGACCTCTGTGAGCCATTCCTAACACACATTCTTTTACGCCATACAATTCTGCAGCATCTCTTAACATGACACTAATTCCAGGAATTAGGGTTTCTCCACCTTCTAAAGAGAATCTTTTTTGACCCACATATTTAGTTTGTAAAAAACTCTCGAAAGTTACTGCTTGATTTAATTTTGTAAGAATATATTTTTTTGCGTCTGTTGAGTATTTTGGGTGATTATCATTTTCATTCAAGCGATTTTGCCACCATTTTAATTTCTCTGGATTTCGCATATACATATACTCAACTCCAATAGAATCGCAATAAATAGTTTTAAGATGTTCTATAATTTGAGATAAAGTTACTTTTCCTAGTCCAAGAATTTCTCCTGCTGAAAAATAGCTTTCTAAATCATTATTTGATAAACCAAAAGTTTCTAAATCTAAAGTAGGATGATATTGTCTTCGATCTCTAACAGGGTTTGTTTTAGTAAATAAATGTCCTCTTGTTCTGTAGCCATTAATTAAATCTGCTACTAAAAACTCTTTTTTAACTTCTTGTGGAATTTCTACTGAAACTTCTTCATCTTTTAAAGAGTAATTTTCGTTTGCCAAATCATATCCTTGGAAAAAACTTCGCCAACTTGGCTCAACTGAATCTGGGTGTATTAAATATTGGTCATATAAATCAGCTATAAAGCCTGTGTGTGCTGCATTTAAAAAAGAAAACTTATCCATATAAAAACTTATACTTTGTTGATAATTGTTATAATAAGACAAAAATACAATTTTTAGCAATAATGGCATTGCTTATTTTAAACATAAACATTTAAAATTTTATTAAATTTTTTCAAAAAACATTTGCGTATATTTTAAAAAGATTTATATTTGCACTCGCTAAACATAAAAAGCAATTTTTGTGTAGCAAACTCCTCCTTAGCTCAGTTGGTTAGAGCATCTGACTGTTAATCAGAGGGTCCTTGGTTCGAGTCCAAGAGGGGGAGCAAAAAAGCCTTATCAATTTTGATAAGGCTTTTTTATTTTTAATCTACATTTTTTATTTCCTTAATTCTATATAATTATCTAATATACTTGCAGTTGCAGAAGTTAATTTGCTATTGAATGCCATTAACTAAAAGCTATCACATTAAATTTAAATTTGATTTCAATGGAAAAGAAATCAATTAAAACAAATCTTAATTATTAGATTCTTTCGTTTTAAAACGTCTTTTTCTGTTATAACCAATAATAGCGATTGTTAATACGATGATATTTAAAATGGTTCCAAACTTTGCGTCTTTCCAATCCATGATAATTAAATACTGTGAAATAGAAACGGCTATAATTATTAAAGTTATCCATTTTTTATTATTTAATAACGCTGACGATGCATATATAAATAATAAACATGTAAGTAGCCAGAGTGTTCCCATAGGTTTAGAAATACTTAAGAGGTCTTTAAATATTTCTGTAGAGAAAAATGCTTTTATAAAGCCAATTAAATGTAAAAAACCATGAAAAATAAGTAAGAGCGCATAAAAGTATTTCATTATTTTAATATTTAGTGATTTCTAATTTTGCCTGTTATTTCATTTAGGGTAATTTTAAATGCTAAAGAGATTTCTTCTTTATTGATTTTGCTCGAAAACTCTCCAATAAAATGTAGGTTTCTTTCTTCTTTTTTTAAAATAATATTTTTAACACCATCTGCAAATTCATGTAATTTACTTTTTGCATCAATACCAGTAGGCTCCTCATAAACTCCATGAACTAAAACAGAAGTCCAATTTGTAAAACTATTTATTTCTGCAACCTCTAAAGAAACTTGCTTGTTTTGCTGCATGGCTATTGTTTTATGACCATTATTAGAATAACCTAAAATGGTATTTTTTGAGTCAAAAAAATAGGTGATAGGTACAATAAAAGGTCTATCTCTATAAATATATGCTAGATAACTGATATAATTATTAACTAAAAATTAGTGCAGTCATTTTGATTTAAATTCTGTATCACCATAAAAATTTTTAAAATTAACAGCTAATTTATGGGAGATAAAAGAGATAAACTATGATAATAATCAGTTTACTACTTTATGAAATTTATGGCTAACGTTGTTTTTGTATTTCAAATAATACTTCACAACATCTATGTTGTCAATATTTTATAAATCTGAACAATACTTGTATGGTTTAACTTTTTTGTTTTTATTACAAACAATATTCTTTGTGTTAAAAATGAAATTCAAGTATCCACTCCTTTAAAATGTTGTTCATCTTTTTTAATAAAATCATAAAAATTTCTTAAATTGTACCTTTGTATTATTGGTAGTAGTTTTGAAAAAAATATTATTAAATTAATCTATTAATATTCTCTATAGTAATTTGTTAAAGTAGTGTTTTTTTATTAATTAATATTTAACTTTTTTTTGAAGTCTTAATTCGCATAATTTATAAAGTTTTATATGTTAAATAAATACAGTAAAGAAGATAAAGCATTATTAGCAGTAGATTGTATCGTCTTTGGTTTTGATGGTGAAGATTTAAAAGTATTACTGATAAAAAGAGATTTCGAACCTGAAAAAGGAAAATGGTCTCTAATTGGTGGGTTTTTAAAGAAAGAAGAAGACTTAGATAAAGCAGCTATAAGAGTTTTAGATCATCTAACAGGTTTAGACAATGTATATATGGAGCAGTTCTACGTATTTAGTAAAGTAGATAGAGATCCAGAAGAAAGAACAATTTCTGTTGCATATTATGCTTTAATAGATATCGATTCTCACAATAATGAAGGGACTCACTTAGAAACCGCAAAATGGTTCAGTTTAAAAGAGGCTCCAGAACTTATTTTTGATTATGACCAAATGTTAGATAAAGCAGTTGCTAGTTTAAAAAGAACCATTAAAATAAATCCTATTGGCTTTGAACTATTGCCAGATAAGTTCACAATGTTACAGTTGCAAAATCTTTACGAATCTGTTTTAGATGAAAAACTAGATAAAAGAAATTTTACTAGCAAAATTAATGCCTTAGGGATCTTAGTTAGGTTAAATGAAAAAGATAAAAGTTCCTCTAAAAAAGGTTCTTATTTATATCAATTTGATACAAATAAGTATAATGAAAAGCTAAAAGATGGTTTTGTTTTCAAAATTTAAATAACCCTTTTTTTTTAAAAATTAGTTTTTAAATCACTTTTAATATTATATTTTTTTTCAGAAAATCTCCATTTATAATGCAAACGCTTGCCAACGTTTCAAATAAACCGATTAAAATTGCCAGTTACTTTTCCAAGAACTTTAGGGCAAGTGCCAATTTATTATAACATGAAAAGAGCAGGAAGACTAAACCATAATGACAATCCTAAGGAAAGATATACCTCTAATTATTTAGATCCAAAAAATAGTCCTTTATATGCTTTTGGTCATGGGTTGAATTATACAAATTTCGAATATTCAGAACTTGAATTATCAGCAACAAAAATTGGTTTTTCAGATACGTTAACAGCTTCTGTAACTATTAAAAATACAGGAAATTACGATGGTCATGAAATTGTTCAATTATATATTTATGATAAGGTTGGAAGCCTTACAAGACCTCTAAAGGAATTAAAAGGATTTCAAAAAATATTCTTTAAAAAAGGGGAAACCAAAGTTGTAACTTTTAAGTTAACTGTTGAAGATTTAAAATTTTATACGCCAAATAATAAATTTGAAGCAGAACCTGGTGATTTTAATATTGCTATTAAAGGAAGTTCAAATTTTAATTTTAAGCACACATTTACTTTAGAATAATAAACTTGTGGAATCATATTCTGTAACCAGTTTACATAAAAAAGAAGCCAAAGAACATAATTCTTTGGCTTCTTTTTTAATGTTATATATTAAATGTTTATCCTAAATAATAACGTAGAAATTCTGTTTTAGATTTACTCTGTAAACGTCTAATAGCTCTTTGTTTTACTTGTCTTACACGTTCTCTTGTTAAATCAAACTGTTCACCAATTTCTGCTAAACTACAAGGAGATTTACGTCCAATTCCATAAAACATTTTAATAACTTTTGCTTCTTTTTGAGATAACGTTCCTAAAGCTCTATCAATTTCAGTTGTTAAAGATTGTTTCATTAATTCGTTATCTGGTCTTGGCGAATCTCCAGATTGTAAAACATTATACATATTAGAATCTTCACCTTCTCTAAAAGGAGCATCCATAGAAATATGTCTGCCAGAATTTTTCATGCTTTGTTCAACACTACTAACAGTGGTGTCTAATTCATTCGCAATTTCTACATACGTAGGTATTCTTTCATTACGTTGTTCTAATTTCGAGTATATTTTTTTAATCTTACTAATACTTCCAATCTTATTCAAAGGCAAACGTACAATTCTAGATTGATCAGCTAATGCAGACATAATCGATTGACGAATCCACCAAACAGCATAAGAAATAAACTTAAAACCTCTAGTTTCATCAAAACGTTTTGCAGCTTTTACCAAGCCTAAATTACCTTCATTAATTAAATCCGATAATTTTAAACCTTGATTTTGATATTGTTTTGCCACAGAAACAACAAATCGTAAGTTCGCTTTCACCAATTGATCTAATGCTTTACCATCTCCTTTTTTTATTTTCAAAGCCAATTCAACTTCCTCATCAGCAGTTATTAAGCCAATTTTACTAATTTCTTGAAAATATTTATCTAAAGATTTTGCATCACGATTGGTTACTTGTTTACTTATTTTAAGTTGTCTCATATATAGTATAAAGTTTTTAAAGATTAATATTAAATAAATAGATTACAATCATCGCAGTTTTTTATTTTGCCATAATATGTTTCTCTATATTTATGTAGTGTTTTTGTTGGGATGCCTAAAACGTATTTTTTAATGTAAGTAACACGTGAGTTTAACATACCCATTGCAGAAGAATAGTATTTTTCTTGTTTTGTTCTTCTTTTAATTTGAATAATTTTCATAATAATAAATTTAGAAATGCTCAAAAAAGCATTTTTAAGTTTGATAATAAAATATTTTGGTTGAATATATTTTGCGCAAAAAATAGATGCAAAAAGTTAGCTAGAAAGCTTGATCGCTAAAATTATGAGAGTGATTAACAAAAAGTCTAAAATCGAAATTATAGCACTTCATATTTTGATTACGATAAATTGATGTAATTCTCATAGAGTGCAAAAATACGAAAAATAAGTCGATTTTGCTAAAAATTAGCACTTTATTATCGTTTTTTGTTTAAAAATGATTAAAAACGCCCTTATTTTGTCAATTTTCAAAAGAGCTAAAGTTTGAGTTCTTTGTGTTAACTAAGTCCAAATTATTCTTGTAATTTTGCACCAACCCTAAAAATACACAATCATGAAAATGATGCATAAATTTATATTTATAATAACTTTAATATTTTTTGCTTCTTGTAGTTCCAGTTCTAAAGCAGATCGTATTAATAGTAATTTAGTTGATAATAAGAATATATCACTATTAAATATTGATGATGATCAAAAAATAATCATCAGAAAAGATTATTATGGTACGTATTCTTTTAGCAGTTGGAACGCTTACAATGTTGCAAATACACAGATTCACCAAGTTAAGAATTTAAAATATAATAGTTCTGTAGAGCGTATCGAAAATTTAGAAAGAAACATCACAAAATTATCTTCAACAATTCCTGATTGGTTAGAAACTAATAAAGTTTTAAAGGAAATAGAAGATGTAAAAGAAGAGTATGCAACCTTATTAAACGAGAAAGATAAGTCTACAAAAGATATAAGAGAAAACTGGGAAGAGTTAAGTAACGAATTTGATGAATTGCGTCAAGAGTTAAGTGAAACAGTAAAAGATTACAGAACTGAATAGCGTAAGTATCCTTCTTAATTTAGATACATTTCAATTCTAAAAGTGTTATTTTTATATTTCAATCAAACTCAAAAATTACTATGAAAACATTTTTAAAGATTTTATTAACGGCTTTAGCAGTAATACTTTTAGCAAACATTTTACCAGGAGTAGAAGTTGCAGGTTATCTTTCTGCAATTATTGTGGCTATTGTAATTGCTTTGCTAAACATGATAGTAAGACCGCTTTTAATTTTTTTAACATTGCCAGCAACTTTAATAACTTTTGGGTTGTTCATTTTTGTAATCAACGCAATTATAATTTTATTGGCAGATAATTTAGTTGATGGTTTTACAGTAACAGGTTTTTGGGCAGCACTTTTCTTTAGTATTTTACTATCTATTTTTAGATCTTTTTTATTTTCTTTATTAGATGATAAAAAAAAATAGTTAATCCTTAAAAGCAGCTCTTTGTAAACGATCGTTCATCGATTTTCCTAAACCGAAATCTGGCATTTCTTCTACAATTATTACCTCTAAATTTAAAGAATCTAATTGATGCAAACTGTCGTACAATTTTGAGGCAGCCTCTTGCAAGTTTTTTTCTTCGGATAAAATAATTTGAGTATCAATTTTATCACTTTTATAAGAAGTATTAAACGTTAAAACCCCTACTTTTTTATTGGGATGTTTTTCAATTTCTGATGCAATATCAGTAGTTAAAATAGTTCGCGTTTTTGGAGAATAATGCTTGTTTAACATTCCTGGAGCATCTGGATTTTCTTCCTTTTTATTTTTGATGGAAATTTTACCAACAACAGCTTCAATATCTTCTACAGACAAAGCACCTAATCTGTAAATAACAGGTTCATTATCTTCAAAACCAATAATGGTAGATTCTATTCCATTTTTGCAAAAACCCCCATCTAAAACCATTTTAAGTTCGTCTTTAAAATAATTCTCTACGTGTTCTGGTTTTGTTGGGCTAATATTATTAAAAGGGTTTGCACTTGGTGCTGCTAAAGGAAAAGACAGCTGTTCTAAAAGCGATAAAGTTACAGGATGATTTGGTACACGAACTGCAACAGTATCTTTGCCTGCAGTAATTATATTAGGAATATTTCTATTTTTTTTTAGGACTAAAGTCATAGAACCAGGCCAAAAAGTATTTGCTAAGATTCTCGCTTTTTCAGGAATTTCAGCAACAATAGTTTCCAACTCATCTACAGATGAAATATGCACAATTAAAGGATTAAAAAACGGACGCTTTTTAGTTTCGAAAATACGTTTAATTGCTTTTTCGCTAAAAATATTACCAGCTAAGCCATATACAGTTTCTGTAGGAATTGCCACTAATTCTTCGTTTTCTAATAACGAAATTGCTTTTTGTATGTCTTTGGAAATGATGCTCATAATTGTTTGCAAAATTACATATAAAATCAATAGATTTTTTAAAAATCAGCATCAACTGTAAAACTCATTTTTTTGTGAGTTGTTGGATGCAAAAACTCAATAAATTGAGCATGCAAATGCAATCGATTTGCTTTTTTACCATACAAATCATCACCCAAAATAGGAGTGTTTAATCCATTTTTATGAGCTGCATGCACTCGTAATTGATGTGTTCTGCCAGTAATTGGATAAAAATAAACCCGAGTTTTTCCATTTTCTTTATTGATGATTTCCCAATTAGTTTCTGCATTTTTTCCATGCACAAAATCTACTAGTTGTTTAGGTCTATCATCTAAATCTACTCTAATTGGCAATTGAATATTTCCGCTTTTTTCAGCCAAATTTCCATTTAATAAAGCAACATAGCGTTTTTTTACAGTTCTGTTTATAAACTGACTTTGTAAAACTTTATTGGCTTCTTTGGTTTTGGTTAATAATAAAATTCCAGATGTAGACATGTCTAATCTATGCACAATTAACGGACCAGTTGCCAATGGATATTTTTCTTTAATTCTGCTATACACAGAATCTTGAATGGTTTTGCCAGGAACTGATAAAAATTCAGCAGGTTTATTGACCACAATTAAAACATCATCTTCAAAAATAATTTCAAGGTTTTTGTCTTCGGATAAATTTTCCAGCAATAAATTCGCATCCATTTCAACACCCTCTAACATATGGTTTAAAATTGGTTTGCACCTACTTTGGCAAGCAGGATAATAATTTTTGTGCTTTCTAACGGCTGAGTTTGGCGAAATTCCCCACCAAAATTCTGCCATACAAATAGGTTTTAAATCGTTTGCAAAAGCGTAATTTAATAATTTTGGAGCAGCACATTCTCCAGAACCTGCAGGAGGTTTTATAGCAGGATCATCAAAAATAGTTAACAAACTTTTTAGTTCTTTCTGTTGATTTAAAAAAGCATATTTACTGAATAAAGTTTGCTGTAAAAAGTTCGATTTTTCTTTTCTTTCTATTTTGAGAAATGCAATTCTATCTTCAAAAAAAGCCAATTCGTTGTTCGATTTTTCAACTTTTGTTTGATAATATTCCACCAATTCTTTGTAAAAAAACTGATCATTATAACTTTCTTGCGTTAGTTTTTCATTCAATTTTTTAAACTCCAACTCATTTAAAACTTGAGTTGCATTTTTCTTTCTAAGTTTTCTATCTTTTTTAGAAAGTTTCATTTTTTTTCGCTGATTCTCTAAATCATCAGCAATGTCTTGATGTAGTTTTTTGTTCGCTTTTTTAATTTTCAGATAGTTTTTATCTTTCTTTAAAACACTTAATTCCTCATTAATTGCATCAATTTCAGCTTCACCTTTAATGTAAAAACTACCTTCTGTTCTCATATTAAAAACAGGAGGAACAAATTTCTCTGGTAAACTTTTATCAGCCAATTTGCCAGAAAAAGCAGCTAAATAACCAACTTCATCATTTTTATTTTTTACCACTAAAACTCCGAACATTTTACCAACTGGCAAATCATCACTAGTTGTATCAATACCAAAATTGTGTTTAAAATCTGTTTGGTTTTCTAAATATTGGTGAATTTCTTCTGCTGCAAGAACAGCTAAAGGATGTGCATCATAATAAAAAGGAAACGTAAATTTCTTTGGAAAATCAATTTCAGAAATATCAGAATTAAAATGTAGGAAGTGTTTCAATTTGCTTTGAGTAAATGTCAAAGATAGGCAGTTTATCAATATAATTATGAACTGTATCTTTTTAAAAACCGATTTCTATACAGTTTCCTAAAGAGTTAAAACAAATTTTATTTGCGTTAAATGGGTTTTTAGGATTCATATAGTTTTGTATCAAACTTTAAAACGATAATATGAAAAGTATAAAAATAAATTCAATAAAATTATTTGCATTAGCATTTACAGCATCAAGTTTTATGTTTTTTTCTTGTGATACACCAAAGAAAAATAGCACTGAAAATAACGAAATGTCTGAAGTTGTAAAAACTGAAAAAGACAATTTAGAAGTAGAAAAAGAAATTGCTGAAGGTGATGTTGAAAGAATGAATATGAAAGAAGGTGAAGTAATAACACGTTCTTATAAAATGAAAGAACAAACACCAATTGTATATAATTTAGATGCAAATGGAATTGCTGGTTTTGATGATTGGAAAGATTTTACAGTTGTTAATTATGAGCTTGCAGAAATTAGAAAAAGTAATTATGTAACGACTTCACAACGTGTTAAAAACATGAATTACAGAATTGCTAATTTAGGAAACACGATTCCTTCTTGGTTAAAAACAGAAGAAGTTATGGAGGATGTTGAAGATATCCAAAAAGAATATTTAGAGTTAATTAAAGAAAGTAACGCACCAGAAAAAGAAGTAAAAGAAAATTTAGAAGAGCTTTCTGAAAAATTTGATGATTTAAAAGAAGAGTTAGATGAAACTGTTGCTGAATATGTGAAAATTCACGAAAGTGCAATTGAAGAATTTAATGAAGAATTCAAAAAAGGAAAAATTGAAGCTGCTATTGAAGAGTACAATGAAGAAATTAAAAAATTAGATAAAATTGTTGAAAAGAAAAAGTAACAATTTGAGTAATTAGAAAAAAGAAAGAGAGTTTTTTAAATAAGGTAGATGTTTCATCTACCTTATTTTTTTGAATAAAACATTTTTTTACTTTTTAAAAATCAAGTAATTACATTTTTTTTTAAACATTATAAGAGTTAAACATAAATTTATTAGCGTTAAAGCTTCATTGCTAATTCATTTAGTTTTGTATCAAACTAAAAAACATATAGTATGAAAACAATTCAAAAAACAATAGCAATATTAGCAATATCAGGTTTTTTATTTATTTCTTGTGACAAGCCTAAAAAAGAAAAAGTAGAAGACAAAATGGAAGAAGTTGAAGAGAGCATGGAAGATGCTGGAGACGATATTTCTGATGAATTCGAAAAGATGCAATTAAAATTAGAAAACGGAACCTATGTAAATTATAGTTCTAATAATAGTGGAGATTTATCTTTTGATGATTGGAATGATTTTAACACTGCAAACGAAGAGATGAGAGCGATTGAAGAATTAGATTCTAAAAGCTATACAACTCGAATTGGAGATTTAAGTGGTACAATCGCAAATTTAGGAAATACAATTCCTGCTTGGTTAAAAACAGACGAAGTTATGGACGATATTCAAAATATTCAGAAAGAGTATAAAAAATTATCTGATGAGAGAAATGAATCTGAAGATAAAATTGAGCAAAACATCGAAGATTTAATGGAAAAATTTGATGATTTACGTGAAGAATTAAATGAAACTATTGAGAAGTATAAATCTTAATTGATATAAATTTTATTAAAAGAAAAGAGGATAGATTTTTTATAAATCTATCCTCTTTTTTTGATCAATTATTTCTAAATTCTTGGTTTATTGCGCTGTTGCAGAAGGACAAAACAATAAGTCTGTAGGCGTATCAACATCATATAAATATTGGTGACCTCTAGATTCTTTTACACAAAAAGGCTCTATTAATTTTACCATATTTTTAAAACTTTCTAAGGTTAAAATACAGAAAAAAGTTTCATTGTCTTTGGTAAGAATTCCTTCATCAGACTTAAACAAGCCAAAAATTAAATTGCAATTTCTAGCTTCTATAAAATCTACCTCAGCTAAATTTAATTTCTGTTTTTTATTGATAACAGTCTCTTCCAACAAATCTCTAAATTTATTGGCTTCTTTTTTATCAAAGTTATACAAACGAACCAAATTTTCATCAAGTCCGTTAAAATTTTCTATGTAATCTATTTCCATTTTTAATGCTAAACGTGTTTCAATGTTTATTTTTTAATATTTTGATTTTTAATTCTAATGCGCTTCCAACCAATTTTGACCAATACCAACTTCTACATCTAAAGGAACATCCATTTTAAAGGCGTTTTCCATTTCGAATTTAATAATTGGTTTTACAATTTCTAATTCGTCTTTTGGTACATCAAAAACCAATTCATCATGTACTTGTAATAACATTTTCGATTTAAAATCTTCTTTCTCAAAACGATTGTGAATGTTAATCATCGCCAATTTTATAATGTCTGCTGCAGAACCTTGAATGGGCGCATTTACAGCATTTCTTTCTGCACCACTTCTAACCATAGCATTTCTAGAATTGATGTCTTTTAAATATCTTCGTCTGTTTAAAACAGTTTCTACATAGCCTTTTTCTCTAGCAAAATCAACTTGACTAGCCATATAAGCTTTCAATTTTGGATACGTTTCATAATAGGTATCAATCAATTCTTTGGCTTCACTTCTGCTTAAATCTGTTTGATTACTCAATCCAAAAGCAGAAACTCCATAAATAATTCCAAAATTGACGGTTTTTGCATTGCTTCTTTGCTCACGAGTTACGTCTTTTATATCAACATTAAAAACCTTAGAAGCTGTTGAAGCATGAATATCTTCGCCATTTTTAAAAGCATTAATCATGGTTTCTTCCTCACTTAAAGCTGCAATAATTCGCAATTCAATTTGAGAATAATCTGCTGCCAACAACACATAATCGCTATTTCTTGGAATAAAAGCTTTACGCACTTCACGTCCTCTTTCTGTTCTAATAGGAATGTTTTGCAAGTTTGGATTGTTAGAACTTAACCTTCCTGTTGCAGCAACAGCCTGCATATATTGTGTGTGAATTCGCCCAGTTTTTGGGTTGATTTCATTTGGCAACGCATCAACATACGTACTCTGTAATTTTTTATATTGACGATATTCTTGAATATCTCTAATAATTTTATGGTCTTTTGCTAAGAAAGATAAAATATCTTCACCAGTTTTATATTGCCCAGTTTTTGTCTTTTTTGGTTTGTCAACCAATTTCATGTTTTCAAAAAGAACAATTCCCAACTGTTTTGGAGAGGCAATATTAAATTCTTCTCCTGCTAATTCGTAAATATTTTTTTCTAGTCTGTTGATGTCATCCGTTAATGCAACAGATAATTCGTTCAAGAATTCTGTATTGATGTTTATTCCTTCAATTTCCATCGCAGTTAATACAGAAACCAAAGGCAATTCTACATCGTTAAACAATTTTGTGACGTTTCCAGTTTCTAATTCGCCTGTAAAATGTTCTTTTAATTGATAAGTTATATCTGCATCTTCCACAGCATATTCTGTCTGATCTTTAATGGGTACAACTCTCATAGAAAGCTGATTTTTCCCTTTTTTACCAATCAATTCTGTAATAGAAACTGGCTGATAATTCAAATAGGTTTCTGCCAAAACATCCATATTATGACGCATATCTGGATTGATCAAATAATGCGCAATCATTGTATCGAATAATTTCCCTTTTACAGGCATGTTATAGTTCGATAAAACTTTGATATCATATTTTAAATTATGTCCAATTTTTTCAATTGCTGATGATTCAAAAAACGGTCTGAACTCTTCTAAAATTGTCTTTGTTTCCTCTTGATCTTCTGGAAACGAAACATAATATCCTTTGCCAGCTTCAAAAGAAAAAGCGATACCAATTAACTCAACTTCCAACGCTTTTAAGCCAGTAGTTTCTGTGTCAAAACAAACTGAAGTTTGTTGCATCAATTTATCGATTAACAATTTTCTAGAAAAAGGAGAATCTATATGTTGATAAAAATGATTTGTATTTAAAATATTTTTAAAGCCAGATGCAGTTTGTGCTTCTGTAACGCTTCCTGTTCCTGGAGCCGCAAATAAATCAAATTGACCTTCTACAATTGGCGCAGGTTTTTTAGTTGTTGATTTTTCAGCAGTATTATTTTCTACTGAATTTACTTTTTGTGCATTTTCATCAGCAAACGTTTTTAAGAAGTTTGTCAATAAATTTCTAAATTCTAATTCATTAAAAATTTCGGTAACTTTCTCAACATCTGGTTGATCTAGTGTAAAATCTTTTGCATTAAAAGTTACAGGAACATCTAACATAATTGTTGCCAACTTTTTAGAAAGTAACCCTAGTTCTTTGGCAGCTTCCACTTTCTCTTTCATTTTTCCTTTTAGCTGATCTGTATTGTCTAAAAGATTTTCCATAGAACCAAATTGCGCTAAAAATTTCTTTGCAGTTTTTTCGCCAACTCCAGGCAAACCAGGAATATTATCAGAAGAATCTCCCATCATTCCAAGAAAATCGATGACCTGCAAAGGATCTGTAATTTCAAATTTTGCCAACACTTCAGGAACGCCCCAAATATCATAACCACCTCCAAAACGAGGTTTATACATAAAAATATTTTCGGAAACTAGTTGCGCAAAATCTTTATCTGGAGTTACCATAAACGTTTGGTAACCTTCTTTTTCTGCTTGCTTGGAAAGTGTTCCAATCACATCATCTGCCTCAAAACCTTCTTTTACCATAATTGGTATGTGCATAGCTTTCAAAATCTCGTAAATAAACGGAATCGCGTCTTTTATAGGTTCTGGAGTTGCATCTCTATTTGCTTTGTAGTCTTCGAACATTTCAACTCTATCTGCACTACCACCTTTATCAAAACAAACAGCTAAATGATCTGGTCTTTCACGTTTAATAACGTCTAAAAGTGAGTTCATAAAACCCATAATTGCAGAAGTATCTAGTCCTTTGCTATTGATTCTTGGGTTCTTTATAAATGCGTAATATCCACGAAAAATTAATGCGTATGCATCAACTAAAAAAAGTCTTTTTTGATCTGCCATTTTATCTATAATTCTAAAAAGATAAAACTACAAAAAACTGTATAAAATTAGGCTTTATATGTTGATGATTTTAATGAGAATGTTTGTTGAAGTTATTGCTAGGAATTCATGAATTAAAAGTTCATTAGAAAAATAGCATGTATTTTTAGCCTTTCTGGAAATCTCTCTCGTAAAACCAATCACACTTTTGAGACTCTTTCAGAGTGACAAAATTGTATGTTATAAAGTTTGAAGGAAAAGTAGCATGTAATGTTTGTCATGCTGGAAGCATCTCACGCAAAACCACTATGCTTTGCAGACTTTTTCATAGTTATAAATTATATCGATAAGATTTTGTAAAAAATTATCCTTTATATTCCACAGATTTCAACCCTTTTTGAAAAGGAGCTTTCAGTTGATACATGATGTCTTCCGATTTTTTTGCATCTAAAATATCTACACCATACACAATATCTTTGGTGTCTTGATACATGAAAGTGCCAAAAATTCTATCCCAAAAAGAAAAAATATTTCCAAAGTTGGTATCTGTCCAAGGCATTACATGATGATGATGGAATTTGTGCGTATTTGGCGAAATAAAAACATAACTAATTGCTTTGTCTAATTTGGCTGGTAAACTAATATCTGCATGCGAAAAATAGGTAAAAAGAACCGTTAAAATTCGGTACATTAAATAATAAGAAACAGGCAAACCAGCAATTAAAACCCCAAGTAATGCAAAGGTTTCTCTAAAAATAAAATCGATGGGATGATGTCTTGTTCCAGAAGTTACATCTACATGTGTATCACTATGATGCACTGTGTGAAAACGCCACATAAAAGGGATTTTGTGTAATAAAACGTGCACCAAATATTGTGATGTAAAATCCAGAATCATGATTGCTAAAATGATTTCTACCCAAACAGGAAAATCAACCAAATTTAGTAACCCAAAATTTGTGGTATCAATCCAAAGAAAAACGCCAACAGTTATCAATCCAAAAATAACATTAATGAACATTGTAGAAAGTAGTAAGACGAAATTAGTTTTAGCATGTTTCCATTTGTTGTATTGATGTTTTTTAAGGGGATAAACACCTTCTAGTATCCAGAAAACAGATAAACAACCCACAATCCAAATAAACTTTTGTAAGCTAGTTAGGTTCTCGAAAAAAACAACAATATTATCAATCATTTTCTATAAAATAAGATTATAAATTTACTGAAAATTTTAACAGGAGCTTAAAAACCTTTGATTTTTTAACAGTTACCTTTGTCAACATTTTAAAAAAAAAGATATATGCTTCGTTGGTTAATTCCAGTTCTTTTAATCGTTTTAGTTGTTTTTTTAGAAATTTACACGTTTCAGGCTTTCAAAACAATTTCAAAAAGTAAATTAGTCCGTTTTTCTTATATAGCAATTAGTGTTGCTGTGTATGCGTATTTTTTGATCACCATTTTAACCTACGATAGAAGCAAAGGACAAACTCCCGAATTTCAAATGGCAGTAGGAATTTTGTTAACTTTTTCTATTCCGAAATTGATCATTGTTTTTATTCTTTTTGGTGAAGATATGTATCGACTAGTTTTAAAATTGTTTTCGGCAATTTCAAGTTCAGAAACGCAATCTTTGGTTGGAAGAAGAAAGTTTGTATCGCAAATTGCTTTGGGTTTGGCAGCGATTCCTTTTGCGTCTTTTATCTATGGAATTATCCAAGGAAAATATAATTATAAGGTGATAAAATATCAACTTTCTTTTGATGATTTACCAGCAGCTTTTGATGGTTATACAATAACTCAAATTTCCGATATTCATTCAGGGAGTTTTACCAACAAAGAAAAAATACAATATGGTGTTGGTTTAATTAATGAGCAAAAATCTGATTTGATGTTGTTTACAGGTGATATTGTAAATAATAAAGCTGATGAAATGGATAATTGGATTGATGTTTTTAATCAGTTAGAAGCTAAAGAAGGCAAATTTGCTATTTTAGGAAACCATGATTATGGAGATTATATGGATTGGAATTCGCCTCAAGATAAAATTGATAATTTCCAGAAAGTAAAAGAAATTCACAAAAAAATAGGGTTTGATTTATTGTTAGATGAACACAGATATTTAGAAAAAGATGGACAAAAAATAGCCTTAGTTGGAGTCGAGAATTGGGGAAAAGGTTTTAACCAAGCAGGAGATTTGCAGCGAGCATCATCAAAAATAAAAAAAGAAGATTTTAAAATTTTGATGAGTCACGATCCAAGTCATTGGCAAGAAAAAGTAAAAATGGACGATTTTAATTATCATTTAACGCTAAGTGGTCATACACATGGTTTGCAAATGGGGATTGAAATTCCTGGGTTTTTAAAATGGAGTCCCTCTCAATTTGTGTACAAACAATGGGCAGGTTTATATCAAGAATTTGGCAGATATATAAATGTAAATAGAGGTTTTGGATATCATGCTTTTCCTGGAAGAGTTGGTATTTGGCCAGAAATTACAGTTATAGAATTGAAAAAAGCTTGATAATCAGCTAATTTGATAAGAAATCTTATATTTGTAATAATAAGATTTAAAATAGTTGTAAATTTTACACGTTTAAAAATATTCAATTATGACAAAATTCGGAGAGTTAATCAGTGCTGAAATACCAGTTTTAATCGATTTTTATTCAGATTGGAATGCTATTGAAAACAACTTAGATACTTTAAGAAATGTTGCTGCTGCTTTAGGTGAAAAAGCCAAAGTAATTAAAATCGACATCAAAAAAAATGAAACCTTAGCAGATGCTTTGCGTGTAAAAGGAAACCCAACATTTATGATTTATAAAAACGGCGAAATGAAATGGCGTCAAACAGGTTTCCAAGACGCAAATACGTTAATTAGTTTGGTTCAGAAGTATTTTTAAATTCAAAATATGGAAAATGATTGCAATCCACTAAGAACTCAATACATAGAAACCGAAAAGAAATCAATATTTTTCAAATCGATTTCTATTTTATTTAATATGATTTTTTTGCTTTTTCCTTTGGCTGAAATTGTAACTGAATTTGATTATAATTATATTGTTACGTATCCTAGTTATTCTTGTGTGATGGATATTCAGGTAGAAGTTTTATCGTTTAAGCCAATAAATTAATATTTATTTCATTTTAAAAATAAAAGATGGCCAATCATTAAATGTTTTTAACGCTGAAATATATTTGTTTTTTAAAATTTTTACGATAAACTATTTTTTCCCTTTTAAAATCAATAAAGGAACATTTGTAAAAAATTCTTCTTTTAAGATCGTATTCTTTTCCCAAAGCTTTTTAAAGAAACCTCTTTTACGTCTAAAAACACATAACATATCTGGATTATGAGTTTTTATATGCTCTAAAACTCCCTGAAAAGTAGTGGCGTTTTCAGTAACTGTTAAGGTAGCTTGTAATTTCTCTAGGTCTTTATGAATCACTAAATCTTCTTCTTCGTAATTTGGCGTTTTTACCAACAATAAATTTACTTGAGTATTAAACTTTTTAACGATATTCTGCAAAGGATGTAAAGCTGTTTTGCTTTTTAAAATACCAGATTTAAAGGCTAACAAAACGTTTTTAATAGGAATATATTTATAGTTTTCAGGTACAGTTAATAATGGTAAATCTGTTTGTTTTACAATACTTCCAGCAGTTTTTCCTAAAAATATTTCTTCTTTTATAGAGTTACTTTTTGCACCAACAATAATTAAATCGATTCCTAATTCATCATCAATAGATAAAATGCTGTCCACTAAAGAACCTTTTGCAGAAATTAATTTAATATCTACGTTTTTTTTATCTACAGAATTTACCATAGTTCGCAAATACAAATTAGTTTCACGTTCAATTATATTGTTTACGTTTATCATAGTGCCCATTTTAGTTGGTGCACTATAAGCTCTAAAAACAAAAACTTTCGCATTTGTTTCTGATGCAAAATCAATTGCATATTGTAAAGTATTTTGAGCATTTTCTGTAAATCCGATAGGAACTAAAATATTTTGCATAGTAAAATTTTAAACCACAAAGTTACTAATTTTTCAGCAAGTAATATTTTTTCTCATTTTTTAGAACTGTACATTTGTGAAAATTATTTTTTTTGAATACAGATATCAGTTTTAAACGAATTAACAAGCTTGCAATTCCTGCGTTAATTGCTGGTATTGCAGAACCTTTATTATCCATAACAGATACAGCAATTATTGGTAATATCAATGAAAATGCTACAGAAAGCTTGGCAGCTGTTGGTATTGTTGGGGCTTATATTTCTATGTTAATTTGGGTTTTTGGGCAAATAAGAAGTGCAATTTCATCTATAATATCTCAATATGTTGGCGCCAATAAATTAGCTGAAATAAAAACATTACCTGCACAAGCTATTGCAATTATTGTAGTTTGTAGTTTGTTGGTTGTAGCTGTTTCATACCCTTTTGCGAAGCAAATTTTCGAATTTTATAATGCTTCAGGACAAGTGTTAGCTTATTGCATTACTTACTTTAAAATTAGAGTTTTTGGTTTCCCTTTTTCTTTATTTGTATTTGCGATTTTTGGTGTTTTTAGAGGTTTACAAAACACATTTTATCCAATGATTATTGCCATTATTGGTGCATTGTTAAATGTTGTTTTAGACCTTGCTTTTGTGTATGGAATTGATGGTTTTATAGAGCCAATGTATATTGAAGGAGCTGCCTATGCAAGTGTTATTGCTCAAATTACTATGGCAATTTTATCAATTCTTTTATTGATTAAAAAAACAGATATTTCTTTAAAAATAAGCACAAATTTTCATCCGGAAATTCCTAAATTATTGGGCATGATTGGCAATCTTTTTATAAGAACAATTGCTTTAAATACAGCATTATATTTTGCAACTGCTTATGCTACAGATTATGGAAAAGAATACATTGCAGCCTATACAATTGGTTTGAATATTTGGTTATTAGGTGCTTTTATGGTTGATGGATATTCAAGTGCTGGTAATATTTTAGCAGGAAAATTACTAGGTGCAAAAGAATATAAAACGTTGCTTCTTTTAAGCAATAAATTAATTAAATATGGATTGATAACAGGAATTATTATTGCTGCTTTTGGTTTTTTGTTTTATAATTTTATTGGTCAAATTTTTACCAAAGAAGCTTTAGTATTAGAACAATTTTATCATGTTTTTTGGATTGTTATTATAACACAACCCATAAGTGCTATTACCTTTATTTTTGATGGAATGTTTAAAGGAATGGGTTTTATGAAGTATTTAAGAAATGTTTTAATTCTTTCTACAGCTTTTGTTTTTATACCAACTTTATTATTTTTCGATTGGTTAGATTATAAACTAGTTGCTATTTGGATTGCTTTTACTTTATGGATTTTAGCTAGAGGAATTCCTTTAATTATTAAATTCAGACGCACGTTTTTCCCATTAGCAAATGCTTAAAGTTACTTTGCAAACACTTTTTATTTAAGTACATTTACTATTAAATCATTCAAAATATGAAAATGAAAAAAATAATCTTTATACTTTTTTTAGGCACGCTTATTGTAGCTTGTAAAAAAGAAAAATCATTAGAAGAGTATATGACAGATTCTTGGCAAACAACTTATTTAAAGTTAGAAATGCCAACATATGAGAAATCTGATTCCCTGTATGTTTTTGAAGATAAATTTGATAAAAATCCAGAATTAATTGCACAATCTATTTATCATAAAGATGGCACTTTTAATGCTTGGTTTATCAACAAAGAAGGAGAAAAAATTTCTGAATCTGATGGGAATTGGAGTGTAAAAAATGATTCGCTTTTTGTTGATTTCAGCTATAATAATAGAGATATAAAAGTTGGATATCATATTGAAAAAACTGCAGAAGGGTTTTTAGGAAAAAGCACTTTCGATTGGGATAATGATGGTGCCTTAGACGATTTTTTAACAATGAAAACAAAACGTATAAAAACAAACTAAAAGTTGATCAATTTTAAGAAAGTATCTTTAAAAATACGTATTTTTTTATCTACCATTTTATTGGTGCTATTGGCATCAATTTTAATTTTGGTGGTTACAGTGTATCAATATGATGAGCAAACAAAAGACTACAACATTCATCGTTTTGAGCGTAAAGAAGCTACTACTATAGAAACTATTGATTTAGAACTCACAAATAAAACAAGTTATCCTGTAAAAACTGAAAACTTATCAAAGATTTTTCAAGAGCGCATTTATGAAATTTCATCCATAAATAAATTAAATATTTCTATTTTCGATTTGCATGGAAATTTATTGGTTTCCTCTAAAACCAATGCTTTTGAAGACAACCAAATAAAGCCTTTAAGCTACAATAATTTAAATAATTTAAACCAAAACTCAAACCATAGAATATTAATTTCTGATGAAAAAGATGGGATGGGTTATCAAGCTTCTTACACCTATATTCACGACCCGAAATTTAAAAGAATTGGTATTTTAGAATTACAATTTAGCCAAGATAATTCAGAAATTGAAGAAGAACTAAAAGAATTTATTTCGAGATTAGGATTGGTGTATTTATTAATGTTATTTATTGCCATTGCTTTAGCCTACTTCTTATCAAGTTATATTACACGTTCTATAAAAACGATTTCTGATAAAATGCAACAGACTCGTTTAAACGAACGTAATGAAAAAATTACAATAGATTCTGCTAGTTCAGAGATTGAAGTTTTAATTGAAGCTTACAATAATATGATAGATCAATTAGAGGAAAGTGCTGTGAAATTAGCAAAAAGTGAGCGTGAACAAGCTTGGAGAGAAATGGCAAAACAAGTTGCACACGAAATTAAAAATCCATTAACGCCAATGCGTTTAACAGTGCAAAGTTTTGAGCGTAAATTTGACCCACAAGACGAAAAAATTAGAGAGAAATTGGCAGAATATAGTCAAACTTTAATTCAACAGATAGATGTGATGAGTTCTATTGCTTCTGCTTTTTCTGATTTTGCAAAAATGCCAACACAAAACAGAGAAAAAATAAACGTAGTAAGTGTTGTGAAACTAGCAATCGATATTTTTAATGAGGATTTTATCAATTATAAAACTACAGAAAAAGAACTGTTTGCAAATTTAGATAAAACGCAATTAATTAGAGTGGTTACCAATTTGGTTAAAAATGCGCAGCAAGCTATTGAAGGTATAGAAAACCCTATTATTGATGTTACTGTTTTATCAGAAAAAAATAATATAAAAATCATAGTTTCAGACAATGGAAAAGGAATTCCAGAAGACGTAAAAGATTTAATTTTTGAACCTAAATTTACAACCAAATCAAGTGGAATGGGTCTTGGTTTAGGAATGATAAAAAATATTATTGAAGCGTATGAAGGTAGAATTTCTTTTACATCTAAAGAAGGAATAGGAACTATTTTTACAGTAATTTTACCCAAAGAATAATTAATAATTGCCTTGTTTTTAAAGGCTTTAAAAAATAAATAGAATGGATTTCGAAAATATAATCGTAGAAAAAGGAGATGGTCTTGGACAAATTACCATCAACAGACCAAAAAAATTAAACGCATTAAATAAAGATACCATTACAGAATTAAGTTTAGCTTTTATACTTTTAGAAAATGATACAGAAGTAAAAGTAATTATCTTAACAGGTTCTGGAGAAAAAGCATTTGTAGCTGGTGCAGATATTTCTGAATTTGCTAATTTTTCGGTAGATGAAGGAGGTAATTTAGCCAGAAAAGGTCAAGAAATATTGTTTAATTACGTAGAAAACTTATCAACTCCAGTTATTGCAGCAATTAATGGTTTTGCTTTGGGTGGAGGTTTAGAATTAGCTATGGCTTGTCATTTTAGAATAGCATCAGACAATGCAAAAATGGGTTTACCAGAAGTTTCTTTAGGTGTTATTCCTGGTTATGGAGGCACGCAACGTTTGCCACAATTAGTTGGTAAAGGCAAAGCTATGGAGTTAATTATGACTGCTGCAATGATTACTGCACAGGATGCAAAAGAATGTGGACTTGTAAATCACGTAACTACTTTAGAAGAGTTATTACCTTTGGCAGAAAAGTTAGCTGGTAAAATGATGCGCAATTCATCTGTAGCAATTGCAAGTGCTATTAAAGCTGTAAATGCAAATTTTAAAGATGGTGTAAACGGATTTGATGTAGAAATTAATGAGTTTGGAAACTGTTTTGGAACTGAAGATTTTACAGAAGGTACCACTGCTTTTTTAGAAAAAAGAAAGCCTAATTTTCCTGGTAAATAAGTATATCACTTAAATAATAAGCATAAAAAAACGAGCCATTATTGGCTCGTTTTTTATTTTGAATTTACTGAATTCAATTTGTAAAAATATTTAACTTTAAAGTTTAAAATTGTTTATATAGCTTCTACCATTGTTATAAGAAACTACTTTGTATTCTCCTTTTAACTCTTTGTCTAAACTATAAACTCTATTTAAAATTTCATCACCTTCTATTGTTTCAGAGTAAATAATTTCATTGTTGTAGTATATAGAAATTTGTAAAGGCTTTGCATCAAAAGCAATTTTAGTAATCATTAGTATATTCTCTTCATTTCTAACAATTGGTTTGAAAATTAACCTTTCAGCATCAACTAAAAAAGTTACTTTTTTATTATTAACTTTTACAGATTTTACAACAATTTCAAAATCTTTTTCTAATTCTAATGTATAGATTCCATTTTTTAATTCAGATAAATTATAGGTTTTAATTAACGTACCTTCCTTTGTAACTTCCTCTGAATGAAGAATTGTGCCATTAGCATCTTTAATGATTAACTGATTTCCTTTTTTAGCATCATTAAAGGTTACTTTTACTTTATCAGCACTTAATAAAGTGTTTAAATCTTTGTTGTTTGCGAAATTTACGATTGTAACTAGCATAAAGATGGCTACAAATACTTTTCTTTTAATTGTTTTCATAATATTTAATTTTAAGGTTGTATTCTATTTTATTGTCAATTAATAGCAATGCTTTTATGTGTTAAGGACATTGCTTTTGTTTGACACTGCAAAGTTAGAGCACAAATAAAGGTCTGAAAACAACACAATTGGTCATTTTATGTGCTAAATTAACAGATATATTAGTGTTAAATCAATGTTAAGTTAAAATAACACATAAAAGTGATAATTTTATATAGATACTCATTTAACAATGTTGTATTTTTGCAGCATGATGCAGAAAAAACCCACGCTGGAAAAAATCACCCCCAATTTTGGAAGTTCTTTTTTATTAAAAAAGCACGAAGAGTTTTTAAAAACAAACACCCCTTTTTGGCATTTTCACCCAGAAATAGAACTGGTGTACGTAAATAAAGGAAAAGGGAAAAGACATATTGGGAATCACATAAGTTACTTTAATAATAGTCAATTAGTATTAATAGGTTCTAATTTGCCACATATTGGCTATTTAGATCGTTTAACAACAAATGGTTCAGAAACATTAATTCAGTTCTTGCCAGATTTTTTAGGAAAAGATTTTTTTAAAATCCAAGAAATGGCTGCTATTGATGCACTTTTTGAACGTGCAAAAAAAGGAATTCGATTCAATATTGAAATTAAGCAGAGAATTGGTGCTAAAATTGAAAAACTAATTGATTTAGAAGGCGCAAACAGAATTACTTCATTTATAGAAATTTTAAATGATTTGGCCACAACAGAAGATTACACATTATTAAATGCAAATGGTTATGCTTTTGAAAGTTCTCATCAGGACAGTAATAAGATAGAAGTTGTTTACAAACATATTAACGACAATTTTAAAGACCATATTAGTTTAGATGAAATATCTGAACTAGTAAGTATGACAGTTCCTGCGTTTTGTAGATACTTTAAAAAATCTACAGGAAAAACATTTACAAAATTAGTAAATGAATACAGAGTTGTGCATGCTACTAAATTATTAGCAGAAAGTACTATGAGTATAACTGATATTAGTTTTGAATGTGGTTTTAATAATTTTTCTCACTTTAATAAATTATTTAAAGAGTTTACAGGTAAAAGTGCTTCTGTGTATAGAAGTGAATTAAAAAGTTTAATACAATAGATATGGAATTAGTACTAGAAAATAAGATTGATAAAGCATTAGAATATTATACCTTTAAGAGTAATCAACTAAAAGATTTTGTCAACTCAAGCAAAGACTTAACAGTAGAACAAATTATAGAATTTGGCGAAGAATTAGCAGTTTTAGAATATAAAATTACTGCTTTAGAAGTAGCCAATGAGAGTTAGATTTTTATAAGTAAAACTGATAACGTAAAACTTTGTTACTTCGACTTTAGGAGAAGTCACATAAGAAGCTAACAGAATGTTTAGCGAGTTCGCTTAATCTCTCATGTTGATCAAAAAAAACTGATAAAGCAAATTTTGTCATTTCGACTTTAGGAGAAATCACACAAGAAGCTAACACAAAGTTTAGCAAGTTTATGAGATTTCTCCCTTTGGTCGAAATGACAAAATTGTGAGAAAGAAAAAGCTATAAAACTCTATATAATTAAAACATAACCCTACAACTTTCCATTCCATTCATTATAAAATTGCTGTAAATAGATTTCCATAAATTGATGTCTACTTTCAGCAATTTTTTTGCCAGAAGTTGTATTCATTTTATCTTTTAGCAATAATAATTTTTCGTAAAAATGATTAATTGTTGGTGCAGTAGAAGTTTTATATTCCTCTTTTGTCATTGTTAAGTTGGGTATAATTTCAGGATCATATAAAGCTCTGTCTTTAAAACCTCCATAATTAAAACAACGAGCAATACCTATAGCTCCAATAGCATCTAACCTATCTGCATCTTGCACAACCTCTAATTCTTTTGATGTAAATTGTTTAGAATCATCTCCTAAAGAGTTTTTAAAAGATACATGTTTGATGATTTTTACAACATGTTGCCCAATTTCTTTCGGTACTTTTTGTTCAATCAAAAATTTGGTTGCTATTTTTGGACCTAAATTTTCATCACCATTATGAAATTTTGGATCTGCAATATCATGTAACAACGCTGCCAAAGAAACCACAAAAACATCTACTTTTTCTTCTCTTGATATCAGCAAAGCATTCTTAAAAACACGTTCTATATGAAACCAATCATGTCCACCTTCAGCGTCTTTTAACTCTTCTTTTACAAAAGTAATTGTATTTTGAATAATCTGTTCTTGGTTCATGTTGTATTTTTAGATGTTTTAAGTTCGATAATTGATAAAATAATAATGACAATTATTTCTAAAATAAAGTAAAGAATTTCAAAAATAGTAAGTTTTGTAAAATGATAAAAGACAAATGTTAAAGTTAAAAGGCAGTAACATAAATTGGCAAGAGCTATTATTTTAAGGAAATTATTTAATTTTTCAATTTTTAGATAACAAAATAAAGAATATATAAAATAAAATAAAGGAATTACTGCCAGTAATCTTAATATTTTTTTTGGCATTCCTAAAATATCATCAAGGTAAATTAACCCAAAGACAATTATAATTGATGATAGAATAGCACCTATTGCATCAATTAAAATAAGTTTTCTTGGGTTTATTTTTATCATTAATAGTTATTTCCTTGAATGTAATTCTTGTTTTAATTTTTTTGCTTCATAAATCATCAAAAAAAGCATTGGTATAAAAAACAAAGGCAAAAAAGTATGAAAAGAAACGCCATTTTCAAGGGTGGAAGCCACAGCAAAAATAATCATCAAAAGAACTACAAAACCTTTAATAACCGCAAACTTCTTTTGGTTTTTTAATTTTTTCTCTAATTCTGCTTTTGTGTAGGTAGAAAATTGTGAAGCCATATATTAGTTTTTAATTTAAAAAAAAATCCACTTAAAAAGTGGATTTAATATTGTTATTTGATGCAATAAAATCTTGTTTTAAAATTTTAGCAATGCTCATTATAAGCAGCAGCCAAATTTTGTGCAATCATTTGTGCAGATCTTCCTTCAATATGATGACGCTCTAACATGTGTACTAAGTTACCATCTTTAAACAAAGCAATTGCTGGTGAAGATGGAGGAAAAGGCATCATAAACTCTCTTGCTTTTTGAGTAGATTCTTTTTCTACTCCAGCAAAAACAGTTGTTAAATTATCAGGAGTTTTTTCGCCACCTAAAGAAGCAACAGCTCCTGGTCTTGCAGTTCCTGCTGCACAACCACAAACAGAATTTACAACTACTAATGTTGTTCCTTTTTTAGACATTGCGTTTTCAACATCTTCATTCGTATATAATGCGTCAAAACCTGCGTTTGTTAACTCGTCACGCATTGGTTTTACTAATTCTTCTGGATACATAATTCTTAAATTATTTACATTCTTAAAATGCAAATTTAATTAAATAAACTGTAATTATTAAAAATAAACCAAACTCAATATAGATAGTACTATAAGAATTTATTATTTTGATGCAATTATTTTAATTCGAGTTCAAAAGTTCTTTTCTCTGTAAGTACATGGCATTCATCAGCAGTTACAATTATAGGTTCACTTACAAACGTTTTATAATTGTCAGCTATTACAGTTAAAACATAAGTTCCTTTGCGTTCTCCAGCTCCATAAAAAGACATGTTTGACTCAGATATTTCTAGAGTTTCCTCATAATTACCATCTTTAGCAACTATTGTAATATTTCCATTTATTGGGTTTGCTGTTGTTTTTTCAGTAAAATTTATAGCTAAACCATAGACAAAATTATACGTACAAATAATATTTTCAGTATTGTTTTCTTTACAGCTATTAAAAGAGCATATAAAAGTAAAAAGTGCAATTAGTTTTATTGATTTCATGGTATTGAGTATTTTTCTATAAGATGTCTTATAATCAATTTGGTTGCGTATCAATTCAAAAAATTAATAAAATCTTTTAATCGATAAAAATTTCAAATATCAATCATTTCTTATATTTGAAGTCAAAATTATAAAGTTTATGAGTAGTTTTTCTAAATGGTTGGGTGCAGGATTGGGTTTTACATTAGGTGGACCCATTGGTGCAGCAATCGGTTTTGCCATTGGTAGTTTTGTAGATGGTTTTGAAATTGATAGTTTTAAACAGGAACAAATAGATTATAATAAAGACAGACCAGCAGGAAACAGTAGATATACAAGGCGAAATGTAAATACACAATCTGGCGATTTTGAAATGAGTCTGCTTGTTTTGGCATCAATTGTTATAAAATCGGATGGAAAAGTAGACAAACGTGAATTGGAGTTTGTGCGTTCTCAATTTTTATCAATGTATGGTAAAGAACGTGCAAATAGTGCTTTTAAACTGTTTAAAGGAATGGTTAAAAAAGACATTTCTGCACGTCAAGTTTGTATTCAAGTTAGAGAACATATGTCTCACGCTTCTCGTTTACAATTATTGCATTTTTTGTTTGGTATTGCAAAAGCAGATGAATTTGTAAGCGAAAAAGAAGTTGATGAAATTCACAAAATTTCTGGTTATTTATATATCAATTCTCACGATTTTGAGTCGATAAAAGCCATGTTTTATGATTCTTCAGAAAATGCTTATAAAATTTTAGAGATTGATAAAACTGCCACCAATGATGAAGTAAAAACTTCGTATAGAAAAATGGTGAAAAAATATCATCCAGATAAATTACAAGATTTGGGCGAAGAACATTTACAAGGCGCAAAAGAAAAGTTTCAAAGCATACAAGATGCTTATGAAAAGATAAAAAATGAAAGAGGTTTGTAGGTTATATTCATCAACAAAAAAAAGATTATGGAGCAGTTTGATGTAGTTGTAATTGGTGGAGGACCTGCAGGTGGACAAACAAGTAGAAATTTAGCAAAAAAAGGGCATAAAGTTTTATTGGTAGAACGTTATGAAAATTTTTCTCTAAATAACTTTTCGAGTGCAGGAATGACTTTAGAACCTATGGATGAGTTTGATTTACCAGATTCAGTAATTGGCGCTTATTGGAAAGATTTGGTAATTCAATGTACAAAAAAAGCGTACACTTGGCATGGAAAAACAAACAAAGGTGTCGTTTTAAACTTCCAGACATTACGTGAATTTTTAGCTGATGAAACGCTAAAACTTGGTGGAAATGTTTGGATGGGACATCGTTATTTAGCGAAAGAAGTTCAAAAAGATTCAGTTATTGTAGAACTTTTAAATACTGAAACTTCAGAAAATATTAAAGTAAAAACAAAGCTTTTAGTAGATGCAACTGGACCTTTAAGAAAGGTAATGTACGATGCTAAAGAAGAACAACCAGAGATGGTTTTAGGAAGTGGAACTGAGTACGAAATTGAAGTTTCTCAAGAAATCTATGATCAGTTTAAAGATAAATTACTTTTTTTTCTTGGACATAAATGGTCTATAAAAGGGTATTCTTGGATTTTTCCTATGGAAAATAGAATTTTAAAAGTTGGTGCAGGTAAAACACATCTTACATCCCTAAATCAAGAGAAAACCGATAAAACTACTCGAAAAATTACGGAGAAAATTATAGCAGAATACGTAAAAGCAAAAGATTATAAAATTATCGACAAACATGGTGGAATCATTCGTTACAGCAGAGGTTTAAAAGATAAATTTTATCACAATAAAGTAGTTGGAGTTGGAGATGGAGTTTCAGCAATAAATCCAAGAGGAGGAGAAGGTATTCGTTACGCAATGCAAACAGCAGATTTGGCATCAACTTATATTGATGAATATTTGAAAACGGGTAAAGAAAATTTTGAGAATTACAGAAAAATTTGGCGAAGAAAAAAGTTATTAAAATGGAATTTAAGCGAATTTTCTGGTAGAAGAATGTACAGCAGATATTCTGATGCGCAAGTAGAAAATAGAGTTCAATTTTTTTACGACAATTTTAATATTGATGAAATGATTGCAAGTTTATTCAATTTTAAATATAGTAAGCCTTTTACACGTCTTTTTCAGTATAGTTTTATAAAACTGTCTTATTTGTTTAAAAAGGAGAAGTTTTAAACGCTTAACTTAATTAATTGTCAAGAAAATTCTTAATTTCGCATCCTGATTTGAAAAGAGACCAAATGAAAGCGAAATTTCCTGAATATAAAGGACTTGACTTACCAAATGTTGCAGAAGAAATTCTTAATTATTGGCAAGAAAATAACATCTTCGAAAAAAGTGTAACTTCTAGAGAAGGTGCAGAACCTTACATATTTTTTGAAGGACCACCTTCTGCAAACGGATTACCTGGAGTGCATCATGTTTTGGCGAGAGCTATTAAAGATATTTTTCCTCGTTACAAAACCATGAAAGGTTTTCAAGTGAAAAGAAAAGCTGGTTGGGATACGCATGGTTTGCCAATAGAATTAGGTGTTGAGAAAGAATTAGGAATTACCAAAGAAGATATTGGAACCAAAATTTCTGTAGAAGATTATAATGCAGCTTGTAGAAAAGCGGTTATGAGATATACAGATATTTGGAACGATTTAACTCAAAAAATGGGATATTGGGTAGATATGGAAGATCCATATATTACCTACGAACCAAAATATATGGAATCTGTTTGGTGGTTATTAAAACAGATTTACAACAAAAAATTAATTTACAAAGGCTATACAATTCAGCCATATTCTCCAAAAGCAGGAACTGGTTTAAGTTCTCACGAATTAAACCAACCAGGAACGTATCAAGATGTTACTGATACTACTATTGTTGCACAATTTAAAGCAGTAAATGAAACGTTGCCAGACTTTTTAAAGAATGAAGGAACGATCAATTTTATTGCTTGGACTACAACTCCTTGGACATTGCCAAGTAATACAGCCTTAACTGTTGGGCCAAAAATCGAGTATGTTTTAGTAGATACTTTTAATCAATATACATTTGAACCTGTAAAAGTAATTTTAGCTAAAAATTTAGTTGGAAAACAATTTGGAGGAAAAAATGCGTTTCAAGTTGAAACATTAGAAGAATTAAAAGCATACAAATCTGGTGAAAAGAAAATTCCTTTTTACGTTGTAAAAGAATTTGTTGGTAAAGATTTAGTCAATATTAAATATGAACCAATATTAGATTATAACTTAGATTTTGCCAATAAACAAGATGCTTATAGAGTAATTTTAGGAGATTTTGTAACGACTGAAGATGGAACAGGAATTGTACATACAGCACCAACTTTTGGAGCAGATGATGCTTTGGTTGCTAAACAAGCGAGTCCAGAAATTCCAGCTTTATTGATTAAAGATGAGAATGATAATTTAGTGCCTCTTGTTGATTTACAAGGGAAATTTAGAAAAGAAATTAAAGATGATGTTTACGGTTTTGCAAGCGAATATGTAAAATCTGAATATTTAAATGAAGAAGATTTAGAAGTTGAATTAAAGGTTCAGCAAGAAAAATTAAAAGACGTTTTAAAAGATCAAAAGCAATATTTATCTGTTGATGAACGATTAGGTTTAAAACTGAAAAACGAAAACAAGGCTTTTAAAGTCGAAAAATACAAGCATAGTTACCCAAATTGTTGGAGAACAGACAAGCCGATTTTATATTATCCATTAGATTCTTGGTTTATAAAAGTAACAGATGTAAAAGATAGAATGCATGAGTTGAACAAAACCATTAACTGGAAACCAGAATCTACAGGAACTGGACGTTTTGGAAATTGGTTGGCAAATGCAAATGATTGGAATTTATCTCGTTCACGTTATTGGGGAATTCCTTTGCCAATTTGGCGAACAGAAGATGGTAAAGAAGAAATTTGTATTGGTTCTGTTGAAGAATTAAAAGGAGAAATGGCAAAAGCTGTAAAAGCTGGAGTTTTATCAAAAGATATTTTTGAAGATTTCGAAATCGGAAATATGTCTGATGAAAATTATGCAAAAATAGATTTACATAAAAATATTGTCGATGAAATTACATTAGTTTCATCCGAAGGAAAACCAATGAAACGTGAAAGCGATTTAATTGATGTTTGGTTCGATTCTGGCTCTATGCCTTATGCTCAGTGGCATTATCCTTTTCAGAATAAAGAATTGGTTGATACAACTTGGAGAAAAGCAGATTTTATTGCAGAAGGAGTAGATCAAACTCGTGGTTGGTTTTACACTTTACACGCAATTGCAACCATGATTTTTGATGATGTTGCCTATAAAAATGTAGTTTCTAATGGTTTAGTTTTAGACAAAAACGGACAAAAAATGTCTAAACGTCTTGGAAATGCAGCAGATCCTTTTACAACTTTAGGAACTTATGGAGCAGATGCCACAAGATGGTATATGATTGCGAATGCAAATCCTTGGGACAATTTAAAATTCGATTTAGAAGGAATTGAAGAAGTAAAACGTAAGTTTTTCGGAACACTTTATAATACGTATTCGTTCTTTAGTTTATATACAAATATCGATGGTTTTTCTTATGATGAAGCTGATATCGCTTTAAATGAAAGACCAGAATTAGACAGATGGATTTTATCTGAATTACATACATTAATTGAAAATGTTGATAAATTCTATGCAGATTACGAACCAACAAGAGCTGCAAGAGCAATTTCTGATTTTACGCAAGAATATTTAAGCAACTGGTATGTACGTTTAAGTAGAAGACGTTTTTGGAAAGGAACGTATGAAACTGATAAGATTTCTGCCTACCAAACTTTATATACGTGTATGGTTACTGTTGCAAAGTTGGCAAGTCCTATTGCACCATTTTTTATGGACAAATTGTATCAAGATTTGAATTCTGTAACGAATAAAGAAACTTCAGAAAGTATTCATTTATCAGATTTCCCTGTTTTTGATGCTTCTTTTGTTGATAAATCTTTGGAGCGTAAAATGGAAAATGCACAAAAAATATCATCTTTGGTTTTATCATTAAGAGCAAAAGAAAAGATTAAAGTGCGTCAACCATTGCAAAAAATCATGATTCCTGTTGATAATCAACAACAAAAAGAAGAAATTTTAGCAGTTGCAGATTTAATAAAACATGAGGTAAATATCAAAGAAATCCAGTTAATGGAAGATGCTTCAGATATTTTAATCAAACAAATAAAACCGAATTTTAAGACTTTAGGGCCAAAATTTGGAAAAGATATGCGTTTTGTGGCAGCAGAAGTTAAAAACTTTACGCAAGAAGATATTAACAAAATAGAGAAAGATAAAAACATTTCTATTGAAATTAATGGGAAAAATATTATTTTAGACCTCTCTGATGTAGAGATTACTTCTAAAGATATAGAAGGTTGGTTGGTTGCAAATGATGGTGCTTTAACAGTAGCTTTAGATGTAACTATCACAGAAGATTTACACAAAGAAGGTGTTGCTAGAGAATTGGTAAATAGAATTCAGAATGCACGTAAAGATGCTGGTTTAGATGTTACTGATAAAATCAAATTAACGGTTTTAAATTTCGAGAATTTACAAAGTTCTATCAACGAGAATAAAGAATATATAATGAGTGAAACATTAACTACAGCATTGGTTTTTGTGGATGAATTAGAAAATGGTACAGAAATTGAATTCGATACCATAACAAGTAAAATATTAATCGAAAAAATTTAGAAAAATGTCTGACGTTAAAGTAAAATATTCAGAGGAGGATTTAAAAGAATTCAAAGCAATTATAGAGAAAAAAATAGCAAGAGCAAACGAAGATTTAGCATTATTAGAAGCTGCTTATAAAAACGATTCTGATAACGGAACCAATGATACATCTTCTTCTTTTAAATCTTTTGACGAAGGTTCAGAAGTAATGAACAAAGAAGCAAATGTGCAATTGGCTATTAGACAAGAAAAGTTTATTAGAGACCTAAAAAATGCCTTATTACGTATAGAAAATAAAACGTATGGCGTTTGTAGAGTTACTGGTAAATTAATACAAAAAGAGCGTTTAAAATTAGTGCCACATGCTACCTTAAGCATTGAAGCTAAAAGAGCGCAATAACTTAATCATTAAATTTTTTAAGCTTCTTTTTAAGAAGCTTTTTTTATGAAAAATATTTTCCAAATTCTTTTATTTTTATTTTTTTCTGTGAGTTTTTCGCAGAAAAAAGTAATGAAAAAGTTTCAAACTTTTGCAGATGAAATTACTATTTACACAGCAGGTTTAGATAATTTAGTGCTTGAAAACTCCACTTCAGAATTTATAGAGGTTTTTTTATATGCAGAAAGTTATGACGATCAATTAATAAAAATAGAAGAAAAAAATAAGGAACTATTTATAAAATTTCATTTTGAAGGTACTGAAACTAGAGAAGTTGTTTTTAGGAAATTTATTACAAAAAGGTTGCAAAGAGCCAATGCTATCGTAAAAATACCAACAGGAAAAAAGGTGTTTATTTTTGGTGAAAATGTAGATATTGAATCTAAAAGTCATAAAAATGAATTGGCAATTTATATAGAAAATGGCATTATAAAGCTTCATGAAATAGCAGCAAACACTACTTTGAAATTGTATTCTGGAAATGTGTATGCAACTGTTACAAACACAAATTTAGAGATCAATTCTAAAGATGGTAAAATTAAGGTTGATGACGTTTTTTATGAAAAAACACATGAAAATAAATTGTTAGAAAACACCAAAAGTTTTTCAGTAACAAGCTTAAAAGCTAATATTTTCTTAACAGATAAATAAACACAATAATATTGTTATTTTTGTGAATTCAAAATTAAAAAAATGTCAAAAAAGAATATTGCAATTCTTACAGTTTTATTAGCCATAATTTTAGATCAAGTTTTAAAGATTTATATAAAAACTACTTATGCTTTAAATGGCGGTTTTGAAGTATTTAGTTGGTTCCAAATTCATTTTGTAGAAAATAATGGAATGGCTATGGGTTTTGAATTTGGAGGAGAAACTGGTAAGCTTTTTTTAACTTTATTTAGAATTATCGCTGTTTTTGCTATTGTTTATTGGCTAGTTGGTAATATAAAACGTAAAGTTCACAATGCTGTAATTGTAGGAATCGCTCTTATTTTTGCAGGTGCTGTTGGTAATATTATCGATTCTGTTTTTTATGGAATCATTTTCGATTCTTCAAATAATAATATTGCTACACTTTTTGCAGACCAACCTTATGGAACACTTTTTCATGGTAAGGTTGTAGATATGTTTTACTTTCCTTTTGTAAAAGACGCTATTTTACCAGAATGGATTCCTTTTATTGGTGGAGATTCATTTACATTTTTCCAATACATTTTTAATCCTGCAGATGCTTATATCTCAGTGGGTGTTGCTTTGTTATTTATTTTCAGCAAGCAAGCTTTTCCAAAAGAAGAAAAAGAGAAAAAAGAAATTAAAGCATAGTATTTTAAATATTTTCGTAGGTTTCTACAGTAATATTCGCAACAACATCTCCAGTATGTTTGATTGATAGTGGTTCGAATAATATAATATGCACTTCTTCTTTTGCAATAGGTTTGTGCTCAACTCCCTTTGGAACAATATAAAATTCGCCTTCTTTTAGGGTGATGGTTTTATCTCGCAATTCAATTTCTAGAGTTCCTTTTATCACCATAAAAAGTTCATCTTCGAACTCATGTTTATGAAAAACGAATTCGCCTTTTAGTTTAGCCAATAAAATTTGTTGTCCATTTAATTCGCCCACCTTTTTTGGTGACCACAAATCAGAAAATAGTTTGAATTTTTCTTGAATATTTATTACGCTCATAAAACAAATTTACGAAAACTAATTTCGCGTTAACGATTGAAGCGACATCCTTTTTGTTTTTCACAAAAAGATACAGCGAAAAGCGTGGCATTTCTATTTCAGAAATGAACGTCCAAAAATATATCAAATTTGGTATAATTGATTAAATTTGCAACTTAAATTCTGGAAGAAGTTCAGAATTATAGAAACATAACAAAGATTCTGAATCAAGTTCAGAATTGTAAATTGAAGTTTACAATGTATAGAAGTCATTCTTGTGGAGAGTTAAGAGCAGCGCATATAAATACAGAAGTTACCTTGGCTGGTTGGGTGCAAAAAAGCAGAGACAAAGGTTTTATGGTTTGGGTAGATTTGCGAGACAGATATGGAATTACGCAGTTAATTTTTGATGAAGAGCGCACACCAAAAGAAATGATGGAAAAAGCAAAATCTTTGGGAAGAGAATTTGTAATTCAAGTTACAGGAACTGTAATTGAGCGTGAATCTAAAAACAAAAATATTCCTACAGGAGCAATTGAAGTACTGGTTTCTAAACTAGAAATTTTAAACGCTTCTAAAATTCCTCCTTTTACAATTGAAGATAAAACTGATGGTGGAGAAGACATCAGAATGAAATACAGATATTTAGATATTAGAAGAAATCCTGTTAAAAACAGTTTGATTTTTCGTCATAAAGTAGCTATGGAAGTCCGTAAATACTTGTCTGACCAAGAATTTATAGAAGTTGAAACTCCATATTTAATAAAGTCTACTCCAGAAGGCGCACGTGATTTTGTGGTGCCAAGTAGAATGAATGAAGGTCAGTTTTATGCATTGCCTCAATCTCCTCAAACCTTCAAACAACTTTTAATGGTTGGTGGAATGGATAAATATTTTCAGATTGTAAAATGTTTTAGAGATGAAGATTTACGTGCAGACAGACAGCCAGAATTCACACAAATTGACTGTGAAATGGCGTTTGTAGAGCAAGAAGATATTTTGAATATTTTTGAAGGTTTAACACGTCATTTATTAAAAGAAATCAATAATGTTGAAGTGGAGAAATTTCCAAGAATGTTATATGATGATGCCATGCGTTTGTATGGAAATGATAAACCAGACATCCGTTTTGGAATGGAGTTTGGCGATTTAAATGCAGTGACACAACACAAAGATTTTGGTGTTTTTAATTCGGCTGAATTAGTAGTTGGAATTGCAGTTCCTGGAGGAAATGTATACACAAGAAAAGAAATTGATGCGTTAATAAAATGGGTAAAAAGACCACAAGTTGGTGCTTTAGGCATGATTTACGCAAGAGTAAATGAAGATGGAACTTTCAAGTCTTCTGTAGATAAATTTTACGATCAAGAAGATTTAGCAAAATGGGCTGAAATTACAGGTGCAAAACCTGGAGATTTGGTTTGTGTTTTATCTGGTGAAACTAATAAAGTAAGAGCGCAAATGTCTGCTTTAAGAATGGAATTAGCAACGCGTTTAGGGTTGAGAGATCCAAAAGTATTTGCACCACTTTGGGTCATTGATTTTCCATTATTGGAACTAGATGAAGAAACTGGTCATTATCATGCAATGCACCATCCATTTACATCTCCAAAACCTGGGCAAATGGAATTGTTAGATTCAGATCCTGGAGCTGTAAAAGCAAATGCGTACGATTTGGTGTTGAATGGAAACGAAATTGGTGGAGGTTCTATAAGAATTCACGATAAAAAAATGCAAGCAACCATGTTAAAGCATTTAGGTTTTTCTGAAGAAGATGCCAAAGCACAATTTGGTTTCTTAATGGATGCTTTTGAGTATGGTGCTCCACCTCATGGAGGTTTGGCTTTTGGTTTGGATAGATTGGTTGCCATTCTTGGTGGTCAAGAAACCATTCGTGATTTTATTGCATTCCCAAAAAATAATTCTGGTAGAGATGTAATGATTGATGCTCCTGCTTTTATTGATAACGAACAATTAAAAGAATTGAGTTTGAAGTTAGATATTAAAGCGTAAAATATATTTGTAAATATTAATTTCAGACCTGTCAGGTTTTTAAAACCTGACAGGTCTTTTTTGTATAAGAATTTTATTACTTTTAAACTATGAAAAAACTAACCACACTTCTATTTCTTTTCACCTCAATAATTACATTTTCTCAAGAAATTTCTGGTGGTGAATTACTAAAAAAAGCAATCGAATTTCATGATCCAAATGGAAATTGGGCAACCTTTAAAGGCGAACTTTTTGTAACAATGGAAACTCCTAAAAATGGAGACAGAGTTAGTAAAATCAATATTAATTTACCAGATCAATATTTTTCTGTAGTTGCTAAAAGAGATACTATTATTACAGCATATGTTCTTGATAAAGATGAGATTAATTTTTCTTTAAATGGTGATAAAAATCCATCAGAAGCAATTAAAAAGAAATATAATTTAACTGATGATCGTGCAAATATGTATAAAAACTACTATACGTATTTATATGGTTTGCCAATGAAATTAAAAGATGAAGGAACTGTAATTCATCAAAAAGTAGAAAGAAAAACATTTAAAGGAAAAGAATATTTAGTTTTAAAAGCTACTTATAATCAGGAAGTAGGTAAAGATACTTGGTACTTTTATTTTAATCCAGACAATTTTGCGATGGAAATTTATCAGTTTTTTAAAGAAGAAAAAGATAGTGGAGAATATATCTTGTTATCAGAATTAGAAACGATTAACGATGTTAAAATGCCAAAAATTAGAGCTTGGTATTATAATAAAGATGATAAGTATTTAGGAACAGATATTTTATCAGCAAAAAACTAAAATGCCAACCAAAAATAAATACCTAAAACAGATTTTACTTTGGAGATATCAATTTATCTCTGAACGTCAGTTTGTATATGCTTTAAGTATTTTAGTGGGTTTATTAGCAGGTTTAGGAACTGCAGTTTTAAAAAACTTAACTTTCTTTATCGAAAATGTTATAGAAGGGAAATTTATTAAAGATTTTCATTATTCTCTATATTTTATTTTTCCAATTATTGGGTTGGTTTTGGTGTATTACATCAAAAAGAAAATCATTAAAAAAGAAATTGGGCATGGTATTTCTACAACACTTCATGCAGTTTCAAAAAGAAACGGAATTATAGAAAAATACAAAATGTATGCTTCTTTAATTACAGCTCCAATTACAGTTGGTTTTGGGGGTTCTGCAGGTTTGCAAGGACCAGCAGTAAGTACAGGAGCAGCTTTGGGATCTTATGTTGCACAGCTGTTTCATATGAATGCTAAAACAAGAATGCTTTTGATTGGTTGTGCAACTGCAGGTGCAATGTCATCGATGTTTAAAGCGCCAGTTGCTGCCATTATTTTTGCTGTAGAAATTTTTAGTTTAGATTTGGCTTTTGCATCTTTAGTACCACTTTTATTGGCATCAGTTTCTGCTGTAATTACCTCTTATTTTTTCTTTGAAAAAGATGCTTTATTTGGCTTTGAATTGGTAGATACTTTTCAGATAAAAGATATTCTTTATTACATTATTTTAGGTTTTGGAACTGGTGTAGCTTCTGTTTATTTTTCTAAAATTTATTTTAAAATTACTAATTTTTTCAAACGGATAAAAAAACCAATTCATAAACTAATTATTGGCGGTTTTGCAATCGGAATTATGTTGTATTTAATTCCACCTTTATATGGAGAAGGATATGGATTAATTAATAATTTATTGAATGGAAATACTGCAGAAGCTTTAAAAGATATTCCTTACAAAGTAGATTTAACCAATATTTGGATTGTTATTGGTTTCTTGTTTCTAATTGCTATTTTTAAGGCAATTGCAATGACAACCACGTTTGCAGCTGGTGGAGTTGGAGGTATTTTTATTCCGACTTTATTTATGGGAAGTGCTTTAGGAAACGTTTTTGCCAAAGTAATTAATACTTTAGGAGGCAATGTTTCTGAGTCGAATTTTACTTTAATTGGTATGACAGGTTTAATGGCTGGAGTTTTACATGCGCCTTTAACTGCTATTTTTTTAATTGCAGAAATTACGGGTGGTTATGAACTTTTTGTGCCATTAATGTTGGTTGCTGCTATTAGTTTTGCGTTCACAAAATATTTTATTGCGAACTCAATTTACACAACAGAATTAGCAGCAAAAGGAGAACTCATCACCCATAATAAAGACAAAAATGTGTTAATGATGATGAAGATTGATCGACTTATTGAAAAGAATTTTAAGGCTGTAAACCCAGATATGTTATTAGGAGAAATGCTCACAAAAGCGGTTGCAAAATCGACCAGAAATATTTTTCCTGTGATTAATAAAGAGAAACAATTTTTAGGAATTGTGTTGTTAGATGATATTCGTTCCTTTATGTTTGATACTGAAATGTACAACAGCATAACTGTAGAAACTTTTATGAAATCGGCTCCAGAAATTATTTTTTATGATGATTCTGTTGAAGAAATTATGCGAAAATTTAAAACTAGCAACGCTTGGAATTTGCCTGTTATTAAAGACGAAAAGTATCTTGGTTTTATATCGAAATCTAAACTATTAACAGCATACAGAAATAAATTGATTGAAGTTACGAGTTAAAAAAATATTGAATGAGAGAAAATAGTTTTACTAAAAATATGCGCAATAAATCTAACTCAGAGTTAGAACATATTATAGATAATAAAGATAAATATACTCCAGAAGCTTTGCAGGCTGTTGTTTGGGAATTAGAAGACAGGAGTTTAATTGAAAAAGGTGAAATTGACCTGCCAGAAATTTCAGAAATTCCTATTGAAAAAACTTCATTGCAGAATGATGAATTAGAGAAAACTACGTTCAATAATGAAAATCCTTTTGAGGAATTTGAACAACCAAATTTATATTCTAAAAAGGCAATTTTAGGATTTACTCTTTTTTTTAGTACAATTTTTGGAGTGGTTTTATTGATGTATAATTTAAAGGTGATGAACAAACACAAAGCAAGAACTCAAGTACTTGTTTTTGGGATTTTGTATATAGTTTTATCGTATGCTCTTTTAGAAGTATTGCCTAAAATATATTTTATCACCTTGATTTTTAATTTTATTGGTTATGCAATTTTAGTCGAATATTTTTGGAATAAGTTCTTAGGTAGAGATTTACCACATGAAAAAAAATCTGTTACCAAACCTTTAGTAATCTCTTTATTAATAACTGTTTTTTTTGTTGTTCTAATATTTGCTGCCACAACAAATGGACTTTAATTAAAAAAAAACAGGAATTTAAGGTTGTTTTTTGTTGATAAAAGAAACCACTAAATCTGGAAAATCAGTAAAAGCACCATCTACATTTGCGTCGATTAAAAGAGTTTGCATCATTTCTGAAAACGTTGCAAATTCTGCTAATTGATCTGCTCTAAACGTATAAGGATGTACTTTTAAACCTAATCTATGCGAATCAGATACTAAAGAAGTAAAGGTGAATTTGCCATCAACTTTATCGCTTAAAATTTGTTTGTACCAAGGTCCAATTCCATCAGCATAACTTGCAAAATGTGCTAATTGTTTTGTTTCTTCTTCAAATTCCATTAACTGTACTAAAAACAAATCTGATTTTAATTCTTTTCTGATTCTCTCTAATTCTTTGGCATCAAAACACTGTAAAATACAGTTGTCTTTTTTGGTTTTGTAGCCATAATCAGCAAGTACTTTTAAAACAATTTCTGTGAGTTTTTTTCCTTCTAGTTGATGAAATTCTGGCGCTTTAATTTCTGGATAAATTCCAATGTTTTTTTTGGTTGCTGCATTTAAACCTTGAATCAATTCAATTTCTTCTTGTAGAGAATGCAGTTTAAAATTTCCTTTTCCTTTTGGGAATCTATTTGGGTAAAATTGCTCACCTGTTTCTGGATTAAAACGTTCTGAAACTTGAAGCGTTTTTAGTTCATCAAATGTAAAATCGATGACATAATAACGATTGTCTTCTCTTTTTCTAGTTGGGAATTTAGTGGCAACATCAGTAACATCATCCAAATAAATATCATGAATAACAATTGGCACATCATCTTTACTCAACACTAAATCTTGCTCAATAAAATCTACATTCATTGCATGTGCCATCGCTTTTGCTTCTATGGTATGTTCAGGCAAATAGGCAGAAGCTCCTCTGTGAGCAATCACTATTTTTTTATTCATAGTTGGTTTTTTTGTAGGTTGATTGCAAGAAAATAGGAGCAAGCAAATCAAAAATACAGAAATTGATTTCATATTAAATTTATCTGTCAGGTTGAGCGCAGTCGAAACCTATTATTAGTAAAATAAATAACCTCTCGACTGCGCTCGAGGAGACATAATTAATTATTTATATTTTTTAAAGATATAACTTTTGTAAATTTACAGCATGAAATTAGCGTTAAAAATAATGTTTGTTATCTTTTTAGTTTGGATGATTATTGGTATTTATTTACTTAATCAAGATCATGAAAAAGCAAAAATTGTGATGGGTTTAGGCGTGTTTTACTTTTCGTTTTTGTTTATGCCATTCTTTATTTATTACAGATACAGAGATGGGAAATATCAAAAATATATTTTAAATGATGAAAAATTAAGACAAGCTTTTAATCAACAAGGAAAAAAGAAGTAGTTAATTCTTTTTCTTCAAAAATACATATACAGGAAAATGGTCAGAAAAACCTCCTTGATACCAAGGACCAATATAGGTTCTAAAAGGGCTTCCTTTTAATTTACCTTTAAAAACTCGTAACCATTTTTTATTAAAAACTTCTGCATGTTTAAAAGATAATTCCTCATTATTTTCATCTAAAAAGTTTTTAGAAAGCATAATTTGGTCAAAAAAGTTCCATTTTTTATTATAGGTAGATGTTCCTATTTTATCTTTATCAACCAAGCTTTCCATAGGATTAAAAAAATCATCTTTTACCAAAAAATCTTTTACACTTTTACTAGTAGGATTATCATTAAAATCGCCCATTAAAATAATTTTTGGGTTCATTTCTTTTTGGTTGATTGTATCAATAATTGTTCTAACAGTTGTTGCAGTTGCAATTCTTTTAGGCTCACTTATTTCTGTTCCTTCTCTTCTAGAGGGCCAATGATTTACTAAAATATGCACCAATTCTCCATGTAATTTTCCGCTAACTTTTAAAATATCTCTTGTATAATCTCTCTCTCCTTTTTCGTTTTCTAAAAACACAGGATGGGTAGAAGAGTCGAATAATTCAAAAGCTACTTTGCTATATAAAAGAGCCACATCAATTCCACGTTCATCTGGAGAATCATGATGTACATATCCATAATGATGTTTTTTTAAGTATGATGAATTTGCCAAATCAGAAACGACACTAGCATTTTCAACTTCTACCAAACCAACAATTACAGGAACTTTAGTAGACCTATTTAAACCCAATTGAGAAATTACAGAACCCAATTTTCTAACTTTAACTTTATAGCGTTTTAAAGTCCAATTTAGTTTTCCTTTTGGTGTAAAATCATCATCTGCAGTTGCAGGATCATCAACTGTATCAAACAAATTTTCTACATTATAAAATGCGATTGTAGTAATATTATCTTGTTGTTTCGATGATTTTAATGAAGGGAACATGTGTGTTGTTTTATGTAAAAGTAAGTAAATACTACTGTAATTATATAACTTAAATTTTTAGTTTTGTTAACATTCATGTAACCTCAAATAAGTGAGATATCTATAAATTTGTACTTGTCAAAATATGAATTTAATAAAAATTGTATGAAAAAGAAGTTGTAATGTTAAAAATTTGAATTAGTTAAAGAAGTTCTCAATGTATATTGAGGATTTTTTTTTGCACTAATTTTTCAAATATAAATTCATAAATTAACGTTAAATAGAAAGTATGCTTTCTTTTACGATAGTATTACTTTTATATTTGTAATAAATAAATTTTGAATGAAGTATTTACTATTTTTTACGATTGCATTTTTATCGATTTCTAGCTTAAAAGCACAAGTAGACGAAAACCAAACAGGAGCTTGGTACATGTATTTTTACAACCATCAATTTAAAAATTCTCAATTTGGAATTCAGGGTGATATTCAATACAGAGATTGGCAATTTTTAGGAGATACAGAGCAACTTTTGTTAAGATCTGGCTTCACATTTACGTCAAAAGATGCAGGTATTATGTTTACATTAGGTGCTGCAAATATTACATCAGGTGCTTTTGGGGATTCAGATGATACATCAAACGAAAATAGAATTTACCAAGAAGCATTATTACCGCAAAAAATTGGAAGTCGTTTTTTTATAACTCATCGTTTTAGATTTGAACAACGTTTTGTGGAAAATCAAGATTTTAGAACACGTTACAGATATAATTTATTTATAAATGTGCCTTTTAATAGCAAAAGTTTATCAGAATCAAAAACAATTTATGGGGCGTTTTACAATGAACTTTTTATGAATGGCGAAAGAAATATTGGTGATAATAATAATGTTGAGTTGTTTGATAGAAATAGAACTTATTTGGGTTTAGGTTATGTTTTAAATTCAAATATAAGATTTCAAATGGGTTGGATGAATCAATCCACAGATGCCTGGAGTAAAGCTCAATTACAATTTAGCATGCATCATAGTTTTTAAAAAATGGAATTCATAAAAACGCCGTAAAAACTGCGAACGTAGATTTTATGTACAGTTTTCATACAATAATTTTTAATGATTAATTTAGTTGGGATCAAATTTGCTTTTGGTGCCAACTTTCTTTTTATCTTTGTAGTCTATGATAGAACAAAAAGAAGCAACATCAGAGAAAGCCGTTTTAATTGGTGTAATTACACAAAAACAAGACGAAACTAAATCTACTGAATATTTAGACGAATTAGAGTTTTTAACAGCAACTGCTGGAGGAGTTGTTGTAGAACGCTTTGTGCAAAAATTAGACAAACCACATCCTAAAACATTTTTAGGAACTGGTAAACTAGAAGATGTAAAGGCTTATATAGACTCACATGATATTGGAACCGCAATTTTTGATGACGAATTATCGCCAGCACAATTAAGGAATATCGAAAAGATTTTAGATTGTAAAATTTTAGATAGGACTAACTTAATACTCGATATTTTTGCACAAAGAGCACAATCAAGTTCAGCAAGAACTCAAGTAGAGTTGGCTCAACATCAATATTTATTGCCACGTTTAACAAGACTATGGACTCACCTTGATAAACAAAAAGGGGGAATTGGAATGCGTGGACCTGGAGAAACTGAAATTGAAACTGATAGACGAATTATCAACGATAGAATTGTTTTGCTTAAAAACAAATTAGCTAAAATTGATAAACAAATGGCTACGCAACGTAAAAACCGTGGGCAAATGGTAAGAGTTGCTTTGGTTGGTTATACAAACGTTGGGAAATCTACCTTAATGAATGTAATTAGTAAAAGTGATGTTTTTGCAGAAGACAAACTTTTTGCAACTTTAGATACTACAGTTCGTAAAGTGGTGATTAAAAACATTCCTTTTTTAATGACGGATACTGTTGGGTTTATCAGAAAATTACCAACACAATTGGTAGAATCTTTTAAATCTACCTTAGATGAAGTTCGCGAAGCAGATTTGTTGTTACATGTGGTGGATATTTCTCATCCAAATTTTGAAGATCATATAGCATCTGTTAATTCAGTTTTAAGTGATATTAAGTGTGGAGACAAGCCAACAGTAATGGTTTTTAATAAGATTGATGCTTATGAGCATGAAACGATTGATGAAGACGATTTAATTACTGAAAAAGGAAAAGAACACTACACATTACAAGATTGGGAAAAAACTTGGATGAACGATTATGAGGTAGATTCTATCTTTATATCTGCTTTAAACAAAGAGAATTTAGAAGATTTTAAAGAAAAAACGTACGAAGAAGTTAAGAAAATTCACATTCAACGTTTTCCTTATAACGACTTTTTGTATTATGAATACAAAGAGGAAGATGATCAATAACTAAATAAGTTTCTGATAACAATTTATCCTGCAAGGTCTTTTTTATGACCTTGTAGGTATTATTAAGTTGATAAGACTAAGTTAATAGAATTCAAAATTATACCTACAAGGTTTTTGAAACCTTGCAGGATAAAAAGATCTACTCTTATTTTTTACCTTAATAATAATGAGTTTTTGTACTTAAATTAAATTTAAATGAACAAATCAATATTTGAAATCAAAAAAATGGATTGTCCTTCAGAGGAAAATCTTATCCGAATGAAATTAGAAGGAATTTCAAGTATTGCGAATTTAGATTTTGATATTGCAAATAGAAAATTAACAGTTTTTCATACTGATGAAACTGATGCTATAGCAAAATCGATTATTGAGTTGAATTTAGGAGGAAAGAAAATAGCTACAGAAAAATCAAATCAAATAAACTTTAAGAAAGATAAAAATCAGAAAAAATTGCTTTGGTCTGTACTCATTATCAATTTTGTTTTTTTTATCATAGAAATGACAACGGGTCTTTTCTCAAAATCTATGGGTCTTGTTGCAGATAGTTTAGATATGCTTGCAGATAGTTTTGTTTATGGAATAAGTTTATTAGCTGTTGGAGGTACTTTAATTAAGAAAAAACAAATTGCAAAACTTGCAGGATATTTTCAAATAACATTAGCCATTATTGGTTTTGTAGAAATTCTAAGACGATTTTTTGGAGATGAAAAATTACCAGATTTTTTTACAATGATTATCGTTTCTATTTTAGCATTAATTGCAAATGGAATATGTCTTTATATTTTACAAAAATCAAAAAGTAAAGAAGAAGCACATATGAAAGCAAGTATGATTTTTACTTCTAATGATGTTATTATTAATTTAGGAGTAATAATTGCAGCAGTTTTAGTCAATTCTTTTGAATCTAATAAACCAGATTTAATAATAGGGGTAGTCGTTTTTATTTTGGTAATTCAAGGTGCTTTTAGAATTTTAAAAATAAGTAAATAAAAATTTACTCTTCTTTTTTATCCTCAATAATTCCCATTCTTTTCGCTCTGTTTTTCCAAGATTTTCTTGCATGTGCTTGTAAGTCTGCAATAGAATCACTTTCATCCATAATTTCTAAACCTAAAAGTGTTTCAATAACATCTTCTTGAGAAACAATACCAGAAACAGAACCATATTCATCTACTACTAAAGCAATGTGTTCTTTTTCTTTGATTAATCTATCAAACAAATCTGGGATAGAAAGATCTCTATCAGTTACAATAATATCTCTTCTAATAGAAGCTAAAGTTTCGTTTCCTTTGCCATTTATCATTCCTTCTAATAAATTATCTTTTAGAAAATAACCTGTAATTTCATCAGGATTTTCAGCAAAAACAGGAATTCTAGAATAGCGTAAATTTTTATGTTCGTTGTAAAAAGATTCGATAGTTTGGCTTTCATCAGCAGTTTCTAAAACTGTTCTTGGCGTCATTACATCATTTACTTTAATGTTCTTAAAACCTAATAAATTTCTGATTACTTTACTTTCATCTTTATGAAAAACACCATCTTTTTCAGCCATTTCTGTCATCACTAAAAAACCTTCTCTACTTAAAATACTTCCATGACCTTTACCACCAATTAATTTTGTGGTTAATTGTAAAACCCATAAAATACCAGTCCACTTTAATGGAAAGATCATGATGTTTAATGCTTTTGAAGTAAAGTTAGAAAGTTGTTTCCAGTAAGTTGCACCAATTGTTTTTGGAATTATTTCTGATGCCACTAAAATTAAAATCGTCATCACTGTAGAAACGATTCCAACCATTACATCTTCAGTAATTTCAATTCCAAAAATAGTTTGTATTTCAGTTCCATACATTTCTGCATAGGCTACTTTTGCTTGTACACCCACCAAAATTGCACCAACTGTGTGTGCAATTGTGTTAATGGTTAAAATAGCAATAAGTGGCTTATCAACATCTTTTTTTAAGATTTCTAATTCAGTTGCATAAGCTTCTCCTTCACTTTTTTTCAAGTTGATGAAAGTAGGAGTAATGCTTAATAGTACAGCTTCTAAAATAGAGCATAAGAAAGAGAAAAATATAGATACAGTCGCGTAAATTATTAAAATTGTCATTAACAGAAATTTAGAATACAAAAATAAGCAAAAAATAAAACCTCAAGAATTTCTTGAGGCTTTATAAATATTATTTTTTTAAATCTTAAAGAGCATAACTCAAACCAAATAACCAATAGGTTTGTAATTTATTGTCAATATTATCGAATGTTGGAGTTGGTGGAGCAGGTAAAATTGTGCTAGCATCAAAATTTTGCAAAGCATTATTTAAAGCCTCTTGTTTGTTGTTTCTTAAACCAACCTCAAAACCTAAACCAATTCCATTCCAAATTGTGTATGCAAAAGAATTTGTAAAAGTCCAGTTAGATAAATCTGCATTTTCATAGCTTTGAAACAATGATAAGTTAGATTTTATACTTAAACCTCCATATTTATTTGTGTAATCTGCTACAACTTTTGCACCTAAAGAAGATTCAAAAACAGTATCTCCATCACTAAAAACAAAATTGTAGTTTCCTGGATGCATTACAACTACTAAATGGCTTGTAGGTGTCCAAGTTAAACCAGCACCTAAATCTAAATAACCAGGGTTGTTAAAATTATCAATTAAAGTAGTTCTATATTCTCCTAAACCAGAAACTGCCCATTTTTTATTTAAGCGTTTACCATATAAAGAAGAAATTGTAAAAACGTCAGTTGCAGTTTCAAAACCTTCATCTCCAGCAACAGATTTGTCATCTAATTTTACCCAACCAAGATTGATGTTTCCTGAGTTTCTCCAGAAAAAATCTTCTTCAATTAAGTTTGCGAAACCATTTACAGTAACACCAATATTCCCAGCAGAAGCATCAGGTGCATTTCTTGAATACCAATTGTTAAAACCAGATAAGCTGGCTCCAATAGTTCCAAAAGCACCAATTCTCCAACCTGGAAGTGCATCTATTTTTGCTTGTAAAGCTTTTACTTCTCTTTGTAATTTAGCAATTTCAGCTTTTTTAGGAGCTTGTTCTTTTTTTAATTCGTCAGCTGTTTGTGCATTCGCAGAAAAGCTAATTGTTATTAAAAGTAGTAAAATTGATAATTTTTTCATTTTTTAAGTTTGATTTTTTTATTAAAATTTAAGTGTGCAAAAGTGCATCTTATATTTTATTAGACAATAAAAATATTAGTAAGTCACTTTTTCGTGAAATTTATAATTAAGTCCTAAACCAAATAATTGTCGAAACTGTACTTTGGTAGATGCATTGTCATCCATAATTGTATGGAAAGTCATCAACATTTTTATAGATTTATTTACTTTAAAGCGAATGTTAGTCTGGTAATCTACATCTACATTACCCACATTTGCCAAATAATCTGTATATAAATTTAAGATATTTTCCATCTCTATATTTTCCATTAAACTAAACTTATAATAGCCAGATAAGTTAAAACCTAAACTGAAAGCAGTGTTTTTGCCTTCTTCTACACCAAATTTTCCAGAGAAAAAATCATCAACAAAAGTATATCTTGCTGTTGAAGGTGCTATGTTTGCTGTTAAATCATCGGATTTTTTATAAAGTAAACCTGGGCCAAATGTTAAATAAGCAGGTGATAAAAAGTCTGAAACGAGTACTTTAGGATCTGTTTTGTAATTATAACCTTCTGTAAATTGTGTTCTAAAATTTGTTAAGATTGATAAAAACCAACTTGGTGAAGTTTTAAAACCTAATAAAGAATTAAATTCAAAACGATCATCGGTTTTTCTATTCCCTTTCTCAGCAATGTGGCTTAGTCCAAAACTAGATATTATTCTTCCATCCCAGTTAATGTTATCTTTTTTGTAGTTAAAATCGTAATTAACATTAAAATTACCAGCTATTGTGTTTTCACCTCCAGAAGCCCAATTAGAAAAAGAAGATTGATTGAATACAAAAGCGAATTTTCCGTCAATTTTCCATTTAGGTACTGGAGTCTCTTTTTTCTTCTTTTGAGCGAAGGTACTCATAGATATTATTAAGAAAAAAAGGAAAATAAACTTATTCACGCGTAATATTTAAGCTAACAAAAATAATGTTATTTAATAAAAAATAAAATTATTTTTTCGATTTATATAATGGTACTGTAGAACAAGCTTCACCAAACATTATTGATTTAGCTGTAGGCTGTAATTTTGCAATTAAAAAAGCATATGCAGAATTCGGGATAGGTTTATCTGCACAACCTTTAATTATTACAGGTTTATCTGCAAATTCTTTAAAATCTACAAAACTTAATAATTCTTGATAAATAACGGTTTCTAACAATTCTAAATCTCCAATTACAACTTTGTTGGCAAAAGGTGTTAATTCTGCAGCAATTAACATAAATGCCCAAGAAGGAATAATCGCATCTGCAGAACAAGTTACAGCTACAAAACACTTTCGGTATTTAGACCAATCATGGTTTTTTACCAAAACTCTAAAATCTCTTTCTTTTAAAATTAATTCTTGAAAAAGCCAATCTTTAATATCAAACAAGATTCTTTCTCCTTCAGGATAAATTTCTTCGAGGTCAAAAGTTTTAAGAACACTATTGCTAACTCTATTTATAATTTCTTCTTCCATTCTTTAAAATCCAACATTTATAGTTAAAAGTTTATTGCAGTTTAGTTGAAAACGTTTTTTACTTGTTAAAAGTATCAATCATTCAATATTAAAGTAAAATCAAAATAATTAAAACTAACATTTACTAAAAAACTGCTACTTCAAACTTTTTTAAAGCATTCCTAATTCCAATTTTGCTTCTTCACTCATCATTTCAGAAGTCCAAGTTGGGTCGAAAGTAATTTCTACTTCACAAGAATTAATTTCTTTTAAAGATTTTACTTTTTCTTCGATATCAACAGGCAAACTTTCTGCAACTGGGCAGTTTGGAGATGTTAATGTCATTAATATTTTTGCATTGTTTTCATCAGAAACAAAAACATCATAAATTAACCCAAGTTCGTAAATATCTACAGGGATTTCTGGATCATAAATAGTTTTTAAAACTCTTATAATTTTATCGCCAATTTCTTCTAATTCTTTATCTGTCATGTTATCTTGCTAATTTTGTTTGTTGCGCAATTGCGTACATTTTTATTTGTTTCACCATAGAAACCAATCCATTTGCTCTTGTTGGTGATAAATGTTCTTTTAAACCGATTTCGTCTATAAATTTAGTTTCTGCAGTTAAAATATCAGCAGGTTTTTGCCCAGAATAAACTCTTAATAATAAAGCTGCAATTCCTTTTGTTAAAATGGCATCACTATCTGCTGTGTATTTTACAATATCATTTTCTAATTCAGAAAATAACCAAACTTTAGATTGGCATCCTTTAATTAAATTCTCATCTAATTTATACTCCTCATTAATTATTGGTAAAGATTTGCCAAGCTCTATAATGTATTCATAACGTTCCATCCAATCATCAAACATGGAAAACTCATCAATAATTTCTTCTTGTATTTCTTTGATAGTCATTTTTAAAACTTATTTTTGCGGTATTGTAAACACCTTTTATAAAAAGGCAAAAATACGATAAAAAAGCATTAAAAAGTGCTTGTAAAGTATTAAAGTATATAGAATATTCATTGTTGTTACTTCGTTTTTAAGAATGATTTAACATATTAAAATTCTTCTTTTTTAGAAGATTAATTAAAATTTATGAGCAAATTATTAGCAGTTGGTACTGTAGCATTCGACGCAATTGAAACACCTTTTGGTAAAACCGATAAAATTTTAGGCGGATCTGGAAGTTATATTGGTTTATCAGCAAGTCAATTTGGAGTAGAAACAGGAGTTGTTTCTGTAGTTGGTGGAGATTTCCCAGCATCATATTTAGAAATGATGAACAAAAAAGGAATAAATACTGATGGTGTTGAAGTTGTAAAAGAAGGGAAAACCTTTTTTTGGAGTGGAAAATATCATAATGATATGAACTCTAGAGATACTTTAATTACAGAGTTAAATGTATTAGAAACTTTTACGCCTGTTGTTCCAGAAAACTTTAAAGATGCAGGTATTGTAATGTTGGGTAATTTACACCCTTTAACACAAGCATCTGTTTTAGATCAAATGACAGAAAGACCAAAATTAGTAGTTTTAGATACTATGAATTTTTGGATGGATATTGCTTTAGATGATTTGCATACCGTTTTAAAACGTGTGGATGTTATTACTATTAATGATGAAGAAGCTCGCCAACTTTCTGGAGAATATTCTTTGGTAAACGCTGCAAAGAAAATTCATTCTATGGGTCCAAAATATGTGGTGATTAAAAAAGGAGAACATGGAGCTTTATTATTTAATGATGGTAAAATGTTTTTTGCACCAGCTTTGCCTTTAGCAGAAGTTTTTGATCCAACAGGAGCAGGAGATACTTTTGCAGGTGGTTTTTGTGGTTATTTAGCAAAAACAGAAAATATTTCTTTCGAGAATATGAAAAACGCAATTATTTATGGTTCTAATTTAGCTTCCTTTTGTGTGGAGAAATTTGGTACTGAAAGAATGCAAGAATTAAAAAAAGATGAAGTTGATAAACGCCTACAATCGTTTAAAGAACTAACTCAATTTGATATAGATATCTCATAAATAAAAATCCGCGTTTAAAAACGCGGATTTTTTTATTAAAAAATTATAATAAAAGTATACTTAAAATGAGCGACGCAATTAAACACGAATGTGGAATAGCATTAGTTAGATTAAAAAAGCCATTACAGTTTTATAAAGATAAATACGGTTCTGCTTTTTATGGCATTAATAAAATGTATTTATTGATGGAGAAGCAACATAATCGTGGGCAAGATGGAGCAGGTTTTGCAAGCGTAAAATTTAATGTTGCACCAGGAACTAGATATATTAGTAGAGTTCGTTCAAATCAATCGCAACCAATTCAAGATATTTTTGCGCAAATTAACGGACGTTTAAATGGTGTTTTAGAACAAAACCCTGATAAAAAAGACGATGTAAATTGGCAAGAAGAAAACATGCCTTATGTTGGTAATTTATTTTTAGGACATGTACGTTATGGAACTTTTGGTAAAAATTCAATAGAAAGTGTGCATCCGTTTTTACGTCAAAGTAATTGGAAACATCAAAATTTAATTGTTGCTGGGAATTTTAACATGACGAATTCTAACCAAATGTTAGAGGAGTTAATTGAGTTAGGGCAACATCCAAAAGAGGCTACAGATACTGTAACTGTCATGGAGAAAATTGGACATTTCCTAGAAGATGAAGTAGCTAAATTATATCAAAAAGCAAAGAAAAAAGGCTTTAGTAAAAAAGATGCATCCCCATATATAGAAGAAAATTTAAGCTTGAAAAAAGTTTTAAAAAGATCATCTAAAAATTGGGATGGAGGTTATGCTATGGCTGGTTTAGTTGGGCATGGAGATGCTTTTGTATTGAGAGATCCAAATGGTATAAGACCAACTTATTTTTATGAAGATGATGAAGTTGTAGTGGTTGCATCAGAAAGACCAGTAATACAAACCGTTTTTAATGTTAAAATTGATAAAGTTCAGGAATTAGAAAGAGGACATGCTTTAATCATTAAGAAAAGTGGGAAAGTTTCTATTAAAAAAGTAATTGAACCAAGAGAAAATAAAGCCTGTTCTTTTGAGCGTATTTATTTTTCTAGAGGAAGTGATGCAAGTATTTACGAAGAAAGAAAAAATTTAGGAAAATACGTATTCCCAAAGATTTTAAAGTCGATTGATTCTGATATTTCAAACACTGTTTTTTCTTTTATTCCAAATACAGCAGAAACATCTTTTTATGGGATGACAGAAGCTGCTGAAGATTTATTAAATCAACAGAAAACAGAAAAAATATTAGCAGGAGGAGCAAAATTATCAGCAGAAAAAGTTACACAAATATTATCTGAAAGACCACGTTTTGAAAAAATTGCCATTAAAGATGCAAAATTAAGAACGTTTATTGCAGATGATAGTTCAAGAGACGATTTGGTAGAACACGTTTACGATATTACTTATGGTGTTGTAAAACCAACAGATAACTTGGTAATTATAGATGATAGTATTGTTCGTGGAACAACGCTTAAAAAGAGTATCATTAAAATATTAGATCGTTTAAGCCCTAAGAAAATTGTGGTTGTTTCTTCTGCACCACAAATTCGTTATCCTGATTGTTATGGAATTGATATGGCTAGAATTGATGCTTTTATTGCATTTAAAGCAGCTTTAGAATTGTTAAAAGATCATGATAAATACCATATTGTAGAAAATGTTTACAAGAAGTGTATTGCACAAAAATCTAAAAAGGATGAAGAAATTATAAATTACGTTAAAGAAATTTATAGTCCTTTTAAACCTGAAGAAATTTCTGCTAAAATTGCAGAAATGTTAAAAACAGAAGATATAAAAGCTGAAGTTGAGGTTATTTATCAATCTATAGAAGGATTGCACAAAGCTTGTCCAGATAATTTAGGAGATTGGTATTTTACAGGAAACTACCCAACTCCAGGAGGAATGAGAGTTGTAAACCAAGCTTTCATCAACTTCTTTGAAGGCAATGATGAGAGAGCTTATTAAAACGGAATCAAGAAACACGATTTAAAAAAAGAGACAAGACAAAAGATTTATTGTCTTTAATTTAATAACATTATTCAAAATAAAAAAGCATCCAATTTAATTGGATGCTTTTCTGTATTATAGATTTATCAAATCTCTATCTTATTTATAAGTGTGAAATAATAAAGGTAACTGCGTTATTTATTTTGCAGCTGCGTATCTTTTTTCAACTTCATTCCAGTTAATAACTTTAAAGAAAGCATCAATATAATCTGGTCTTCTGTTTTGGTAGTTTAAGTAATATGCATGTTCCCAAACATCTAAACCTAAAATTGGTGTTCCTCCACAAGTTACACCTGGCATTAATGGATTATCTTGGTTTGGAGTAGAACAAACTTCTACTTTTCCTCCTGGATGCACACATAACCAAGCCCAACCTGAACCAAATTGTGTTGCAGCAGCTTTAGAAAAAGCATCCATAAAAGCTTCTTTAGAACCAAAAGCAGCTTCAATAGCATCTTTTAATTCTCCAGATAAATATCCTTTATCTTCAGGATTCATTACAGTCCAAAATAAAGAATGATTGTAAAAACCACCTCCATTATTTCTAACAGCACCATTACTCATGTCTAAATTTGCAAGAATATCTTCAATAGATTTTCCTTCTAAATCTGTCCCTTCAATTGCTGCGTTTAATTTTGTTGTATATCCATTATGATGTTTTGTATGGTGTATTTCCATAGTTCTTGCATCAATATTTGGTTCTAATGCATCGTAAGCATATCCTAATTCTGGTAATTCAAAAGCCATAATTTTTATTTTTTTATTGATTAAATTTAATTTTGTTCTACAAATTTAACGATTTAAGAATGTTAAAACAAGTCTTTAAGAATATGTTAACTTATAATGAAATAGAAAGGATTTATTCCCCAAATGTTTTCATAAATTCTCCTACTTTTTTCACCATATTTTTACTTCCGCAAACAAATGGTACACGTTCATGAAGCTCTGTTGGCTCAATTTCCATAATTCTTTTAGTTCCATCAGTAGCTAAACCACCTGCTTGTTCTGCAAGAAAAGCCATTGGGCTACATTCATATAGTAAACGTAATTTTCCTTTCGGATTTTTAGATCCTTTTGGGTACATATAAATACCTCCTTTAATCATATTTCTATGAAAATCGGAAACTAAAGAACCAATATATCTGCTTGTATAAGGTCTGTCTCCTTCTTCTGCTTGGCAATATTTTATGTACATTTTAATACCTGCAGGGAAATCTAAATAATTTCCTTCATTCACAGAATATATATTACCATCTTCAGGAAATTTCATATTTGGGTGAGATAAATACCAACTTCCTAATGCAGGGTTTAATGTAAAACCATTTACGCCATTTCCTGTAGTATACACCAACATTGTAGAGGTTCCATACACAATATAACCTGCAGCAACTTGTTGGTCTCCTGCTTGTAAAAAATCTTTCATTTCTACAGGTGTTCCAACCTCTGTAACTCTTCTAAAAACAGAGAAAATTGTTCCCACAGAAACATTTACATCAATGTTAGAGGAACCATCTAAAGGATCCATTAAGACTACATATTTGTTTTGATGATTGTTATCTTGACTGTTAATTATAATAAAATCATCTTCTTCTTCACTTGCAATTCCACAAACAATATTTCGATTTCTAATGGTTTCAATAAACACATCATTTGCATACACATCTAACTTCTGTTGGTCTTCACCTTGAATATTAGTATCTCCTGCAGCACCAGTAATATCAACCAAACCAGCCTTATTTACTTCGTGATTTACAACTTTAGCTGCTAATCTTATTGAGTTTAATAATCGAGATAATTCTCCAGAAGAATATTTAAAATCATTTTGATTTTCGATGATAAATTCTCCTAAAGTTTGATTCTTCTTTGCCATATTATTTGTGTATTGTGATTTCCGCTACAAATATGCTAAATAATTTGATACTATTCTATCCTTTAGTACCCTTTATTCAGTTTTAGAATGATAAAAATTTCAACAAAATAAAATTATCTGTCAAAAAATACTATTAATTTTTACCGATTTCAAAATGGACTATCTTTGACTAAAATTATAAAAGATGAGTTTTACAATCAGAAAAGGAGTAGAAAACGACATGCAATCTGTACATAACTTAATTACAGAACTAGCTGTTTTTGAAAAAGAACCAGAAGCTGTAGAAATTACTGTAGATAATTTGATAGAAGATGGTTTTTCTGAACATCCAAAATTCAACATTTTTGTAGCAGAAGAAGAAACTAAAATTATAGGAATTGCGCTTTTTTACGAGCGTTATTCAACTTGGAAAGGGAAATCGATTCATTTAGAAGATTTAATTGTTACAAAAAGCAGACAAAAAATTGGTGCAGGAAAAGCATTGTACACAGCTGTCTTAAAATATGCTTTTGAAAACGATTTTAACAGAGTTGCTTGGGAAGTTATCGATTGGAATAAGAATGCCATAGAATTCTATAAAAGCACAGGTGCAACATATTTAAATGATTGGTCTGTGGTGCAAATGAATAAAGAAAACTTAGCAAAATTTATACAAGATTAATAAAGTCTCTTATAAGGTTTTCAGAACCTTGTAGGTTTATCTTTTTTGAAGATATTTATAGTAATTATTAATTAACGGATTAATTATACCTACAAGGTCTCTGAGACTTTGCAGGATAAAAGGAGAGAAATGAAGATTTTTAAATTTGGTGGAGCATCTGTAAAAGATGCAGAAAGTGTAAAAAATGTAGCTTCAATTATTAAAACTGAAGGAGCAAAAGATACTTTAGTCGTAATTTCTGCAATGGGAAAAATGACGAATGCTTTTGAGGAAGTTGTGAATGCTTACTATAATAAAGATGCAGATTTACCTAATAAGCTAAACTTTATAGAAGAGTATCATAAAAATATAATGAGTTCTCTTTTTGATAAAGAAGATGCTGTTTATAAAGATATTGATATTCTTTTTGGGGAATTAGGCTGGTTTTTATCAAGAAACACCTCACAAAGATTTAACTACGTTTATGATCAAATTATCTGTTTTGGAGAGCTTTTATCAACCAGAATTGTAAGTGCTTATTTAGAAAAAATTGGGCAAGAAAATGTTTGGTTTGATGTTAGAAACTATATAAAAACCGATAGCAATTATAGAGATGCAAAAGTAGATTGGGAACTTACTGAAGAATTAATTACTAAAAAGGTTGATGCATCAAAAGTAAATATTACACAAGGTTTTATTGCTGCAAACGATACAGAAAATACCACAACTTTAGGGAGAGAAGGTTCAGATTATACAGCAGGAATTTTTGCTTATTGTTTAAACGCAGAAAGTGTTACGATTTGGAAAGATGTTCCTGGAGTTTTAAACGCAGATCCAAGAGTTTTTTCTGAAACTACTTTATTGGAACAAATTTCATATGAAGAAGCTATTGAAATGGCTTTTTATGGTGCTTCTGTAATTCACCCAAAAACGTTACAACCACTAGAAAGAAAAGATATTCCTTTGTTGGTGCGTTCTTTTATCAACCCAAAAGAAACAGGAACTAAAGTTTCTAAAGGCACAAGGTTGGTACCACATATACCTACTTTTATTGTGAAGAAAGATCAGATTTTAGTGTCAATTGCTGCGTTGGATTTTTCTTTTATGGTGGAAAATAATATCAGTTATATTTTTCAGAAACTGCATGATTATCAATTAAAAGTAAATTTAATTCAGAATTCTGCCATTAGTTTTTCGGTTTGTATTGATGATAAGTTTGGCAATTTTGATGCTTTTTATAACGAATTAAAAAAACAATTTAAGATTGATGTTCAAACTGGTGTTGATTTATACACAGTTCGTCATTTTGATGAAAAAGCTATTGAATTGATTGAAGAAAAAGGAGAATCGTTATTAACACAGGTAAATAAAGAGACTTCTCAAATTGTAGTTCATTCAAATTAAATAGAAGTCAATTTCGTTTTTTTCACTACTTTTGCGAATCGTTCTAATTAGAATTCATGGCATTAGTAACATCAAAAGAAATATCACAAGTAATTGGTTTAGAGAAGTTTGGTTTTTTAGGAACTTTTGTAGGTTGGTCTTTATTACGTGTATTGCGTATTTCTACTATCAATAAAATCTACGAAAATAATAAACACAAAACTGATTTAGAATTTCTAAATGGTGTTTTAGATGATTGTAATATTAAATTCGAAATCCCAGAAGAAGATTTAAAAAGAATCCCAAAAGAGGGGGCTTTTATAACAGTTTCAAATCATCCTTTAGGAGGAATTGATGGTGTTCTGCTATTAAAACTATTGATAGAAAAAAGAGCAGATTATAAAATAATTGCCAACTTTTTATTGCACAGAATCGAGCCTTTAAAACCTTATGTAATGCCAGTAAATCCTTTTGAAACTAGAAAGGATGTAAAATCTAGTGTTGCTGGAATTAAAGGTGCATTGTTGCACTTAAGAGAAGGGAAACCTTTGGGAATTTTTCCTGCAGGTGAAGTTTCTACCTATAAAGATGGCAAATTAAAAGTTGATAAACCTTGGGAAGAAAGTGCTGTTAGGTTGATACAAAAAGCAAATGTTCCTGTAATTCCTATTTATTTTCATGCTAAAAATAGTCGTCTTTTTTACTTCTTATCAAAAATATCCGACACTTTAAGAACTGCAAAATTACCCTCTGAAGTTATTTCTCAAGAAGGTAGAATTATTAAAGTGAGAATTGGGAAACCTATTTCTGTAGCAGATCAAAATGAATATAAAGAACTATCTGCTTTTTCTGAGTTTATTAGAAAGAAGACTTATATGTTGGCAAATCCTTTTGAGAAAAAGACTAAAATTTTATCGACAGAAAAAATAAAAATCAAAAAACCTGCTAAAAAAATTACGGCTCAAAGAAATCCGAATTTATTTGTAAAAGAAATAGCAGCTTTAAGAGAAAAAGAAGTACGTTTATTAGAAACTAAAAATTACGAAGTATTTTTTGCAAGTGCAAAAGACATTCCTAATTTGTTGCATGAAATTGGTAGATTACGTGAAATTACGTTTAGAGAAGTTGGTGAAGGAACCAATAAAGAAATTGATTTAGATAAGTTCGATAAATATTATTACCATTTATTATTATGGGACAGAGAAGCAAATTGTTTAGCTGGAGCATACAGAATGGGACTTGGAAAAGAAATTTATAAAAAATACGGAATTAACGGTTTTTACATTCAGACCTTATTTAGGATTGAGCCAGAATTATATCAAATGATGGAAAATACCATAGAAATGGGTAGAGCTTTCATTATTGGCGAATATCAACAAAAACCAATGCCTTTATTTTTATTGTGGAAAGGAATTGTACACGTTACTTTGCGTTATCCTGAATACAAATATTTAATGGGTGGCGTTTCTATTAGCAATCAGTTTTCAGACTTCTCAAAATCGTTAATGATTGAGTTTATGAAATCTCATTATTATGATCCTTATGTGGCTCAATATATTTATCCGAAGAAAGAATACAAAGTAAAATTAAAAGATGGGGATAAAGATTTTGTGTTTGATGCTACAAAAGCAGACATGCAAAAGTTCGATAAAATTATCGATGAAATTGAACCTGGAGCTTTAAGAATTCCTGTTTTAATTAAAAAATATGTGAAGCAAAATGCACGTTTGGTAGCTTTTAATGTAGATCCAAAATTTAATAATGCAGTTGATGGCTTGATGTACATTAAGGTTTCTGACATTCCTGATAGTACAGTAAAACCAGTAATGGAAGAATTTCAGGCTGAATTAGAAAGAAAAGCTGCAGAGTTATTACAAGCAAATAAAGTTTAATTTCTTATTTCTGTTCTAACTAATAGTTTTTTTACATTTTAAATGAGCAAAAAATCGATTTAATAGCATTAAAATATTTTTAAGAATAGCTATAATTTTGATGTTCAATTATTATTTAAAAGAAGCTTATATGAGACTTATCAAAAAAATTACAGCGATAGTAACAATTACATCATTTTTACTTATTTCTTGCAACACAAAAGAAAAAGAATACAACTTGACTTTGAATGATGGGACAGAGGTTTTCTATATTTCAAATGATGAAAGTGCGATTTCTATAAATGGTTGGAGTGAATTTAACGCTATCAATAAAGATTTACTAAACTTAAAAGACAAAGAGTATAATATTACAATTGAAAGTTTAGAAGGTTTGAATGGGGCAATTACTAATTTGGCTAATACAGTTCCATCTTCTTTAAAAACAGAAGAAGTTTTAGAAGATATTAGAGATGTACAGGAAGAATACACAAAATTAATCAACGAAAAAAATGCGCCACTTAAAAATGTGAAACAAAACATTGAAGAGTTAGTCGAAAAATTTGATGATTTACGAGAAGAATTAAACGAAACTGTAGAAGATTATATAAAATAATCTACAAGAAATTTAAAATAGAAATGAGCGATTTATGTAATTAAATCGCTCATTTTTTTTATGCTATTTTTTAGAAACTTAAAGTTGCTCCCAATAAGAAATTTCTGGTTGCTTGAGGATAAAAACCTGCACCATCAACTGTAGTAGCAGTTCCTGGGTTAGACCAAGTGTCATCATACGTGTAATAATAACCTCTATCTACATATTCTGCATCAAAAATATTATTTATTAAAGCAGTGAATGTAATCGATTTAAAAATCTTGTTAGTTTTTATTTGATAGACTACATTTATATCACTTGTAAAAAAACTATCTAACACATCATTATCAGAAACAGCGCTGCTAAAATTGCTCATAAATTGTTTTCCAACATATTTTGATAAAAAGGTAAATTGTAAATTTTCTAAAGGATTGTAAATAAACATATTTCCAGCAATTACTTCTGGTGAAAAAGATAAATCTGTGTTTCCTAAAGATTGTGGAGTTGGGTTTCCATCTCTAACAATAAAAAAATCACGATTTTTATTATTGCTAAAAGCAGCATTTGGTTTTATGGAGAATTTATCCGAGATTCTAATATCTGCATCAATCTCTAAACCTAATCTGTAGCTACTTCCAGAAGTTGCTCTAATAGGTTGGCCAACATCATCTAAAGCACCCGTTAAAACCAACTGATCTTTGTAATCCATATAATAAACGTTGGTGTTTAGTTTGATGTTTCCATTGTTTAAACGCCAACCCAATTCAAAATCGTTCAAAGATTCTGGCGTAGAAACTCCGTTCTCAAAATCGTTTCTGTTAGGTTCTCTATTGGCAACTGCAAAAGAAGTATATAAATTATTATTTTGGTTGATGTTATACGTAAAACCAAACTTTGGGTTAAAGAAATTAAAATTTGCATCTACATCAATAGGAACAATATCATTGGTAATTCCTTTAGTTTGATAACCTACAAAACGACCTTGTAAATCTATATAGGTAGATAATTTTTCATTGATGCTAAACGTTGCTTTTGCAAACATAGAAAAGTCTGTTTTTTTAGCATCAGAAAAATAATAACGATCTCTAATACTTACGTTTGGTGCTAAATTTTCTCCCCAAATTACTTCTCCAAAATGATCTCCTGTGTAATGAGAATAAGAAACTCCAGTAATAAAATTGATTTTATCAGTTTTATAATTTGTATTGAAATTGAAAACATAAAAATCATTATCTAACCAACGTCTTACAATTACATCACTTCCATCAACAATTAAATTATTAAAATCTGCTGCATCTTTATCTTCCTTAAATTGCTCAAAAAATCCAGAACCTTTGGTGTAGTTTAATCCCAAAGTCGTAGACCAATTGTTGTTTAATTTTTCATTCCAATGTAATTGATAATGATTTTGATTATAATCGTCCACTTCATTATCATACGTATAAGGATTTTGTCTTCTATCTTCCTTTAATTGAGTTTCTGTTAGACCTTCCCAAGCTTGGTAGGTTAATTCTTTTCCTCCAAAAGTAATGGCTTTTATCAACGTATTTTCATCAGAATAACTTCCTTGTAAAAAGTACGATTTTAAATCTGCAGAAGCTCTATCTACATAACCATCTGTAGAAATATTCGATAAACGACCAGCAATTTCTATGTTATTATTCAACTTTCCTGTACTAAATTTTACAGTATGTTTTCTGGTGTTAAAAGAACCAAAAGAATTGGAAATTTCTCCATAAGCTTCGTCTGAAACTGCGTCTGTTAAAATATTTAAACTTGCACCAAAAGCTCCTGAACCGTTAGTTGATGTTCCAACACCTCTTTGTAATTGCAAATTTTCTGTAGACGATGCAAAATCGCCTAAATTCACCCAAAATGAACCATGACTTTCTGCATCATTATAAGGAATTCCGTTTACAGTTACATTAATTCGCTCGCTGTTAGAACCACGAACGCTCATGTAAGTGTACCCAACTCCTGCACCTCCATCAGTTGAAGAAACCACAGAAGGTAAATAGTTTAACAAAATAGGAATGTCTTGTCCTAAATTTCGTTTGGCAATTTCTTTTTTTGATAAGTTAGAAAATGTTACAGGAATATCTGTATTTGCACGAACTGCAGCTACCAAAACTTCGTCTAAAACTGTAGCATCAGGATTTAATTGAACCACATATTCTTCATTTTTAGAAAGTGTAATTTTCTCTGAAATTGTTTTGTAACCTAAAAATGAAACTTCTAAAGTGTACGTTCCTTTTTTTAGTGTAAAACTAAAATTACCATCAAAATCTGCTGATGTTCCTTTGTTAATTTCTTTAACCAAGATAGATGCTCCTGTTAAAGGTTCTTTGTTTTTGTCGACAACTTTTCCTGAAAGTTTAAACGATTGGGCGTTTGCAAGTGTACTTACAAACAAGAATAAAAAAATGGATATTTTTTTCATTTTAAAAAAATTAAAACGAATAAAAAGAGGTAATTATTCTTGTGATTATTATTGAATAATTAGTGTTTTGAACTTTTAAATTTTTAGTTTTCAGCTATTTTGAGTGCATGCGAAAATAGATAATAATCGATAGCACTCAAACTGACAACTATAAACTTTGTCAAGTTCGAATTTCCCTAAACAGCATTACCTGTTCTAGGTTCATTGGGTATGATCTCAGCCGTTTTTAATTTCAATATTTAAAGTTTTTAATTCAAAGTTTTTACGATGAACTGCCACTGAAAACTGAATACTAAAAAAAGCACCCCTTTATGAGAACGCTGCAAAACTAAGTCAGATTTTTTTCTTGGCAAATAGAAAAGTGGTTTTTTTTTACTCTACTTTTGGTCTTTTACGCAAAGCTTTTTTAACCGAAGTTCGTTGTTTCGTTTCAAGGCGTTTTTTTATAGCGCCTTTACTTGGTTTTGTCTTCTTTCTTCTTTTTGGTCGAATTAAATTTTCTTTGATCAACGCTAAAAAGCGTTTAATTGCCAAGTCTTTATTTCGATGTTGAGACCGTGTTTCTTCACAAAATAAAATCAAGACATTCTCATTGGTTAATTTTGATGAAAGTTTGGTTTTTAGTAGTAATTTTTCATCCTCAGACAAAGAATTTGAGTTTTCTAAATCGAACGTTAATTCTATTTTAGACGATGTTTTATTTACATGTTGTCCTCCAGCACCAGAACTTCTAATGGCTTTAAAGTTCAGTTCTTTAAGGATGTTTTCTACGTTCATGTGTATTGATATTCGATTGTATTTTATAATAATATTTGATGAAAAATCAAGATATTATTACAATCTCCAACCAACATTTATGCCAACTCTTGGTACTAAAGTAGGTGAATTAGAGCCAAATAAATTTCTTCCAATACCTGCATATGCATCAATCGTTAAGCCACCATTTGCAACGTACTTTAAACCAGCAGCAACTCCTAGAGCAGCATCTGTATACTTTACATCGTAAATACCAGAATCTTTTATGGCTTCTTTTTTACCAGAATTTATACCAAAAAAACCTTCTCCAAAAAAGTTCCAAGCATAATCTGTTGTAAAATAATGGCGATAATAAGGTGTAATCATTAAATTCTCATTATACCTAAAATCTACCTCTTGTTTAGCTAAATTAAAAAGGGCAGAAACTCCAAAAGAAGATTCAGTATTTATATAATTTTCGTAAGAAAACTCTAAACTTCGAATAGCAAGAGCATCAGCAATATCTAATTTTATTTCTTTTTGAGAAAATGTAACAGCGCTTATAAAAAGCGTAATAAGGAAAATTATTTTTTTCATAAATTTATTTTTAATCAAAAATACTAATTTTTTAATTATTAGTTTAAAATCTGTAGCCGACAGAAATAGCAACTCTACCAACAGCTTCATTGTTTTCACTTTCTAAAAAATTCCTACCAATACCCAATAGTAATTCAGTTGAAAATCCTTGTTTAGAGACGAATTTACCACCAACAGAAATTCCAAGTGCGAGACCAGTTACATCTTCGTAAGTAGAATTAAATAGACCATTATCTTCTGCTGAAAATAACATTCCAAAACCTTCCACAAAAAAACCTCTGGCAAATTTTCCAGAAAAATAGCGTCTGTAAAAAGGTGTAATTGCATAGTTTAAATCGGCTATATCTTTATCTGTATTTATTGTTGCAGAAATACCGAAAGAAGATTCTTCATTAATCAATTTTTCATAAGATACATCAAACCATTTAGCAGCTAATAAGGTTAAAGCATTTATTTTAATTTCATGTTTTTTTCCAATATCTTGTGGAAATTCTTCCTCTTTTTCTTGAGCAATTGATACTGATGTTACAAATAATAAAATAAGTAGAGTAATTTTTTTCATGGTTGATTTTTTAAAATTTTAAGTTAACAAACTCATCAAAAAATATACCACTAAGTTTTAGGCTTTTCTTTAATGAGATTACAATAGTACATTTTATAGATGATAAAAAATAGAAAAGGTTGCTTAAATTAGCGATTTAATAATCACTTTTTAAAACATAGAAAGCCCCTCTATAAGGATTTTCTTGTCTTTTAAAGATTGATGATTTTCAATCTGAATAAAGTTTTCATCTTCTAATTGAGTTGTAATTTTTATCTTTTCAAAAATATAAGCATCCTTGTTTTCATTCTTTAAAACAAATACAAAAGCATTATTTTCATTATTTAAAATGGCGCTTTTTGGGAGTGAAATTTCTTTGTTTTCGCCATAAATTATAGCAGCTTCTATAAACATACCTGTTATAAAATTGGTGTTTTCATCATGTTCTATGTGTCCATGTACTTTTATGGTTCTGTCTGTATTTACAAAAGTGCCCACTAAATAAACTTCTGCTACAAAGGTTTTTGTTGATGCTTCTGGAATTTTAAATTGTATTTTTTGATCTTTTTTAATCTTCAAAATATCTTTCTCAAAAACATTCAATTCCAAATGAATATGATCTGTATTTATAATTTCTAACACTTCATTTGCAGAAGAAATATAAGAACCATTGCTCACATTTACTTTGGTTACAAATCCATTTATAGGCGCGTATAAATTTATGGTCGATGAAATTTCTCCTTTTTCAATATTTGTAGGATTCAAGTTCATCATTTGCAATTTTTTACGCAAACTATTAAATGTTGCTAAATTACTTTTATACAAACTTTCTGCTTTTAAATAGTTTTTTTCGGAAGTTATCTGTTCATTATACAGCGTTTTTTGTCTTTCAAACTCATTTTTTAAATAGCTTAATTGCGCTGAAATTTCCAAATAATTTTGTTGAATTTCTATAAATTCTGGATTTTGTAAACGTGCAACCAATTGTCCTTTTTTTACTTTATCACCAATTAAAAGTGGGATTTTAGTTACATAACCGCCCACAAAAGTACTAACGCTTGCTCTGTTTTCTGGTGGAACATCTATAATTCCAGTAGTTTTTACAGTATTATAAAATTGATGTTCTATAAGTTCTCCAAAAGCCATTTTTTCGCTTTCAAATTGTTGTTTGCTAATTGTAATTAAATTGCTATTTGTTTCTGTTTCTGTAACAGTTTCTATTTTCTTTTCTTGATTTCCGCAAGCAAAAAATAAAAGTGTTATTATGAATGTTGTTATATTTTTCATCTTTAAAAAGGATTTAAAGTTAGGTAGTTAATGTTGATAATTGTTTGATTGTACGTGTTTAAATTGTTCAAATAAGAAAGCTCAATTTCTTTGGCAGTTTCAATACTTTGTAGGTATTGAAAAAAATCAATTTCGCCTTCTTTAAAAGTTCTATTGGCAGTTTTTATAATTTCATTTTTTAGGTTTTCGCCTTCATTATGATAATAATTAATACTTTCTTTATGTTGATTTAAAGTTGCCAAAAGCGATTTATATTGTGCTTCTAAAACCAGTTTATAATTTTGTTCCTCTGCTTCCACAATGTTTTTAGAGATTTTTGAAGCTTTTATTTTGGAGGAATTTCCTGAAAATAATAACGGAATTTTCAATCCAATTTGGTAGCCAGTTAAATTATTCTTTAACAAATCATTCGTTCCTTGAAAATACTCTAAACTAATATCGGGTAACAAATTTTGTTTTTCTAATTTATAAAGTGCTTCTTCATAATTTTTAGCATTTTCAAAATATTGTAAACCAATATTTTCATTCGTTGAAATTGTTTGTACTTCTAAAACCGATAAATTTTCATCAACAATTTCCAAAAACTCTACCTGCACAACAGCTTTTAATTTTTCTTCGGATAAAATAACTTCTTGTAAAGCTTGTTTGTATAAAGTTTCTAATTGTTTTTGTTTTGATTTTGCTGTAATCATTTCCAAATAATTGGTTTCACCCAACTCAAATCTACGTGTTGCTTTTTTTGCAAAATCTTGATACAAACTATCTAAAAAAGCATAAGTTTTAGCCTTGTTTTTAGTGTATACTAATTGATAAAAACTACTTGAAACTTCTTTTTTAATTTGTTGATATTTAATATTGTAAGCACTTTCCTCTAAAGTTGCTTTTGATTGATGCACATTTTTATCAGCAAAATAAATAGTTGGGAATTTAAAATCTTGTGCAATTCCAAAAACTTTTAAAGGGATGTTGTTGGATGCTAAATTGCTTTCGTCATAACTATAATAAATTTTTGTTTTATCAAAGTTGAAAGCATTTTTAATCAGAGCATTGCTTTTATCAATCTTTAAATTAGACGCTTTTAAACTAGTATTATTTTCGATTGCTAAAGCCAATGTTTGTTCTAGGTTTAATTTAGTTTGCGCATTATTTTGAAGTACAAACAGAAAACCAACAATTGTTAAAAGAGCAGTTTTATTCATTTTTACATTCTTACGTTCTTCAAACCAAGCATATAAAACTGGTAAAACAATTAGCGTTAAAAGTGTTGCTGTAATTAAGCCACCAATAACAACTGTGGCTAGAGGACGCTGCACTTCTGCACCAGCATTTGTGGAAATTGCCATGGGTAAAAAACCTAAAGCTGCAGCAGTTGCAGTTAAAATTACAGGTCGTAAACGTTCTTTTGTTCCTTTTTTTATGCGCTCTTCAATGTTATTGAAACCTTCTTTTTTGAGTTCTTAAAATGTTCAATTAAAACGATTCCGTTTAAAACTGCAATTCCAAAAAGTGCAATAAAACCAACTCCTGCAGAAATACTAAAAGGCAAATCTCTAAGCCATAATAAATAAACGCCACCAACAGCAGAAAGTGGAATTACAACATACACCAACAATGCTTCTTTTACAGAGCCAAAAGCAAAATAGAGTAATAAAAATATCAATGCTAATGCTATTGGTACCACAATCAATAAGCGATTTTTTGCACTTTGTAAGTTTTCAAATTGACCTCCATACGTTATATTGTAACCCACAGGAAGTTTTAAATTTGCATCCACAATTGTTTGAATTTCATTTACAACCGATTGTAAATCTCGATTTCTAACGTTAATTCCTACAACTATTCTACGTTTTGTATCATCTCTAGAAATTTGTGCAGGGCCAGTTGTGTAGCTAATTTCAGCCAGTTCACTTAAAGGAATTTTAGTTCCATTTGGTGTGTCAACAAATAAATTTTGCAAACTAGAAATATCTTTTCTACTACTTTCTTCTAAACGAATTGCAATATCAAAACGTTTTTCACCTTCAAAAACATCACCAATAATTTTACCTGCAAACCCCATAGAAATCAGCTCATTTACATCAGCAATATTTAAATTGTAACGTGCAATTTTATTTCTGTTATAGTTGATACTCATTTGTGGCAAGCCTTCTACTTTTTCAACAACAATATCTGAGGCACCTTCCACATTTTGAATTAAATCCTTTAATTGTGCTGCTTTTTCTGCTAATACTGCCAAGTTTTCTCCAAATATTTTAATGGCAATATCTGCTCTAACTCCAGTAATTAATTCATTAAAACGCATTTCAATGGGTTGGGTAAACTCAACTTCCATCTCTGGAATTATGGACAAAGCTTCTTTAAATTTGTCAGCTAATTCATCTTTACTTTCTGCTGATGTCCATTCTCCTTTAGGTTTTAGTTTTATAATTACATCACTTTCTTCCATAGACATTGGATCTGTAGGTACTTCTGCTGCACCAATTCTGGTAACAACTTGAGCTACTTCAGGGAAATTATCGAGCAAAATCTGTTCAATTTTTGTGGTAATTTCTATAGTTTTTCCAAGAGATGTTCCCGTTTTTAAAACAGGTTGAATTACAAAATCACCTTCATCTAAAGTCGGCACAAATTCGCCACCCATTTTACTAAAAATCCAAACACTAGATATTAAAAGTAACCCTGCAAAACCAATAACTATTTTTTTATGATGTAAAGACCAATTGATAATTGGCGCGTAAAAACGATTCAAAAAATTCATTATTTTTATTGAAATATTGTTTTTACTCGGTTTTTTAGGCTTTAAAAATAAAGAAGAAACTACAGGAACATAGGTTAAGCAAAGTAACATTGCACCAATTAAAGCAAAACTGAATGTTAATGCCATTGGTTTAAACATTTTACCTTCAACACCTTCTAAAGTTAGAATCGGAATAAAAATAATTAAGATGATAAATTGGCCAAATATGGCAGAATTCATCATTTTTGAAGCACTTTTTAAGGTAATTGAATCAATTTGTTCTTGTTTTGCATTCTTTTCTAAATGCTGTAAATCATCACTTTTGGCAATAATTGTAAACGTAATATATTCTACAATAATCACAGCACCATCAATAATAATCCCAAAATCAATTGCCCCTAAACTCATCAAATTGGCATCAATATTAAAAATACTCATTAATGAAATGGCAAATAATAAACTTAAAGGAATTACTGAAGCGACCACCAAACCAGAACGAATATTACCCAACAATAAAACCACAATAAAAATTACTATGAGCGATCCTATAATTAAGTTTTCTGAAATTGTGTAGGTTGTTTTATCAATCAACTCACTTCTTTCTAAAAAGCCATTGATAAAAACACCTTCAGGCAACGTTTTTTGAATGGAAGCAACTCTTTCTTTTACAGCGTTAATAATGGTTTTAGAATCACCATCTTTTAACATCATAATTTGCCCAAGTACTTTTTCGCCTTCGCCATTTCCTGTAATTGCCCCAAAACGAGTTGCACTCCCAAAACCAACTTTTGCAATATCTTTTATATAAATTGGTGTGCCATTATTTTGAACGATGATGTTGCCAATATCTTCCAAACTTTTTATTAAACCTTCTCCTCTAATAAAAAAAGCTTGATTCGTTTTTTCAATATATCCACCACCAGCAATGCTATTATTTTTTTCTAAAGCCTCATAAATTTTGGAGACAGAAATATTCATCGCATTCAATTTACTTGGGTTTATAGCAACTTCATATTGCTTTAAAAACCGCCCCAAGTATTTACTTCTACAACTCCAGGAATCCCAGAAAGCTGTCTTTTTACAATCCAATCTTGAATTGTTCTTAGTTCTGTAACCGAATATTGGTCTTTAAAATCAGGTTTTACATCTAATATATATTGATAAATTTCTCCTAAACCTGTGGTGATTGGTCCCATTTCTGGTGTGCCAAAACCTTCAGGAATTTTCTCTGAAGCAGATTTGATTTTTTCGGCAATTAATTGTCTTGGTAAATAAGTGCCTAAGTCCTCCTCAAAGACAATAGTAACCACAGATAAACCAAATTTAGAAACCGATCTAATTTCGGTAACTCCAGGTAAATTTGCCATTTCAAGTTCAACAGGATAGGTTATAAATTGCTCTACATCTTGTGTAGATAAATTACGAGAAGTTGTAATTACTTGTACTTGATTGTTGGTAATATCTGGCACAGCACCCACAGAAATATGGGTAATTGAATATACACCAAAGCCAATTAAAAATACTGTGAATAGAAAAATAAGCAGCTTATTTTTTAAGCTGAATTTTATAATGTTTTCTAACATAATTCATAAAAATTTTATAAATAATAAAGTTCTTGTTCATAAAACAAGAATAGCTATCTACTAAAAAATTATGAATATTTTGGTGGCTGAAAAACAGTAGGTTTTTCAAAAAAAGAATGAGAGTCTTTGTAGAAAAAAATGTGTTTTGAGTTGAATACAATATTGTTTTTTAGCTCAAAAACGTCAACTTTAAAATCAAAAACAGAAATCGAATGATTGAAATTATGAGTGCATTCTTTAAAAGGCAAATCTTCATGTTCATCATGGTTATTTGCAGCTAACAAATCTTTATCTCCATAATGTTCATAAAGAAATTCAAACAAATTATCTCCATATTTTTCTTGATGAAATTGCGCATGTTCTAACAACACATTTAATTTAGTAAAAGACTCTAAATTAATGTTTAAACTCTGAATAAGAATCAGGTTAGATAATAATATGGCAACTATTTTCATCATTATAGATTACAAAGTAAACATTTTTTTTTGATGTAGGGTGCAACAAATGTTACAAAAGCAAAAAAAATTGCGATTAAAAACTTGCTCTTAATTGCACGCTTCCTGTATGGATTGCTCTTGAATTTTCACTTTTTCTGCCTAAATAACTCAAATTTAAGTTTAAAAAAGAATTCAATTTTCGGTTAAAAAGTAAATTCCAAGTATAATTTTTTCCAGCTTGTAAACCCTCTAACATTTGGTACGCAACTGGTGTATTTGTATCACCAGTAAAATCGTTCAAGAATACATTTACATTTGCCGAAATTTGGTTTTTTTCTTTACTGATGTAAAAATATTCAACACCAAATTTTTGCTGATTTAAAACCTCGAAATCTTCCAATCTATTTTCTTTCTTTTTAAAGTGATAAAAAGCCGAAAAGCGATTATTTTCATTATACAAAAAACTTATTTTAGGGTTGATTTCATTTGCATCAATTTCGAAATTTCTATTGATAAAATTTTCTGTTTCTAAGCTGTTTTTTGATGTTTTTGCTAATACATCTATCAACCAAAAATCGGCAAATTTATGTGCATATTCTAATTGATGGAGTTTGATGTTATTTTCTTGATTACCAATAAAATATTGTTGTTTAAGTTGCGAATTTCCATACGTAAAAGTTACACTGTTATTTTGTAAGTCTTTATTATAATATAAACTGTTTCTAATGTTTAAATTTAAAGCAATTAATGAGTTTTCATTAAAGTCAAAAGGATTTAGCTGAAACGAATTTGCAGTTCTTTCTTGTTCATTTTCTACAGATAAAAAACTTTGATTGTAAAATTGAGAAATCAGTTTTTTAAAACCTTTTTCTTTGCTCCATTTTCTTGGATTTAAAGTGATGGATTGGCTCCATTTTGCACGTTGAGTAGCAATAAAACGCAAGTTTGGTCTTGGTAAACGTAAATAATTTGCTTGATCTTGAAAAAGTGCAATTTCAAACTCGTTAAAGTCTTTTACACCATCATTATTATAATCAATCCAAGTATAAAAACCCAAACCAGGTTCTGTTTGTATGTACACAAAATCTTGCCTGGCAACATTTCCTGAAGAAGTTTCATAAACGGTTCCTAAATTGATAAAACTATCGAACAATTTTTGATTGAAAACTACTTTTGAGTTTAATGCTTTTTCATCGTCTGTAAAATTATTTTTTGTGATTCTGTAATTTGCAAAAACACTCAAATTCGTATTTTTATTTTTGATCAGTTTACTGTTGATATAAAACGTTTTTCGGTTGTTAATTTCTGTAAATTGGTTTTGTTTTATACTATCGTTATTTCTATAATTAAAACCAATTTTAGCAAAAACAGCAGTAGAGTCTCCAACTCCAAAATACGCTTCGTAATCTTTAAAACGATGACTTGTATTTATAAATTCATTGGTATTTATGTTTTCTCTTAAATTCGTTTCAAAATTTAAAATGCCTCCAAACCAAGATTTTTTCAAAGATTGTTCGGCTTTAGCTCTGGCTCTAAAAAACGAATTATCTTCTAAATTAGATGTGTTCGATAAAAAACTTCCATCTAAGAAAAAAGAAGTTTTATTGGCATTTATTTTTGATTTTAGTTCGTGTTTTGTTCCTTTAAAACTATTATCATACGTTAAATTATTAAATTGATAAGTTACAAAATCCCCTTTTTTATTCGTTAAGTTTAATGCTGACTGAAAATAATTCTTAGTAGCATTGTTGGTTATAATATTCCAATCTCTATTAAATTCTACGGATTCCCAACGTTGTAAACTTTTAAAGTTTTTGTGAGCATATTCATGGTTGATGTTTGTTGATAGTTTCCATTTTTTATCAATTAAAACCTGCTCTAAACCTACTTTTACAGCAAGTGCTTTATTCTCATCATTATCAATATCAGAAAATAAATTATTATCGATATTACTAATGGCAACTTCTGTATTTACAGTGGTTTTTTTAGAAGGATTATAACCAGATTTTACGACAAAAAACTGAGATTTTGTTGGCGCAACTAAACGTACAATTGGGTTGTATTCTCCTAGATTTTGGCCTACATATTCAAAAATAGTTCCAATAGCAGTGGTTTCTTTTAGGTTATAATCGCCATTATTTGTACCCACATTTGTAAAAGTTACTGTAAATAAGTCATCATTTGGGTTGGTGGAATATTCAAAAAAATCTTCATTACCTGCAATTACTTTTTTGTATAAAATTTTGTTTTCATTAAACGTATCTAAAAAAGCACTTTCAGAAACCATGGCATCTACATTATTACCAGCATTTGCTAAAATTTGTTGCTGTTCTGTAGATAAACTTTGTTGTAAAGGTTGATTTTTCGCATCATTTTCTGAATAAAAATAACCAGCAATATTAAAATTGTCATTTTCATATTCAGTTTTATTATAGGTCACAAAACGTGTGTAATTCCTTTCTGCATATTGGAATTCCACAGTAATTCTCATGTCATTTGTGATAGGATATGTAGTGTTGAATCTGATTTCGCCCAAATTATAATCAATAGTATAATCTTCATTTTCACCAGCCTTAATTTTGATGCCATTTACAAACACATTTTCACTGCCTTCAATAATTAAAATAACAGCTTCGTTATTTGCGCCAAAAAGTTTGTAAGGACCTTGATTACCTTCTACACCCACAAATTTAAAATTATTGAATTTACCTCTTACAATTGCACCTGAAGCTGCAACTTTTAGGTTATCGTTAATATTGGCTTCAACCTCTAAACCAGAAACCTGTTTTTGAAAAGGTAAAAAGTAAGTTTCGGTATTTTTAAGCGATAAATCTCCTGCTCTTACTCGCCAATTATCTGTGAACATTTCAATAAAAATTCGATCAAAATCAGATAAGTTTTGCGAAACTCCATTATCCTGAATAGGAATATTAGTATCAAAAATATTGGCTCTTAACGTAACGTTTTGTGAGATTTTTCCAGAAATTTCTAAATCTAGAGCAGAATTTGTAACAGCATTTTGGTTGTTTCCAGAAGTAATTCCTCTAGAGATAAAACCTCTGGTTTGTAAGCCGTCAAAAAGTTTAAGATCGGCTGCTTTTTTATTGGTGGTTAAACTGTATAATTGTCCTTGGTTTGAATTGCTTTGTAAAATTAATTTTTCATCAAAAGGACTATAAATTTTGGTGATAAATTCTGGAATTCTAAAATACTCAACAGTAATTTTTGAATATTTTTTTGAGTTGATAATTAAAACAGCATTGCTAAAATCTATTTGATACTCTAAAGCAGGAATATCCTTTTTCAGGCTATCTAAAATTTTAAATTTCTGAGGATTGATAGCAACAGAGTCAATTTGAATGGTATCTTTTTTTACATCAATATTTCTTTTTCTAAAATCTGTAGATATGGTTTGCGATTGGATAGCATATCCAACAAAAAGCAAACCGAAAAAAAGAAATTTTTTAAACATATAAGACAATATGTACAGAACGTAAAAATATGTTTTTTATGTTTTAACAGCGCAAAATTTAAAAAAGAGATTGTTGTTTTACGGGATTTTCATGATTTAGCAACCATTGTTTGCGCCAAATTCCTCCTGCATAACCTGTTAAAGAACCATCAGAACCAATTACTCTATGACAAGGAATTACAATCCAAAGTGGGTTTTTGCCATTGGCAGTTGCTACAGCTCTTATGGCTTTTACATCGCCTAAAGATTTGCTTTGTGCTAAATAATTTGTTGATTTTCCGTATTTAATTTTTAGTAAAGATTTCCAAACTTTTAGTTGAAATTTAGTTCCTTTTGGATTTACAGTTAAATTAAAACTTTCTCTTTTACCTTTAAAATACTCATCTAATTGTACAACACATTCTTGCAAACATTCAGGAACTGATGTATTTAAAGCTTCTTCAGAAATGGTACCAACATCTAAAACAGATACAGATTGAATTCCGTTAAAATCGCCAACAATTTTTGCGATTCCTATTGGTGTTTGTTGATATGTGGTTTGTACAATTTCTGCCACGAATTCACGAATTTTGAATTGAAGTTCTTTTGAATAGTATAAAATTAAATTCCAAAAACATCTTTAGAGTTTTGAGTCGTAATTTTTGCAATTTCATCAAAAGAGAGCTTATAAATATCTACCAATTTATCAATTACTTTGGTAATGTAAGAAGATTCGTTTCTTTTTCCTCTAAAAGGTGTTGGCGCTAAATAAGGTGCATCTGTTTCTAAAACGATGTGTTTAATATCAATTTCATTTAAAAACTGATCGATTTTGCCATTTTTAAAAGTGGCAACTCCACCAATTCCTAATTTCATGTTGAAAGAAATGGCTTGTTTTGCTTGTGATAAAGTTCCAGTAAAACAATGGAAAATTCCTCTTAAATCATCACTTTTTTCAGATTCTAAGATTTCAAAAATCTCATCAAACGCATCTCTACAATGAATTACAATTGGTAGTTTTTTTTCTTTTGCCCATTTTATTTGTGTTCTAAAAGCTTCTTGTTGTTGAGGTAAATAACTTTTATCCCAATATAAATCGATGCCAATTTCGCCTATGGCATAAAAGTCTTTTTTAGATATCCATTCTTTTACGTGTGCCAATTCTTCTAAATAGTTTTCTTTAACTGATGTTGGGTGTAAACCCATCATCAAAAAAACATCATTAGGATTTTCTTTTTCCAAAGAAAGCATACTTTCTATATAGGTAGAATCGATTGCAGGAATAAAAAAACGAGAAACCCCAGCATCTTTTGCACGTTGAATCATGGCATTCCTATCGTCGTTAAATTGCTCTGAGTATAAATGGGTGTGTGTATCTGTAATCATTAAATAGGATTATTTTCTGGTTGCAAAACTACTAAATACTTTATAAAATTAGGTTTCTGAGTGCTAAACTTTGAACTGCGAACTTTAAACCCTGAACTTGAAACTTTACGTATCTTTGCATAAAATTTAGAGAATGACTTTTAAAGATTTAGATTTATCAAATCAACTACAATATGCTATTGACGATTTGGGTTTCGAAAACCCAACACCTATTCAAGAGCAAGCTTTTTCTGTAGTTAGATCTGGTAAAGATGTTGTAGGAATTGCGCAAACAGGAACAGGAAAAACATTTGCGTACATGTTGCCAATTTTACGCGACTTAAAGTATTCTAAACAGCTACACCCAAGAGTTTTGGTTTTAGTACCAACTCGTGAATTGGTTTTACAAGTTGTTGATGAGATAGAAAAACTGTCAAAATATATAAATGTTCGTGTTTTAGGTGTTTATGGAGGTGCCAATATCAACACTCAAAAACAAGCAATTTTACAAGGACAAGATATAATTGTAGCAACTCCTGGACGTTTATACGATTTAGGTTTAAGCAATGCTTTGAAGTTAAAATCAATCCAAAAATTGGTGATTGATGAAGTAGATGTTATGCTAGACTTAGGTTTTAGATTTCAGTTGATGAACATTTTTGAGATTCTTCCAGAAAGAAGACAAAACGTGTTGTTCTCTGCAACTATGACTGAAGATGTAGATGTTTTAATTGATGATTTTTTTAAAAATCCAGAAAAAATTTCTGTAGCAGTTAGTGGAACTCCATTGGATAATATTGAGCAAGTTTCTTACAATATTCCTAACTTTTTTACGAAAGTAAACTTGTTGCATCATCTTTTGAGTGATAAAGAAACTTACCACAAAGTATTGATATTTGTTGGTTTTAAAAGAACTGCAGATTATTTATTTAAGCAATTAGAAGAGGTTTTTAATGATGAAATGTGTGTAATACATTCCAACAAAACGCAAAATTATAGAATACGATCTATCAAGCAGTTTGATGAAGGTAAAAACAGAATTTTACTGGCAACAGATGTAATGGCTCGTGGTTTAGATTTTGATAACGTAAGTCATGTTATTAATTTTGATACGCCAGATTTTCCTGAAAACTATATGCATAGAATTGGTAGAACTGGTCGTGCAGAAAAAGTTGGAAAAACAATTTTATTATCTACAGAAAAAGAGCAAGAATCTAAACTATTAATTGAAGCTTTAATGGATTATGAAATTCCAGTTTTGGAGTTACCAGAAGAAGTAGAGATTTCTAAATTACTTACTGAAGATGAGCGCCCAAAAGAGGATCATGAGCAATCTAGAAACAGAACAAAATTAGAATATGTTCCTGGAGCTGCTTTTCATGAAAAGAGCGAAAAGAATAGTCAAGTAAATTTAGGAGGTTCTTATAGAAGAGAAATTGCTAAGAAATATAAAAAGCCAAAAACTAGAGGAGATAAAAATTACAATAAACATAACAAGAAAAAATAATAATGCAGGTTTTAACAGCACAAGAATTGCATAATTTAGGGATGAATATAGTAGGAGAGAAGCTCGAAAAAATGGGCTATGAATTTCAAGCTATTAATAGTCAGTTAAAAAGACATCCGCAATTTGTTTTGTTTAAAAAAGGAGAACCAACCATTTTTGTTTTGGTAAAAGTTACTAATAATATTCAGAATCCAAATGAATTTGATGCAATTTGGATGGAAACTTTTAAAAACCACGCAAAAAAACAAAATGCTAAAGTTTGGTTTGCAGGCGTAGGAATTGCAAATGCAGAAAGTGTGGAAAATCCTGTATTTAAAAACCAACCTTATTATGTGGCTTTTGAAGATTTTTTGAAGATTTTGGAATAATATTATCAGATTTATATCACGCCATTTTAATAAATTAGATGAAGCAAGAAAAGGTGCCTGATTTTTTTTTAGAAAAAATAAAATTAGCGAAAGTTACCTTTTAAACATTATAATTTTATAATCTTTTTTGTTATAATACGACCATTATTAAACGTTGTTTTTAAAAAATAAACACCTTTTGCGTAGTTAGTAATATCAGCGACTATTGGTAAGTTTGTTTCTGTTTCAAAAACCTTTATTTGTATTACTTTCGATGAAATTACGTTCATCAATTCCATCTTTTGAGCTTTAGAGTTCTTTGCAATTTTAATGTTAATTTTATCTTTTGTTGGGTTTGGATAAACAGATATTTCAGACTCTAATTTAGCGTTTACAAAATCCGTACCTAAAGCACTTAAAGCTTCTAAAGGTTCAATTTTGAAATAATCGATAACCATTGTATGCTCTCCTGACCATCTAAAATCACCTGACCAAGGTAAATTTCTGTAACCAATAATTACTTCTGACCAGCCAGTAGCAATATTTGTAATAAAAGATTCTTGTAAAACATCATCAATAAAAAAGTCTACTATATCTTCTCTCCAGTCTATAGTATAGATGTGAAATTCATTATCAATTAATGATATCTTATTGTTATTCGCGTCTATAACTGGTTTTTGAGAACCTGTAAAAGGTACTTCAGTAATTTCATTGGCATTTCTCCAAGTATTAAATCTAGCATCTGTCCAGCCATTTGGAGGAAAAATATCGTGAGCAGGAATACCAGACTGTAAATCTTGGGCTACAACTTCAATATCAACTTCATTAAAAATTGGACCTGTTTGTGTGTAAGTAAAAATAAAAGCAGCCAAACCACCATCAACTGCAGCCCCTTTCATTCTTACTTCGAGTCTGTGGTTTTCTTCAATACCACCAAAAACGATAGCTTGATAAGGATAGGTTAAATCTGTGTCATTACTTTTATCAGCATCTACAATTATATAACAATTTCCATTACCAGGAATAAAAGCATCCCAATTGTTTTGAATTGGATGAATATCGTTATAAAAAAACCAATAGGCGCCATTTGGTAAGTTATCTGGATAACCTTTTGAATTAAAGTTTTCTAAATAGGTTGTTTGACTTATTGCAATTGTGCAAAAGAAAACAGTGATAAAAATTGAAATAAATTTAGGCTTCAAAATTTCAAATTAAATATCCTTAAATATAATAAAAAATATTTAAATATTTTATAAGGAATTAAAAACCAATTCAATACGTATTTTGAACTGGTTTTTTTAAAGAAATAATGAATAAAAATTATATACTATTTACAAACTCCAAAAAAACTTGTTTATGCAGTTCTAAATCCAAATCACCAGAAACCGAAGTTCTTACAATATAATCTTTATCGCCTTCTTTTGTAGTTCCTTGAGTTGAGGTTGCAGGAATTGTCCAATAACAACCTTTTAATTGTCCATAACTTACACAAAACTTACTTTCATCAGGTATTTTGGTAATCATTAAGTTGATTAACTTTAAGTTCAACGCTCTTTTATATGTTTCTCTTTCAGCATCTGTATTTCCTTTCGTTGGTAAATCCAAAGAAAAAACTGAAGGTGTAAAACTCTGATTAGCCAGTTCTTCTGAAACAAAATTAATTTTTGCGCCTGGTAAATTTTCTTGAATGAAGTTTACAAATTCGCGCGTATTTTTATAAGCATCTGCAATTCTTTGATTCATAGATGGCAATTGCTCAGCCAATATTTCCATTTGATGATGGGTAGCTTCATTATCACAAAGTTGTAAATGAATGGCTATTTTTTCCATCAATCTTGTGGTTTTATCATTCCCAACACAATAACCAGCAGTACATTTTCCACCACTTGGAAATTTTGAGCCACTTGCATAAGAAATCGTTTTAACTTCAGATAAAATTTCACCTTCACCTAAAAAATGAACATTTGGGCAAAAAGTTTGATCTAAAATAAAAACAGGTTCTGTGGCTTTTTCGCCTTTTGTTGTGATGCGTTTTTTACTTAAAACGTTTTTTAAATCGATCAAATTTGGTACTTCAACTCTTGGGTTTGTTGGTATTTCTGCAATGATAAAAGGTACAGCATCTTCATTGGCTATTTTGGTTAAAACAGTTTCAATACTTTGTACCATGTCATTATTTCCATCAACAGGTAAATCTACAATTTCCACATTTTTAAGGCAAGCAGCAACACGTCTTGCTTGGTCGTTTGTACCTCCATAACAATTTGGTGGCACAATAAATTTTATTGCTTTTTCTGGGTAGTTTTCTTGTGCATCATGAATTAAACCCATCATTATTGCATATTGAATGGATAAACCACTTGAAGCTACCAAAGGATTTATAGTTGTTCCAGTAATTTCTTTTATCGATTCTAGTACAATTTTTTTGTTATTTGAAACATCAATTTTTGGAGTATCAATAGCATTATGATTTACTAAAGATTGCAAAGCAACCAAAGAATTAGAAGGCGTCATTGCAATCGTTTCTCTTCTTCTTACATGTTGAATGTCAGAAATATATTCCTCGTTTTCTTTTCCATTGATGCATAAAATACTTCCTAAATCTGCATTTAAATTGATAAAGAAATCAATAGCTGTCTGACCATCAAAAGAAAAAATATTTTTTGTTGATGAAATAAAAATAGTACTTCCATCAAATTTAGGAACGCTATTTACATTATCAATTTTTTGCATTTCAAAATTGTAACCATAAATTTCTCTGATGATTTTCGCATCAAAAAAACTAGCTATTTCATCAGTATATAAAATTTGAGTTTTTTTATTCTCTAATAAATTGGTTCTTAAAATTGCTAAAACAGGAGTTGTTTTAGACGAAAAACTAATTACGTTTTCAGCTTTTGTGTTATTTAAATTGGCAATTGCCCATTCTAATACACAAGATAAAGGATGTCCTAAACGAATATAATCGTAAGCTGTTGGTAAATTTTTAAGCGCAGAAATTTCTGAATTATTTTCTTTATATAATTCTTCAAATTGATTTAAAAAATCGGTTTTAGCCAATTCTTCATTATAAATATCTAATCTATGTGTTGTTAAGTTTAGCCAATCTTTTGGCATATTTTCTAAAATATTTTTTATGTAATTCAATATCTTGTTTTCTTGCATAATTCTCAATTTCTAATAAGATTCAAAGATACAATAACTAGATTTTCTCTAATTTATAAAGAAGTTAAATATTACTTATTTAATTTTCGGTTTTGATAAAAATGTTCATTACAATTAATTTACCATCACTAAATATTATCATTATTTCGTATTTATTTTTATGATTTAAAACAAAAAAAATCCTGAGTGTTAACTCAGGATTTTAATATATTTTAAAAGTATATTTTTATTTTTGCTTCGCTAATAAATCTCTAATTTGTGCCAACAATTCTTCTTGAGTTGGACCTTTTGGAGCTTCTGGTTTTGGCTCTTCTTTCTTTTTAGTTGAATTTACTGCTTTTACAATCATAAACATTACAAAAGCAACAATTATAAAGTCGATAACGTTTGTTAAGAAATCACCATACAAAACAGCAACTTGTCCAACAGTTTCTCCTGCATCATTTAATGTACCTTCTTTAACAACCCATTTTAATTTTTTAAAATCGGCTTCAAATATTAAGCCAATTAAAGGAGAAACAATTCCTCCAGTAAAAGACGTAACTACTTGTTTAAAAGCAGCACCCATTACAAAACCTACTGCAATATCAATAAGGTTTCCCTTCATTGCAAAGTCTTTAAATTCTTTAATCATTCCCATTATATTTCTTTTTAATTGATTGTTAGATTGCTAAAATACTAAAAATTCACTAAGTCTTTAATATTTTTTTAACACGTGGTGAAATGCCAGTTAAAGTTTCATATACAATTGTTTCAGAAACTTTTGTAATATGTTGTATCATTTCTTGACTATTAAAAACAATTACTTCATCCCCTTCATTACAATCTATTTTGGTAATATCAACCATAATCATATCCATACAAACATTGCCAATAATTTTTGCTTTTTGATTGTTGATGAGTACGTAGCCTTTTTTATTGCCTAATTTTCTTGAGATTCCATCTGCATGACCAACAGGAATTGTAGCAGATTTACTCGCTTTTTTTGCAACAAATGCCCTGTTATAACCTACTGTTTCTCCTGGTTCAATAAAATGAATTTGAGAAATAATGGATTTTAAATTGTGGGTATTTTTAAGTTGAGCAGTTTCTTTTGGGTCATTTCCAAAACCATACATTCCAATACCAATTCTAACCATATCAAATTGTGCTTGCGCATAATTTACAACACCAGAAGTGTTTAAAATATGCAACATTGGCTCGTAGCTTAAATGTTTGTAGAATTGTTGAGCAACATATGAAAAATTATTTAGCTGATTTATGGTAAATTCTTGTTCTTCTAAATCTTCGCTTGCAGCTAAATGAGAAAAAATAGATTGTACTTTAATATGACCAGTTTCTTTTAATTCTGAAATTATTTTAGGAATATCTGTGTGCCAAAAACCCAATCTGTTTAAACCTGTGTTAAATTTTAAATGAATAGGATAATTCATTAAAGGAGCTTTATCTGCTAATTCTAAAAAGGCATTAAAAATTTGAAAATTATAGAGATTTGGTTCTAGTCTATAATCTACAATATCCTGTAAATTCTGAATATGAGGATGCAAAACTAGAATTGGTGTTTTAATATCAGCTTCACGTAAAGCAATACCCTCATGTGTGTAAGCAACTGCAAAATAATCTACTTTATCTTGCAAAAAAGAAGCTACTTTAACACTATCAGAACCATACCCATAAGCTTTAACAACGGCTAAAATTTTGGTTGTAGGATTTAATTTTTGTTTAAAGTGATTTAAATTATGCTCTAAAGCATTTCCATCAATCTCTAAAACAGTTACGTGGTTATTCATTCTTGTGCTGAACTTGGTTCAGTATCTTTTAGTTTATTTATACCAAATGACTTTTAATTTCCTTTAAATTTTATTTCTGAACTTCAGAACTCGGTTCAGAATCTATAATTTTAGATTCAATATTTTGTTTTGTCAAAGCAATTTCTTCCTGCTTTTTTTTATTCGCTTTATAATAAGCAGCTCTACTTAAAGGTTCATATTCTTGAGTTTCTCCCAACATTACTAACTTATCATTTTGCGCTTTTCTAAAACTATAATGAGCTAAATTACCTGTGTGCGTACAAACTGCATGCACTTTGGTAACATATTCTGCAGTTGCCATTAAAGCTGGCATTGGCCCAAAAGGATTTCCTTTAAAATCCATGTCTAAACCAGCAACAATTACACGAACCCCTCTGTTAGCCAAATCGTTACAAACAGCTACAATTTCATCATCAAAAAACTGTGCTTCATCAATACCAACAACATCTACATTGGTTGCTAAAAGACGAATATTAGAAGCAATAGGAACTGGAGTTGAACGAATTCTACTATCATTATGAGATACAACTTCCTCATCATCATAACGTGTATCTACAGAAGGTTTAAAAATTTCTACACTTTGTTTTGCAAATTGTGCACGCTTTAAACGCCTGATTAATTCCTCAGTTTTTCCAGAAAACATAGAACCACAGATGACTTCTATCCAACCAAATTGTTCTGTATGATTTACTGTATTTTCAAGAAACATTTTGTAATTTTAAGCGTTATAATATTGTAAATTTTTGTAATTTTCAACGTTTACAAATTTATAAATAATTAACAGTATAATTTAATTTCAAGGTACAACTTATGCACAAAAAGTTAGAAGCAGACTTAATTAGTTTAGCACATAGTATTTTACAGATGAAAAATAAGGACAATGTGTTTTTGTTAAAGCAAAAATCCAAAGAAATTTATGAAAAATTATCTGTTTTAGCATTTGTAGAAGAATATGTAAACTCAACACCTGGTTTAAAGAAAACAAAAACGGAATTATTAGAAACCGTTGGAAAAGCTTTTGCTGTTAAAGAAGAAGAAAAAGTAGAAAAATTAGATTCGGAGAAAGTTGTTTATAATTTAGATGATGCTCTAAAAATAGTTGAAAACGAGGTTGTTGAACATGATATAAATGCAGAAAATAATCTGGAAGTTGATCATCAAACTGAAATAGAAAATGAAATTCAGAATCAACCTGAGCATAAAGATGCTATAGAACAACCTTTTGATGAGTTGGAGGAAATTATGTTTTCGAGAGAAATTCCGCCAAAATCAATTGAAAATGAAGAGGCTTTAGAAGAAGTTCCTGAAATTAAATCGGAAGAAATTACAGAAACAAAATTAAAAGAAGCTCTAAAAACTGAAAAAGAAATGCTAAATGAAGTTCAGGATACAAAACTTCAACATAAAAAAGAAACACAGGCAAATTTAGAGAATGAAAGCGATGTTGTGAATGTAGAAGTTCGCAAAACAATGTCTTTAGAAGAAGAATTACAAGACATAGTTTCTGTAGATTTTATGGCAGATTTGTTTGAAAAAGCACCCTCAAAATCTTTAAATGATCGATTGGTAGGCAATATTCAAATTGGTTTGAATGATAGAATTGCGTTTGTAAAAAACCTTTTTAATAACAATCAAGAAGATTATAACAGAGTAATTTCTCAATTAAATACCCTAAAATCTGGTGATGAAGCAAAAAACTTTATCAATTCTATGGTAAAGCCAGATTATAATTGGTCTGAAAAAGAAGAGTTAGAAGCTCGTTTTATGGAAATTATTGAACGTAAATTCTCTTAAAAATTTGTGTAATTGGTGAATCGTTGAATTGTGTAATTGAAAGTTTCGTGATTTCAAGATTATCAGTTTTATAAAAGCCCAAACATTTACACATTTACACACTTAAACAATTACACCTTTGAAAAAAGTACTCATACATACTCATTTTCACAAACGCAAAACAGGCGTAACAAGAAGCATCGAAAATGTGCTTCCTTTTTTTGTTGATGAATTTGAAACCTATGTATATGGTTCTAATATTGATGGAACTCAAATAAGCACCCCAAAATTAAAAAAAATATTATTTTCTTCGGATGTAAAAACGATCGTGCATTGTCATAGAAATAATGAATTGATGCGAATGCTTTTTTATCGACTTTTGGGAGCAAAATTTTTGTTAGTAGCAACAAGACATGCTGAAACAAAACCATCAAAATTAACCTTGTTTTTACTCAAAAAAGCAGATAAAGTGATTACACTTATAAAGAGTATGAGTAATAATTTAGGGATCGAAAATACCATTGTTGGTCATGGGGTTAAGGTGCACGAATTTGTGCCAAATCCTGCTAAGAAGTTATCTAAAATATCTCAAGAGAATATCATTTTAAATGCTGGCAGAATAAGAAAAGCAAAAGGACAACTTGTTTTGTTGGAAGCTGCTAAAATTTTAGTAAATAATAAAAATTGGGCATTGGTTTTAGTTGGTAAAATAGATAAACCAGAATTTTCTGAAGAATTAAAAGCGATTGTAAAAAAACATCAGTTAGAAAATCAAGTTTATTTTATTGATGAAACAAGAAAGATTATTTCTTATTATCAAGCAGCAAAAATAGTGGTGGCACCAAGTTTTTCGGAAGGTTTTTCTTTAGTTACTGCAGAAGCTATGAGTTGTGAATGTTCTGTAATTGCAACAAAAAATGTAGGTGTTCATTCAGAAATCATCACAAATAATAAAAACGGTTATTTATTTGAAGCTGGCAATGTTGCAGAATTAGAAACACTTTTATCGAAATCTATAGAAGGAGAAATCCCTCATTTAGGCAAACAAGCAAGAGCCGAAATTCTACAAAATTGGAGTGCAAAAAAAGAAGCAGAAAGTTTGACGGAAGTTTATAAATCATAATTGTATTTTTCAATACAAGAAATTTATCTATGTAACAATTTGGTTTTACAATCGTCTGAAAAGAAAACCAAGTATTATGAAACTATTCACAACAATTTTATCTTTATTTTTAACTTTAAGTGCTTTTGCACAACAAACTACCTTTAAAAACTTTTACGAAAATCATCAAGAACAATCTGCTTTTTCAATGAATTTATCAGCATCTTTTGCTGGTTCTTTTTTAAGTGATGATGACAATGACGATTTTAAAAAACTACTAAAAAAGTCTGGAGATTTTAAATTAATGGTCTTTAATAACGAAGATGCATCCGTTTCTAAAGATTTTAGAAAGTACTTAAGAAAAAACAATTTAAAAACGATGGCTCGTGTAAAAAGCGATAAAAGTAAAGCTTCTTTCTATATTTTAGAAGAAAATGATATGATAAAAGAAATCGTTTTACAAGCCAACAGTGATGGAGATCAACTGGTTTTATTTGGTTTAAAAACCAATATTACTAAAGACGAACTTGCAAAAATGATGAGCAATTCTAAAGTAAACATCACATCAGATTAAAAAATTAAAAGAGAAGATTTAACCGATCTTCTCTTTTAATTTCTCTATAACTTTCTTGCTGTTTCCAATAAAAATTTCACCATCAACCAAAAAAACAGGACGTTTTAAAAACGTATATTCTTCTAAAAGATATTTTTTAAATTCACTTTCAGACAAGTTTTTATCCTTTAAACCTAAAGAAGCGTATAATCTTGCACGTTTATTAAACAACGCCTCATAAGAACCAGAAAGCGCATACATTTCATCTAGTTGAGCAGCAGTTACAGCATTTTCCTTTATATTTTGAAGCTCAAAACCCTCCGTATTTACTTCCTTTAAAATTCGTTTGCACGTATCACAAGTTTGCAAAAAATAGACTTTCTTCATTTTTATTAAATTATATTTACATCACCAAAATTATACATAAAAAATGGAAAATCATTTCGAAATTTTAAGAAAAGCAAGAGCACTAACATTCAAAGAATTAGAAGGTTTAACTTTAGATCAAATTCACAAAATTCCTGAAGGTTTTAAAAATAACATTGCTTGGAATGTGGCACATTTGGTGGTTACACAACAATTGTTGCATTATAAATTATCGGGTTTAGACTGCCTTTGTCCAGACGAATTAATTGAAGTGCATAAAAAAGGAACGTTTCCAACCAAAACTTTTACAGAAGAAGAATTCGAAGAGGTAAAAGAGTTGTTCATGGGTTTACCAGACACTTTAGAGGAAGATTTTAACGCAGGAATTTTCGAGAATTATACAGAATACCCAACAAGTACAGGCGTTTTAATGACCTCTATGAATATGGCACTTCCTTTTAATAATTTTCATGAGGGCATTCATTATGGTATTATAAGATCTATCAAAAGATTTTTGTAAAATTATTTTTTGAAGCTATTTCCAGCTTTCAGCACTCGCTTTTTTTGCCTGAAAAAGGCAAAAAAGAGCTCAAACAGCTGCTTCAATCTGGGCTAAATTTGTTTGCTAACTTTTAGAAAACTAAAAACGGAAAGAAAATTTAAGAAATGAAATTCAACACCAAAACAATTCACGGAGGTCAAAAACCAGAAGAAGCAACAGGTGCTGTAATGCCACCAATTTTTCAAACGTCTACTTTTGCACAATCCAGTCCAGGAAAACATAAAGGGTATGGGTATGCAAGAGGAGCAAACCCAACAAGAACAGCGTTAGAAGATAATCTTGCAGCAATAGAAAATGGTACGAATGGTTTTGCTTTTGCATCTGGAATGGCTGCCATAGATTGTGTGTTAAGATTACTAAAACCTGGAGATGAAATTATTGCTGGAGACGATTTGTATGGAGGAACCTACAGAATGTTTACACAATTATTCCAAAAATATGGTTTGGAGTTTTCATATGTAGATATGAATTCTGTCGAAAATGTAACCAATGCAATCACCCAAAAAACAAAATTAATTTGGATTGAAACACCTACCAATCCATTAATGAAAATTGCAGATATTCAAGCAATTTCATTAGCAGTAAAAAATAAAAACACCGATATTTTAATTGCTGTAGACAATACATTTGCAACTCCATATTTGCAACAACCTTTAAATTTGGGAGCAGATATTGTAATGCATTCTGCTACAAAATATTTAGGAGGCCATTCAGATGTAATTATGGGAGCTTTAATTGTAAAAGAGGAAAAGTTGGCAAAAGAGATTCATTTTATACAATTTGCAGCTGGAGCAATTGCTGGACCAATGGATTCTTTTTTAGTTTTAAGAGGTATCAAAACCTTACATATTAGAATGCAAAGACATTGTGAAAATGGTAAATTAGTTGCTGAATTTTTAGAAAATCATTCTAAAGTGGGTACTGTTTATTTTCCAGGTTTAGAAAATCATCTTGGTCATAAAATAGCCAAAAAGCAAATGAAAGATTTTGGAGGAATGGTTTCTTTCAAACTAAAAGACGAAAGTAAAGAAGCAACCTTTAAATTCTTAGAAAATACAAAATTATTTACGTTGGCAGAATCTTTAGGAGGAGTTGAGAGTTTGGTGAATCATCCTGTAACTATGAGTCATGCATCCATTCCAGAGCAAGAGCGTTTAAAAATCGGGATTACTGATTCTTTAGTTCGTTTAAGTGTTGGTATTGAAGATATAGAAGATTTATTGGCAGATTTAGAGCAAGCTTTGAATCAATCAATAAAATAATTAGGCTTTAATTTTATCAAAATTTGGTTTAAATTCTCTTCTTTTAGATGTTTTCTTTTTTCTTTTGAATTGAAAATAAATAAGAGATCCAATGATTGGAAAAAAGAGAACAATACAAATCCAAATAATCTTGTAAACTTTAAGTTTGAAGGTTGTTTTTACAATGTCAATAATCGCTTGTAACCATAAAATGATGCTTAAAACAAACAAACCAATAAGCATAAAATTTGTCATTTTTGGTTTGTTTTTTATTCGACCGTAAAATTCTCTTCCAAGAAAAAGTTAGCTCTTATATCTAAGTTATTAATAGCTTGGTTGTAAATAATTCTTTCAGCCAATTGCTTTTTAAGATAACTTCCAGTATCCCATTTATTGTTCTTGTTTTCGTCTATAATTGCTCTAATTGTATATTTTTTTGGTTCTAATAAATCGAAAACAACTTTGGTAGAACTATTTATAAATTTACGTTCTATCAATTGATCTTGTTTACTGCCAGAAAGAATTTCTATAATTAAGTTTTTAGCATTTACATTGTTTACATTCAATGTAATTCTTGCATAATCATCAATTTGTTTGGTAGTAAAACTATAATTAAGTGTGTCATTTTGAATGCCGAAAACATCTTCAAAAGCAGCTGGATAAGCTTTAAAACGATATTTTTCTTTGGGTTGCTTGTCAAAAATAAACCCTATTTTATTCTCTTTATTAGAAACCAATGTTCTGTAATTTACAGCAACTGTATCTTTATCAATTAAATTAATTTTAGTGGTATCTATTTTTACAATTGGGTTGTTGCTTTCTATATAAAAAGTATCTCTAAAATGTAAAACATTTTTGGAGGAAGCATTTATAATAAGAGAATCTAATTTCTTTTTTCTTAATCTTACAGTTAACGTGTCTAAAAATTCTCTGTTAGCAACTGTAAAGTTTAAAGAATCTGCTTCAATAGGTGTAAACCAATAATTTAGAGTGTCTTTATCAACCATAAATTTCGATACACTTTTAAAGTCTTTTGGCACATCAGATAATAAATTTATCTGCATATCTTTTCCATCACCATCAAAACCAAATTCAATTTTTCCTTTTGTAATTTCTTTACCTCTAGCAAATTGGTAAGGCTGGTTTTCCTTAAAAATAATAATTGGCTTTGTTAAAATACTATCTCTTGGTAGTTGAATGGTATCTGTATAAAAACCAATTTTATCGGTTTTTGGATCAAAAATATAATCTTTAAGACTTTCTTGTAAAGCCAATAATAAGTACTTTCCTTTTCTAAGATTTGTAAATTGAAAACCAACAGTATCTATATTGTTGGTTACGTAATTTGGTTTTTGTTTGTAGATGATTGAGTCGTTAAAAGAACTATCTAATCGATATAATAAAACGCTTACATCTTTAGGTTTTTCTTGTAAAATAGCATCTTTTATAGTTCCAGAAGTTTTTAAAGAATCGATGTAAGTTCCTGTAGAAAAAACATATTTGAAGTTTTCTAAAATATTGCTTTCGTTGTTATCTTCTACAGCATTTCCAAAATTAAAAATATAGGTTGTATTTGGTTTTAGAGTATCTATAATTTGAATTTTAATTTCTTTACTCGCAGTTCCTTGAGGCGAAATTATAGGAGGACTTTTCATTGGTGGTGAAACTACCATTTGTTTATTAACGTCCTTTAACTTTATAAACTCATCAAACTCGATGATAATTTCTTTTTTGTTGAAATTTATGGTTTCATTTGCTGGTTTTGCAATGACAAACAAAGGCGCATCTTCATCTTTTGGACCACCATCAGGTCTTCCAGTTCTAGCACAATTAGATATAAAAACGATTGTTATCAACAAAAAAAGAAATCTGAAAACTATTTTCACAAAGTAAATTTTATACAAATTAACGATTATTTTTCGAATATAAAATTATAAAATTCATTCAGTATATGCCATGGTTAAAATGCTTATTTTACAATTTCCTGCTTTTAAGAACTCTTTTGCACAGGCCTCTAAAGTTGCACCAGTTGTAATTACATCATCAATTAACAAAATATGTTTGTTGTTAAATTTTGCTGGATTTTTTAAATGAAATTTAGTATCTAAATGATTAAAGCGTTCAAAACGAGATTTAAACGTTTGTGTTTTTGTTGATGAAATCCTGACAAGCTCCTCATTTATAAAAGGAATTTTCAAGTAAAAACTTATTCTTTCGCCAAATTTTGTAACTTGATTATAGCCTCTTTTACGCATTTTTTTAGGATGTAAAGGCACAGGAATTATAAAATTGACATCTTTAAATTCTTGATTTTCTGCGAGCATTTCTCCAAGCCAATTGCCAAAGAAAACACCAATATCTTCATTGCCTTTGTATTTTAAATCGTGAATTAATTGCAACGTGCTTCCTTTTTTTCTGTAAAACAATAAGGCAAATCCTTTTTCAATTAAAACACTTCCGTAAAAAGTTTGCGTTACTTTGTTATTTGTAAATTCCTGGAAGTTAGTGAGTGGTAAATCATGCCTGCAAAGTGTGCAGAGCACGTTTTCGTTTTCAATTAAATTGGTATCGCATACAACACACAGTTTAGGATAAAAAAGATGGAATAAGTCTTTTAAAAGTATCATCTTTACACAACATTTTTTAGAAATATAAGTAATAATCAACAAAAAAACGATTGTCTAGCAAAATAAATTTTTTTAGAGAAGCTGTAAAAAACATTAAAACGTTAGGTACAATTGCGCCAAGTTCAAGGTTTTTGTCGAGAAAAATGTTACGTAAAATCGATTTTCAAAAAGCAGAGGTTTTAGTAGAATTAGGTCCAGGAAATGGCGCAATTACCAACTATATTTTAGAAAGTTTAGCACCCAATGCAACCCTAATTTGTTTCGAAATTAATGATAATTTTTATCATCAATTAAAAAAAATAGAACATCCACAGTTAATTGTTTTAAAAGCTTCTGCAGAAAAAATAGAAGAAGAACTAGCAAAACTAAACATCCACAAATTGTGTTGTATCATCTCTAGTTTGCCACTTACTATTATTCCTGATGAAGTTTCGGATGAAATTCTAAAAAATTCTTATAAAATTTTAGAAAATAACGGAACATTTATACAATATCAATACAGTTTAACGTATTACAAAAAACTCAAGAAAGTATTTAAAGAAGCTATTTCATTAGAGTTTGAGCCTTTAAATATTCCACCAGCATTTATTTATCATTGTAAAAAAGTCGAGTAATTTTTTTCTTGAAAAACTTCTGTAAACGTGTATATTTGCCCTCATTATGGCAAAACAAGAAGATCAATTTAAAAAAGTTTTATCGCACGCAAAAGAATATGGTTATGTTTTTCAGTCTTCTGAAATTTATGACGGTTTAGCTGCAGTATACGATTATGCTCAAAATGGAGTTGAGCTAAAGAAAAATATTAGAGATTATTGGTGGAAAGCAATGGTGCAAATGCATGAAAACATTGTAGGTATTGATGCTGCAATTTTAATGCATCCAACTACTTGGAAAGCTTCTGGACATGTAGATGCTTTTAACGATCCTTTAATTGATAACAAAGATTCTAAGAAACGCTACAGAGCAGATGTTTTGATAGAAGATTATTGTGCAAAAATTGAAGGCAAAATAAATAAGGAAGTAGACAAAGCTGCAAAACGTTTTGGAGATGCTTTTGATAAAGAAGAATTTTTGGCAACCAATGGAAGAGTTGTTGGTTATCAAGAAAAAATAAAATCGATTTTAGCAAGAATGGGCAAATCTTTATCTAATGAAGATTTAGCCGATGTTAAACTATTGATTGAAGAATTGGAAATTGCAGATCCTTTAACAGGTTCTAAAAACTGGACAGAAGTGAAGCAATTCAACTTAATGTTTGGAACCAAAATTGGAGCATCAGCAGAAAATTCTACGCAAGTATATTTAAGACCAGAAACTGCACAAGGTATTTTTGTAAACTTCTTAAATGTGCAAAAAACGGGGAGAATGAAAATTCCTTTCGGAATTGCACAAACTGGTAAAGCTTTTAGAAATGAAATTGTTGCAAGACAGTTTATTTTTAGAATGCGTGAGTTTGAACAAATGGAAATGCAATATTTTGTAAAACCAGGAACGCAAAAAGAATGGTATGAAAACTGGAAGCAAACCAGAATGAAATGGCATTTAAGTTTAGGAATGGGTGCAGAAAATTATCGTTTTCATGACCATGATAAATTAGCACATTATGCAGATGCAGCAGCAGATATTGAGTTTAATTTCCCTTTTGGTTTTAAGGAATTAGAAGGAATTCACTCAAGAACTGACTTTGATTTAAAAGCACATGAAGAACATTCAGGTAAAAAGTTACAATATTTTGACCATGAAGAAAATAAAAGTTACACACCTTATGTTGTAGAAACTTCTATTGGTTTGGATAGAATGTTTTTGGCAGTTTTCTCTAATTCTTTAGTTGATGAAGAGTTGGAAAATGGAACCACAAGAACAGTTTTAAAATTACCAGCAGTTTTAGCACCTTATAAAGCAGCAATTTTTCCTTTAGTAAAGAAAGATGGTTTGCCAGAAGTTGCCAAAGAAATTATGGAAGACTTGAAATGGGATTTTAATGTTTTTTATGATGAAAAAGATGCAGTTGGTAAACGTTATAGAAGACAAGATGCAGCAGGAACACCTTTCTGTATTACTGTAGATCATGATTCTTTAACAGATAAATGTGTTACTATAAGACATAGAGATTCTATGGAACAAAAACGTGTTGCTATTGCAGATTTAAAAGAAATAATCAAAGCAGAAGTTTCTGTAAAAACTTGGTTACAGAGAATGTAAAAACGTAATGTTTTTTAAAACAAAAAATCCGTTGGAAAATATTTTCTAACGGATTTTTTGTTTCTAAAATTTCAAAGTCGATTTTTATAAATATAAATGAACTAAATTGTAGTTCAAAAAGTAAAGTGTTATTTTTTGGATATTATCAGTAATAAAAGAATATAAAATGCGCATTTCAAGATATATTTTGGTTTTTCTAGTTGGTTTTTTGATTGCTAAATTTTGGTATCAAAAAGAAGATAATCATCAGCAAAAAGAAGAAGTTAGAGTTGTTATAAACTCCATCAAAAATATGAGTAAATTGGTAGTATCTAGTGGTAATTTTTCTGAAGTGTATAATTTTACAGATTCAAAAAAATATTTTTATGAAACTATTTCTTTTGATAAAAAAGCCATTGTTACTGTAAATGCAAAAGTTGAGGTTGGCTACGATTTATCGAAATTAGAAATTGAAGTAGATTCTTTAGCTAGGAAAATTTACATTAAAAAACTCCCAAAAGAAGAAATAACAATTGCACCAGATGTTAAATATTTCGATTTGCAACAAAGTCAATTTAATGCTTTTTCTAAAACTGATTTGAATAAAATTAACGAAAAAAGCATCGAAAAAATTAAACAAACTGTAGAGTTGACGAACTTAAAAAAAGAGGCCAAAACACGTTTTTTTGAGGAAATTTCAAAAATTTATCAGCTTTCTGCTATTTATGGTTGGGAAGTTGTAGATAAAACAAATTCAGTTTTTTTAAGTGATTTTCAGAAAGTTAATTTACTAAAATAAAAAAGCCATCAAAAATTAATTTGATAGCCTTTTTATAAGCATTAATAAAATCCCCCGATTTCTATTAAAACTTTTTTTTGTCTATTTCGAATTACCTTATATTCTAGTAAATGAATTAAGTAATTTTTAATTTTTCATAGCAATTTTTTGTAATTAACAATATAAAATTTATTGGTTGCTAAATTACACAGTAAAATTAAAGATTATGATTGAATAAAAACCACGTAGTTTTACGTGTTTTTTAAATCAAGAAACTAAGAAAAAGGGTATAAAACCTGTTTTTAAGGTGGGTAAATTTTTTAAAATAAATTAAAATTGGGTGTAATTTCTATTAATTTTTTTTGAATTCCGTAAATAACCAAACCTGCTACATTTTTAGATTGTGTTTTTAAAAAGAGATTATTTCTATGACCTTCAACCGTTCTTGGACTTATAAATAGTTTCTCTGCAATTTCTGAGGTAGTACATTGGTTGCAAATAAGCTCTAACACATCTATTTCTCTTTTGGAAAGTAGGTTCTTATCTAAATCGCTTTTAATACGTTTTCCACTAGAAGATTTTATGTTTTTATGTATTATTTCAAGAACCTTTTCATCATAATAAAAGCCTTTTTCATATACTTCATTTATGGTGTGAACTACAGCTTTAGGGCTTGTGTTTTTAAGCAAATAGGAAGATGCACCAACATCAATCATATTTGTAATAAAAGATTTACCATCAAAACTTGTTAGAGCAATTATTTTAATGTTTGAATGAGATTTTTGAATAGCTTTAGTGGCTTCAATTCCATTCATTTCTGGCATTTTTAAATCCATTAAGATTACATCTGGAAATTCTTCTGTATTATGAATAAAATTAAGTAATTCTTCACCATTTCCTGCTTCATAAACAACATTAAAATTAGGTTCTCTTTCTAGCAGAAAACGCATTCCTTTTCTAAAAAGCTCTTCATCATCTGCTAGTACAATATTAATTTTATTCAAATCTTTTGATATTATAGTGTAATTATAATTTTAAAACCTTGGTTTAGTTTGCTTTCTATTTCAAATATGCCATTTAATATAGAAACTCTGCTTTCTATATTTTTTATACCAAGACCTTTTTTGTTTTCTAAATTTTTAGCATTAAAACCTAAACCATCATCTTTATAGTTGAACTGTAATTTTTTATAATTATAGTTTATATGAATAGCGCAATTATTTGCTTTTCCATGTCTAATAGAGTTGTTTATTAACTCTTGGGTTATTCTAAAAAGGTGTAATTCGTTTTGTGCTGATAAATGATTTTTGGGATATATTATGTTATATTCAATATTTATTTTTTTACTATTGTTAAAGGTGTCTGCCAATTCCTCAATAGCGTCTTTTAAACCAAATTGGGCTAATATTGGTGGTAAAAGATTGTGCGCAATTTTTCTAGCACTTTCTAAAGTTTTATCTGTTACATCTAAAATACCCTCGTTAACTGATAAATATTCTTCTGGGCTTAAATTTCCATCTTTTAAAAGATTTGCATTTAAGTTGATTACATTTAATTTAGAGCTAATATCATCATGTAAATCTTGTGCTATTCTTTTACGTTCTTCTTCTTGCGTTATAATTATAGATTGTATAATTTCTCTTTGATGATTTATTTGTATTTTTTTTTTCTCTAATTCTTTTGCTACTATTTTTTTTCTAGACAAAAAGAAAAATAAAAGTAAGGCAACTCCCATTAAAAGAAGTAATAAAACACCTATTAGTAAAATAATAATCACTTGGTCTTCTTTAACAAAGAATTCTTCCATAAGGGTTTTTTGAAAAGTAAAAACGAATTTAAGGAAAAATTTTCATTTAAAAATAATTGAAAATTAGTGATATAAAAAACGTTTTTTAAAAAACAGGTGTTTATACTTGTTACTTTAAATTTTCGTTCTTCCTGAATAAGTGATATTTTTTTAAAATTTTTATTCCATTCTACTAGTTTAAAAATTGATAGCATAAATAAATAAATAAAAGAGCTTAATAGCTATATTAATTTAATAGCTTTAACTTGAATATTACCTGAAGAAAATAAGTAGTTAAATTTTTTAAAAGCTAAATAAGAACTAATAATTTGGATAGTTAAACCTACAGTAAATAAAATACTTATTTCTTATGGGTTGTTTCTTATAAGCTAAACGATACAAAATAATCTAAATAAATGAAGCTTTTACGTAATATAAAAAGAGAATCCAATATGGTTATAATGGCTAAAGAGGATGTAAAATATTAAGGTTTTATTTTATTTTTAATGTAGCAAAAAATATTTAGTTTTCTAAAGTTTTTATACCATTCAATAAAAATTGCTATTTGAAATAATAAATATAGCACCTGATTAATATCCCAAACATATAATTTAAGGGATCTAGTACCAATATTTCCTAATAAAAATATAAGTGTACTACAAAGTGTATAAACAAAAAAACCGGAATTAAAATAAATATATTTTTTGTTATCAATTGTATCAATTTTTTTTAGAAAAAATAAAAAACTATATATTATTAAAGGGATTGAGGTAAGTGCAATTTCTAATTCGTTCCATTCATTATAAGCTTTTTGGTTAAAATAAAAGTATATTATAAAAGAGATAGAAAACACAAAAGTTGAAAATAAAACAAATTTTTTCCATTTTTTAAGTTCCAGTATTTTTGAGAAAAATAGACTTAAAAAAAGAAACTGACCTATAAAAAAAAAGTGAGTTAAGTATAAATTATTATCGCCATTAGCACTAAGATCACTTGATAATTTTTGGACAATAGTACAAATCACCAAATACATAATAAAATATTTTAGTTCTTTGTATTTACTTTTATAACTAATAATAAATAATAATGTATTAAGTGTTAAAAAAGAATAGCCTAACTTTATAATAAATTCATCCATCTGCATTTAATTTGGACCATTTAAAGGGCTACTTGGATCACAGTTTTCTGGACAAGGCTCAGAAAAATCATAAATATCATCACTGTCCGAATCTAATACTAAGCCATCTTCAGAAGTAATCATATCTTTTCCTTTAGCGTTTACACCAACAATAATTAGTTTTTCAATAAAGACAGGTTCTCCTTCTATTATAGTTTCTTCTACACCAATGTAACCTCTTACGCTTGCAACACCAGGTTCTTTAATTACTTCTTGTAAATCTAATAATGGTATGTTAAAGGCTCTACAATCTTTGTGAGAGTTATATGTGCTTTCCATATCTCTCCATCTTTTTGTCCAGTCTTTCGCCATTTCTAGACTAATTGTGTTTCTTGGGTTTGGTTTTGGTTCGTCGTTCGGTTGAGTTGACATTTTTAGTATTAATATTAACTTTGGTTAGGGCATAAAAATATATAAAATTACTGAAAATTATAGATTAAGAAATAAATAATTATTTAAACAATTTGATGTTTAACAAGTATAAACCTTTAAAAAATAATATAACAATACATTAAGCAAAATGTGCTAAAAATTGGTATTTTCGTAGTATGTCTACAACATCCTTAGAGCTTCAATTACAAACCTTACCTAAAGAACCTGGGGTTTATCAATATTTTGATAGAGATGATAAAATAATCTACGTAGGTAAAGCCAAAAATTTAAAGAAAAGAGTAACCTCTTATTTTACCAAAAAACACGATAATGGTAAAACTAGAGTGTTGGTTAAGAATATTGTACGCATAAAACACATTGTTGTAAATACAGAAACTGATGCTCTTTTATTAGAAAATAATCTGATAAAAAAGTATAAGCCAAAATACAATGTACTTTTAAAAGATGATAAAAGTTATCCTTGGCTTTGTATCAAAAAAGAACGTTTTCCGAGAGTTTTTTTAACGAGAAGAGTTATTAAAGACGGCTCTGAATATTTTGGACCTTACACCTCTGTAAGAACGGTTCGTGTTTTGTTAGATTTGATTAAAGAACTCTATTCTTTAAGAACCTGCAAGTACGATTTGAGTCATCAAAATGTAAATGAAGGCAAATATAAAGTGTGTTTAGAGTATCATCTAAAAAACTGTAAAGGCGCTTGTGAAGGCCTAGAAACTGAGGCTCATTATAACGAATCTATCAAAGAAATTAGAAATATCATTAAAGGTAATTTTAAAGAAAGTCTTGATAAATTTAAAGAAATGATGATGACTTTTGCTGCAAATATGGAGTTTGAGGAAGCGCAAAAAATTAAAGAAAAGTTAGATAGATTAGGCAATTATCAGGCAAAAAGTACCATTATAAATCCATCTATAAATAACGTAGATGTTTTTTCTATTATTTCTGATGATACTCATGGATATGCAAATTTCTTAAAAATTTCAAACGGTTCTATTATACAATCTCACACCACAGAAATTAAGAAAAAGTTAGATGAATCTGACAAAGAATTATTAGAACTTTTTATTATTGAAATAAGACAACGTTTCAATTCGCAATCGCCAGAAATTTATGTTCCTTTTAAAGTGAATATTGGTGAAGATATTAAAGTAACGATTCCTGTTTTAGGTGATAAAAGGCGTATTGTAGAATTGTCTGAAAGAAATGCAAAATACTCTAGAATGGAGCAATTTAAGCAAATGAAAATTGTAGATCCTGATAGACATGTAAAAAGAATTATGGCGCAAATGAAAAAAGATTTGCGTTTAAAAGAAGAACCAAGACATATAGAATGTTTTGATAACTCTAATATTCAAGGAACAAACCCAGTTGCAGCTTGTGTAGTTTTTAGAGATGGAAAACCAAGTAAAAAAGAATACAGACATTATAATATAAAAACTGTAGTGGGTCCAGACGATTTTGCATCTATGGAAGAAGTTGTTTTTAGAAGATACAAACGTTTGTTAGCAGAAGACGAGTCTTTGCCACAGTTAATTATTGTGGATGGAGGAAAAGGACAATTATCTTCTGGTGTAAAAGCTTTGGAAGATTTAGGTTTGCGAGGTAAAATTGCCATTATTGGTATTGCAAAACGTTTGGAAGAAATTTATTATCCAGATGATCCAATTCCTTTATATTTAGATAAAAAATCGGAAACTTTAAAAATTACCCAGTTTTTAAGAAACGAAGCGCACAGATTTGGAATCACGTTTCACAGAAATAAACGTAGTAAAAGTGCCATACAAAGTGAGTTGGAAGACATACCAAATGTTGGGATACAGACTATTACAACTTTATTGCGTAAATTTAAATCGGCAAAACGTGTTAAAGAAGCTTCTTTTGATGAAATTAAAGAAGTAGTTGGTAATGCAAGAGCTCTAAAAATTCATCAGTTTTATCATCCAAAAAAAGAAAATGAAAAATAAACTATTTCTATTAATTTATGCAATTCCTATGTTTTTGTTTGCACAACAAAAGCAACCAAAAGTTGGTTTGGTTTTAAGTGGTGGAGGTGCAAAAGGCTTTGCTCATATTGCTGTATTAAAAGAAATAGATAAAGCTGGTATTCAGTTAGATTATATTGGTGGCACAAGTATGGGTGCTATAATTGGTGGAATGTATGCAGCTGGATACTCTGCTGTACAAATAGAGAAAATTATATTAGAAACAGATTTTCAAACTCTTATTAGAGATAGATTACCAAGAAGTTCAGAAACTTTTTTTGAGAAAGAATTTGGTGAAAACACAGTAATTACGCTACCTGCAGATGGAGGTAAAATAGGTTTGCCCAGAGCAATTTCTAGAGGGCAAAATGTACTAAACTTATTGTCAGAATTACTTGATGGTGCAGATGGCGATTTAGATTTTTCAAAACTATCTGTTCCTTTCTTTTGTATTGCTACAGATGTAGAAAATGGGGCACCAGTTATTTTAGAGACAGGTTTTTTACCATTAGCATTAAGAGCTAGTGGCTCTTTTCCTTCGATTTTAAATCCTATTGAAATAGATGGTAAACTTTTAGTAGATGGGGGTATTTCAAACAATTTTCCTGTAAGTGTTATGAAAGCTAAGGGTATAGATATTGTAATTGGAGTAGATGTTGAGGGAGAATTGTTTGAAAAGGACAAAATTAATTCAGCAGTAGCGCTTTTAAATCAGATTATGAGTTATCAAATGTATAGCAAATCAGATGAAGAAATAAAAAAGTTAGATGTTTATATACATCCAGAAATATTTCAATATTCTGTAGTAGATTTTGATAAAAAGATTGAGATTTTAGAAAAAGGTACTATTGAAGCTGCAAAGTTTAAGAAAATTTTCAAGGAAATAGCAAACAAACAAACTGTAAAAAGGAAAAGAAAGATTATAGAATATACCGAAAAAAAATTATTAGTTTCTAATATTGAAATTTATGGTTCAGAGAATTATACCCGAGCTTATGTTTTAGGAAAATTAAATATTAAGACAGGAGATAGTTTATCTAGAAAAGATATTACAAAAAAAATAGGTTTACTTTCTGCCACTAGAAATTATGATAGAATTGAGTATAATTTTATAGAAAAAGTAGATGGTAGTTTTATGGTAGATTTTTTATTAAAAGAATCCAAAGAAAATGCAACATTAAAGTTAGGAGCACATTACGATCTTTTATATAAATCAGGTGTTTTAGCAAACTATAGCCAGAAAAATATAATAAAAAACAACGATTTATTTTCTTTGGATATGGTTTTGGGAGATAACATTCGTTATAATTTAAACTACTTTGTAGATAATGGTTTTTATGTGAGTTATGGTTTTAAATCTAGGTATAATCATTTTAGAGATAATGCAAAGTTTAATTTAGCAACTACAAACATTCCTAGTTTAAGTAAGATTAATTTAAATTATACTGATATTACAAATCAATTATTTTTTCAAACTACTTTTAATAGAAAATTTGCTTTAGGATTAGGTTTAGAGCATAAATATATAAAAGCGAAAACAGAAACCCTTACCACTAATGGAAATGAAACCATCATAGACAACAGTAATTATTATAGCGTTTTTGGATATTTAAAACTAGATACCTATGATAAAAAGTATTTTGCAACAAGTGGATATTTTGCAGATTTAAATATGAAATGGTATTTAAATTCATCCGATTTTAACAATAATTTTAAAAGTTTTGCGCAAGCAAAAGGTACTTTAGGTTTTGCAACTACTTTTTTTGATAGATTAACCTTTCAAAATACAAATGAAGCAGGTTTTACTTTAAACAATCCTGCATCTAATGTTTTCGATTTTTATTTAGGGAGTTATAATCAAAACTTTATCAACACCTTTGTTTCTTTGTATGGTTATAATTTCTCTGAACTTTCTGATAACTCTTTTTTAAAATCAGAATTTAATTTAAGATACCGATTTTATAACAGGCATTATGCAAGTTTTATTGCAAATTATGCGCGTTTAGAAGATAATGTTTTTGATAATTTAGAACTTTTTGATAATGTTAAATCTGGATATGCAGTCGGTTATAGTTACGATAGTTTTTTAGGGCCTTTAGAAATAAAATACGCATGGTCTCCAGATACGAATGATGGTTTTTGGTTGTTTAATTTAGGCTTTTGGTTTTAATTATAAAAGCCAATGAAAATTAATTCATTGGCTTTTATCTTTAAGTTGATAAGAAAAAAATCGTTTCCTTATTTTGATTGTTTTGTAGTTAAATGAAACTCTTCATAGGTCTGCAATAAGTTTATAAGTGCAGAGATTAAATCTTTTGTTTCAAGTAAAATACTAAAGTATAACGTTGTGTTTTTAGGACTAGTTTCATCAGTTCTAATTCTTGCAACTTGCTTTTCTATAGATTCAGAAACATTTTTAAGAAGCTCATTTTTCTGAATAAGAAGGTCATTTAAATCATCTAAATCTCTATTTTCAAATATTTTAGCCTCTTTTGTTAGTAATTCTGACAACTCAATATCAATAGTTTTTAAATCTTTTATTTGTCCTTTTTTAAGATTCTTATGATTGTTGTTTACGTGCTTGTAACTTGCTCTAGAAATATAACTAATAGATTGTGCAACATCTTGTAAATAACCTAAAACCATAATGTAAAATCTACTTCCTTGAACAGAGGTTTCATCTAAAGATTTAATAAAATAGAAAACTCCATCTTTTAAACCATCAATTTCGTCATTTAATTTACCAACATGTTTATCTGTTTTACGTAATTTATTTAAATCGTGATTTGCTAAATCATTTACAACATGAGTATATAATTTATTTACACGATTAATAACTCCAGAAATATGATCTGCACTTTCTTCAATAACACCATTAATGGTAATTAATTCAGCTCTTTCTATATATTCTTGCTTTTTAACTTCTTGAGTTTTTTTAGTAAGATTAACTGAGTTTCTTGCTATTAAAGTAAAAACAATTAATAAAAGAATCCCAACCATTACAATACCTCCTAAATTTATAAGGTATGCAACAATAGCTGCAGCTACAAAAGCTACAAGAGCAGTCATAAACCAACCACCAATAACATTTAAAACACCAGCTACTCTATAAACAGCACTTTCTCTTCCCCAAGCTCTATCTGCTAAAGAAGTACCCATTGCTACCATAAAAGTTACATATGTTGTAGATAAAGGCAATTTTAAAGAAGTACCTACAGAAATTAAAATTCCTGCAACAATTAAGTTGATTGATGCTCTAATTAAATCGAAAGCAGGCATTTCATAGGTTTTGTCTCTAGACAATTCTATTACTGGTTTCTGAAATTTAGAATCTACGAAGGCCAATGTTTTTTTAGGAACTATAGCACTTATACCTACATTAATACCCATAGCAGCTCTCACTACTAATCTAGATAACGTATTTGGTTGAAATCTTTCATGCCCTTCACCTTGTCTAGATAAATTAATACCAGTTTCAATAACAGTTTTTGCTTTTTTAGAAGTCCAAATTGTAACTACCATAACTGCACCAGCAATTAATAAGTAAATAAAGTTAGCAGATACTTTTTTATCTAAAACAGCCATAGAAAATTCTGTAGCAGCTTGCCCAGATTTTTGCCAAGCAGCATAAGAATCCCAAGCAGCAATTGGCACACCTATAAAGTTAACCAAATCGTTACCAGCAAAAGCTAAAGCCAAAGAAAAGGTACCAATTCCTATTATTAATTTTAAAATATTTATTTTGAAAATAGAGATTAGTAATTGGGATATTAAAGCCCAAAAAACAAAGCCACCAGCAAGTATTAGCCATATATTTCCACTAATATAAACATCTATATTATCTTTAAAAGGAGTACCTTTTAAACCTTTTATAACAATAAAATAAGTAATTGCTGTAATAGCAAAACCACCAAAAATTGCATTTATATAACTAGGTCTATTTTCTATATGAAAAGAATAAATTAATCTAGAAATAAATTGAACAATAGCACCAATAGAAAAAGCGACTACTACAGAGAGTAAGATCCCGAAAATAATAAACGTAGCTGTTTCTGTATTAATGTACTTACCAAGATTTGCAAAGGTTTCTCCATTATCTGTCGTGTAAATTTTTATCAAAGCCATTGCAACAGCAGCTCCTAATAATTCAAACACAATAGATACTGTAGTAGAAGTTGGCATTCCTAAAGAATTGAAAACGTCTAATAGTAATATGTCTGTAATCATTACAGCCATAAAAATGTACATGATCTCATTAAAATAGAATTCACTAGGAACAAAAATTCCCTTACGTGCAACTTCCATCATTCCACTAGAAGTAACAGAACCTACAAAAACACCAATACTAGCTATAATTAATATTTTCTTAACTGGTATTGCTTTAGAGCCAATTGCAGAATTTAAGAAGTTTACAGCATCGTTACTTACACCTACTACAAGGTCTATAATTGCTAAAACTGTTAATGCAATAAGCATTAAAATATATGGATCTCCCATTTGTTTATTTAAAATTTAGTTGTGCAAATTTACAAAGACCAAAAATTGTCAATGTTACGTTTACGTTATATTAATTATGTTAAAAATGTATGTCTAATTGTAGTCTATACATTAAATTATTTTCATTAAAACCAATGTCTGTATAGCTTATATCTGTTTGAACTTTTAATTTATGCCCAACAATGTATTTAGATACACCTAATGTGTATTGATTTTCTGCTCCTTTTCCAGTAATATTTTTATCCAAAGATATATTTGTGTAACGTGCAGAAACTTCTAACGTTTTAGAAAGCAAATACCCTGATTGTAAATTTAATCCATTTCCTACTTGCACAATATCGCCAGTTAAACTACCATCAGAATTTTTTGCAAAAGCATCATCTGCATTTCTATTTGCATATTCTGCCATGAAAGAGAAACCTTTGTGTTTATACATGGCATCAATAAAAAGAGTAGAAATATCTGTTGAATAAAGACCTGTATCAATATTCATATAAGAACCTTGGTTACTTCTTGTTCTAACAGCATCCATATTTAAATCGTAACCAAAAGCAACAGAAAGTTTCGAGTTCTTTTCAAATTGCAAATCGCTTCCTCTATAATCTCCTTTAGTTGAGAAATTACCAAATGGAAAAAGTTCAACTCTTCCTGTAAATTGATACCCTCCTTCGTTTCCTGTAGTAACATTTCTTCCTTCTCCTTGAGAAATTGAAAAAATCTCTTTCATCAAAAATTTATTAGAAAGTTTTGTTTTATGTCTTAGTTGAACACCAATATCTCTATCAATATTAAATCGACTGTTTAACAAAGAACGATCTACCATTTGCAAATCTCCTGAAGAAATAATACGTTCTCTGTTTCCAGGTAATTTCGTTTGTCCAAACCATAAAACAAAATTTCCAGAAAAATTCCATTTTATAACAGCATCCATAATATATCTAGGAGAACCACTTGTATATTCTGAGGCACCAGATTGATCTCTGTTAGATAAACCTAATTCTAGTTTGTAGACTAATTTTGGTGAGAATGCATAACCATCGAACTTTAAACGAGATCGTCTTATAAGCATGGAAGATTCTGAATTGGACAACCCATTAGTTGCATCCCAATCATTTATTAATAGCGTCTGAAAACGGAGTCCAATTTTCATGGTCCAAGAGGCATCTTCTCCTTCTAGATAAAAGAGTCCTTTACCAAAATTACCGGCTTTATATTCCTGTGCATTTACACTAGATAGTGCGCATAAGAATGCAATAATTAATGCTTTACGCACTATTTTGGAAATCATTTTTTAGTTTTTGTCGCTACAAATAACTAAAAAAAATAACGTGTTAATGTTAAGTTAATATTAACAAAAAAAAACTGCCTTGGCCAAAGGCAGTATAGTCACATAAAAAAGTCGACAAAAACTAAAAATTATAATGACGTTTATCTTTAAAGATGTGTCAAAAATGCAACTATAACCTAAACTTAATGTTTACTTAAAATTAAAAAAAGGTTAATAAATTTTTCGATTTAACTTTTAGTTAATGTTTCTGTAACTAAATCATAATTTATAACTAACGTTCGCTTTACAGAGGTACAAATACATTTGTACCGTAAAAATTATATTTTTAAAATGAAGAAAATTCTATTTATTACTCTGTTAATTTTAAGTCAGTTTTTAGTAGCTCAAGATAAAGGTACCTTAAAAGGACTGTTAACAGATAAGGAAACTAATAATGAGCCTTTGCCTTTTGCAAACATTATTATTAAAGGTACAAAAATTGGAACAACGTCAGATTTTGATGGTAATTACCAATTAAAAGTTCCTGCAGGGAACCATATTGTTATTTTCAGTTTTTTAGGGTATAAAGCTGTAGAGAAATCGATTATTATAACAGCTGGACAAACTACCACTATTAATCAATTAATGTCTGCAGAAGAAGGTGTTGCTTTAGATGATATTATAATCACAGCAACTACTAGTAAGGAAAAAGCTTCAGCGTTAATTTTAGAGCAAAAGAAAGCGGTTTCTATCAAAACATCTATTGGTGCTCAAGAACTTTCTATTAAAGGAGTTTCTGATGCACAAGGTGCTGTTACAAAAACTGCTGGAGTTTCTAAAGGATCAAAAAATGTAATTGTTAGAGGTTTAGGAGATCGTTATAATTCAACAACTTTAAATGGTTTGCCTTTACCTTCTGAAGATCCAGAATACAAAAATATTTCTTTAGATTTTTTTGATACAAGTGTTATCAAAAATATAGGAATTAATAAAGTTTTTACTTCAGATTTGTATGGAGATGTTGGTGGAGCTAATATTGATATTGTATCCAAAGACTTGATAAAAAGTAGTGTTTTAGATGTTAGTGCTTCTTTAGGTGCAAATACGCAAACTGTTTCTAAAGATTTTTTAACAATTGATGGAACAAATAAATTCGGAACTCAAAATTCAGGAATTCCTGTAAATGATTTAACACAATATGCGTTCAAAAATTCTTGGAAGCCAGAAAGTCAAAACTTTCAAATGAACAATAGTGTTTCTTTTGCTGGAGGAAAAAAATTCGATATTAAAGATGATACTTTTAGTTTCTTTATTGTTGGTGGTTTTGATGGAAGTTTCAATTATTTAGATGGTAACATCAAACAAACAACAAGTTCTGGAGAAGTTTTTCAAGATCAAGATTATACAAAATACGAGTATAATGTGTCGCAAATATTAATGGCGAATTTAAAATATAAGTTTGATGAAGGTCATTCTATCGCTTACAATCACTTATTTATTCATAATAACAAACAATCTATTGGAGATTATTTAGGTTTCAACAATCCTGAACAAGATGGAGATTTGGAGTTTCAGAGAAGACAACAAACCAATAATAATGAGTTGTATGTAAATCAATTTATTGCAAACTACGAATTTACGGATAGGTTAAATTTCGAAGCAAAAGGTTCTTTGAACTTTATTAGAGGAAATGAACCTGACAGACGAACTAATAAATATCTTTTAAGAGATAATTTTTACAGTCCACAAACAAGTTCTGCAGGAGAAAACGAACGTTATTTCTCTAAATTAGAAGAAAACGATTATGCAGCAAAAGGGAAGTTTGAATACAAATTAAAAGAAGACGAAGACGATATAAGTGTTTTAGAATTTGGTGGAGATTACAGATATACAGAACGTTTATTTTCTGCAACTATTTTTAATCACGATTTTTCTAGCAGAGTTGCTATAGATTTAGAAAATCCTGATGCTATTTTTAATCAAAATTCTATAGATACTAATATTTTTGAATTAGAAACTGGTAGAGGTAGTGCAAGTAATCCTGCTGCTTTTTTGCCTTTTACATATAGAGGTAAAAGACAAATCTTTGCAGCTTTCGGTAATTTAGTATATCAATTAAATGATAATTTAATCGCTTCTTTTGGTGGAAGATTCGAGAAAATACAACAAAGAGTTACCTACAATACTAACATTGCGCAATCTGCTGTAGATGGCGCATCTACTTTAGATAGAACATATGTTTTACCAAGTTTTAATGTGAAATATAATTTTAATGACAACAGTATTTTTAGAATTGCAGGAAGTCAATCTTACACATTTCCTCAATTTAAAGAAACTGCACCTTTTAAATATCAAGATATTAGTTTCTCATCTCAAGGTAATCCAGATTTAAAACCTTCTGATAATTATAATTTAGATGCTAAATATGAGTATTACTTATCGTCATCAGAATTATTTACGGTTACAGGTTTTTATAAAAATATTCAAAATTCAATTGCAAGAACCGAAATTCCTTCAGGAGGAAATACATTAACCTATTTAAATGTTGGTAATGCAAGTGTATATGGTTTAGAGATTGAAGCTAGAAAAAGCATTTACGAAATTGAAGATAAAGATGTAAAAATCATGGCAGGTTTAAACTCATCAGTTTTAATGTCGAATGTAGATTTAGATCAAAGTTCGATAGCGCAATTTACCAATACAACAAGTAATTTGGAAGGCGCAACTCCATTTTTATTAAATGCAGATATTTCTATCAACAAAAAATATAACGATAACACTTTAATTTCTTCTGTAGTTTTTAACTATTTCAGTGAAAGAGTATATTCTATTGGTACCAGAGGTTTTGAAAATGTTTTGGAAAAAGGAATACCAACATTAGATTTTGTTTCCTCTTATGATTTTAACAATCACTATAGTATAAAATTAAAAGCAACAAATTTGTTAAATCCTGATTTTCAGCTAACAAGAGCTGGTTTTAATGGAGGAGAAGATGTAGTGTTAAGAAATTATAAAAGAGGTGTTAATTTAAGTTTAGGGTTTTCATATAGTTTCTAAATTTCATCAATTTTAGTAACAATTCTTTAAAATTTAGTTAAAACAAAATAAACCTTCTTTGTTCAACTTTGCAGAAGAAAATTAAACTAAAATAATTTAAACAAATTAAAAGAAAAAATGAAAAAATCAATTTTATCAATCGTAACTATTGCAGCGTTCGTATTAACAAGTTGTTCTTTAAGTGAAGATGATACTACAACTGTTATTGGTGGTGGAGTAACTGCACAAAATTTAGCAGGAAACTTAACAGCAGATTTAACACTAAACTCTGGAGTTGCACACAATTTAATAGGAGCACTTTTAGTAAAAGAAGGCGCAACTTTAACTATAGAAGCTGGTGCAACTATAAATGCTTTAGCAGGTGGTACAGATGTTTATATTTTAGTAGAAAGAGGAGGTAAAATTATTGCAAATGGTACAGCTTCAAATCCAATTAAATTTACATCGGGTGCAGTAGTTCCAAAAGCTGGAGATTGGGGAGGAGTTATTTTAAACGGAAAAGCGCCTTTAAGCAGACAAGCAGGTTCAGAAAGTAATGCTGCAACAGAAGTTAAAAATTCAATTTTATTTGGTGGTGCAGATGCTTCAGACAGTTCAGGTATATTAAACTATGTAATCTTAGAATATACAGGAGCAAGAATTGATGATGAAGCAGAACACAATGGTTTAACTTTAAACGGAGTTGGTTCTGGAACAACAATTAGTAACATTGCAATTTTAAATGGCGATGATGATGGAATTGAGTTTTTTGGAGGAACTGTAAATACATCAAACATTTTAGTAGTAAATGCTAAAGATGATATGTTCGATTTTTCACAAGGGTATTCAGGAACTTGTACAAACTTATATGGTATTAGAGAAAATGGGTACACAGCTGTAACTTCTGACCCAAGAGGAATTGAAGCTGATGGAAATTTAGATGGAAATTCTCCTTCAGATACTAACGAATCTAACTTTACAGTAAATGGTGTAACAATTATAAATAATGCTGATGGTGTAGAAATGTCTGATGGAATAAAAATTAGAAGAGATGCTACTGCAACTATTACAAATGCATATTTAGCATTAGGTTCTGGAGCAAAATTTGGTGATGTTATAGATTTACAAGATAGTAAATCAGATTCTACAGAAGGTACATCAATTACTGCAACTGCAAATATTGCAAACGGTTTAGATATTACTGATGTAAAAAATACTACAGTTGGTGGAGCAACAATTGCCTTAACTGCAGGTACTACTGGAGGTGCAGATAAATCTGTATTCTCTTGGACTGGATATAACTTCTAATTCAACAATATTTTATAAATTGAAAGCAGGCTTTTAAGCCTGCTTTTTTTGCTTTTTAAAAGATTCTTGTATATTGTTATGTTCCTAAAGTTTTTCAAATTTTGGAACAAAAAAGGCTTTTTTAGAACATAAATTCTAGAAAAGCTTTTTTTTGTTTAAACTTGTAAATCGTTATCCTTAACATTCAACCAAAAAAATCTTGAAACTAAAAAAAAATACCCTGTTTTTTTTATCGCTTTTATTTGCGTGTCAGTTTTTGTGCGCTCAAAATTATGACAGCATTTATAATAAGCTTTCAGAAAATGTTTTAAGATTCGAAAGTACCATCGTTGTTAAAAAAGTAGATAGTATTTTAAATAGAGATAAAATACCTGAAATTGTAAAAAATGATTTAAAATCTTTAAGGGTAGAAGCCTTAGCACAATTAAGTTTCTTTACGCCAGCTTTAAAACTTGCAAATGAAATTTTATCAAATAAAAATAATGTAAGTGAAGAAGCAGAGGTAAGAATATGCATTCAAAAAGCCTTGATTTTTGAAATTTTCGAGAAATCAAAAGAAACTATTGCTGAACTTAACAGGTTAGAGGGAATTTATAAAACTAGAGCAAAGGATCGATATTATGGACAGTACTTATTTAGAAAATCATCTTATTACAGGATTTTAAAACCTGTTGAAAAAAGCGATAGCTTAGCATTATTCTATGCTGTTAAAGCAGCAGATTTTGGTGATAAAAATAAATATTATGATGTAGGTGCAATCGCTAAGATGCTACAAAGTTTTTTTATTGATAAAAAAGATTATGAAACAAGAGCGCATATTTTACAAACAGCATTAAACGATTTTAAACGTTTAGAAAATAAACTCTCTGTAAGTTTAGTGTATACGACTTTGTCAAATATTTATCAAAAAAATAAGCAGCTAGATGTCGCTAAAAAATTTTTAGATTCTGCTTTAACTGAAGCAAATAAAACAGATGACTTATTTTTAAAATCATATGCTTATAAACAACGTTCTAGTTTTTTAGAAAGTATAAATAAAACAGATTCTGCATTTTATTATTTTAAAGAATTTTACAAAGCTGAAGAAGCAATTAATCTTGAAAAACAAAACATAGAGATTCTTGAAATTAATTTCGAAAAACAAATTGAAAAAGAAAAGCAAGCTGTATTAATCTCTAATATTAACTTAAATCAAACCAAAAAAACAAATAGATTTTTAATTATATTTATAACAGGTATTATTTTTCTTTTGGTTATTATCTTTCTGCTATACAAAAGAATCAATAAAAAGAGAAAATGGATTAATTTACAAAACGATTTGCTCCAAAAAAATATAGAACAAAAGGAATTGTTGTTGAAAGAGTTAAATCATCGTGTAAAAAACAATTTATCTTTGATTATAAGTTTGATAAAATTTCAATCGCAAGAAATAAACGAAGAATTCTATAAAGAGAAATTTAAACATTTAGAAAATAGAATTAATACCATTGCTATTGCCCATGAGCAATTCATTTATTCTGATACAAAAACAGCAGGTGAGTTTTATAATTTAGAGGAGTATTTACAAAAAATAGCAGGTTTAGTAAATGTATCTTCAAGAAATGTAAAATATATACAAAATATCGAAGCAATTCAAATTAATATTGATACAGCTTTGCCAATTGGTATTTTAATTAATGAGTTGATAAGTAACAGCATTGAGCATGCAGTTACAAAAGATCCACTAAAAATAAATCTACAAATAGAAAAGAAAAGTAATTTAATTTATATAACGTATACAGATTCTGGCACTATTTTTAATAAAGATTCAAAAGAGGAAACACTTGGTTTGTTTATTATTGAAAGTATGGTTGCTCAGCTAAATGGAAAGATAGAACAGCAAAAATCGACATTTAAAATAGTTTTAGAACATAAAAATTAAATTATGGTTGATGAGAATATAAAAAGTATCTTAATTGTAGAAGATGAATTGCTCATTGCTGGTCAAATTAAAATAGCACTTTTAAATCACGGCTATCATTGTGCAGGAATCGCTATAAATTATAAAGCAGCCAAAGCAATTTTAGAAACAACGAAAGTAGATTTGGTTTTGTTAGACATTAAAATCTCTGGTAGAAAAACAGGATTAGATGTGGCATTACTTTTAAACACGCTATATAGTATTCCATTTTTATTTATTACTTCATATAATGATGCAAATTCTTTAGATAAGATTAAAGAACTTTCTCCAAAAGGATATATTAACAAACCTATAAATGAAATTACTGTTCTAACTACAATCGATATTATTTTTAATGCTAAAAAACATGAAGCTAAAAAATTTGTTAGTATTCATATAGGCACAACAACATATAATATTCATATTTCAGAATTGTTATATGTAAGAGCAGAACATGTTTATGTTCGTCTTTATTATAAGAATAATAAGATTTTAATCAGAAGCTCTTTAAGAGAATTCATAGAGAAAATGCCAAAAGGCGTTTTAAAAAGGGTAAGTAGAGGTTGTGCAGTAAACACAAAATTTATTGAAAATATTGGAATCTCATCAGTTGAAATCTATGGTGAAACTATCAAAATTTCACCAAATTATAAAAAGAATTTTATCAAATAATTTACTCTCTAAATGATTTACGATCATTTATTTAATTAGTTTTAATTCTCATTTAAGAACAAATATCTAGGTTTTAGAACAAATTTATTTTTCTGGTTTTGCTTTTCTTTAGTTTTATCTCCTGTAAATAATATTAAAAAAAGCTATGAAACTAAAATTACTATTTATTTTATCGATTATTATTGGGCTAAATGGATTCGTCCAAACAAGTTCTGCACAAGTTAGTGCAGAGAGTTTTAAATTTACTCGATTAACAAACTCATCTACACAAGGAGTATTTGCTTCAGGTTCTACAGTATACATTGGTACAACTTCAGGGTTGTTAATTTCTACAGATGGTGGAACTACTTTTACAACTAAAACTATTACAAATGGCTTAGGTGCCAACAATGTGAAAAATGTTTTTGTAGATGGTTCAACAATTTATGCTGCAACAGATGGTGGACTATCTGTTTCTACAAATGGTGGAAACAACTTTGTAAATTATGCACCAGCAACTTTTGCTTATGGAAATAGCATGAATGATGTTTATGCAGATGGTGATAATATATATGCACTTGCTTCTAATAGGTTATGGATTTCTAATGATGCAGGAGCTACATTTATAGAGAAAACTGAAAGTGATGGAATAGGTTCAACTATTTTTAGAGAAATTGTGGCAAATGGATCAGATGTATATGTGGCAACTGATGGAGGTTTGTCAATCTCTTCAGATGGTGGAGCTACATTTATCAACAAAACAAATACAGATGGTTTAGCAAATGAAGGTGCAAATGGAGTATCATTTAGTAATGGAGTTTTATATGCAGCTTCAGAAGGTTTTGATCCAGTTGGTGGTTTATCAATTTCTACTGATAAAGGAAATACGTTTACTGTAGTACAACAAGCAGATGGTTTAGCAGCTAATTCTGTAAATACTGTTTATAGTGAGGGAGTTAATGTTTTTGTTGGAGTAAGTAGTTCTATCATTTCCGTTTCTAATGATGGAGGAGCAACCTTTACTAGATATGATTATGATGATGGAATTATAGGAATCGTAAATCAAATATATTTTGATAGTGGTAAAATTTATGTTTCTACAAATAATGGTGTAGTTTTTGGAGAAGAAGCTTTTCCAGAAATAGATATAAAAGGTAATAATGTTTCTATTGTAAATGGAGATACAACACCAAGTACTATTGATAATACAGATTTTGGAGTTTCAGTAAGCGCAATAACAAAATCTTTTACAATAGATAATAGTGAAGGTTTTGCTGATTTAAGTTTAACAACACCTTATCCAAACTATGTAACAATTTCTGGTTCTACAGATTTTACAATAAGTACTCAGCCAAATGCGAATGCAGTTACAAAGGGAAGTTCTAAAACTTTTCAAGTTACATACACACCAAATTTATCTGGCAATCAAACAGCAATTATAAGTATTGCAAATAATGATTCAGATGAAAATCCTTACACATTTACTATTAGTGGTAATAAAGGAACATTTTCAAATTATACAACAACTTTTGAGCCTCAAGTGTATAATCCAAATGGATTAACAGATATTGGTATTTTCTCAAACGCAAATTTTGCAGATTTAGACAATGATGGTGATTTAGACTTAATGTCTGGAGGAAGAGGAACCAGTTTTTATTACTTTGAAAATACGGTTAGTGATGCAGCACCAACATATGCAGTAGTTCAAGAAAATCCTTTTGGATTAACAAATATTCCAACAAATTCATCAGGATCATCAGATTCAGATTCATTTCCAACTTTTGTAGATTTAGACGGAGATGGAGATATGGATATTATTTCTGGAGATACTTATGGAGATTTCCATTATTATGAAAACACAGGTTCAAGTTCAGCTCCTCAATTTGCAAATCCTGTAAAAAGTCCATTTGGATTGACAGATGAGATTACATTTTCTTCATATCCAACTTTTGGAGATATAGATAATGATGGAGATTTAGATTTACTTTCTGGAGCTGCAATAAGTTCTTCAGGGAATCCAGTTTTTTATTATTTTGAAAACACAGGTTCATCAACAGCACCACAATTTTCAGCACCAATATCTAATCCTTTTGGGTTAACATTATCTACTCCTTATATAAGAATTCAGTTAGGTGATTTAGATTCAGATGGTGATTTAGATTTAATGGGAGGAGATCAATATGGTAAATTTTTATATTTTGAAAATATAGGAACTGCTCAAAGTCCAGGTTATGCAGAAAGCGTAGCAAATCCTTTTGGTATTACTAATTTAAATTCAGCCTCAACACCAACACTAATTGATTATGATTTAGATGGTGATTTAGATATTATGATTGGAGGAAGTGGAGGTAATTTTAGATATTTTCAAAATGGACCAACACCAACATTTCCAGAAATTGATGTTTTAGGAAATAATGTATCCATAGTTAACGCAACAACTGTAACAAGCGCAATTAACAATACCAATTTTGGGTATGCTGTAAACCCAATTTCAAAAACATTTACAATTGATAATTCTGCTGGAACTGAAGCATTAGTATTAAATGGAAATATTACAATAAGTGGTTCGTCAGATTTTAGTATATCAACACAAACATCATCCAATTCTATTGCAGCTGGAAGTTCTGCAATTTTTGGAGTAACTTATTCTCCTAGTTCAGCAGGAAATCAAGTTGCAACAATTAGTATTTCAAGTAATGACGAAGATGAAAGTATATATACATTTAATGTTGATGGTAATTTAGGTTCAGCAAGTGGTTATACAACAACTTTTGAGCCTCAAATATATAATCCAAATGGTTTAACAGATATTGGTATTTTCTCAAACGCAAATTTTGCAGATTTAGACAATGATGGTGATTTAGACTTAATGTCTGGAGGAAGAGGAACCAGTTTTTATTACTTTGAAAATACGGTCAGTGATGCAGCACCAACATATGCAGTAGTTCAAGAAAATCCTTTTGGTTTAACAAATATTCCAACAAATTCATCAGGATCATCAGATTCAGATTCATTTCCAACCTTTGTAGATTTAGATGGAGATGGAGATATGGATATTATTTCTGGAGATACTTATGGAGATTTCCATTATTATGAAAACACAGGTTCAAGTTCAGCTCCTCAATTTGCAAATCCTGTAATAAGTCCTTTTGGATTGACAGATGAGATTACTTTTTCTTCATATCCAACTTTTGGGGATATAGATAATGATGGAGATTTAGATTTACTTTCTGGAGCTGCAAGAAGTTCTGCAGGGAATCCAGTTTTTTATTATTTCGAGAATACAGGGTCTTCAACTGCACCACAATTTTCAGCACCAATATCAAATCCTTTTGGGTTAACATTATCTACACCTTATATAAGAATTCAGTTAGGTGATTTAGATTCAGATGGTGATTTAGATTTAATGGGAGGAGATCAATATGGCAAATTTTTATATTTCGAAAATATAGGAACTGCTCAAAGTCCAGGTTATGCAGAAAGCGTAGCAAATCCTTTTGGTATTACTAATTTAAATTCAGCCTCAACACCAACATTAATTGATTATGATTTAGATGGTGATTTAGATATTATGATTGGTGGAAGTGGAGGTAATTTTAGATATTTTCAAAATGGACCATCACCAAGCTACACACAAATACCAGATGCAAAATTTGAGCAAGCTTTAATAGATAGAAATATTGATACAGATGGTATTATTAATGGTAGAGCATTAACTTCAGATTTAGAAGTTTTAACCCAATTTACAGGAACAGGTTTAGGAATTTTAGATTTTACAGGATTAGAAGCATTTAGAGATTTAGAAGTATTAAACATCTATAACAACTTAATTACAAGTATTGATTTAAGTAATAATTTAAAATTAAAAGAATTATACATCAGTAATGAAACAGTAACTGAAGGTCAGGTTTTAACAAGTTTAGATGTTTCAAGTAATGTTTTATTAGAAAAGTTAGTGGCAACAAATAATAAGTTAACTGTTTTAGATATAAGTAACAATCCATTATTAACAGTTATAGATGTATCAGAAAATGAGTTAACAAGTTTAGATGTATCTAATCAACCTAATTTATTAGAGTTAGATTTTGCAACGAATCAATTAACAAGTATTGATGTTACCAACAATACTGCATTGACAAAATTACAAGGAAATGATAATGATTTAACAGGCGCAGTTGATGTGAGTCAAAATGTTGCCTTATTAAATTTATCAATTAACAACAATGTGAATTTAGGCAATATGAATGTTGCTGCAAATGTAAATTTAGTTCGTTTGAATTTATCAACAACAGGATCTACATCAGTAGATGTTTCTTTGAATACAGCCTTAGAAGAATTCTTTGTAGCCAGTAACAATTTTACAAGTTTAGATGTATCACAAAACGTAGCTTTAAAGCAAATTGGAGTTGCTTTTAATCAGCTTACAGAGTTAGATTTAAGTGCAAATAGTGCATTAATTTTAATTAGAGCAGAGAATAATTCGTTAACATCATTGAATATTCAAAATGGAAACAATGCGAATGTTACCCAGTTTGATGTAAGAAACAATCCAGCTTTAGAATGTATTTTAGTTGATGATGAAAATGCGGTTTCTAATTTATTAAATAAAGATGCAACAGCAAGTTTTTCAAGTACAGTTTGTTTTTCATCATCAGATTACACACAAATTCCAGACATCAATTTTGAGAAGCGACTAATAGCCTTAGGGTATGATTCAGAAGGAATTGAAGATGGGAGAGCATTAACTTCAGATTTAGAAGTTTTAACCCAATTTGTAGGAACAGGTTTAGGAATTTTAGATTTTACAGGATTAGAAGTATTTAGAGATTTAGAAGTGTTGAACATCTATAACAACTTAATTACAAGTATTGATTTAAGTAATAATTTAAAATTAAAAGAATTATACATCAGTAATGAAACAGTAACTGAAGGTCAGGTTTTAACAAGTTTAGATATTTCAAGTAATGTTTTATTAGAAAAGTTAGTAGCAACAAATAATAAGTTAACTGTTTTAGATGTAAGTAACAATCCATTATTAACAGTTGTTGATGTATCAGAAAATGAGTTAACAAGTTTAGACGTGTCTAATCAATCTAATTTATTAGAGTTAGATTTTGCAACGAATCAATTAACAAGTATTGATGTTACCAACAATACTGCATTGACAAAATTACAAGGAAATGATAATGATTTAACAGGCGCAGTTGATGTGAGTCAAAA